>Ga0116119_1000002_pt1 | contig 388853 bp, 352 predicted proteins | sample June2015DPH_11_1_2_FD_89791 | JGI IMG/M metagenome (GOLD analysis project Ga0116119, IMG submission 89791) | Peatland microbial communities from SPRUCE experiment site at the Marcell Experimental Forest, Minnesota, USA - June2015DPH_11_100 | ecosystem: Environmental > Terrestrial > Soil >...
AGACAGCACGATTACAAATCAGACAAACATAACATTGAGCGGCACCGTAACAGATGTATCGGCAACGACCTTGACGGTGAACGGTTCTCCGGTTCAAGTAGGAACGAATGGTGCTTTCAGCACACAGGTTGTACTCATAGAGGGTGTAAACACGATAACAGTTGTTGCGACAGATGCAGCAGGCAATAAAACAACAGTTACTCGAAGAGTCAGGAGAGACACGCAAGCTCCAATCGTCAGTCTTACATCTCCGATCGACAGTCTGCTTACGAATCAGCTAAATGTCACTGTGAGCGGAACAGTGAAGGATTCGACAGCAGTGACGTTGACTATAAATGGGAATAGTGTGTCCATTGGTGTAAATGGAACATTCAGTTACGCGGTACCTATTGTTGAAGGATTGAATACAATCAATGTTGTTGCAACTGATGCGGCAGGAAATCAAGCAAAAGTTACGCGTACAGTCAGGCGCGATACACAGCCGCCGGTATTGACAATATCTTCACCGCTCGATTCATCAATAACCAATCTCCAGAGTATTACAGTCAATGGGACGGTTGCAGATTCGACGAAAGTGACTTTGACCATCAATGGAAACGCGGTAACAGTAGGAACAGGAGGAGTTTTCAGCTATCAGTTGTCAGTTACAGAGGGACTAAATACAATCACTGTTGTAGCAACAGATGCAGCAGGTAATAAAACAACAGTCACTCGAACAGTCAGGAGAGACACGCAAGCTCCAATCGTCAATCTTATATCACCAGTTGATAGTCTGCTTACGAATCAGTTAAGCGTCACGGTCAGCGGAACTGTTGTAGACTCTACAGCAGTAACAATGACAATCAATGGCAATAATGTGCTCGTTGGAACAAATGGAACGTTCAGTACTCAGTTAACACTTGTTGAAGGCATGAATATCATTACTGTTGTAGCAACCGATGCTGCAACAAATCAAACAACAGTAGTACGGCATGTGGGTGTGCATACAATCCTACCGGTGCTTATTGTTACAGCACCTATCGATAGCGTGATAACAAATATTACCCAAATCACCGTTCGAGGTACCGTATCGAGTCAATTCCCCGTTACGCTGACAGTCAATGGTGCACCTGTTTCTGTCGGACTCGACAGCACATTTTCAACGCAGGTGAATCTGCAGGAAGGCATCAATACAATCACTGTGATCGCAACGAATAGCGTCGGGAGTGCGACAACCGTGATACGAACAGTGAGGAGAGACACACAAACTCCTCAATTGACACTCATATCACTTGAAGACGGAATGGTAACAAAGCAATCGAGCTTATTGATTCAAGGATCGGTTTCTGATTTGACAAAAGTAACAGTGACAGTCAATGGATTACCGGTGAATATAAATCCGGATGGTACGTTCACATATCAGGTCACACTCGTTGAAGGCAGGAATACTATTACTTTCGTAGCAACTGATGCCGCAGGAAACCATACGGAGGTAGTACGAACTGTTATCCTCGATACAAAAGCGCCTATTCTCAGCATTGCTTCACTTACAGACAATGCACAGACAACCGACAGTATCGTAACTGTGCTGGGAAGTGTTGGTGATTCGACAAATATTTCTTTAACGATTAATGGCGTTGCACAAACATTGAGTGCAAACGGCGGGTTCAGTACGTCTGTCTTCCTCTCGTATGGCAGTAATACAATTACGTTCGTTGCAACAGATCAAGCTAACAATACACTAACTGCAATAAGGACAATCGTACGCGTTTCACTCCCGCCGGATCCTAAAGTTGTTGCTCCAACTCTGGATACGACTGTTACAACGTTAGTCATGGATGCGACAGAATTTCTCTATACTGGCGCGAACCCCATTCAAAAAGGAGTTGTACCTGGAACCATCAACAAACTTCATTTGACAGTATTGAGGGGGCGAGTGCTTGATAAGAATTTAGAGCCATTATCAGGAGCGAAAGTTACAATTCTTGGTCATACAGAGTTTGGTTATACATTTAGCAGATCTGATGGTATGTATGATATTGTAGTAAATGGCGGCGAAGAAGTGAAAGTGAATTTCGCAAAGACCGGATATTTACCTGCACAGCGGCAAGTAACTGCAAGCTGGGCAACGTATGCAAGCGTTAATGATGCAGTATTATTACAGCTCGATACAGCGGCGCATCGTGTGGATTTCACACAACCCGAAGTTGTTCAAGGAACACCTGCGACGGATTCTCTCGGCACAAGAAGACCGACATTATTTTTCAATCAAGGCACACAAGCCAATCTTGTCTTTACAGCTTATAACTATAAAATTATTGGAGGATGCTCTTCTCCATATATCCCCAATTATGCTATACCCGATAAAATAATTCCAATACCCATTGACAGCCTTGTGAATGTAGGAAGTGTCACTGTAAGAGCGACAGAATACACCGTAGGTCCCAATGCAGAACTTCTCATTCCCGCAAACCTTCCACAGACTGTTGCATACACATTTGCATTTGAGTTGACTGCAGATGAGATGCTCAGTACAGGTGCAAGAGACGTTCGCTTCGATCAGCCGGTCTCGCTGTATCTCGAAAATGTAATGAATTTTCCTGTTGGATTAACCGTGCCGATGGGCTGTCTCAATAAACAAACAGGATTATGGGAAACATCTGAGAATGGTAAAGTAATAAGGCTTTTAGACACATCAGGTGGCATCGCTGCAATCGATTATAACGGAGATGGTGTTGCTGAACCTGCAGACACGCTCGTTGCTTGGGGCATTTCACTTATTGAGCAGCAATATCTCGCCAAGACCTACTCAGCAGGTCAATCCATCTGGCGCGCTGAGATTACACACCTTGGCACGTATGCCGGCGGATTTAGTATGATTGCGCCAAACGCAAAAGACCCGCAGAATCCGTTGCCGGATCGTTACGCAAAAGTCGATAGAAATAACATCGTAGCCGGCTCAGTGATAGGCGTACAGGACCAGACGCTTGGTGAATCTGTGCCCATTACGAATACTTCAATAACTATGAACTATAAAAGTGATCGCGTTTTCGGTAGAAGAGAAGCATATTGCCTTGATATTCCTCTAACAGGAGACTCAATCCCGCAGGGAATGTCTGAAGTCACATTAGAGATCGAGATCGTTGGAAGAAAATATGATTCCACATTTGTTCCGCAGTCAAATCTGACCTATCACTTTGAATGGGATGGAATAGATGCATATGGCAGGCGTGTGCAAGGCCAGCAGAATATTTTGACAACCATTAGTTATTGTTATCCCGCTCAATATACTTTGCCGCCGGATTTTAGGAATTGCTTTGCAACTCCCTCAGGGCAAATAATGACGCAGTATATACCCGCGCGTAACGAGATTAAACGAACGCAGATATGGGAAGGGAAAATCGGAGCATTTGATATTCTCTCACTCGGTATTGGCGGCTGGAGTTTAAGTTTGCACCACGGGTACGATTGTGTAGGCAAAATTTTATATAAAGGCACTGGTGAAGTCCGCAGTGCTAATTTAATGGATAATGTGATTAACACAATTGCTGGTTTACCAAGCGGTTGGCCATCAGATAATTGTTCAATGGAATATGAAGGCGTGCAAGCAGTACAAACAGAAATAAATCCTTATAGTGGTGCTCCACAATTTGGTGTTGATGGGTCATTGTATTTCGCTGATCAATTACGTATTCGTAAAATAGACACAACGGGAATTATAAGTAGTTTTGCGGGGTTGATAGGAACTTGTAATAATGCCGCAAGCGATTCTGCCACCGGTATTTTAGCAAATTGTGCACAATTCTCATCATCCGGTGGATTGCCGGATAGTCCCGGTGGATTGGCACAGGGTCCCGATGGATCTTGGTACGTCTCGGAGTGGATTCAAAATGTTATTTGGAGAATAAGTCCGGATGGAGAATTAACAAGATTTGCAGGTGTGTATTTTAAAGATCCAAATCAGATGGGGGGTACTCATTTTGGCGGCGATGGCGGCCCGGCATTAAATGCTTGCTTTAGTCGTCCAAGTCCTCTTGCCTTCGGAAAAGATGGATGTCTGTACGTCGGAGATACGAAGAATTACCGAATCAGAAAAATCTCTCCAGATGGTATTATTACTACAGTAGCAGGCACCGGTGTGAATGGATTCTCTGGGGATGGCGGACCAGCAACTCAAGCTATGATGGGTGAGCCTCGTGGACTAACGATAGCTCCTGATGGTTCAATACTTTTTTGTGATATCGGAAATGCTCGCATTCGAAGAATAACTCCAGATGGAATAATCAGGACTTTTGCAGGAAATGGAAATGGGTATTCTATTACAGGCGATGGAGGTCCCGCATTAAATGCAAGCATTGCATGGTCAGGCGGTATTACCGTCGCAAAGGATGGGACTGTTTTTTTTGATTCTTACAATACAGTAAGAGGTGTGGCAACTGACGGGTACATTAAGACTGTGGTTGGAGGCGGAAATACATGCTGGTTGGAAAATGGCCCGGCAACTTCAACCGCTCTTTCGTACTATCCTGGTGTTCACTTTGGATCGGATGGTAATCTCTATGTCAGTGAGTGGCCATTTCTTACATGGCCAAAGGCGCCAAGTAATCTTTGGGGCCCCCGCATCTTCAAAGTTACGCCACCGCTTCCCGGCATAACACTGAGCGAAATCCTTATTGCCTCTGAAGACGGCTCGGAGCGGTATGTCTTTACCTACTCAGGCAGGCATTTGCGTACGCTTGACGCGCTGACAGGCGTTGTGAAATATAGTTTTGGATATGACTCGACTTACAAACTTATTACAATCACAGATGTTGATAGTTTGGTAACACGTATCGAGCGGGACTCGAGCGGCAAAGCAACTGCAATCGTCTCGCCCTATGGAGTGAGAACTCAGCTCAACCTTGATTCACTCGGTTATTTGCTGCAAGCCACAAATCCGGCAAGCGAGTCGAATCAATTTACCTATACCTCCGGCGGATTGATGACCAGCAAAACCGATGCCCGCGGCAATACATATCACTATGCATACGACTCGCTCGGTTACTTAACGCAAGATCTGGATCCGGTTGGAGGTTACACAAATCTTACAAGAACGTACGACCCCGACTCTATCGGAGCAGGTACCTCAGGATACACAGTTACAGCAGTAACAGCGATGGGAAAGACAACAACCTATCGCGCAGAAAAACTTGCAACCGGAGTGCGCCGATTTATTAACACCGATGCCAACGGATTGAAAACGATTAATGTTGACAGCACGGATGGAAGTTCTTATACGATCACGCCGGATGGGATGAACACACCCGACCAGCAAACGCCCGATCCGCGTTTCGGCATGCAGTCGCCTTTACAAAATGTTTCAACAATAACTCCGGGCGGTTTGCAATCCAATGTCGATCAATTTAGAACGATAACTCAGATGACGGGAACAGCAGTAACGGGTTTGCAGGATAGCATTATGGTGAATGGCAAACCCTACAAAACAATCTGGGATGGTAACCAGATGATGCTGACGAAGATCAGCGCGGAAGGAAGACAAACTTTCTCTTTCTATGATGCGAAAGGAAAAGATATTAAAGATTCCACGGCAGGACTTGCTCCGACGATTTATAACTATGACACACGAGGAAGGAAGATTCAAACTATTCAAGGAGGCAAAGTAACAACATACGCATACGATTCGCTTGGCAGGAAATCTCAAGTAACCGATTCGTACGGACGCAGCACACAATATTTTTATGATGGAGCCGACAGGCTTGTTCGTATTGTTAATCCCGACTTATCAGAACTTACATGTGTTTATGATCGTAATGGTAATATTACTGCTCTTACTCCGCCTGGTAAACCGGGACACACGTTCGATTACTCTAAAGTGGATATAGAGACACGATATACTCCGCCATTTGTTGGAGACAGTGATAGAGTAACTGCTAGAGCATATACGTTGGATAAAGAGCCATGGTCGATCCTAAGACCTGATAGTTTAAACATCACTATGCAATATGGTGGTCAAGGATCATTAGCTGGACAGCCTAAAAAGATTTACTTCGATAGAGGTGTGTTGAATAATTTATTTGACACCACAAAAGCACAGCAGATTGGCGTAGTAACACCAACGAACGATACAGTGAAGTTTGTGTATGATGGAACTTTGGTTAAAAAAGCTACATGGAGCGGTCCCAATGGAGTAAACAGTTTAAAAGGTAGTGTTGCATTTTCATACAACAACAATCAAATGGTTTCTACGGAGACAGTTCTTCCAGCAAACGGGTCTGCAGATAGTGTGAATCTTCAATATGATAATGATGGATTGCTTACGTCGGTTGGAGTTATGAAGCTGAGGTATGCTAGTACTAACAATTTATTATTGAGTGATACAGTTGGCAATATTATTACTAACTATATATATGATACATATGGTGCGCTTTTCTCCAAAGAAGTCAAATCTGGAACAGCAACGCTGTATCGAATTGACTTTGTGTACGACAGCTTAAGCAGGATCGTACAAAAAACAGAAAACGAACAAAGTGTAATCACAAAGTATAATTATTCGTACGATGTTGTTGGTCGACTAAACCAAGTGAAGAAGAATGACACACTGATCTCAACCTATTCATATGATGCAAATGGAAATCGTTTAGCTCATTGGACACCAGGTAAGATAGATTCAGGTAGCTATGATCTACAAGATCGGTTAATTGTCTACTCGACAACTCGATATTTTTATTCTCAAAATGGCGATCTTACAATGAAGGTTGATACTTCAACTAATGATACAACTCGTTACTCCTACGATGCCTTTGGAACTTTAAGAAGCGCTACACTTTCCGACGGTACATCAATCGAATATCTTATTGCTGCATCAGGGATGAGAGTAGGGAGAAAGATTAATGGAGTTATAAAGCAGAAATGGTTATATAGCAGCGATCTGAGAATTATTGCAGAGTTAGATTCTGCAAATAACATTGTGAGTCGGTTCGTATACACATCGAGTAAGAATGTTCCAGAGTATTTTACCAGAGCGGGAATAATATACCGCATAGTGACTGATCATCTTGGTAGTGTAAGGCAGGTAGTGAATACACAAACAGGAGTGATTGTCCAACAAATCGACTATGACGAATATGGGAACGTGCTCGCCGATTCTAATCCTGATTTCACACCGTTTGGTTTTGCAGGTGGGTTGAACGACAATCAAACAAAGCTTGTAAGATTTGGAATGAGGGATTATAGTGCCGATATCGGAAGATGGACAATAAAAGATCCAACACTCTTTTCAAGCAAAGAAACAAATCTTTATCTGTATGCTAAAGACGATCCACAAAATTGCACTGACAATCAAGGAACGGTTATTGAAATGTTGAAGGATATTGTCGAAGCAATATTAGATTTAGCGGCATATAATCCTGAAGCTGGATTAAATAAGGCAGCCGAAGCAGCTGATGAGTTACTCAAAGATGCGTTTGGGGAGATAGTTGAAGCAGGCGGAGAGGCATTTGGAGAATTAGGAAAAGGAATTATTGATTATCAGAAAAATGTCACCTGCACTTGGACTGAGGTTACATTCGAAAGTCATTATTTACAAGTTGCAACGATAAACGATGGAGAATATCAAGAATTCATATGTGGAGATTCTTTTTTTAGAATTTTGTCTACTCGTGTTGACTTATCTGGTTATTAATGTTGTTCAGGAGAAGCGCCGTTGAATAAAAAACCAGATGGCGATGATTCTAAAGAAACTAAAAATATTTTATTATTCATAGTTAAATAAATTCAACAGCTTGTTACACGAAATCCAAAGGGTTTCGAAAACAATAGCCATCCCCGCCTACATTTCATTTCGGCGGGCAGGCGTTTCATTGGACGGCGAAGAAGTAGAGTCCAGCTCAGCCGGAGGCATTAAACAAAATCACACGAAGTGTGATACAACTTGGGATAACTCCGAAGAACCAAATTTTTGTCTGACTATGAGTCGGACGCTAAAGCGGGAAAAACGGAAGGTTTGCCAACGTAACAATATTCTTGCTTTTCCTTCATTGTTTTGAGATATTCAACATCAGTATTGTAATTCACCAGATGTGCTATCTTTGAAAGGAAAAAGATTATGACGCATAGTGCACACAACGATACAAGATTACAATGGAAATGGGTCATCTTGTCGGTTATTGCCGGACTTATCATAGTTGGGTCGTCGTATTTCATTGTTGCACCGACATTCCACAGTGGTCAAGTCCAGGTAATAGTTATGTTAGTCGGTTTCATTGTCACCGGCACAATTATCGGATATTATTCGCCGGGAATTACAATTAACGAAGCCTCGGTTGGTGGTGTGCTCGTTATGCTCGTGATGCTCTTCCTTCTCTTTATCACGAAAGCGGAAATTCACTTTTCAGCGTCCATCAACTTGTTGCTCCTGATTCTCGGTTTGGGTTTTTCATGGGTCGGCGGTTGGGCGGGTGAAAAACTTCAGGGAGATGACGCTTCAGCAGCAGAAGCCAAAAATCAAAAATTTCTTTGGAAATGGGTGATCGTTGGTGTCATAGTTTGTTTTGCGCTCAATATCTTATTTGTTTTCCTTCTGTCAAAATTTTTCCTCGTCCATGTTTTTAAATTTGCTTTTATTGGCTTCATTATAAGCTTCGTTGTTACAGGTTTCCTTGTGGGATATAAATCACCGGGTGTGACACTGAAAGAACCTGCAGTTGCGGGACTGCTCGCAGTACTTTTAGATTGGGTATATTTGAGATACATCATTTTTCTTCGCGTTCCCGGACTGTATCTTACTGTCGGATTGCTTATTGGATTCATGATTTCACTTTTCGGCGCATGGCTTGGCGAAAAATATCAACAAAGCGTCGTGCCAAAGGTGACGGTTTAATTCGGATGATAAAATTTTTGAAAAGGCCTCTTCAGTTCAACTGGAGGGGCTTTTTCGTCTGTGTGCGTTGATGGAAACAATGAATACTATTGCATATCTTTGAAGAGAGAAAAACTATTGACACGTGAGACATAAAAAATGAAAAGTACTCTTAAGAGAATTGGAATTCTTACAGGTGGTGGTGATTGCCCGGGTTTGAATGCAGTCATTCGGAGCATTGCCAAACCGGCGATGGCACAATTCGGCTGTGCCGTTATCGGTATTCTGGACGGCTTCGAAGGTCTTGTAGAAGGAAGGATGCGCGAATTAACTCCTCGGGATGTTGGCGGTATCGTGAATGTTGGCGGCACGATTCTTGGCACATCAAACAAAGGAAATCCATTTCAATTTCCGGTTGAAACACCGCAGGGTGTTGAAGTGCTCGACTATTCGAGCCATGCCATTCAGAATTACCGCGATTGGAATCTGGATGCTCTCATTGCCATCGGCGGGGATGGCACGATGCATATTGTTGACCGATTCACAGAACTCGGACTGAACTTCATCGGCGTTCCGAAGACCATCGATAACGATCTCTCTGCAACAGACGTGACCTTTGGATACGATTCTGCAGTTTCAGTTGCGACGGAGGCGATTGATCGTCTTCATACAACTGCTTCGGCGCACCACCGCGTCATGGTCGTTGAAGTGATGGGACGGTATGCAGGGTGGATCGCCCTCGGTTCAGGAATTGCCGGCGGTGCAGATATGATTTTAATTCCTGAGATTCCATTCAAGTGGGAAAAAGTCTACGAACATGTGCTCTTGCGCAGTAAACGCGGAAATCGTTTCAGCATCATTTGTGTTGCAGAAGGAGCGAAGCCTGCCGAAGGAGATGTCGTAGTGAAAGAAATGGATAAAAAGCGCACCGACCCTGTACGTCTCGGCGGCATCGGCGATGTGGTAGGACGAAAGATTGAAGAAGCAACAGGACTGGAAACGCGCGTTGTCGTACTTGGGCATGTTCTCCGGGGCGGCAGTCCGACTCCCTATGATCGAATTCTCGCAACACGGTTCGGTGCCATGGCTCTGGAGTTAGCGGCACAAGGCAAATTCGGATATATGGTCAGTCTGCGTGGAACCGAAGTTGTTGCCGTTCCGGTCAAAGAAGCAATCCTCAAACTTCGCACCGTGCCGCTCGATTCACAATATATCAAATCTGCTCGAGCAGTCGGTACTGCATTCGGAGACTAGACTATGAAAGCTGCGGTCATTACAAAATTTGGTTCGCCCAATGTATTGAAAATTCAGGATTGGCCTGAACCGGCTCCCCAAACAGGTGAAGTGAAGATTCGAATTAAAGCGATTGGGTTGAATTTCGCAGATGTGATGGCGCGGTTAGGATTGTATCCAGGTATTCCGAAACCGCCGTTCATTCCTGGTATTGAAGTTTCAGGAATTGTAACGAGAGTTGGTGAAAACGTTCGGAAGTGGAGGCGCGGAGATCGTGTTATCGCCTTCACACAGTTGGGTGGATATGCAGAGTATGCTGTAGTCAAACAGGAACAACTTTTCCCGCTTCCCAAGAGAATGAGTTTTGAAGAAGGCGCAGCATTTTCTGTTGCATATCTTACGGCGTACCATGGATTGGTGACACTCGGGCATGTGCACAGAGGTGATAAACTCTTAATCCACGCTGCTGCAGGCGGAGTGGGTATCGCTGCGACACAGATGGCAAAACATCTCGGTGCGGAAGTATTTGCCACTGCGAGCACTTCAGAAAAGTTAGAAATAGCACGCTCCCATGGTGCAATGCATCTTATCAACTATCAAACAGAAGATTTTGAAGAAGTTATTCAAAAAAAAACCGATGGATATGGAATTGATGTCGTGCTCGATTCAGTCGGCGGAACCGTATTCAAGAAAGGGTGGAAGATTTTAGCGCCGATGGGCCGATATGTTTTGTTCGGATTTTCAGCCATAACAGGAAAGCGATCGTACAGTAAAATAAAGGCGGTTCGGGAAATGTTGACGGCACCGATATTGTTTCCTCATACGTTGTTATCTCGGAATGTCAGTCTTTCGTGTTTCAATTTGTACTTTCTTACGAAGAAAAGCGAATACTTGAGAAATACACTCAGATTGATCCTTGATTGGCAAGCCAATGGAATCGTGAAGCCGGTTATTGGTGCCCGCTATCCGTTTAGCAAGATTGCAGAAGCTCAAGCACATCTGCAAAGTAGAAATAGCATCGGCAAAATTGTCATTACCTTGGATTGATTCGAAGTCTCAACGGACTATGGAACCACGTTCGTCAGATATAAAAACTATCGATCCGGAGTTTTTATGCACGGCATATTGCAACGGTTATTTTCCGATGGCTGATCCGAAGACCGGAGAAATTGGCTGGTACTCTCCTGATCCGCGAACAATATTCGAACTTGATACATTTCATGTTCCACGCAGTCTCAAGTTAACGCTAAAGAAGCAGCCGTTCGATATTCGGATAAATAAAAGATTTGAAGAAGTAATGCGTGCATGTGCACAACGGCAAGAAACATGGATTTCTGAAGCGATCATTAAGAGCTATGTTCAACTGCATCATGTCGGTATTGCACACAGCGTTGAGACGTGGAAGGATGGAATGCTTGTCGGTGGTCTCTACGGTGTTGCGATTCGCGGAGCTTTTTTCGGCGAATCGATGTTCAGTAAGATGAAGGATGCCTCAAAAGTTGCACTCGTGCATCTTGTAATGCGATTGAAAGAAAAAGGGTACACATTGTTGGATACACAATTTACCACACCACACCTGCAGAGATTTGGGGCGCGTGAAATTCCACGCGCTGAATATTTGCAACGATTAGAAGAAGCACTTACCATGACATGTTCATTTGCTCACGAGGAACTATGACCAACAATTATCTCGAACCGGTTATCACACAAACCAATTTACCCGGCTTGAAACTGATCAATCGCGGCAAAGTGCGGGACATCTATGATTTTGGCGAGTCACTGCTCATTGTGGCTACGGATAGGATTTCTGCATTCGATGTAGTCTTGAATGAAGGTATCCCATACAAGGGAAAAGTTTTAACACAGATATCCGACTTTTGGTTTGAGCAGACAAAAGATATCGTTCCGAACCATATCATCTCTACTATTGTGTATGACTTTCCTTTAGAATGCAAACCGTATTGGACCATGCTTGGCGATCGCTCCATGTTTGTGAAAAAAACAAAACCGTTACCGGTGGAATGCATTGTTCGCGGATATCTCTCGGGTTCAGGTTGGAATGAATACAAAAAAAGCAAAATTATATGTGGTATTCAATTACCAGATGGTCTGATGGAATCGTCAAAGCTGCCGGCACCCATTTTTACTCCGACAACTAAAGAAGATGTCGGCAAACACGATGAAAATATTTCGTTTGAGCAGATGTGCAGCATGATCGGCAGGGAATTGGCAAATAAGGTGCGCGATATTTCTATCAAGATCTATCAACGCGGAGCACAGCTTGCGGAAAAGAAAAGCATTGTCATTGCTGATACAAAAATGGAATTTGGTGTGAATGAAAATGGAAAACTCATTCTTATTGATGAACTGCTCACTCCTGATTCATCGCGATTTTGGCCAAAAGACAAATACCTGCCCGGCCGCAGTCAGGAGAGTTTCGATAAGCAGTTTGTTCGTGACTATCTCTTGTCTATCAATTTCAATAAGAAGCCGCCTGCGCCAACATTGCCGGATGATGTGGTCCTGAAGACTTCTGCGCTCTATCTTGAAGCACTCAAGCAGTTGAGCGGCAGAACGCTGGTCTGATTTGAAGTGAAACCGCCATTCGAAATTCTCGAACATCCGTCTGATCTGGGAATCGAAGCGCATGGCAATTCGATGCAGGAAGTATTTCGGAATGCTGCGCACGGTTTCATGTCGGTTGTAACTGGAACTTCAAAAATTGAACCACGACAAAGCCGGTCGATAGAACTTCAAGCTCTTGATCGTGAAAACTTAATGGTACGATGGCTGACGGAAATTCTCTACCTGTACGATGCTGAAAAATTCTTGACTGCGGATGTGAAGTTTGAAACACTCACGGATACGTTGTTAAAAGCAAATATCCTTGGTGAACCGTACGATTGTTCGAAACATGAATTAAAGCTCGATGTGAAAGCTATTACGTATCATCAGTTGAAGGTTGAAGACCACGATGATGATTGGGTTGCGCATGTATTTGTGGACATCTAGCCTATGTCAATGACGCAGTTAGATGAATATCGATATTTAATCCCCAAATCATTCCGAGATGGAATGAATGTGGAGGGATTGATCTATGCAAGCAAGGAACTTATCGGTGCGATTGAGCGGGATGAAACACTCGAACAGGTAGCGAATGTTGCAACGCTTCCGGGTTGGGTTGGCCGTTCTCTCGCTATGCCGGATGCACATCAGGGCTATGGTTTCGCGATAGGCGGTGTCGCTGCCGCTGATTTGGAAAAAGGAGTTGTCTCTGCCGGCGGTGTTGGATTTGATATCAACTGCGGCGTACGACTGCTCGCTTCCGATTACTCATTCGAGGAAGTAAAACCAAAAGTCGATTCACTGCTCCATCAGATGTTTTGTGATATTCCGTGCGGTACAGGAAAATCAGGAATATTGAAAATTTCTTTTGAGCAGCTCGATAAAGTTCTACTTGAAGGTGCGCAATGGGCTGTCGAAAACGGCTATGGAACACCAGATGATCTGGAGCATATAGAGGAAAATGGCAGGATGGTCAATGCCGATCCAAACGAAGTAAGCAAGCGTGCCAAGCAGCGCGGACGCGATCAGCTCGGCACTCTCGGTTCCGGCAATCATTTTGTCGAAATACAATATATTACGGAAGTGTTTGATGAAGAAGCTGCGAAGGCGTTTGGCCTCCGACTCAATCAAATTGTAGTGATGATCCACAGTGGATCGCGCGGTCTCGGTCATCAGGTATGCACAGATTATCTGGAAGTGATGCAGGAAGCGATGCCGAAGTATAATATCAAGGTAGTAGACCGGCAGCTTGCATGTGTACCCATCAAATCGAAAGAAGGACAAAGTTATTTGAAAGCAATGGGAGCAGCGGCAAACTTTGCATTTGCTAATCGCCAGATGATGAGCCATTGGACCCGAAAAGTATTTGAGCGTGTCATTGGTTCCGGCAGTCTCCGTCTTGTGTACGACGTTGCGCACAACATCGCCAAAGAAGAGGAACACCGTATCAACGGAAGGAATGTAAAAGTATTAGTGCATCGGAAAGGAGCCACACGTGCTTTCCCAAAACATCATCGGGATGTTCCGCGTGATTATTTTGAAATAGGTCAGCCCGTACTGATTCCCGGAAGTATGGGTACGTGCTCATATGTCTTAGTGGGAACAGAAAAGGCGATGTCGGAGACTTTTGGTTCTACATGCCATGGTGCGGGACGTGCCATGAGCAGACACGCAGCAAAGAAAGATATCAGCGCGGAACAATTGATTCATCAACTCAAGGAAAAAGGGATTCACATACGCGGTGCTTCAAAAAGTGGTTTGACCGAAGAAAAGCCGGAAGCGTATAAAGATGTGAGTGCTGTCGTTGATGTTGTTCATCATGCAGGCATTTCTCGAAAAGTAGCAAAGATGGTTCCGATAGGTGTTATGAAAGGGTAGATGGAACTGAGCAAAAAAAAGAAACGTTATAGGGAGAGGAAGAAATATCATGGAGAAAGAAAATAGGAGTGGATAAAAAACTGAAAACTTGTAAACGAATAATTTAGGATTTCAATGCTCAAACTTACTGAAGAAAATATTTTGCAATCACTCAAACAAGTCAAAGATCCCGATTTGCATCGCGATATTGTGACTCTTGGATTTGTCAAGAACCTTACAATCAAAGGAAGCGATGTCAAATTCGATCTGCAGCTCACAACGCCCGCGTGTCCGGTGCGAGATCAGTTTATCATCGATTGCGAGAAAGCTCTACGAATGACAATCGAAGGAGTCGGGAAGATTGATATTACGATGACTTCTCATGTGCTACGTAATACGCATGCGCAAAAAGAGGACTTCCTTTCTGGAGTAAAGAATACGATCGCTGTCGCGAGCGGAAAAGGAGGGGTTGGCAAATCAACTATTGCTGTGAACTTGGCAGTCGCACTTGCAATGGATGGTGCTAAGGTTGGATTATTAGATGCGGATGTGTACGGTCCAAGTGCGCCTTTAATGTTCGGAATTAGCGAGAAACCGAAAGTATCGGGCGGTAAACTTCAACCGCTTGAAAAGTATGGCGTTAAGGTGATGTCGATCGGATTTCTTGTCAACCCGATGGAAGCAGTCATCTGGCGCGGTCCCATGGCGAGCGGCGCTGTAAAACAATTCATAGCAGATGTAACCTGGGGCGACCTGGATTATCTGATCTTCGATATGCCTCCCGGTACGGGAGATATTCAGCTGACACTTGTTCAGACGATTCCGCTGACGGGAGCAGTCATAGTGACAACACCGCAAGACGTTGCTCTTGCCGATGCGAAAAAAGGTCTGGTGATGTTTAATAAAGTTAATGTACCGGTGCTCGGGATTGTTGAGAATATGAGTTATTTCATTTGCAGTCATTGCGGTCAAAGAGAAAACATTTTTGATCTTGGCGGCGGTAAACGAATGGCTCATGAATTGAACGTTCCATTCCTCGGTGAAATTCCCATCGACACAAAAGTTCGTGTTGGCGGAGATAAAGGCGATCCGATTGTCCATGGAGAACCGGAATCTCAGCAGGGAAAAATTATACAAGCCATCGCACGGCAGCTTGCGGCACAGATTAGTATTCAATATCTTGGAACACCGACTGTACCGAAGATAGAGATATTATTGCCGAATCAGAACTGACTTGGAGAAAACGTGTTAACGTTACAAACTATTGAAGAAAGTCTTGAACGTCTGCGAATCTTTCTTGCAATCGACGGGGGTGATGTTCAGCTCGTGCGATTTACAGAAAACGGCATCGTCGAAGTACGATTACTGGGGTCGTGTGCTGGTTGTCCGATGTCGTCGATGACATTGCGGGCTGGTATTGAACGGTCGTTAATGATACAGCACCCGGAGGTGCGTCGTGTGGAACAGGTGAAGTAGCCTCTGAATAACCTTCGCAAGGATTTCAATACTTTGTCGCGAGAACCTTGTGAAGGATTATCGGACTATTTCCCTTTCTTCATATCTATTTCAGTCAGCTTCCCGTCTTTCAACTGAACCACTCGTGCAGGATATTTTTTTACTAAATCATAATTATGCGTTGCCATAAGTACAGCGGTACCGCGCATATTGATTTTCTTGAGAAGTTCCATAATCTCCGCGGAAGAAATTGGGTCAAGATTACCTGTCGGTTCATCTGCAAGGAGGACAACCGGTTCGTTGACCAGTGCCCGCGCTATGACGACACGCTGCTGCTCCCCGCCTGACAACTCATGCGGCATATGATTGCGCTTATGACTCAAGCCGACATCAGCGAGTACGTGCAAGACTGTTTTCTTGATTTCACTGCGTCGTGCGTTCGTGACGAAAAGTGCGAAGGCAACATTATCGTAGACATTCCGGTCTTCGAGTAATTTAAAATCTTGAAATACAATTCCCAACCGACGCCGGATGAGGGGTATTTGACGATTCGTAAGAGTCGCGGAATCATAGCTGGAAATCTTCACCCTTCCGGTGGAGGGATACAAATCAAAGTACAACAACCGCATGAGTGAACTTTTTCCGGTTCCGGTTTGTCCGACCAGATACACAAACTCACCTTGTTGTACTGAGAAATTGAGGCGGTCGAGGACTTGTTGACCATCGAACGATACCGAAACGTTCTTTAATTCAATCATGATCGCGCCTATTCTGTGATATTTTGACGGCAAGCTTGATCGCTTCGATTATGCTGGACAGGTTTGCTTTGTTCTTTCCAGCAATGTCATAGGCTGTGCCGTGGTCAGGTGAAGTGCGGATGATCTTCAACCCTGCTGAAAAGTTCACACCTTTTCCGAATGAACTCATCTTGAGTGGAATTAATCCCTGGTCATGGTACATCGCCACGACTGCATCATACTTTTTATACGCATGTGTTCCAAAGAATGCATCGGCAGAAAAGGGACCTTCGGCAAGAATTCCTGCTGCTTTGGAATCTGCTATTGCCGGTGCGATCATTCCATCGTCTTCCGTACCGAACAATCCTTTCTCACCTGCATGTGGATTAAGTGCAAGGATGGCGAGCCGCGGTTTCTTCAAGCGAAAATCTTTTTTCATTGATGTATCGATAATGGCGATTTTTTCGATAACTTTTTCTTTGGATATGTTCGCTGCAACATCCTTGAGCGCCGTGTGGATAGTAACAAGTCCTACGCGCATTTTATCTGATACAAGCATCATCGCTACGTTCTGAGATCGACTCAGGAGTGCAATCATCTCTGTTTGTCCTGGGAAACTATAACCGGCAAGATTCAGCGCTTCTTTGGATATTGGAGCGGTGACCATTGCCGCTGCCTTACCCTGCACGCAGAGTTCAACAGCGCGCTCGAGAGCAACACCTGCAGACCGACCAGCCGTTTTTGTGGTAGTGCCATACTGGATGTCTGCACCGATACCATCCCCAACATCTATAACCGAAAGACCGGATCGATGAAGCTGGACTAACGTTGTTTGTGCAAGCGGTACTTTGAGTTTACAGTTTTTTGCTGTCTGTTCGAAAACACTTAATGGCCCCATAAGAATCGGTACGCAGAGTTTTTTTATAGCTGGATGGATTGCGGCTTTGAGTGCAAGTTCTGGACCGATGCCGTTAAAATCACCGATCGTTATCACAATAATGGGTTTCAATAATTCTCCGTCTTCACAAGAATATAATTGCCGTTTTTCTTTGAATCCCTAAAAGTGAACCGCTTTTTAAGGCTTTCGTATGTCCAGATTTCGGTTGGCGCTGTATTGGGTTTCAGCAAACGATTTGTTATGGATGGTGCGCCGAATAAAATATAGATGCGTCCACGGTCGGTACGATACCCGTCTTTTTCATCTGTAGTAGAAAATCTCTTGATCGATTCATCTACGCGCCGGTAGTATTCAGCCATGACTGAATTATACGCACGCGTGGTGTCCGGATTGCGTTTGTGCCAGAACGCTCGAAGCGCTTTCCTCGATTTATCGGAACTGAACGCAGACATCTGGTCGATTTCTTCTTCCGTCGCGATAAGTTTCAATGCGTCAACGGTTACTTTAGGATCGGAAAGAGAACGAGGTTTGAGCGGCCAAATAACGTTATATCTAAATTCTTTTACAGACTTCAACGCACCTTGCGTCACTGTCGCGGTGAGCAGATATGTACCCGCATCCAATCGTTCTGTCGGAATGGGTGCAAAGACAAATCTACTGTGTGCCGACCCTTTTATTATTGTAAAAGAGACGCGCTTTGCATTTTCAATCGCGGCAAGTGTGCCGTTTCGCTGAGAACATTGTTCGCCCTGTAATTGTTGCGAAATCTCATCATCGTCTTCGTTCTTGCTTTGTATTCTCCATGCAAGATGAATGTCGGTGCTTGTATCTGGTGTAACGACCTGAAACAAACATACCCCTGATTGTCCAATGATAACATTTCCGCCATGGTTTTTCGGGAAAATGATAGTATGGTCGGATAAAGAGGAGTCGGATTGTATCGTATCGATAAACATGATTCGAGAAACATTCAAATCGGAAGCAGAAAAAGTCCGAGCATCCACTTTCGTATCGCGATTGATGAATGATTTACCTGACTCGCTGTCTTTTGCTTCAACAACAATTTTAAAAAACCCCTTTTTGAGCTTGAAAGTAAAAATTCCTTGTATCTCATCGGATGGAGGAGCGTCTTCGGCAGGTATCGAGATTCGTTCAATCCGCATCGGGCGGACCTCGCGTCCAACTGTGACATTGCTGCTATCCATAATTTCAACAATTAATTCTCCTTTTGCTTCGTAACTTTCTTCTTGTGTATTGGCTGTTTTTGCAAAAAAGAGAAACGATGGACTTACACGGTAGAGAACAACGAGCTCGATGGATGTCGTGTCGCTGCTCCAATACGGAATAGCTTCAAATATCACCGGACTCATAGTGTGCGCATCCAACCGAGTAGTCTCTTTGTCGAATTGAGCAAAGGATATCGAAGAGAAAAAAACAAAAAAGAAAGTAAGATATCTCATTATTGTTGCCTTGTAGGTTTTTGTTCGATAGGAGACCATATAATTCACGGCACTGGAAAAATACGGAGAAAGTGAGGGAAAGGCAAACGCGTGTAGTCTTTTTTCTTTTCCTGCCTTTCTTCTGACGCTTTTTGAACTTTGCAGTAAATGAGAAATGATTGAGAAGACAAGAACAGATAAAAAGGTCGGTCGCATGAAAGAGCAAATGATTGTCCCTCGAATATTTCAATGTCCTTCAAGGCGTCATGAGGAGTCTACGACAGAAGTGGAAAAAATATCAGCATATATCTTCCATATCTAAGAGACGAATTGTTCTCTCAATCATCCAATGTACTGGTAAAAGTCTCGTATAAACTTTTCAAGATAAAGAGGTAAAACTGTGGAAAAGCATAAGATTCTCTATTATATTAATACTGCAGTGAATGTTTTATAGTAAATAGGCAGTCACAGCTGGACTATTTGAGCGATTCGTTATTTACGATAGCAGATCAGCATGTATTCAGCGGTAACTTTTACATGAAGAATGAAAGGGAAACATCATCGGAGAACGAACGATGGTGTTCCAATGTTCTATAAGTAGATAGCAAAAAGGAAGATATTTTATGTTGCTCTACAGCCGTGGCTCAGAAAGTGACGTCCTTTACGAAGAAGATCTGAAGCAAGGACTTACTGAGGCGTTTTTAAAATTAGGCGCAAAGAAAAAGGTTTTAGCAATTCCTCCGGATTTTACTCGCTTCCACTCGCATGCCGGTATTCTCACGCGCCTGACGTGGGAGTATTACAAAGAAAAGCTCACCGATATTCTTCCGGCGCTTGGCACACACACTGCCATGACCGAAAAAGATATCAAAACCATGTTCGGTACTACACCGCTGAATCTCTTTCGTGTGCACGATTGGCGGAAAGACGTGGTCACACTGGGGGAAGTTCCATCTGATTTTATTTATCAACAATCAGAAGGAAAATTGGATTATGCATGGAAGGCGCAGGTCAACAAACTTCTTGTGGAAGGGAATTTTGATTTGATATTGTCGCTTGGCCAAGTGGTGCCGCACGAAGTTATCGGCATGGCGAACTACAACAAAAATATTCTTGTGGGAACCGGCGGACCTGAAGGGATTAACAAAAGTCATTTTCTCGGAGCTGTGTACGGGATGGAACGCATTATGGGACGCGCAGACAATCCGGTACGACGCGTTTATAATTATGCATCAGATCATTTTGCAAAGCATTTGCCGATCGTCTATGTTCAAACGGTTGTCTCGCGCGGCGCAGACGGACAACTGAAAGTTCGCGGTTTCTATATTGGCGATGATATGGAATGCTTTAATCTTGCAGCAGCATTATCGCTCAAAGTAAATTTTCAAATGGTTGAAGAGCCATTGAAGAAAGTTGTCGTGTATCTTGATCCATCGGAATTTAAAAGTACCTGGCTTGGCAACAAGAGTATCTATCGTACTCGCATGGCAATTGCCGATGGAGGAGGACTGATCGTTCTGGCTCCGGCTCTCAAAGAATTTGGCGAGGACAAGCAAATAGATGCGCTGATTCGTAAATATGGTTATGTCGGTACGCCAAAAGTATTGGAACTTGTGAAAGCCGAAGACGACCTGAAAATAAATTTAGGTGCAGCTGCACATTTGATTCATGGTTCGTCGGAAGGACGCTTCTCGATTACGTATTGCCCCGGGTATCTTACGAAACAGGAAATCGAAAGTGTCAACTTCAACTATGCAGAGTTGAACAAGATGACGAGGAAGTACGACCCCGAAAAACTCAAAGATGGTTTTAACATCATGCCCGATGGAGAAAAGATATTCTATATTTCAAATCCAGCATTGGGTTTATGGGCTTATCAAGATCGTTTCAAATAGCTTAAAAAATCATTATCGTGTTGTACACATCAACTACTCACTTATAGGAAGAACAAATATGGAACAAAAAGCTGATTTTGGGTTAGTCGGATTAGCGGTCATGGGCGAGAATCTTGTACTGAATATCGAGAGCCGCGGATTCACCGTCGCCGTATTTAACCGAACGACGGAAAAGGTAGATAAATTTTTACAGAGCCGAGGCGCAGGAAAGAAATTTATCGGTACGCATACGATTCAAGAACTCGTTGCTGCTTTGAAACGCCCGCGCAAAGTGATGCTCATGGTCAAAGCAGGGAAGGCAGTGGATGAATTCATCGAGAAGCTGATTCCTTTCCTCGAACCGGGCGATATTATTATCGATGGTGGTAATTCACATTTTCCTGATTCCATCCGAAGAACAAAGTATTTGGAGAGTAAAGGTTTATTGTTTATCGGCACAGGTGTTTCCGGCGGCGAAGAAGGCGCATTGAAAGGACCATCCATTATGCCCGGCGGTTCAGCAGCGGCATGGCCGGCTGTGAAACCGATCTTTCAGGCAATTGCGGCAAAAGTAGAAGATGGTACACCCTGCTGCGATTGGGTCGGCGATAACGGCGCGGGTCACTTCGTAAAGATGGTGCACAATGGCATCGAGTACGGTGATATGCAGCTCATCTGCGAATGTTATCAGATGATGAAAGAAGGTCTGGGCATGAGCAATAAAGAGATGTATGAAGTCTTCAATCAGTGGAACGAAGGCGAATTGAATTCCTATCTTATCGAAATCACTCGAGATATTCTCAATTATAAAGATGAAAAGAAAAAGTATGTTGTCGATTCTATTCTCGATACAGCCGGACAAAAAGGAACCGGAAAATGGACAAGTGTTGCCGCGCTCGATCTTGGTATTCCCATGACGATGGTTTCAGAAGCTGTCTTTGCGCGCTGTCTCTCGGCGATTAAAGATGAACGTGTTATTGCTTCGAAGATTTTGAAAGGGCCCTCAAAGAAAAAAATCAGCGGCAATAAAAAAAACTTTGTGGAAGATATCCGCAAGGCAATGTATGCTTCTAAGCTGACATCGTATGCACAAGGATATATGTTGATGAAGGAGGCTGCAAAGGAATATACATGGAATCTTAATTATGGCGGCATCGCACTTCTGTGGCGCGGCGGATGTATTATTCGCAGCACCTTCCTTGGAAAAATCAAAGTTGCATATGATAAAAATCCAAAACTCACAAATCTTCTTCTCGACCCATACTTCAAGAAGATCATGACGAACTGCCAGGAATCATGGCGGAAGGTTGTCGCAACGGCAGCACAGGTTGGAATTCCGATGCCATCAATGAGTTCTTCTTTAGCATTCTACGATGGTTATCGCCACAAGAGACTGCCGGCAAATCTCTTGCAAGCACAGCGTGATTATTTTGGCGCGCACACCTATGAACGCGTCGATAAACGGCGCGGCGAGTTCTTCCATACGAATTGGACAGGTCGCGGCGGCGACACAGCTTCCTCGACGTACATCGCATAAAATCTTTATCGATGTTGCTGCTTCACTTCAAAGCCCCGATGTTTTATATTCGTTGGGGTTTTATTTTTTATGTATCAATTATTGGAACACAATAGGAAATAAATATGAAAAAGAATGCCTGTATTCTCATAAGAATAATTTTCTGGATATTGTTTGTAGGCTTATCTTTTTGCTTGGCGACAAGTCCTTTGCAAAGAGACAGTTGTGCTCAATCCGATACTACTAAAATTACAGAATGGGAATTATCGTCGATATTGGAATCTTCTCCCCAAGGGATAACGGTTGTTGGAAAGCCGGAAATAGTGTATTGTCCCTATGGCAAAGCAGTTCAGTTTGATGGGCAAGATGATGCAATGATACTCGATACCAATTTGTTGGTGAACATGCATCAATTTACTATTGAAGTCATTATGCACCCGGATACAAACGGACAACGTGAACAACGGTTCCTTCATTTCGGAGAGGTGCAAGGGGAACGTGTGATGATCGAAACGAGATTAAAAAAGAATGATCAATGGTACCTCGACACGTACATGAAATCCGGACAAACAGCGCAAAGGCTTGCGGATTCCACGAAACTTCATCCGCTCAATCAATGGTATCATGTCGCCTTTGTTGCGAATGATGGAAAGATGGAAACGTATGTCAATGGCAGGAAAGAGCTTGAAGGACAAATTCCTTTTTCACCGTTTACCATAGGTCAAACTTCTATCGGTGTAAGGCTCAATCGTGTAAATTGGTACAAAGGAGTGATTTATAAAATCAAAATTACACCAATGAAACTGGGACCGGCACTCTTTATGAAACAATAATAAATCGTATGAGATTGCATCTGTAAAAAGTGAAAACTGTCCCCGCCCAATCATACAACAAGATTTCATCCTTTCCGACCTCTGTCAAAGAAATGCGGGAGCTTGGATGGGAACAAGCCGACGTCATATTATTTACCGGAGATGCATTTGTCGACCACCCGGCATTCGGTGCAGCGGTTGTTGCACGAGTACTGAAAAAAGCCGGATATACAGTCGCCATTGTTCCCCAACCTAACTGGCGCGACGACCTCAGGGATTTTAAGAAATTAGGAATACCAAAACTGTTCTTCGGAGTGACATCGGGCAATATGGACTCGATGATCAACCATTATACAGCAAACAAACGCCTCCGTTCCAACGATGCATTCACACCTGGAAATAAAGCAGGCCAGAGATCCGATTATGCAGTAATGGTATATTCAAAAATCCTGAAATCACTCTATCCTCAAGTTCCCTTAATCATCGGGGGAATTGAAGCTTCGCTCCGCAGGCTTACGCATTACGATTATTGGAGCGACTCTTTGAAACCTTCCATATTGATCGATTCAAACGCAGATCTGCTTGCCTATGGAATGGCGGAAAAAGCTATTGCTGCAGTGGCAAAGAGATTAAGGAGAGGCGAAAGTATTGGAAGCATAAAACAAATTCCTCAAACAGCTTTTTGTGCAAAAGAAATTCCTTCCGCACAAAATGATAAAATAATTTTACTTGCATCGTATGAGGAATGCATGAAAAGCAAGAAAGCGTTCGCACGCAATTTTGTGATCACCGAAGAGGAATCAAATAAACTTGAACAACGGGTTCTTGCTGAGAAAGCAGGGAATAAATGGGTGATTGTGAATTCTGCATATCCGCCGCTTTCGCAGAAAGAAATTGACAGTATTTATAATTTGCCGTTCACACGTCTGCCACATCCACGCTATGATGGCAAAGAGCCGATTCCAGCGTATGAGATGATCAAAGATTCTGTGATAATTCATAGGGGATGTTTTGGAGGTTGTTCGTTTTGCACCATTTCGGCTCATCAGGGAAAATTTATTTCAAGCCGTTCTAAAAGTTCTATACTGAAAGAACTAAAGACAATCGTTCATGCTCCATCTTTTAAAGGACACATTACCGATTTAGGCGGACCTTCGGCAAATATGTACGAGATGAAAGGCATTAATGCCAAGCAATGTGCCGTATGCAAGCGACCGTCGTGCCTGTACCCTGTTCTTTGTAAAAATTTAGATACTAATTACACTCCGCTCATTGAATTATACAAAGAAGCGAGAAAAGTGAAAGGAATCAAAAAAGTTACTGTTGGAAGCGGAATCAGGTACGATCTTATCCTCGATAAAAAGAATAAGCCCGTCGATCCTTCGGCGCTTGAATATTTTAAGGAACTTGTCGTTCATCATGTTTCGGGCAGATTAAAAGTTGCACCGGAGCATACTTCAGAGAAAGTTTTAAAACTCCTGCGCAAACCCTCCTTCGATTTGTTCGTACATTTGTATAAGCGGTTCACGGAGATTTGTCAGGAATATGGATTACACCAGCAATTGATTCCCTATTTTATTTCAAGCCTGCCTGCGAGCGGGCTTGACGAAATGGCGGACATTTCTGTGCAAATGCAAAAACTGAATATGAAGCTCGAACAGGTTCAGGATTTTACTCCGACACCCATGACGCTCGCCTCGGTTATGTTCTATACCGGATTCGATCCTTATACGTTGGAAAAAATGGATATACCCCGTTCGATAAAGGAAAAGAAAATGCAGCAGCTCTTTTTCTTCCTTTATGACAAAGAGAAACGCGGCGAACTTAAAGTGGAACTTTCAAAAATGAAGCGATTTGATATCATACAGCTTCTTGGCTTGTAGCTTCTGCTACTATTTATTGAGCGGCGGGTTTGGCTGCTTGCATTTTAAGAATTTCAACAATAGTCAATCAGTTGGAAATTATTTGAATAAATAAGATCTGATACAGATGGAGGACATGAATTTTTAAAAAGCCCATAATTCCTTTTTAGGAATATTTTGATAACGTCCCTCCATGCAAAACGTATCTTCTTACTAAGAAAATTAATTTCGATATATAAAGCCATAGAAACCTTTTGTTCTTCAGTGAGTCCACCCTTATATCTGTAAAGTGCAATGTCCATGGATGGATCGAAACATTCGGCAAGATTGTTGCGATTGTATCCAGAAACTGTCATTCCAACAACCTCCTTATTCAAATGAATCGTATCAGTATGAGACCATGGACTATTGTCGATACGCCGAATAAGCTTTGAAATTCTACTTCGACGATCGTAAGAAAATAACGAGTCCCCAACTTCTGCGTGAGCCAATAGACGGTCACAAGCTTCTTTGTACCATGGTAGAGGCTTTCTATAAAATAAAGGAGGAAACTTGGTTAAATCAGAAGCTGCATTAAATGATACACTTCGGTGTGTCATATTCATGACGAACTGAATGGCATAAGGATTATCTTCGTTTTCATGGAAATAATGGTCCATATACTCTTTATCGAAACCATTCTTGTATGAATATAAATAAAGAGGGTTAATATGATTAAAATTACCCTCTTTAAAGCGGAATGACGAGTAATGAGTAATGTCAAGCAAAAGGAAATCTCTACCAAGATGAAAACCCATAACATTATTCTTCGGAGATGAGACGATATGTACGTTTTCAAGGTCGGGATACTTGAGATTATATGTACTATCAACTGGGTCTAATATTTTTAAAATCGATTGCATGGAGTAGTAATGTTGAATTTTTTTAGATTCTATTTCATATTCTGTGCAGTAAATATAGTCAGAGAAACTAATCCAAGGATAAAAGTCAGATATTGCATAACACCGAATATGATTGCTGGTTTGTAATAAAAACGAACGTTTTCCCAAATACTATAAAATCTTAGCATACTGAAAAGAAATACGGTTCCTAATAATATTGAGGATATTTCTAATGCCCATCCTGATATCAGAAAGCATTTATTTACCAAGATTTCTTGTAAAATATCCTTTTGCAAAGAGATCGAGATGATGACGATTCCTGTGCTTAATGAGATGAGCAATTTTCCAATATCATATGCTGTCTCATTGAATTTTTTTGTAACATTATTGATTTCATCGACCTGCTTGTTATCTTTCATTTTTTCTCCATCATTTCTGATCATTCTCCATTACGAAAATTTGCAAGCAACATAGCGAATAGGCGCCACTCTGTTACATTGATAATACAGGGAACAAAAAGGACAGACACATTGAGTAACTATTCCCGAAGTTCCCCAAACCCAATACATCTAGTTAAAATCTACTATTTCGGTGTTCAAATAGCAACAAAAAATCGGAAGTCTATCAATCTTGAGATTGCCTTAAAATAAAGTGATAGTCATTGCGGGTAAGCGAAGCCCCGAAGGGGCAAGCGACGAAGCAAACCGCAAAACAAGGTTTACTAAGCAAAACAGGTAGTTGCAGATTGCTTCTCCCGCTATAAAGCAGCGGGATCGCAATGACAGGGTTCTTGTGAAAACTGCCATTAGTAGTATCTCTTTAATGACATCATCCAGCTTCTTGGCTTGTAGCTTCCACTACTTTAGAAATATGATAAGACGAGCCTCCATTATTGCTCCAAGAAATTTAAGATAGCATTGAGGCTTTCTTCGGGCGATTCTTCGTGCGGAATATGGCCGCAATTGGGAATGATCACCAATTTTGAGTTCCGAATATCCTGGTGCAATCTCTGTCCTTCCTCTAAAGGAATTGCCGGATCGTTAGCACCCCAAATGATTAAAGTAGGCACAGTAATAGTTTTGATTAAGGTTGAGATAGAATCTGGATTTGCAGGAATAATTTGTTTAGCACACTCGACGAATGAATTATAGCTCCCTGGTTGATTAAAATATTCAGCATAATTTATTATCCTCTCTTCAGACAATTTACTTTTATCATAAAAAAGATTGTGCAAAACAAAGCTTGCCATGAGATGAGTTGGGACAAGATTCATAACTACCCAATTCACGAATGGTTTTCTAAGAATATCGATGAAGTAGGGAAATTCTTGCACATAAGCAGCGGCATCTATGAGAATTAGCCGACGGATAATACCGTGAGCATGTTCGGATCGGTCTCTGAGATAAGTAAATATTGCGACTGCACCGCCATAGGAATGACCCACAAGAGTAATGTCATGGAGCTTATGTGCCTTGAGAAAAGCAAGAACGATTTCGGCTTGATCTTCAAGAGAATATTTGCCGTCGTCAGGTTTTGATGATAAACCAAATCCTTTTAAGTCTAAAAAGAAGAGCGTATTTCCTTTTGAAAGCGGTAGTTGAATGTCTCGCCAAGTTTCTACAGAAGCTCCAAAACCATGGAGAAATACAAGAGTGGAGTTCCCACTGCCGTGAATCTCGTAGTTGATTTGTATTTTATCGGAATAATAGAAGGTTCCTTTCAAAAAATCTGTCTCTTTGCTGATATTCATTGAACAGCTGCTTAAAAACAATAGCAAAAGAACAGCGATGATTGATTTGCGCATCTCATTTTATATCTAATTTGATATCATTCAACTTCTTGACTTGTAGCTTCCGCTCCGTATTACACCTATGCACACCATGAATTTACTTATTTCTAATTTGAATTGCACAACGCGCAATGATCTTGAAGAATATCTGCGTCTCGACTTTGTCGGGAATGGTGCACACTCTTGTGTGCATCAATTACACGCGGCCTCCGGCTGTGCTGAATTCTTCTGGACACGCCGAGCTTGAGCATCGGGGGGTTAATCAGTTCAACTCCTTATACTTCTTTAAACTTATGCTTCTTTAATTCCTTCGTCGCTGTGAGCAATTCAGAAAAAGGAACAAGAACTTTTTGCTCTTCTATCGGATGCTTGCCATAATTACGAACAGCGGTTACTGCAACCTTATCTGCTACTGGATTGAACAGCCTTGAATAAAGAAACGGATGGTACCCGGCTTGTTCTAAGCAGGTTGTCACAAATTGAGTTTGCACATTGTCAGTACTGCCAAAGACACGGACCATACCTTCGGTAATTTCCAAATCAGAATGGTTATCACAAAGGAATATCTTGTTTACATCTGTTCCACATTTCTTACAGAATGGTTTAAAACAGATGACGCAGACGCCTTCAGCTTGAATAGACTTATGGTTAACACAAAACAGATCATCGGAGAATAAACTGCCACAATTCCTGCAAAAAGTATCTTTTTGCTTAACAGGTTTTTCACATCGTCCACACGTCAAGTTAAGTTGTTGTGACTTTTTCATGTTTATCCCTTTTGTGAAGCGCCTAATGGATGGCGGCTAAGTGGAACAACCGGCAAAAAAGGTAATGGCAAGAATAGGTAGTAAGTGTTTCATAAAAGAATTCCCCAATCAATTTTCAATACATCTAATTAAAATCTACTATTTCGCTGTTCAAATTGCAACAAAAAACCCTCCCTTTGCTATCGCGGCGGGAGGCTGTTATTCTCCAGATAAATACAGAATGCCTTTAAGAAAAAAACTTGTATTCACTTTTATCATTTGGTATATTTATTACACACGTAAAGAAACATGATTCTTAAAGAAATTCTTTAAATAACGATGCACCCGTAGCTCAACTGGATAGAGCATCAGCCTTCGGAGCTGAGGGTTGGGGGTTCGACTCCCTCCGGGTGTACTAGTTATAAATTCCGCAAAATCCAAACCCAAGATGTCCATGGACATTATTCATGGAGCACAGCTATGAAATCTATTAAAAAAATGTACGAACGAATGAAAGTGTTTTGTATCGCATATCCGGCTGTAGTTTCAGGATTCTTCATATACAGTTATCTTTTTTTCTGCATCCTGCAGTATTTTTTCAAATTGAAATCATCTTCATTGTTTCACTCTCCTATTTTGACGGACATCGTTGAAAGTTTTGATGCTTTTCCGTTTATGTGGCTTTTATCGGTAGCATTGGTGAAGGTTATTGAGGTGCGTACGAAATTGCACGAGAGCGAGGAGAAAAGAATTTTTGCCGAGCGCGAAAAACAGCTCCGTCAATCACAACTGAAAACCTTGCAGGAAGTTACTCGCGGAGTGCAGCATCACGTCAACAATCCTTTAGCAATCATTGCACTTACACTAGCACCTGCTCGTAAAGCCGCAGGGAATAATCAGAACGTACTGCACCAGCTTGATATCATAGATGAAGCCGTGCAAAGAATGAGTACTGCATTGGAAGATTTCTCGAAAATTCGCGAATATACCGTTGAATCCGGAGGCCCGATCGTGGGCGATATTGTTACACCGAATGTCAAGTCGTAGTATTGTCCTTCAAGTTGTTTCATGAACAAAGTTTTATAATGAGAATTGTACGGGCCTGAAAGGTTCTTTTGCCAACCCAGCATGAACAATGGATGAAAGCTGCACTTCGAGAAGCACGACGTGCTTTCGATGCTGACGAAGTGCCGGTGGGGGCTGTCATTGTGCTTGAGGGAAAAATTATTGGCCGCGGGTATAATCAAATAGAACAGCTGAAGGATCCGACCGCCCATGCTGAAATGATTGCAATTACTGCCGCTTCAAATCATCTGCAATCAAGACGATTGGAAAAATGCACATTGTATGTAACACTGGAACCCTGTCCGATGTGTGCAGGCGCAATAGTGCTCGCAAGAATTCCTACACTTGTCTTTGGAGTATTCGATCCGAAAGCGGGCGCTTGTGGCACGCTGTATAATATCACAGAAGATAAACGGCTTAACCACACTGTTCATGTTGTCGGCGGTATTTGCGACGGGGAAAGTGAAGCTCTGTTGAAAGAATTCTTTTCGAAAGTGCGAAAGTCATCTGCAACAAAAAATTAATAAGCTCCGATGTATTCAATCTCCGACCTCCGGCTGTCATGCCCGCGGATTTCAAGCGGGCATCCAGGTCTTTGGTTCCTTGGTTCTGGATTCCCGATAACAACATTCGGGAATGACAACGTTTTTTTTGAGATGGCTTCTATTTGAGATGTAGAGTTTCGATTAAGCAGTGGCGTTTTGAAGTTTTTCTGCATTGTCGGCAATCCGCAGCTTCTCGATCAATTCATCTAAATCACCATTAATAACGCGATCTAAACTATAAATCGTAAAACCGATGCGATGGTCCGTTAGCCGGTTCTGTGGAAAGTTATACGTACGGATCTTGTCGCTCCGGTCGCCGCTCTTCACTATCAATTTTCGCTGTGCTGCGGTTGACTTCGTTTGTTCTTCAAGTTTCATTTCATAGAGTTTTGCACGCAGCATCTTCATCGCCCGTTCACGGTTCTGAAATTGCGAGCGTTCCTGCTGGCACGCGACGATAATGCCGCTGGGCTTATGCGTAATACGCACGGCTGTTTCCACTTTGTTCACATTCTGACCACCTTTTCCACCCGAACGAAAGGTATCCAACTGAAGGTCAGCAGGATTGATATCCACTTCTACTTCTTCAACTTCGGGCAGCACGACGACAGATGCAGCTGATGTATGTACGCGTCCTTGCGCTTCCGTTTCAGGAACGCGTTGAACACGATGTACTCCGCTTTCATATTTCATCATGCCGAATGCGCCATCTCCCGAAACAGCAAACGAGATTTCCTTGAAACCTCCTTTTCCGGTTTCACTCCAATCCATCAGTTCAACTTTCCAGCCTTTACGCTCGGCATACCGGGTGTACATCCGATAGAGGTCTGCTGCAAACAATGCTGCTTCTTCGCCGCCAGTACCAGCGCGAATTTCCATAATAAAATTTTTCGTGTCATTCGGATCGGGCGGAATCAATAACAACTTCAGTTCGTCTTCCACTTGAACTATTTGGATCTTCAACCGATCGTATTCTTCTTGTGCAAGAACTTTCATCTCCGGATCGCTTGTAGAATCCAGCAATTCTTTACTGCCGTTGAAATCATGAAAAATCTTTTTATAGCGTAATCCGGTTTTGACGATTTGCTCCAGCGAGCGAAATTCTTTCCCCAGCTCACGGCTCTTCTGCTGATCAGCAATAATAACCGGATTGCTCATCAACATGTTCACTTCCTCGTAGCGATGGAAAATTTTTTCCAGCTTGTCAATCATAGACTTTTCACGCTTTGTTAGCTCATGGTAATTATATTGACGCTGTCGGAAACCGGTTGCAGAACATATTTTGAAGGATCTTCCTGACCCAATGCACAACGGAGTGCAATCAATGCGACTTCGATTTGCGCTGTATCCGGTTCCTTTGTTGTAATCTTCTGGAGCAGCAAGCCGGGAGCGATTATGATCCTGCCCCACCATGTTGTGCTGTGCTTCGCAGAGAATTTTATGATCTCATACGCCAAGCCGCCGACAATCGGGATGAACGGCAAATGTGTGAGGAGGCGAACCGGCAGGGTGAGAGTTCCCAGCAGTCTTAAAAGGAGTGCATCAAGTAAACTGAATGACAGAATCGCAACGAATGCCACGATGAGCAGAAAACTTGTTCCGCATCGTGGATGGAAACGGCTGTATATTTTTACTGAATCAGGTACAAGCAGAGCTTTTAATTCGAATGCAAACACTGATTTATGTTCTGCACCATGATAACGGAACAACTGTTGAACGTCTTTCATGAGCGAAATTCCGGCCAGATAGAGAAGGAGAATCGTGATACGAATAGCACCCGCTATAAGATTGAATGTTACAGCTGTCTGTTCGATGGCAAACACTTTTGTCGTGAGATACAATGGGACGATGAAGAATATTCCGATACCAAGCGTGAGCGCAAAGATCAGTGTTCCAACGAGCGCAATGTTCGATTGGGACTTTGTCTTCTTTTCAGAACCATTTCCTTTGACATTGTTTTTCTCTTTTGCTCTCTCCGCTTCAACATCAAGCATAGCAATCTCAGCCGAAAAATTGAGAGTCTTTATGCCAAGGTACATCATATCAATAAGTCCGATCGCGCCCCGCACTACTGGGATATTCAGCCATGTATGTTTTTCGGTGACAGATTTGTATTGCTGATGCTGTACAATGACTTGACCGTTTGCACGCCGTACTGCTGTTGCTACAGAACCTGGCGCACGCATCATCACGCCTTCAATGACCGCTTGACCGCCGACCTGCATAGGTTGATTAGGATCATAATCGGGGTTTGTGGGAATCCATTCTTGTTTTTCTTTTTCTTGCACTAATGTCTCCTCATCTTTCTTATGAAATATACGGAAGTTTTTCTGCGCTAACAATTTGAGACGAAAGAGAAGTTTGGCTACATTGAATCAATGAAGCAAACATTAAATATACGGCCCATAGAGCTGCTCGCTCCTGCTAAAGATTTAGAAAGCGGAAGAGCCGCTATCAACCATGGTGCCGATGCAGTGTACATCGGTGCCCCCAAGTTCGGTGCACGTGCTGCCGCGGGAAATTCATTGAATGATATTGCCAAACTCATTCGGTATGCTCATCGTTACTGGGCGAAGGTGTATGTTGCACTCAATACGATTCTTTTCGATGACGAATTAGATGAGGCAAAGGCAATTGTCCGATCCATTTCTGAAGCCGGAGCTGATGCTTTGATCATTCAGGATATGGGATTACTGGAACTTGATTTGCCGCCAATTCCCCTCTTTGCTAGCACACAGACGCATAATTACTCACTGGAGAAAATTCAATTTCTTGAAAAAGTCGGATTTCAACGCGTCATTCTTGCACGTGAACTGTCATTAAAACAATTGAAGGAAATTCGTACAAACACTACAATCGATTTGGAATTCTTTATTCATGGAGCACTCTGCGTCAGTTTCAGCGGGCAATGTTACTTGAGTCAAGCGACACAGGGGAGAAGTGCCAACCGTGGAATGTGTGCCCAGCCATGCCGCTTGCCCTATACGTTGTCAGACGGCAGCGGAAAGATTCTGGCAAAAGATAAATATCTCCTTTCTCTCAAAGACCTCAACCTCTCAGAGTATCTCCGGGATTTGATCGATGCCGGTGTTTCGTCGTTCAAGATTGAAGGAAGATTGAAGGATATGAATTATGTAAAAAATGTTACAGCATTCTATCGACAACGAATTGATGAGATTTTAGAAACAGATTCAGCTCTTTCGAGTGCATCATCAGGACGGACGATGCCGGCGTTTCAACCCGATCCATCAAGAACGTTCAATCGTGGATTCACCGACTATTTTATCCGACGCCGGAACAAAGATATTCTTTCGTCTCACACACCAAAATCGGTTGGAGCTTGTTTAGGAAAAGCCGGAAAGATACGTCGAGATCATTTTCTTCTCGAGACTTCAGAAACGTTGCATAACGGCGATGGAATATGTTTTTTTGATCAACGCGAAGTACTCTGTGGTACGAATATTAACAAAGTAGAGAGAAATAAAGTCTACCCTTCTGAACTTGAAGGAATCGAAGAAGGGACGATGATCTACCGGAACTACGATCATCAGTTCGCAAAAAAACTTCAAGAAAATAAAACGAAACGTCTTATCAACGTGAACATGCAGCTCGAAGAGACTGGAAGTGGTTTTGTACTCAGTATGGTGGATGACGATGATGTGATGGTTTCCGTTATTCAAAAAGTTGAGAAAATTCCTGCAAAGAATCAGGCTGCGGCAGAGGAAACGGTTCGGCGTCAGCTTATGAAATTGGGAGATTCTATCTTCGTTTCAGAAAGGCTTGCTATTATATGGAGTCAGCCATATTTCATGCCGGTCAGCGTGTGCAACGAATTGCGGCGTGAAGCGGTTGCTCAATTGGAAGAAAAACGAACGAAGAGATTTCCACGGCACCATGCAAGCATTATTCCGAATAGTGAACCATATCCGACGATACGCTTAGACTATTGTGCAAATGTTGCGAACAAGAAATCGGAATCGTTTTATCGCAGACATGGCGTTGAAATTATCGAACCGGCGTTTGAACTCCAGAAGAAAAAGCAAGCGGCTGTTATGACGATGAAGCATTGTCTACGATTTCAATATGGTCTTTGCGCCGGTCAAGGTACTGCCGATGCTGATCCGCTTTTTCTTCAAGACGCAAAGAATACGTATCGATTGGAATTTGATTGCGAAGCATGTCAGATGAAAATATTGTTTGAAAAAAATGGCAAGGCAAAATAATGACGAGTCAGAATCGGCATGTGCGTTTGTTGCCAATCTGCATATTCCATAAACAGGGGAGACAATAGTGGAAGAGGATTGTGCTGTGATTTAAAGATAATTCGAGCGCATTTTATCTCCGCAGGCGGCGAGGAAATCCCTCAAGAAATTCTGAAAACGCGGGAGAGCCGAACCGATAACAACTCAAGTTTTTCTTTGGCGGCAAATTCTTAAGTAAAGGTAGAAACAGATTGGCTTCCGATTACTTTTTTCTTAACCTGCCACAAAATAAGATAACCTATCATGAGACTAATTGCTGACATATATGGGAATAATCCCAATAATCCTAAAAAGATATATTTCTTTTTGAGAGTTATTGCGTATCCAAAATAACTTAATGTTACTATGGTACCAACTTTCGCAAACATTTGTAATGTACTGATAAGTACAATATACTGCGGCAAAGGCAGAATGATTTGGAGATAAACAACAAATAACATTATGAAGAAAATAAAAAAAAACAAATTAAATTTTTTCCATAAAGTATTTACCTTATGAGCTGATACCGTAACACCAATTTCATTTTCTGGATTTTTGTTTTTAGCTGGATTATCAAAAAGCCTACCAATAAAATACAATATGATTGCATTAACTAAAGCGGCTGAGAGAAGTGGTAATAATGCAAGAAGCCCATAAACGAGTGGATTTCCGGCAAAGTGGTTATACCAACTCATATAACCAAGCGAATCCAACATAGGCGTCACAATGATGCTCCACGGAAGCGTTATAAGAATTGAGAATAGACCGGAAAATTCTGAATTCGCTGTGTGAAAAATAAGTAGATACAACATATAAATTCCGGAAAGTAAAAATATTCCGAGGTAGGAGAGACTTAAAATCAAACCTGGTTGTGAATCCAATTTCATATGATTAAAAAGATTCTTTCCCCCCAACGAAACCGCAAACTCGTTTTTGCCTCCAAAACTGAATATAAATGAGTCGCCGAGCGAGGCGAGAATCAGTACCGCTTGCAATTTCCTACGTGGTGCACCCGGAGGGAGTCGAACCCCCAACCTACAGCTCCGTAGGCTGCCGCTCTATCCAATTGAGCTACGGGTGCATTCTATATTCAATATCGATGAGTCCCGCCAGATAACGGCGGGATTCTGAAAATTGCATCTACTCGTACACAACACTCGTAGGCAATTTTCGAACTACGGGTGCAGGGAAATTTATATTAGTATAGCGATAAATCTCTTTTTTTGCAATGTAAAGTTGGAAAACAGTTCCTGTTCTGAATTCTGACTTCGTACGATATTTTTTAAGATGTAACCGAAAAAAGGTGAGCTTGAAAGTTCATTCTTTTCTGATTTCTTCTTATCATGATAGAGCAAATATAAAACAATCGGGAACATATCCACAATGAAAAATAATCTTATGCATCGCGCAATTGGCGCAATCGTACTATTCATTTCTGCCGTTCAGCTCATCATGACTGCACAGGTTTCTGTCCCATTCTGGGATCCTGGCGAACTCTCCGCAGCCGCCTACTTGATGCAGGTGCCGCATCCGCCTGGCGGACCTCTCTTTTCGATCATGGGCAGAATATTCTACATGCTTCCTATCCCTGGCGATATTGGTTTCAGGATGAATGTTATGTCTTCTGTTGCGAGCGTCTTTACGGTTTTATTTTTGTACCTCATCGCCGTCAAAGTCATTGAAAACTACAAAGGAAAACAATCCGGTAATTCGTTAGAAGCATTAGGAACGTACCTCGCTGCTGCCATCGGAGCTTTAACGTTATCGTTCAGCGATACGTTTTGGTTTAACGCGGGTGAATCTAATTATTTTGCAGCAAGCATGTTGCTCTATTCTTCTATTGTATGGTTGATGATGGTGTGGAATGAAAAAGCCGACGAACCGGGAAGCGAACGATATCTTTTGATGATTGCATACATAGCCGGTTTATCAGCGGGACTTCATCTGATGAGTGTTCTGACGATAATTATAGTAGGGATTGTTGTAGTTCTTCGAAAGTATGTCAATAACGATGAAGAATATTTACAGTCATCATATGTCTTTTTAGGACATATGGTTTTGTTATTCATTGTTGCGGCTATTTTTTGGAGCGGACAAACTGCAAAGCAACCGCCTACACAGGAGATGACCAGTGCATTCGACAAGAATTTCATTATTGCGATGGTGATAGCGAGTACTGTTGTTATGGCAATCTTTAGAAAAAAAATATTACACGAACAATGGTATTATGGTATTATTCTGATGGTGTGTGCTCTATTGACAGTTGTTCTCACGGATACTGCAAAAATAATCATGGCGATCATCAGCGGGATATATTTTATTATTTTTATGAAAAAAATATTTAAACAAAATTCCATCTACAACGGGATAATGACAGGGGCCATAGCATTCGTTGTAATCTTTGCCGGCATTATTAGATATTTTCCTGAAGGGCTTTTTAAAATTGCAGGAGATAATCTTGGAACAGGTCTTCTCGTCCTTTTAGCCGTAATGGCAGCAGGAGGATTGGGAGCGTATTATGCAATGAAACAAAAGCGAATGTTCCTTGCTCTTTCTCTTACAGCTGCACTTATTGCGATATTCGGTTTTACGACATACACGATGATCGTTATTCGTGCAAACGCAAACTTACCAATGAATGAAAATCATCCAAAGTCGTTTGAACAACTTATTAAGTATTTAAATCGAGAGCAGTACGGTGATTTTCCCATGTTTCAACGACGATGGTCGTCAGAGCCGGAAAAAGCGGGAATCTATACAAATTACAGTAGTGATCTCGATTTCTTCCTACGCTATCAAATGGACCATATGTTCCAACGTTATGTTGGATGGAATTTTATCGGGAAAATCTCATCTGATCAAGATGCAGGAGTAAATTGGAAAGGATATTATGGCATACCATTCCTCTTGGGTCTATTCGGCCTCTATACGCACTTCCGAAAAAACTGGAAGATGGCATCTGTCTTTCTCATCACGTTTATTCTCATGGGATACTTAATTACTTTCTATCAAAACCAGCAGCAGCCGCAGCCGAGAGACCGTGAATATTTTTATTGCGGGGCATATTTCGTTTTTGCACTTTGGATCGCGCTTGGTATCAAAGGGTTGCTTGATATTGTTCAGAAAAAAATAACATCGCAGTCGGCTGTGAAACCTGCATTTATTGGAGTGCTTGTGTTGAGCATACTCTTTGTTCCTGCGAGAATGCTGCAACTCAATTATTTTACACATGATCGTTCGAAGAACTGGGTTCCATGGGATTTCGCATACAACATGTTACAGACATGCGAGCAGGATGCGATTCTTTTTACTCAGGGCGACAATGATACATTCCCTTTGTGGTACATGCAGGATGTGGAAGGTGTGCGGCGGGATGTGAGAATTGTGAACTTGAGCCTGGTGAATACACCATGGTACATCCTCCAGATGAAGAATACACCGGCATATGCTGAGGCAAAAGCGGTGCCGATGAATATGCCTGATTCATACATTAAAGATATTCAACCGATCGCATGGGAACCGAGAAACGTCGAGTTGCCAATTTCACAAGAAACGATCCGGCACTTTCAGGAAGAGAAGGGAGTTGTCCTTGATACATCTATTGTCAATAACGGAAAAATTACATTCCTCCTTCCCAATACATTACAGTTTGGCAAAACAAAAGCGCTCCGTGTGCAAGATATTGCTGTGTACGATATCATACTGGCTAATGAATGGAAGCGGCCTATTTATTTTGCCTCTACATGTTCGCCGGACGCAAAGATTGGATTGGAAGACTATATGTGGTTCAAAGGATTGTCTTGGAAGCTTGAACCGGCGAAGACCTCAGAGATTAATTATGGAGTAGATCCTATAAAGATGGAAGCTAACCTTATGAATGAACCATCGGATTTTTCCAAGACTCTGAAATATGGATATAAATTCCGTGAATTGGCAAATCCAAAAGTATTTTTTGATGAAAATACAATTCGCATTATTTCCAATTATCGGGGAGCATTTCGTGGACTTGCCGCATATTACATAAACGTAGAAAAAAATCCACAAAAGAGTATGAAGGTGTTGGACAGGATGGAATCGCTTATGCCGCATACAAAAATTCCCTATGGGTGGCAGTACGCATGGCAAATGGCGAGTTTCTATCACACACTTGGACGTATGGATCGGGTGAAGGAAATGGAAACAGAGATTGAGCCGGCGTGTCTCAGTCTTATTGAGAAAGGCGAGGTGGAGATGAATTCCTATTATAATCCATACCGCGCGCTTCTTGATCTTTACGAGATGACAAAAGAACAGGACAAGTCACTCAACGTTCTCCGGAAATTAGCGGTGCTCTATCCGACTGACACGAATATTAAGCAAAGAATTCAAATGTTAGAACAAATGAGCAAACAATCCGCTGCACCCACACCGGAAAAGGGAAAGTAATTTCGTCACAATTGAACTCTATGGCACAAGATGTCCAGATAGTCGTTAATAAGCATACGCCGTATGCTGTGAAGGCGTTTGAGAGAATCGGAAAAGTAATCGCGTTCGATACGCATGAAATTACGAAGGATTCGATCAAAGATGCCGACATCCTCATCGTTCGTTCCGAGACGAAAGTCGATCATACTTTGCTAGATGGAAGTCGTGTGAAATTTGTCGGAACGGTGACAATCGGAACCGATCATGTTGATGAAGAATTTCTTGGAAAGAATGGAATTACGTTTGTCAGTGCTCCCGGCAGTAATTCAAATTCGGTTGGGGAATATATCACTGCGACGTTATTAGAGTCGGCACACAATAAAGGTTTCTCGCTTAACGACAAAACCATCGGTATTGTAGGAGTCGGCAGCGTTGGCAGCAAGGTTTGGCACAAAGCAAAAGCACTGGGAATGCAGGCACTTCTGAACGATCCACCTCTTCAACGGCTGGGAAGTAAATACACGCTGCATTCTTTGGATGCGTTGATGGAAGCGGATATCGTTACACTCCATGTTCCGTTGAAACGCTCAGGACCCGATGCAACATATCATCTATTCGATGAGAATCGAATTCGCAAGATGAAACAAGGTGCCATTCTCATCAATACTTCACGCGGGGGCGTTGTGGAAACAGATGCCTTGAAACGCACATTGCGTGATGGGCATCTCTCAACTGCCGTGCTTGATGTATGGGAGAAAGAACCAAATATCGACACATCTCTCCTTGAACTCGTTTCATTAGGAACACAGCACATCGCCGGTTATTCGCTCGATGGCAAGGTCAATGCACTTCGGATGAATTACGAAGCAGTCTGTCGTTTTCTCGGGAGACCTGTTGACAAAGACATCAATGCACTTATACCGGATTCAGCGTTACCGGAAATCAGGGCTGAAAGAATTCACGCATCGGTACAAGAGACACTTCGAGATATCGTGAAGCAGTGCTACGATATCAATGTAGATGACCGGCTTCTGCGTAAAATTATATCGCTTCCGGAAGAAGAACGTGGAAAGTATTTTTGTAGACTTCGCGCAGAGTACCGTATTCGGAGAGAGTTCTTGAACTACACAGTATGCGTGGACGGCGAAGCAAAGCGTCTTTTCAATGTGCTTCAACTTCTTGGCTTTAAAGTAACGGAAGCAGAATCGTCATGACTGAAAGATTTCAGGCACGTATTCTCAGAATCAATCCGGAACAACAGGATATTCCCTTACCTGCGTATGCAACGGAAGGGTCTGCGGGAATGGATATTTGTGCTGCAGTAGAGAAGGACGTGGAAATTCCACCGGGCGATACAATTTTAATTCCAACAGGATTTATCATCGAGCTGCCGCAAGGACACGAAGCGCAAGTGCGGCCAAGGAGTGGTCTTGCTATCAAACACAATATTGGAATTCTCAACTCACCGGGAACAATTGATTCCGATTATCGCGGTGAGGTAAAAATTATTCTCACAAACTTTGGAAGGAAGCCGTATATCATCCACCGTGGAGATCGCATAGCGCAAATGATTGTGGCAAAGTACGAACGCGTGCAATGGAAAGAAGTATCGTCCCTTGCTGAATCTATGCGCGGAGATGGCGGCTTCGGTCATACAGGAATCACATCAAAGGGGAATCGCTAAGATGGCTCAACAAAGGACGAGGAAGAACACATCGCGAACGAAATCCGCCCATCGTGATGGATCGCAGGATATGCCCTGGGACTCTGTTTTCGCATCTCTTGGCAGGATTGAAATCGTGCTGCTCATCGGCGGCGTGCTCCTGTTACTTGTGCTCATCTACACTATTCATACGATCCTTTCTCCATTTCTTGTACTTGGCTCTATTCTTTTCATTCTCTTTCCGTTGCGTCGCTATGTGCTTGCACGGAATCTCATGTGGCTGGCAATCATTCTCTTTACATTATGGTTTTTGGATTCCGTTTCGACGATCCTTGCGCCCTTTATTGTATCCATAATCTTTGCGTATATGCTCAACCCGGTTGTAGATCTCTTCCAAAGCTGGAAAATTCCGCGCTGGGTGAGTTCGCTCATACTTATCCTGCTCTTCATTTCAGGTATTACACTCATTCTCTTTTTTGTTCTCCCCATAGCGCTCTCACAGTTTGAAGGTGTACTTGATTTGCTGTCGAAACTCACGAATGAATACCAAAGTACGTTTTGGAATAGCCATCTGGTCAAAATATTAGAGAGCTATGGTATCTCTGTAGATGAACTTCGTAGTGCATTCGCCAGCCAACTGACGCCTCGGTTTGAAGATATTCTCAAAACGCTTATCAACGCGCTTGCTTCGTTAATGAGCAGCATCTCAGGTTTCATTACACAAATATTTTATATTGTTTTAGTGCCGTTTCTAACATTTTATTTCCTGGCAGATTTTCCCAAAATCAGCCATCGCTTTTTGATGCTCTTTCCTCGCAGGAATCGCGATCGCGTAGAAAACTTCATGACTCGTGCTGATGATCTTATTGGACATTATTTACGTGGAGCACTTTTAGTAGCGCTTCTAGAAGGATTTATTATTTCAGTGGTCTTTTCTATTGTCGGAATAAAATATGCTTTTCTCTTGGGACTCCTTGCGTGTCTCTTCGATTTTGTTCCCTATTTTGGTCTTATTGCTATTATGGCGCTTTCTGCACTGGTTGCACTCTTCAGCGAACCGCCTGTCCTGACAAAATTGGCCGTTGCTCTCGTTTCCATTTCCATTCTTCATATGGCGGAGGTAACATTTCTCTCGCCGAAAATAGTCGGCAGTAAAGTGGGAATGCATCCGCTGCTCATCATTCTCTCTTTGCTCGTCTTCATGTATTTTCTGGGCTTTATTGGGTTGCTCATTGCAGTTCCGACGACAGCGCTGGTGATATTGTTTGTCAGAGACTGGGAAGCGCGAAGACGCGGAGAAATTCCCCTGCCCAAAGATTCTTCCAAAGCGGGTCTTTAATGTCAGGTGTTCTTTATCTTGTTGCCACTCCTATCGGCAATTATGATGACATGACATTTCGGGCAATAAAAGTGCTCAAAGAAGTAGATGTCGTTGTGTGTGAAGAACGAGGTGAAGGACAGCATCTCCTTCGTCATTATGAAATAGAAAATCAAGTCGAGACACTCAACGAGCATAATGAGGCGGCTGCAGCGAGTGTCATCATCGATTTTCTGAAAGAAGGAAAGTCCATTGCATTAATTTCCGATGCGGGGACACCTGTGTTTTCTGACCCCGGAAGAATATTAGTTGAAAAAGCTATCCACCAGCACATAAAGATTGTTCCTATCCCCGGCGCTTCCTCACTCCTTCCTGCACTCATTGTTTCTGGATTTCACATTAAGGAATTTGTATTTGCCGGATTTCTTTCGCCCAAACGAGAACGGCGTCTTACCGAATTGCGCGAGTTTCGGAAGGAACGCCGCACGATTATCTTGATGGACACACCATACCGGCTCGTTCAGCTTTTACGGGATATGGCAGATGTCTTTGGAGAAACGAGACGCGTGTGCGTTGCCTTCGATCTGACGTTATCGACGGAAGAAATCTTCCACGGAACTGCGCCAAAACTGTACCAGAAGTTCCTGAAAGAAGAGAAGAAGGGGGAATTTGTTGTTGTGCTGGAAGGAACGAAGAAATAAGCATTCCATTCTGGTGCAGCGAAACAACAATGCTTTCCTTATGTTTTGATCAATAGTTTAAACCAGCTTGATGCCAAGGAATGTTTTGGCTACATTTGTGCAAGCCGAGAATCCTTCGGAAGGTTCTATCGTTTAAGCAGAGCAACCTTCCGAAGGTTACTTTGAATAAGGAATCCTGATGGAACACGCATTCGCATTGATCAAGCAGCTTGTAGCAGACTTCAAAGCTCAGGAAGCGGCATACCTCTCATCATCATATCAGGAACAACATGTTCGTGAAGACTTCATCAATAAATTCTTTATTGCGCTTGGCTGGGACGTTACGCATGAAAGGCAGAAGAATCCGTATGAGCAGGAAGTTAAAATAGAAAATAAAGTATCAACGCAAGGCTCACAGCGACGTGCGGACTATGCATTCTTCATTGCTCCCAATTTCCGCGATGTAAAGTTTTATGCTGAAGCAAAGAAGCCTGCCAAGAATCTGAAAGACGCCGCATTCTATCACCAGACAATCCGTTACGGATGGAACTCCGGTACTCCTATAGCAATACTCACCGATTTTGAAGAATTTCATATCCTCGATTGTCGGTACAAACCCGATATTGAGGATGCACTGAATCGCAAGCTGGAATATTTTCATTATTCCGAATATGCAGACGAAGAGAAGTTTAAGAAAATTTTCTTTCTCTTTGGCCGTGAAACTGTTGCCAATGGTTCTTTAGAGAAATATGCCGCAATGCTTCCGAAGCCGCGCGGAAAAGCGAAACAACGCGGATTGTTCAAAGGCGGATACCAACCGGTTGACGAAGCATTTCTTGAAGAATTAGATTCGTACCGCGAAACGCTCGCCAAAGCGTTCAAGAAAGAGAATCCCGACCTTGGAAGTGAAGAACTGACAGAAGCTGTGCAGAGAACAATTGACCGGCTTGTGTTTATACGTTTTCTGGAAGACAAGCAGATTGAAGACCCTCAAATGATCAATTACAGCGAGGCGAGTTCTGCATGGAAAAAGTTTTCAACACATTGCCGCGCATTGGAGCCGAAGTATAACGGACTCGTATTCAAGAAGCATCGCATTCTGGATGACAGCGGATTTGTTCCACCGGATGATAAGACATTTGCAGGTATTTGCGAAGAACTTGCCGACCCGTCATCACCGTACGACTTCGATAAAATACCGATCTCGATTCTTGGAAGTATTTATGAACGCTTTCTTGGCAAAGTAGTTCACGCAACCGCAAAACAAGTAAGGGTTGAACCAAAACCAGAAGTACGGAAAGCGGGGGGTGTCTATTACACGCCGCAGTATATTGTGCGCTACATTGTAAAAGAAACCGTTGGCAAGTTGTTGTATGCGACCCCTACCGTCTCGACAAAAAACGTCGAGCCGACTCCCCCTTATCAAGGGGGAGAAACTCAAGACAAAATTTCCTCACCTCAGCGAGGGGAGGTGTCCCGCAGGGACAGAGGGGTTGATAATTTCGACTCACTGCAAGGGAAAACGCCGGAAGAAGTTGCGAAGATGTCATTTGCAGATATTGCATGCGGCAGCGGTTCGTTTTTGATTGAAGTGTACAGCGTATTGTTGGAATACCACGAACGATATTACGCTTCGCACCCGGAAATGGCAAAGAAGGGTGACCTTTCTACGCGGGATGGAAAACAAGTACTCTCGCTGAGAAAGCGGCAAGAGATTTTAGTGAACAATATTTACGGTGTGGATATTGATTTTCAAGCGACGGAGGTAACACAGCTTTCGTTATATTTGAAACTGTTGGAAGAAGCAACACTGAACGACGCAGTGCAATTTTCATTGCTGAAAGAGAAACTGCTCCCCGACTTGAGAAACAATATTATATGCGGGAACTCGCTGATTGGAATAGACATAAACACAGGAGAGTTGTTCGAGAACGAGGAATTGAAAAAACTAAAACCGATGAACTTTGAAGATGCATTCCCTGCGGTGATGAAAAAAGGGGGATTCGATGCGGTAGTGGGAAATCCACCGTATAGAATAATTGGCAAAGCCGACATTACAAAGCAAACAGCGTCTTATCTAGTAAAGAAATTCACAAGCTTTCAATACAAAGCCGATCTTTATCATTTATTTATTGAGAAGGCTCTTGGTTTGTGTCGAACAAACGGATTAATAGGATATATCACACCAAACACATGGTACACATTACCTTTTACACAAAAGCTTCGACAATACGTCTTAGAGAATTCTCATTTAGTGCTCTTTGTTATTTTCAATCATCAAGTATTTAAGGAAGCCAACGTAGATACCGTAATAACAATTGCTAAAAAAATCAGTAAACAAAGAACAAGATATGAAAATGAAGTGCTTGTGTTTAATATGCCTAAAGAATTTGAAGCAAAACAATTAGAAACAGTAATACCTCAAAGGAAAAAACAAGGTGATTGGATTACAAACGAGACGAATCAGTTCGGAATAAGAACCACAACAGAAGAACAGAACATCCTAGACAGGATTGAAAAAGTATCTAAACCTCTAACAGATATAGCGAAAGCATCGCTTGGCACACAAGCATACAACAGCAGCAAACATACAAAAGATCAAATCAAGGATAGAGTGTTCCATTCAAAGAAAAAAGTGAGCAAAGATTATTTAAAAGAATTATCAGGCTCTGATATCGGAAGATACACATTGCAATGGGCAAAAAAGGAATGGATCAAATATGGTCCTTGGCTTCATGATTATCGAACGATGGATTGGCTTGAAGGACCTAGGATTCTTATCCGAGAAATTACAGGCAAGGGTACCTACAAGATATGCGGGATGTATGTTGAAGAGATTTACTGCAATTATAAAACTATTCTAAATGTGATTTATGGAAATGAACATAAATATTCAATGAAATATTTCTTGGGATTATTGAATTCGCAATTTCTCTCATGGGTTTATCCAAGAGTCTCAAATAAAACTGTAAAAGATTCGTTCCCGAGACTTTCGGTTTCCGATCTCAAAAAACTTCCCATACGCACGATTGATTTTGCAAACGAAGCAGAGAAAGCGAAGCACGACCACATTGTAAGTCTGGTAGAGCAAATGTTGAAAGCAAAGGAAGAACTTGCGGCGGCAAAGTTAGACTCGGATGTCCAACGGCTTGAGCATCGCTGCGCCACGCTTGACCGCCAAATTGACGAAGCGGTATATGAGTTGTACGGGTTGACGGAAGAAGAGATAAAGATTGTGGAGGGGAAATTGTAGCCGCGACCGCTGGTCGCGGTGAAGGAAATACCGAGGTCAACGACCTCGGCTATAGATGTATACAGGCAAAGAACCGACGTCATCCGCCCAACACGCTGGCGGACAGGGCGACTCACTCGTAACAAAGGGATATAATCAATGGGAAAAAACAAGTTTCGTTTTTCTCTCTTCATTATCCGCATAGTGCTCATTACTAATCTCGTAATTTTAAGCACAGTTGATTTTTTGTATTCCCAAGAAAAAGAGGGCGATGATGAGCAAGAACAATTATGGAGTGTATCATCGGGGGCACATTATTATAGCCGATACACACGTTATGGTGCCGACCTAAGTGAAGATCGACCCGCTTTTTCAATTGAAAGTGAAATCAGCCATGAATGTGGATTGAGCGCCGGTTTTGAAGCCTTTGCCCTGACTGGAACAAATGGTGGATATGAACATTCCGCGTTTCATGCAGGTTATGAATATCCTCTTAACACATTCATAAGATTTACAGGTACCTATACATATTATTCTTATAAAACAGACACGATGAGTGTCCTTGGTGGAATATCAAACGCATTTTTGCTTGGTGGAACGTTTAAGACGGGTGGATTTCTTTTTTCCGCTTCGTACACTGCATTTTTCGGAGGTGGAACCGCTAATTATGTTACAACGGGTGCTTCAACAAATTATGAAATTGGACAACTAACATTAGAACCCTCGGTTCAACTTTGCTTTGCTTCACAAACGGTAAATGAAAGTCTTCTTCCAAAGAACCGAGGCAAGGGAAAAGGCAATAAAAATGGGGTCGCTTCTACTCTTACGACAACAATTACCGGAATGAGCAACCTCAGCATTTGCTTGGCATTCCGCTACCCTCTTGGAAAAGGTTTTGTTATATCAGCCAAGCCGTCATATGTGTACTCGCCGACAGATCTAGCGGTTAGTACGAATCAATTTATTTTGACTATCGGATTGGAACATTCGATCGATTTCTAAATCTTCACAACCTAAGCGAAGGAAAGAATTAGAAAAACTTAGGAATTTGAATAGAGCAAAGCAGAAAACCGAGGTCATCCGCCATGAAGATTGGCGGACAGGACGACCTTAGCTACAGATGTACGTTTCGATCAGAATAAAAAACGTTACGGCAGCAGCACCGCTACCGCAACCACCGACGTCCATAAACCATTCTTATCACCCTCCGCGGATTGCGTAACGTTAAATGTGCGAACGATCTTACCCGACATTTTAAAGATTTTTTCCCGTTCGTCCCAGTTCGTATTCGGATCGAATTGCACACCGAGTGTCGTTGCAAGCATAGAAGCTGCAAGGTCTTCAGCATACTCACCGGCACGTTCATCGGTTTCACCGAAAGGATGGTGTTCGGAAAGATACCCATAGACTGAATCGTCGGCTGGCTGCGCAACGCCGATCGACGATGCAATGAGGCGATTGGGCTCATTGGTTGCGTTTCTAGCCATTACACAAAATGTAATTTGCCCTGCGCTCAATTGTTTAATGCCTTCATCCTTCGGAATGCGCTTGCAGCCCGGTGGATAAATGCTCGAGACGGTTACAATGTTACATTTTTCGATGCCTGCATCTCTCAAAGCAAGCTCGAATGATTGAAGGTAGTCTTTATGGCGTCCGACGCCTTTAGAAAAAAACATTTTTGTGGGAGTAAACAATTTATCGTCTCCGACTTAATGATAATGGATTATCGCTTAACTTTTAAAAATCTTCGTTTACCAACCTTAAGAATAAATTCACTTTTATCCGGCAGAAGAACATTGGGATCGGAGACACGTTCGCCATCAATGCTCACGCCGCCTTGATCGACTAACCGCCGCGCTTCACCCTTTGATGCTGCGAGTTTTGCTTCTACTATTAATGCTGTAATTCCAATCCGAGCGCTTACTGTATATATTTCAATATTATCCGGAATACTTTTCTCTACAAATATTCTATCGAATTCTTCTTCCGCGGCAGTCGCAGCTTCCTGTGAATGATACATCTGTACAAATGTTCGTGCAAGAGTACGCTTAATATCTCGTGGATTGGTTTTCGGATTGTCCAATGACTTTTTAATTTCCAAAAGTTCTTTCTTTGGAACATCGGTTGCTAATTCGAAATATTGGTAAATTAATTTATCGGGAATACTGAGCGTTTTGCCATAGATATCTTTTGGCGTGTCGTTTACGCCGATGTAGTTATCGAGCGATTTACTCATCTTCTCAATCCCGTCGGTACCTGCAAGGATAGGCATCATTAATATCACTTGCGGCTCCTGACCGAATTCCCGCTGGATATCCCTTCCTACGAGAAGATTAAACTTCTGGTCTGTCCCGCCAAGCTCGACATCTGCATGAATAGCAACGGAGTCCATCGCTTGTGCAAGAGGGTAGAGAAATTCATGCACGCTGATCGGTTCGCCGGCTTTGTATCGAATTGTAAAATCATCCCGCTCCAACATTCGTGCAACCGTATATTTACTTGCAAGCCGGATAACATTGGCAAAGCTCATCTTGTCTAACCACTCGGAATTATACTGCATTGTTACTCGTTGGGACGAAAGGATCTTCGTTGCTTGTTCGAAGTAGGACTGACCGTTCTGGCGTGTTTCTGCAAGAGTCAGAGAAGGGCGTGTTTTGCTTTTTCCCGATGGGTCTCCAATCATTCCGGTAAAATCGCCGATGATAAGGATTGCTTGGTGTCCAAGGTCTTGGAATTGCCGAAGTTTGCGAAGGACAACAGAATGTCCTAAATGTAAATCAGGACGGCTTGGGTCGCAGCCAAGTTTGATATTGAGCGGCTTCTTTGTTTTAATAGAATGTTCAAGCTTCTTGACGAGATCTTCTTCCGGGATAATTTCAAAGACCCCGCGCTTGATCAGATCCATTTGTTCATTGATGGGGGGGAACAATTCTTACGTTCTACTCCTTTTCAGTCGTGCAATGTTTCGGTCTGATTCGCGCTTTGCAATGGCTTCACGCTTATCATAACTCTTTTTGCCGCGCGCGAGCGCGAGTTCAACTTTTGCGTACGGTCCCTTGAAATACACAGACAAGGGAACGAGCGTTAATCCTTTTTCCTTCAATCCTCCCAACAGCTTTCGGATTTGCTTTTTTTGCAGCAGCAGTTTCCGTCTTCGCCGGGGTTCGTGGTTGTAAATACTGCCATGCTCGTACGGGTTGATGTGCATTCCTTCCAACCATACTTCACCGCTTCTCAATTCAGCATAACTGTCCTGGAGATTTGCATTGCCCTGTCGCAATGACTTCACCTCAGTGCCGGTGAGAACAATGCCGGCTTCAAACGATTCGATGATGAAATAATCGTGCCGTGCCTTGCGGTTGCTTATTGAGATACGCTGCGGTGCTTCTGCCATCTGCACATTTTTGTTTTTAACATACCTGAAAAGTAAAAAAGAATCAATGAGAATTCTTAATTTATTCTATGAGAAAAAATTCATCAGAAAAAGCGCTGTAACACCTTTGCAGGACTTTTAGCGTGAAAGGGAAGAGCAATTTATTCATCGAACGGGAACTCGGATGAGATGTTTCATCGTTTCATAGAGAGTGGGTAGAGCGAAGCATGAATGCTTTGCCTTTCGGAACACTTCTGACTATATTAAGCGCAGAAAAGCGATATTTTCTCCAAAAGAAAGAATACTATGGCAGAGCGGCAATACGATGTGACAGTGATCGGCGGTGGTCCGGGCGGGTATGTAGCGGCAATTCGAGCTGCACAGCTTGGGATGAAAATTGGTTTGGTCGAACGTGATAAACTTGGCGGTGTATGCCTCAATTGGGGATGTGTTCCTTCAAAAGCACTCCTCAAGAGTGCTGAATTGTATAATGCTTTTAAGAAATCGCAGGAATTTGGAATTTCTCATACCGGGCTTACGTATGACTTTTCCAAGATAATTATAAGAAGCCGCGGAGTTGCTGATCGCATCTCCAAAGGTGTCGAGTATTTAATGAAGAAGAATAAAATTGAGATTATTTCCGGAACGGCAAAACTTATAGATAGAAATTCTATTGAAGTGACAAAAGACGGCAAAGTCACAGATACAATCAAATCGAAAAGCATCATTCTCGCCACTGGCGGAAGACCGCGCTCTGTTCCTGGTGTTACTATTGATCAGAAGAAAATCATCACAAGTACTGAGGCAATGTCGCTGCCGGAACAGCCGAAATCACTGATTGTCATTGGCGGCGGAGCTATTGGAGTTGAGTTTGCGTATTTCTACAATTCATTCGGAACCAAAGTAACTATTGTGGAAATGCTGCCATCGATTCTTCCGATCGAGGATAAGGAGATTACAAAAATTCTTGACTCCAGTCTAAAGAAATCTGGAATTGATATTTTCACGAACACTAAAGTCGAAAGTGTAAAAATCGATCAAGAAGTCACGGTGACGGTTTCTGATAAAGATGGAAAGAAAGATATAAAGGCAGACCTTGCTTTGATGGCAGTTGGTGTTCAGGCGAATATTGAAAATCTCGGACTTGAAGCGGTTGGAGTGAAGACTGAACACGGTTTCATCAGTGTCAATGAATTTGGGAAAACCAACATCGATGGGATATATGCTATTGGCGATGTATCGGGCCCGCCCTTGTTAGCGCACGTTGCTTCGCACGAAGGAATTGTTGCTATCGATCACATAGCAGGAAAAGCGAAACACGGTATCGATAAATTAAATATTCCCAGTTGCACATATTGTCAGCCGCAGGTCGCAAGCGTAGGTTTAACAGAAGAAGCGGCGGTTGCCAAAGGATACAAAGTCAAGATCGGTCGTTTCCCATTTCGCCCGTTGGGCAAAGCGATGGCAATTGGTGAAACTGAAGGAACAGTGAAATTAGTCTTTGATGAAAAATACGGCGAATTGCTTGGCGCCCACATCATTGGCTCGGAAGCAACAGAAATGATTGCCGAGCTTGGCATGGCGAAAGCACTGGAAACGACATGGGAAGAATTGCACAATACTATGCATGCACATCCGACGTTGTCGGAGGCAGTGATGGAAGCCGCTGGTCAGGCGTTCGATGTCGCAATTAACATTTAAGGTTTTTGAAAAGAGAAACTGATTGATTCCTCTTCTCGTTTCAGACATTAAACGCACCAAATACGCAGACGCATGGATGCTTCAGCAAAGGATACTGGCACTCCGCCAATCCGCCGCTCTGGAAGATATTCTCCTTCTCACAGAACACGAACATGTGTATACGCTCGGCAAAGGAAGCGACGATAATCATCTCCTCGCTTCAGAGGAAGAACTGAAGGCTGAAGGGACGGATGTTTTTCACATCGATCGCGGCGGGGATGTGACCTATCATGGTCCCGGTCAGATCGTCGGTTATCCCATTCTCGATCTCAATAATTACTTTTTGGATGTTCATCGGTACCTGAGGAGTATCGAAGAAGTGATTATTCAGACGTTGGTGAAATTCGGAATTTCAGCGAGTCGTGAAAAAGAAATGACAGGCGTTTGGGTACAGGGCGAAAAGATTGCAGCCATTGGTGTGAAAGTCAGCCGCTGGGTAACGATGCATGGATTTGCACTCAATGTGAATTCCGATTTAGTAAAGTTTAATCGGATCATTCCTTGCGGCATCTTTCACAAGGGAGTAACATCGATGCAACGGATAGTGGGGCAGGAAGTTCCATTTCTATCTGTTCAAAAATCATTAGCTGATTCCTTCGCGGATGTATTTGGATGTCAGCATCACTGGATAGATAAAGAAGATTTGAACACAATGATACTGAATTTGAGTACACAAGAAAAAGAGAAAGACCTATCGCAGAAACTTGCAACGAAATGAAATATCGGCGATAGAGATCTTTTATATTTTATAAGGAGTCTCACAAGACGTGAGAGATGTAACAGAAGCAGTACAAACAAGTAATGTGCGTTTCGTTGGATGTCCGAAAGAAGAATTGGTCCAAGCTTATCGGATCATGCTTCTTTCCCGCCGGATGGATGAGAAACAAGAAACGCTTTTTAAGCAAGGGAAGATCTTTTTTCATGTAGGTGGTTCAGGACATGAAGCAGCCCAAATTGCTGCCGCGACAGCGCTCAAGCCCGGTTATGACTGGGCTTTTCCGTACTATAGAGATCAGGCGTTTGTTCTTAAATATGGAATAACACCTGAAGAACTCTTTCTTGCAGCATTACATCGGGCGGGAGATCCGGCGAGCGGCTCGAGGCAAATGCCTGGACATTTCGGGAAAAAAGATCTTCGCATCGTATCGCAATCAAGTCCGACAGGAACACAATATCTTCAGGCAGTGGGAGTTGCGCTTGCAATTAAGAAGGAAATGGGAGATGAAGTTGTCTATGTTTCTTCTGGAGAAGGGGCAACCAGTGAAGGTGAATTTTTTGAAGCTGTGAATTGGGCAGCTCGTGAAGCGTTGCCGGTCATTTTTTTTATTCAAGATAACAAGCTTGCAATTTCTGTCCACGTGACAACCCAAACAGCCGGCGGGTCGATCTATGAAGCGACAAAGGGTTTCAAAGGACTGGAACGTTATGAATGCGATGGTACTGATGTGGCAGAAACGTTGATGATCATGCAGAAAGCTGTGCAACATGCGCGGAGTAATAAATGTCCATCATTAATTCAGGCACATGTTGTTCGACTCTCGCCGCATTCATCATCGGATGATCCAAAAAAGTATAGAAAAGCGGAAGATATCGAGCAAGACCTCAAGCGAGATCCTGTTCTAAGGTTGACGCGGTTTCTTATTGAACAAGAATATTTAGGCGAAAATGAAGTAACAGAAATGAAAGAAGGAGTGAAGCGTGCCGTTGAATCTGCTGCTGAATGGGCAGAGAATCAACCGCTCCCGGATCCTTCAACAGTTCTGCAGCATGTTTATGGAAATGCGCATGCAGGTTCGCCAGAGAAATTTATCGAACCGGAACATTCCGGAAACAAAATTGTGATGGTGGATGCTATTAACCACGCTTTGAATGAGGAGATGAGCAGCAATCCGAAGATGATTGTGTTTGGCCAGGATGTTGCCGATGGAAAAGGCGGGGTCTTTACGGCGACGAAAGGCCTTCTAACAAAATATGGAATTGAACGAACATTTAATGCGCCATTGGCAGAGGCAAGCATTATCGGCGTCGCAATCGGTATGTCATTAAAGGGATGGACTCCGGTTCCGGAAATTCAATTTGGCGATTATATCTGGCCGGCATTTACGCAGATTCGCGAAGAACTGGCAATGATGAGGTATCGATCCAATGGCACATGGTCGTGTCCGATGGTTATTCGGGTTCCCGTTGGCGGTTATATTCATGGCGGACTTTATCACAGCCAATGCATCGAAGGATTTATGGCACACATTCCGGGAATCCGATTAGCGTTCCCATCCACGGCAGCAGATGCGAAAGGATTGCTGAAGTCGGCTATTCGCGACGACGACCCTGTGATCTTTATGGAGCATAAAGGATTGTATCGACAGGGATATGCATCCACTCCTGAACCGGATGCTGATTATGTTTTGCCGTTTGGAGTCGCGGCAATACGACGCCGAGGAAATGATATTACAGTTGTTACCTACGGAGCATTGGTGCATCAATCTTTGGAAGTTGCACGAATAATGGAGTCGAATGGCGTAAGTATTGAGGTAATCGATTTGCGCACGTTAAATCCATTAGACGAGGAAACGATCTACCGATCCGTTAAGAAGACCAATAGAGTTGCGGTGATTCATGAAGATACTCTGACGGCTGGTTTTGGCGCTGAGCTTGTAGCGCTCATTGTGAAAAATTGTTTTGAACATCTCGATGCACCGGTTGTGCGTATAGCCGCATTAGACTCACCGATTCCTTACAGTCCGCCGTTGGAAGATGCCATGCTGCCGAACAAACAGAAAATACTCACCGCCCTTGAACAACTTGCAGGATATTGAGAAAGACATTTATGCAAGTTGAAATCATTATGCCGAAAATGGGAGAAAGCATTCAGGAAGGGACTATTATCCGATGGCTAAAAAGTCCGGGGGAGAAGATTGAGAAAGACGAAACACTCCTCGAAATCAGCACCGATAAAGTCGACTCGGAAATTCCATCTCCGGTCAGTGGGATAGTAGCGAAGATATTTGCGAAAGAACAAGATACTGTGTTGGTCGGAACAATAATAGCTTATATCGAAACAGATTCATCTGTCAAAATAGAAACATACCAGGATGTAACAACTGAAACGACTGCGAAGAAATCTCAAGAAGGCACCGGTGTTCCGCAGAATTATCAGTTGTCAACTGTTCAAGACCGGGAGCAAAAACGTAACGCACAACGATTCTATTCTCCGCTTGTAAAGATGATTGCAAAACGAGAGGGACTCGCGCAGCGTGATCTCGAAAAAATAAAAGGGTCAGGTTCTAACGGCCGAGTGACAAAGGATGATGTGTTCACCTATCTTGAACAACGGGAGCGTACTACCAGCACATTGTATTCGAATGAAAGTGCTTTTAGAATTCGTAGTGTCGATATCTTGGAATTATCAAAGAAATATCCCTCACCGAAGTATCGCATCGTAAAAATGGATAATATCCAGAAGAAGATGGCAGAACATATGGTACGGAGCGTGAATACCTCTCCCCATGTCACTGTCGTTGATGAAGTAGATATGACCGAGATTGTGAACTTTCGTTTGAGTATATTAGAACAGTTCGAGAAGCAGCAAGGGTTCAAGCTGACGTACACACCCTTCTTTGCCTATGCGGTTGTGAGCACGTTGAAAGAATTTCCTCTTGTCAACAGCTCGGTAGAAGGCGATACGATCATCTATAAGAACTTCATCAATCTCGGTATGGCGGTTGCATCACCCAATGGATTGATTGTACCGGTGGTGCGCAACACTGAAGAGAAGAATTTTGTAGATATGGCGCGAGCATTAACAGATATTACTCTTCGTGCACGGACGAAGAAACTAACACCTGACGATATCGTTGATGGAACATTTTCGATCACAAATTATGGTATTTTCGGCAGTATCATTGGAACACCGATCATTAATCAGCCGCAGTCGGCGATAATCGGCATTGGCTCGATCAAGAAACGAGCGCAAGTTGTAACGGATGATTCTGGAAAAGATTCGATAGGCATTCGGTCGATGGTGTACTTAACACAGACATTTGACCATCGTATTATTGACGGAGCAACAGGCGGACAATTCCTGTCTCGTGTGAAATGGCAGCTTGAACATTTTGACTTTCAATCGGTGAAATAACGGCTTTGGAAATTCAAGAAACACAAAAAGAAAAAACGGTATCGCCTCGGCTTCAACGCCCGGAATGGTTAAAAGCAAAAATTCCCAGCGGCAAAGAATATGTCCGTCTCGACGGCATTATGCGCTCCCATAAACTGCATACGGTGTGCGAGGAAGCCCGATGTCCCAATATGGGAGAATGTTGGAATTTAGGTACTGCAACTTTCATGATTCTTGGCGATATTTGTACTAGGTCTTGTGGGTTCTGTGCAGTGAAAACAGGCCGACCGAATTATGGTTTAGATTGGGATGAACCGCGCCGCGTTGTAGAAGCGGTTGAGTTGATGAAGATTCGACATGCGGTCATAACTTCTGTGAATCGCGATGAGCGGAAGGATGGAGGAGCGCCGATATTTGCAGAAACGATACGTCTGATTCATGAACGTGTATCGGGATGTAAGGTAGAGGTGCTTATTCCTGATTTCAAAGGAAGCGAAGAAGCGCTTGATATCGTGCTTGTGGCAAAACCGGACATTCTCAATCATAATTTAGAAACAGTCCCGCGTCTGTATCGGACTGTGCGCCCGCAGGCAAATTACCGGCAATCATTAGAAGTGCTTGAACGGGCAAAGAAAAAAGAATTTGTGACGAAGACTGGATTGATGCTTGGTGTGGGAGAACGGACGGAAGAAATTTTAGAAGTGATGAGTGATGCTCGTGCTGTGCAGTGCGATATCCTCACGCTTGGGCAATATCTCCAGCCGACAAAAGAACATCTTCCGATTGATCGGTACGCACATCCGGATGAATTTAAGATGTTGAAAGAAGAAGGATTGAAGATGGGATTTCGGCATGTTGAATCTGGACCATTAGTACGCAGTTCTTATCATGCAGCAGGACAGGTTTGAGAATCCTATGATCACAAAATATGGTTACGATGTTTATTTCACTATTGCAGCGGTATGTGTTGTCATTATTGTACTGGCTATTCTGTTCGTTGAACCGAAATCATTGCGCTACTCGCTCGTAGTGGTCTCGCTTGCATTTCTTGGTTTTACAACAAGTTTTTTTCGCGATCCCGAGCGTACAACACCGAAAGACGAAAATCTTATTATCGCTCCTGCGGACGGCAAAGTCATTGTTCTGAAAAGAATTCACGATGATGAGTTCTTCCATGCAGATGTACAGCAAATCAGTATTTTTATGTCGCCGCTCAATGTCCATGTCAATCGCAATCCTATCACCGGAACAGTACGGCATACACGATATGTCAAAGGGGAGTACTTTGCTGCATACGGAGACAAGGCATCGGAAAAGAATGAGCAAATGATTGTAGGACTTGAAGGTGTGAACGGAAAAGTAATGTTCAAACAAATTGCCGGATTTGTTGCCCGGCGTATTGTTTGCCAATTAAAGACGGGTGATACGGTGAATATGGGTGAACGGTTTGGCATGATTAAATTTGGTTCTCGTGTGGATGTGTTCTTCCCGCTGTCGGTGAATGTTCGTGTGCAGATCGGGGATATCACGAGAGCCGGCGAAACAATACTGGGAGAGTATTCCCAGAACGAATCGGAGAAAAAATTGAGATGAAAATTACTCGATCAGTTGTTCCAAGTCTTTTTACAACGTTGAACATCTTTTGCGGATTTCTTTCTATCCTCAGTGTCACTCAGGGGCGCTTTCAGACGGCAGCTTGGTTCATCATTCTTGCCGCTATTTTTGATTCGCTGGATGGAGTGATGGCGCGTATTACGCGTTCATCAAGCCAGTTTGGTGTTGAACTTGATTCGCTCGCAGATGTGGTCTCATTTGGCGCGGCACCGTCGTTTATGGTATATCAGGCATATCTGTACACATTGGGGAATTGGGGAATCATTATAGCGGCTTTGCCCGTTGTGTTTGGAGCTATACGTTTAGCGCGGTTTAATGTTCAATTGGTGGGATTCGATAAAGATTACTTTAATGGATTACCGATTCCAATGCAGGCGATTACAGTTTGTGCATTCATTCTTCAATACTATGGAGAAGGGTTTGGTTTGAGCGGTTGGACTGGAGACGGATTAACGGGGCTTGTTCTTGTGCTCTCTTTCTTGATGGTAAGCCGCGTGAAGTATGACACAATTCCAAAACTTTCCAAACGTCAGATAAAAGCTCATCCTTGGAAAGTTGTCGGACTGTTCGTTGGAATACTTGTTATCGTATTTTCAAAGGGGACACTTCTCTTCCTTATGCTCGCACTCTACATCCTCTTCGGATTGATCAGGTTTGCTGTGCAAGGATTGACGAAGTCATTTAAAAAAACCGAGAACGAACTGAAAGGGGCGGAGAAATTCTCACGCATTGATATATAGGAGATAAACGTGTTTCATTCAAAAGTATTTGTGACCTTAAAAAAATCTATCCTTGATCCGCAGGGGAAAGCTGTGGAACAAGGTATTCATTCACTTGGCTTTGATGCTGTTGGTGATGTACGGATCGGCAAGTATATCGAGATGGACATAGATACGAATTCACATGAAGACGCAGAAGGAATGACCAAAGAGATTTCGGATAAACTCCTTGCGAATCTCATCATGGAAAGTTATTCGTTCACCACTGAACCTGTCAAAGAGTAGCGGGATAGAGCATGGCAAAAGCAAAAATTGGTGTGATTGTTTTCCCCGGCTCAAACTGCGACCATGACGCCCATTATGTAGCTGAGACCATGATGGGACAGGATGCCAGGCTGATTTGGCATAAAGAGGGTTCTATCGGTGACGTGGATGTTGTTATTCTTCCGGGTGGATTTTCGTACGGCGACTATCTTCGGTGCGGAGCAATAGCACGCTTTTCACCGGTGATGAAGGATGTTGTTCGTTTTGCCAATAACGGCGGTTTGGTTATTGGAATATGCAATGGGTTTCAAGTACTCACAGAAGCCGGATTGCTGCCGGGTGTATTGCTTCGAAATAAATCTCTGCTGTTCATCTGTAAATATTTGCACCTCCGCGTTGAGAATGTGAATACGAAATTTACACACCAATGCGAATCAGGTGAGATCATCGAAATTCCGATTGCCCATGGGGATGGGAATTACTTTACCGATCCCGATACGCTCAAGCGATTAGAAGACAATCAGCAGGTAGTATTTCGTTATTGCGATCGATTGGGTAAAGTTACAGACGATGCAAATCCCAATGGCTCGTTGAATAATATTGCAGGTATTATCAATGAGACAGGAAACGTACTGGGAATGATGCCACATCCTGAACGTGCATCGGACCCTGTGTTAAAACATACAGATGGAAGAAAAATATTTGAATCCATGATCCAAAGTGTCGGTTCACAATTGCAGATAACAGAAAGTTTGGTTACAGAAAGGAGTTTGTAATATGGGATCCATAGGTGGTCAAGAACTATTTCTTATTCTCCTTCTCGTTCTCGTTTTCTTCGGCGCAAAAAAATTGCCTGAATTAGCGCGAGGACTAGGACAGGGAATTCGTGAATTCCGCAAAGCAGCAAAAGATGTACAGGATGAAGTCGAGAAGGAAACAAAAAAACTCGACGAGAAGAACGATACAAAGCCGCAAGGCTGATTGCTGAATCCTGAAATCCACATCTCCACAGCTATACATTCAGCGAGTTCCATGAAATCATTTGACGTACTGCGAGCGGAGCTTACAGCGGGAACAACGACCTGTGAGCGCATTACTTTGGGATATCTCCGTACGATTGAAGAAAAAAAGCATCTGAACGCACTCCTTTCAGTATTTCCGGAAAAAGCGCTTGAGCAGGGGAGGATTGTTGATAAGAAACTGCAGAATGGAACAGCCGGTCCGCTCGCAGGAATGGTGATGGCTATAAAAGATGTCATTTGCATGAAAGACGAGCGAGTGACATGCGGATCAAAAATATTAGAAAATTTCGTCTCTCTCTATGATGCAACCGTCATTCAGCGTTTGCGCGGCGCTGATGCTGTTATCATCGGCAAAGCTAATATGGACGAATTCGCAATGGGTTCATCCACAGAGAACTCAGCATATGGACGAGTAAAGCTTCCGCAGGATGAGACACGCATTCCCGGAGGATCAAGCGGCGGTTCCGCGGTTGCTGTGCGGGCAGGAATGTCCACGACTTCCTTAGGATCGGATACAGGCGGTTCCATTCGCCAGCCGGCGGCATTTTGCGGAGTGACAGGATTAAAGCCAACCTATGGGCGAGTTTCCCGTTACGGGCTTGTTGCCTACGCATCATCGTTTGATTCCATTGGTCCTTTCGCATTGACGACAAAAGATACGGCGAGTGTTTTTCAGGTTATAGCAGGATATGATCCCAACGATTCAACATCAGCAGAAGTACCGGTACCAGATTATCTTTCGCAATTAACCAAAGATGTGAAAGGTTTGCGTGTTGGAATTCCAAAGGAGTATTTTGGCGAAGCTCTCGATTCCGAAATTCGTCAATCGATAGAGAAGAAAATTGATATTTTGCGAAGCAATGGAGCGACTATCGTGGAAGTGAACCTTCCCCATACAGAATATACGATCGCCGCATATTATATTCTTGCTACTGCGGAGGCATCATCGAATCTTGCACGATATGATGGAGCGCGGTACGGCTACAGGAAGGAAGATGTACATGATCTTTCCGAAATGTATATTAAATCGCGGAGTGAGGGATTTGGCACAGAGGTCAAGCGGCGTATTATGCTGGGCACGTATGTCCTTTCCGCTGGCTACTACGATGCATATTATCGGAAAGGTCAAAAAGTCCGGCGATTGATTCAGGAAGATTTTACAAAAGCGTTCGAGAAAGTTGACTGCCTCATCACACCGACATCGCCAAGCACTGCGTTCAAGGCAGGCGAAAAGATGAATGACCCTCTGCAAATGTATCTTTCGGATATTTATACGACGTCGGCGAATCTTGCAGGCATTCCCGGTATCAGCATACCATGCGGAGAGGATCATCAAGGATTACCGATCGGTTTACAGATTCTTGGACCGCATTTTGGTGAATCGACATTATTGCGCGTAGCCGATTTTTTGGAAATAGTGAATCAAAAGTATTTATCCTTTAGTTTGGAGGGACCAAGGAATGAATAATCAACAGAAATATAAAATATTACGTGATATCACGGAAGAAAGAAAATTTCATGAATTGCTGAGAGATCTCTTTGTTAATATGGGATACAAAGGGGTCATTATTAGCCATGGAGCTGATGAAGATGGTAAAGATCTAGTAATGTATGAGATCTCAAAAATTAAGGAGAAAGAATTCAAAGCCATTGTTGCAAAGATTGGTGATATATCAGGAGCGTCAACAGTAAAAGATTCTGCTTCACTTGCAAATATTGAACAACAGATTAGACTTTGTTTTACTATTCCGTTTTATGATACAGAAACGAAGCAAAAAGAGAATATTCGATCTGTGTTTGTAGCGACAAACGGAAATATTTCTAACAATGCTAGAAGGAAAATAGTTAGTACTTTTGGTGAGAAGGCTGTAGGTGATCGAGCAAATGTTGATTTCATTACTTCTCATAAACTTAAAGATCTAATAGATGAACACTATCCTGATTACTTCCTTTATGGTGATTCCTTTATTTCGTGTTACTTTTCCAAATTGAGAATGCGGCTAGATCGGCTTACCGATATGCAGATCTTTGAATACAAAGGAGAAACCAAAAAAATAAATGATATCTATATCGAGCCGCAGCTTCGTGTTTCAAAAGATCCTGGTAGCCGACTTTCACCAAAACAAGTAATCAGTCCTGGTTTTAATGTGCTTATAGTAGGACAAATGGGGGCTGGTAAAAGCACATTAATGAAGAATCTTGTTCTTGAAGCTATCGAAAGATGTACTCTTTCAATGGGTAAAAAACATGGTCAGATACCTCTCGAAAATATCAAAATACCTATTTTTACTAAATTTAAGGATTTAGATTCCGATAGAACATTCATTGAGATTTTAGAACAAGAACTTGAAATCGGAGATTTAGAGGGTCACAAATTTGATGTTAAAGATCATCTAAGGAATGGTCTTTTTGTTTTTTTTCTAGATGGTTTGGATGAAGTAACAGATCAGTCTGAAAAAGATAAAATAATAGAAAAAATATATTCGTTTTCCTCGGAATATCCTAAAGTACAAATAATTATTGCCTCAAGGGAGATTGAATATTTAGAATTAAATCAAAACTTGGGAGTATTTAAACGTTACGAGATTCTTCCTCTTGATGCTTCACAAATAGATGCATTTATTCGGAGATGGTTCAAAGCTAAACGTCTTGATATGCAACGGATGTTAAAAGCGTTACAAGACACCTTGATGTTACATAAACTACCTAAAACTCCGATGGTTATGACTCTATTGTCAATAATCATGGAACAAGGGAATAGAAAAGAACTTCCTTCTACAATGACGGAATTGTATTCATTGGCAACTGAAGTATTTCTCCGTCGATGGGATGTAGAAAAAAATATAACTGCTTTGTACGAATATCCCATCAAAGAAAACTTCTTAATGGAACTTGCATTTATGCTTCATATGAGCAAGCGAGAAGAAATACCAATTGCCGAGATGGTAGAGTTTACAGAAAAATTTATTAAAGAATTAAATATAAGCAGGAGTAAAGAAGAATTCTTAAATGAAGTAGTCGAAAGAAGTCAGCTTGTATGGCGGAATGAAAATGGTGCATTTCAATTTAAGCATGTTTCATTTCAAGATTATTTTGCAGCTAAAGCAATTAAAGAACTCTACCCAAATAAAATTGATATTGAAAAAGGTTTCTCTGATCTTCTTTGGGAGGGGATTTTATTCTTCTATTGCGGGTTAAAGAAAAAATGTCCAGATGAAGTGACTCAAATAATCAGTACCTGGCGTGATTCTGGTAAGCTAGAAGAAATCCGAAAGTTTATTCTATTTGGACATATACTTCAAGCATCATTCTTAAATCCTTTTATGACGAAAAGAAAGGCTTTAGAATTTGCTCTAGATAAGTGGGCCAGTCTTTCAGTTGAGTTAAGAAAGAATCCTCCAAAAGAACTATAAATAAGTATAAAGAGAATGACTGAAGAAAATTGGATTCTTTCATTTAAAAATATGTTTTCGATGTACTATGGTTCTGTTGTTCTTTCTGACGCTTTGATAGAAATATATGATTCCCTAAAAATAAATTCAGGATCCGTTGATGAAAAGGATCTTGAAGAATTTCATTTAATTGGGTTAAAAAAATATTTTATTGCATCTACACTTGCTGAATTAAATGAACCAGAATATTTACTAAAATTCCTAGAAGAAGGTCCCCGAGGCAATATAAATCTCTTCAACTTAATTAAGAACGATATGGGTCGATTAGTTCAACAAGGATCATTTATTCAAGTTGATAAAGAGTTAAAAGGTAAAATAAAGAAGATTATTCATAAAAGACTTGCCAGAATAAATAGTGGTAAAAAGAAAAACTGGGATAATTCTCGAAAAAATAATTGATTTAGAAAAGAGGAATAGCCATGAGCATCCTCGTTGATAAAAATACACGTCTCATTGTGCAGGGAATTACAGGCAGCGAAGGAACCTTCCATACGAAGCAAATGATGGAGTACGGAACCAAAGTGGTTGCCGGTGTTACGCCGGGAAAAGGCGGCACACTCTATCAAGGCAACGAGAAGGATCAGCTGCCGCGTCCAGTTCGGGTGTTCAATACTGTAAAAGAAGCGGTGGAGAGTGAGCGGGCAAACGCTTCTATCATTTTCGTTCCTGCTGCTTTTGCTGCCGATGCAATTATGGAATCTGCAGATGCCGGAGTCAAACTCATCGTGGCGATTACCGAGGGGATTCCGACAAGTGATATGGTGAAGGTGCACGAATATGTATCAAGAAAAGGGGTTCGGCTTGTCGGACCAAATTGTCCGGGTGTGATTACTCCGGGCGAAGCGAAGATCGGCATTATGCCCGGCTTCATTCATAAGCCGGGGCGAATTGGAGTAGTATCGCGAAGCGGAACTTTGACCTATGAAGCAGTCTCACAGCTTACAGAGCGAAGTATCGGACAATCTACTTGTGTCGGCATTGGAGGCGATCCGATCATTGGAACACAGTTCATCGATGTGATAAAACTTTTTCATGCAGACAAGAAAACAGATGCCATCGTTATGATTGGTGAGATTGGTGGAACGGCAGAAGAGGAAGCAGCAGAGTACATCAAAAAGTATGTTAAGAAGCCGGTTGTCGGGTTTATCGCTGGACGCACTGCACCTCCGGGACGCCGGATGGGACATGCAGGTGCTATTATCTCCGGTGGAAAAGGAACAGCGGACGAAAAGATGAAAGCAATGCGTAATGCCGGAATCACCGTCGTCGATAGTCCGGCGCTCATCGGTGAGACGATGGAAAAATCACTCAAAAGATTTGATAAGGGAGATGTTAGAAGGAAGGCGGCAGATGTGAAAAAAGTATCTCACAAAAAACACCGAATGTTGAGCAGCGCGAAAGGAAAAAGTATAAAGCATAAAAGGAAGAAAAAATAAAGGGCGCCTCTAATAACTCAAGTTCCTCCAAAGGAGTCCCTTTGGGACAAGCATCAGATTTCAAACAATGACCAAATCATTAGAATTTGTTTGCTATTTGTAATTTGTGATTTGAAGTTTTTTGAGATTCCCTAAAAGTAAAATGCGAAATGAAATATCAAAAAAACGATAAACCACTAATCCCTAATCCCTAATTCCTAATCCCTGATCTCCAATCTCTTATCTCAACATGCCTCTTAAAAGGTGGAAAAAAATTTCTGAATCTGTTCTCTTTCGTAATTCTTGGTGGATTTATAAAAAAGATGAAACCGAACTGCCAAGCGGGAAACGAGGAGAATATCACTATGTCCATACCAATGGGGCGAGTATGGTTGTACCGGTATTAAACGACGGCAGGATTGTTTTCGTAAATCAATACAGATACTTGAATGACCGGGAAAGCCTGGAACTTCCTTGCGGCGGAGTAAAGGATGGGCACACCTATGAAGAAACCGCGAAGCATGAACTTGAAGAAGAAGCAGGATTCATTGCACGCGCTTGGTACAAGGTCGGCGAATTCAATCCTTATAACGGCATAACGGATGAACTCTGCCGGGTTTTCATTGCGAAAAATCTTTCAGAGGTTCCACCGGCACCTGATGAGACGGAGGAGTTCGAAATAATATCTCTGATGCCGGATGAAGTGGATACCCGTATTACGACCGGAACGATTTGGGATGGGATGACAATAGCGGCATGGAACATAGCAAAATCGCGCATTTCTGGATAAGTGGTCATTTTACTTTCCCAACTTCCTAAATTACCTATTTTTTATGGAAGTTTGTAGAAAATATTTTTATATCAAAAATATGGAAGAAGAAAATGCTGATAATTGGATACTTTCGCCTCTCTTTTTTTGGTACAAAATATGATATTAATAACCAAGACGAGAAGACCGGACTCGAAAGTCGGTATAGTGATATGAGTCACAGAATTTGATAACGTTCGCTCTATATTGATGTAGTTAATGAACACATAGAGCGAGGCAATGAAGTAAGGATATAAATTAGTAATGCGCTAACTTAACACTTGAATATGAAATTGTGATAGTTTATACTATAACAAGATTTTAAGTCTAAATAATAAAAAGGCTTAGTATGAATACCGGACAGATGATGCTTACAATAGGAGCTTTGATTCTACTTGGAACAACTGTGTTTACAGTAAACAGTAATAGTCTCAACCAGGGCACTATTTTGCGGCAAACCGAAATAGGTATTTATGCTGTTTCCTTAGCGACTTCTTATATTCAAAAGGCAATGAGTTTGGCATTTGACGAGAAAACAAATACCAGGCCGACCTTACCTGTGAATGCAGTACCATCGGCATACTTGACAGCACCCCCTCTGGGAATCGATGCAGCTTATGGTGAAATTGCCAACCGAGATTCAACGTTTGACGATTTTGATGATTATAATAATTATAGCAAAGATACTTTAATTACAAATGTCGATGATTTTAAAGTCGGTGCAATTGTGTATTATATTCAGAATATTGGTGATGCTCAACCGTATGCTCAAACTAACACACCGACTTGGCTTAAACGGATGGATGTTTGTGTGTGGTCCTCAATAAGTCGCAAAGTCTTTGAAGATCCAAATGCAGCCATTGACAAGGGCACAGATACAATTAAAATCTCGTACATTAAAAGTTATTATTAAGAAGAAATATTATGGGAACTTCAACACTTCTTGATATCCTGGGTTCGTTAACGACTTTTGGATTTCTTTTACTTATAGCTCTTGGGTTAAATGCAAACGCAAGCGAAAAGAATACTGAATATTTTGCAAGTTATTTGCTTCAATCTAATATGATTACGCTCACTGTGATGCTCGAAGACGATCTTAAACACATTGGACAAAACTATACTCCGACAGTGGCTAACCCGACTGCTATAATGACAGCTGATTCACTCGAATTTAGTTTTTATAGAAATGGAGATTTAATTGATTATGTAGTTGGAGCTCCTTTAGGGATAGGCCAGTATCCCAATTCTCGCTATGTATACAGAAATGTCAACGGTACACAAAATCTTATGAATCTCGGGGTGATTCATATGACATTCACCTATTGGGATATTGCGGATCCTACTATTAAACGGTACCCTCCTGTCCCTCAAGCAAATTTTGGAAATATTGGACCGATAGACATCTCGATTCAGATGGAGAGTCCTTATAAAAGGAAACCAGATTATTCGAATGCGGCAGACACTTCAGAATACGAAATGTATTGGCGTCAAATACGTTCTATAGCTAGGACAACACTCGTTCAGATTCCAGGTCCATAATATAATAAGGAGAAAAATTATGGGACGCACTTCAATAATGATGGTCATAGGGTTTAATTTAATTTTTATGATGCTTGGTTACAGAATGTCAACAGTTACATCATCGGCATATAATAAATATATTAGATATAATTGCCTTGAACAAACGGGTCTTGCTGCGGAAAGTGGAGCTAATATAGCTATTTCGAATGCATTTTTTTCGAAGGCGACTCCTATTCCAGCTGCCTCATTTTCGTCCGGGACTGGTGTAGCTGGGACAATCCAGATTACAAAAACATCATTCCCAACAAATGTAGGAGGAACTGATACTGCTGGATTTATTTTAACTGTAATCGCGGCAGATGTCGACGATTCGGTAATAACCACGGTAAAAGTTCAAGGTACTAGTTTTTCTACATTTGTTATGTTTACTACAAATGAAGGGGGAATCCTATGGCAAACGGGAGATATATGCTATGGTAATTATCACACGCAGGATTGGATAAATGTTACAGGAAACCCGGACTTTAAAGGCTTGACGACTACATTCCTAGGCCTTAAAAAGCAGCATAGCAGTGATGATCCAGATTTTGAGGGAGGTTACACTGCGGGTGTCAATCTACCATTGTCAGGAGATTTTAATAATTTAAAGGCCCTTGGGGCTATAGGTGGAGCATCTGCATCTTATACTAATTTAGATACGTATGTTGAATTCCGAAGTAATGGACAAGTAGTTGTACGAGCTGAGCCTGTGGGTACAACAGGTTCATCAACTTGTTGGAATGAATCAAGAACTACAAACATACCAAGCACAACGACACCATATTGTATGGTATATAATACCATTTCTGATTTGACTTCAAGCGGCGTTCTTCTTTTGAATGGTAGTAGTCCTACTAGTAATGGTGATCTTCATGTAAAGGGAGTATTAGATGGACAAATCACTCTAGGTAATATTGGTAAAGGAGACGTATATATTGATTCATCGCTTACTTATCACACTCCTGCACCTACTGCGCTAAACCCTACGCTTGTAACACCACAAGATCTGTTAGGCATTGTTGCGAACAATAATATTTGGATTACGGACAATGCCAATAATAACAATGCATCGAATGGTGTGGAAGTTGATGCCTCTATGTATTGCCTGAATGGAGGATTTGGTGCACAAAATTATAACGGCCGAGGATATGATGGAGTGCTTAAAGTTGTTGGTGGAATTCAAGAAAAAGCACGAAACGCAGTTGGTCAACCGGGTCCCCCTATTTTAGGATTTTTGAAGGATTATGAATACAATTTAAATCTGCAATATGTAACACCAAAAGGTTACCCCACAACAAACTTTGCAATAAAAAATTGGGTTGATAGTACACTAATTTCAAATTCCTTTTGGCAGCAGTAATTGATCCCGCAATTCAAAGAAGGATATATGGGGAAAGAAGTTTGGAAGATAGTACAGATTTGAGAAAAGGTGCTTACAGGATTTGTAAGCGCCTTTTTTATTGGCTTGTTGTCTTACTTAAATTTCGTCTCCTTACATCACATATTTACCTGCATGCTTTAGCACCTGCGAAACAACTTCATCCAATTGTGCTTTTGGTATACGTGCGCCTGCTGCATTTTTATGTCCGTTGCCGCCAAATTCTTTTGCTAATTCATTCACCGCGATATCACCTTTAGAACGAAAATTTACTTTTATTATTCCATCTAACTCGGAAAACATTAATCCAATCTGAACTCCATCGATCGTCAACGTGTAAGGCACAAAGGCATCGGTGTCCTCTTCAGTAGTGTCGGTAGTCTCAAACATTTCGCGTGTGAGAGTAATGTAGGCGAGCTTTCCATCGTACAATGTTTGCAAGTTGGCAAGCGCCATTCCCAGCAATCGTATGCGTTTTGCTGAGGTACGTTCGTACACCTGTTCATAAATGGCGACAGGATCGGCTCCCGCTTGAAGAAGATGAGCAACGATTGTGTGAACTTGCGAATCGGTCTTCTCATACCGAAATGAACCGGTATCGGTCATAATCGCTGTGTAGAGAGCCGTCGCTGTTATGCGGTCGATCGTTCCGCCTGCCATAGAGATAAAGTTATAAATGATTTCCCCGGTTGCAGGTGATTGTTCATCCAAAAGATAAAGATCCGCAAACTCGCCCGGCTCCGGATGGTGGTCGATGCAGACCTTCACGGCATGGCTTTTCATAATGAGCGGTGTCATTGCAGCTAATCTGTCCGGATGATTCGCATCGAGTAAAATAATAACTTCAGCATTCTCGACAATATCTTCATGGTGTGACGGATCGAATTGAACGATAGGATGGAGTTCATGAAGAAAGAGATAGTTCTCTGGCGTTGCACTGCAATTCAAAATAGAAACTTGTTTGTCTCTCAATTCGAGATAATGGGCGAGAGCAACTTCAGAGCCGAGACCGTCGCCGTCAGGATTCACATGGGAAGTCAGGATAAACCGTTTATGAGAATCGATAATCGTTTTGAATGTTTCAAACTGGAGCTGCAATGGGATTCCTCAATGTAAAAGATACAGTGGCAGAAAAAAAGGTGTGATCTCCTTCTGGAAACCACACCCCTCATGTCAAGATATTAAAAAATTATTGAATTGTCCAAGTCTCGCCTGAATTCAGAAGCTTCGCCATATTCCCTTCGCCGCGTTTCTCTTTTGCAAATTCGATCTGGCGCTGCATTTCGTTTTCGTACGTCGGGCGTTCTATGGAAAGAAACACTCCCAGCGGACGCGGCATATGAGAGTGGTAGGTCATATCTGCCAGAATGAAGGAAAGTGTTGTGTCCGTTTCGTTATGCACAAGCAGGTCGTTGATGGAAGCCTTGCCTTCCTTCAGTGATACGACTTCGGGTGAAAATCCATTCAGACGAATGCCTTTGTCTTTTTCTTTGCCGAAGACGAGCGGCTTGCCATGTTCGAGATATATCACGCTATCGTCTTTTGTCTCTTTCTCTGTGAACTGCAAGAATGCGCCGTCGTTGAACACATTGCAGTTTTGGTAGATTTCGACGAACGAAGTTCCTTTGTGATCATGGGCGCGTTTCAGGATCGATTGGAGATGCTTCGGATCACGGTCGAGTGTACGTGCAACGAATGTTGCGCTGGCGCCGAGTGCAAGCGAGGCAGGATTGAATGGATAATCAAGAGAACCGTACGGCGTCGATTTTGTGATCTTTCCTTTTTCCGATGTCGGTGAATATTGTCCCTTGGTCAATCCATAGATCTGATTATTGAATAAAAGAACATTGACATCAATATTGCGGCGCAGGAGGTGTATGAGATGGTTGCCGCCTATACTCATACCGTCACCATCGCCGGTAACTACCCAAACGGAAAGATCGGGTTGCGCAAGTTTGACACCTGAGGCAATTGCCGTGGCACGTCCGTGAATTCCATGAAATCCGTACGTATCCAAATAATAGGGGAACCGACTGGAACAACCAATACCGGAGACGAAAACGATTTGATGCTTTGGGATGCCGATGTCAGGCATGATGCGCTGGGCTTGTGCGAGGATGGAATAGTCGCCGCATCCCGGACACCACCGGACTTCTTGATCACTCTGGAAATCTTTTGCAGTGTATTTCAATTTGCTGCCCAATTGAGATTGTAGGGAGATATTTTCGATAAGATTATTCATGGTCGATGTCCTTTAATAAGCTCATCAATCTTTGACTCGATCTCTTCGGCGAGAAATGGTGCTCCTTGTACTTTATTGAGTCCAACAGCAGGCACGAGGTAATTGGCACGTATGATCTTGATGAGTTGACCTAAATTAAGTTCAGGCACAAGAATCGTTTTGAACCGGGAGATGATTTCTCCAATATTCTTTTGCATTGGATTGAGATACCGCAAATGCAAAAGTGAAACACGGTGTCCCTTTGCACGATGGCGCTGCACCGCGGTTTTTATTGCTCCGTAAGTACTTCCCCAGCCTACAACCAAAACATCCCCCTGTTGGTCACCTTCAACTTCTGCCGGTGGGATGTCATTGGCAATTCGCGCCACTTTTTCAGATCGCAAACGAACCATAAGTTCATGATTCTCAGGTTCATAGTTGATATTTCCTGAAATGTTTTGTTTTTCCAGACCTCCGATGCGATGTTCAAGTCCTGGAGTGCCGGGAATTGCCCACGGTCGTGCAAGAGTTACCGCATCTCGTTCATACGGGAAAAATCCTTCAGGGTTTGTTCTGAAGTGAGGAGAAATGTCTGGAAGTTTTTCGTAATCAGGAATCAACCACGGCTCAGAACCATTGCCGAGATAGCCATCCGTTAGGCAGATAACCGGAGTCATATACTTGATTGCGATGCGTGCAGATTCATAGACGACATTGAAACAATCAGAAGGTGTTGCAGCAGCAATGACCGGAATTGGCGCTTCGCCATTGCGCCCATAGAGGGCTTGAAGTAAATCGGCTTGTTCTGTTTTCGTTGGTAAACCGGTACTTGGACCGCCGCGCTGAACATTGACAACGACAAGAGGTAATTCAACCATCACCGCAAGTCCTAACGCTTCAGTTTTCAAAGAGAATCCAGGTCCGCTTGTTGTTGTTGCACCAAGTGCTCCTGCAAAAGACGCACCGATGGCAGATGTGATTCCTGCAATCTCGTCTTCTGCCTGAAACGTTTTTACATCAAAATTCTTGTAAATAGAAAGTTCATGTAAAATATCACTCGCTGGCGTAATAGGGTAACTGCCAAGGAAGAGATCGATTTTTGCCTTTTGAGCTGCCGCCATCAAACCCCACGCAGTTGCTTGGTTGCCGGTAATATTTCTGTATTTTCCCGGTGCAAGTCGTGCCGGTGCGACCGCATAACGCACTTTGAAAAGTTCGGTTGTCTCGCCGTAATTCCATCCTGCCTTCAATACTCGTATGTTTGCTTCACGAATATCAGGTTTGTTGGCAAACTTTTCGGTAAGCCATTTCAGTGTAGGTTCCAGAGGGCGATCATACAACCAGTACATCATTCCGAGAGCAAAAAAATTTTTGGAGCGATCAACGAGCTTGCTGGAGAGATTTAACTCTTGAAGTGACGTTATGGTCAACTTTGTAATGTCCACCTCAAATACTTGATAGGTTGAGAGGGATTCATCTTTCAGAGGATTGGAAGAATATCCTGCAAGCTTAAGATTCTTGTCGTTAAAACCATCGGTGTTAGCGATAATGGAACCACCCTTGATGAGCGAGTGGAGATTGACCTTCAGTGCGGCGGCGTTCATTGCTACAAGCATATCACATGAATCACCGGGGGTGTTGATCTCCGTGCTGCCGAAGTGGATTTGGAATCCGCTGACGCCGGATGTCGTTCCTTGCGGTGCACGAATTTCAGCAGGATAATCAGGCAGGGTGCTCAAATCGTTTCCAAGAATGGCGGTTGTGTTGGTGAATTGTGTGCCAGCAAGCTGCATTCCGTCGCCGGAATCTCCGGCGAAGCGAATGGTGGCTTCATCAAGATTTCGTAGTTTTTTCTCTCTCATAGCATTTCTTTTGCCTTATGCTTTATGTTGCCCTATAAAATAGCTGAAAGAAACTCAATCAATTGTTCATTCAGAGCGGCTGTCTATTCTACAGAACATTACTTTTAACAAAAAGAATCCCAAAACAGAAAAGAAAAAAGGCAGCGTGCGAGGCTGCCTTTTCGGTGTTCTATAGGTATTCTTGTGAAACCATAAGACTATTCTCTCACAATCCATACCTTAATCTTGCCCATCACGCCACCAGCAAGTTTGACAGGTACATCGTAAATACCAAGAGCTTTGAGAGGTTCTTCCAATTCAATATGCCGTTTATCTAAAGTGATCTCTTTTTCCACAAGTGCGTCGGTGATCATCTGAGAAGTGACGGAACCAAAAAGCTTATCTTCCTCGCCAACTTTCATCTTGATGGTGATAGAAATCTTCTCAAGTTGTGCGGCAAGGGTCTCAGCCTGTTTATGTTCTTTATCAACGAAGTGAGATTGTTGTTTGCGTTCTTCTTCAAGTTGGCGCAAACTGCCTTCTGTGGCTTCGTATGCAATGCCGCGAGGAATAAGATAATTGCGTGCATATCCGTCTTTCACAGAAACGACCTCGCTCATGCTGCCCAACTTATCTGAATTTTTTCTTAATATCACTTTCATAATACATACTCCTTTTACACAAAAATCATGATGAGAATTGCTTAACTCACAGCGTCATTGACAAACGATAACAATGCAAGATGCCGGGCACGTTTGATGGCGTTTACAAGTTGACGTTGATGGCGAGTGCAAGTGCCCGTGATTCGGCGAGGAATGATCTTTCCTTGCTCGGACACGAAGCGTTGAAGACGTTTCTCGTTTTTATAGTCAATATAGACGTCCTTTGCGTCGCAGAATCTGCACGTTCGTTTCTTTCGCTGTAGTTGTTGTCGATTTGTGGAACGCTGACCGTTCGGAGAAGCATCGCGTCGATATCCGCCGCGTTGTGGTCCTCCTCGTTGCGAACCTCCTTGCGATCCTCCCCGTTGAGGTCCACGTGAATTAGATGAACGCTGTGTCATAGCCATAATGTATATCCTTCCTTATCTATCGTCGTGAGAATCATACGTTGCTTTGGGTTGGGGCTTCTGGAACCTGCGCGATGTCCTCGGTGAGAGCCACCAGAGGGGAAGCGCTTGTAGATGGAACAGCGGCAGGAGCCAATTGTTTCATGAGATCGCTTGCTGAGATGCGAGCCTGCAATGCCTTCTTATCCAACGCAATAATGAGAAATCGAATGATGTTCTCATCGAGTTGGAAATGGCGTTCAAGTCTTGCCACGATGTCACCGCTCGATGTGAACTCGCACAACACATAGAACCCATTGTTTTTCTTCTTAATAGGATACGCAAATCGCTTGCGCCCCCATTTTGCCAACTCCATAATTTCGCCGCCATGCTTGATGATGAGTTCCTTCACCTTGTCGATAACGGCGTCGATCTGTGGGTCATCGAGTCCGGCGTTCACAATGAACGTGGTCTCGTAGATCTTTTGCTTCTGTGACATAGATATGTTCCCTTTGGACTTGTGATAATGATGACCCGCTCAGTCGGGAGATATGTTCCGACAAGAGGGCAGGGTTGTTTAATTACTTTCTTCACTTGATATCAGTTCGTTGCCCGATCTCTATCATCTTTGATATACGATAGACAAGCGTCGCGTGCTCGTTCGACCATCAACTTCACGTTCGGAAGCTCGGATTCGGAAAACTGTTCGAGCACAAAATCCTTCATCTTGCTTTTTTCTGCAGGCATCATTGCAGATGCAATGCCGCAGCGAAGTCTGGCAAACTGATCCGTCTGTAAATGATAAATGACAGACGATAATCCATTGTGTCCGCCATCGGTTCCATTCTGCCGCAGTCGAATTGTACCCAAGGGCAATTGGAAATCATCGCACACCACGAGTAAACTATCCAACGGAATTTTCTGTTGTTCCAGAAATTCCTGAACAGCTATTCCACTGTTGTTCATGAAGGTTGCTGGTTTCAATACTGCAACTTCTACGTTATTTAAAGAACAGTGCGCAAACCAGTAATCCCCTTTGCCAGGGCGAAACGAGACACCTGTTACGGCAGCAAACTCATCGACGACCAGGAAACCCACATTGTGGCGAGTCTGTGCATACTCACTTCCGTGATTTCCCAAACCAACGATGCAATACATCAAATCTCAAAGACGAATAGGAGATTATTTCTTTTTCTCTTCAGGTTTCTTTTTCTCTTCAGGTTTCTTTTTCTCTTCGGGTTTCTTCTTCTCGTCCGCTACTTCAGCACCTTCTTCAGGCTTTTTACCCTTTGCTATAACTTCTGGCTCAGCGAGTGCTTCAGTCGTAGGTGCAGCAACAGCAGCCACTTCGGCTTCTTTCACCACTACAGGCGGAACAACAGCGACAACCGTACTGGTCTCATTTTCCAGAATTTTCACATCTGGAATTTTCAGATCCTTCACGTGAACAGAACGATTAATCTCCAATTCTCCTACATTAATCTCTATATGGTCCGGAATATTCTTTGGCAAGCACGAGACTTTCAGTTTATGTAAAACATGCTGCAGGATTCCGCCTTCACGGACGCCTTTCGGAATGCCGCCTGTCAACTTGACCGGCACTTCGACGGTCAGTGATTCGTTCTGATTCAAACCAAACAAATCAAAATGTACGGGCGACTCGGTCACCGGATCGAGTTGCACATCTCTCAAGACGCACATATGGGATGAACCATCATCCAACTTCAGATTGATGATATGCATTGCCGAAGTTGTGTATAACGGCTTGAGCGATATTTCCGACAATGACACCGGAATATTTTGTTGTCCGTGTCCATAGTAGATTCCAGGCACTTTGCCGGTTCCACGAAGTGCACGTGAGCGTTTGCCGACATCCTTTCGGATTTCCGCGGTTATAGTTATTTCAGACATCGTGTATCTCCTCGTTAAGACTTATCTTTATCAACATCAAATAGTGAACTGATGGATTCATTCCGATGTGTTCGGAGAATCGCTTGAGCAAAGATGTTCGCCGTTGAGCGAACTTTGATCTTGGCACACTTTTGTTTCAATGGAAGTGTATCAGTAACAATGAGTTCCTTGACGACTGATTCTTCGATCCGTTTATACGCTGTTCCGGACAATATAGGATGTGTACATGCACCGAAAATCTCTTTTGCTCCATTTTTTCTCAATGCTTGCGCAGCGTTGACGAACGTACCGCCTGTATCGATCAAATCGTCAACAATTAGAATATTTTTATTAGCAATATTACCTATGATATTCAATACCTCGGCTTCGTTTGCTTTCGGCCGCCGTTTATCGATCAGAATCAACTCGCAGCCAAGTCGTTTGGCGTAAGAACGCGCCATCTTAATGCTTCCAACATCAGGTGAAGCGACAGCAAGATTGGAAGTATCCATCTTTGTAAAACACTCGATCAACACTGCAGACGAATATAAATGGTCCATTGGTATATCAAAGAATCCTTGAATCTGTGCTGTATGCAAATCCATTGTGATCACGCGATCAGCACCTGCCTTTGTGATCAAATTAGCAACAAGCTTTGCGCTGATCGAGACGCGCGGCTGGTCTTTTCGATCCTGACGAGCATATCCAAAATACGGAATGACCGCCGTGACACGTTTTGCCGATGCTCGTTTTGCCGCATCCAGCATGATCAACAACTCCATCAAATTCTCCGCCGGCGGCTGAGTTGGTTGAATGATAAAGACATCATCACCGCGAATGTTTTCGATAAACTTGACCCAGAGTTCGCCATCGCTGAATGTCTGGAAGGCGACTTCTCCAAGCGGGATCTTTGCTTTAGAGCAAATTTGTTCCGCCAATGGGCGGTTTGATCGTCCCGAAAAAATCTTCAACTCGCTCATCAACTTCCTTTCGCTAGTACCCATCATTCCTTTCAATTAATAGAGTGCAACGATCCAGCACCATCTTGATGATGATGCTCATTGCTGGGGTGCCAGGATTCGAACCTGGGAGTGGCGGCTCCAAAGGCCGCTGCCTTACCACTTGGCTACACCCCAATCATTCGGTTCTTCTGTCAATGACGCAGTGTCTGAGAATGTCCCAGCAAGCGTAGTACTCTATCTTAAAAAACAGAGACGAACTTCTATTCCATCGATGAGACTATCATAAAAAAACCAACTCCCATTGAGTTGGAATTAAAATATATTGAAAAAACGCTTGTAAGTCAAACAAGAAAAGAACACTGCAAAAGTTTGATTTTCTTGCCACATTTATCTAATTTGCCTTATAAATATTTTAAAAAACTGCAGAGACCCATATGCGCATAAAACGGAACAATACTACCATAAAAGAACTCAGCTTGCCGGACGAACGAACGAGTGTGCAAACCTTTTGGGTGATTACATTTTCTATCCTCACAGCAATCGGTGCACAAATTGAGATACCGAATCAGCCAATTCCTTATACGTTACAGACATTTTTTGTTCTCTTGGCTGGTGCGCTTCTCGGAAAACGCAACGGAGCGGCGAGCATGGGACTTTATTTGATCCTTGGTTCCATCGGTATGCCGGTCTTTTCTGGCGGTGCATTTGGGCTTTCAAGAATCCTGGGTCCAACAGGAGGATATCTGGTCTCATTTCCGATTGCAGCTTTTGTCGTCGGTTATCTTGCGAAGCTTCGCCGGGAATTCTGGTGGATGATAGTCTCTTTAGTTATTGGCTCTTTTATCATCTTTACCATCGGTACGATTCAATTGAATATCATCTATGTACATAACTGGATTCATTCTGTTCAGATGGGATTTCTCATCTTCTCATGGTGGGATGCCGTGAAAATTATTGGCGCGGCGACAATTGCGCACCATTATTTTCGAAAAGTGGATCAGCCATAGAAAGCAAGAGAGATTAAGTCGGAAGCAAGACAGTTCTTAGAATAAGAGGTAGAGTATGGATCGTAGAACTTTTTTTAAAAAAGGTTTAGGTGCATCTGTCGTTGTTGGTGCAGCACTTGCCGGTAAATACGAAAATCTTTTCGCTTCTCCGTATACGGCTAATGATCTTCCGTTTGACTTGGTTGCAGTTAAAGGTGGCGAACCGGATGTCATGCTGAAAAAGGGGATGGAAGCTTTTGGCGGAATTGGAAAGTTTGTGAAAAAAGGGCAGAAAGTTGTCGTCAAGCCGAATATTGGCTGGGATGTCACTCCGGAGCGTGGCGGAAATACCAATCCAAAATTGGTGGCAGAAATTATTCGTCAATGCCGCACTGCAGGTGCAAGTGAAGTCTATGTGTTTGACCACACGTGCGATAATTGGCAGCGGTGCTATAAGAACAGCGGTATTGAATCGGCAGTCAAAGAGGCGGGTGGGAAAATTGCACCCGCGCATATGGAAGGATATTACCACGATATATCGATCCCCAAGGGCAAGAGTATTACAAGTGCCAAAGAGCACGAACTTCTCCTTAGTTCAGATGTTTTTATCAATGTCCCGATATTGAAAAATCATGGGGGAGCACGATTGACCATCACGATGAAAAATATGATGGGAAATGTGTGGGATAGAGGAACATGGCATCGGAATGATCTGCATCAATGCATCGCAGATTATGCCACCTATCGGAAGCCGACATTGAATATTGTTGATGCCTATTATGTCATGAAGCAAAACGGTCCTCGCGGTGTTTCTGTGGAAGATGTTGTGACGATGAAATCGCTTCTCATTTCTACGGATATGGTCGCGATCGACACTGCCTCTGCGAAACTTTTTGGCATAGATCCGGCTGATGTGCGATATATCCAGATAGCTGCAGATCAAAAAGTCGGTAGAATGGATTTAGAAAATCTTCGCATCAAGCGGTTGAATGTATAAGGTGACCGCTTGCAGTGGTTAAAACGAATTCGCATTATTGTTGCGATAATATTTTTTCTTGCATTAACCCTTCTCTTTCTTGACCTCGGCAATGTAATTCCTATTGGTATACATACATTCTTCGTATCGACACAGCTCGTACCGTCGTTCATGCGAACATTGGTCGTCTTGAGCAGTGCATCGTTTGGACTCTTCTTTGTTTTGGTCATAACCGTTCTCTTTGGCAGAGTCTATTGTTCTACTCTCTGTCCGCTTGGGATTTTACAGGATATTGTCATTCGTATTGCGAAGCGGATGAAGAGACGCCGCCGGTTTACATATAAAGAACAGCATTATATTCTGCACTACTCCTTATTTGTTCTTACGGGAATTCTTGCGTTCTCTGGAAGTGTGATTCTGCTGAATGTATTTGAACCGTTTAGCAATTATGGCCGTATCCTTTCTAACCTGATGAGTCCTTTTGTTGTGTTAGCTAATAATGTGTTCGGATATATTCTTGGACTCTTCGGTTTTATGTTTCTCTTTCAAATTCCAATTCTTCACGTCAACCTTGTTTCCGTGCTCGCTTCTCTCAGTATTTTAGCGTTGGTGACTTATCTATCGTACAATCACGGTAGGTTGTTTTGTAATTTACTTTGTCCGGTTGGAGCCTTTCTGGGGCTAGTCTCAAGGTTCTCATTTTTCAAAATTGTAATTGACAAGAATAATTGTAAAGAATGCGGACTATGTGAACGAGTCTGCAAGGCAAACTGCATCAAAAGCAGTTCAATGGAAATTGAATTCGCTGCATGCATAGGTTGTTTCAATTGCCTTGCCGCTTGTCCGACTGTGGGGATGAGTTATAAAGGAAGATGGACAAAATTATCAGACATATCCAAAGAAACAGATGGTGGAAGGCGAAACGTATTAAAGATTTCAGTTTTACCTGCACTTGGTTTGCTGATGCCTGATATTGGATTTAAGAGCGTAGGAGAAAAAAGTCAAAATGGATTTAACGAAAATCGTAAACATCCGATTTCGCCGCCCGGATCGTTGGGCGTGGAGAGATTTTCCACTCTTTGCACGGCTTGTCATCTGTGCATCAGTTCGTGTCCAACTCAAGTTTTGCTCCCGTCCTTCCTTGAATATGGAATTGCAGGTGTTTTTCAGCCGAAAATGAATTATGATGCCAGCTACTGCAACTTCGATTGTGTTCTTTGCAGCCAGGTATGTCCGACCGGCGCAATTCTGCCGCTTGATATATCTTCAAAAAAAGAAGTACAGATCGGAAAAGCGCAGTTTATAAAAGATGATTGTATCGTTGTTTCAAAGAAAAAAGATTGCGGAGCATGCTCGGAACATTGTCCGACCAAAGCCGTAAAAATGGTTCCGTATGAGAAAAAGCTTATGGTCCCAGAAGTCGATAACGAAATCTGCGTTGGATGCGGAGCCTGTGAGCATGCCTGTCCTGTTCAACCGAGCAAAGCTATCTATGTGAGTGCCAATCAAATCCATCAGAAGGCGAAGAAGCCGCAGTCCAAAAAGGCAGAATCATCCTTCGATAGCTCGCAAGAATTTCCTTTCTAATGCGAGAAACTATTTCCACCACTGAAATGTTTATGCTTTCGATGTAAAGAAAATACATATCAGAGGACTATCAGCAGTGGTAACAACTATGGTTGTTCTTCTGGCATTTGTAGTGAATGGTCAACGACTTTTTAAAATAAATTATTATTGACATAAGAAGTGTAGCACTTGGTGATGGTTCCAATGAACAGTGAAAAATCGGAAAGAAATCTGGTTCAATTCTATGATTCGCTTGCGAATGAATACGACGAATTGACGGGATTCGCAGAGCGATTCGATAAAGAGCATTCGGCCTTTCAGATGCTCGTTCAAAAATACGATTTGAAGATCGTCCTTGATGCGGGATGCGGCACGGGATTCCATTCAATACTGCTTGCTCAACTCGGACTGCACGTGACAGCCGCGGATATTTCGGAGCAAATGCTCCGGCAAGCAAAACAAAATGCAGAACACATGAGCGTTCAGGTTGAAACAATTCAAACATCTTTTCAGGGTATGAATGAGTCTGTACATAATAAATTCGATGCGGTCTTCTGTCTTGGCAATACACTCCCGCACGTATTAACAGAGGAAGAACTATTTCAGTCATTCAAAAGTTTTCGTAAAATATTGAATTCCGATGGACGAGTATTCCTGCAGTTGCTGAATTACGATCGTATCCTTAATTTCCGAGAACGAATTCTCAACGTCAAAGAAGTGAATGATAAAATATTTGTTCGGTTTTATGATTACGAAGGAGAAACCATACTCTTTAATATCTTGACAATAGAAAAAAAAAGAGACAAGTTGAAACACTCCCTAAATTCTGTTCGGCTTACGCCTTGGCGGTCATCGGATATCGTTCGCACCTTAAAAGATGGCGGATTTCATAACGCTGAACTATTTGGTACGATGTCGCTGAATACTTATGATGAATATTCATCGAAGGACTTGGTTGTCATCGCACAATTGTAGAGATCGGCTGTAAAGATAATGATCCCAAAAGAGAATCAACATGTAAAATATACAAGAATACGTCATGAAAAAACATTTGCAAGTGGTCAAGGATTTTTGGTGATACGATCTTCGCGCTTGGTTCTATTGCCCTGGTGCTATTTGTTTTTGGATTAGTAACGGGACATTCTTTGAAGAAAGCGAAATAGAGATAGATTATAGGAAAGGAATTTGGGATTGGAAAGCATGATTGACAAACAGAAATGAGGCACATGTGAAACCAACAGAAATACTCATGCATGAGCATACAATCGTTCTTAAGATGCTTGAAGGCGCCGAACGAGTAGCACAAACCATTGAAACAACGCATGAAGTAAATGTGGAGAAGATTGGGAAGATTATTGATTTTTCCCGCAACTTTACGGATGGTTGTCATCATGCGAAAGAGGAGAAACACTTCTTTCCGCGGCTGCAGGAACGAGGAATGTCAAAGGAACAAGGGCCGATTGCAGTTATGCTTCACGAGCACCGCATCGGACGAGAACTCATTCGCAGCTTGGAACAAGCACTTTACGATCATAAATTAGGAAAAATAGATGCAGCCGGAAGAATCACGCAGTTCATACGCCAATACATTGAACTTCTCCGCGCTCATATTGCGAAGGAAAATAATGTTCTCTTTCCGATGAGTGGCAGATACCTGACAACGGAAGATCAAAGCTCTCTGGAAAGAGCATTTAACGAGTTAGAAGAACGGGAAACGGGCAAAGGAGAACACGAAAGATTTCACCGCATAGCGAACGAACTATGACAAAAACATACTAAGAAAAAGGGGAAAAGAGGGGATTCTTCTGCCTTGGCACATTTCAGGTGAATAAAAAGAGACCGGAGAAGAGAAAAACCTTGACATAGAAGAATCCGAAGTATATTTTTAGAAAGAAACTATCTTAGTTGTTCTTCAAATGTAAGAGGTTTATTTCACAGATCGGGGCTGTCTCAAAGCTTTAACCTTCCACTATTTGATATACCGATAAGAAGAAAACGACAAAACTGCTCAATGCGGAAGAAGAAACAAAGAAAGAATGGGGTCTTGAAAACACGCAATACAGTCCTTGTTGTTGAAGACGATGATAGTTTGCGGGAACTTCTGAAAACGATGCTTGAAGCACATGGTTTTAAAGTGCTCACAGCGACTGATGGTTTAGATGCCGTAGAAGTATTCACAAAGAACAAAGAGAATATTGGAGTCGTCCTTTCCGATCTCGGTTTGCCTTACCTTGGCGGTTGGGATGCATTTCTCAGAATGAAGAAAATTAATCCAGAATTGAAGGGAATTCTTGCAAGCGGGTATTTTCACCCGAGCGTGAAAGAAGAGATTATTAAATCTGGTGCAGAGAATTTTATCCAGAAACCGTACAATACTCCGGAAATTGTCGCAATGCTTCACAGAATGCTTGAAGAGGAAGAATAGATTATTTCTTTTTATAAAAACAGACCGACACTATCTTTTTAAAATAGAACCAATCGGAAAAAACCGCAGAAGAGGATGGTCAGTAACCTGTCATGTGTTGATACGTGACTCGTCCAAAGAATAGAATTTCCACTGAATTGAGCAAACCGATGGCATATTCATTAAATTCTTCATCCACGTTATGCCACTCGAGTTCTCTGTCTGGCTTTTCAAAGAAACCGTCAAGTGTTACCATTCAAAAGATTCCAGGAATTAATCGCTTGGTCAATGCACAGTAGTTGACATACTCTTCACCGAAATTATCAAGAAGAGCTTTTTCCTCAACGCGGATCCTGTAGAGAAAAGCTGCGCATATAGGGATAAAAATGATAAGTATGCTGAGATAATCAGAGAAAAATAGCCCAAGCCCAAAGAATGAAAGCAAACTGCCTGCGTATGCCGGATGACGGACAAAGCGATAAATTCCTTTCATGACCAATTGATGATTTCTTGTGATCGATATGTCTACCGTGAATTGATGTTTTAGAGAAATAATGGCTGACCAGCGGATAAGCAGACCACAAACGATGAGAACCAGACCGGCAAACGGAAATATAAGAGAACCGTTTCCAAAATATCCAATTCGCAGAAAGCTGAGAAGGATGCCAATATTTACAGAGAGAGCAATGGTTATCCATAAGAGACGGAGTGAGGATTTATCAAACCGCCTATCCGTTGATTGAGAGCGTCTCGTTCGAGCTAAAATAATCTCCGATCCAATCCAAAGGACAGAAACCGTCATAATGATGTTGCCCAAATTCATCTGCGTGTTTCCCTGTGCTTGCCGGAGGCATTTCGGCTAACGTTTCGCATAGCCGGATGCCTGAGGAATGTCGTCCCGTTTCGCATGGACGTCTAATTTTCCTTTCTCTGCGCATGGAGCAATGTGTCAACGAGCGAAATGTCTGACTTCAATACAATTAATTCGTAATTCATTTTTATGCGTGTTAGGCGACGCTTCCAGTCTTTCATATATTTCCTCTTCAAAATTTCACCTTCTTGTAGAAAACCGTCTTCGTCATTTCTGCTGCGATAATGTAAAACAATACAATGATCCCGATAAACAGAAGGAATGAAAATGGCAGCGGGCTGAATCCAAAAATCTTAGCAAATGGGGTAAAGGGTACAATCACCGTTACGACAACAATTGACAGAGTTGCCATTAAGAGATATTTCCCCGGCCGACTCTTGAAGGAAGGTCTTCGACTTCGAATTACGAGCACAATCAATGACGCTGAGACAACAGATTCCAGAAACCAACCGGTTCTGAATTGAACCCGAGTAGCATGAAGGACGAGCAGAAGTACGCCAAAAGTGAGAAAATCAAACACCGAACTCACAATGCCAAATGTAATCATAAACTTGCGGATTGCCTTAATGTCCCATCGCCGCGGATAGTCAATCATTTCTTTATCCACACTGTCGGTTGCAATAGTCATCTCCGGGAAATCCGTCATGAGATTCGTAAGCAGAATCTGCTTGGGCAGTAATGGGAGAAACGGCAGAATGAGGGATACTCCAGCCATGCTGAACATGTTTCCGAAATTTGCGCTGGTTGCCATGAACACATACTTGAGTGTGTTGGCAAAGGTCGCCCGCCCTTCACGCACACCCTGCACCAAAACACCCAGGTCCTTTTCAAGTAAGACGATATCCGCCGCATCCTTGGCAACATCCGCCGCACCATCGACGGAAATGCCGACGTCGGCAGCATGAAGCGCCGAGGCATCATTGATGCCGTCGCCCATGTACCCGACGACATTTCCAGCTTTTCTGAGAGCGAGGATGATGCGCTCTTTTTGATTGGGTTCTATTTCAGCGAAGACATCCGCATCTACTACACGATGGAGCAATGCGGCATCACTCAATTGACGGAGATTCTGACCCGTGAGGATTTTTGTATCCGACAATCCCATCTGTTGACTGATGTTGGCAGCGGCGAGGTGATTGTCGCCCGTGATGATCTTGAGCGCAACGCCGAGGTTCTTGAGGCTGGTAATCGTCTCGACGATATTGGGCTTGGGGGGATCGAAAAGAACAAGGAATCCTGAAAACGTCATGCTCGTTTCGTGATCTTTACTGATGCGTGACTCTGATCCCATATTCTTGTAAGCAATACCTAACGTACGAAAACCTTTCCTGCTGAATTCCTCAAAGTGCTGCTCGATTCGGTCCCGCACCGTGTTAATATCGACGATGGTTCCATCTCCAGTTTCCGCCGATGTGCAGACATCGAGCACATTCAGCATCGCGCCTTTGGTCACCATCAGATGCGTATCATCATGTGAAACCAGGATACTCAATCGCTTACGAAGAAAATCATACGGGATTTCGTCCTGCTTCTCGTAACCGGACAGATCAAACTGTCGATGGGTGCGGATGGCTTCATCGATCGGGTTCGTAAACCCTGTTTCATAAAATGCATTGAGATAAGCATGAAGAAGAACTTTATCGCTTGGAGCGCCTTCCACATTACTAGCGCATTGTACGTGCACAATTCCTTCGGTTAGAGTACCTGTTTTATCTGAACAGATCACATTCATACTGCCGAAGTTTTCAATGGAAGCGAGCCGCTTGACGATGACCTTCTTTTCCGCCATCCGTTTAGCGCCATGGGAAAGGTTGATGCTGATAATTGCCGGCAGCAGCTGCGGCGTTAGTCCAACAGCGAGCGCGAGCGAGAAAAGAAATGAGTCCAGAACTGGACGCGCCAAATAAACGTTGATAGCAAAAATGGCAACCACCAGGACCAGCGTGACTTCCATGAGAAAATAGCCGAATCGCCGGATGCCATGTTCAAAATCCGTTTCCTGAGGCCTGAGTTTTAGCCGTTCGGAGACTTTGCCGAACTCGGTTTCTTTGCCGGTGCGTACAATGAGTGCCGTTGCGCTGCCGCTCACCACATGGGTTCCCATCCAAAGCGCGTTTGTCCGCTGACCCAGCAGCGTCTCTGCCGGCAACAGTGCCGCCACTTTTTCCATCGGAAAAGTTTCACCCGTGAGCATGGCTTCATCTACGAAAAGATCTTTAGATTCTTGAACCAGCCCGTCACCGGGAACAATATCGCCGGCGTTCAGGATGACGATATCACCCGGCACAATCTCTTCGACTGGAATTTCTTTGGAGCTTCCATCACGCAGCACCGCCGCTTTAATTTGTACGATGGAAAGCAATTTCGCGACGGCGTTCGATGCACCGCGCTCCTGCCAAAACCCGAGCAAGCCGCTGACGAGGACGATGGAAAGAATAATAATGGCATCGACCGGATCATGGAGAAAAAATGATAACCCTGTCGCAAAGAAAAGGATGAGGATGATCGGACTTTTGAATTGGTTGAGCAGGAGTGTCCATACATCCGACCGCTTTGGGGGCTTGAGGAGATTAGCGCCATAACGTGCAAGCCGCTGTTTGGCTTCATCGCCCGTCAATCCTTCTTTTACCGTTTCAAGTTTTTGGAGCATCTCGGTTACAGAGACGCTCCAAAAAGCCAGAGGGAGTTGGTTCATTCTACTATTCCTTTTTTAAAAATGCCGCTTAACGTAGCGCGGCTATATACCATGCGCCTGCATCCGAAAGCCGCATTGCGTATGAGCCGTTGTGAGCGGCAGGCATTTGTCTCTTGAGATTGTGTCAGTCTATTGTTCATCAGCCTTTTTATAAATTATTTTACCCCACTTTATTTTATCCCATATTCTCTCGTGAAAAAAATAACCAACCGTAGTGTAGATATTGCTCACAATCATAAAACCCAATGCTACCTTTATTTGTCCTGTAAATAGATAAATTGCGGTGAAGTCGAGAATTAAAATAGCCGCTCTGTAACTCATGGTCTTTACAATAGACCTGCGAAGTGTTTCTTCTGCATGATGTGTAGTAGGAAGAAATTTTTCTATCATAGTATCTGTTTATTTATATTGTGTCGTTCTTCTCGATTGGTACAGAATATGCTGCGAGTGATGCACATGGCATACGAGCCGTCATTCGGCACAGCGTATTCTTAATATATCATTGGTATTAATCTTTTTGTCCGATTTTTATAATTCAAATAATTTTCTCCTAACTGCTCAATCATAAATCTTTCTTCTATTTTTATTCGGTAATTGTATCCAAGAGCAATCGGAATTATCATGAATACAATTGATAACCAATTCGACAATGAAGTCGAAATCCCGATAAAAACAATTAATTGTCCTAAATATCCTGGATGTCTAATGATTTTATATAATCCTGTTTCAATTAATTTGTGGTTCTCAATCTTAGCCACTGAATACGTAAAGTATTGTTTAAGAGTCAATATTGACTGTATTCTGATAACTAATCCTATCACAATCAATACAACTCCAATTGCAAAAAGAATGTTCCAATGATAAATCCTGCCTATTTTTGTTGAGCCTATTGAAAACGACAAAACATATCCAACCGTAATAAGAATATATAATAACCATAAACTCCCTTTGTCGCCGGAATTCGTAACATTACTTTTTCTTCGTTGTCTGAAGTTCATAAAGAACTCAAAGAATCCGTATAAGTATGAAAACCCTATTATTATTATTAATTTCGTATTCATAGTTGCCCTGTTCTTTTATGTTATGCCTCATTTTCACATAGCCAGCGTGAAAATGATATCCCGCGAAGCGGGATAACTAAAGCGACGCAGACATTTTTCTGCAAACACAAGCGCAAGTTTGTGTCTTTTTATGCATTGTTGTATGCAGTGTGCTAATCTTTTTTATATGATACAGGATTATTTAACATCAAATGTTGTGAATCCTTGAGCTTAAGTATTTCCTTAAGTTTTTGTTGATCCATCGAAGCCCGGGGCCTTGTGGCAAAACCAACAGAGGCACAAAAGAGCGAAATATTTTGTGACACGATTCCTGCATCTTCTGCTGCCCAAACTAATTTTACAGAGTCTTTCCCAAAGGCAAATCTGGAAATATCAGATACTAATAAACAAATGAGCGGGGCCTTTGCAACATTCTCTTGTTTGTCAGCAATTAAATTCCGATAGTCACCATCGACAATGAGTTCAAGTAAATGTTTTTTCGCTTTATAAAGATAAATGCCGGACTTCAGAGATACATAAACATCAATATCTTGAGCGTTTATTGCTGATGGCGCTGTACGCTTCCCAATCTCATGGCGATTGACTCCATCCGCAGCCCATAATAGATCCGATAAATCCTGAAGTTTGATTTTCGTTGTATCAAATTCTTTTGCCGAGGCCCTTAAAGATAACGCCTTCATAACCGGCAAACCTCTTGTTGTATCGGGAGGGTCCAATACAATTGTCTTTGTGCCTTGCGCATACAAAGAACAAGTAAAAGTAATAAACCAAATGAGCATCGTAGCCTTTTTCATTTTTATCCTTTTATTATAATTATTAAAATTATAGTTTAGAATTCTATTAAAATCGAGATCTATATAATTTCATCAATCTCCCGCATAATCTTTTCTGTCTCTGTTAGCGCCACAATCATTTTCTGATAATGTTCGATATCAGCATTGCTCAGAGTTCGATCCTTACGATCCTTCAGCCATTTTTGTGCTGGTTGATAGCCGCCGATATAGAAGTTCCAAGCTAACTCGGGAACATTGCCAAAGTATTGGTCTTTGTTTATATAGACATTTCCTTTATTGTAAGCCAATTTCTCGACGATATCTGAACCTGCGGTAGGATAGGTAGTGATGAACTTATTTACTTTCCGCGATTCAAGAAGGTGGAGCGCTCGCAGCTCAGCGCCAAGCTTGACAAGCTTTTTGAAGCTTTCTTTATCTTTGGGATACGGCACGCGCGGGAAATCAATCTTTAGAAATTCTTTGTATTTATCGCGATATCTTGGGGAATAAAGAGCGGCGTAAATGAAGTCGAAAATATTTTCAGGAGAAACTTTGCCAGTAATATTTTCTATTTCGCCAACAATTTCTTTTTTGAGGTTTGGTATTTTTGATCCATCCTGAATATAGAGATAGAGAGGGAAAAAGCGAGAATTATCAAAAGGAGAAATAGCGTCTTTGTCTAAGATTATATTGGAAGTAAAAACATTATTCACATTTCCTCTTCTTGAGTTACGAATTGTAATTAGAGAGAGGTTCGGACTTAGCATACTTTTCATTAGAGGAGATCGCGGATATGCCATAAAACCTTTTGTTTTACCAGAATAATATGTAAATCGTTGATCAAAGGGGTGATACATCACTTGCACAATTTGACCATGGTTTGCTTGAATATCTTCTTGAGCCCAACTTGTAGCCCAATCTCTTCCATCGTTAGCAATGTTATATTTGGATCGCAATTCCATGATATTAAGAGTTGAAAAATCATTCAATACTTTAACCAATTCATCATGACTAAAATTATAAACCAGACCATCTCGTTTTGTCTGTATCCCAGAATTATACTCTCCAAATATTTCATCGACCTTAAATCCTTTTTCATATTCTGAATCCAACCTAAAATCTTTTGGTACAAAGAAATAAGATGGTTGAGAGTAATTGAGCTTCTTCCATTTTACATTTTGCATGTCACTCTCAGAAAGAGTTTTGAATTTTCTTTCCCTTTCTCCATAAATCTCGGCATGGTAAACAGCACCAAGCTCTTTTTTCTCACCTATTCTACGGATAAAAATAGAGATAACAACGCCTTGTTGAATATCAAAAACATTCACATCTTTGCCGCCATCCGGCGCTTTTTCTTTCTTCTTTGAATTGCCATGGAGATCAAGAATATAAATGTCGTCAAATGTTTCGAGCAAATGTTTTCTCATCTGGCGATGGGTAATGCCATCTATGAATGAATTATTGGTTATCATCGCCACGATGCCACTCTTGTTTTTCTCTATAAAATGTTCGGCGAAACGAATGAATTTGATGTAATCATCGTCAAGGTTAATTTTTCGTTCATTGAGATTTTTCTTATAGTCTTTGATGAGATTCAGTATCCACTCGCCTTTGTTTGAAGAGCTAACGCTATAAGGCGGATTGCCAATAACAACCATAATTGGTGTTTCGTTTTTAATAACCGCCGCTTCTTTAGACTCTTCGGCTATACTTTCTGCAAAGCCAAAACCAGGGAATAAGTCTTCCTTGGTTACGCTCTCTTCAAGCGAGTTTGTAAGATAGATACCAAGGCGGCGATGAAAATTCCAAAAACCCGTTTCTTTAAACGCCATGCTCAACTTCAGATGGGCTATTGTATATGGCGCCATCATAAGCTCAAAACCGTGTAAGCGCGGTAGCAAATCGTGATGCACATATGTTGGCCAGCGACCCTTCTGGCCGCCCTTGAGCAACCGTTCGTAGATGATTCGAATAACAGCACTGATGAATGTGCCTGTACCAACAGCCGGATCAAGAACCTGGACACGGTGAACACCTGTGCTTGTCTTGGACGTGTCGGCTAAACCAGATGCAAGGTTGAAATCTTTTTCAAGGAGATAATCAACGGAACGCACAATGAAACGCACTACGGGCAAGGGTGTATAAAAAGCGCCAAGTTTCTTGCGGAGTTCCGGGTCATATTCTTTTAAGAAGTCTTCATAAAAATGGATTACAGGATCGGGTCCTTCATGAGTTTTGCCCCATAAATCTTTTTCATAATATTCTTTCATTAATTCCTGAACGTTGGCATGAGAAAAAACTAAACACAATTCATTTACGATATATTCAAGCCGCTTATCAAAATCGGGGCCAACAATGTGATCAAAAAAATGTCTCAAAAGAGGATTTGAAGCAGGTACAAGTTCGCGGGCTTCCTGACGAGTGAAGTTGTCGGGGGTTGTATCGTGATAGCGGGCGACGAAGAGGCCATACACGAGAGTTTGTGCATACATGTCCGCGAAGGAGTCTTTTGAAAGATCATGAACCAGAAGTTTCTTAAAAGTATCATAGATACGAGTTATCTCAACATTTCTTTCTGACTGAGTAGAAAGAAACTGTTTGATGTTATCTCGAATTCTTTGCGCTTTTCCTCCCATTATTTTTGAGAGATGTTCTCCGGATCGTATTGGCTCTTTATGTGATTGAGTGAAATCAATCAATGTTTTAGCAACGTGATCATAGCTTTCGGGAATAGGTGCAATGGTTCTATTCTTGAGATTGTAATTCGCTATTTTTATTGGACTTTCGTAACGTAAACCGTTTCTATAAAAACGAAATTCAACATAATCCGTCAGAACTAAATTTGCATATCCGTAATATCTTGCCATCTGCTCTGACTTCTCGACTTTATCTAAATCCACACCAATATCTTTGGTTTCGATATAGAGAATCGGTACGTTGTGATTAACTACAACAAAATCCGGTTTGTTCCCTTCTTTAGCTCTCGCATCGTGGTCAAATCGCGTTACATTTATCGACTCAAAGATTCCTTTGAGTAAAATCTCGAAGTCAGCGCGATATCCCATTTCACTGGTTTCTTTGTAGGAGAATTTCTTAGAGACAGATTGAATATATTTTTCAAAAATGTTTTTCATGGTTTATTTCATATAACATTTGTAAAAACAGTCTGAGGACTATAAATATTACAGAAATTCGTCCGTTTCAACTTGAAATGCTCGACTTGACTTGCGTTTTTATTTCTTCTCATTGTTATTGATAACAAATAGAAAATTCCACCCATCTTACCGGAATTGATCTTTCTAAAGAGTTAAAAATAGAACAGATATTCTTGTGATTCCCTGAAGAGTTGTGGAATAATACCCCAAAATCAACAAGAAAGGGAACTACTGGAGTAAAGGGTAGTATTTTTTGGTTTGAGAATCAAGATATACGTAGGGGCGAAGTGCCTTCGCCCATTGACCTATGAATAGAGACTAAATTGGGATTCAATATGTTGAATCTGTACGATTTCAAAAAGTGTGCTACAGTGTTGCCTCTTTGAGGCGGCGAGAGATATCCTTGAGTGACGTCCAGCTTTCCATTAACTCGGGAAGGTATTCTGAAGATGTGATAAATGTCCAGATATATGCTACAATCGAATAGATACTCCCGGTTGTAAAATCGTCGAGGTCGATCGATATGTACAGAACAACGAGGAAGATGCCCAGCAGCATGACTCGCATAACGCCAAAATTGAGCGCTCCCCAATTTGCAATTTTCTGTTTCAAGTTTGCAGATTTCTTATAATATGCACGAACCTCTTCCGGTTTCTGTTTAGAAAAGATATCATACGTGTCTTCATAGGTATCGTGCACATCCTTTTGAATTGCACCGACTCTTTTAATATAGATTCGATTAATGAGCAGAAGCGGGAAAACGATGGTGAGACATGTGAGAGAAAGCCGCCAGTCAAATATTGCGAGTGCTATCACTGTTCCGCCAATTTGAATTATCTGTTCGATGATCTCTGGAATACGATATTGAAAAAATGTGGTATATTGTTCGGACAACTGCGCAAGTGCAGCGGTTTTTGAAGGACGGAATTTCTTTTCCACTGCGACTGAAGAGATATCCGTTGCCAGTTGAGTAAACATAGTGAGATAAATTCTTTGATCTACAATCCTGCGAATAACACCGGTTCCGGAATTGATCATAAACACACCGATCCAGATGAAGAGCGGCTGCAAAGTTTCACGAAGATTGATCGTCTGTCCGGAAGCGTGTTCAATTAATGCATCGATCACTTTGCCAAACACAGCCGGCTCGATAATCCATGCAACATGTTCAATAATCACAAGACCGATCGCGACGGATATCCCTTTTCTGAATCGTACCAGGAGTGCGGAGAGCTGTAATGTGTTTCTTGATTTCATCACTTACACTGCCAATTCCTGTAATTCCATTCTTATTATTCATTTTCTGTAAATGACATTACTCGGGTTGTTCTTCTTCGAGCGTCTTGTCTGTAAAATTCATCCGCCTATTTATCCACGCTCCATTTGACTCCGCCACGGCTGGAGATGAAGAGGAAAACAAAGCAGTAGAGAACAGCCAGCTCGCCCTGGTTCAGCGCCGGGAGCAAGAGAGATCCAATCTGGAACTTCCAATGAAACTGGAAATAAGCCACAGCCATCATACCGCTGCAGAGGAAAGCCGCCAGGCGTGTCCGAAATCCCAGCATCACGGAAAGTCCGCCGATGAGTTCTATGATCCCGCCGATCCAAAGTTGAGACCCGATCGGCGGCTGGAGCTGGGAAAACACACCGAGGATTTTTTGGGCACCATGGAAAGAAAACATGAAACCTGCTGCAATACGCAGCAAGGCGTAGGTGTAGTTCGCATATTTTTCAGACTGTTTCATACGTGTCTCCATTGTTCATTATGAGTTTTTCACTGACTTAGCTACCTGGAATAGCGAACGAAATGCAGTGTGAATTGAGCACACCGCTCCGAAACCAATGTTCGATTTTTCACTTCCTGCTTTTTTTCTTCGGCGCTTTTGGCGTAAGTTTCAGCGTTCGAATTTCAAACGGCTTAAACTTGATCGGTAATTTGGATTTCGTAACCTTGTGCGGCTTCTCATCGATTTCAAGGAGATTACATTCAATGATACTTGATGCATCAATACCGAAGTGAAGCGATGTGTCTGTGGACATTCCATGAGCTTCATGCATCCGAATGATAACAGCGTCGCTTTCTTCCGCTTTCTTGACCGAATCGACGATGATGCTGGGTTTCGAGGATTCCATGAGAGATGGAATTCCTTCCACGATAATATTGGGGAACACCAACACGGGATTATTCAGTTCGCGTGCGTGCTGCACTGTACGTCCTTTCATCCAATCGCCGTTGTGAGGATAGAGCGCATAGCAGAACGTATGTTCGCCTTGATCGATCAAGCTCTCATCAGAGCGCGACGGGTCAATCGGGTTCGGATAGTGCGGCGAGCGGAGCAGTGTAAGCCGCAGGGTGTTTCCCTTTGCATCGTATCCATATTTGCAGTCGTTCAAAAGACTGACACCATACTTTGCATCCGACATATCTGCCCACTGCTGCGCGGGCACTTCAAATTTTGCCTTATCTTCTTCCGTACGCGGCTTCGATGATCGCTTGATTGCACCGAATTGAATTTCGTACGTTGCACTGGATGTTTTTAGGTTGAAAGGGAAAGCGACTTTCATCAACGTCTGCTTTTCATGCCACCGGATATGGGTCTGGAAATCAATGCGCGGCGTTTGATGGTAGAAGTGCACATCTTGCGAAAAAGCAGATCCGTTTTCGGTCTTCAATTCAATCCGAATCGTCGCTCGCAATGGACCGTGTTCTATCATTTTTATCTGTTTTACTGTCCATAGTTCGGTTTTATGTTTTTCAAATTCAGCATCGATGTTCCAAGCTTCCCATAGTTTCGGCATGTCACGGAATGTGACGAGGGAATTGGCGCGTTTCCCTTTTTCGAGAAGCTCGCGACGGAGATGTTTTGCGTAAAGTGAGCTGAATGATCCCTTGTTGTCGAGGCGAACTCTGAAATAGGGAGTTTCGATTCCATGAGTTGATGCCTTCCACGGTTCAGATGCATTTGCAGCAGTCGGCTGAGCATGAACAATAATCTGCTTGAATCCGAAAGACGGTATGTCTTTTACGAAACAAAGAAGTTTTTGTCCTTCCTTGGTCCGCTCCACCACTTGATGTTCGACCGGCTGAGCATGAACATCTTCCACCGAAAAATGCTTTTCACGAGATTTCAAAGAGAGTTCAACATACGCACTTCGCTGCCAATTCAGTGAATTGAAGACCGTAAAAGAGAAATCCGTTTTGCCCTTCTTTGCCGGCTGAGAGATTCCTTGTATGCATTGTGCAATGACGGCAGAGCATGTTGTTCGGATGGCTTGATAGTCTTGTTGAGCATCTTTATACGCGTCTGCGATAGCAATCCCGGGAAGGAGATCGTGGAATTGATTGAGAAGAAGCTTCTTCCAAGCATGCTCAAGTTCTGTCCGCGGATAACGCCGTGCGGCAGCATTTTTTCCATACAACAGTGCAAGCGTGGAGAGAAGTTCGGATGTATATAACAGTGTTTCACATTCCCGGTTTTCTTTCTTGATCCACGCCTGAGTCGTGTAGGTGCCCCTGTGTGTTTCAAGGTACAGTTCATTATTCCATGTTGGGTACTCTGCAGACTGCTCTTCCATTTGCTTGAAGAACTCTTGAACCGTGGAAAGCTGTGAAGCAGGCAGTCCGATAATGTTTTTTAAAACGACTGCAAATTCCAGATTCTCCTTTGTCGGCCCGCCGCCGCCATCACCGTACCCGAACGTTTGAAGGATCGGAGATACAGGCGGCTCTCCCACTGCCGGGACTCCGCTTTGCTGGAGAAACTTGGGCGTGATCTGTGCTTCAAGCCCGAGAGGGGAAAAGTGCGTACGAATTTTTGATTTATCGATTCCTTGCCACCAGAACGATGTGTACGGAAATTCCGTTGTATCGTTCCATGAAAGTTTGGACGAATAAAAATTTGTGATCCCGGCCTTCAGGAGAATTTGCGGCAGAGCCCAATTGAATCCGAAGGAATCGGGAAGCCAGAGAGTGTTTGAATCGATGCCGAATTCTTCTTTGAGGAATCGTTTCCCGAATAAAATTTGGCGAACGAGAGATTCACCGTTAGGAATGTTGCAGTCGGCTTCCGTCCACATTGCGCCGAGTGGCTCCCATCTGCCTTCAGTAACGCGTTGTTTGATCTGTTTATAAAGATCAGGATAGTGTGTTTTTGTGAATTCGTACAGCACCGGTTGACTTTGAGAATATTTCAGCTCAGGAAATTCTTCCATTAATCGTAATACTGTTGAAAATGTACGGCCGCATTTTCTCACCGTTTCTTGAAGTGACCACATCCACGCGGTATCGATATGCGAATGTCCGATGAGATGAATAATGCCTGGAAGATTTGTCTTGTGTTCCGTTTCAAGCGTGTTCAGAAGAAAATTATAGGCGCGCCGGATAGCGTTAGGATATTCTTCGCTTCCGGGTCTAAAATATTTCAGGAATATGAGTGTCCGGCGAATCAGATCTCGAATTTCTTTCGAGTCATCTGAACCATGGTCTACATATTTTTCAAGGTCATGGAGAACATTCAACGCGCTGTCTAATCGGCGTGCTGTTGTATCCAGCACTGCGAGTTCCGCGATACCGAAGATGTTATGTTCGTGCTTCCTTCCGCTGTAAGCTTGAACGGCAATAACGAATCGTTCGTTGAGTTTTGATTTTTCACAGATCAGTATCTCGTTGTGATACTGGTTGATGCCATGGAAAGGTTTTCCATTGAGGTAGAGGAGTGCTTCAGGAAAATCAAGAAGCAAGACGAGAGGTTTTCCTGCAAACTTCTCTGTCACTGTGATAGTCTGCCGGAACCAATAGGTTCGATCGTATTTTCCCCAGTGGAAAGGAATGCGAATCGATGTCCACGATTTATCGTTCAAGGGAACTGATGCAGCGTAGGGGACATCGCCCTCTTTCATCTTCCAGTCCGAAAGTATCGTCCGCACAGGATAGATAGAATCTTTGATGAGAGGATGTATTTGTTCAAGCAGATCAATTGCCATAATGAGTCACTCTTAAGATAGCTATGAGAAAACGTGGTGGAAAATATAGATTCTTAACGAAATGAGCAAATGGAAAATGGTAAATAATAAAGATTTTTTTCGGGATAAATACGGCAAAACGCAGTAGTACATGATGTTTTTAGATGAATAGAATTAAAAATCAAGGAAAATGCCAATGAATCAGCGAAAAAGCAGATTATGGAACTCAATCTCGCTGAAGATAGAAATTCTTAGGAATAATGGAGGGATGTAAGATTTTTTTTCCGTTGCATGGGAAGTAGCGCTCGCGGGAATCCTTGTCCGCCTCTGGCGGAGAACCCGTATTTTGGGATTGGAAATTGTAGGAGTGTAGCGCTAACGGGAATCGAACCCGTATTTAAGCCTTGAGAGGGCTCCGTCCTAAACCGTTAGACGATAGCGCCAAGAAAGTGCGCTGCCCCGCTAGGGGTCGAACCTAGACTTTCCTGATCCAGAGTCAGGCGTGTTGCCAGTTACACTACGGGGCAAATTATTACACACTCAATATACAAAACGAACAACTTGCAGGCAATAGAATATTCTGAAGTCTGTCATAACCTCATGAAATATTCTGAAGCAAAACTGTCTTTCGTACATCGAATTGTTAGTAATTTTGTTTGCAGTGTCCCGCGCTGAATCTTACCACTGAAAAGCGAATGCTCCCTACCGTTCAATCACGCACTTCCGATGCGTTCGCAAACAATAGAGAGCAATCTTAAAATCTTTTTTTCCGGAAGTTTCGATTGAATTATTTTGCACCTGTATGATACAAAACTATTTTGCTGAAATCAATTTTTTACGTTGAGCTATCCGAATAGTTGCTGTTTCACACGAACGTGATCTGTAAGTGAATTAGAATCACAACCCATTGAAACCATAACCGAGTCAAGATTTGCGTTGACTTGCTCTTGTGTCATTGATCTAATAACGTCCATCGGTATGAATGAAGCCGTTGTATTCTCATTCGATATGAACTTCTGGAAGTGTTCCGCTGTCTGTGCTATCTCTGGTACGCTCTCCAGCTCACTATTCAGCTCTGCAAGGTTTCCGCTTGAATCAAAGGCAGTAGTTATTGAATCAAGCGATTGAAGGAATTCTTTATTCTGTGGAGAAAGAACTCCAGTGCTTTCTGGTTTTATCGTTTCCCTTGCACCTTCCAAGAGTGCAAAGCCATAGTCTATCCGTCCAAGTGTCAAAGCGTTCTTAATGGAAGAGATAATACTCTCCTGTGAATGAAACCGATTCAAAAAGAGCTGTGCTGTATTGATCTGCATTTCTCCGCTTGTCTTTAGTGCATCACTAATAGAAGAGCTTGCTGGATATTTCAGCTTGCCGATTTTCTGTATTGTTTCATTCTCTGCTTTCAAGAGCTTGTTCTGAATATCAATGATATTAGAAGCGTACTCTTCCCGAAGTTTATCTTTCTTCAACTTCTTTTGTTCCTGTTTCCAGCTCTCCGAGTGTTCCGTATCATTAGAGAAGGACTTTTGAAGCGCTTGCTTCTTTTCGTTGAATGCAGTGATGCTTCTTGTTAGACTATCTCTGACTTGTAATACTGACATGGTAATACCTTTCTGATTAGTGTTAAATGTTATCTTCCATCGCTCGAATTGCTAACTGTCTAAGCTGTTCAATGTGATCTGAAGTTAAACCGCTTTGTGGACGCTCTGGCACTTTTCCGTATCTATACTCTAAGAGCAATCTACAAGCATAGAAACCGCTTGGAGTGTTACATTTCGACATTCGATAGAGTTTCCGTATCAATGCTTTGAAGTCCACAACTTCATCAAGAATGGTTTTGATCTCTTGCGTTGACTTGTTTAGTGTTCCGATTAAACGACCGCCTGTTTTCTTTCCCTTCATTTCTTTGTCTACTTTCATCTAATTTAGAACCGTTTTCTCAACATCTTCATCCATAATATACAGCACCTTCCCGCCTCTGTACTTACCGGGATTGATTCCATGTTCCTTTTCGTATTTCGCTTGTGCTTCTTCAATCGTTTTGCATCCAAAACCATCAACGATAAGCGGAACACTGTGAATACCCGGTCCTTCAAGGTTTTTTATTCTTACTTCAAGACTTGCCAAATTGTACCTTTCTATTTGTTGATTGCTTTCTTTTCCAATGCTTCAACACGGTTTTCCAAATCACTCACTTCTAAAGTTTTTGCTAACATTGAAAGACACATGGTTAATTTATACACATCGTTAATGATGCTCTCCCCGCCCTTCACACCTTTTTTTATGAGGCGGCTCTGTAATTTTGCTACTTCTGCAACGGTATTAAGCTTCCCAACACGGACGCGCTTAATATCAAGTTGTTTTTTTTCGTTCTTTGGAGGTTGTTTCTTGTTCATTTTCATTCACTTCAATGCGTGTTAAGTACTGTTTTTTCATGCCGCTCTACTTTCCACAAAAGAAAATCGTTGCTGCTGTGGTAGATGTTTCCACTCTTTGCCCGTTCGTATTTTGGAAATTTGGCATGGGGTTACTCCGTAAATTATGGCAAGCTTCCTTTGTGTAATAGTTGAATTACGAATCTCTATCACTTGTGTTTCTGTAAGTTTTGCATTCTTTTTATCTTTACCACGAACGGGGTTTGCACGTCCTTTGATTTTCATGTCGTACATATTTTCTCCATGACTGCCCGCGCGTAAATGCTCAGGATTGCAACACGCCCGCCGGTCACACACATGCATGACTTCTTTTCCATCCGGTATCTGTCCGTTGTGAAGTTCATACGAGAACCGATGAACTTTAACATTCCCTTTACGCAACCAGAAACGACCATACCCGCTGTTGTCTTTGTAACCTGTCCACAACCAACAACCGTCTGAAAACTTGTTCACCTTTGAAAAGAATCTATCTATGTCTTGTTGAGTGAAATTCATTGCTTTACTCAAATATATTCCTTCATATTCTTGCTTGCTGCATAAATGCGTTCCACTCTTCCGGTGAACGGTTCACTACAACTCTTCTCGGAGGCGAAACAAGTTGCTTCTCACGTTTTGGAGGCTGGATTAGATTCAAACCATATACACAATTTTTCTTGAGCTTGATATTTTCCAATTTCTCGACTTGCTTTTCTATTCGTTGCATTCTCTTGATCTTCCGTCGTTTTCTCTTTGAGATATTCAGCTCATCTTTCATTTTCATTCCTTTCAAATCGTACATACCAACCCTTATACTTAGCACCGTCCCTGCTTGTGCTTCTAATGCTTTACCTCCCTCTATGGCTGTAGAAGTGGTGTCATCCTTCTGCTATTAACTCAAAGGAAAAAGCATTAGCACGCCAGATGATCCGCAATCTTTTACCAACACCTGCACCACTGGAAAACTTGTTGGCTATACACTTGCTCCATGCCATCTGTCCTCTGAGACGTGCCAAGTACAGAGTGTTATGGGTCACACTTGCTCTGTTTTTTAAGCATGGACATTCATCTTGACGTTGTGAACTCGGTTTCATCGGCTTCCGCAAAGTTGAAACCGTCATGGAAAGACTTTGCCATATTGACTTTATCACTTTAATTAGGTAAACTACTATTGTTCTTTTGACGTTGAACATACGCCTCTTTGCAATCCGTAAACAATCGGAGTAAGAGGCTTTTTTTATGTACCAAAATAAATTGCTCGGAGAGAGCGGTGAAGACTCTCCCCAAGCATGAGCCAAACGAACAAGGCGGATGGAGATGCAAGTTCCTTGAAGCGGTTTGGTTCTTATTTTTCTGTTATTATTCATCTCCATCCTGAGATGTTTATTAAAAAAAATACCGTAAACTGTTACCAGCCTACGGTATTAAAATGCAAATAAGAATAAATATTATCGAGACAACTCGATTTACTTAAGTTAGGTAATTCGATTTACCTATCGCTATTTCTCCAATTTGTATAATTGCGGTTGATATTTTGAAAGTCTTTATCAAATTCTTTTTTATCAATTATACGATATTGTTCATTCGCATCGTGCAGTGACAACTTATAGCTGTAAGAATTCGTAGACTTCTGCTTTTGTTTATAGATTTTATTAGCGTAGGAGAATAGCAAGTATTGATTAGGTTTTCTTTTGTCAAATTTTTTGAGTTGTTCAAGCAATTGAACCTTATCCTTATCGACCAACATTCCATTCTTATACAGCATTTCTGTATATTTTGCTATAATATTAAGTACTGTTACAATACCTCCGCTTTCTAACGTTAGGAAAATACGGTCGATTATTTCATTGGGAATTTGACAAACTCCCTTTTTATTGCTGTAAGTCTTAATTGTTAACTTTGAAAATGATTCTGCCTTTCGGATTGTATAATCAGCCAATTCTTCTGCAATTATCTGCATGACTAATTTGGCATTTTGTTTTTTATGTTTTACGATGTCAAAACTTTTCATTCGTGCCATAGAATTGCCTCATAAAATAAATGCTTCCCTCCGCGTCCAAACTTGTGTAGCAAGTCCACCTCTTTCAAAGGTGACGAAGAGAAGCATCTAATTTCAGAGTTACTTTTATTTTGGACGTTCATAATTATGGCTTGTCTAAGATCTCATCAATAGTCTATCATGTCTATTTGCATTCCCTCTTATGGGTTAGCTTTTTATTCCATCAGTTCTTTCATTTTATTATAAACTCTAAGATTTCGTTTTAAAAAGTCGTAAGGCAAATAATCAATCTTAACTACTCGATTGCTTGATGGATCAAAAAGGATACACTTATTTAGGATAAGTATGCGTTGAGTCTTCTTTTTCAATATATGATTGATCTCTGTCTCTGCTCTTCGAAATACTCTCATTGTTCTTGAAGATGAATCAGTGAGCAAGTAGTCAAAATGTGAGCATTGCATATCTTCATGATATTGAAATGTTTTATAATACAATGTATCAAAAGTGATTTCGGTAGTATCTTCTTTATCGATATATTCTCTTAAGGTATCGAGAATGATTTGTTTTTTATTATCATATCGCCAACAGATATAAACGAGTTGACCTAATGTCTCAATTTTATAATCCATTTGCTCGGATTCTGAATCATAGTTCATGTTCAATTTGTTGAATCCACGAAATATTTCTTTCGGCAATCCAATTAGAGCCTCAACTCGTTTATCTGTCATCCCGACTTTGATTGATTTAAAATCCTGCCCTTTGAGTAATATCGTGCTAAGTGTTGTTAACATAAAGCAGAACACAAGTGTTTTCATTTCTTTTTCATCCTACTTATTCACATCATCAATCAGAGTGTACTTTTCAACTACATCTTTAGTATCGAAAAGTACACTCAACATTTGCTTTTTAATATCCATACTAAATACCAATGATTGTACATGGTTATAATACCACATTGCAGCGACCTTACCATTAGTATCAAGAGTCTGAGACATAGGCGAACCGAACCATTGTATCATCTCGGCTCTTGTTGTTACACCTAATTTAATCTTTTCAAGTTTATCTGACTGAAGTTTAGTCCCAGAACTTGCACATCCGATAAGGATGAACGCGATAGTAAAAGTACAAAATAATATTTTCATAATTCCTCCTATTGAAAACTTACGACTAACATTGTATAAAAGTCCTTTTTTTATTGTATCAAGGATCGGTTTTCAAATCTAAGAGAGTCCAAGGATAATCACCATTCTTAAAAATTAAAGAATCATATTTCATTTTCACAGTATAAAGAGTTCTAATTTTTGCACCTAGTAAATTTTGCGCGTCAACATAAGATGTAACCTCATATCTTGTTTTTTTCTTATTCACCGTGATGCGAGCCTGTGAGATAGGGGCATATTCAGCATTGTAAGGCGCTCTTAATCTTTCATATATGAAAAGTTTTGCAGCGGTATAGGCAAACATATCCTCAATTTCTTTTGCATTTTCGGAAGCGTTGGTTTGAGATGTATGGGAAGGTTCGTTCTTGGGAGGATTGATAATAAGCGTTACCATGATAACAGCGAATATACCTAAGAACCAATAAAGTATTTTTTTGTTTTTTCTTCCGTTCTCTTCTCGCTTTAATTGCTTTCTGGCAATCTCACGCGCCTTCTCTTCGGCATAGATTCGATCACGATCTTGATCTGATAGTTCCATAACTCCTCCTATTGTTATTACGCTACCCCGCTTGACGTTTAAATTTAAGATAATTGCATGACACTTGCTTTCAATGAGGGAGAGACTACTTCCTCAATTCAATGATACCGTAATCTTGTTCACATCATTATGAAGATTTTCTGTAGCTAAGTGTGCATAGTGTTTCTGTGTTATAGCTACCGATGAATGCCCTAACAACTTGGACACTGCATAGATTGAAACCCCATCTATCACTAACCAAGAAGCAAAAGAAGAGCGCAATGAATGCCAATGGAGTCTATCATTCAGTCCGGCTTCTCTCACTGAGCGTTTGAATAGTTGACTGAGCCAATCCTCTGCAATTTGCTTTCCTCTGTGTGTGAAAACATACTCTCCAATACTCTGTGAATGTTTTAATGAAAGCAAATGGAATGCCGTCTCGTTCAATGGTAGAGTACGTTTTTTCCCTTGCTTCGTTTGGAATGTTGGATTGCTTTGAACCGTGAATATATGTCTCTGCAAGTCCACGTCCTGCCAGCGTAGGTTAATCAATTCACCGCGTCTTAATCCTGTTAGCACGGTGAACGCAACGGCTTCTTTAAGCCATGCCTGTTTGATAACATTAAGAAGTTTCTGAAAATCTTCCTTAGTAAAAAACACAGGTGAAGATTCCGGCACGGTAGCGAACGGTTGTTTATTAAAAGGACTGCGTTCAAGGTTTCCCCATCTCACAACCGTATTGAGAAATGCTTTCAGGGTCCGCAATTCGATATTGACAGAGACAGGGGAGACGTGTTCAAGTCTTTCTACTCGGTATGTGTCCCAGTGCCTTGCAGTGATCTTACTGAGCGCAATGTCTCCACAGATACCTTGAAATCGTTTCAAGGATGCCTTGTACATGTCGAAAGTCTTTTTAGGGTAGTTTGCTACTGCGTATTCAAGGAATTGTTCAGCCAGCTTTGAAAACAGAATAGGTTTAGACTTTGCTTTGAGTAGTGTCTGAAATTCCGTGAGGACTTTCAAGGCTTCTCGCTTGGTACTCTTGCCCGTGCTTTTCTGTTTCCGGTTGCCGTCCGAGTCTGTATAGGAAACGTACCAATACCTACTCCGTGAAGGCTTAAAAAGTGTGATTGATGCAAGCATTTGACACTCCTTTGTTTGGAGTTTCGCTTGCAGTAGTTAGATTTTATGCGAAAGTAGAGTAAATTCGGCTAAACTATTCTACTCCAGAGTCAGGCGTGTTGCCAGTTACACTACGGGGCAAATTATTACACACTCAATATACAAAACGAACAACTTGCAGGCAATAGAATATTCTGAAGCGTATTATAACCTCATATATTCTTTTAAGAATGCGCAGCCGGAACATCAAACCGCACTGTCTTATCCCAAATACGTTTTTCTTTCTTGATGAGGTCTTGATACACTGATTTGATGACCACATAGATCCATAATTGACTGTAGGTAAAATACATCAGGATGATGATAGCTAGATTTGTCAGAGAATCTTCTCCATCATAGGAGATAGAAAGAAATAATTCAAAGAGAAAAAGAATCAATGATGTCACCCAGACGAATGTATATGGGCCGGGAAGTGAAATTGCGACAAGCTGGAACAAACTCACAAGGAAGAGGATGTCGGAAAAAACGACGGCAACAAAGAAAATATAATACAGCGAAAGCGTGTACAGCAGATCAAATGCCATGCGCTTACTTTTGAAGTGCGGAATTTCCTTCCAGAATTTTTTAACGACATAATTATTACCGCGTACCCATCGCATCCTCTGTTTAATCCAAGTACCCCACTGCTGCGGTTCCTGTTCATAGGTGATTGCATAAGGAATGTATTTAATTTTGTAGCCTTCTTCATAGATACGAATACTGAGTTCCGAATCTTCCGTCAATGCTTCTTCATCCCAACCGCCGAGTTTCTTGATGATATGGTGCCACATGACGAAGTTTGTTCCAGGCAAGGTGGAAATGCCATGCATCTGCCACCGGCCTGCTTGCAGCATCGATTGGAAGCTCAGCGTTTCGATGTTGATGAAACGAGTCAGGAGTGTGGCGTTCTTATTCACAGTGCGGAACTTACCAATCACAGCCCCGAGCTCTTTGTGGAGTAGCAATTGAGCGACAAGATATCGCAAGGAATCTTTATCAGGAGTGTTGTCCGCGTCGTAAATAGCGATGACATCACCTTTCGCTTGTTTGATGCCGAGATTGAGTGTCCGCGATTTTCCTTTACCGCCTTCGCCTTTCGGTATATCGAATAATTGAATACGCGCATCTTTTATTGCATACCGCTCGATGATGCTCTTTGTTGCATCTTTCGATCCATCATTAATAACGATGATCTGCAGCTTGTCTTTCGGATATTCCAGCTTGAGCATCGACTCGATGGTCGCAGCGATCACTTTTTCCTCGTTATGTGCAGGGATGAGAATCGAACACGTAGGATAATCAATTGAGCGGTTGTCAAGCTCACGTTTCTCCTTCATCGATTGAACGTAGTTGATATAGCCGAAGACCGTGAGAATGAACTGGTATGCGATGGTAAACCAAATGAGAATAACAGCGATGACAAAGAGAAAGCTTAAGTCAACTTCAAGAACGGTCATATGAGATTATGCCTTTCGATATTCCAAAGTACGTCGTACGAATTTCAGGACAAAGTACATAATCAAAAGCAGAGAGATAGCCAGTGCACTGAAGATCGCAATTGCCGTGGTAGACCAGAAACTCGTTATGTTGACACCATACGCGAACTTATCGCCGGTGATAATATTCGCTTTGTGAACTCCATACGGCAGGAAGATGCTGTAGCAATCATTTCCTTTCAACACGGTGAATCCTACAGGAGTACCATCCACTGTCACCGTGGTCGGCATATTGCTCAATGAAATTAACATCCGTGTATCAGACTTGTACTCTACTGTTACATCCCGTAAACCGTAGCTCGCAGATTTGATCGATCCCGTTGAAGACATGATGCGGGTTTGGAGTTCGTATGCAGAAAATGTACTTGCAGTCTGCGGTGCCAAAAGGATGGAATGATTGCCAGCCGGTATCACATACCGGTTATCGCGGAAGGGAGGCAGATGTGTGCCGTCTACAGTTATTTCAGTAATCTCTTTTGGGAGGCGCACCACAAATGAATATGGCGCATCGGTTGTCATTCCAGATTCTGTAAAATGATAATGAACTTTGCTCGCCAATGCATACGAAAACAAACTTAAATCCTGAGGATTAACGCTTGACTCGGAATAAATCGTTAGCCGTGGAGCTCCGAGCGAAGCCGCACGAATAAGATAAAAGCTTTCCGTTCCGGTTTGAATGAGTGTGGGGAATGGAATGATCGCATCCTTGTTCCGGAAGCTGAGGATGTTCAAGTCGATCATGAGTTGAGAGGAATCGACGAGCTGGCTGTACTGCTTTCCCATCTCGATATACCGGCGTGGATCGCTTGACCATTTCGATTGGGGATCTTCGACCTGTAAGGTAAAGCCGAATCGCTTTTGAAGGTCAAGGATGCTGTGCATGTCAATGCCGAATTGTTCACGGAGCTCCGGCGAACCGAAATTGTCCAACGCTGTGACAATGATTTGGAAGCCATGCTTGCTCTTGGCGATTTTATCGAATTCACCGAGAAGAGTTTCATAAACACTTTTTAACTTCTGCACCCGGTAATTGACGATTGCTTCTTTCACAGCCATGTTTGTTTTCCAATAGGACGGAGAAAGTGAATCGAACACCGCTTTCAGGTCAATGCCGTACTTTCTTCTCAAATCTAATTTTGCAGATGGATGCGCAGGAGTAAATTGTTTTGGTTCTTCAAAACCGCGTCCCGACTCGAAATAGAGTTCCGCGAGATCAACACCATCCCAATCATACGATTCAAGAAACGAACGATATTCCTTCGTTACTTCTTGAACACATTGGGTATCGGTAAGGGCAACCGGATATCGCCAAGCCGGTTTGGCATCGTCGCCGAAGATATTCTTTTCGCGCCAAGCGGGATGATTGTTCCAGAACATTTGACTCACCTGAGGCGGCTCCAACCATGCGTACACAAGAATACCATTGGCATGAGCTAAACGGATTAAGCGCGCATAATCGTACGTATATTTTGGATATTCATGCCAGCCAGAGACATGAATAATGCGGATCCCGTTTGCCACCCACGAACGGATGAGATTCTCGACGCTGTACAAATGCCGAAATCCGGGATCGAAGAATACTTCAAGTTGTTCGCGCCGTACAATAGGACGCAATTGAAAATACCGGCGAATATACTCAACGAAGTACGGATAATTTGAATATCCTTGCTGGGAATGCGAGTCGAATCGCGAGTTGATATAGAGAATTTTTCCCTTGCCATAGCCTTTGCCAATAACCATCGGAGATTCGGTCGCTTCATCGGCGCAGAAAATTTTGTCGAGATTGTCGGTATCGAATTTGTTCACGAGTTCGGCATAACGCCAAACTATTTCTTCTTCAGGAAACATTTTATCGCGGACATGACGGACTCTGATACGCGTGCTCGCGTACTGAATTCCAAATTCTTCAGCAAGGTCGGTTTTGGAATCAAGAATGATATTGCCGCCGGAAGCGACGTATTGTGTAATAGTGGTAATGTCTTGATCCGTGAGTGAATCTGCAATTGCCGCAGGAACAATGAGAAGGTTGTATTTCGATGGAACAATCGGTTGTCCGAGAAATACCGTATCCACTGCGATACTAACGCTTCGCAATGCAGAGGCAAATGACGCCTGATCATTGAAAAATGCACCGCGAGCAAAATGGTTCCACAAAAGCATAACGTGCGCTGCATTCCAGTCGTCTTCCTTTACAAAAATATTGTCATACAATCGTTCTACTTGAGAAACGGTTTTTTCGACGAATGTCTGTTCGCGTTCTCGGAATTCCCCCGGTTCGGCTTTGTAGAATTCATCCGGCTCCAGTGTTATGTGTTTTGTAACAGTGCCAAGGAGCCGCTTTTCGGAAATCGATCGATCCCTCAATTCTCCGGATTTGTCGAAATATGCTTCAGATAAATATTGATCTTTGAGTGTAATAGAGTAGTCCTGTGTGCCGGAGAGGATAACGTGGTCTTTTGTTTTGACCCAGTTTGTCTCTTCCCGCATATCGAGAAACGTGTAACCAAGTTTTTCCAGTCCATCGGCAAGCTGTTTCAGTAAATCAAGATCGAGAAAAGAATGGAAGAATGCGGTCGCAATTCCGTCTCGAATATACAATTGAGATTTAGCGTTTTTCAGCAGGTCTTCGACGGACGCACGGCTTGCCGCTTTGTCCGGATTCAATGGGACATAGCCGAGGTTCTCAGGATAAATCGTCTGCCCAAAAAGATCTTTCTTGATAATGTAAGGGAAGAACTGGCTGAAGTCGGCATCTTCAATAGAAAGCCGCTGTTCGCATGCTGTGCTAAAATACTTTGCAATTGTTTTATACAAAGTGAACGAAGCTGTGTAATGCGGTGTTTCCCAGACGAGCGGGTAGAGGTCATTCTTCATAAATTCCTGAATACCCATTTCAATTTTGTGGGCATCGGTTTCTTCCGTTTCACCTTTAATAGTTCCGCCTGTGTTATCATCCCAGAATTCATAATCGGATGCTGTTACACCTTTGTACTGATGTGTTATCCCGTGCATCACAATGGTGCCGCCATTGTGCACCATATATTGTAATGCATCCACAAGATCCGGTTTGTCGGAGAGGCTCAAACGAGTTCCTTCACCGGGATCGACGAAGAACGGAATCACTCCGACCATAAATGGAATGCCGCGGCTGGAAAGGATGTCTGCTATTTCGCGGAGATTGTCCGGATTATCGTAGACGGAGACGTCTTCGATACGGATCATCGCACGGTGTGATATCTCATGATCTTCGTGGAGAATGTCATGAAGATAATCTGCAAAGTAATTGTAATGATCACCGGGGACTGCATACGCAAAAGGAGAAGCCGCAAAATAGATGAGATTTTTTGTTGAAATTGCATACGGAGATTCTCTTTGTTTGGTCGTAGAATATGCCTTTCCGAGGACTTTTACTTTGCCGGCATTTGTGATACGAATGATATCGAGATGGGATTCGGTTTTGGTAAATGTAGCGCCGTTTGCAAAAACCTGATCGAACTTCGTGACAGAATCGATGTGGGAAACGGTGAAACCGAACTTCTTCTGCATATCATACCGCTGACAAAATTCCACCATTCCCGTGTTGAGCCAAATAACAGGTTTGTCGGTATTATATACATCTAAAAGAAATTTGGTGGGGACTGCATTGCGGACTTCGTAGCCGATGTAAAATATGTAATCATAATTCTGAAGTTCACCGAATTTGTAGTCCTGTACACCTATAAGGGTTGTTGAAGTATTGAAATGCCCAAGAAGCGCGGCGAGTTGACGCCCGTCTCCAACGGCGTAATTTTTCAAACTGGACGATCCTTCAACAACGATGAGAACTTTCTTAAGAGGGTAAGATTCTCCGGAAAGAGAAAGAGCCCTTTGAAATATACAACAGGTGAAGATGATAAAAAGAATCCGGACAGTCTGTTTCATGAAATCTTTGCTCAAAATCATTAATGCTGCTTAGAAAAAAAGCCCGTAAAGGATGGAAGTGTTACAAACCATTGCGGGCTAATTTGGAATTCATACTTTCTTTCAAGAATAATTTAGCAAATTATTGGAGTGAAATCAAGAATACATTTATGAATTGCATGAAATTAGAGGGCTTTAAGCTTTCCGGCGGTACTGACATTACACGATTTATCGTGTATCCACAGAAAGGCAGATCAATCGTGCAAGCGAAGAAGATGTTGCTGATAAAGAAATTCCAGCGATGGAGGAGCGGATGCCATTCTGTCCCATGGTATGATGTAATAAATAAGCCTTGTTTCGTCCCGATACTTGTCGACTATCGTTTTGCGAAAACCGGGATGAGATCGGGCTTCATGTTATGATAGAGAATGCGGCTATTCGCTTTCTATGAGGAGGTTATTGTTTTTCCTGTGAAAAGTTTGTAGTATGGAGCCGTTATAACAATCTTTCCATAATCGAGTTCATGGCACAATGCCGTATAAAGTTCTCGTAGCTGATGACGATGAAGGCCAGCGCAAGTCTCATGGCTTTGCCCTCGAAGTCGCCACGGCTATTATCGAAGATGAAATTGCAATTACGGAGACAGCAACGAGCGTCGATACGTGGGCGAAGATTAAATCCGAGGTGTTCAATCTGATCATTCTCGATAATGATTTTAAAGACAACAATCTGAAAGGACATCTTCCGGGCATTGCCCTTTTACAGTTGGCAAAGAAAGAAAGCCCGAATCGCAGTACACCGACTTTCTTTTGCAGCGCGGATGCCTATGATACTCTCAAAGCGATGGTCGAGAAACATGGCGGAATATATCTCCCCAAGGTTGGGTACGATATTGAAAAGGTAGCCCAGCTCTTTGCTGATCAGATGAAGAAGAAGTAAACATACACGGTACAATGTCGAATGGAAAGGTCACCGAACGTGACCTTTTCTTGTTTTCGAGAGTAAGATGAGTTCGACCGAAATACAATCCCAGAATTTCCGCTACCACACCATCGAAGGTGCGCTCTATATCAGCACTGGTGCATTAATATCCACACAGACGATAATGCCGGCACTGATCAAGCACTTGGGCGGAGGCGATGTGCTCATCGGCACCTGGCCCGTTGTAATGTATCTGGCATACTTTCTACCCCAGGTGATCTCCGCAAATAAATCCGGCGCAACTCAATACCGCAAACCGTTTGTTATAAAACTTGGGTTCATTCAGCGTCTGCATATTCTTGTACTGGCATGTGTCATTGCACTATGGGGAAAATCTGCACCGACGCTTGCGCTCATTTTCTTGTTCCTTCTCTTTATCTCTAATCAGATGACATCAGGTTCCGTATCCCCGGTTTGGATGGACTTCCTTGCAAAGACAACTTCGCCTGAAAGCAGAGGGAAACTTGTAGGATGGAGGGCTTCTCTTGGAGCAGCGCTCGGTTTAGTGGACGGATTTATTTTAACAGTACTTCTGACAATGATATCTTTCCCGTATAATTATGCGGCAGTAATTGGGCTGGCGTTCTTCTGTCAAATAAGTTCTTTGGTGGCACAGCAAAAGATTGTGGAAGAACAGCCTTCAGCAGTTACTGTTCCGGTGCGTCTTTCTGAACTATTTGCACGCATGCGGTTCATTGTTGCGGGCAATCGTCCTTTTAGAATGTTTCTTGTTGCATCTGTACTGCTTACAGGGAGTTTCACTTCCGTTGCATTTTTTACCGTCGCTGCGATGAAGCGATTTGATCTTTCAGAATCGGCGGTGGGGATTTTTACCGTCGTGATGATTATCGGACAAATTCTCAGTGGGGTCGTATTGGGATGGGTAGCGGATACGAAAGGGACGAAGAGAGCATTACTTATTTGTGGAATAAGTTTATTGCTCTCGATTGTCGCTGCAATATTTGCGCAGTCGGTCATCTGGTTCTATTTCGTATTTATCTTCATGGGCATCAATGTTGGCGCTGAAATGTATATGCGATACAATTTTGCAGTGGAATGCGCGCCGGAGGGAGATCGTCCAATGTATGTCGGTATTATGAATGCTTGGTTTGCGCCCGTCTATCTGATTTCACCATTTGCCGGATGGCTGAGTGCGGTCTATGGGTACAATTTCGTCTTTTGGCTGTCGCTCGTCATTGGCAGTACCGGAATTATTCTCTTGGCAAAAATACCGGATCTGCGTGCGGAGAAACTTGCGCTTTCCTCGAAATAACTTTACATTTTCAAGAGTAAAATTTTTTACACAGTAAAGGAGTCTCCTGTGTACGAGAGATGTATCAATGAAGCTGAGTTGATTCTGACCACTCAGAAAGATGCGTTGGCGCCGGTTCACAAAATATGGGAAGAGGTTGTTCGACGAGCAAAAGTAGAGGGGTTTGCAGTTACATCGCTTTCGGATTTTAGTGCAATGCTCGAAGGTGATCGCCGCTTTCTCATTATTCCGGCAAAAATTAAAAATCAGGAAAACCGAGAAGCACCGGCAGATGCTGAGCTTGAAGATTCGGAAATGGAGCATCTTGGTTTCTTCTCTGAAGATCAGGTGAAGCTGCGCACTGCGCGTGTCGTGGAGCGTCCGATCAGTGAAGACGATGAAGAAATCGGAAGCATACGGCGCCGAGCGTTTGTCAGTCATTCTGCAAAAAAAAATACGACAGCTAAAAAAAAGAACGGATCTTCCGCATCTCATAAATCTCCAAAGTCGCTAGCGAAGAAGAAAACTTCTCCTAAGAAATCGAAAGTCGTCAAAAAGACGAAGCCAGCGAAGAGTCGGAAATCGAAACCACACACACGAAGTAAGAAATAGCCTGCATGCCGGACGATCAGACAAGAGTTTGGACTATCCGCGAATTGATGAAGTCTGCGATTGAGCACCTTCAAGGGAAAGGATTCGAGGAAGCCCGTCTCAATGTCGAACTTCTCCTTGCCCATGCATTGGACCTTCAGCGCATTCAACTTTATGTCAACTTCGATAAACCCCTCGCTCCGGAAGAACTCAAACAATTCCGTACACTCTACGAACGTCGGCTGACGCGTGAGCCGGTGCAGTACATTATTGGTTTTGCAAATTTTATGGGATTGCACTTCACTGTTGATCCTCGAGTGCTCATTCCACGTCCTGAAACAGAAACACTCATAGAACAGGTGATGTTAGCATGTCAACGGTATCCCACCGACGAACCAATTCACATTCTTGAAGTAGGAACGGGTAGCGGGAATATCGCTGTCTCCATTGCTAAATATGTTAAACATGCACAGATTACGACGATCGACATTAGTCTCGAAGCGCTTGCTGTGGCGAAACAAAATGCTCGATTGCACTCCGTAGAATCGCAAATAAAATTTTCATGTTCGGATATATTTGATCAATCTGATGAATTATTTCGGACTCAGTACGATTTGCTCGTCAGCAATCCGCCGTATGTGCCGAAAGACGAATGGGAACAGCTTCAAAGGGAGGTGCGGGACTTCGAACCTTCATCAGCCCTGACCGATGGCAATGATGGATTGAAATTCTACCATCACATGGCAGGAATTATTCCATCCATTCTGAAACCGGGCGGCGGAATCGTGTTCGAAGTGGGATTTGGCCAAGCAGAGACTGTCGCCCATGAATTGAAGGATGTAGGATTGGTGAAAGTACAAATTACTAATGATTTGCAAGGTGTTCCCCGTGTTGTTTCAGGAACGTGGATGAGTTCGCAGACAAATTTTATCGGCCTCAATTAGGTGTGTTTAAGACGATGCGCGCATTGGTACAACGGGTAAAACGATGTTCCGTGTCCATCGATGGAAAATTGACCAGTTTCATTGGATTGGGTGCGCTTGTTTTCCTTGGCGTCAAAAATGGCGATACGGAAGTTGATGCAGAATATCTCGCCGAACGCTGTGCGTCACTCCGTATCTTTGATGATGAAGCCGGAAAAATGAATCTCTCCATCAAGGATGTAACCGGCGAAGCGATGGTGGTTTCACAGTTCACATTATACGGAAATACCCGTAAAGGAAACCGGCCAAGTTATACTGATGCCGCGTCTCAGCAGATCGCTGAAGTGTTGTATAATCAATTCACCACACATTTACGGAAGCTGCTCGGAGAGAAAAGGGTTGCAACCGGCATCTTCCGCGCGATGATGAATGTCGAATTGGTAAACGATGGACCTGTAACATTAATACTGGAAAGCAAGAGCCAAGTCGCCAACGGATGATCATCGACAATCGTCCGGTTCAATTCTCAATAAGATCACTCAGACGTGAATGCTGAAGATGCTCATACTGCGCTGCAAGTAGTTCTTCTCTTTCTGGATGGCGTTGGTATCGGGAAAAATGATGTGGATACGAATCCATTCGTCCGAGCACATATGCCTGCGCTGACTTCATTGTGCGGAGGAAAATTGCCGTTTACTCCGTTCAAACGAATTTCATCAGAACAAGCTGATGTGATCGCAGTGAATGCAACGCTGGGTGTAGCCGGGTTGCCGCAAAGTGGAACAGGGCAAACAGCGATTTTCACCGGTGTCAATGGAGCTAAAAAGTTTGGGAGGCATTTTGGTCCGCATCCGCCTTCGGTTCTTCGGTCAGTGATTGAAAAGAAAAATATTTTTCAGCAGTTGAAGATGATCGGTAAGTCGGTCGTGTTCGCAAATGCTTTCCCGAAACGATTTTTCGATTATATCGAATCCGGTACGCGGCGATTAACAGTGACAACACTCTCATGCCGTTTCGCTGATGTTCCTTTGCTCACAGCGAACGAACTTCTGCTTGGAAAGGGTATATCGGCGGATTTTATTTGCACTCAATGGAAAAAACTCGGTCATCCGGAGATCACACCTATTACACCATGGGAAGCGGGTAGAAATCTTGCGAAAATTGCAGCAAAGCATCATTTCACGCTTTTTGAATATTGGCTGACAGATCATGCCGGTCATTCCCGGACCATGGCAACTGCAGTAGAAGTGCTGGAACGGTTTGATGAATTCTTGTCCGGTTTTTTAGAGTTGTTTGATCCCGTTACTACATTGCTGGTGATTGTCAGTGACCACGGAAATATAGAAGATCTTTCAACAAAATCGCATACACGCAATCGTGTGCCATGCATACTTGCCGGCAAGTACCGTCATGAACTCGCAAATCGAATAAAGAGTCTGGCGCACATTACACCGGCAATCATAGGACTGTTTTTAGATTCGTGAGTGAATCATGTTGAAGGGTCGTCCGGCACTTCGGTTTGTTCTTCTCTTTGCCGCTGGAATTCTTCTATCGGAATGGGTGTCACTTCCTTCAATTTGGTTACTCTCGCTTTCTATCGTTTTTGTTCTTCACTCAGCAATTCTTTTCTGGTGGAAGAAACAACAATTCGTTGCTGTCATCTCGCTTCACTGTTCAGTCGTTGTACTCGGTTTTCTTCTCCAAACCCTTCAGCACTTGGATTTCAAATCTCGTGAACTTGAGCCAAGGTTCGCCGATGAACCTGTAACACTCTTTGGCACAATTGATTCTGAACCAATCCGACGAGAGAGAAGGATGAGCTGTGTTGTTCGGACAGATAGTATCTTTCGCGTTCGTAGCATCGAACAAGATTCACGGCGTCTTCTGGTTATGTTTCGTTTAAATAAAGGAGAAACCTTTTCAGAAGAAATGGAATATGGAAAGAAAATTAAATTACGAGGATCGCTTGAGCCATTCCCGTTTCAACGAAATCCGGGAGAGTTTGACTATGGAAAATATCTTACACTGAACAATATTCAAGGAGTTGTTTCGGTCAAGGGGTTGCGCGAGGTACGGGTGAATGAGGATAAAGATGACAATTCTCTCGACGCATGGACGTATTCGGTTCAGCGCTCATTGTATCACATCATCGACAGTCTTCATTCTCCACAGCATGCAGGTTTTCTCAAGGGAATCATTTTTGGATACTGCGCCGATATTCCACCTGATGTGAAACAATCATTTTTAGATACCGGCACGATTCACATTTTGGCTGTCTCCGGTTCAAACGTAGCTTTTGTTGCATTTATATTCTTTTCAATGTTTGGTTTATTTCGTCTGCCTCGCAGAGCGGTTGGCGGTGCAGCAATCCTAGGGCTCATGATCTATATGCTCGTGACAGGGTCAAGTCCATCGGTGGTTCGGGCAACGATCATGGCAATCGTTATTCTTTGCGGAACCTTGTTTGAACGCAAAGCGGATATTTACAATTCCATCAGTGTTGCCGCAATGATTCTCCTGCTGTGGAATACCAACACGCTCTTCGATGTGAGTTTTCAACTTTCGTTTTCAGCGGTGATCTCTATAGTCTATTTTTATCCTCGACTTGAATTGCTTATAAAGAAAATTCCGGAGCGATTTGAGGAGATTAAAGCGGTCGATATGATACTGAAGCTCTTTGCAGTTTCACTGGCGGCTCAGTTAGGCACGATTCCATTCACTGCATATTATTTTAACCGCGTGTCGTTTATTTCTTTAATCGCCAATATACCGGTTGTACCGATCAGCGGATTGAATACATTCATTGGATCTGCAGAAATGATGTTTTATTTTATCAGTCCATCGATTGCGAAATTGTATGCAGCCGCAAATGATTTTTTAGTTTGGTTCTTACTGGGTTTTGTCAAACAAGCCGCAAGTGTTTCCTTTGCATATGTAGAGACATGGCATGTGAGTATAGTGCTCGCGATAGGATACTATGTTGTTGTGCTTGGTGTCTTCAATGCTCATCGGGTGCGAGTTCGTGCATGGATATTGATTCTTTTATTGTTCGTCGGAAATGTTGTTCTCTTTTCAAGTTTGTGGACTCGTGCACACACAAAATTCACTGTAACAGTCATTGATGTTGGACAAGGAGATGCCATCTTGATGGAATTTCCCGGTGGAAAACATTTACTGGTAGATTCCGGTCCAATATCGCAGCGCTTTAATTCTGGCGAGAAAATTGTCGTACCGCTACTCAAGCGAATGGGAATTTCAAAAATCGATTATTTTGTGATCACACATCCACATAGCGATCATATCGGCGGTGCTGAGTCTGTAATAAAATCTCTACGAGTTGATTCGCTGTTCATGGGATCACTTAATTCCACCAATCGGGAAGTACAAAATCTCCTCGAATGCGCACACACAAGAAATGTTGGATTGAAAGAAATACGTGCCGGCAGCCAGATTTTCATCGATCCGAATGTAAGAATCTATGCACTTCATCCCACTCAAAGTATGTCTGCCGAGAAAAATTTAAATAATTCTTCCGTTGTGCTCAAAATAATGTACGGGAATGCATCCATTCTTACAGTGGGTGATGCTGAAATTCCGGCAGAGCAAAGCATGATCAAGCGATATGGTGAATTTCTTTCCAGCACAGTATTGAAAGCAGGACATCACGGCAGCATAACCAGTTCCGGTGAAGAGTTTCTGAACATCGTCCATCCTCAGAAAGCACTCATCTCCGTTGGGAATCACAATAAATTTCGCAATCCTTCATCTTTTACGATAAGACGGCTGATGGCTCATGCAGTTGAAATCGAGAGAACGGATAAATCTGGCGCGATCATTTTGGAAAGTGATGGCAAACAATGGGTACGAAGAGTGTGGAGATAATGGTTTTCAATAGTGTCTCCGTTTGAATTGACATTATGGAATTGAAAAGCTATAATTAATCCCCTCGCATCCTTTCTCCCCCCCAGAAAGATGCGAGTCCCCTCGAAGCCTCGGTACAATTGGCGTTGTGCTGGGGCTTCACTATAATTAAGCGAGAAATTGACTATTTAGACCTTGGTAAGAATTCCCGTGTGCATATTTTCATTAATCTCTTGACACATTACCCATTTAATGTTACTATTCCACAGTATTTCCTATTGCCGTTTCGACGCCAAATGATACTCTTGGGGCGCGGCAGAGTTATCAATAAAACAATTTACCAATTTGCAGAGGGGCTATATGCTATCACCTACTATTGTGGCAACACGCGCACTTTTTGTTTTCATTTTTCTTGTATTCATTTCGGCTTTGACAATGGCTCAGGGAGTTGTCATAAGGAGAGAATTGAAATATTGCAAAAATCATCTATCACCCAGTCAGTAAATCCAGGATCGGATTCGGTCTATGCAGGGAAAATACTCTTTGAAGTTCCCGGCACTCTTCTGCTAAGATTAGGAGGACCTTGGTGGTTTGGTCCTTCCATTATGTTGGGTGATTGTTGGGTCAATCCAGACTGGCCGACACCCCTATGTGAGTGTCAACCAAATCCGGATGGTTTTGGAATGGATATTACGGTTGAAAAAGGAGGCAGTAGTATTTTTCATTACAATGGCGGAGACTATTATTCTTTAAGTAATACCCCACCGCCTCCAGAATTTGGTTGTGGTGATGGACCATTTTGGGCTTGGAATTATACAGAAGATCCATTTTATTACTACAATGGAGGTGTTGAGCTTGGCCCTTTCCAGGTTGGGGATGAAGTTACAATTACAGTAGCTGTATCTGGATGTGCAGGTTTATCTTATCGAGCTCGGGATACGATAGTAAGTTGTGGGAATTCTAATTTTAACCTTGCATATCGGCTTAGTCATCCATATACCGATGTAAGCTGTCCTGGTATTTCGACCGACTGGGGTGAATACTATAGCGATGTCGATCTTCCTTGGATCCTTGTTGAAATACCAGATATGCCGGTGCTTAATCAAAATTGTCTCGTGACGTCTGTCTCAAATACGAAAATTCATCCTGGTGAGAAAGTAGGCATAACTATAAATCAATTGGATTGTTTAGGGAATCCGACACCAATTCCTCCTGATCAAGTTATTGATCTCTGGATGAATACAGATGCAAGGTATGGAAAACTACGCTGCACAGCCGATTCAGGAACGAGTATAATCGGGACACAGCCATTTGAGTTTATAGCCGCCGATAGTATTGATGTGGATTCAGTTGTGGTTCAGATTCAAGCACAGCTGGATTATGGAGGGGGCGGTGCCTCCTCTATTGGAGTAGGAAAAGACACGCTCCGTTCTGGGTCTATAATGGCAAACGTACAAATGAAAGCAAAAAATATTGGCGATGCACCAAACGAGATAAAAAGGAACGGATTAGAATATACGATTGACAGATTCCAATCCCAGCTTAATAAAGCGAGTGCAAAGAAAGGCAATGAGAAACAACAACAGATACTAACAAAAGGTATAGAACAGCTTAAAGCACGGTTAGCATACCAAACAGCAAGAACTCCTGCTGCGAAACAAAGCTCATTAGCGAAAATACAACAGATCGCAAAGACTTCTTCAGTGCAAGAAACATGCAACTCAACTGCAGATGTGACGATAGAAAATGATTGTGGTGATCCACCATGTGGTGATCCACCAATGGTTAATTCATTGCCACCTCGCGATGTAAGTAATCTCATAGCGCCTCCTCAAGGAGTGTGCAATGATCCAAACGAACTTGGATGGACAACACCACTTAACGGTGGAGAGATTTTCCCGAACAATACATTGAACAACTTATTTTCGGTGCAGGTCTGTGCTAATCGTAATGAGAAACAATGGAAATTTAACCTTACTACAGTAGGATTTTTATATCAAACAGGAATTTGTGAATCAAATTTGACAGGCAGAACAGACATTGGTGATGGGACAGGACCTAATGTTAATGCTGCTAATTATTGTGAGATATTGGACTGGTTGAACACGACCGATCCAAAAACAAATCAACCTTATAAAAGCAATTATTACAGCAGCAACATTTTACGACTTCACGAATCTATTCATTTGGATAATTTGGTGACTCAATTTGAGAATTATCTTCAAACATTTCTAGGTGAGGTTAATTCATCAAGCGTACCAATAACTGATTGTTCAGAATCTGCACAGAGCGTAATTGATCGTAACAAAAATAAACTCGAGACAGAGTTTAACAATTTAATGAAAATATTTATGAAGAGTATTGACGATAAATATATGAAAGATGATGAAGCCAAGGTACAAGAGGCTACCAAAACTTATTTTGAAGGATTGAAAAATATTATTACTAATAGAGCTATCAATGGATCATGGCCAACGTGCAAATAGAGTCGGAAGGATTGTGTTTATGAAAACAATTATGGTATCTCTTACATTTTGCTTTATGCAATTATTTATTGAGACTGCTTTTGCTCAATATAATGCTACTCAGCCTACATCCATATTCAATAGGCCTACGGAAGGTCAGTGGCTATTGCGGCAAGGAATTGACACATCCAAAGCAGATCAAATTCGGTCAGCGCTTATTAACAACTCATATGCAGAATCTGTTCTTGAATACCTTGCTGAGCGTCCTGATCCTCAATATACAGAAGATATTGTTGCTTTTATGAAACATCATACTGAACACTGGTTCACTCTCGCAACTGGCAAAGCGCTATTACAGCTTGGAGATGCAAGGGGTGTATCTGCTTTAGATTCACTTATAACTAAAACGATACCAGATGATTCGTATTATGCACATGATAAACTCGAAGCTATAAAGGCATTTGCTTCCAAAGGTGTATATAACTATGTTGACACACTTTTGAGTAATTATTTGTTTCTTATTCGAACTGGTTTGTACGGGAATTCAAATTTTTCTACAATGCAATTATATGCAAATCGTGCAAAATATCATGATAGAGTTTTTTCTACTATGATAAATTCATATTCTTCTAGTATGGATTACCATGTTAAGGATGACATTGTTTTTGCTGTTAATGAGATGAACACGCAGCAAGGATATGAGTTTCTGTTAAATGTTTTAAAGACGGACACGACTTATCTAACAAGAGCAATATCTTTAGACTGTTTACGTAAAAAACCAACTCCTGAATTTCTGTCGTATGTATTTCAAGCAGCTCAAACTGAGCCAAATAAATACATTCGTAGTCAATTTCTCGAGAATCTTTATTGGTTAGGAACTCCGGCTGCTTTTTTTAGATTAGAACAAACAATCCAGACAGAATCAGAATATTATATACGTGAAAGCACAATCCTTTTAATTAATCATTACAAACCGAATACACCCGATCCTGCCGTAAGCGTAAATACTTTGATTGATTCTCTCGCCTCAATTGAGAAACAGGTTATACCTTTTAACTGGCTTGGTGATAATAACTTTATAAATGTACTTGATGGCTATCTTACAAATGCCAAGAATAGTTTTAATGCAGGCAATCAAATTGATTGTGCTCGACAAATTAGAACCTTTCAGCAAGCGGTTGATAGAGAATATAGAGACTCAACAAATGCAACACCGGCATTTGTCACCGTGGAAGGTTGGAAGTTTCTCTATTACAATGCCCAGTATATCTTAGATCGCCTTCCTGCCCTCACAACTGATTTGATAGTGAAGCTAGTCAACAGCAGTGGTACTAATCTCATCGGAGGAACGCTCCAATATCGTGATAGCACGTGGGAAAATGCCACGAACAACAACGATGGTACATTTACAATCATTTCAACCAAGAAGAAACTATCGCTGCGGATGACGTATGCATATGGCACACAAACTAAATCAAATGTCACAATAGGAAGTGATACTATTATCTTCCAAACAAAAAACGTTGTTGTAAATCTGCAAAACAGTCAAGGCAATCCATTGGATACTGGTGTTGTGCAGTATAATGCCAGCGGGTGGCAAGATTTCGGAACAACATCAAACGGTGTTGTAACAAAAGAATTGCTTCCAACAAAATATAACTTCCGAATGACGTATAACGGAGCTACAGTAACAAAATCACAGAGTCTTGATTCCAACTCAACAGTTGTATTCCAAACTGTTTCGGCAATTGTAAAATTGCAAACAAGTACTGGCATTCCTTTGGATACCGGTATCGTGCAATTTAATGCTAGCGGCTGGAAAGATTTTGGAACAACATTAAACGGTGCCGTAACGAAAGAATTGCTCCCAACAAAATATAACTTCCGTATGACGTATAACGGTGCTACCATCAGCAAAGCACAGAACATCGATTCTAATGCAACGGTTGTATTCCAGACCGTCCCTGCAAATGTGCAACTGCAAACGAGCACCGGCGCTCCTCTTGATACCGGTATCGTGCAATTTAATGCTGGTGGCTGGAAAAACTTTGGAACGACTTTGAACGGAGTCGTAACGAAAGAACTTCTTCCAACTAAATATAACTTCCGTATAACGTATGATGGTGCCACAATCAGCAAATCGCAAAGCATCGATTCTAATTTAACGGTCGTATTTCATACAATTCCTGCAATCGTACAGCTACTGACTAGCACAGGAACCCCCTTGGATACAGGTATTGTGCAATATAACTCAGGCGGCTGGAGAGATTTTGGAATAACCTCAAATGGAGTTGTAACCAAGGAATTGCTCCCGACAAAATACAACTTCCGTGTAACGTATGACGGTGCCACAGTCAGCGAAGCGCAAAGTATCGACTCCAATGCAACAGTCATATTCCAAACTGTGAAAACGTTGGTACAATTCAACAATAGCAAAGGAAATCCGATGCCTGCCCCTTTGGGGGATACTGGAATAGTGCAGTTTAACTCAGGAGGATGGCAAAATTTTGGACCCACATCGAATGGTGTTGTTACAAAAGAACTTCTTCCTGTTAAATATACATTCCGCTTAACATACTGCGGCTCCTCTGTCAGTATAGCACAGAATGTCGATTCAAGTGCAACGGTTGTTTTTTCAACGGTATTATGTACGGTGAGCGTGACCAACACAGCCGGCAGTTTTTTGAACAATGCTACCGTAAGCTATAATGCCGGCGGGTGGAAACTCATAGGTACAACTGTAAATGGTATTGTGACAATAGAATTGCTGCCTGTAAAGATACAATTCCGTGCAGCATATGGATCAAAGCAGCAATCAGTGACACAGGATGTTTCAACGAATCCGTTCATAGCAATTACATTGCCGGTTCAGTAAATCGAAATGGGGAAAAGTATGAAAAAACTATGTGTAATACTCTTACTGTATGCAAGCATTGCCGCAGCACAAACAGACAGCACGTACACGATTCCTTTTGCATCGAAGGGCAATACGATAGAACTGACGGTTGCAAATACATCCAAGATTGCAACGCAGGGTGTAAGTGTGAGCGTGAGTAATGTTCCAAGCTGGGTAAAATTCGATTCCACCCGTCAAACGATCAAGAGTCTCACCGCAAGCACAGAACAAACGGCAACTTTTGCATTTACTATCGATAAATCTGCACCGGTAGGAAAAGGACAGACACTCACGTTTTCCATCACTGCTAATGGACAAACATGGACAAAGAATATCGCCATCAAGGTTGCAGCGCCGCAGACGTACACGTTGTTCCAGAATTATCCGAATCCCTATAATCCGAGCACAGTTATCAGCTATCAACTTTCGGAGAAGAGCAGTGTAAATCTTAAAGTTTATGATGTCATTGGAAGAGAAGTTGCTAATCTTGTCAACGAACAGCAAGCGCCGGGATATTATCAGAAAACCTTTGATGCAAGCCGGTTTGCCAGCGGTATGTATATCTGTCGTCTTGTTGCAACAGACGAGCAGAATAAACAGCATGTATTTCAAAAGAAAATGCTGATGCTCAAGTGAACACGTTTTATGTGTTCATCCCGACATGATTTATGTCGGGATCGTTAGCAGAATTCCCGTTGATTTTTAATCCGTTTCGATATAAATATTGAAACGAAACCGCGACGAAGTCGTGGGGGGGGATTCTCCTACGCTAAAGCTGCGGTGACACTACCGAACCTTATTCGACTACGCTACGATTTTCACGGGTTTTGTTTTTCCAGCTTTTTCTCTATATTCAAACGTGTATCTTAATCAATCTGAAATAAAATATCTTCGATCGCTTCAGCAGAAGAAATTTCGGGATGCTGAACACAAGTTTCTGCTCGAAGGCTGGCGTCCGCTTCGTGATGCCTTGCACTCAGGCTTCTGCATAGAACTTATTGCCGTTCTTGCGGAGGCAAGTCAAAAACCTGAACATCGACCGGTCCTTACTCTTGCAAGAGAACACGGCATCCTCATAAAAGAGATCAAAGAAGTACAGTTGAAGCAAATATCGGATGCTGTGCATTCGCAAGGAGTCATTGCGCTTGTGTATCAGCAAACAAAGTCATTCGATGTAAAAAGCATTCAACCTGCGCATCTCCTTGTTGCTTGCGACCGTATAAGCGACCCGGGCAACCTTGGCACTATTCTCCGCACCTGCGATTGGTTCGGTGCAGGTGCAGTGCTCTTAAGCGAGGAATGCGTTTCATTATATAATGATAAAGTCATTCGATCCACCTCGGGCTCTATTTTTCATTTACCTGTGTTCGAGAATATAGACTTAGACAGTACTCTTCCGAATCTCAAATCGGAAGGTTTCAAAGTGATCGCAACGGCTCTCAATGGCAAAACGCTGAAGGCGTACTCGTTGCCGGAAAAAGTTGTCCTTCTGTTGGGAAATGAAGCACAAGGAGTGAATCCTCAATTGATTCAGCAAGCGGACGCGGTTGTGAGTATTCCACGCTACGGTCAAGCTGAATCGCTTAATGTCGGAATTGCTTGCGGTATTTTTCTCGAACATTGGCGAAATCGATCAGACCAACGATAATCACTCTTCTCTTTCCCTCAATTTGAATTCAATGAAAATTCGGTTATCTTTTTAAAGAAAAAGGAATCAGGTTTGGCGACAATTCTTAGCCAGATTGTTGAGGTTTGTATAATTCGATGGAGTGCGGGTGAACCTCAATACCTTCTGCTCCAACGGGCTGATGACGAAGAACTTTATCCTGGTATTTGGCAAATAGTAACCGGGTCGATGAAGAAAAATGAAAGTGCAGATAAAGCAGCGTTGCGTGAACTTGAGGAAGAAACCGGATTGCACCCGAAACGATTCTGGACGGTTCCGATCATGGATTCGTATTTTGAGATAAGGAATGATACTATCCAGATGGTGCCGGTTTTTGCGGCTGAAGTGGATGCAGCGCTCAAGGTGCGCTTATCCCACGAGCATCGACGCTTTGAGTGGCTGGCATATGTCGAGGCAAGAGACCGCGCTGTATGGCCCGGTCAGCGGCAAGCAATTGAAATTGTGCATGAATTTATCGTCGGCGGAAAAGAAGCCGCTCGATTATTGGAAATAACGCAATTCTAATTTGAAAGGAAATTATTGTGAGTCTCTTGGTTGTCGGATCCGTTGCACTCGATACTGTCGAGACGCCGTTCGGAAGTGTCAAAGACGCACTTGGTGGTTCAGCAGTATACATTGCTGTAGCAGCAAGTTATTTTACCACGCCCATTCGTTTGGTAGCAGTGGTCGGCGGAGATTTCCCGCAAGAGCATATCAAGTTTATGGAATCGTGTCAAATCGATCTTGATGGATTGCAGAGCGTTGAATCAGGAAAAACATTCCGATGGGGTGGCAAGTATCACTATGATTTAAATGTTCGCGATACACTTTTTACAGATCTCAATGTCTTTAAGAATTTCGATCCGAAGATTCCCCCAGGATTCAAATCTTCCACCTATGTTTGTCTTGGTAATATTGATCCTGTACTTCAATTGCGGGTGTTGAATCAAATCAACAAACCGCGGCTCGTCGTCGGCGACACGATGAATTATTGGATAGAAACGAAGCCGAAAGAGTTGATGAAAACCATGAAATTCATGGATGTTCTCATCGTGAATGATTCCGAAGCACGTCTTTTCACTCACGAACCCAATCTCATTAAAGCAGCGAAGAAGATCATCAAGATGGGTCCGCATATCATTATCATTAAGAAAGGCGAACATGGTGCAATGTTGGTGACTGAAAATACGATATTCTCAGCCCCGGCATTTCCGTTGGAAACTATCTTTGACCCCACCGGAGCCGGAGATGCATTCGCCGGAGGTTTCATCGGCTGGATTGCCCGCACGGATGATATCTCGACGGAAAATTTGAAACGCGCTGTCGTCTATGGCAGTACGTTGGCGTCGTTCTGCGTCGAGAAGTTCAGCATAGACAGTTTGCGCGATTTGAGTTATCTCAAAATTCGCGATAGGTTCCATTCGTTCATGGATTTATCAAGATTTGATGAGAAGTGATTGTGATGAAGCCGTTAGAATGGATAGACGGCAAGCTGAAGTTTCTCGATCAGACAAAACTCCCCCTCGAAGAATTCTTCTGCGAGACCGATGATGTTGATTTTGTAGCAGAGGCGATCAAGCGGCTCGCCATTCGCGGCGCTCCACTCATCGGCATCGCAGCGGCATACGGTGTTGCACTTGCAAGTCTTTCACTGAACCATTCGATGATGGAAGAAGCACGCGCGCATCTCGTATCGGCTATCGATCTTCTTGCTTCAACGCGTCCGACCGCTATAAATCTTTTTTGGGCTTTAGAACGACAGCGTCGCGTGATGGATGTATGGCAAGCAGACTCCATCACCGACCTGCAAAATAATTTACTTGACGAAGCAAAACGGATTCACCAAGAGGATGCGGAGATGTGCGAGCGGATCAGTTCTTTTGGCATAGAACTTCTTCACAACGATTGTTCCATCCTTACGCACTGCAATACTGGCGCCCTTGCCACGGGCGGACGCGGCACAGCCGTCGGTATAATTTCCAAAGCATGGGAACTGGGGAGACTGAAACGCGTCTATATAGATGAAACGCGGCCGCTCTTGCAGGGCGCAAGACTGACAGCGTGGGAAATGAAGCAAGCAAAGATTCCAGCGACGCTGATAGTCGATAACGTCGCAGCGGTTCTCATGCAGCAAAGAAAAATTGATATAGTCGTTGTCGGTGCAGATCGGATATCCATGAACGGAGATGTGGCGAATAAAGTAGGAACATACTCTCTTGCAGTGCTGGCAAAGTACCATGGAATTCCATTCTATGTTGCGGCACCTGTTTCGACCATAGATGTTCAGATGAGTACGGGAAAAGATATTCCTCTTGAAGAACGGGATGCAGGGGAAGTGACAGAATCATTTGGCAAACGAACTGCACCAGAGTCGATGAATGTATATTCACCGGCATTTGATGTGACGCCACATGAATTTGTGACTGCGATTGTGACAGACCAAGGAGTGCATCGACCTCCATTCTCAGTTTCGCTTAAAAGATTGAACTTACGGAGGGAACGTGCTAGTTAAGACCGAGGTGATAGTCCTGAGATCGATGAAGTACCGCGACACGAGTAAAATCGTCACGTTTTACTCAAAAGAATACGGCAAATTGAAAGGTATTGCAAAAGGTGCGAGATCTGCAAAAAATAAATTCGGCTCTGCATTGGAACCGCTCTCTCATTCTATGCTTGTCATCTATAAAAAAGAACATCGCGATATCCATTTGATTTCACAATGCGATTCTATTGACTCCTTCCGAAATCTTACCGAAGATTTGGATCGAATGACTACCGGACTGTCGGTTTTAGAACTCGTCGATCAGGTAACACACCATGAAGAACACAATCCGCCGATGTTCGCCCTGCTCGCTGAAACTTTGAACGCATTGAATGCCAGCACGAAAAACTATGAGACATATTTACAGGCGTTCCAGCTGCGGCTTGCAGCATTGTTTGGTTATGCACCGAATTTTGATACGTGCGGTCAATGTGGAAAACCCGTTCTTATCGGTGATGGAGAAAGGCAAGTTGCATTTCGGATTGTTCGCGGCGCGGTGTTTTGCAATAAGTGCTGCACATCGAATGATTCTTCAGTACACGACAGTGATCAGAGTATCGCATTCACGACACTTTCAGCGCAGGGACTGCAAATTGTTCGCCGTCTCGTACACGCGCAACTCTCAAGTCTCAGCACTCTTGAGTTCGATGCACGAGTAGGGAACGAAATGAACGAGCTATTACGTTTGTACTTACGATATCACTTTGATGGATTTAAACCATTGAAATCAGCAGAGTTTTTTCAACAACAACAACTATCAACAATGTAAAGGATGAAGCAGTATGTCAACAAAATCGATTCTTGCAGCAGTATTTCTTATTAGTCTGGGCATTATTTTCGGTGTTGTGCTGGTGTCCAGTTTCAAAGGTGTTGATTTCTCGTTTGCAGGAGAAGACGTCAAGCTTGGTGCACAACAGGCTCCCATAAAACCAAACTCTACGCTTCAAGCCTTGAATGATGCGTTCCATACCGTCAGCAAAACGGTGACGCCTTCAGTTGTCTTCGTGAAAGTGGAAATGGATCAGGAGCCAGATTCTCAAGACGATGGAAGTCAGTTCTTTCATAGGTTCTTCGGTCCTGATTTTAAATTTGATATGCCGAAGCGTGGTCCGGAAATCGGCTCAGGTTCAGGATTTATTATCACAGCGAACGGATATATTCTTACGAACAACCATGTTGTGACGAATGCGAAGAAAAATGGCATAAAAGTTCAGCTTTCTGATACACGCGAGTATAAGGCAAAACTTATAGGTACAGATAAGTATACGGACCTCGCTGTAATCAAGATTGATGCAGATAACTTACCGGTTGCTGCTCTTGGAAATTCTGATGAAGTCGAAGTTGGACACATCGTCTTTGCAATCGGTGCACCCTTGGGATTGAAATCGACAATGACACAGGGAATTGTCAGCGCGCTTGGGCGGAATATCGGCATCATCGGAGATGAGTATGGAATTGAGAACTTCATTCAAACGGATGCCGCAGTCAATCCAGGGAACAGCGGCGGACCGCTTGTGAATATCAACGGCGAGGTTGTCGGTATTAACTCTGCGATTGCCACAACAAACGCTCGGTATCAGGGATATAGTTTTGCTATTCCGCTGAATCTTGCGAAGCAGGTGGCAACCGATATTATCAAGTACGGAAAATTCCGCAGAGGATTTCTCGGTATCGGAATTAAACCTGTCGATGCAGTCACGGCAAAAGCGGCTGGTTTGGACAAAGCGAAAGGTGTGTGGGTTGAAAATGTAACGAAAGATGCTGCCGGCGATAAAGCAGGTGTTGAGTACGGCGACATTATTCTTACAGTCGATGGAAAAGAAGTGAATTCACCGCAAGAGCTGCAGACAACGGTAGCGAGTAAACATCCGGGGTCCATTGTTATGCTCGGGATTTGGAGAGACAAAAAGATCATAGAGAAAAAAGCCGAACTTGGGTCCCGCGATGAAGAAGGCGAAACAATTGCTGAAAAAGTAAAAAATGATAGAGGAGAGTCTGACTCTGATTCGGGTCCAGAAAAAGTTGTTACTGTGAAAGAACTCGGAGTGACCGTGAAATCGATTGATTCCAAAATAAAGAAGCAGTACGAAATAGAGAAAGGTGTGATGGTTTCGGATATCGAGGACATGAGTCCCGCACAGGATCGCGGACTCAAAAAAGGCGACGTGGTAACAGAAGTCGGAGGTCAAAAAGTATCGACCCCGGATCAGTTTGAGAGTTCAGTAAAGAAACTTAAACCGGGTGATGCTGTGATGCTTCGGGTAAAGGGCGAAGACAAAAAGATGCGATTTGTCCCTATAGAAATGCCTAAATAAATCCAAAATCCTAAATCGGAAATCCTAAATACGAAACTCGAATTCTATGAGGCGCGGCTGAGAATATCGGTCGCGCTTTTTGTTTGTCCGCCAATTGAATCTCCTTCGAAATTTTGTTTAATTGAGTCTAGGTAAAGGTTGGTGTATTCACCTTGATGAACAAACTGTATAATAAGGAATCAGACCTATGATCCGCTATCTCACAGCCGGAGAATCACATGGGAAAGTGCTTATTGGGATTGTCGAAGGAATGCCGGCAGGTGTCGAAATTTCCATTGAGTACATCAATCATCAATTGCGACGGCGCCAACAGGGTTACGGACGCGGCGGCAGAATGAAAATTGAAACGGATACAGTTGAAATTCTGTCCGGTGTCCGATTCAGGAAAACTCTTGGCTCACCCATTGCTCTGATGATTCAGAATAAAGATTGGCAGAATTGGAAAGAGAAAATGGCGGTAGAGGGGAACGGTGCAGGAATAGAAAAAATTACGGTTCCTCGTCCAGGTCATGCAGATTATGCTGGCGCAAAAAAATATGGATTTGATGACATACGCAATGTCATTGATAGATCGAGCGCTCGGGAGACAGCCATGCGTGTTGCGTGCTGTACCATTGCACGAAAACTGCTAGAAGATTGTGGAATAATCATCGGAAGTCATGTTCTGAGCATTGGTCCCAATTTTATAAAAGACAGAAAAAAAATTGACAAGGTAATTATCCGGTATGCTGAGAATATGTATCTGGTATCCAAAGAAGCAGATAGCTCCGAAGTACGCATTCTCGACAAGTCTGCTGAAGCAAAAGCAATTGCCGCAATTAAGAAATCAAAGAAGTCCGGTGACACGCTTGGCGGTGTTTTTGAAGTTATCGTAAGCGGTGTGCCGGTTGGGCTTGGCAGTTATGTGCAGTATGATCGAAAGCTTGATGGAATGCTCGCTCAAGCTCTCATGTCGATTCAAGCAATCAAGGGTGTAGAGATTGGAGAAGGCTTTGCGAATGCTGCAAAATTCGGTTCGGATGTACATGATGAATTTACGCTGAAGAACAGAAATATTATACGCAAAACCAATCGAGCTGGCGGACTCGAAGGGAGTGTGACAAACGGCGAGATGATCGTTCTCCATGCTGCAATGAAGCCAATAGCGACGCTTGCCAAGCCATTGATGGCTGTTGATCTTACTACAAACAAACTTGTGCAATCGCGCTACGAGCGTTCGGATGTTTGTGCCGTTCCGGCTGCATCAGTTATCGGCGAGGCGGTGATTGCTCCGGTGTTAGCAAATGCATTGTTGGAAAAGTTCGGTGGGGACTCGCTGAAAGAGTTATCGAGCAGGTGTAAGGTCTGATTCCCAAACACATAGAAACGGTCGCAGAGAAAAAGTCGTATTCAGCGGATTACTTTTTTTCGAGGAAGAATCTTCGGGGACTCCGAATAATGTAACTGGTCAATCACGGGTGTCAGAACATGTGCAACGTCGGACAAGCGTTGTTTTGTTCTGGCGTACAGTGCCGGAAAAGAGTCGAACTGCTCTTTGTCCAATCCATCCTTCGCTTGTCTCATGCAGACTTCGGCAATTTCCATGCGTTGTGAAATTATTAAATACGTCGCGTTGTTAATTCTCTTTCTGATATCGCCAAGTGTTATTTTGTCACGAGAATATTCTTGGACCAGGGATGCGACTTCGGAACTTAAAATCCCCTTGAGCCGTGTTTTTTCCATTTCGGTTTTTGCAATAGCTTTTAACGCAATTTGTTGTGCACTCTCTGCCAACATTTTGCTCTTTAACGGATCGCTCATCGCCAGAGATCGAGCTTGAATCAAAAGTGTTTCTGCTCGATGAATTGTTTCCATATCAAATTGGGCTGCGCGGGCGTAAATAGCAGTACGGAATGTTCTTTCAGCTTGTTTAATGGTTTTATGTGGCATACACAATGACTCGATTTACCAAATCTTTATGCCTTCTCTAAGGCGCTATCAGTATATGAAAAGGAGGTAGAAGTGTTGTGACGAATCACACACCACTCCTCACGTGATGAGAGCAGAATTTAAAGTGCCCTCAAGCCGTATCCAAATATTTACTGTTTGTACGAAACGTCCCAGCTGTCGCCGCCGGAAACCTCAAGGATATAGGTACCGTCTTCCGGTATATCCGCGGTTGCTTCCAGCGTAGGCGAAGCGTCGTTATGGCACAAGTCACTCACAATCTTGCCCGTGTTAGCATCGTAGAGAGCGACCTCAAGGCGCATAGAGAACTGGCCTTTCAGCTTTTGGTGCATGGTAAACGTTGCTGATCCTTTGTTTAGGTTGAAGAACGGAGTTACTTTATCCGTAGTGTCGCTGAACGTAGTTTCGCTGGATATTGATGCGGGCTTCGGGTTATTCAAAATCTCGATTGTCCATGGCCCTCCTGCATTTTCTACATAAATCATGTAATCTTCTGAGTTTACTGAACCCTTAGACCGGATTTTCTCGGTCGTATTCGGCCCCATCCAGTTCGTTAACGAGCCGGCAATAGTCTCTTGATCGGTGATCATTTTCTGGGTAACAAGTGATAGCTGGCAAATACTGGCATCAGCGCCAATGTACGAAACCTTAATGATATACCACCCGTCACTGCTGAGCGCGAATTTGTCTGACGTGATTTTTTTACCTTTATAACCTGAGATGGTGATTTTGTCTGCAGTTTGAGTGACGGTGATCTTGACAGCGGCTTCCAACTTTGACGCGACAACCACCATGATAAGAGCAACAACGATGATGATAGCCAGATATTTACTCTTCATAACATACCTCCTGTTAGGTTAGATTATATCTAATGCTAATGATAGGGAAAGTTATCATGGTTAGCAAGTAAGTTTGCGAGAAAGTAAAGAGTTGGGCTAATCCGCTGAGATAAGAGATGATTTCAGTGACAAGGTGCGGGAAGATGATTAGGCTTCCAATGCGTCGTTCCCTCCCAAAATGGCGACGTAAAACACTTTATAAGCCCTCAGCTGTTGCCATTGCCGAGGGTTTTTTATTTCAATAGGTAAACTCATCAAACTTAAGAGTGGAAAAGGATTATTAAATTGATTACCATTTAGAAGCATTTATCTATATGTGTTAAGAAAGGATGCTGCCTTTCATGAATACAATACATCGATTGCGATGGTTGCTATTGTTTCTCCTCACCAGTTTGTTTGTATGTCCCGGCTCTCTTGCACAAGAACAACAAAAAACACCACTGAGGCAGTATATCCATAAAATATGGACGAACCAAAGATGGATTGCCGCATAATTCCGGTCGGGCACTTATTCAGACACAAGACGGATATCTCTGGATTGCCACACAAGATGGTCTAGTTCGCTTCAATGGATCCGTCTTTCAAGTGTTTGATAAAGACAACACGCCTGCGCTAAAGCACAATGACATTACAGCACTGATTGAGTCTGCCGATGGAACTCTTTGGATTGGTACGTACAATGGACTCACCAGTCTAAAAAACGACATCTTCACGTATCATCCAACGAACACGACTGGAGGACTTGAAATCATTCGGGCTCTGGCAATAGATCGTGAGGGAAATTGTTGGATTGGTACGATGAATGCCGGGCTTCGCAAGTACAAAGATGGGAAAACGGAATCCATCACCACAGCACAAGGTCTTTCCAGTAACGTAGTGTATGCAATTACAGAAGATTGTCAAGGTAACATTTGGATAGGAACAAATGCAGGTGTAAGCGTGTATCGTCAGGGTCGATGGTCGTACTATACGAGTAAAAACGGGTTACCACATGAAACGGTCAGAAGTATTTATGCGGCATCCGATAGCACTGTATGGATTGGTACGAGAAGATCGTTCAGGCGAGTTGTGGATTGGAACTGGTGGGGGGTGGTATTTGCCAGTTTGCTCATGGTGTCTTCACGCCATATCGTTCTTCCGATGGTCTCTCGGGTGATTTAGTAGTTTCAGTATTGGAAGATCGTGAAGGAAGTTTATGGGTTGGCACCTATAATACTGGACTGGATCAATTCTGGAAGGGTAAGTTTCTGAATTACACTGAGAGAGTGAAGGATTACCTAAAAATGCTATCAAATTTATCATACAAGCTCGTAACGGCAATATGTGGATCGCTTGTGCTGGCGTAGTGCATTTCGATGGGAAGAAGTTCATTGTCTGCAACACAAAGAATAATCTTCCCAGTAATTCTATTCGTTCACTTTTTGAAGATTCCCATGGTGTCATATGGATTGGTACGGAAGCGGGTCTAACACGATTCCGTAATGGTATTTTCCATACTTATACTGCGAAGGATAGATTGACGGACATTTACATTCGTGCAATTGGGGAAGATCACCAAGGATATTTATGGGTAGGAACGCTCAACGGTGGAATTCATCGACTGGAAAATGGAAGATTTGTAAATTACCGGGATAAAGGATTACCGATGAATGTGATCCGGTCTATTCTCGTTGACCACAACGGCGCCATGTGGGTCGGAGGGAATGAGGCGGTCATACGTTGGCAAAATGGAACTGTGACAACATATACACAAAAAGACGGACTAGTTGAACCCATCTATAATATGATGGAAGATAGTGAACACACTCTTTGGATGGGCAGCTATGGCGGTGGCATTGTTCGATATAAAGAAGGTAAGTTCACTCGATTTACACGTACCAATGGATTGTTTAATGATATAATATATCAAATCCTGGAGGATAATGACGGGTATCTCTAGATGAGTAGCATAAATGGCATTAGTCGTGTCAGCAAACAAATGCTCAATGATTTTGCTGAAGGGAAAATTGATCACATTCAATGCACTGCATATAGTTTTTCAGATGGTATGGTCATTAGCGAGTGCAGTGGTAACATACAGTCGGGTGGGTGCAAAACCCAAGATGGACATCTCTGGTTTGCAACTCCCAAAGGTATCGTAGTTGTTGATCCAAATAATATTCACAAGAATATTCTTCCACCGCCGATTGTGATTGAACGAGTAGTTATCGATAGAGTGGATTATTCTCCGTATGAGTACGGATATTTTGCACCCGGCAATGGTCAGGTAGAATTTCACTATGGAGGATTGAGTTTTACTACACCGCAGAAAGTGAATTTCCGTTACAAGTTGGAAGGGTTTGATAAGGAATGGAGATCGGTGGGAACACGTCACGAAGCGTTTTATACGAACTTACCGCCAAGGGAATATGTCTTTCGTGTCACGGCGTGCAATAGCGATGGTGTATGGAATGAAACCGGAGCGAGCTTTGCTTTCGAACTTAAACCGCACTTCTACCAAACATTGTGGTTCTATGTTTTTGTGCTGGTGGTTATTATCATTACCGTATTGGGTATATATCGCTGGCGTGTGCGGCAATTTATAAAGAGAGAAAAACAACTGGAACAGCACGTTCTTGAACGCCGAACGGTTGAGGAAGCACTGGCAGAAGAACGCAATTTATTCCGGATATTGATTGACAATATTCCAGATGGTATCTATGTCAAAGATACTGATTGCCGTATAACTATAGCGAATATCACAGATTTTCATAACATGGGAGCACAGTCAGAAGCAGAAGTTTTAGGAAAAACTAATTTTGATTTTTTCCCAAAAGACATAGCAATAGGTTTCCATAATGAGGATCAGTCGGTCATTCAGACGAGTAAACCGCTCATCAATAAGGAGGAATTCTTTCTCGATAAGGAGGGAAAAAAAATTGGATGCTTACATCCAAGCTGCCTTTGCGAGACGAACAGGGGAAGATCATTGGTCTTGTCGGCATTAGTCGAGACATTACCGAGCAAAAAAAACTCCAACATGAGCTGCTCCAATCGCAAAAGATGCAGAGTATCGGCACGCTTGCCGGCGGTATTGCGCACGACTTCAATAATATTCTCGGCATTATGCTCGGGTACACTTCATTGCTGAGTAAACAGAGGTCAGATGATCAGAAATTTACCGAGAGTCTATCGGCTGTCACGCAAACAATTCAGCGCGGAGCAGCGCTGGTGCGTCAAATATTGACATTTGCACGAAAGACCGAAATTTCATTCGAGCCGATAGATGTTACTGAGCTCGTACGCGAAGTTTTGTCGATGCTCAAACAAACCTTTTCCAAACTCATCGTCTTTACAGAGACCGTTGATCAAGACATTCCATACATCTCTGCCGATCGCGCACAGATTCATCAGGCATTATTGAACCTTTGTGTCAATGCGAGGGATGCCATGCCCGATGGCGGAACAATTTCAATTAAAGTGGAGAAACATCTTAAAGATTATGTGCGAACACAATTTGCTTCCGCCGATCAATATTCGTACGTGAGTATCAGTGTGAGTGATACTGGCGAAGGAATGGATGAAGCAACTCGACAAAGGATATTTGATCCATTTTTCACAACAAAGCCATCAGGAAAAGGAACGGGGATGGGATTGTCTGTTGTCTACGGCGTTATGCAAGCACATCAAGGTTTCATTAGCGTAGAAAGCAAATTGGGCATTGGAACTACGTTTCATCTTTATTTCCCGGTTTCAACTCACGGTGATAACATCATGGATGCGCAAACACCGAACAAATCTTTTTCGGTTGGCGGTACAGAGACCATTTTGTTTGTTGAGGATGAAGAACTCCTGAGAGATACCGTATGTCCATTTCTCGAATCCAAAGGATATACTGTCCATATGGCAAAAGACGGCCTTGAAGGGATCGATAGGTACTCACAACATAAACAGGAAATTGCTCTTGTTATCACTGATCTTGGTCTTCCGAGAATGAGTGGTATGGAAGAATTTAAAAGACTCAAAGAGATAAATTCGAATGTAAAAGTAATTTTTGCCAGCGGTTTTTTTGATCCGAATGTTAAATCTGAATTCCTGAAAGCTGGAGCTCATGGTTTTATTCAGAAGCCTTATATGATTGATGAAATTCTACAGATAATCCGGAAAGTATTAGATGAAAGTTCCTAAGTAATTTCTCGTCAGCTTTATTTCATAAAAATATATGTCCATGAAAGATTAAAGAAAATAGTACGCGGCGTCAAAGTAAAGGCAAGAAAAAACGCTGACTTTCCGGTTAAGACAACATATATATTATACTCTATAAAAACGGACCTCGATATGAAAGATGTAAAACGATGAGGATGTTCGTATGAAAAACTCTCAGAGTTGTAGTACGAGAGAGGTGAAAAAGATTGCATGGAACATTCTTGTCGGGTTCCTGCTTGTCCAGCTTGCTGTGACTCCATCTTCCTTTGCCCTTGATCCTACAAAAGCAATCTCACAGTACGGCCATTTGGCATGGCTACAGGAAGATGGATTGCCACAAAATTTGGTGCTATGCATCGCACAGACACGTGATGGCTATCTTTGGCTCGGCACTCTGGACGGTCTTGTTCGGTTTGATGGTATAAAATTTACTGTTTTCAATAGGAACAATACAAAGCATGGGATCAATAACAACAGCATTCTATCACTCATTGAGACTACCAACGGAAGCTTATGGGTAGGAACCCAAAATGGTCTCACACGAATGCGAAATGGAAAGTTCGTCACTTATACAAAAGCAGATGGACTCGCGCACAATTATATAACAGGCCTCTTTGAAGATACCGAAGGGAAACTCTGGATCGCGACCCTGCGCGGAGGATTAAGTGTTTGGAAGGAAGGGAAATTTACAAACTATACTACAAAAGACGGACTTTCCAGTGATACCTTAACGTGTGTGAATGGAGGGATCGACGGAAGCATTTACATCGGTTCGCCTGCTGAGTTGAATAGATTTAAAGATGGAGTTTTTTCCACCTATACTACTGCCGACGGACTTTCCAGCGACACCGTCACATCTGTGTGCCAAGATATCGATAATGTTCTATGGGTTGGAACCAACGTCGGTCTTGACCAATTCAAGAATGGAAAATGGGCTGCCTTTACAACAAAAGATGGTTTGGCGAACCATTGGATTAATAGCATCTACAAAGATCGTGACGGCAACATATGGATCGGAATCGCTGGAGGAGGTCTCTGTCGCATATGGGGCAACCACGTCTCTTCCTATTCCGCTAAGGATGGGCTTGGCGATGATTTTGTCTCAACATTTTGTGAAGATCGCGAAGGAAATCTTTGGGTCGGAACAATTAATAACGGTCTGCATCGTTTCCGTTCTGGGATGGTCACAGTCTATGCTGAGAAAGAAGGTCTAAGAAATAAAGAGGTGCACGCTATCTACCAAACGCGCGATGGTTCCGTATGGGTTGGAACAAACGGTGGAGGTCTGACACGATTCAGGAATAGATTGTTAACAACCTTCACTATGAAGGATGGTCTTCCTACCGATAATATAAATGCACTCTGCGAAGATGTCGATGGTTCGTTGTGGATAGGGACTTTCGGTGAAGGCTTATGCCGATTGAAAAACGGCAAGTTCACAACTTTTACGACAAAAGATAGATTAAGATTGGGAATGGAATTGAAATATATAGTAGGTCTCTTCGTTAGCAGTGATAGTACTCTCTGGATTGGAAGATACAGCGGTGGTCTTACAACATTGAAGAATGGCAAGTTCACAACGTATACAACCCAGGATGGTCTGTCAAGCAATGTCGTACGGACTATTATAGAGACAAGCGATGGAAGCATATGGATGTGCACACGCAACGGATTAAACAGATTTAAAGATGGAAAGTTCACGAAGTACTCAACGGAAAATGGGCTTTCCTACGACAACGTTGGTTCTCTCTATGAGGATGAAAACAATGTTCTCTGGATTGGAACGTTTGGTGGTGGTCTCAGTAGATTCAAGGACGGCCGCTTCACTTCATATACAACAAAAGAAGGTCTATACGATAACAGTGTGCTTCAAATTCTTGAAGATGAGCAAAAGAATCTTTGGATGACGTGCAATCGGGGAGTTTTCCGTGTCAGCAAAAAAGAGCTTAACGATTTTGCTGATGGAAATATCCCAAAAATCTATTGCTCAGCGTTTGGTATAGATGATGGGATGAAAAACGCAAAGTGTAATGGAAGTTCGCAGCCTGCGGGAATTCGCACGCATGATGGAAAACTCTGGATCCCAACACTCAATGGTGTAGTAATCATAGACCCTGCAACAGCCGGACAGAGCACACTTATTCCGCCAGTGTTTATAGAGCACGCTTTTGTCAACAATCAGGAAGTAGCAATTGACAGTCTGATACAGGAAGGACCGGGGCAAGGCGAACTAGAGTTTCACTATACCGCACTGAGTTATGCGGCACCCAAGCTGTTGAGTTTCAAATATATGCTCATCGGTTTCGACAAAGATTGGATCGATGCCGGCACGCGACGCATGGCATCTTACACCCATATTCCTCATGGGAAATACACATTCAAGGTCATTGCATGCAATAACGACGGTGTATGGGATTGGAAAGGCGCTGCATTGGAATTGAATATCGCTGCGTATTTCTATCAAACGAACTGGTTCCGTGGTCTCATGGTAATTGTCGTAATTCTATTGGGCATTGGCGTCCATCGTCTTCGAGTGTGGTGCTTCATAGTGCGGGAAAAAATACTGAAAGTAAATGTTGAAGAAGCAATGGCGAAGATCAAAGTGCTCAATGGTCTCATTCCAATTTGTGCAAGCTGCAAGAAAATACGTGATGATAAAGGGTAATGGAATCAACTCGAGCAATACATTAATGAGCATTCTGAAGCAACATTCAGTCATGGTGTTTGTCCGGCATGTGCAGAAAAGCTGTATGGAGGCTATCTGTCAAAAATCAAAGATAAACGCGGGGCGATTTTGTCTCAACATCTCCCGACAGATTTACCGAATAAAGAGAATCCTAACTCCGGCCGCCTCGGCACAGGCTCCAACAATAGCCAGTCATAATAGGGTCATTCGCAAAATAAAATCCACACAGTTGGCAGTGAGCGTGATAATCATTTCATAAGTGCTCGTCGGTGAGAGCGTTTCGGAGAGAAAGAAAAATACCATCAGTGCAGACCGGACTGGAACTATCGACACAGAAGCTGTCTCAGTGGAAAGCAGAATACGATGGTTTCGTGAACATACTCCCAACAAACATCCTTTATGGGTTGTCAAAAACAAAAATAGAGAAATCATCGGTTGGGTCAGTTTTCAGTCGTTTTAGGGCCGGCCGGCGTATGATACGACCATCGAGCTAATTATTTATCTGGATGTTGCGCACAGAAGCAAAGGATTGGGAAAACAGGTGCTGCGCCATGCAATCTCACATCTGTACAATCTCAAATCCATTCTAATCTTGACTCTGGCTGTGGAATATGCTATATTTTCAATGGAAAGAACGATATACCTCAAGAAAGATATGAGCTAATAGCTCAATTGTTCAAAAGGAGGTGCATAGGTCTTCAGTATATTTGCAGAAACCATCGGTACAAGCGCAAAATTAAGCCGAAAAGTATTGGTGCTCAATCATAATTATGAGCCATTAAGCATCTGTAATGTCAAGAAAGCTGTCATCCTCTTGTATTTAGGCAAAGCTGAATTGATTGCGGCGTGCGATGGGAGAAAATTGCATTCTGTTTATTTGACAATGCCCTATCCAAGCATAGTTCGCCTCTGTGTTTTTGTCCGCGTCCCTTATAAAAAGATTGTCCTCTCACGTAAGAATATTTTGCGCCGTGATGGACATAGTTGTCAATATTGCGGGAGAACTGACACCATGCTCACCGTGGATCATATCATCCCAAGAGCAAAGGGTGGTCCAGATTCGTGGGAAAATCTGGTAGCAGCATGCGTCTCTTGCAACAACAAAAAAGGAGACAGAACTTTGCATGAAGCAGAGATGACTCTCCTCCGCAGACCGATTCGTCCCAACCACGTAATGTTTATCCGTCATTTCGTCGGCACTGTGGATGACCATTGGAAGCCGTATTTGTTTATGAATTAGTTGTTAGTTGTCAGTCCTCAGTCGTCGGTTATCTTAATTTTTCTGATTACTGACAACTGAAAACTGTTTATTGTATCATCAAAAGGAGTCTCTTGTTCTTTTGAATCAGAAGAAAAAAATCATCCTGAGCGGAATGCGACCTACAGGCAAACTTCACCTTGGTCATCTTACAGGTGCTCTCGAGAACTGGGTTGCATTGCAGGGTGAATACCAAAATTATCATCTCATCGCCGATTATCATGCGCTGACAACAAATCCGGATACTTCTGATATATACAATAATTCCATCGATATGCTCATCGATTGGCTTGCCGCCGGACTTGAACCTGAGCAGAGTCCGATGTTTAGACAATCACAGATCAAAGAACATGCTGAATTACATTTGATTTTCTCAATGCTCATCACAACGGCACGTCTTGAACGAAACCCGACTCTCAAAGAACAAATTCGCGATCTCGAGATGGACAGCGTAGTCTATGGACATCTCGGGTATCCTGTGCTGCAGGCTGCGGATATTTTGCTCTACAAAGGCGATATTGTTCCTGTAGGTGAAGACCAATTACCGCATATCGAGATTACACGCGAGATTGCAAGGCGTTTCAATATCCAATACGCTCCAGTATTTCCGGAACCAGAGGGGAGGATCACAAAGTTTGCACGTCTACCCGGACTTGATGGTAAGCGAATGAGCAAATCAGTTGGCAATACGATATTGCTGTCAGATGTACCGGAAGCAATCACAAAGAAATTGAAAACCGCGATCACGGATCCGCAGAAAATACGAAAAGGTGATCCGGGACATCCGGATGTGTGCTTGGTGTTCGCGTACCACAATAAATTTAATCCGGTAGAGGTGCCGGAGATTCGCGCCAATTGTGAAAGTGGAAAACTCGGATGTGTAGATTGCAAGATGAACTGTGCAAAAAAAATTATTGATACACTTGCATCAAACCGTGAAAAGCGCGCCTATTATGAATCGCATATGGACAAAGTAAGAAATATTCTTGCAGATGGTGAACAGCGAGCCAAAACAATCGCAAAACAGACAATGGCAGAAGTTCATGAAGCAATGAAGCTCGGATAACTATGTATACGATCAAACTTCTCGACTTTGAAGGTCCGCTGGATCTTTTGCTTTTTTTCATCAAGCGGGATGAATTAGATATCTACGACATTCCGATTGCTCGAATCACGAAGGAATTTTTGGAATACCTCCATTACATGCAGCAGCTCGATTTAGAAATTGCAGGTGAATTCTTAGTCATGGCGGCTGAACTGATGCAAATTAAGGTCAGATTACTTCTTCCACCGGAACCGGGCGAAGAAGATGAAGCAGACCCGCGCGCTTATCTGGTACAACGGTTGGTGGAATACAAGCGCTTCAAAGAAATGTCTGTGGAGATGAAGAGGCGTGAAGATGAACAAATGAAAGTATGTTACCGAGGATATCATTCTGCCGATGAACATGTTGTAGAAGAAGAGACCGGAGAAGATTTGATTCGTGATGTGACATTCTTTGACCTTATTGCATCATTTAAATTTGCGATGGATAGTATGCCGAAGAAGTTTATTCACGAAATTGAAAAGATCAATGTTACTGTCGAGGAACAGATCGTCTATATTGAAGATTTCTTCTCACGGCGTTCAGAGGCGACATTCTATGAAATGGTGAAAGATTTTGCAGATAGAATTCGCGTTATCGTAACATTTCTTGCCTTGCTTGAAGTCATCCGCTCAAAAAAACTCATCATTCGCCAGTTGCAGCCGTTCGGTGAACTTTCGATCATGAGAAATATAAGTTGATGCAAGAACAAACAACGATAGAAAAAGCAGAACTGAAAATTCCGACAACGCTGAAAGCGTTGGTGGAAGCGCTCATCTTTGCAGCACAGGAACCGCTTTCGATCAACCAGATTCGTGCGATCTATCAAGGTGATGATGCGCGAAATAACGGATCAAAGCAAATTGAACCGGAGACCATCAGGCAAAGTGTAACAGATCTGAACTTAGAGTACGAAAAAAGCGGTCGGCCGTATCGCATTGTGCAAATTGCAGGTGGATATCAGTTTGCAACATTATCTGACTATGCAGAGTGGCTTGGGAAACTCTATAAGGAGCAGGGACGACGAAAGCTTTCGCAATCCGGTGTGGAGACACTTGCGATTGTAGCGTACAAACAGCCCGTCACGAAAGCGGAGATAGAGAAAATCCGCGGTGTGAATTGCGATTATGTACTCAAGACACTGTTAGAGAAAGAATTGCTTACCGTAACAGGACGTGCGGAAAGCGTCGGGCGTCCACTTTTATACGGCACAACGAAGGAATTCCTCAAACACTTTGGATTGAATGATATCACCGATCTCCCGCGTCCGAGAGAGATCGAAGAAATTCTTGGTGAAAGCCAGTTCGAGACAGAGCGCAGAATGTTGGAAGCTCAAGAAGGCGGCGAGCTCATGAAGAAGGAACAGGAAGACTTCAAGTCGCGCTTACCGCATATTCCAAAGAAGAAATCAGACCTTGAAGAGAAAGATGTTGAAATTATTCAGAGCAAAAAGACACGTGATATCAGAATTGTGCCGGTTGTGGATCGCAAGCTCTTAGAAGAAGCAGGGCAGGAGACGATCGTATTCAATTTGGAAGATGTGCCGCCGGTAGAACAATTACCTTCTCCGTCCGTTACAGAGGAAAAACCCAAAGTGGAGTCGCCGTTCATTTCGTCCAAGGTGAACATTCATGAAGAAGTTGACGAGCAAGAATATTCTGTTCAAGTGCCGGACGAATCGGTAGTTGAGCCGGTTGCTGAAATCTCTCAGGGCAAATTGGAGCTAGATGTTCTAGCGAAACAGGCAATCGAAGCAGATAGAATAAAAGCCAAGACTGAAAATTCGGTTGGACTCACAGAGGTAAACGCACCAGAGGAAGAAAATATTCAACAACCAAAACGTTGGAAGGTATGGAAAGAAAAAATTCAGGGCTTCATAAAGAAACTGTTCGCCTGAACCGTTACCTCGCCATGGCGGGCATTGGTTCCAGAAGAAAGAATGATGATTTGATTCTTTCCGGTGCAGTAAAAGTGAACGGGCGCGTTGTGCAGAAATTGGGCGTTCAAGTGCATGTTGGTAAAGACAAGATTTCAATGAACGGAGAGTTGGTTCATCTCGAAGAGAAGCTTGTCTATATCCTTCTGAACAAACCGAAAGATACTATCACAACGACGAGCGATGAAAAAGGTCGAACGACTGTAATGAAATATGTTCACGTGAAAGAGCGTATTTTTCCGGTCGGCCGATTAGACAGGAATACGACAGGTGTATTACTTTTCACGAATGACGGCGATCTGGCAAATGCATTGATCCATCCGAAGTTTGAAATTGAAAAAATGTACCGTGTAACGCTCGATCGTCAAGTGACCGACGAGGATTTAAAAAAGCTTCGCAAAGGTGTCCGTCTTGAAGATGGTCCGGCAAAGGCAAGCACTGCAGAAATGATTGAGGGCTCCAAACGAAAGAAAGTGCTGCTCACGCTTCGGGAGGGGCGAAATCGTGAAGTGCGGAGAATGTTCGAGGTTATCGGGCACGATGTACGCCAGCTTGACCGCGTTTCTTTTGCAGGGCTCACACCGCTTGGGCTTCCGCGCGGAAGTTCGAGATATTTAACCCGAAGCGAGGTCAACAACCTAAAAAAACTCACCGGCGCAGTAAGCAGAAAAGAGATCGATGCGATTTCCTCGTAGCAGTGGTATTCTTCTCCATCCTACATCATTACCCGGACAATTTGGCTCAGGGGACCTTGGTGCACCAGCCTACCATTTTGTTGATTGGTTAGTTGCAGCAGGTCAATCTCTCTGGCAGATGCTTCCCCTTGGTCCGGCAGGCTTGGCGAACTCACCATATATGTCACATTCCGCTTTTGCAGGAAGCCCGTTACTTATTGATCTGCAAGAACTCGTTTCTCATGGCTGGCTGACTCAAGAAGACCTTTGTATCACTCAAGGTCTTTCAGCTTATCGAGTTGATTATTCAGAAGTTACAGACTTCAGAACGAAGATGCTTGCGAAGGCATCAGAGCAATTCTTTAAACATGGAACTTCAGAGGATTCGAAGCATTATGCTCAGTATTGTGCGGCTGAAAAGTCATGGCTGGAGGATTATGCACTCTTTCAAGCGCTCAATCATAAGTATGGCGAGCAGGAATGGTCTTCCTGGAATACTAATCTGGCACATCGAGAACCAAATGCATTAGAAAAAGTCTCTGAAGAATTGCACGATGGCGTCGCCTTCCACAAATTCACACAATGGTGTTTCGCTCGACAATGGAGTTTATTAAAAAAATATGCAAATGATAGAAATGTAGTACTTGTTGGAGACATTCCTATTTTTGTCGCTTATCATAGTGCAGATGTATGGGCGCATCCGAAGGAGTTTCATTTGGATAAAGATGGAATGCCTACGGTTGTTGCCGGAGTCCCTCCGGATTACTTTAGCGAAACAGGACAACGATGGGGAAATCCACTGTATCGATGGGATGTCATAAAAGGAACCAAGTATCAATGGTGGATCGAACGTTTCAGAAAAACCCTTGCGTTGTTTGATGTTCTTCGCATCGACCATTTTCGAGGTTTTGAAACATATTGGGAGATTCCTGAAGAAGAAGAGACTGCCGTCAAAGGTAGATGGGTAAAGGGGCCGGGTGAGGGATTCTTTAAGTATCTTCAGCGAAAACTAGGTACATTACCTATCATTGCTGAGGATCTAGGAATTATTACAACGGAAGTTCATGCGCTGCGCGAGAAATTGGAATTTCCAGGCATGAAAGTACTCCAATTTGCATTCAACAGCGGACCCGAGAATGCTTATCTTCCTCATCGCTACGAACCAAATTGTGTTGTTTACACCGGCACACATGACAATGATACAACACGCGGGTGGTATGAAAAATCATCGAATCATGAATGCGATTTTGTCAGGAGATATTGTAAAACGGATGGGAAAGAAATTCAATGGGATTTTATAAAGCTTGCTTTGGAATCAGTGGCAGATATTGCAATTATTCCGTATCAAGATATTCTTGGACTCGGCAGTGAAGGGCGAATGAATATTCCAGGCACAATTGAAGGAAATTGGGAATGGCGGTTCACCTGGGATCAAGTAGGGACTGATTCGGCGAATCGACTCTATGAGCTAACTGCACTCTACGGAAGGTGTAATCCTAATAGACTTAATCTTTTATCATAACAATTTTTTTTCTAGACTCTTCACTTAACCTGAAATTTTGAAGAATAATGACTGACGGAAAGAAAACTCAATCGACCGAACACGAACCTGAAGATTTGAACGTGCTGATGCTTCGTCGTCGGGAGGAATTAGACCAACTGACTCAACTCGGTGTTAATCCATACCCTTATGAATTTGACAGAGATGCATTCTCTATTCAAATTATCGAACAATTTCGTGATGATGCTCCCCAGCGCACGGTAGCAATAGCAGGACGGATTATGTCCATTCGTAGAATGGGGAAAGCATCATTCTGCCACATTCAAGATTCGCAGGGGAGAATACAGGCGTATTTGAAACGGGACGATCTTGGCACAGTGTACGATGCTTTCAAGTTGATGGATATCGGTGACATCGTTGGTGTCAAAGGATTTGTCTTTCGAACAAAGATGGGAGAAGTATCAATTCATGCATCGGAACTTATCCTTTTATCAAAATCTCTTCGTCCTTTGCCTATCGCTAAAGAAAAAATTGATGAACAAGGGAATAAAACTGTCTATGACCCGTTTTCGGACAAAGAGTTACGTTACCGTCAACGGTATCTCGATCTTGCGGTCAATCAAAATGTGCGGCAAGTGTTTGTGAAACGGGCAAAGATCATCAGTGCTCTTCGCAGCTTTTTAGATGAGCGCGGGTATCTCGAAGTAGAAACGCCTGTCCTACAGCCGATTTATGGAGGTGCATCTGCTCGGCCATTTGTTACTCATCATAACGCACTTGATGTCAAGCTTTATATGCGTATTGCAGATGAGTTGTATCTTAAACGCCTCATTGTCGGCGGCTATGATGGTGTGTATGAAATTTCTAAAGACTTTCGCAATGAAGGCATGGATCGGACGCACAATCCGGAGTTTACGATGATGGAACTCTATGTTGCCTACAAAGATTATCATTGGATGATGAATTTGGTGGAAGAACTTGTTTCAACGGTAGCAATGGCGATCAACGGAACGACGATTGCGAAAGTAGGAAATCATGAAATTGATTTCACGCCGCCCTGGAAAAGAATAACGATGTTTGATGCTATCAGGGAAAAGACCGGCAAAGATCTCAGGGGCAAAGCTGAAGATGAGTTGCGAAAGATCGCGAAAGAATTGCGCATCGAAGTGGATCCGAAAATAGGTGCAGGCGGGATCATTGATGAAATCTTTGGTGAAAAAGTGGAACCGTACTTAATCCAACCGACATTTATCACCGACTATCCGCTTGAGATGTCACCACTGGCAAAGAAGCACCGTTCGGAGCCGGGATTAGTTGAGCGCTTCGAGGCAATTGTGAACGGGAAGGAATTATGCAATGCGTTTTCTGAATTGAACGATCCGCTTGATCAGCGATCAAGATTTGAAGAGCAGATGAAACTCCTTGATCGTGGTGATGAAGAAGCGCAAGTGCTTGATGAAGATTTTCTTCGCGCTCTTGAATATGGCATGCCGCCGACAACGGGATTGGGTATCGGTATCGATCGTCTTACTATGTTGTTGACGAATCAGGATTCGATCAGGGATGTCATCTTCTTCCCGCAAATGAAATCCGAAGAGCGTTAAGATAAAGATGAATTGTAAAAGTGATTTGAATAATACAGCAACTCTCGCAATAAATATCTGTATTTAAAAAAAGGCTGTGATGGCTGTTGTTTGATTTTCCATCGATTTCACGTACCTTGTTATACAAAGTGATAGAAAGAATAGTTTTTGAATCAATAGAACTATGTTGAAAATGAATTGATAATTCTAAAGGAAGAAGTGATGAAGAAAAGATTTTCTTTGGCTACTGTCGCGGCATTGGTTGTTGTCGGTATTTTTGCCGGTATGGGAATCGATAAATTGATTTCTGCTGACAACATCTACACACAAATTAAAAAGTTTGGGGATGTTCTCAGCGCCACAGACAAGGCATACGTAGAAGATGTTGATACCGGAAAACTGACCGATGCAGCGATTGTTGGAATGCTGAATACACTCGATCCGCATTCTATCTATATTCCCCCAAAACAATATGAAAAAGTAGTAGAAGATTTCAAGGGAAAGTTTGAAGGGGTGGGAATTTCTTTCCGCGTTCTGAATGACACGATCACCGTGATTGAGCCTATCGGCGGCGGACCATCGGCACGCATGGGCATCATTTCAAATGACCGTATCGTCAAGATCAACGATACGTCATCTATTAAATGGACAGATCAACAAGTGATGCACACTCTCCGTGGACCAAAAGGCACGAGAGTAAAGATTTCTATAGTACGCCCGAGCGTAAAGGAAATCCTTGACTTCGTTATTATACGTGATGAGATTGCGATCACGAGTATTGATGCTGCATTTATGCTGAATAAGGAAGTAGGCTATATTCTTGTGAATCAATTTAAAGAAACAACACACACCGAAATGGAAAAAGCGCTTCAAAAGCTCCACGATGATGGAATGAAAAAGCTCATCCTTGATTTACGGGGCAACGGCGGCGGGTATTTAGAAGAAGCTGTTCGTATGGTCGATCAATTCCTTGACGGAGGAACAACCGAAAACCCGCACCGAATAGTTTACACAAAAGCTCGGAAACCCGAGTTTGAAGAAACATACTCTGCGAAAACAGGCGATCCATATGAAAAACTTCCGTTGATTATTCTTATCAACAATGCCTCCGCAAGCGCAAGCGAAATAGTAGCAGGTGCGATTCAAGATTGGGATCGCGGTTTGATCGTCGGCGAGACATCGTTTGGAAAGGGATTGGTTCAGAGGGAGTGGAAGTTACAGGATGGTTCAGCGTTTAGGCTCACTGTCGCACGGTATTATACGCCGAGTGGGCGGCTGATCCAGCGGTCGTATGAAGGAAAAGACAAAGATGAATATCAAATGGAAGCTTTTCAGCGGGATGAGCAAGAAGGAGACAATCTCGAGCACAAACATGACGCGAAGCCTGATACAACTATTCCTATTTTTAAAACACATAGCGGACGAACTGTCCTCGGTGGTGGAGGCATTACACCGGATTATGTTGTAAAATCTGAAAGGGCAACTGGATTGGTCTTAACCATATTTCGGAAAAACCTTTTCTATGACTTTATCAAGAATTATATGGAAGGTCCGGGGTTTGATCTGAGAAAAAAGTATGATAAACACTATGAAGAGTACAAATTGAGATATATCGTATCAAAAGAATTCATGAATGAGTTTCGCAAGTTTGTTGAAAACAAAGAAATTAAAATCGATGAGAAAGAATATTTGAAAGATATCGATTTCTTGAAAGCACGACTCAAAGCGGAAATCGCGCAAATGATTTTTGGGTTCGAGGGATCTATTGGTATTTTGGCAGGCGTCGATAATCAAATACAAAAAGCATTAACTCTCTTCCCCGAAGCAGAGAAAATTGCTAAACTAGAATAAGGGATGATTTGATAAGGATGAAATCGCTGCGGGTTCTGAGTGGTAGTGCCATTGCTGTACTCATAGTTTCACAATCTATTTTTTGCTTCTCAAAGCAAAACCAGGACTCTTCTGTTAATCCTGTTGAGTCGACAATACCTCCGATAAAGAGTATGCTTCAAGTGGGAGAAGAATTGGAGTATAGTGTTCACTATTCGTTCTTCAATATCGGGAAAATAATTTTTAGAGTAACAGATAAAGAAGAACGAAATGGAAGGACAGTGTTCCATGCCTCTGCGTTCATGGATTCAAATCCATCACTCAATTGGCTGCTTGAGCTGCATGTCCGTTTCTATAGTGAAATTGATCAGGATGCATTTTCCTATGGATGGGTGAGCGAAGACAGTACGAGTAAAAAAGTGACCTATCGGAAGATGAGTTTCGATTACAAGAAAAACAAGATGTACTTCGAATGGGGAGAAAAATTACCATCAGGTGAACGGAAACAAAACGGTACAGCCAGCGTTGCTATTACACAAGAATGTCAAGATGGGTTGTCATTGTTCTATTATGCGCGGGAACATGCGTTAGAGAAAAGGCAGAAGAGTATTCCAACCTTCATCGACACAAACGAAGTGACAACAAAAATAAATTTAGGCGTTGAGAACTTGGACGAAGAGATTGATGCGGTTGATTATCCGATAGATGTTATCAAGCTGGATGGACGTGCAGAATTTGTCGGAGTATTCGGCTTGACAGGTGCTTTTGAAGGAGTCTTTAGCAACGATCTTGCTGGTATTCCTATAACTGCACGAATGAAAGTGATTGTAGGAAGCGTTCGCGTGGAATTAAGGAAGTGGAAACGCGGCGATTGGATACCGCCCAAAGCAATGACGAATAATTGAAAGGTTTAATTCCATATCGGGGGCAAATACCTCGTCTTCATCCTTCGGTATTTGTTGCTGAGGGTGCAAGGATTATCGGTGACGTGGAGATTGAAGAGAAGAGCAGCATCTGGTTTAACACAGTTGTTCGAGGTGATGTAAATTACATTCGTATCGGTGCATGTACCAATGTCCAGGATAATTCGGTTTTGCACGTGACGACGAAGACTGCACCGCTTCATATCGGTTCGGAGGTGACTATTGGACACAGCGCTGTTCTCCATGGGTGCACGATTGACGATTGTTGTTTGATCGGGATGGGAGCGATTGTGTTGGATGGTGTTCGCATTTGCAGAGATTCTATTGTAGTTGCGGGGGCGATGGTGCTGGAAGGATTTAATGTTCCGGAAGGAATGCTTGTTGCCGGAGTTCCGGCAAAAATTAAACGACCTCTTACGGAAGAAGAAAAACAATTTTTACATTGGTCGGCTGCGAACTATGTTCGCTATCGTGATAACTATTAATTTTGAATAACCAAAGAGACATGCTATGAAACTAACATTTTGGGGTGTGCGTGGTTCCATTCCGACTCCAGGAAAGCATACTGTTCGCTATGGCGGCAATACCCCGTGTTTGGAACTCCGTCTGGATGACGATCGGCTTATTATTTTCGATGCTGGTACAGGGATCCGTAGCTTCGGTGATTATTTAATCAATAAGGGAGAATCCGTCAAAGCGCATCTTTTCATTTCGCACCCGCACTGGGATCACATTCAAGGATTTCCATTTTTCAAGCCGGCGTTTATTCCAGGCAACGAGTTGACAATTATTGGAACAGATCGCGCCGAGAAACCGCTGAATGAAATCATCTCGGAACAAATGAACCGAATCTATTTCCCGGTACAGCTTCATGATCTTAAGGCGAAGATCAAATTTGTACCAATCAGGGAAGAAGGCGAAATGAAAGTGCATGATGCATTGGTGAAGATGATCTACGTGAATCATCCTGGATTCTCGCTTGGGTATCGCGTGGAATATAAAGGAAAGTCACTCATTTACATCAGCGACAACGAGCCATTTGATAGGGCATCAGCGGCTTCGATGAGTAATTTCGAGCCGAAGGTAAAAGAAAAATTTATGAATGATAGCAACGGCGATCCCAACCAACGTATCTTTGATTTTTGCCGGGGCGCAGATGTGCTTATTCATGACACAACCTATACGCCGGAAGAATACATTGATCGCATCGGCTGGGGACACTCGGATTATCTCTTCTCGCTTCGATTGGCAGCGGAAGCGAATGTGCGGCGATTGTATATTTTTCATCATGATCAGAATCATAGCGACGAAAAAGTGGATGACATTTTAAAAAAATGTAAAAAGGAGATCAGAAGCCGAGGGTACAAATTCGAGTGTGAAGCCGCTGTTGAGAATACAACAATTTCTATCTGAACTTGACATTCACTGAGGCGGAATGTATATTGGCGATGGTTATTTGTATTCTGAGTGCTTGTAACAGAGCAGTGGGCGTGAACATGCGGAGAGCGATTGTAGAAAAAAGGAACATGAATTAAAAGATTTTCTTTGAGACACGTAGGAATGACATTCGAATTCAAACAAAAAGATTTTCAAAAGTTAGCACAGGTGCTGGAGGTCAAGCCGAAGCGTAGTGGTAGCAGTATGCGTTTTGAAATTGAAAATAAAAAACAGCAGCGGAAACTGGCAGTAGAGATTTATTCAGATATCGAAATAGGTAATCGAAAAGGAAGCCTCATTTCGGTCTATACCTCCACGGCGCATCTGCAGTTGCATTTCTGTACGGGGTATGTTGTTAGTAAGATGTTAGGAGAAATTACTTTTGTCGGAGAGTCAGATGGAAAACTTTCCGGCCTGACCATCGAACGCGAAGGCGGGTGCTCGCTCTACGCGAATGTTGATCGAGAAATTTTATCCGGTGATTTTACAAAACTGGGACCCGAGGTGATGCTCTCGGGTATTGCATTGTCATTGACCGAATCGATTCTTCCACCGCAAGTTTACAAGAAACCATCGGAACGTGTGCGGGGAAGGAGTCAGAAGCGGAGATGACGCAGCGAATGATTCTTATATCGACCAACCATCCTCATCTGCGGTTTTCCAGTGGGGATGTTCTCCATGCGTTGTATCTTGTCTATCAAGGAGAAGGGAAGGAACTTCCTTCACTTGCAATCGTCTTTACTCATAGCCGATCTATCAGAAAGATGAATCGGGACTTTCTTAAGCACGACTATGTAACCGATGTTATTGCTTTCCCGCTTGGAGAAGATGGCGGAGTGGAAGGGGAAATTTATATTAATTTGGACGCGGCGCGAACACAAGCCCGTGAATATGGTGTAACATACACTCAAGAGTCGCGTCGACTGCTGATCCACGGTGCGCTTCATCTGCTTGGGTACGATGACACAACAATACGCAGAAAGAAAAAGATGAGTGAGCGTGAGGATATGTATTTAGAATTGATGAAGAAAAAGAAAAGGAAGTAAGGAGTTATGCAAGAACGGATTGTGGAAATAATATTATATCTGGTAAGTGAATTGCGTTCCAATAAGCGTCTCAGTGATGTGGATGTGTCGTCACTGACGCGTGATGGTTATACGCAAAGCGAAATTTCATCGGCATTTTCATGGCTCTTTGAACGTCTCTCTCTGGGAAAATCCATGACAGATGTTACCAGCGGAGCCAGCACATCACATCGCATGTTGAATGATACTGAGAAGATGGTCGTTGAATCGCAAGCATATGGTTATTTGATTCAATGTCAGCAGCTTGGACTTTTTAACAATATTGATGTTGAAACCATCATTGAGCGAATTATGATGGCAGGATTTACAACCATAGGATTACCGGAAATGAAATCCTTTGTTGCTGGATATTTATTTGATATGGAAGGCAGCAATGGACAGATTTCACTTGGTATGAATGATACGATTCACTGAAGAATAGGCAGTATGGAAAAATCACTTATTATTGTAGAATCTCCAGCCAAAGCAAAAACCATCAACAAATATTTAGGTAAAGAGTATATTGTTGAAGCTTCTGTTGGTCATATCAAGAATCTTCCCAAAAGCAAATTGAGCGTTGATATCGATAACGATTTTTCAGTGGTATACGAAACGATCGTAGGAAAAGAAGATATTGTAGCACGAATCAAAGAAAAAGCGACAAAAGCAAAAGCAGTTTTTATCGCAACTGATCCTGACCGTGAAGGCGAAGCAATTGCTGCGCATATCGCCGATGAGATAAAAGATGTCAATAAGCACATTCGACGCGTACTATTTCATGAAATCACAGAAACCGGTGTCAAAGATGGCATGGCACATCCGAAGAAAATCGACGCACATATGGTGATGTCTCAGCAAGCGCGGCGTGCGATGGATCGGATTGTAGGATACAAAGTAACGCCGTTCGTTTGGAAGACGATGTATTACGGTCTATCGGCCGGGCGGGTTCAATCAGTTGCACTGCGCTTGATCTGCGAGCGGGAAGCATCCATTCTGAAGTTTGTGCCCAAAGAATACTGGTCGTTAACAGCAGAATTCACAACTCTGCATGATGAAAAATTTTTAGCAAAACTTGTAAAAGTTGCCGGTGATGACCCGCAAATTCCGGATGAAACAACGTCCAATGGATATATTGCAGATGTTCGGAAACAACGATATGAAATTACGAATGTCTCTCGAAAACCGGTTAAGCGAAATGCCCCAGCGCCTTTCATCACCAGTACGCTGCAACAGGAAGCGGCGAAGCGTCTTCGCATGTCCTCGAAACGGACAATGATGTTAGCACAAAAGTTATATGAAGGTCAGGAAATCGGTGAAGAAGGATTGACGGGACTTATAACGTATATGCGTACCGACTCTACTCGTTTGAGCGAAGAGGCCGTTGCGCACATTCGAGAATATATTTATAATAATTATGGCAAAGAGTACCTGCCAAAAGAACCGCGTCTTTTTAAGAAAGGAAAGGCATCTCAGGATGCGCATGAAGCCATTCGGCCTACCTCTGTTAAACTTACTCCCAAAGCAGTGAAGAAGTATCTTGATAAAGATATGTTTGCACTGTATGAACTCATCTGGAATCGATTTCTGGCATGTCAGATGGCTCCAGCGGAATTTGAACAAATCACCGTGGAAGTAACAGGAGGAGATTATCTTTTCCGGGCAAGCGATCAACTTCCGACATTTCGCGGGTTCCTTCAGGTGTATGATGACATTGTGGAAGAGAACAGTGGAGAACAAGAGGATGCCGATCCGACATCAAAACTTCCGGTGAATCTGGCGAAAGGTCAAACAGCTCAGCTTACAGAACTCCTTCCTCTGCAACATTTCACGAAGCCGCTAGGTCGATATTCGGAAGCAAGTCTGGTGAAGGAATTAGAATCGCTCGGTATCGGTCGTCCGAGTACCTATGCAATGATTGTAACAACAGTGGTCGATCGAAAATATGTTGAACAAAAAGAACGGAAGCTGTACGCTTCTGAACTTGGCATGCAGGTGAATAAATTACTTGTCAGTCATTTCCCTGAAATATTCAACGTAAAGTTTACTGCAAAAATGGAAGAGGAGTTAGATACGATCGCATCTGGTAAACAAGAGTATTTGGATGTCATGAAAGATTTTTATGGCCCTTTTCATCGTGCAGTGGAAAAAGCTTCCGGTTTAGCATCCAGTATTAAGAAATCGATGCAGGAAACGACGGGAGAAATATGCGAGTTGTGTGGAAAGCCGATGGTGACAAAGTGGGGACGGAACGGAAGATTCATGGCGTGCACAGGGTATCCGGGATGTAAGAATACTAAGCCGCTTGCCGAAGACGCAGAGAAGCATCAACATGTTGTAGGCGGGAAGTGTGACCTCTGTAGTGGTGATATGGTAGTAAAGGGAGGACGATTCGGAGCATTTCTTGGATGTTCAAATTATCCTACATGCAAGAATACAAAACCCATTTCTATGGGTATCAAATGTCCGAAATGTAAAGAGGGCGATCTTATCGAGCGGAAGACAAAGAAAGGCAAGCGAACATTTTATGGATGTTCGAAATACCCCAATTGTGATTTTGCTTCTTGGGATAAACCAGTCGCTCAAGTATGTACATCCTGCGGCAATGGATATGTCGTGGCAAAATACTCTCAGACAAAAGGTGAGTATATGATCTGTCCGGTATGTAAGCAGGAAGTGGATCAAATAGAAGTTGCTGCTTCGGCATAAGAGATGCCGAAAGGTAGCTGAACGAAAAGGACTATGGAGAAGATCGTCAGAGGTTACCTCGAATATTTAGAAACAGAACGGAATTATTCTGCTCATACAATCCTTTCGTACGAAACAGATTTGATGAGTTTGGTTCAATTTCTTCAGAATGAAAAGATAGAAACCTTCGACCAAGTACATAAGGAATCCTTAAGAGCATTTATTGGATTTTTACTCGATGAAGGTTTTGGCCAAAGGAGTGTTGCCAGAAAAATTGCATCACTGCGTTCGTTTTTTAAATATCTTCGGAGACACAAAATCGTAGAGGGTAATCCTGCATTAGTGCTCATCACGCCGAAAGTAGGAAAAAGATTGCCAGTGTTCTTGGACGAACTGTCGATGCGCAAACTTCTTTTATCTTCAGATCAAACCGGACCAAATAAAAAAAGAGATCTGGCAATGATGGAATTGTTTTACAGTACTGGTATCCGCCTCAGTGAATTAATTAATCTTACGTTGAACGATCTCAAGCAGGAAGAAGGACTGATCAAAGTAAAGGGAAAGGGACGCAAAGAGCGTTTTGTGCCGGTGGGAAAAAAAGCATTAACAGTAATCAACGAATACCTTGCCACAAGAAGTGATTTGTTGTTGGCAGCACAGAGAACACACAGCGAGCTCTCTCTGTTTGTTACCGGAAAAGGTCGGAAATTGTATCCTCAGGCAGTCGGTCGAATTGTTCGGAAGTACATTGCAGCGGTTTCGGAGATTGAGAAAAAGAGTCCCCATGTGTTGCGTCATACATTTGCAACGCACTTGCTTAATCGTGGAGCAGATATACGCGCAGTGAAAGAATTATTGGGACACGAAAGCTTATCTACCACACAGGTATACACCCATGTATCATCTGCGCGCATGAAAAAGGTCTATGAGGAGTCACATCCTAAGGCGTAGATTCGAGAAGAACGATCTATCAGTACGCACACTTAGCAAGAAGGAGTATCCGTGATGAACATCAAAGTCACTTCAAGACATTTCAAATCACATGACTCGCTCTCGGAGTATGCAAAGAGCTCTATTGAAGAGCTTTCACATTTCTATGATGGCATCATCAAAGCAGAAGTTATTTTTTCCTTCGAAAAAGCACGGAATAGTGTGAAGATCGCAGAATTATCTCTGACAGTCTATGGTGCGGTCCTAACAGGTGTAGGCAAAAGTGAAGAGTTTGAAAAGTCTATCGACTTAGCACTTGCAAAAATAAAAACTCGTTTAAAAAAATACAAAGAAAAACTTCATACAAAAGACAAAAAAGGTGTAAGAAAAATACGTGAGAAAGAATAACCAACCCGGGAGACGGGACGATGGCGCTGGAAAACATGAAAGAAACGCAGAATAATAGTATTACGGTTGGCTCTCTGTTCGAAGTCCTCAAGAAGCGGCTCACATTAGAGACAGCGAATGGCGATGTTGGCTTTGAAAGAGAGATCACGGATAAAAATATTAACAGGCCTGGATTAGCGCTTGCTGGATATGTGGAGTTGTTCACCTACGATCGCGTGCAGATTTTTGGTAATACGGAAGTCCGCTATCTCAATCACTTGACCTTCGCCGAAAGGGTCAAAGCATTCCAGACAATCTTTCAATTTGATTTACCTTGTATTTTTGTTACAAGCGAAAACAAACTCGACGACGAACTTATTGCCATTGCATCGGAACATCGCGTATCAGTTATCTTGACGCCATTGGAAACTACAAAGTTTGTCTATTTCCTCAGTGATTTTCTTGACGACCATTTTGCGCCTCAAACTGTTTTGCATGGTTCTTTTATGGACGTCTATGGTATTGGAGTGTTGATTACAGGGCGTTCAGGTATTGGCAAGAGTGAAATAGCGTTGGATCTCATTGAAAGAGGACATCGCCTTGTTGCAGATGACGTAGTCATGGTTTCTCGCAAAGGGGAGGGAATTTTGTTAGGTGCGGGTTCGGATGTCGTAAGGAATTATATGGAGATTCGGGGTCTCGGACTGATTGATGTCCGTTCCATCTTTGGTATTCAGGCAATTCGTTTTCAAAAACGCGTTGAAGTCATTGTAGAATTGCAGGAATGGAAGAATGATGTAGAATACACGCGTACAGGTTTAGATCACGAATACATTCCTATCCTGGGAGTTAATCTTCCTCACATCAAATTACCGATTTTTCCCGGTAAAAATATCACTGTCATCGTCGAAGTGATTGCTTTGGATTATCTTCTTAAGCAATATGGATATGATTCAGCGCAGGAATTTAAAAAGCGTCTTGATTCTACAATTGCCGAAAAAATGAAGGGAAAGAGGGCATTTAACTATTTTCACCACGATTTTGAATAACGTGATGGTGATTCTTGACAAAGAATTGATAATTGCCTATTTTCAGCCAGCAGTTAGTCTGAACTTGTAGATGTGTTCGCTCACTGAGAGATCTTGATACATATGAGAAAAACTAAGCTCTATAAATTTTCAATGAAGTCATTGACCTTCCATGAGGTTCGCTGGGCTAGAACCCGCCTTATGGTAACGGGGCTTCTGATGGGCGGTGCTGTTCTCTGGTTTCTCATTGCTATGAACCAACACTACGGCGATGTTTTTGGATTGGGATTCGTTCAACAGACTGCTCTGGTTAATGAGAATAGAGTATTGCAGAACCAATTGCAATTTCTCACGCATCAATTGAACGGCATTCAGAAGCAGCTCACCCTTTTAGGTGACAAAGGAAATGAAATGCGGCTGCTTGCAGATTTGCCGAAATTAGATGAGGATTTACGGAAAGCTGGAACAGGCGGCACTGAATCACGAATTGATTTTACATCTTCCATAAGCGTAAATTCACTTCTTAATAATTTGCGTTCGACAGTCGAGCAAGCAGAACATGAGTTGCGTCTTCAATCATCGAGCTATGAAGAAATTGAAAGTGCATACGAAAAGAATAAAGTGCGCTTCTCTCATCTTCCGGCAATCAAACCGATGGATGGATTTTATAATAAGAATGGATTTGGAATGCGTTTTCATCCTATCTTGCATATCTTCCGAAAACATGAAGGTATCGATATCGACAATGAAGTAGGTACTCCAATTTATGCAGCTGCGGAAGGCACCATAGAGTTCACCGGGCACCAAGGTGGATATGGACTAACCCTTGAGATTAATCATGGTTTTTCATTGAAGACGCTCTATGGGCATCTCTCACAGATTCTTGTGCGAGAAGGACAACGGGTGAAGCGCGGTGAACTCGTTGCTCGTTGCGGAAATTCAGGACTTTCGAATGCACCGCATCTTCACTATGAAGTACGAGTGAATGGCGTGGCACAGAATCCGATAGATTATTTTTTTGACGATGTCCGTGCAAGTGATTTCCAGAATTAATTCATAATAAAAATTTTTAAAGGATTGAACCGACGATGATTTGGACCATCGAGCTGGCAACATATTTAGATGACGCTCCTTGGCCTGCGACAAAAGAAGAGTTGATCGACTACGCGATGCGTACAGGCGCTCCGAGTCAAGTTATCCAGAATTTGGAAGAGCTTGAGGATTCGGATGAGCCCTACGAAAGTATTGAGGAAATCTGGTCAGATTACCCAACTGACGAAGACTATTTCTTTGAGGACGAGAAAGAGTATTAGAATTACAACATTCGTTTTTTATCATCAGGGTACCTTGGGATTGTTTGTATTGAATGAAGCCCAGCACTTTCCTGCTGGGCTTTTTTATTGCTGAATTCTCATGCAGAAATTTATTTTAACTATACTCCTCAGTATTCTCTGTTCGGTACCGGTATTGGCGCAGGCTGCGGCACAGAAATATGAGGTCGGTCAGCTTCGTTTTGAGGGAAACGAAACATTGAGCGACGATCAGCTTCACAATGTCATGAATACACGTGAAACTCCTTGGGTAGTATGGAAATGGATATATCACATCTTCGATAAAGAAATATTAGGTGGTCAGAAGCCCAACTATTTTGACCCTATCACTTTTTCTGCCGATTTTCATCAAGTCAACCGATTTTATCAGGACAACGGTTTTGTTCATTCTCAAATTGATACAAGCATCAGTATTCAGCCCGAAAAAGAAATGGTGTTTCTCACCTTTTCAATTAAAGAAGGAAGACGGTCATTGATTGATACGATCGTCTATCAGGGATTTGAGAATCTTTCGTCAGAGGTTATGAACGAACTTACTTTGAATAAACAGATTGAGGTGGGTCAACCGTATATCCAAAGTAAGGTTGAAGAAGAATCCCGCCGCATCATCAAAGTATTTGCCAATAACGGGTATGTGAACGTGAAGCTTGTTTCTGTAGATGCTCGCCATTATTCATCAACGGATAATTTTACTCTTGTATTTGTCTTCAATCCCGGGAGACGTTATACGTTTGGTACTATTTCTGTTGAACAGGACACCGCTTCGCCGCAGCGCATTGATTCCACCATTGTGCTCCGGCATCTGGATTTTACAGAAGGGGAATACTATGGTGAACAGAAGAAAATAGAGAGTGAGAGAAATCTCAACAGACTTGGCGTTTTTGAAGCGACAAAAATTGAGAATGTTCTTCCGGATACCTCGTCGGAGATGACCAGCATTCCTGTACGAGTTTTCGTACGCACTCGACCGTTTCAAGAGTTGACACCGGAAATCGGTGTGAACGACGAAAATAATGCATTTAACGTTCTGGTTGGCATTGGATATAATCACAGAAACTTTTTTGGAGGTGCACGGAACTTTTCCATCCGTCTCCGACTCAATCTCCAATCGATACAATATCTATCGCTTTTTAACCCTGCCGCTTTGCGGGACAGTTCGCTCGTTTCAAGAGCAGAGTTGACGATGCAGGTTATTCAGCCCTACTTTTTGAACAACAAAACAAGTATCAGCTTCGCATTTTCTGCTATGCTCGATAAACAGACTACGTATTATAATCCGAGTCTGAGTTTTCGTCTCGGTACTCAATCACAGACAGCGACGTACACAAAACTTTTTATCGATTGGAATATTCAGCTGAGCGATCCGAAAAAAGTCGCGAATCTACAGGATACCATCAATCAAGAATTAGGCTTTATAAAACAATTCAATTCATTTATTACAATCACCTTACAACGCGATAAACGCAATGATATTTTTTATCCGTCAGCAGGTTTCTTTCAATCTATCTCATTGGAAGAAGGCGGCTTTTTTCCACGAACATTTGGCAGCTTGCATCTTCCCTATTCCCAGTATGTTAAGTTATACCTCGATGAACAGTGGTACTTGGATCCAGGCAAAAAACGAGATCTCATCTGGGCGATGCGCGCGCAAGCAGGGGCAGCGCTTCTCTACGGTGATTCACCATTGAAAGATATACCTCTTTCACAACGGTTTTATTCGGGAGGGAGCGGAGATGTTCGTGGCTGGAGGGCAAGAACTCTTGGTACCATGCCTGATTCCCTGAGAAATCTGGGAGGGGATGCAATGTTGGAAGGAACCATCGAAGCACGATGGAATATTCTCAATGAAGCCGGAACATTTTGGTTCCTCGATCTCGAAAAAATTTCTTTCGTTTTCTTTTATGACTTCGGTAATCTCTGGACAGCACCTCAAAAGATGGGTCTGAGTGAAATTGCAATGGCGTTTGGACTTGGATTGAGATATAACACGATTGCCGGACCCATCCGCATTGACTTTGGTATGAAATTGTATGATCCCGACGCTCCGCCAGCAAGAAGATGGGTTACACAAAAAGGTTTTTTCCCGGAAACAGTCAAAGACGGTGTACTCCAACTTGGAATAGGTCACACATTCTAAGATATATCAAGTATGAGTTGGTCGTCAATCATAGGACAAGAACGCATCAAAACACAGTTGAAGCAAACTCTGCAAAATCACCGGATTGCTCATGCGTATCTTTTCTATGGACCTGAGGGAATCGGAAAAGATGCCCTGGCAATCGAATTCGCAAAAGCCATGAACTGTGAAACCGGGAGCACAGAAGCTTGCGGTACATGCAAGAATTGCAGACGGATGGATACATTTCAGCATCCTAATACCAAGCTGGTATTCGCGCTTCCTACCGGGAAAAGTGAAAAAACCGGTGACGATCCGATCACCGTACTTACCGAGGCACAAGTTGCCGATGTGCGGGAACAGATCCAATGGAAAGCAAAAGACCCGTACCATCGCATCGAAGTGCAGAAAGCAAACTTTATCAAGATTAACAGCGTTCGGGATATCAAGCGTGAGGCATCTATGAGCCGGACGGAAGAAGGGAAAAAAATATTCATCATTCTCAATGCAGATATGATGAATGCAGAGGCAAGTAATTCACTTTTAAAGACTTTGGAGGAACCACTGCCCGGGATCATTCTCCTTTTAACCACATCGGTAAAAGACCAATTACTGCCAACGATCATTTCTCGCTGTCAATTACTCAAGTGCGATTCGTTGCAGGATGCGGAAATTGAAAGTGCTCTCATCAGCAGAGAAGGAGTGGATCATTCGATTGCCCGGCTAGCGGCACAACTTTCCCAGGGAAGTTATGGGAATGCACGGCGACTGAGTTCATTGAATATGCTCGACGAGCGAAAAGATGTCGTCGAATTCTTGCGCCTGGTACTTGGCAAGAATAGAGCAACGCTCATCGATGCAATCGATGAACTTGCGTCGTCTTCTGATCGTCCCGGTATCGAGCGGTGGTTGAAACTTCTCCAGTCGTGGCTGCGTGATGCGCTCCTTCTGCAGCAGAACGCCCAAGCGCCGTTGCTCGACGACGAGAAGAAAAGCATGGAAAATTTTGTTGCGAAATTTAACAATGCAAATCTCATTGCATCCATTCAGACTGTCGAGAAGGCGATTGCTCATCTAGACAAAAATGTCTACCTTCATCTTATTCTAACGATATTGGCAATTGATTTACGGAAATTTATAATGGAAGCACCATCAGTATGAAGTCTCCTTTCAAACGAATCCTTATTACAGCAGCATTGCCGTACGCAAACGGATATTTGCACCTTGGTCATCTTGCGGGCGCTTATTTGCCTGCAGATATCTATGCCCGTTATCAACGCTTGAAGAAACGTGACGTTCTCTTCCTCTGCGGCTCCGATGAGCACGGTGTCGCCATTACCGTTTCAGCGGAAAAAGAAAAGACAACGCCGAAGGACATCATTGACCGCTACCATCCGGCCAACAAGGCGGCATTCGAAGCATTCGAAATGAGTTTTGATAATTACTCACGTACATCGCTTCCTTTGCATCACGAAACGACGAAAGAATTTTTTAGGGAATTCCACGAACGCAACATTGTGATCGATAAAATGGAACAGCAGTTGTATTGCTTAAAAGATTCCTTGTTTCTTGCCGACCGTTATGTTGAAGGCACGTGCCCGAAATGTAAATCAACGCAGGCGCGTGGTGATCAATGCGAGAATTGCGGTACGTGGCTGGATCAAACTGAACTCATTGATCCAAAGTGCAAGTTGTGCGGTACGACACCGGTTGTGAGGGAAACAACACATTGGTACTTTCCGCTCGGGAAGTATCAGCAGCGATTGGAATTGTACATCGCTGAACGAGACAAAAGAGATGGCTGGAAGGACAATGTTCTTCGGTATTGCGGAGGATGGTTCAAAGATGGATTGAAAGATCGTGCGGTGACACGCGATTTGAACTGGGGTGTACACGTGCCGGTTGCAGGATACGAAGATAAAGTGATTTACGTCTGGTTCGACGCTGTGCTCGGGTATATTTCATCCGGCAAAGAATGGGCGGCAGCTCACGGAAAACCGGAAGCGTGGAAGGAATATTGGCAGAAGGAAGACACAAAGTATGTTGCATTTATCGGCAAAGACAATGTCGTGTTCCATTGCATCGTTTTTCCGGCGATGCTGATGGCTTGGAATGACAGCAATACCAATCACTATGTACTGCCGGAGAATGTGCCCGCAAACGAATTTCTCAATTTTGAAGGTCAGAAGTTTTCCAAGAGTCGCGGGTGGGGAATGAATGTTCAAGAATTTCTGAAATTCTTTTCAGCGGATATGCTGCGGTACGCTCTCGCTGTCAACCTGCCTGAAACACGCGACAGTGATTTTTACCTGAAAGATTTTCAGGCACGCATCAATAATGAATTGGCGGACATCACCGGAAACTTTGTCAATCGCACGATTGCGTTCATCGATAAGAATTTCGGAGGCAGTGTACCGAAGCTTGGCACGCTCAATAAGCTTGACGAAGAAGTTATTGCAGCAGTGAAACAAGCACCGTCTAAAATTGGCGAGTTATTTGAACATTACAGCTTTCGCGAAGGATTGATGGAAACGATGAATCTCTCCCGCGCCGCGAACAAGTATTTTAATGACAGCGAGCCGTGGAAGACACTGAAATCGAATCCGGAACGTTGCTCAACGACTCTCCATGTCGCAATCCAAATAGTGCGGTCTCTTGCAATTTTGTTGGAACCTGTTGTACCTGCCACTTCCCAAAAAATATGGAAACTCCTCAATATCGATATTCCCATGGGAGAAGATGGATGGGATTCTGCATCTGAATTCCGAATCAAAGAAGGACACCAGCTAAACAAACCGGAAATTCTCATAACCAAAATTGAAGATAAGCAGATCGACGAGATTGTGAAATTCCTCGAAGGCGGAGACAAGCCTGAAGCCGTTCCAATTATTCCTCTGAAACCTACGATCACGATTGATGATTTTAAAAAGGTTGATCTTCGTGTCGGACGAGTTATCGAAGCGGAAAAAGTACCCAAGTCTGAAAAGCTTATAAAGCTGCAAGTTGAAATTGGGAATGAAAGACGCCAAGTGGTTGCAGGAATTGCCCAGCAGTACAAACCGGAGGATTTAATCGGAAAGTTGATCGTTGTTGTCGCGAACCTCCAGCCTGCGAAGCTCATGGGGCAGGAGTCGCAAGGCATGCTTCTTGCCGCTAGCAATGAATCCGGCACATTAACACTCGTTGGTGTTCAATCGGAAATATCCACTGGCTCAACAGTGAAATAGCGCCTTTGCCAGAGCGGCATTTTTCTGGTATATTGAAATGTAGTAAAGGAAATATATGGCGCTACACAAAATTCAAAGTATTACACGATTTATTAAGATCGAGCACACGCTGTTTTCGCTGCCCTTGATTTTTAGCGGAGTATTTCTGGCATCGAAGAACCCGCCGTCTCCTCAACTCATTGGTTTGATACTTCTCGGAGCAACAGGCGCCCGCACTGTCGCACTTGCACTGAATCGCATCATCGATCGCCGAATTGATAAACGTAATCCCCGCACGATCAGTCGAGAACTGCCCAGTGGAAATATGTCGCTGGGAGATGCCGTCATCATTCTCTTGGTAGGTTTAGGAGCATACTTTGTAAGCGCGGCTCTGATCTCAAGTTTTTGTTTTCTGTTGTCGCCCATTCCGCTGGTGATCTTCACGTTCTATCCATACATGAAACGATTCACTTCCTATGCACATTTTGGCGTTGGACTTGGACTTTCCATGGCACCGCTGGGCGGCTGGTTTGCAGTGAAGAATTCACTTGACGATATTGTGCCGGGACTGCTGCTCTCGTTCTTTACGCTTTGCTGGGTGTCGGGATTTGATATTATTTATTCGACACTCGATGAAGCCTTCGACCGGGGTGAAAATCTTTATTCATTCAGTTCCCGCTTTGGCAAAGTAAAGGCGCTGCACATTTCCGCATTGCTCCATCTCTTTGCATTTATGGTACTCGTTCTCTTATTCTTCATGCAAATTCGTGCGATTGCTGCGCTGCCATTCCTTCTCGTATCCGGATATTTGCTCTATCTCGAACAAAAGAAATCCCACGATGTTGAACTGGCGTTCTTCAGAATAAATGCGGTGCTCGGATTTTCCGTCCTTGCCATGGTTCTTGCCGGAGTATTTTTCCCATGAGAATCATCGTCGGCATTACGGGATCTTCGGGTGCAGCGTATGCAAAGGAATTTCTCAAGCAATGCAATGCCGATAAATTTCTTATCGTAAGCAAGTGGGGAAAAGTATTGCTCAAAGATGAACTAGGCATCAGCGACCATGATCTTGCACCGTACATTAAGCGGCAATTCTCGGATGATGATCTGTCAGCTCCAACGGCATCCGGAACTAACAGGTTCGATACGTGTGTTATTCTACCATGCTCGACATCGACATTGGGCAAGATTGCATCAGGAATAGGAGACACATTGATTACCCGAACAGCGCACGTAGCGCTCAAGGAACGCTACAAGCTGGTTCTTTGCGTGCGGGAGACACCGCTTTCGACTATCACGCTCGAACAGTGCGCAAAACTTTCACGCGATGGAGTGATCATCATGCCAATTTCGCCGCCGATGTATTTTGTTCCGAAAACCGCAGACGAATACATCGACGCATTTGTAGATAAAGTTCTTGGCGTTGTCGGCGTACGTCCGTCTCGCGGTTGGAAAGCAGAAGAGTTGGAGTGATGACGGGTCTATGAAATTTCCGGCGCTTGGAGAGTTTGTTCAATATCTTGAATCGCTTGGTGAGCTGAAGCGTATTCGTACGGAAGTTGATTCACATTTAGAACTCACTGAAATTGCTGCGCGAGCGCTGCGCGAAAAAAAACCGGCGTTGCTCTTTGAAAATATGAAAGGATCACACTATCCGCTTGCGATCAATGTCTATGCGTCGGACCGGAGAATCGAATTGGCTTTGGGCCGTCATCCTCAAGCTATCGGCGATGAGTTGATCACTTTCTTTGAACAAATGATTCCACCTCGACCATCGTTGCTCTGGAAGAACCGTTCGTTCGTTCGTCGATTATTGAAAGCAAGACCGCGTACCGTTTTATTCGGAAGTTCACAGAAAGTCGTCATGGAACCGAATCTCGATATTCTTCCAATCCAAACTTGCTGGCCGGATGACGGAGGAAGATTCATTACGCAAGGACAGGTATTCACGCATGATCCTGTGGACGCAAAACGCAATGTTGGAATGTACCGGATGCACGTCTATGACAAGACAACAACCGGAATGCACTGGCAGATTCAAAAAGGCGGCGGATTCCATTATCAACGAGCGGAACAGTTAGGAAAAGAATTGGAAGTTGCAGTTGCACTCGGAACGGATCCTGCATTATTGCTGGCGACTGTTTCTGCGTTACCGGAGGGAATGGATGAAGTGATGTTTGCATCGTTTCTGCGGGGAAAGCGTATTCCGATGACGCGGGGGAAGAAAATTAGTATTCAGGTTCCTGCAAATGCCGAATTTATTTTAGAAGGTATCGTGCCTCCCAATCAACGGAGGATGGAAGGACCATTTGGCGATCACTTCGGTCATTATTCAAACGCGGCGCCGTTTCCCGTATTCCACGTACGAACCGTAACGCATCGAATAAAACCCATCTATCCGGCAACGGTCGTTGGTATTCCGCCGATGGAGGATAAATTTCTTGGTGACGCAGCACAGCAGATATTGGGTCCGCTGGCAAGATTGATTCATAAGGAAGTGCGCGACCTATGGGCGTACTATGAAGCGGGGTTTCACAATTTGCTGGTAGTCTCCGTTGAAGAGCGTTATAAAAAGGAAGCGATGAAAGCCGCGCTCGGTCTGCTTGGCACAGGCCAGTTAGCATTGACAAAATGTCTCGTTCTCGTTTCAGAAGATATCAATCCGCGGGATTGGTTGTCTGTGCTTCGCGAGATTCGAGATCATTTCGATCCGCATTACGATTTTATTCTTTTGCCGAAAGTCCCGCTGGATACACTGGACTTCACCAGTTTCAAAATGGAATTAGGCAGTAAGATGATTATTGACGCAACGAAAAAGCAGAACAGGATGGGAGATGGAAGACGAAAGATGGGAAAATCGAAACCTTCCTTTTCCCGATCCATAATCTCGAATCTAAAATCGTTTGATCGAAGAATTATTGATGCTCACTTGATCGAAGAATCGCTGCTCATGGTAAAAGTGCGCAGTCATGGACAGGCAATTATGGAAAAGCTGGTGAAGCAAAAAGAATTGCAAGCAGTAAAAATCATTGCGGCTGTCAGCGACGATGTTGATATGAAGAATCAGGAAAGTTATATTTGGGGAATCTTCACGAGGTTCGATTGCGAACGGGATGTCAGGTTCAGCGAAGAGAGTCTCATCGGCATCTCGCCTATTTATAAAGGTGTCATGGGAATTGACGCAACATGGAAAAAAGGATATCCTGCGCCGCTTGAAATGGATCCTGCTATAGTTCGGCGCGTTGATAAACGTTGGGATAGTTACTGGAAGTAAAGGAGTCGGAGCACGTGAGCAATAGTATACATTTCAGAGATACACTCCTTCAACCGATTTGGAAGAAGGTACATGCAGGCGACAGGTTATCGCTTGACGACGGCAGAGTTTTGTTTCAGACGCATGATGTGATTTCTCTCGGGAAGATGGCGCATTTTGTGCAGAAGAGCCGCAGCGGCGACGCTGTGTATTTTGTGTTGAATCAAAAAATTGAACCGACGAACGTGTGTGTGCTTTCATGCAAGTTCTGTAATTTTGCAGTACAGCAAGGCGATGCGAATGCTTATGAGATGACCATCGAAGAAATGCTCGCTAAGCTGACACCGGAAATTCATGAAGTACACATGACCGGCGGTCTCCATCCCGACTGGGAATGGGAGTATTATCTTCAGATGATGAGGGATATTCGTACTCATTTCCCGAACCTTGACATCAAAGCATTTACTGCCGTAGAAATTGATTTTTTCCACAAGAAATTTAAATTGCCTATCGAGGAAGTCCTTCGACAACTCAAAGAGGCAGGGATGCGCACGATGCCAGGCGGCGGAGCAGAAGTATTTTCCGAGCGTGTGCGCAAAGAACTGTTTCACCAGAAAATCGGCGCAGAGAGCTGGCTGGAAATTCATCGTGCAGCACATAAACTCGGTATTGCATCGAATGCAACAATACTGTATGGCCATATTGAAACGATCGATGAACGGCTGGAACATTTTATCAAGCTGCGCGAGCTGCAGGATGAAACCGGTGGATTTCTCTCGTTCATTCCTCTCGCATTTCAACCGGGTGATACCGGCATTAAACCGCGCGACCAATTCACATCGGCAATCGATGATTTGAAGATGATTGCTGTTTCACGCTTAATGCTTGATAACTTTCCGCATATCAAGGCGTACTGGGTTATGCTCACGGAGGAAGTTGCCTCTGTCGCGCTGAACTTCGGTGCAGACGATATGGACGGAACGGTTGGCGGCGAACGCATCGCCCACGATGCAGGTGCCATCAGTCCATCGACGATGGCGAAAGACCAGCTTATTAAGATTATACGCGATGCCGGAAAAATTCCGGTCGAACGTGATATTTACTACAACCCGATCAATCTGTACACTGAAAATGTTGTGGGAAAGATACCGTACCTCAATTCAGTGCCATTTTACGAAAATATTGAGCGAAGACAATTTAAAATCCTTCCTGTCACACCGAGAAGAATGGGCGTGCTTTCCTTAAAAGGACAGCTCGATGCCGGATTATTTTCATTGATAGATTTTCTTCAACAGCAAGACCGGTTGGAGCCGCTGGATTTTTGTATTGCCACACGCGATCAAGTTAAGAGCGTTCTGCTGTTTTCGAATCACGGCTGGAAGGATCTGGACGGTAAAACCATCGGCATCGTCGATGATACAGCAACATCAGTCAAGCTGCTTCAAGTGCTGCTGGAAAAACGATATGGTAGTAAAGCAATATTCCATCGAATGAATTCCGGTGTGAACGATTACACCAAGTACGACGCTGTGCTCCTTATCGGCGATGAAGCGCTGCGATCGCGGAAATATGGATTGGCCGGATTCGAGATTGTGTACGACCTTGCAACAGAATGGTATGAATGGAAGAAACTGCCGTTCGTGTTTGCCATTTGGGCTGTGCAAAAAACCATGACGCAAGAAAAGAAAGACGAGCTGAAGGGAATCATCCAACAATCACTTGCACGCGCTGAGGGAGATTATGCATCGGTAGGGCAATTGCCTGCAAAGCGGATTAATCTTACAATCGAAGAATCTGTGGACTATCTTGCCGGCTTCAATTTCCGAATGGGCGTGCGGGAACGAGCGGCGATAGAAGAATTTCAAGAATTGCTTTTAGAAATTGAAAAATTAGAACGTGTGTGACCTCATCCTGACCTTCCGCTCTAAGGAATGAGATAGTATTCGTAAGAAGAGCTATGCCGGAACAATTACTAAAAAAATATGACGAATTAATAACCACCGGAACTCAATTAGCGCCGCAAGGAGGATTCGATGCTTCCGGGTATAATGCACGATTACAGAATAAATATCTGGATTGGCGAAAAGCGTGCTTGGAAACGCTCGATTCATCCGGACCGATTGGATTCCCGTACAAACAAAAAATTCTTGGCGATAAAAACGGCGGATTCTTTTTTCAGCCATCCGCCCAGTTGATTCTCAACTGTATGCGTGAACTGTACGAAAAAGTAAAAGCTTCGCCCGATCTCGCATCGGCTCCGGCCGCTCCGACAATGGATCGTCAGACGCCGACAGTTCAGACTGCAACAGACACCGGAGGAGTTCGAGTATTGAAACCGCCTCCGAAACACGCAGCGTCGGCACCTCCTCAAACTTCTGCACAATCGCAGGATGCTGCGCATACCGGTAAAGTGTACGTCGTCGGGGAAGCAAATGATCCGCTCCGTGTGCAGTTGCTGCAATTTCTCGGAGAAATTGGAATAGAGGAAATTGATATCGAACGTCAACACGGACAGATGCTTCCGCTTGAGACACTTCAGGTCGATGCAGGCGTACGGTTTGCATTCTTTATCATCAACCCGGACGATCTTGCGTATGCAATGTTCGAGCTTGGGCATTTCGTCGGAAAGCTCGGCAAGAACCGTGTTTGTGTTCTCCATATGTCCGATGTTGAATTTCCAAAAAACGTGCCGGGCGTGTTAACGAAATCGATCGTGATCAAGTTGGAAGAAGCGAGCTTTGGATTATTAAAAGATCTTAAAGCATCGGGTTATCAAATAAATTTGTAGGATGTATGGTATGACATTGGAAGAAATTTATCAGAAGATTCGGGAAGGTGCTCGTATCTCACGGGAAGAAGGATTATTCGTTCTCAAGAATGCTGAGTTATTGGATCTCGGCGACATGGCAAATGAAATTCGATTCCAAAAAAATCCGAAACAATGGGTAACGTATGTGCTCGATACCAATCCGAATTATTCAAATGTTTGCAACGTCGATTGTATTTTCTGCGCATTCTATCGGCATCCGGGCGAAGAAGGCGCGTACCGACTGTCGAGCGATCAATTGATTCAGAAATTTAAGGAAGCGGCGTCGCAAGGTATCATAACAGTGCTTCTCCAGGGCGGCGTTGACCCGACGATTCCATTTGAATATTATCTCGAACTTGTCGAACGCACAGTGAAGGAAGTACCGGAGATCTATCCGCATTTCTTTTCCACATCGGAAATTATTGGAATGTCGCAAGTCTCCGGTTTATCGATTCAGGGAGTGCTGGAGAAATTGTGGGAAAAAGGATTGCGGTCCATTCCCGGCGGAGGTGCAGAAATTCTCTCGGACCGCGTCAAGAAAAAGATCAGCAGTAAAAAAGGCACTTCAGCCGATTGGCTGAATGTCATGCGCATTGCACAGAATATTGGATTTAAAACAACGGCGACAATGATGTACGGGCATCTCGAAACAGAAGAGGATATCGTTGAGCATCTCGAAAGCATCCGCCAGCTGCAGGATGAGACCGGCGGGTTCACTGCCTTCGTTCCGTGGTCATTTAAGCCCGGTAACACGCCTCTGGAGAAGATTATTCCGCATTATGCTACCTCTACACGGTATCTGCAGATGATCGCCTTCTCACGCGTTTATTTAGACAATTTTCAGCATATCCAGGCGTCGTGGTTCTCAGAAGGGAAGAAGATCGGCCAAATTGCTTTGCATTTTGGCGCCGATGATTTTGGCGGTACATTGCTTGAAGAGAATGTGCATGCGGCTGCTAATTTTATCAATACAACCGACGCCGAAGAGTGCAGGAACCTGATACGGGAATCAGGATTTATCCCGGCGCAACGTACAACGCTGTACGAAATTATCAAAGTAGAAGAAAAATCCGCTGCAGCGTGACTTCATCAACAGACGGAGGGATGAATGTCGAAATGTTTTTTCATCATACTCTTTTTAGCGCCCTACATTGTTGGTTTTGCTCCGCAGGATTCTTCCTATACTGAATGGCAAATCGGTGCAGGGGGTGGACAATATACATATGAAGATTGCAGCGGCGAGCATACATCACATTTTTATGATGCAGGCATTCGTGTCACAACGAAATTAAAATCTCCGTGGAGATTAGGAGCGAGTATAAGTGCGATACCTTCTAACGGGAGCTTAACGGTTTTCGGCTACCCCGACTTTGCGTATGACAATGGATTCTTTTCACTTGGCACAACAGGTTTACGAGTAGGATATTTAGAAAGAACCTTTTTTGAAATCAAAGGTCTGGACGAAATTCCTTACACAACGGGCAAAGGACTTTTCCGGATAGGGATGGGGACGCCGATAACACAGAATGGCACACGCATTTGGATGGGAGCCAACGTAGGAGTTTACCAAAGCTTGGGATTTGGAACCAGCCTGGAATTCCCCCTGCAAGAAAACTATTCCCTGTCTCTCACCGGGCGCTACGGTGAACATAATAGTATTCCGGAATACGGCATCTCACTTGGATTGAAGTTTCGGCGCTAGAATTTCTTGCCTTACGTTTTGCCAGCCGAACTCTTCCCGCCAGCAGCGGGATAAACTCCAGCGGGTATCTTAATTTAATTACTCACTCATTCGACAAATAAGTTTATCGCGGCTTCTATTGATAGTGAACCCCCCTTGTTCCCCTCTTTGAAAGGAAATGTGATTGCGAGGAATGAAGCCCCTAAAGCAGAAAAAAAAGAGCATCTGTCATTGCGAGGAACGTAGTGACGCGGCAATCCGCTAAAAGTGGATTACTGTTGGAAAGTCTTGGTTTGCGGATTCTTCTGCAAAATGAGATTTTTATGATGCGCTTTCCCAAAATGGTCGTGTACGTTATTTAAACTTCTTACCATTGAGATTCCAATTCCTTTTAATTAATTTCTTAGCAGATATTGATTAAGGATGGGCAATATGCCGACGGCATCTGAATAAAAATGATTGATAGATGCACCAATATCGTGAGACAAATCTTCATTATCTTATTTCGATAGTTTAATCTTAAAAAGGATTCTATGATAGAACCTGCAGTTAAGAAAATATTATTTCTTTTTATAACTCTGATCGTACCTATGCTTACTTTATTTTCGCAGAATACCGGTCAAGCCGCATACAATGAGCGATCGAACGAGGGTCAATACAAAATATATTTTCAAGAAGCGAACGATCATCTCGGTAAGTACGAATTTTGGGAATCGATAAAAAGTTGTGAAGCAGCTTTGCGATATAAACCGGACGATTTTCTGGTTCGGGCGATGATGTGTCTTGATTATTATGAGATAGCTGAAAGACTTGATGTACATAAACCTGACGACAAGGAGGAAAAAATAGAACTCTATTCAAAAATGAATACAATTGCAGATGAAGGTATTCGATGCGCTCCTGATAGAGGAGAATGTTATTTTATGCGCGGATTAGCCAATGCAAGGATGTCCACAACGAAAGGAATTATGTCCCAGCTCTTTACGGCACAGCAAATTGAGAAAGACTGGCTCATCGCAGTCGATCGTAAATCCGATTATGTCACGCCGAACGGCGAGAATCTTCAGGCATCGAGTTGCCTAGCATTGGGAGTGTACTATCGGCTTTGTCCGACATTTTTCCTGATCAGATGGTTTTTTGGAATCAGCGGGGATCTCAACAAATCGGTGGATTACTGCCGAAGGGCGTATGAACTTGATTCCACACGGATAGAAATTGTAAAAGAATATGGAGTGGCTCTTATTACGAGCGGACTGGACAGAGAGAATAAGAAGGATATTGAAGAAGGGAAAGAATATCTCAGAAAAGTTGCTTCTCTGCCGTTGAGACTGCAAACGGATACAATCGATATCGCTCACAGTAAAATGCTGCTCGATAACATTAGTCTCTGTCCCGGTTATTCGAGGGATGAGCAACAGGATGTCTCCGAGGAATCATATAAGAAAACTCAGCAGTAGTATATCCGTCGCGTGCGCCCATGAATCTTTCTCTCTAAAAGGAAATGTCATTGCGAGAATCCCGAGCGACGAAGTCGATCGGGAGGCGTGGCAATCCGTAAAGACTGAATTACCTAAGGAAAGTCTTGAGTTTGCGGATTGCTTCTCCCGATAAAAAACATCGGGATCGCAATGACAGGAAAAAAGTGTATCCGTCATTGCGAGAATCCCGAGCGACGAAGTCGATCGGAAGGCGTGGCAATCCGTAAAGACCGAATTACCTAAGGAAAGTCTTGAGTTTGCGGATTGCTTCTCCCGATAAAAAACATCGGGATCGCAATGACAGGAAAAAAGTGTATCTGTCATTGCGAGAATCCCGAGCGACGAAGTCGATCGGGAGACGAAGCAATCTGCACAAAGAGGAGACAACTTGTTGACAACTTAATTATTTTCCACTATCATGTAGTTGTCTACAACAAAGGGCGTCATGGCGACCGGTGTTTCAAAACTCATCCTGGATCTTCTCAAGAAGCGTAAAACTCTTACCACTTCGGATATTGTCCGCAGAACGGGATTTTCGCGCGCATATATTCACAGGCATTTTAAAGAACTTCAGGATGCAGGCAAGATTCTTCTCGTCGGCAGGGCAGATCGGGCGCGTTATGTTCTCGCAACCGCAAAGGCAAAAGATACAGTACTAGCCGAAAGACGGAATTTCCTTCGCACCTATCCGATTAAAAACCTGCAGGAATATCGTGTCTGGACGCAAATCGTTCAGCAGACAGGCATCGTACGTCATACAGCGGAAAATATTATACGGATTGTGGAATACGCTTTTACTGAGATGCTGAATAATGCCATAGACCACTCGCATTCAAAGATAGTACAGGTACGGATGACGAGAACAGCGGAGGACATCCGGTTCTCTGTCACGGATAAAGGTATCGGGATTTTTCGCAATATTAAAGAACAGCGTAACTTGAAAAATGAAAAAGAAGCGATACAGGATCTTCTCAAAGGGAAACAAACAACCGCTCCGGGGAAGCACAGCGGAGAAGGAATATTCTTTACATCACGGGCGGCAGACCGGCTTGTCCTTAAAAGTTCGGGCAAACGTCTTATTTTTGAGACCAGGATGAATGATGTTATCATCGATAAGACAACAGTGCAGAAAGGGACAGTCGTTGATTTCGTTATCGGACTTGATTCTGCGACGACGCTGCCTTCCGTCTTTCATCGTTTTAGCGGTGAAGAGTATGAATTTGCGAAAACTGATGTTCGCATCGCTCTGTATAAAGCCGGCAGAGATTTCGTATCCAGATCTCAAGCCCGCCGTGTCCTGGCCGGGCTGGACACATTTAAGCATCTCGTGCTCGATTTTCAGAATGTACAGACAGTAGGGCAGGGATTCGCAGATGAAGTTTTCCGTGTATGGAAACAAAATCATCCCCGGGCACTCATTGAAATACGCAATGCAGACGAAAATGTCAAAATGATGATAGATCATGTGCGGGGAGAGCATTCTCACTCTTCCCGGTAGACAGCTTGTTGACAACTCTGATTATTCTATGAAGCGGAAGTTGTCAACCGCATGGACATCAAATACTATTTGCGGTTGAATCCGTAAATGAAATGGGAATGAAGGCTGATCAATTTCGACGCTCACTAAAAGACAACGCACAACAATGCAAAGACTATGTACGACGGTTTGGAAGTGATTGACATGAATTTGAAGGATATGAACAACGGTTAAATGGACACTGACAATGAATTAATAGGCATTGACAGCGATTGAATGGAGTTTGACACAAAAATAATGCAAGCTTATAATGCCATGATGTCATCTGACAGAAAAATAATGCGGCGTGACAGTAGAATAATGAAGAGTTACACAGGTTTGGAGAGAGATGACAGCAACTAAATGGAGTCTTACAGCAAAATAAAGTCAGGTTACACAGAAATAATGTCATCTTACAGTGATTAAATAGAGTGTGACAATAGTTTAATGTGAGTTGACATGGATTTGGAGACCTCTCGCAGCAGTTTGGAGACAACTGACAAGAGTTTATTGAGTGTTGACGGATGTTTCAAGAGGGAAAAAGAGACACAAAGACAGATGAGAGGTAAAGAACGTGGATTTCAACAAAAAAAATAGGTGATGGAAATGAAGGTTGAACAAGATACGAGCTTTGGTTACATTCTGAGGATAGAGAAATGAAAAATAAGTTTCTTTACTTCTAAATCCCTATAAAACGATACCAATCTCTATGCCAACAAACAGCATACAACGTTATTACCAGGAAGTAGAAAAACTCAAGCAGCGAGGCGGTACAAAGATGGAATCTACCGTCAGCCAGGCATTCTATACACTGCTCAATGACTACGCACAGCAAAAGGAATTAATGTTGGTTCCGCAGGTGTGGGTGAAAGGCAAGCTCGGTAGAAAAGTAAAACCGGATGGCACACTGAAGGACAGTTTACGTCAGGATTGGGGTTATTGGGAAAGTAAAGACGAAGCCGACGACATCGACGAAGAGATTGAAAAGAAATTTGCCAAGGGTTATCCGGATGTTAATATTCTTTTTGAAGACAGCAACACCGTTGTGTTGATTCAAAGCGGCCATGAAATGCTGCGTGCCTCAGTCAGCGATGCCGACAAGCTCGATGCCATTCTCAAAGCATTTGTCAGTTACCAGCGGCCGGAAGTGGAAACATTCCGTAAAGCGATTGAATTATTCAAAGCAGATGTGCCGGATGTAGCCGAAACTCTTCGCAATGTTATGGCGCAAGCGGAGAAGCACAACAAGTTTTATGTTGAAGCGCGCGACGAATTCTTCGAGCTGTGCAAAGAAGCGATCAACCCGCAGATCACACTCGGCGATATCACTGAGATGATGATCCAGCACATTCTCACGTCGGATATTTTCAACACCGTGTTCGATGAGCCGTACTTTCACCGCGAAAACAACGTGGCAAAGGCGCTGGAAAAAGTAGTGGATACGTTCTTCATTGCCGAGGTGCGCAAGAAAACGCTCAACCGCATTCAGCATTATTATCAGGCGATCAATGCAGCAGCGGCGGGCATTGCCGACCACCACGAGAAACAGAAATTTCTGAAAGCCGTCTACGAAACATTTTACAAAAGCTATAATCCCAAAGCTGCCGACCGGCTCGGCGTGGTTTATACGCCCAACGAGATCGTGCGCTTTATGGTGGAAAGCACCGACCACCTTCTGCATAAACACTTCGGTAAGTTTTTGGAAGACAAGAACGTGGAAATTCTCGACCCCGCCACCGGCACAGGCACGTTCATCTGCGATATTATCGACCACATACGCACCGACAAGTTGGAATACAAATACAAGAACGAACTCCACGCCAACGAGGTCGCCATTCTGCCGTATTACATTGCCAACCTGAACATCGAGTTCACCTACAAACAGAAGATGGAGCAGTACGCCGAGTTCCAAAACCTCTGCTTTGTGGATACGCTGGATAATATGGGATTCGGATATAGGAATAAGCAGGAAGGATTATTTGCTGTCAGTGCAGAAAATGTAGAGCGCATACGCAGGCAGAACAAAAAGAAAATCTCCGTGATTATTGGCAACCCGCCATATAATGCAAAGCAAGAGAATTACAATTTCCTCAATCCCAATAAAGTGTATGAAACGATTGATAAGCGGATAAAGAATTCATTCATAAAATATGGGACAGCGCAAAGCCAAATTGTAGTATATGATATGTATACACGCTTTTTCCGTTGGGCGATGGATAGATTGGGGGAAAACGGCATTGTCTCTTTTATTACAAACAACTCATATATCGATGGAAGAGCATTGGATGGTTTTAGAAAATGTATTAGTGATGAATTTCAACATGTATATCTCATAAATCTTGGGGGCAACATTCGAGAACTTTCAGGAAAAGATGGAATATTCTTAAATGAAAAACACACAATTTTTGGTGTTTCTGCCGCTGTTGGAATTGCAATTGGCTTTTTTGTGAGGGATGAAAAGGCAAAAGGACAACCTTGTAGAATTCATTATATTCACCCAACGGATATTCGGGCGACGAGAGATGAAAAGATCGCTTTCCTCCAATCACAGACATTTGATAAAATAAAATTCGAGATAGTGACTCCTGACAAGAAAAACAACTGGATCAATATTTCTTCAAATGATTTTGATGAACTAATACCATTGAGTGATAGAGATGTAAAAGCAGGTAAAAGCAACAATGCAATATTCAAACTCTTTTCACTCGGTATTGCAACTCATCGCGATTCTTGGGTTTATGATTTTAATAGAGAACAAGTTGAAAAAAGAGTAAAGCATTTGATAAGTATTTATTCAAAAACTCTTGCTGACCCAAACTATAAAGGGAAACATTCGATTGCTTGGGACAGCGATCTTGAGAAATACTGCAAAAATCATATAAAGAAAAAATATGATGACAATAATATTAAGAAGTCTTTATTCCGTCCATATGTACAAAAGCATTTGTACTATGATCGTCATTTTAATGGGAGAGTATATCAGTGGCCAGACATTATTGGAACCGATAAAGGTAATTCAATAATTACAATTTCTGGAATCGGATTCAATAAAAGTTTTCAAAGTCTTGCAAGTGATGCTATTGTCTGTTTAGATGCGTTAGAGAAAACACAATGCCTGCCGCTCTATCGGTACAACGATGACGGCACGCGTGTGGAGAATATTACGGATTGGGGTTTGGAGCAGTTTAGGAAAAAGTATGCAACCACCCCTAATCCCCTCCTTACTAAGGAGGGGACGCGCGAAGCGCGGGGGAGGTCGAAAAAAGATTCCCGCGTACGCAAGAATGACAAGGCTATATCCAAAGAAGACATCTTCCATTATGTCTATGCCGTGCTGCACAATCCCGTCTACCGGAAGAAATACGAAATAAATTTGAAGCGTGAATTTCCGCGCATACCGCTGTATGATGATTTCTGGCAATGGGCGACGTGGGGCAAGCAATTGATGGATCTGCATGTGAATTACGAAAAAGCAAAACCATTTGCATTAAAATCCATTGTAGGGGCACGTCACGACGTGCCCAATAAATCCAATGGTAAATCGCCCAAAAGCAGGACACAACGTGTTGTGTCCCTACGAGCGAAATTAAAAGCCGATAAAGACAGCGGTGCCATCATCATCGATGACGAAACCACATTGATGGGTGTCCCGAAAGAAGCGTGGGAATACAAACTTGGAAACCGGAGCGCATTGGAATGGGTGTTGGATCAATACAAAGAAAGCACGCCGAGCGATCCGACGATTGCGGAGAAGTTTAACACCTATAAGTTTGCAGATTACAAAAAAGAAGTGATCGAATTGCTGAAGAAGGTTTGCACGGTGAGTGTGGAAACGATGAAGATTGTGAGGGAGATGGAGGGACGTTGAAATCGATCTCTCTGGTGGTAGGTATAACAGAAGCAGAATGAATTCATGTCAGGAGATGCGTAATGGCAAAGAAAAAACGTCGAGGATTAATCAAAGGGAATCTTGAGAGAATATCGAGTAGAGTCTTTGACCTTTATCATGATGAGATTACCGAGCTTGTCGGAAAACATCATGGTGTTTATGCGTTATATAAAAAGAACCGGCTTTATTATGTGGGCCTTGCTAATAATTTAAAAAGCCGCGTCAAACATCATCTCCGAGACAGACATGCAAAGAAATGGGATACCTTCAGTCTTTACCTTATCCGGAATGTAAATTACTTACGTGAGTTGGAATCTCTCCTTGTCCATATTGCAGAACCAACGGGTAATATCATGCGCGGGAGGTTTACAAAATCTGTCAATCTCCTTAAAACACTTGAAGAGATGATGGAGGAACGCGATAAGCGACAAAGAGAAACCATCTTGGCAGGTGCAAGAGGAAAACGTCATCGAAAGCATAAACCGCTCCACCGAAAATCACCAAAGAAAATCGGCGAGAGAAAGAAGGGTGTACCGGTATTAAAAGGTATGTTTGGGCCGAGCACAGTCTTGAAAGCAAAATTTAAAGGAAAAGAATATTCCGCAGAAGTTGATCAGGATGGCAAGATTCATTTCGACGGCAAAGTATTTAATTCTCCTTCCATGGCAGCCATGCATTTGACAATTGGTGCAAAAGATGGCTGGCATTTTTGGAAATATCAAAACAATGCAGGCGCGTGGGTGACAATTAATGCGTTGAGGAAAAAATAGTTGGAAGAAGTGTTTTAGGAAAACGATAATAAAATGGCAGACTCAACGCTAGCAACAAAAGATGTTGAAAATTGGATAAGAAACGAATTTCTTCCCAAGAAATATCATCAATCATTCTCAAAACAGAAATTAGGGGTGCAATCCGGCGGCGAATTTGAATGCGACGCCGTCTCTGAAGACGGAAAGATTGTCTGCTTTATCTCAACAAGCTCAAGCAAGACAGTGGGCGAAGAACCCGCGCTTGCAAAGATCCGTAAGGATGCTTTTTGGGCAGGTTCCCTCAGTGAAAAACCGCAGGAAATTGTGTTTGCATGTACAGATAAATCAATGGTCGAGCTTATCAAGCAAGAAAAGGAAAATGGACGCTTCCCAAAACACATTAAAACACTGCTGGTGAAATTACCGGCAAAATAAAAAATTGAGGTAAGTAATCCTCGTGTCATTCCCGTGAAGCTTGTCCCCGTGAAAACGGGGAACGGGAATCTCATTATGGGTCATGTAAGATGCCCGCGTACGCGGGCATGACAATAGGAATGGAGATGAAGAAGAAGGCGGCGGAGGAAGTAAGCAAGCCTTTTGCATAACAGTGAATATGAGATGGCGGTGAATTGTTCTCCCGAACAGAAACAGTGATAACATTAAAATGCAAGAGATAAGAACTTTGTCCTGGATCCCCATTAGAAGCATAAGGGGATGACAATGAGAGATGAAGATTGTGGAGAAGCAGGAAAACCTAAGTGCTTTTTGTCATTCCCGAATGGTTTTGTCGGGAATCCAGAAAAAGGAAATTAAGAGAAGGCAAGAGGAAAGAATCTTATCCTGGATCCCCGTTAGAAGCATACGGGGATGACAATTGGAGATAAAGATTGTGGAGGGGCAGGAAAACATAAGTACTTTTTGTCATTCCCGAATGGTTTTGTCGGGAATCCAGAAAAAGGAAATTAAGAGAAGGCAAGAGGTAAGAACCTTATCCTGAATCCTCATTAGAAGCATATGGGGATGACAATGAGAGATAAAGATTGTGGAGGGGGCAAGGAAATTAAGGAACCCCACCATGAAAAACATTGAAATGGTTTCTGATAATTCCCTACCTCTTTAGCATTGCGATTAATCGAGGTACTACGATGACCGTGATGTAAGAATAAACCGATTCATCGGTTTACGGGTTTGCAAACAGGCGATAATCTATATCGCTGCTTGCAATCCATAAAAGGATGAAAAGCATCAAACAAAGAAAAATGAATTATCTGTTGGCCAATAAAAAAGGAATACAAATGAAGAAGATCATCTTTGCCGTTCTGACGTTATCTGTGATAGGGTTTTCCATAAGCGAATCGCAATTGATTCGCGGTTATGGCATCAAGGTAGGCGTTGCGTCCACGAGCCAAAATTGGGAGTGGGCACCAACGGTGGGTGTTACTGCCGCTTCAACAGCAACACACCAAAGCCTCGAGGTCGGAGCATTTATAGAGTGGCTTGATATTCCATTGTTCAGTGTTCTCACAGAAATTCAATATATTCGAAAAGGTTCAGATGTTACGACAAATGTGCCAATGACCACAATAGAGAATCCGGATGGGAACGGTCAATTCATTTCTTATTCTACCGAGATCAGTTATTTATCGGTGCCGATATTGGCGAAGTTTCGAATGAATGGAGGATTATTGTCTCCGTATATTGTTGCTGGTCCGCGATTCGATTTTTGCCTTACGAGCAGCGGCGCTTTCTCTAAGAGTGATTTAAAGACCATGAATGTTGGCGGCACATTCGGTGTGGGCGTAGAATCGGCTTCCATCCTTCCCATTCAAGTTGGATTAGAATTCCGCTATAGCCCGGATTCCCAGGCAAGTTACTCAACTCCGTCCTTGACGGTCAAGAATCGGTCATTAGAATTGCTTTTGGTTTTAAGCATGTAACGATGACTGAGTACGTTCACGCATTGAACTGTATCGAAACCGGCTACAATTGGATGGAAAGAAGCTGAAGGAAGTGCGGTGTGGGAAATGGATTGCACTGGGGGAGTTGATAGAGAAAAAATTGTAGCCGTGATCGCTGATCTCGGACTTGAGACCAACCGAGGTCAACGACCTCGCTACAGAAATACGCGGGAATGCAAGCGGGTGATCGAGGGCAAAGGAAGTAGAGATAAAGATTGTGGAAAATAATGGCAGTTTTCCCGCCAAAAAACGAAAAATCCGATAACCATACATTGATTTTAAGCAGTATTCTTCTATTTTATTTGAGTCACAAAGTTTAATTAATCCGTACTCCTAATTAAAGTTACAGCGTCAACTTTAATTAAGCGATCTCCCTAATAAAGGTGATGAAAGTGGATATAAAAAATTATATAGCAGGGAGTTATACACAGCAATATCAATATAAAAGTTTTACTCCTTCCAAGATCAATAAGGAATGAATGCATAAATCCGACGTCATCCGCCCAATCCCGTAAAAAGCACGGGACGCTGAAAAAACGCGTAAGCATGGCGGGGCTGGAGATGCAGGCGCTTAGACTTGTATCCATTTACGAAATCAAGAAAGTGAAATTGCGAATGTCAAGAATTATAGAAAAAGATATTCTGGTCTGCCTTAGAAGATTATTATTAGGTATTTTATTTTCTCAATTTTCTTGGAGTCAATCCATGAATACAACTACTTCAAATCCTCAAAATACCGAACCGAGTACAGTAGATTCAGTCGAGCTTAAGAAATATGTGGGAACCTGGTATGAGATTGCGAAAATACCCAATAGCTTTCAAAAGCAATGTGCATGCAATACAACGGCAACATATAGTATCCGGGATGATGGTAGGATTGATGTTATAAACCGTTGCTCGAAAAGCGATGGAACTGTCGATGAGGCAAAGGGAATTGCAAGAATAGTAGACACGGTCACAAATTCAAAATTGGAAGTCAGTTTTGTCAGACTACTCGGCATTCGGCTGTTTTGGGGAGATTATTGGATTATCGGTTTGGATAAAGATTATCGATATGCTATTGTCGGAACGCCATCCCGCAAATATGGATGGATACTCAGCCGCTCGCCTGCTCTTTCACAAGAAGATCAGAATATTATTTTCGATATACTGAAAAAACAGGGGTATAATCCTAAAAGTTTTATTTTTACTGAACAGAAATAGTGTCAATATTCAATGGCAGAAGAGATAAGAACCTTATCCTGGATCCCCATGAGAAGCATACGGGGATGACAATTGAAGATAAAGATTGTGGAAGGGCAGGAAAACATAAGTACTTTTTGTCATTCCCGAATGGTTTTGTCGGGAATCCAGGAAGAGGAAATTAAGAGAAGGCAAGCTTACCCTGGATCCCCATTAGAAGCATACGGGGATGACAATGAGAGATAAAGATTGTGGAAGGAAAGAAGTTATGAAGCAGGAAGAGAGCAGAGGTGAAATAGTAATTTACAAAAACAAAGAGGGGGGATCTGGACTTCAAGTATATCTGAAGGCGGATACTGTATGGCTTTCTCAAAAAATGATGTCGGAATTGTTTCAAAAAGATACCGATACCATTGGATTACATCTCAAGAATGTATATAAAGAAGGAGAGCTGCATAAGAAATCAACTACCGAGTATTTCTCGGTAGTTCAAAAAGAAGGAAAGCGAACGATCACTTGCACTTTAAAATGAAATAATAAAATGAAGCCAGAGAACAAAGGTGAAATAATAATATATAAGGCAGAGGATGGAAAAACTGCCATTAATGTAAGGCTTGAGAAAGAAACCGTTTGGTTGAACCAATATCAACTAGCCGATTTGTTTACAACAGACCGAACTTCAATCTTAAGACATATCAGAAATATCTATAAAACCGGTGAGTTAGCGGCTGAGTTAACTTGTGCAAAAATTGCACAAGTTCAAAAAGAAGGCGGACGCCGAATCAGCCGGAACATCTTATATTATAACCTTGATCTTATTATTTCAGTCGGATATCGTGTTAATTCAAAGCGAGGCACTCAATTCCGTATCTGGGCAACGCGTGTACTGCGTGAACACCTTGTAAAAGGATTTACGGTTAACGAGAGACGTCTCAAAGACCTTCATCAAGCTGTACATCTTATCACTGAAATTGCGGAGCGCAGGGATCTTTCCGGTGACGAAGCGAAAGCACTCTTACGCGTCGTCGAAGATTATACATTTGCGCTGAATTTATTGGATGATTATGACCACCAGAAAGTGGTTATTGCAGATACAACCGAACGTAAAGTGCATGCTGTCACGTACGATGAAGCGGTCAGAACCATCGGCCATTTACAAAAACAATTTAATGCTTCTGAATTATTTGGTCGCGAGAAAGACGAAAGTCTGAGAGGTTCGCTTAATAATGTGTTTCAGACATTTGAAGGAAAAGAACTTTATCCAAGCCTGGAAGAGAAAGCGGCGAATTTGCTGTATTTCCTTGTGAAGAATCACTCTTTTGTGGATGGAAATAAGCGGATAGCGGCGGCGTTGTTTCTTTGGTTCCTTGAAAAGAATCGAATCCTTTATCGTGGAGATGGTACCAAACGCATTGCTGAAAACGCACTTGTTGCCATGACACTTCTTATCGCTGAAAGCAAACCGACAGATAAAGAAATCCTTGTTCGAGTTGTAACGAACTTATTAACGAAGAGAAATAAATAAGGGTCAGGAAAACCAAAGTGCTTTTTGTCATTCCCGTCGCAAAGCGATCCCTTTGGGAAATGTTGTAATTGGCCTGCCCGCCGGTCAGGCGGGGAATCCAGAATACAGGACTTCTGCATATGATGGAGTGAAGGGGGGAATATTTCGAAGATTCAAGTCTGTTCGTCGCTTTCTTTGGGCGCAAAGATATTGTTCTTTCTTTTGTCTTGACACAAAAGGAAAGAACCAAAGAAAAAGTCAAGACTGAAGAAAAATATGGGTAAAACCGCGGCTCGCGTCGTTGACCAGAAAAAACTCGTTCGCTGAAGCGAACTCAGACAGTTTTCTGGTCGGACACTTTGCTCGCCTTGTTTTACTTCCATATTTTTCTAAGGTCGATGAAAAAAACATAAAGATCACAGATATCGATTTCGCGGGCATGTGTAAAAGAAAAAGAGAAGATTTTGTTATTCCCAGATGTTGCAATCGGGAATCCAGGAAAAGGAAATCAAGAGAAGGCAAGAGGAAAGAATCTTATCCTGGATCCCCGTTAGAAGTGTACGGGAATGACAATAAGAGATAAAGATTGTGGAAGGAAGAACCTAACCCCCCTTGCTCCCCCCTTTAAGAAAGGGAGGACGCCGAAGGCTGGGGGTTCGATAAAGCGGTTTGTAGAAAATAATGTAGCCAGCGACCTCGGCTACAAAGTACGCGGGAATGATAAAAACAAAATCATACGCCCTTACGCATGATTACAGGAACAATACCATGATAGAGAAGAAAATTAAATGGGGAATTTTAAGCACCGGATGGATAGCGCATAAATTTGCGACTGCGCTTCAGGTTGCAGCCAATTCTGAACTGCACGCCGTCGGTTCCCGTACTCTCGGCACGGCAAAAAAGTTTGCCGGTGAATTTCATATCCCAAAAGCCTACGGCAGTTATGAGGAACTTGTAAACGATCCCGCTGTTGATGTTGTATATATTGGGACACCGCACAATCTTCATCTCGAGAACACACTGCTCGCTCTCGATCATCATAAACATGTGCTGTGTGAAAAACCATTGGGCGTCAATCGTACAGAAGTATTGCGTATGATTGAAAAAGCGAGAGAGAAAAATCTCTTCTTGATGGAAGCGCTTTGGAGCCGCTTTCTTCCGAATATCATAAAAACAAAAGAATTGATCGATTCCGGTGAAATTGGCGAAGTAAAACTCATGACAGCATTCTTCTCTATTCGCTCCGATCATGGGCCGGAACATAGGCATTACAATATAGATCTTTGCGGCGGCACAATCCTGGACACCGGAATATACAACATCTTTCTTTCACTGCTGCTGCTGGGAAAACCAAAAAGCATTTCTGCCGTCGCCGGGTTAAGCGAACAGGGCGGCGATAACAGCTGCAGTTACACGTTCAAATACGAGAAGGATATTCTTTCAGTCATGTATTCCTCCTTCCTCGCAGATCCGGCGGTTGTTGCCGAGATCCATGGCACAAAAGGGAAAATTGTTCTCGATCATTTATGGTTCTGCCCGGGGAAAGTGAAATTAATATATCACGACGGCAGGGAAAAAATATTTGGATTTGATTTCAAGGGCAACGGGTATGAGTATGAAGCAGAGGAAACGGCAAAGTGTATTTTTGCCGGAAAGACTCAAAGCGATTTGTGGGGATGGAATGACAGCATCCAGCTTATCAGTGTTATGGATTCTATCAGAAAAGAATGCGGTATTGTTTATCCCAAGCACGATTTATAAAAAAAGGAATACAGCGATAAGATGCATTGTAGCCGCGAACGTTAGTCGCGTTTTGCAAACATCGGCATGACATCGAATGATAAATGGCAAATAAATGTTCTCCCGAACATAAACAGTGATAACATTAAACTGCAGAAGAGATAAAGACTGTTGAGTGTTTTTTGATATTCTAGGCGCCAATGCAACCGATAAATCTACATCATCGAAAGTCAATACGATTGAAGGAATATGATTATTCTTATCCAGCAGAATATTTCGTAACAATTTGCACAAAGAATAAGGAATGTGTATTGAGTGAGATTGTTGGAGAAAAGACGATATTTACACAAATTGACAAAATTGCCAAGCAGTGTTGGGAAGAAATACCGCAACATTTTCCTAATGTAGAATTGGATGCATTCATCGCAATGCCAAATCATATACATGGAATTATTATTATCAATCCATCCGTAGGGGTTGAATATATTCAACCCCTACCAATGACATTTCAACATGTAATTCCGAATTCATGAGGATCAATTATTCGTACTTACAAGGCTGCAGTGAAGCGTGAATGTCATAAATGTGGATATGACAATTTCTTTTGGCAACGTAATTATTACGAACATATCATCCGCAGCGATAAAGAACTGAACAATATTCGAAATTATATTATCAATAATCCTTTAAAATGGTGGTTGGACGAGGAGAATTCATACAAAGATAAATCCTGAATAGGTGATCAAAGTTGGATATCTGCTGGAGTTTATCCTTCAATATGTGGGATAGATATAGTAAATTGTAGACACTAGAGAGATGAAGAATTGAGAAGATGGAAGCAGAAAACATTATGAAAGGTAAGAATATGAAGAAGAAAATATTCACCAACATCGGAATAGCATTGCTTGTCATAATCATTGGGGCAATCGTCATATTCTATCCGACAATTCGCATGATGACACAGAAAGAAATTGTCCGGATTGACCCAAGCCTCACACTCATGCTTGGAGGCGGCGGCAACAGCGGAATTATAATAGGCGATAGTGCTGTGGTTGTCATTGATACAAAAATGATGGGCAGTTCTGAAGACCTGTACAAATTCGCTAAGGAGAAGGCAGGTCAAAAACCGATTATAGTGATCAACACGCATTATCACAAAGACCATGTAAATGGGAACAAATTCTTCAAGGGCAGCAGGATCTATATTGGGAGTTATGAAAAAGAATTTCTTCAAAAAAATATCGATCCAGAAAATCAACCGACGGATTTTGTGAAGGACAGTTTGTTCATCGATCTTGGCAATGAGAAAGTGCACCTCTATAATCTTGGTCAAGCTCATACGTTGAATGATCTCGTTGTTTATCTGTCAAATCATAATGTCTTGTTCACGGGAGATTTGATTTTCAATCGGATCAATCCGGTGTTAAAGGAAGAAAGCGGGGCAAAAGTCTCTCAATGGATACACGTGTTGGATACCATTCTGAGCCGCTGGAGAGACAGCAGAATTGTTCCCGGACATGGTCAGGCGGGCGATAAAGAAATGGTTGTATCCATGCGTCAATATTTTATTGATATGACGGCTGCCGCCTCGGATCCAAGTAAAGAAAATCAATTAAAAGATAAATATAAAGACTGGATGAAATTACCTGGTATGTCGTCACCTGAAAAGACTATCGAATATATAAGAATGCATGATATGAAAAAGTAAATGGAAACATTGCGGCCGAGGAAAATCCTCGTAGGGACGTATCCCGCCAAATAACCCCGCTGTACGGGGTGCCGTAAAGCGGCACATGGCGGACAAGACGACGTCGGCTATATTGCTTTTGAGGTAAATAAGAGATAAAAAGTATTTGAAATCCATTACATTATATTATAGGAGGATGTGATTATGGAAAAAATTACAGAACTCTTTGTGGTCGTCGAGAATAAACCCGGTGCGCTGGGAGAGGTTCTTGGATGTCTCGGAAGGGAAAAAATTAATATCGAGGCGATTGGGCTCTTCCAAGATATAGCGAAACTTTCTGTCTCGGATGTCGATCGGGCGGCAAAAGTGCTGAGACAAAGCAATTATCAGGTCGAGCTGCGTGAAGTACTCCGACTTCACCTCGACAACAAACCGGGCTCGTTTGCGATGGTCGTCTCGCGCCTCGGAGCGGCCGGGATCAACATCGATTATTGCTATAGCACGGTCAACAAAGGACAGAAAGATGCATCCGTCATACTCGATGTCGAAGACCTCGATCGCGCCATGTCGGTCCTTCAGGGAGCGGAAAAGTAAAGTTGAAGAAGGTGTAGTCATTCTATATGGAGTGCACCTAATCATTCATAAAATAAACCGTTAAAGGAATACCATGGAAGAACCAAATCAAGAAGCGCAACCCACCATCGGCGAATATCAAGGCAAACCGATCATACGCATCCCGACTGTAGATAATCCGAACCCGGAGACAACGTGGCATTGGTTCTCGTTTGGGAGGAACAAAGCGAAAGCGATCGTGAAATATTACGAAGCGATAAAGAAGTTTGCGGAAGAGTGAAAAGCTTTTCAGAATATATTGCTGCAGTCATTCTTTGAACAAAAGGAGCACATCTCATTCGTTATCTACTAATCCCGCCATATTTTCGTAGAAAATCTTTTTAATATCAGCTATCGGTAAGCGCATTTCCTGCACCAGCTTCAACTGATTATCCACGATGTCATAGCGGTAACCTCGGGGCAATAATCCGGAATCCGATCCGAACAATATCCTGTTTGCCGTAAAGATATCTAAGAATTTCTGAAACACACGGCGCATATCCGGTTTATCCGGGTGGTCGGTGATCCAAGAGTTTGAACCGGCAGTGTCAACGTAAACGTTTTTACATTCCTGACCGGTCAATAATGTCTCAGCCAGCTTTCCCGCTCCGAAATTTGGAATGATGAACTTAATACCGGAAAACATTTTTGCAACCGGAATAAGATCTTTGGGATTTGCGAACTCTTCGTTCGTTATCGGGGGAATGTCTGCATAGTCGCGCGGACGCATAAGGAGCTTGCCGAAATGAACATAGATAATGCCTTTGCATTCCTGGATGAGATTGTAGAGCGGATAAAGCCATTCGTCGTTGACACTAATGTGATACAAAGAAGGATAGAGCAAGACGCCTTTGAGTTTGTCTTCTTTCATCCGCTTCGTGGCATTTTCCATTAACACATTTGAGTTAGGATCGACCTCAAATATTCCGGTAAAACGAGCGGGAAATGCCTGCACCGCTTTGACGATGGATTCTTCATCACCGGGAATACTACCGAAGAGCATCAACCGTTCCAACTTCCATTTGTCCATGATATCGATCCACCGTTTGGCAAGCTGTTCCGGATCTTCGCCGGGAATTTCAATATGCCCCTTGGCTGCTAAATTCCGCAGTTCGGTATTCATATCTGCCCGGTTCGGCTTCTGCTTTATTAAAAACTTAAAGAAGGAGTTCGAATAGAAGTGTACGTGTGCGTCAAATATTTTAAAGAGACCAATCATCGCTAAAACAATTCGATAGTACCCAGAGGGGCAATCAATTTTCGTTCTGCACCGAGGCGGAAGAGTGTTTCAAGAGCTTTCTTGCCGCGTTCTCCCATATCTATCGTTAATTCGCTGACATACATTTTCACAAAGCGTTCGCCAAGTGCGATGTCGATTCCGCGCCCATACTGCAATGCGTACGGGATTGCTTCCGATTGATGCGTGTACCCGTAATGAATACTTTGTTTCAAACCGACGGAAAGTGTACGAGCCAGCACTTCACCAAGGTCTTTCCGCACAACATCGAGTCCCAAAGGCAGCGGCAAATTGCCAAATCGCGATTTCCACAACTCGCCGAAGTCGATGACCTTTTTAAAGCCTTGATCGGCGTATGTAATTTGTCCCTCGTGAATTAACACACCGGCCGCAAACTCACCTGACTCGACACGGTCCATAATCTGATCGAACGGGACATCGACATTCTCCAATCCGTCCGTGAAGATTTTGAAAATGAGCGATGCTGTTGTGAGTTTTCCCGGTGTTGCAATCTTTTTTCCTTTGAGTTCTTCCAATGAACCATAATTTTTTGAAATGAGAACCGGTCCGTATCCTTCGCCCATACTGGCGCCCGTTGCCATAATCCAATATTTATCTGCGACAGAAGGAAACGCATGAGCAGAGATGGCGGTGACTTCCAGTTCGCCCTTTAAAGCGCGCATATTCAAGGATTGAATATCCTCAAGCATATGATCGATGATGATGCCGTCGAGTTTCACTTTCCCGGACGAGAGGCCATAGAACATAAATGCATCATCCGGATCCGGGCTGTGGCCGATTCTGATAATTCTGTCGCTCATACTTTGCTTGTCTACACTTTCACTGCCATATAGATGGATGCTATGCCGAAGGTTTGCGGATACCATACGGCATTGGAGAACCCGGCACTCAGCAGGCATGTGCAAAATTCTTCGCCGTCCGGAAACTCTGTAATCGTACTCGGGAGATACTCATACGCCGAACGATTCTTTGAAATAAGACTTCCCAGCAAGGGAAGGAGATATTGAGAATAGAACTGATAGAACTGTTTCACCGGCGACCGACTCGGCTTTGAAAATTCGAGTATCATGACTGTTCCGCCGCTACGAAGCACACGGTGGAATTCACGCAGCCCAAGCTCAAGATTCTCAAAATTTCGTGCTCCAAATGCTGTCATGACAACATCGAACAAACCGGATTCAAATCGAAGATGTTCTGCTTCGCCGGATTCAAGTGCAATAATGTCTTCAAGGTTCTTCTTTGTAATTTTAACTCGGGCAATTTCAAGCATCTTCGTTGAAATATCCACACCGATGACTCGTTCCGGATTCAGCCAAGCCGCTTCGATTGCTAGATCTGCTGTGCCGGTAGCGACATCGAGTATTCGTCTCGGATGTAATTGTTGGAGCAATCGAACGGCTCGCCGTCGCCAAAGTATATCTAAGCCCGAACTGAGTGTATGATTCAGAAAATCGTACCGATATGCAATAGAATCAAAGAGTGAACGCACGTGCGCTTGTCGGTATATGTGTCGATCACGTTTCTCTTCTGTGGTCACATTGTCTATCGCTTGTTCACCGGTTCCATATCTTTTTAAAACTTGAAGTAAATATACACAAGAGAGCCAAGAATTCCAACGTTAAAGTACGCATCTATGTACCATCGCATATTGAATCAAATGAAAGATTAACGTACTATTTCATCAACACATTGCCCATAGGATGCAGACATGATGCACCAGTATATCGATTCTCATGCACACCTCTTCTACGAAGATTACAAAAGAGATCTTGAGAGCGTTCTGACCCGCGCAAAGGATGCAGGTGTGAAAATTTGCATCGTACCTGGAACAGATTTGAAGAGCAGCCGGGCAGCGGTCTCGCTGGCTGAGCAGCATGAGAATATTTTTGCATGTATCGGAGTCCATCCGCACGAAGCTGCTCAAGCGGCGGATAAGGATTTTGGGGAAATTGAAGAACTGAGCAGCCATCCGAAAGTGGTAGCCATCGGCGAGATAGGGTTGGATTACCATTATGACTTTTCTCCAAAAGATCGGCAGAGGGAAATTTTTACAGCACAGATAAAAATTGCTGTCCGGCGAAATCTGCCGCTCGTTGTGCATACACGGGAATCGACACAGGATGCATTCGCAATTGTCCAAGAGGCAGTGAAAACTCATCCGGATTGGAAAGAGATCACAACGGCACCTCGGCGGGGAGTATTTCATTGTTTCCCGGGGACTGCAGAAGAAGCAGAATATGTGCGCGGACTCGGATTTTACGTCTCCTATACGGGAATAGTGACATTCAAGAAATCAGAGAGCATTGAGATCGTGAAACAGATCGGAATTCATAATATTCTTCTCGAGACAGACTCTCCTTATATGACACCGGTTCCTCTCCGGGGAAAACGAAACGAACCGGCAAATATCGTGTATGTCGGGCGGAAGATAGCAGAAGCGTTCCATATCACGGAAGAAGAAGTAGCGCGAGTGACGACAGAAAATACAATGCATCTGTTCGGATTGGATGAGTGATGAAGGTGACAAAGGTGCGTAAATTTATTTTACGAATATTATTTATTTTTCTATGATTGTGTATGTACAAACGTTGGCAAAAAGATTCATCAAACGAGTAAGGAGTAATCAACAATGAGGAAAATTCTTTGTTTTGCTCTCATCGTCGGTGTGTATTCAATTCAATTCGCTCAGGTTATTTCTCCGGAGGAACGGGAGATACTCCAGTTACAGGATCAACGTTCTTTAGGGGAAGGAAAACTACTGTCCTATCTGAGAGATAAGGATGAGATGCTCCGATATCGGGCTGCAATTGCATTGGCAAATATTCAGAATCCCGCGACCATTGAAGCGCTCGCAATCTCAATGAAAGATCCCATGAGCAAAGTTCGTGCGGCGGCTGCGTTCGCATTGGGGCAGATTGGTTCCCAACAAGCAGATGGAGCATTGCTTTCTGCTGTCTCGAACGAAAATGATGCGATGGTTCTTTCGCGAATATTAGAGGCGATTGGAAAGAGCAGTTCACCACGAAGTTTAGATTCAGTCCTCAATCTTGATGCGATGAAACCAGGATTATTTCCGGCGAAAGATATTGCATTGTGCATTGCTCGATTTGCAATTCGCCAAATCAAAACAGAACGATCCATCCGGAAATGTTTCGATTTAACACAGAACAAATCACCGGAAGTCCGTTCTGCTGCGCTCTTTGCACTCTGGAGGTCTGCACCGCATGGATTCATTGATTTGGAAATCTCTCAAGAAAAGGACAGGCTCATTCGATTAGCGGAAGATTCTGATCCAATGATTCGGATGAATTTGGCAACACTGTTGTCACGATCAAAGTCGAAAGACGCTGTAGAGATTTTAGATACATTAGAACAGACAGAACTAAAGACGAATGATTGGCACGCGTGGGTGCAGATTGTTCGTGCGCGCACTTTACTGGCTGCAGAGGATAAAAATGTTTTCATGAAATATCTTCAATATCTTGAAATGAAGAATGATCAGGTAAAGATCTCGGCATTGCAAGCGCTTGCAACATTGCCATCGAACCTTATGAGTCAGTCGGACGAAGTCGATTCAATACGGCAGACGATATGCAGGTATGCAGGCGTGCATTCAGGAGAAAACGAAACAGTACGCGGAGAGGCACTTGTAACGCTAGGGAAACATTTTCCGGATGAGTTGAATCAATTCTATGGTTGGATTGCCGACACGCACGTGACACCGAGGCTGAAGGCGAAACTGCTTGAAGGAATTGCACAACAGATCACTCGCGAGCATTTGAATATTCTCCTCGCTCATCTCAATCATGAATCAATACGAGTGGCAATGGCGGCATGGGATTTTGTGAAACCGATGCTTATTTCGGTTGCGAATAAAAGTCCTGATTTCGATTCAACAGCTGAATTCAAATTGTTTCGTAATGTTATCGAGGATGCAAACATTGCGCTGGTGAAGAGAGATATCGGTTTAACTACTGTTATTAGCAATCTCTTTGCAGATACTGTCGTATGGAAAAACATTAAAGACCGTGGACTGAGCGGCAAGATCATCGATGCATTCATAATGGCATGTGATAGCCTCAAGAATCCGGACGATGCAGAAGCAAAGCAATCGATCATTCGAGCATTAGAGACGATGGACACCCTACGCACCGTTCCATTTCTTGAAAATGTATTATCAGATCCAAACCCTGCAGTTGCCGCGGAGGCTGCTGCATCATTGCATCGGTTGACTGGCAAGGATTTTTCAGCTCGGTTGGCACAGTATACAATTCCCAAGAGAACAGAAGAAGACTGGAATCTTCTCGAAAGCATTCTACCGGAACAAAGAGTTTGTATTACTACGAACAAAGGCGTCCTCATCATAGAATTGATGAAAGAGCATGCACCGTTTACGGTGGTAAACTTCATGAAATTGATCAAGAACCATTTTTACGATGGTTTGTGTTTCCATCGCGTTGTTCCGAACTTTGTAGTCCAAGGAGGAGATCCCCGAGGTGACGGCTGGGGTGGACCCGGATATACGATGCGTACAGAAGTATCGTTAGTAAATTATGAACGCGGGAGCTGTGGTATGGCAAGTGCAGGAAAAGACACGGAAGGATGTCAATTCTTCATTACGCATATTTCTACACCGCACCTTGATGGACGCTACACGATTTTCGCGAAAGTGGTGGAAGGAATGGGGGTTGCCGACCGTCTGCAAATCGGTGATACCATACAGTCCGTTCGGATTGTACGATAGCGAGAAAGAATTTTAGGGTTTTGTTTTCGTATCCTGATAATTCTGTCGATGCTCTTCATCGTAGTTCGAGAGTTTATCATAGATACTACGGTCAGGGTAGGTCTGGAATACTTCTGCGATTTCTCTGAACTTTGCATCAAAGAACTGCTTCACAGTGACGCTGTTACGGCCTTGCCGATTTCGTACATCGTTGATAGATTCAAGTGCATTTAGTATATTGTCTTGCGCCTTTTTCTGTTCCGTAGCGAGCAAATCAATTCCGTCATAATGATAGCTAGTGAACGCGCTGCGGAAAGAATCATATTTCATATTCGTTAATTCATCCGTAATGCCGAACTTGCTGTAACTGGCGGAAGATTGTTTCCAGTCGTTAGCTGAGGCGGAGTTCGCTGCAAGCCGGACAATATTTAATGCTTTTTGAAAACATGAATTTCCGGACATGGGTATATATGTTTCCAGATCATATCCAATAATGAGATACGCATAAAAATCAAGAAAACCGGTTAACGGATCGAAAATCATTTCATCATGATTCATCCGTTGGTTGGGCATGTAAGTGAATTCCCAATTGGCATCCAATATTCTTAAAATAGGCGTTGTGCGATTTGATATTTCATCTTTGACATAAACAGGACGCTGGCTGGCGATGACAACTTGTACCTGATAGCGATTATCGCTTGTCCCGTTCTTGAAGAAGATTTCCATATTGCAAGAGATTTTTTCTCCATTGAGATCTTCATTGGTGAAACGTGTGTTGTTCAAGTAACGTTCAATGTCGGTTGTAAAATTGCGCAGATAATCTCGCTGGGAAGATTGAATGCTTTCTATATTGATCGTCACTTTACAGTCGAGTTCTTGTGAGACAAGAAAGGGCGTTATGATGAACACGAGGGTGAACAAAAAAACAAATATTCGCTTCATAGGGGACTCATTCCATGGTTGTGCACAGGAAATATAGCCAATTTCTTCTGCCTCAGCAAGGAAAAAAGATAGGTCTTGCAAGCCTTATCTGTTTGCTGGCGGGCACTTTATATCTTCATTCAATGGAAAATAATGGTCGAGGCACAAAGGCGATTGGGATGGCGAATGCTTTCGTCGCAGTCTCGGATAATCTTTGGGCAATCAATTACAATCCAGCCGGTCTTACTCAAGTCACAGGTATTCAATGCGCTGCTTTTATCATTCCTAATCAATTCGGCTTACCTGAATTGCGGACAACAGCTCTTGCAGCGGCCGTGCCATTCTCCTTTGCTACGTTTGCATTGAAAGCGGAGAAATTCGGTTTTGATTTATATAAGGAAACCGAAGTTGGAATGGCCTGCGCCTTAAAGCTTGATCAAAATATTTCAGGAGGATTAACTCTTAATCTTCATCGTCTCGATATTGCTCGATATGGCAGTACACAAAATGTCATACTCAATGGAGGGATCCTTACCTATGCCCTCAAGAGTGTGAAGGTTGGGTTCAATTTCAACAACATGATGGGGGCAACCGTTGGAAGACTCAGTGAGAAAATTCCACAACTGTTCACTCTCGGCGCATGCTGGTCTCCGCTTGATGATTTACTGTTATCCCTGGAGATGGAAAAAGATATACGCTATCCTGCAAGTATAAAATGGGGTATTGAACAAACGGTGTTTAGTGTGCTGGCGTTTCGTGCAGGAGTGGCGAATAATCCTGAGAAGTATTCAGCGGGAATTGCAGTGGAATATTCTTTTTTTGAATTTGGATATGCAGGCTACAGCCAGCTTGATCTTGGCTGGACTCATCAGATCGAAATTTCATTCAAACTCGACAATTACTAAAGTATGCACCGTTCATTCTTTTGTTTCTTGATCTTCGGTGTCCCGGTTGCACTCGGCGCACACGAGTTGCAATCAGTGGATACTTTGGAAGTTTCAAAAGATGTTCCATGGGAGAAACTATTTGAGATAGGAACCGAAGATGAAGAAAATTCTTCGGCCGTTGACGAAGCTACACAGCTTGAAGATAATCCGCTCAATTTGAACACGGCGTCGGTAGAGGAGCTTCATCGTATCCCCGCCATGACAAATGTGGTCGCCTCCCGAATTGTTGCAAGACGAAAGATCACACCATTTACGTCGACGGATGAACTGATAACCATCGAGGGTGTAACACCGGAAATGCTTTCTTTCATTCGACCGTATGTAAGGATAAGGAAGATGAATGAAAGATCAAACATGGCAGGAGTGTTCCTCAGCAGAGTGTCGACCGAAATAGAACAACGAAAAGGATTTGTGAATAATGCATACCCTGGCTCGCCAATGAAAATTCTCAATAAATTCCGGTTAGCGGTCGGCGACAAAGAATCTCCGCTGACATCAGCAATATCGACACTAGAGGTTGGAGTCTTAACGGAAAAAGATCCTGGTGAACGAAGTCTCGTAGATTTTTCAAGCGGTTTTGGATGCATCTCTCTATCGGCATTTTCGACACAGTTGATTATTGGTAATTATCAAGTCGAGGCGGCCGAGGGATTAATGTTCTGGCGTGCATCTGCATTTTCAAAAGGAAGCGACGTTATTGCTCCTACACGTAAAAATGGCAGCGGAATTCATCCATACCTCTCAACCGATGAAAATTCTTTCCTGCAGGGAATCGCAGTGTCGATGGAGTTCAGTTCCGTGCAGTTTGAGATGTTCTATTCGAATAAACCGGTCAATGCGACGATTGATTCACTCGGCCAAATATCCAGTATCGACCAAAGCGGATTGTTCCGAACAGAGAATGAATTACAAAAAAGGAATTCAACTCGTGAGGCCATGATTGGTTGTCGTGCAATTGCACATCTTTGCGAAGGAGTCAAGCTCGGCGGAACGGCTTATCGTACACATTTTAAAAATCCTTTAATACTGAAAAACGGAAATGGTGAGACAACTCCTCAGCTATGGATGGAAGGAATGGATATTTCGTATACAAACCGAAAGATCGATCTGTTCACAGAACTTGCTGCGGATCGGTCACATGAAATTGCGATGATTGGCGGAATGAACTATGAACCGACGGCGTCGCTTTCACTTTCGTTGGTAGCACGAAAATATCCATCCGAATTTCAGAGCATTCACGGAAATGCATTTGGTGAATCCGGCAGGGACGTTCAGAACGAGAATGGCGTGTATGTCGGACTAAGGGTACAACCGATTGATGGGGTTTGTATCTCAACGTATTACGATCAATTTGATCATCCTCAACCGACTCAGTTTATCCCGGCTTCATCACACGGCAACGATTTCCTTGCGCTTTCAGAATGTCAAATAACAAATACGTACGAACTTGCGTTTCGCTTCAAGAGAAAAGAATCGCCATCTACAATAGATGAGTACGATTTGTACGGCAGAATGATGAAACAAGTTATTCCCCGCATTCAGGAAAATTATCGACTGACGAGCGAATTGATCTCGTCATCTTCTGTTCGTTTAGCGAACAGAATAGAGTGGGCAAAAGTAACGTACGCAGGGATGAAGAAATCGGAACAGGGTGTACTGCTCTCGCAAACCATGCAATGTGCATTGTTCCGCTCACTGGCACTTCGAGCGAGGGTTGCCATCTTCGAGACGGATTCCTATGATTCACGGATGTATGAGTACGAAGACGACCTTCCACGTTCATCATCCAATCCGGCATTGTATGGCCGCGGCTTACGATGGTATGTTATCCTCACATATAGCGTTTTTATAAAAGTCGATATGGCTGCAAAATTTTCTCAGACTATCAAAGATGGCGTTCATTCTATTGGTTCTGGCCTTGATGAAATCGAAGGGCATACTCAATCACTATTAAGTATACAATTAGATGTTCGATTCTAAAGTTTTTCCGTGAGAATATTTTGTGGGAAGAACCATTGTTGAGAATCCTTACGTATATTGGTTTGATTACATTGCAATCTCATCGAAAAAAGGGTATATTTTCACCGAAACTTGTGTAATGATCAAGGCAAAAGCATGCTTCAATTCCTCAAAAATCTCTTCGGTTCAAAGCACGAACGTGACGTGCAAGATCTCTATCCCATGGTTGAGGAGATCAATCAGCACATGGCTTCGTTAGAAGCACTTACCGATGAAGAACTTCGTAACAAAACAACAGAATTTCGCCAGAGAATTCAAGAGTACATTAAAACCACTGAAGATGAGATTGTTCAAGTGAAAGAAACGCTGAAGCAGTCAGAATCATTTGAAGAACGTGAAGATCTCTATACAAAGATAGATGAACTCAACAAGCACCTTGATGAGCAAATTGAGGAAGTGTTGAATGAACTCCTTCCGGAAGCTTTTGCTGTCGTGAAAGATACGTGCCGTCGATTGGTAGGACAGACATGGGATGTTGCCGGTACTAAAATTGTTTGGGATATGGTACCGTTTGACGTTCAATTAATGGGTGGCGTCGTACTGCATAAGGGCAAGATCGCAGAAATGACTACCGGTGAAGGAAAAACGCTTGTCGCCACGCTGCCGACGTATCTGAACGCGCTTACAGGACGAGGTGTACATATCGTTACCGTAAACGATTATCTTGCACTCCGCGATAGTCTGTGGATGGGTAAAGTATTTGAGTTTTTAGGATTGAAAGTTGCTTGTATCCTGCAAAATATGGATCCTCACCAACGGCGTATTCAATATGCCGCTGATATTACCTACGGTACGAACAATGAATTTGGATTTGACTACTTGCGTGACAATATGGTAGTGAGTGCCGACGAAATGGTTCAACGTCCCTACAACTACGCAATTGTGGATGAAGTGGATTCGGTTTTGATTGACGAAGCGCGAACACCTCTCATTATCAGCGGACCGGTGGCAAGTGAAGACCATAAGTTCGATGAAATGAAGCCGTATGTTGACCGCTTGGTGAAGGCACAGCAAAACTATGTTGCGAAAATTACTTCTGAAGCAGAAACGTATTTAACACAAGAACGGCTAGAGGAGGCCGGAGTCCAATTATTGCGCGCTCAGAGAGGCTTACCAAAGAATAAAAAGTTGATGAAACTCCTTTCTGAGCCATCCAATAAAATACTTATGCAAAAAACAGAGCATGAGTATATGCAGGATCAAAGTGCGCGGATGCACGAGATCGATGATGAACTCTATTTCAGCACTGATGAAAAATCGCATCTTATCGATCTCACAGAAAAAGGACGTGAATTTCTTGCTCAAGGATATCCTGGAAACAATAAAGATCTGTTTGTTATCCCGGATATTGGTACAGAATTAAGTATGATAGAAGGTGATGCAACTATTTCCATTGATGAAAAACAGAAAAGGAAAGATAACGCCAATAAACTTTTTGCCGACCGAAGCGATCGCATCCATACGATCCATCAGCTTCTCAAAGCATACAGTCTCTATGAAAAAGATGTTGAATACGTCGTATCAGAAGATGGCAAGATTATGATTGTGGATGAATTCACGGGTCGTCTCCTTTCGGGAAGGCGTTACTCAGAGGGACTTCACCAGGCTATTGAGGCAAAGGAAGGCGTTAAAGTAGAACGCGATACTCAGACTCTTGCAACAGTTACGCTTCAAAATTATTTTAGAATGTACAAAAAGCTTGCCGGCATGACAGGAACTGCGGAAACGGAAGCTGCAGAATTCTATGACATCTACAAACTTGATGTCGTTGTCATTCCGACAAACAAGCCGATGGTGCGCGATGATAAGGACGATCAAGTATTCAAGACGAGGCGTGAAAAATACAACGCAGTGATTTCTGAAATTGAAAAGATGCGCGCCATTCAAAGGCCCGTACTGGTTGGAACGACGAGCGTCGATGTTTCGGAAACGATAAGTCGGATGCTCAAACGAAAAGGCATACCACATAATGTCTTGAATGCGAAACAACACCAACGAGAAGCAGAGGTCGTAGGGAACGCTGGATTACCGGGCGCCGTGACTATCTCGACAAATATGGCTGGCCGCGGAACAGATATCAAATTAGGTCCTGGAGTGAGAGAAAACGGCGGATTACACATTATTGGAACGGAACGACATGAGGCCAGACGCATCGATCGGCAGCTTCGTGGTCGTTCTGGTCGTCAGGGCGATCCAGGATCCTCACTGTTCTATCTTTCTCTCGAAGATGATCTCATGCGTTTATTCGGAAGTGAGCGCATTGCAAAGATCATGGATCGGATGGGATTGAAGGAAGGTGAAGTGATCCAGCATCCGATGATTACGCGCTCCGTTGAACGAGCGCAGAAAAAAGTTGAAGAAAATAACTACGGTATCCGTAAACGGCTCTTGGAATATGACAATGTCATGAACCAGCAGCGTGAAGTCATCTATGCCAGACGTCGGCATGCATTGCTGGGGGAACATCTCAGGGATGACATTTTCGATATGATGCGTGATGCCATCGATAAGGTCGTAGAAGTATATTATCCGGAAGGAGATATCGAAGGACTTCGTAATGAAGTACGGGCGCGTTTTCTTACTGATCTCAGTCTCACGCCAGAGCAATTCCAGACATTAGGCGAAAAAGGTGTCGCAGATGAGATTATCAAGGTGACTCAAGAATTTTACAGACGGAAGGAAGAACAAATAGGTCCTGATCTTATGTCGACACTTGAAAAGATGGCAATGCTGCAAGTGATCGATGTAAAATGGCGCGATCACTTGCGCGAGATGGACGACTTGAAGGAAGGTATTCACCTGAGGGGATATGGACAAAAAGATCCTTTAGTTGAATACAAAGGTGAAGCGTTTAAGATGTTTATGGAGTTAATGGATCTGATTGCAACCGACGTACTCAATATGGTCCTCAAGCTTTATCCTGAACATCCTGAGCAGCTTCCGCCGCAAAGAGCGCGTCGACCCATGCGTCGGGAAGATATGGTGCTGACACACGATTCTGCAACGGGAGCCGGATTTGCTGCAAATAAAGAGCCTGTTTCCTCATCAGATGGACCGCAAAGAGCACAACAGACGAGTGCTCCACGGGTTCAACAAATACGTGTCGGTCCTAAAATAGGAAGGAACGATCCATGTCCATGCGGCAGCGGCAAAAAATATAAAAATTGTCATGGCGGTTAAACGGAAACAAATTTGGAGTAAGGTGTAATGAAGAAGATTGAAGCGATACTCCGACCATTCAAAGTGGATGATATACGCGAAGCACTTTCGGAGATTGGCGTCAAAGGTATGACCTTGACTGAAGTAAAGGGATATGGTCGGCAAAAAGGACACACAGAGGTCTATCGTGGCTCAGAATATAATGTAGACTTTTTGCCAAAGGCTAAAATTGAAATTGTAGTGAAAGATGATATGCTGGAAAGAGTTATTGCAACTATCCTCAAAGTTGCGAAAACAGGGCAGGTGGGAGATGGAAAAATATTTATCTCACCGATAGAGGACGTTATTCGCATTCGTACGGAAGAATCGGGCGAAGAAGCTGTGTAAGGAATCGGCATCGCTACGCGTAGAGTGTTCGTGATGTGTGGAAATTATTCTGAGCGTTCTGTCAGTAAAAGATGGAACGCTTTTTTGTCTTGAGAAATGGAAGAAATTAAAAAAAAATATAAAGCCGGGTATATTGCAATTGTGGGTGAGCCCAATGTCGGAAAATCCACACTTCTCAATGCATTGCTGGATCAAAAGATTTCGATTGTAACGAACAAACCACAGACAACGCGTCAGCGTGTTTTGGGCATTCTCAGTCGAGAAGATGCACAAATTATTTTTTTAGATACACCAGGACTGTTCAAGCCAAAATATCTTCTGCACAAAGAGATGGTCAAACACGCTGAAAGTGCTCTCGCAGATGCAGATATTATTCTTGTGATGACCGATGTAGCACGAAAGACGGAATTGCCGGAAGAAGTGAGTATGCGCGTTTTGCCGCTGTGCATGACCCAACCTGTGTTTCTGGTTATAAACAAAGTAGATAAGGCAAACAAAGTAGAATTGCTGCCCATCATCCAAACATTTGCTCAGGAAAGGCAATTCAGGGAAATTATTCCCATCTCTGCTCTCAAGCAAGACAATCTTGATGCAATTCTAAAAACGATTATCCAATATTTACCGGAACATGAAGCATTCTATCCTAAAGATATTGTGAGCGAGTATCCTGAACGGTTCTTTGTTGCAGAGTTTATCAGAGAAAAACTTTTTGAGAAGTTCCGGGAAGAAATTCCCTATTCTACGGCAGTAGAGATTCGTGAATTCAAGGAACGTGAAAAAGGCAAGACACTCATCAATGCAGATATTCTAGTAGAGCGTGATTCACAAAAAGGTATCGTCATAGGTAAAAAAGGAGAGGCGCTCAAGGAAATCGGAATTGAGGCGCGCAGGGAAATTGAAAATTTTTTGCAGCATGAAGTATTCCTTGAGCTTCATGTAAAGGTACGTGAAAAGTGGCGTGAAAATGAGACGATTATTCGTCAGCTCGGTTATCACAGTTAAGATTGAAAGCATCGCATAGATGTCAGTGCGTTTAAGAATCTATTTCGGCTTTCTTATCATTTGTCTTCTCTGGGGTTCATCCTGGGCTGCAGTGAAGCTCGGCCTTGAAACCATTCCGCTATTTCTCTCTTTAGGAATTAGGTTTTCTATCGCAAGTATTGTTCTCGGCCTGGTCATTCTTGTGAGGCGTTTAGATATTCCGACCGATAAGAAATTCTGGAAGCTCGTGTTCATTCTTTGTAGTACATCGTTCACCATCCCTTTTGTGTTGATTTACTGGGCGCAAATCCAAGTGAACTCAGGGCTTGCGTCCGTTCTCTTCGCTACGTTCCCACTGTGGGTTGCAATCTTCTCACATTTCTTTCTTCCTGATGAACGAATGACACCTCAGCGCGTCGTGGGTATGGTTCTCGGGTTCCTTGGAGTTGTCGTCATCTTTAACAATGGTTTTTCAGATGTGAGCAGAACAACGCTTTTAGTTATGATTGCACTCATTATTGGAGCAATCATCCAAGCTTTTGGATTGATTGCATTACGGCGCTTTGGCAAGCACATGCATCCGGTGATGCTCAACTTTTGGCCGATGCTTTTGAGCGCAGTAATTCTGTTTGTCGTCAGTATTGGTACTGAGAATTATTCCACAGTTCTCTTCGACATAAAAGCAATAGGGTCGCTCGTTTATCTTTCCATTTTTTGCACAGTCGTTACATTTGTTATTTACTTTTGGTTGATCAAGCACATTGAAGCAGTCATTTTATCTCTGTCTGCATTCATCACTCCAGTGATAGCGGTATTCATCGGTGTGATTATGATGGGAGAAGGATTTACACCGACAGCATACATAGGCTCAACGATTGTTCTCATTGGCGTTGCAATTGCGACCATTGGCGATCTCGTTGCTGTCTATCGCCGCAAAATGAGTGAAACATAAAAAAGAATAATAGTCGGAGTTACACTGAAGTTTGTAAAATGGTTTTATGAAATCCAGGCTGGTAATTTATGTTGAATCAAATGAATGAAGTAACATTCACACTCGCTGTAAAAGATCTTTCCTTGATCGAAAAGCTTGATGCTCTTCCGGCAAAACCTGGTGTGTACCAATTCAAAAACGACGATGGAAAAGTTCTTTATGTAGGAAAAGCACAGAATTTACGTAATCGAGTTCGCCAGTACTTTCACAAATCGCGAGTAACCGACACGCGGATCGACGCAATGGTTGCCAAGATTGTTGATGTAGAGCTTACTGTCACCGACAGCGAAATTGAAGCACTTATTCTTGAAGCAAACCTTATCAAACAGCTGAAACCGCGTTATAATGTCGTACTCAAAGACGATAAAAGCTATCCCTATATCGCTCTTACGAAAGAAATGTATCCTCGCGTATTTGTTACGAGAAGAAAGATTCCTGGATATCGTTACTTCGGACCATACACCGATGTGAAAGCGATGAGGAGTGCACTAAAAACTATACGTGATATATTTCTGATTCGAAGCTGTAATTACGATCTCGCTGAATCTTCTATTTCGCAGAAAAGATTCAAAGTCTGTCTCGATTATCATATTAAGAAATGTGAAGGACCATGTGAAGGATATGTGACACGGGAGCATTACAATGCATTGATCGATCAGGCGGCACAAGTGCTTCGTGGAAAGACTAAAAGCCTGACAGAGGTATTGAAGAAGGAAATGGATATGCTTGCGGAAGCGACAAAGTATGAAGAAGCCGCATCTGTTCGTAACCGCATCAATGCACTCAAAGTGTATTCGGAGAAGCAGAAAATCGTCGATTCAACTGAAGCGGATCGGGATATTGTTGGACTTGTTTCCAAAGGGGATGATGCGTGTGCAGTTGTCTTCAATGTTCGCGATGGAAAAATGATCGGGAGTCAGCACATCTATCTTTCGAATATTACCGGAAAATATTTTGGTGATCTCCTGGAAGCAGTTCTTGAACGGTACTACCTTGATCAAGAGGATATTCCACCTGATTTGTTTTTATCTGATGAGCTGGAAAATAGAGATATCATTAAAGAATGGCTCCGAAAACAGAGCGGTCATGAAGTCAACATTGAAATCCCGAAGACAGGAGACAAGGCAAAACTCGTAGCACTTGTGCGCACCAATGCTCAATTCTGGTTAGATGAATTGGAATTGATAAAACTCAAACGTGGAGATATTATCCCTCATTCGCTCGAAGCACTTCAAAGAGATCTTCGGCTTCCTTCTCCTCCACGAAGAATCGAGTGTTTCGATATATCAAATATCCAAGAAACAGATACCGTTGCTTCCATGGTGGTCTTTGTGGATGGCAAGCCGAAGAAAAGCGAATATCGGAAATTTAAAATACGTTCCGTCGAAGGACAAAATGATTTTGGGAGCATGCAGGAAGTGGTAAAGCGCCGGTATGAGAGACTTCTTCGAGAAAACGAAGAACTTCCAAATTTAATTATGGTTGATGGAGGTAAAGGGCAGCTCTCGAGTGCAGTTGAAGTATTAGATACTTTAGGATTGAAAACTTTGCCAATACTTGGATTAGCGAAAAAACTCGAAGATGTATTCTTGCCCCATCAGAGCGAACCTGTTCAACTACCCCGAACATCATCTGGGCTGCGGCTTATGCAGCAAATTAGGGACGAAGCGCATCGTTTTGCTATAACATATCATCGGGTGGTACGTTCAAAACGAATACTTCAGACAGAGTTAGATTTGATCAAAGGTATAGGAAAGAAACGAGCAGGGGAATTACTTGAAGTATTCGGTTCAGTGCAAGGTGTGAAGTTTGCCACAGAGGAACAACTTGCAGAAATTGTTGGTGAAACAGTCGCGAAGAGGATTTTAGAATATTTCGATCTTGCGGAAAAAGAAAAAACAAAGAATGGAGTTTTATCATAAGCACGATGAATCATAAATTGCGAATCGGATGAAATAATTGTAAGTTACCAATAATATGAGCCCACTAAAAACCTTTCTTCGTCTTCTGAAATATTTCAAAAAGTATAAATGGCGAATTGTAGCCGGCCTTATATCTGTCGGCATTATGAGTTTATCCGAAATAGCTTACGCATTTTTAGGTTCACGCCTTATTGATGTTCTTCAATCAATTAGTCAACAAGTGCGATCAGGTAAGGAGATTCTTGTTCCTGTTGTTATGAAAGTGTTTGATTATATTTTTTATTCAACCACGATTCATGGAAATGATGAAAGCTTCCAGTTTATTTATAGATTTGCAATTGTCGCATTCATTGTTGTGCTCATTAAAGTGACATTTGTGTACATCCGTGAATACGTTATGAGTTCTGTTCAGCAAAAGATATTAGTGCGATTCCGTATTGACCTCTTCGATCGAATTATTGCTCTGCCTATTCGCTATTTCGATGAGAATAAAACTGGTTATATTATGTCGCGTATTACAAACGATGTATTCAATCTTGAACAATCTTTGATTCAGCTCATAGAGATAGCACAAAATATTGTTTATACATTATTTTTTGCCACTGCGGTCTTTATAACAAATTGGAAATTAGCTATTGTTACAATAATTATATTCTCGCTTTCAGGAGAGATTTCGAGGAGGTATGGTGATCGAATTCGAAAACACAGTCATGATATCACAAATACTCTCGCAGATATTTCGGCATTTTTACAGGAGCGAATAGCTGCGGTACGTATTGTTAAATCTTTCACAAGGGAAGAGGAGGAAAAGAGGGTATTCAGAAATAAAGTCGGCAGTAATTATCATTTTTCGATGAAGATTGTGCGTGTTATTGCACTCTTAAGTTCGACCAATGAACTGTTTAATACAACTGCTGTATTATTGCTCGTGATCTTTTGTGGATATCTTTTTATCACCGGAGCAATGGCAATAGATATGATGATCTTATTTATATTTTTAATAGTCAATTTGAGACAACCGGTAAAAGCATTAGGTGAGGGTGCAGCGCGGATTCAAAAGACACTCGTTTCTGCGGGATATATTTTTGATATTCTTGATCTTCCGATAGAAACAAACAAAGTCTTTGCTCCATCACTCAAAATTAAAGAAGGTACTGTTGAATTCAGAAATGTATCATTCTCTTATACGGGTGACATTCAAGCGCTAAAAGAAATTAATCTGAAAATTGGTTCAGGTGAAAAAATCGCTCTTGTAGGACCGAGCGGCGGAGGAAAAAGTACATTGGTCAACTTGATCCCACGGTTTTATGAATTGGCTGAAGGTGCTATCTTTGTTGATGGGAAGAATACTCAAGATATCGATCTCTTCGGGCTCAGGAGCCAAATTGCAGTTGTGCCGCAAGATGTTATACTTTTCTCAGGTACGATCTTTGATAATATTCGTTATGGCAGACTCGAAGCTCAACGCAGCGAAATTATTGAAGCGGCAAAAGCTGCCAATGCACATGTGTTTATCGAAAAATTAGAAAAGGGTTACGATACTGAAGTGGGTGAACGAGGACTTCAACTTTCGGGCGGTCAGAGGCAAAGAATTGCGATTGCCCGGGCGATTCTTCGTAATCCGAGAATCCTCTTACTGGATGAAGCAACATCTGCACTCGATACTGAGTCCGAACTCATGGTACAAGAAGCGCTCGATCGTCTCATGGAAGGAAGAACTTCCATAATTATTGCCCATCGTTTATCAACAGTTGCACATTGTGACCGCATTGTTGTCATAGATTCGGGCAGGATTGTGGAAATCGGAACGCATGATGAGCTTCTTAGAATAGAAAGCGGATTGTACCGGCGCTTACATTCTCTCCAATTTGCCGACAATTCCGCTTCATGAAAGATCCAATTCAAAAACGTATCGAACGCTGGTTTCGTCGGCTGCTGATTCAATTGCTTGGGCGACTATTCCAGCGAAAGAATATTCTGCAAAGCAATATTGATTTTAATACCTGCAAGTTTCTTTTTATCCGTCAGGACAGGATCGGTGACGTTCTGATTTCGACGCCTTTGTTTGGAGTTCTCAAAAAACATTATCCACGCGCGATACTCGATGTGCTCTTGAGTGAAAACAATCATTTTGTCCTGGAAAATGATCTACTGATTCATACACGTTGGATGTACAGAAAGAGAATAGGAAGAATCATTTCCTTGATTCGAGCACTGAGAAAGGAACACTATGACTTTGTCATCGATCTGATGGATAATCCCTCGACTACTTCGACTGTTCTCTGTTTACTGATCAACGCAAAATGGAATGTAGGAATTGACAAGGATAATAGGTTTGTCTATGATATTATCGTGCCTATGCTTTCGCGTCGTGAAACACATATTATCGATAGGATCGCACAATTGTTGATCCCTTTTCACATTGATCCTCGTGAAGAAAAAATTTCTGTTCGATACTATACGTCCTTTGAGTCCGAGGAATTCGTCAATCATTTTTTACGGCAAAAGAACATGTTCTCTCATCCAATCATCGGTGTCAATATTTCTGCGGGTAGTGATGCACGATTTTGGGGTGTCGAGAACTTCAAGGGACTTCTGAATCACTTGAGAAACATGTATCCAGAATATAAGTCATTGTTACTCTATCAACCATCTGACGTGCGGCATGCCCACATGATAGCCGAATCTCATCAAAGTGTAGTACTCTCGCCGATAACATCATCGTTTGATCAATTCGCTGCATTCGTTAAACGATTGTCATTCTTAGTTACCCCAGATACAGCTGCTGTACATTTAGCGTCTGCATTTAAAGTCGGAACTGTTGTACTGTATGTCCAATCAAACAAAGAATTACGCATCTGGGAACCCTATGGGACTGATTATGAATGTATCGTAACAGATGTAGATGATCTATCGATGATTCCAGTCACACAAGTTCAAGATGCTTTAGAAAGACTTATTCGGCGGTCACGTAAGAACGCTGAAGTAGGTGTATAAGAACCAAAACATGAGAATGATCAAGAAAATGGAATATTGGTGGAGACAGCACATTGTCTATCCAGTCCTTCGAGGGATATTCCGCAACGCTGAAAAAAATATACCTATTGATATCCATTCTATTAAGAGCATTCTCATTTTGCGATATGACAGAATTGGAGATATGATTGTCACGACACCTATCTTCAGAGGTTTGAAGGATGTTCATCCTCAATTGCGAATAGGAGTCTTCGCGAGTAAAGCCAACGCAGAAATCATTCAGAACAATCACAATGTCGACACTATTCACATCCTTTCTGCTTCTTGGTGGCATATGTGGAAGGAAATTAAACGTGCACGGAAAGAACAGTATGATGTTGTCCTCAATCTTGTTTTTAATAGAACAACGAGTGGAGGAGTTCTCGCTAATCTGGTTGCACCCGATGGAATAAAGATAGGGCAGGGGGATACGAAATACAGATTCTATTTCAACATCCTCCTCAAACTCACTCGTCAAAGTGATCACATGGTTGAAACTCTTGCATTGATCATCAACATGGTGTTCAATGTCCGCCTCAACCCGGATCAATTAACATATGATATCATCATCGATCGTAAGACAAGAGAGGCCATCCAAGCGTATTGGACAAAACACAACCTTCAGCCACGTTTGCTTTCGGGGAATAAAGGAATCCCCTATATTGTATTCAATCTTTCCGCGAATGACTCGGTAAGAAGAATATCATCCGAACAAGCTTTATTGATAGGAGAATATCTTAGTTCGAATACGTCATTTCAAACGCTTCTTCTTCATGGTCCGAAAGATTCGATTATGCTAAAAACGAAGCAGCTGCTAATAGAGAAAACGCGCTGTTTACCGTTTCCAGAACAAAAGACTGCTTCCTTGCTTGAAATCGCTGCAATCATCAAAGGTGCAGCGGCTGTCATAACACCGGACACATCCATCGTCCACTTCGCATCGGCTGCCCAAACCCCTATCATCGGATTCTATACAAGCATGCAGGATGTACACGAATGGCTACCGTTTCATGTAAAACACAAGGTTGTTGTCTCCGATAAAAATCAGGCAACATCTTCGATACTTATTTCACGAATGATTAAAGAAATTGATGAATTTTTAATTGCTCCATAATGATATTACGTGGAAGAGCAAAATACTTCAAATGAGAAGAAATCTTTTGAATCTCAAGAATGGATTTTAACTATGCGACGCTCAGATAAAGAAGAGACATTGCCAAAGACATTAACGCGCTATGGACTATATATTTTTGCATTCAGCATTCCTGTCTCGTTTGTACCGGCGGAATTTGCTATTGCCATTGCATTTATCGGATGGCTCTTGGAAGGTATTCTCAATAGACGTTGGCAGTACTATCCAACCGGATTCTATATTCCGTTGTTATTTTATATAGTGTGGAATATTCTTGCATCGAGTATTTCACCACGGCCTGCACACAGTCTATGGGCTTTAGCAGATAATGAATGGCCGATGTTTATTATGCTGTTCATGCTTTCTACCATTGATGATATCAATGTCTTGAAGCGTATGTTGCATCTCTGGTTTTTCACAGCATCGATAGCTGCTGCCTATGGAATTTGGCAAACATTTACAGGCATTCAATTTCATCGTTCCGATCTAATGAGTCCGATGGGAAATTATTTCCGAGCAGCAGGGTTTAATGGCTTTTATCTTACATATGCAGGATTCATGATGTCCGTATTCCTCGTCGGCCTCTGCATCAGCTTTCATTCAGGATTGAACCATCGTTGGAAATATAGACTTGTTGCACTTATGAGCTTTATGGCTGTTCTTGGAACATTTGCAAGAAGTATTTGGTTATCCTTCGCCGTTGCAATACCAATATTTGGTTTTATGAAAGGAAAGCGACTTGGCAGTATTGTAACAACAGGATTTCTTATTATTGTTTTATTCTGTCTCATTTTTATCCCGGCAATTAGAGAACGTGCATTTTCCATTGTTATTCCTTCCGAAAACCAAACACGACTAAACCTCTGGAGAACGACTATCAACATCTCAAAGGATTTTCCTCTGACTGGAATCGGCGAAGATAACTTTGACTATTATTTCGATAAATATAAAGTGGAGGGATATTACGACGCTACAGGGCATCCGCACAACGATTATCTTAATGTTTTAGTCAATTCGGGAATTCCGGGTTTGCTGGCATTCCTATCTATGTGGATAATTATTATTCGGATAGGATTTAAGACCTCAAAAGATTCAAAGAATCCATTCCTGAGAGAATTAGCGCTAGGAAGTACATTGGCAATTATAGGTTTTATGGTCGGAGGTCTTTTCCAAAATTATTACGGAACATTCGCAAATTGCTGGGGATGGTGGTTAATGGCAGGATTTACGATGGCGTCGTACCGCCTTTCAAAAGGAGAATAAAGTCATATCATAACATAGTTCTTATATTCACCGATTCTCCATCCACATCGCACCTCAATCAAATCAAGCAGCTTTTCCTTTAGTGGCTGCTGTACTCTATTCTGCTCATAATGAAAATGCCAATTCTGCTTGTGTACACGTTCACTCATCGCTGCAGGATGTATCCCTTCAAACAATTTTAGTTTTCCCCCTTGACAATAATCGTATTCAGCTATCTTGCCGACATGTTGATCTACCCATTCGTCTGAGTGCCAAAGTTTGTTGAAATATTTTTGTTTTACCTGCTGAATATTGGGAGGTTTCACCCACCCATAGTGAAAGATCGTTGCATCTATCAGCTTTACGCGAAGCTTCCGTCCTTCAATTCTAAATCCTTGGGCATCTCCCCAAGAACGCATTTTGCTCGATGGTCGCACGATTCGAATTTCTCTTCGATACCAGCGACGTGAATCGCCAATGTAATTGTAACTGCCGTAAAAATGCTTGTAGTGAAAAAGTAATCCTTCCACTTCGCTCATGTTCCGGTAGAGAGTCATTGCATTCTTGATGGTCGGGTAATCTTTTTCGTGCAGCACTTCATCTGCTTGGAGATAAATAGCCCAGTCACCAGCGGCTTGATCGAGTGCAAGATTTGTTTGTTGGGAAAGAACGGCCCCGTTTGCACGGAGTGAATCATCCCATATTGTTTCAATAATTCTGACTTTGGAGGATTGAAGAGATTTGATCTGTTCCAGAGTGTTATCAGCCGACCGACCAACAGCGACAATCACTTCATCGCATAACGGAAGGAGGGAAGTGATGGATTCACGAAAAGGATAATCATAGATTACACCGTTACGGACAAATGTGAATCCGACTACCTTCATCTTTTAACTTCTCATCAGAGAATGAAACTTATGGAAATAATATGAGCCGTTCCCATTTGTGATGAAGAGGGAATATAGGCATAATCGATCATGACTATACTGTAGCGCAGTCCGACACCGGCAGAGAAATCGCGATACTCATACCCGGTTTCATAACCGAATCGAACTGTCACTGCATCATTATATGTAGCTTCAGTACCGATGCTTATATGATTAACAGTTGTACCTAATTCAGAAGAGAAAGCCGCAGCGGTTCTGAAAGAAACTACATCCAAAGAGAATAAATATGTTCCGCCGAGTCGAAGTTGAGAAGGCAAATCTGTTCTCTCGTTTCGGAATGCAGAAAGAGAACCCAAATTCGTCAGTGCAAATCCAAGCGTGAGCCCCTCTATAGGCGGAGTATACAATGTGCCTATGTCAATTCCCCATCCGGTTGCTTCATCTACAAAGATTTTTTCATAGAGATACTTTGGAGTGACGCCAAGGCTTATGTTTTCTGTTACTTTGATACCATAAGTCAACTGGAAGGAAGTGGATTGAGTATTGAATGTCCCGATCGGGGGACCAGGGATTGTGCGTAATTCGAGCCCGTCCACGCTTGTATTTGCTATGGAAAGAGCGAAAGAACCATATCGAAATGGCACTGCGGTAGATAAGAATTCTGTACGAACATCCTGGATCCATTCTGTGTGAGAGAATATTACTCCATACGATTCGCGGGAAGCGATATTTGCAGGATTGATTAAAACAGATTGAAGTGACGTAGGGTCAGCAATAAAAGATTCGCCAGTGGCACCAATAAAAGGAGTTGTCGGTAACTTTAAACTCGCAACACCTTGGGAAGTTCCTTGAGAGAGAACAAGAGTCGGAAAAAGAATGATTGCTAAAAATATTTTTGGTTTCATTAGAATTTCAAAGAAAATGAGAGAATATGAGTGCCGCTTGGACTATAGGGCTCAAACACATAGGCATATTGAAAGGCAGGCGTCCATGTTGAAAGTTTTGTCTGAACAGATATACCCAATGCAGGTTCTGCAGGCAGATCTGAATTCAATGCAATCTGATCTATACCGCCTCGGAAATAGATCCCATCATATATTTCTATTTCCGAACCAATTCGCAAAAATGTTGCAGAGCCAATCGCTTCGAACTCACCAGATACCAATAAAGAATATTTTGATGGAGACCAACTTATACCGATTCGTTTCCTTAGCGGAAATCGTTCCACGCTGGAATTACCATTTATTCCATACAACGGAGAGGAATCCCATTTATAGTTTGCATTGATATCCTGCACAACAGCCCCAAGAGTAAATTCATCAGTGAGGAGATAGAGCGCACCAATGTCTAATGCTGCTGTTGTGCTTTTCATACCTTCGATAAAATTATAATAGAGGACTTTTAATGTAATGCCAAATGAAAATTTAGGAACAGGCTGCAACCCGAAGCTAAACATGAACGAATTCTCTGATGTACTATACGTTTGTGTATGAACGCCATCTTCGTCTCTGCCATCAATGTCTCCAACTCCAGCGTTGATGATAGATAATGAGATCCCTGCATTCGGTTTCAAACTTTGTGTGTAACTTAGGTAGTTCAGTCTTCGATCGAGAGAAAGTACGCTATATGCTGCAACAGCCGTTGGTATAGACTCAAAGGGCAATGCTGCAGGATTGTAGTATGCCTGTATGTCGCCATTGATGACAGCAGTCATTGCATTTCCCATCGCAATTCCGCGCGCGCCAAATCCCAACCACATTGGAGCGCCAGGAAGATTATCGCTGGAGGCACTACTCTGCAATTGCGCATAAGTAGTAACGCATAAATTTGATACAAGAAGCACAAGGACCAGTATATGCCGAAAATCTTTTTTCACTTTAGCACAATTATCTTTCCCCAAAGTGGTTCCTGATTATCTATATCTATCCGGTAGAAATAGACACCGTTGGCTACAAGTGAATGATTGTCGCTTTTACCATCCCATATTTCATCATACTCTTTTCCACTAAGACGTGATGCATTTTGTATTAAGGTGCGAACCGGATGCATAGCGAAATTAAAAATGCGGATGGTTATTTCCTTGGTTCCAGAATTTGTAGTACCAAGACTGTAGTGAAGACGAACGGGTTCATTATTCGGGGAAAAAGGATTTGGGAATGAATATGTTTTTTTATTGTTCTCAACTTGTTCCGCTGTGCGGAAAATATGCCATGCGGAACCAAATAGTTGAGAAGGCGAATCGAGAGTATACGCTATTCCTTCTGGTCCCCCATACCAGACGGTATCTCCCTTAACGCCGACGCCATAGCATTCTGTCGAAACGAAACGTTGGAGATTTGAAGGATCGTAGATGGATCCACTTCGAATCCAACTTTCCCCGAAATCAGGTGATCGGAAAAGTCCATTGTCAGTTGCAATATAAACCAAAGAATCTTTTACAGCGATATTATGAGCCCATTCGCCAAGCAATGTGGTTTTCCAAGTTTCACCACCGTCTTCAGAATAACTCACTCCTTTCGTCTCATCCGGATCATTTGCATTCACTGTCGCCGCCCACATAATCCTGCGAGTAGGTAAGATCTGCTCTTTAAGAGCGACAACGAAATTGCCAGAAATTGCTTGATTCTGATTCTGATGAGAAAACTTGCGCCAACTTACACCACCATCGGTAGATTTGTTTATTCCCCCAGCAGTCCCGACCCAAATAATTGTATCGTAACTGGCATACACAGAAAAAACCTTATGATTATCATTTTCCGTTAAGCCTAAGCTACCCGATGCTGGTGATAGGTCAAAACTCAATGAATCTGTCGGTGAAATCTGATTGAGATTGTCCGGCGGAAGAATAACACGCTGCCATGTCTTACCAGTATCTATCGATTTGCGAAGCATACCAGCCCAGCTTGCAATCCATACAGTGTTTTTTGTCAGAGCAATGTCGAAAGTAATATTTTGCTGGGGAACAGTAACATCCAATGCGAGAATCTTATTGTTTCCATAAATCAATGTATCGACAGTCCCTTTGTCAACTGGTTGTGGAATGAAAGACCATGTAACTCCATGGTCAGTCGAATAATGCAATCCACCACCGGTTTGCACATCCTCATCATCTAAGTTTGTTGTATACCCTGTTGCAGCCCAAATGTTGTTGTTTTCTATCGCAATTGCAGAGATACCTTTAGTATCGAATGTGGAAGAGCCGGAAAAATTTGTCCAGGTTGTTCCTCCATTGGAGGTGAAGCTTAACCCTTTTTCTGTTCCGAACCAAACTGTATCTTGTTGAACAAGTATATCATTAACAGAATTTGTAAGTGGCAACGAACTAGTAGGAATGGAATGAAAGCGATAGGTTTTTGGAAGTTGAGAATTTGCTGTAAAGGTAAATGATAGGGAAATAAAAAATATCGTTAATAATTTCTTCAAGGAAGTATGGTCATTCGATGACATTGAGAGGAAGTATGGTCATTCGATGAGTTATTGTGTTACTTTTTGTATGAAGTCGATCAGAAGCCGAAAATGTAAACACATAGGTGCCTACCAGTGCATCAGAAGGAACAGTCGTTGTGTAAGTGTAAATGCCATCTCCAGCCACCAAGTCTCCGCTTGGCGGTTGATCATTCCCATCGTCATACATTAGAATCAAATTTCCATTATTTGCATAGCTGCCATCAGGTTTTAATGAAAGATACCCAACCTCGTATATATCGGAAAGACCATCAGAATCAGCTACTTGCAGCGTCAAAGAAAGACGATTACCGATGTACAATGTATCTGGGGCTATGAGGTTTGAAATGACAGGAGCATGATTAAAACGGCCAATATGAACGGGAAGAATGGACACATTACTCTCGTCGCCATTTTGACTTATACTCCACATCTTAAGAACAAAATCCCCCACAACAACTCGTTGAATTTGAAAAGCTACATACCCTGAATAAATATTATCATTCGAAATCGAATCCGGAGGCACGCCATCGTCATGAAGTGTACCTTCACTTAAAATAATAGAAGATTCATAGTCGCCGAAAAAATAATTAACTGAAGCAATCTTTTCTTTTCCGTCGGGATGAATGACCTTAAGTGTTGCCGTCGCACGTATGTTAAACAAATCATGGGATGTTTGCGCTTGTCCGATATACATTGTGTCTGTATTAATGACGGTAAGTGAGAATTTGGCGTCGGAAATGACCGGTGCGCTACCAGTAGAGTCAATAACTGTACCGTATTTCTTCTCACAACCTGAAAGGAAGATACAACTGAGACCAACAGCGAAAGGAAATAGAAATATTTTGAGTAGCAGCTGACGCACTGATTGCTTTCTTACTGTTCTATGAGTAAAATAAAAATTATAGCAATCGTCTATCGGTCAGCCTTTTTGAGTGAAGAAATTCAATCAACTGTATGTAAGATATAAAATATTATTGAAAAATTCAAATATCTAGAAGCCTATATAGTGAGTGGATTCAATGAAAAAGAGAGAATAAAAATGACGATGCAGAACCATCCGATTGCCATTCGTTTTGAATCAAGAGGCGTCTCGTCAGATACAGGCGGATGGTACAATTTAACGATATAGAGCGCTATCATTGCCCAGAAAAACCAAGCCGACCAGCTATATTGAGCGAAAGGCACAATCTGACCGACGTCACGTTTATAAACAAATTCAAATAATGTTCTCAGAATTGTGTCAGAGAGCGATGGTAGACTGAATACAAGAAGAGTGTAAAATGATATCCATGCAATTTTCCGATGGAGTTTTCCGAACATCGCATATATCACATGGCCGCCATCGAACTGGCCCATCGGAATAAGATTCAGAGCGGTAACAAACAGGCCAAACCAGCCTGCACAAAGAAAAGGATAATGGTACATCTCGCTCATGGGTGGAACGAATTGAAGCGAAGGATTTGTCAGCATTTCTTTTAAACCCGAATAGAGAAGCGTGTTTCCGAAAGCAAGCGGCATCCCATGAGCGCCCGCTGATGCATTGGCAGCAAAATTATAATCCGGGTGAATAGCGAGAATAAATTCCCGAGATGGCAGATGAAGAAAACCATAAACAAGGACCAAGAGGGAAGCGATAAACCCCGCAATAGGTCCCGCAACGCCGATATCAAACATTACTTTTCTTGATGGAACGATGGTCTTTGTTCGAATGACTGCACCAAACGTACCAAAATTCAAAAATAATTGCAGTAAAACAGGAATAGGTGGAAACGGAATAAAATATGGTAATGTCGCGTCCACTTTGTGGTATCGAGAAGCAAAGTAGTGTCCAAATTCATGACTGGCAAGGATGAATAAAATGGCGGCGGAGTAAGGAATGCCGAGATGAAAGTTACTGAGTTCAAATGGGTCTCTGTTTAGCCATACGACACCGGCAACGGTTGTAGTAAAAAATGTGAGTATAAATAACCCGAAGTGAAAGAACCAACCGAATGTCATGGCAATTCTTTTACGGTTTTCTTTATGGATATTCACTGTTTGCTCTTGATTAGTATCCATCGTTTCCTTGCTGTTAAGACGTACGACCAATAAAAAATTTTCTTTTCACTTTTATTATCATGCAGAAAAAGTCGGAGTGAACCAAATGGGGTTTGTTAAACAAAAATGAGGTTGTGCATCATTCGAGTCAGACGATGTCCACACCTCTGCACGGATGTAACACTTTTTTCTGATCTCCAATGAAAAATTTCTATCTGCAGTGTATTTTTGAGATAGTTTTTCAGAGATGACTGCCGTCTCTTTTACACCTGTACTGCCCATAAAGACTTTGACAGAATCAATTGAACCATATTCATTTGAAGAGCGGACTTCAAGTGAAACCGAGTGTTTATTTCCGGCGACTGTTTCTCCAATTGAACTGATTTCACGTGTTGGAGAGTCTATGAGTATGTTGACCGCAGGACCATCTGTCACAATAGTCTTTCCCGAGTGAATTGCCTGCAGAATGTTCTCTTCAGAAAGTGATTCAAGATAGACACCCGTTCTCATCTTGCCAAACAATTGATGCCCAGTTTCTCGAATTTTCAAGAACGGAATACCAATCTGTCGAAAGCGATTGAAGTTGCCATGAGCATCGTCGCCAGCGAGAACCAACATTCGTTTACCCTCTAACAATGCTTCTATCCATTGATGATAACCCTCCCAGAAACCGTCAGATATGTATCCATTGATAAACTGAATTCCGATTAGTTGAGTGTGAATAAAGTCCTGCTGAAGCCATATACCTCGCCGTAGGAGCAATTTCTGGAGAATGGAAACACGTTCCTTCGGATGAGCCGCAAAAGAGAGAACAGACGGTTCAACACTATTCAAAATCTCATGGAGACTGTTTTCGCTGCGTGTTTTAAGCCAGCGTTCGGCTCCATCTCCTGAGCCGTGGAAAAATTTTCGATTCCCGAGAAGCAGCAAATGAATATTTTGGTCTTTAGAATTTCGGCATGTTACCTCTTCACCGCGGACGATCACAAAATCCTTATGGTTGGAGTTTTTATCATCTACTTCTTGCTGTAAGAGACTCCATTTGGGCAAATTCGAATCATTCATCAAATAGTTATCCACTGAGTCATCTAAATCGTATGAGTGGTCGGTTACGCAGAAAAACGACAAGCCAAGTGCGAGGCTTAACTGAATCGAAGCTTCCAGCGGTGCACCAAACTCGACCTGATCGTCTGTGTAGGAAGAATGCGAATGGCATTCCCCAAAATGAAGGTGTTCAAATCGCGGCAGAGGAGTAGGTGCAATGAAAATCTTCAATGGCTGATGAGATGATGTGCGATGGTTGTCATTGTGATAGGTTAATTGTCTTCTTCCATCATTGATCTCAAATATTACATCGCATTCTATAATGCCGTTTATACCTTCTAAAGGAACTTCATATACCCTCCACCAAAATTTTTCAGTCACTTCAATAGAAGATTTTAGCAGTTCCTTTTCTATAAATGTTTTTCCATTTTTTCGAATGACAATGCTTACTTTGTTCAACTTAAGCGGAAATTGGTGAGCATCCTTCACAAGAACGAGAATAGGCAGGGACTGATTGGGTTCTATTCGGTGCGGGGCATCAGAGATAATCTCCGGTTCATGTTTCCTCAAGAAACTAAAAAAATATCGGAACCGATAGTGTGTTTCGGCATAGAGAAAAACAGGAAGCATGTGCAGTAAGGAAGGAAGAAGGTCGGTCAAAATTCTCGCCCTTTCCACTTCACTTTTCCTCCGAAGAAAACTAAGAACGGAAGGATTAAAACATAGATAAGAAAGTATAACTCAAACCAGTAAAACCAACGCAATTCATCAGTTCGATCAAGTTGTTTGAGAATTTTATAAAGAAAAATATAATCAGCAATAAACTTGATCATAAACGCTGTCGCAGATTGCACAACCCCGCCCCAATATAACATCACAAAGGGGGAAAGATGCATGAAAAAACCGATAACCATAATAGCTAATCCGGCCGGTTTCATATCAAGTCCGCCTTTACCCCATCGATGTTTTTGGCGAAGAAGTGTAAGAAAGTTTGGACATGGCTTACTTTCTACAAGATGTTTTGGATCGAGCGGATAACGGTATTGCCACTTTTGAGAGCCAACAATTGCCTGAACGACAGTGTAATCCTCAGTCACACTGAATTTCAGTTTGCGATATCCGCCAATTTGATCGTATGCTGACTTTCGAAATGAAAGATTGTTGCCAATACTTCCAAGCGGATGTTTAAAACCTGCTGTTGCTGCCGCTGTACCAAGGATAAATGCCCAATCAAGAGACTGCATTCCTTCAAATGGTGTCGCTGCTTTCTGAAGCGTGAATCCGCCTATTAAGCCGACCTCATCGCTGTATCTTTTCGCAGTTTGCTCTATCCAAGTTGATGGGACCGTGCAATCAGCATCGGTGATGAGAATTATTTCCCCATTAGCCGCATCGATACCTTGGGCTAGTGCATTAGCCTTGCCTCGCAAATATGCATCTTCTTGAACACGAACCAATTTAATCTGTGGATAGCGCTGAATGAAGTTCTGGCAGACAGCTTCTGTCCTGTCAGTTGATCCGTCATTGACTACAATAATTTCGTATTGAGATGTCGGATAAGATTGGTTTGCTGCAGATTCAAGACAATTCGGAAGGTTTGTCTCTTCATTTCGAGCGGCTACGATAACTGAAACAAAAAGTTCTGATGAATCCAATATATGATCTCGATTACGCCTAAGACCAAAGAGGAATAATCCTGCTTGACAAAGATAAAGAGTCGTAACAACGAAAAGAAACGTTTCGAAAGTCATAATTGTAACGGTTGAAAAATAAATTCCTTCCCTTGTAATATATCGAGGAGAGAAGGAAGATACGTATGAAGTTTTTGGGCAGTGTCTTTATTGTCGTGAAAAAGGAGAATGGAACCATTCGATGTCTGGTGTAGAACACGGCGTTCTATGTCTAATTGTCTGGTCAGTCGATAGTCCTTGCTGTCTATATTCCAGAGTACACAGGTCGATCCAATCTCTTTGAGCACATTCAGAATTGTTAAATTAAAGTAGCCATAAGGAGGGCGGAAATATCGTGTCCGTTTACCTAAATTCGATTCCAAAATCTCCTCTGTCTGAATTATTTCTTTTCGTATAAACGCTTCGTCCTTAAAGAATAAATTCGTGTGGTTATAGGAATGATTCCCGATATCATGCCCTTCCGTGGCTACCTGTCTGGCAATATCAGGGTATTGCTGCACATTCTGCCCGAGGAAAAAAAATGTTGCTCGAATGTTTCGTTCTCGGAGAATATTCAGAACGGCCGGTGTTGCTGTCGGATGTGGTCCATCATCAAACGTGAGATGAATCCCTGCTGCGGTTGTCGTGAAGAGAACCGAAGGAAAAAGCAGCTGCAAAATTCGAGTATCGTATCTCATCGCCGAAGTGTACGTCCCTTCCACTGCATCGAAGCAACTTGCCCGATAGCAGCAGCAATGACAATATACGGAACGTGCAAAAACTCTGCAATCAGAAAGTGGAATATTGGGATGCGTTGTCGGAATAACCGTGCTCCGGAGCGAAGCGTGAAATAATCCACCAAAATTTTACCGCCGAATGCTACTGTAAACAGTTGGATGAGCTGCGGTTCACGGAAAAGCAATACCATTGTGAGAAGCATACTTGCAAAAAATATATACAAACCAACGAGCGTGAATAAAATTGATTTGTCTTCATAATGACCGCGTTTGTTTGCCCATCGAATACGCTGACGAAAGAATGTTGAAACTGTGTTGGATGAGTTTGTTGTTACAACTCCATCTGCTTCCGGAGCAAATACAACTTTGCCGATTTTCCTATGTACCATTTTATTCATCAAGGATTCGTCATCATTGGAACTGCTCTTCTCGTTAAAACCGTCAATGGCTGTAAATGCATCTTTCCGATAGGCAAGATTTGCCCCGTTACAGATGATGGGACGTCCCGAACCGATCAATCCGGCTGCTGTTGTGATGAGTCCAAGAAATTCTAATTGTTCCATCTTTGCAAAAAAAGTACTGGAATCTCGTTCCGCAACAGGTCCCGCAACAAACACAACGCCTTCTTCAAAGTGATTGACCATAATTTCAATCCACTGCGACGGAACTAGACAATCGGCATCTGTGGTCAGGATGATTTCTCCGGTTGCTTGAGCGATGCCCTTTGCAAGAGCGATTGGTTTACGGCCGATTTTTTGTTCAGAATCAAACATCAACGAGAGAAGGTGAATGTTGGCGTAATGTTCCGAAAAAGATTTGACGATGGAAGCAGTCTTGTCCGTAGATCCATCGTCAACAATAATAATCTCGTAGCTGTTGGTGGGATAGGTTTGCTTGAGCAGTGATTGAAGGCATTTTTCAATATCTTTCTCCTCATTTCTCGCTGCCACCACAACGCTTATACGATGAGCGATATTTTTGGGCTGTGCAAACCGAAGAGAGAGCAAACCAATGCGTACGCGCGTAATAAAATATACATAATAGACCGATGACAACGATAGTACGACGAGTGTTATAATTTCAATCATGAGGATGTGTTTTTGGTTTGGACATTAATGATTGAAAGATAGTCCATGCGGTGACGTGTTGATGCTTCAAGAAGATGGTCCCGCAAATACTTGGAAATAATACATTGACCACAAAGAGCAGCAGCGATGCATTCAAAGCAGCTGCTTGTGAAATACCAAACTTTGAAAAAAAGAAAACTGATCCTGCTTCCCGAATACCAAGATCACCCAAAGAAATCGGGAGACAAGATTTCACAAACATCATTGCACTTGTTCCTATGAATGCATGGAAGAGCGTGATCTCACCGAATGCATGAATGAAATAGAACATTTGTAGTACCAGAACCCCATGAAATAAAAGTGTGTAGAGAAGTGTTGTAAACAACTGTTGCGGGTTCAAGAGAGTAAATCCATCAAGCACGTTCGTTACCCATGACTTTTGAAAAAAAGATGCATTCAGACGATGTCCACATACTGCGAGCAGATCCATGCGCATGAAGAATAAGAGGAAAAAAATTACAATAAAAAAAGATATAAGAGTAAAGAAGAACAAGTCACTTAAAAACAAAAATAAAAGACTTATGAGTCCGGCAGTGCTCGTGATAACAAATATTTGTGCTCGGTCAAGAAGAGCTAAACCAACCAAATGAGATTTTCTTGCGTCGACAATGTGCAAAGCGCGTCCGGCAAAATCGCCAATTTCACCGGGCGTAAAAGAGCCGAAGGAAATTCCAAGCATCACCGAGCCGAACGATTCCCAAAATGAAGGCGTATTCTTTACGGAGTGAAGCATAATACGCCATTTCAAAGTCCTGATACCAAGATTCGCAATGAGCAAGAGTCCGCCGAAAAGGATATATCTACCGTCCGCAGATTGGTAAGCAGAAAGCACATTCTGCCATGTTACTAAGGAGATAACAAGATAGAGAACGATCGCACTGATGACGATACGAGTCACTACCGAAATCAATTTATTTCGATTCTGTCCGGTTTCGATTTTATCCACACTATTTAACTTTGTTTCCATTCAAACTTTTTTAAAATACCCAGAGGTCCGATGAGTGAATTGTAGAGAATATAAAAAACTTCCATAATAATAAGTGAGCGACAATATGTGCTGGCATCGAATGTGCCTGCTGAGAAAAAAACCAATATCGTATCTGCAAAGAGCTTTGTTCCAATACACGCAAGAACAATAGGAATTGATATCAGGTGAAGTAAAAATAAAAAAGTGGAGAAGAAGAGCAAAAAGTTCGCAAAGTGATAGAAGAAGAAGAAAAGCATCATAGGGAATGTAAAGACCTTGGATGCAGAGAAATGACGCTTGCGTTGCTCGACGAATGACCGGAAGTCGGCAGGCGGTACTGTTGGGACAAAACTTTCTTTCGTTTTCATATAACGAATTTCCCAATCTGTTTGTCTGCGAACGAGCTGCAAAAAGAGATCATCATCGCCGCTGATAGACTGTTTGATTTTCTCAAAGCCGTTTACCTCGTCATAAAGCTTCCTTCGGTATGCAAGATTCCTCCCTGTGCAAAGCCAGCCGAGATTCCAACCGATAGCGCCACACGACCAAATTGCAGCCCGGAATTCCTCATACGCAATAAACTTAAAGAATATCTTTCTCAAGATTCCATTCGTTATTGTTTTGTTAGATGGAATCGTATAAGGAGAATAGCCGGCAACGAGGCCAACTTCCGGCTCAAATTGCTGGACCAATTCTTTCAGCCAAGTAGGAGGAGGAAAACAATCTGCATCTGTAAAACAAAGAATTTCACCTTTGCTTGCTTTAATTCCTGCTCTGAGCGCATTTTTCTTCGCCGGCATATCGCTCGGAACGATTGCGATGTCTATTCTCTTGATGGCAGGATTTTTCTTTTGAAAGTCAGCTATGATAGTGGCTGTGCTATCTGTCGAACGATCATCGACGATAATGATTTCATAATGAGTGTATGTTTGCTGAGAAAGGCAATCAAGGAGCAATCCAATGGTTCTTTCTTCATTGCGCGCCGCCACAATGACAGAGATAAATGGCTGAAGCGGACTTTTTGTTTGTTTGCAGCGCTTGAGCCCTATAGTCAAGCCAAGATGAACAGCAAGATAAAAAGCCGCGGCGAGTATAAGAAACCATCTGATGATTATGAGAATTTCCATTATGTCATAATCGGAAATAATGGGTTCTTTTGCAATGTCTAAAATGAAATCAGGATGCCACGGAAATCATTTCGCTTCGATTGAAAATAGGATGTCTTCCGCCTATTGACAATATCGAAACCTTGATTTTCATTTAAAGACTCATTACCCTTGTGCAACAGTTTTTGGGCGGAAGCACGGTTCTACATCACTAAAATAACTCATTCAATTCATTATTACCTCAGGAGGTTTATATGCGATCAGTTATCAGTTCTCTCCTTGTCACAATGTCGCTAATGCTGATAGGTTGCGGTGGCACAAAATCACTTCAGGCAACTGATACAGGTGAAATTCCTGATTGGTTTACTAATGTTCCAAAAGATCCAAATTCCTTATATGGTGCAAAAACAGCCACTTCACAAGACCTCCAACTTGCAATTGACAAAGCGGCAACAGATGCACGAGCAGAAATTGCACGGCAAGTGGAAATAAAAATCGAAGGTCTGCAAAAGAGGTTCCAAGAAGAAACTGGTACCAGCACTGATGCACAATTACTAGATCAATTCACACAGGTAAACAAAACGGTTGTTTCAACCAGCCTTTCAGGCACTCAGATTGCAAAGCAAAAACAAATGAAAGATGGAAATCTCTGGCGTGCCTATGTGCTCGTTGAATATTCGGTTGGCGCTGCAAACGAAGCATTTATGAAGCAAATCAAGAATAATGAACAACTCTATACTCGTTTGCGTGCAACGCAAACTTTCAAGGAATTGGACGAAGAAGTGAAGAAGCTTGAAGATGCCAAGAAGCCACAATAGTAACTCAAAAACGATTATTCATTTTCTTACGCGTCAAATAACTTCGTAATATTATGAAGATAATATATTGCTCACTACTCATTGCTATTTCCTTTCCTCTATTTGCAGGAACTAAAACATGCGTTCGTGAATATACGTACAAAGCAGGTGAAGCCGACAGTAAAATCACCTCGCGTGCTATTGCGCTTGACCAGGTAAAGAGAATTTTGCTGGAAGAAATCGGCGTGTATCTTCAAAGTTCCATAGAAACGAAAAAAGAGGAACGAGATACTTCATATAAAGAGTTAACGATGGAGCAAGTTCAAAGTATCACTGCCGGAATTACAGAGACGAAAATCATCGAAGAACGATGGAATGGCGAAATCTATTACATCAAAGCATCTATTACCGTTGACCCTGATGAAGTAAATAAAAATATTGCTCGCATTGGTGCAGATCAAAGCAAACTAAAAGAGCTTGTTGATATAAAACGTAAAGCTGATGATGCTTTTGCTGAAATTGAAAGATTAAGAAAAGAACTTGCATTATCAAAATCTGAAAATGATAAAGTAGCAAAACAAGAAGAATATATTGCTGCTTCAAATACTCTTTCTGCTTCGGATTGGTTTGAAAAGGGATATAATGCCGCCGAATTAAAAGATTATGATAACTCAATTTTGTATTTTCAAAAAGCAATCGAGCTGAAACCGGATTATGTATATGCCTACTACAACATGGGAAATATAAAGTTTGCACTTAGCGACTATGAAGGAGCTATTGCTGATTACAGCGAAGCAATCAGTTTGAAACCGGAATTAGCAGAAGCCTACTACAACAGGGGAACCGTAAAGATTAAGCTTGAAGATTATCAGGGTACCATCACCGACTGTAACGAGGCAATCGAGCTGAGACCTGATTATACAGATGCCTACATAAACAGGGGGATTGCAAGATCTGAAATCGAAGACAATCAAGGAGCCATTGCTGACTTTACGAAGGCGACTGATTTGCAACCAAGTGCCAACGCATATCATTGCAGGGGCCTCGTAAAGAATAAGCTTGAAGATTATCAAGGAGCTATTGTTGATTACACCGAAGCAATCAGCTTAGAACCGGAATTAGCAGAAGCCTATTATAACAGAGGTGTCGCAAAGAATAAGCTTAAAGATAATCGAGGAGCTATTGCTGATTATACTAAGGCTATCGGTCTGAAACCGAATTATGCGTACGCCTATGGTAACAGAGGGTTAGCAAAGGGTATTCTTTATGACTGGCAGGGAGCCATTGCTGATTTCACCGAGGCAATCAATCTGAAACCGGATTATGCAAGGGCCTACTATAACAGGGGGTTAGTATATTCGGGGCTTGATCAAAAAAGCAAAGCGCTGGCTGACTTCATGAGAGCGATAGAAATGGGTTATCGCGTCTCTCAGGAGGTTTTGGATATGTGCAAGTAGGTTCCATTTTACTCCATTAGGAATTTGTTAGCACGCTTAAAAAAGTATTAGAAAATAATATGGACTGTGACCGTTTGATATTTGATGCCTTCTATGAACGAATTAGAAATAAGTCTGAAGAACTTGGAATTAAGACTCTCCTTGAGTATTGCATTCAAGGTGAATCAAGTACTCATACATTCTATACTTCAATAATTACTAAAAAGAAAGAAGTACGTCGATTTGATATTTATGGGCTATACGTTGATTTAAATATTACGACATTGGATTTGAGATATATAATCTCCTGCCTCTATTTTTTCTTACCCCACATAAACGACCCCATTAAAGAGTGTGGCTCTCATAGCCAGAATTTGTATGACCGTATGTATTTCATGTATGTCAGTTTCGCTTATCAAGTTGTATATATCTATTGGGATAGGATTGGAGATTTGCTTGATAATTATTTCCCTACAGGTTTGGGTGAACGAGAAGTATATTTTGCTAATGTTATAGACAATATCCCCGATGGGTATAAATCGTCTCCATACTATGATTGGTTTGTAAAATTTAAGCAAGATGAATTCAAAAATCTCAATGAAGTGCGAAGGCAAATTGTACATTATAGAGGGCTTGAACATAAAAGCAATATAGATGCAATGTTTGTTGGCGTTACTCAAGATAAAAAGGAATTAGAAAAATTAAAAAAACAGAAGGAAGGATATGCTGAATTATTTAGAAAACATTATGAAATTATGTTAAACGGTTTTGAAAAAGCTCTAAGACTTATTAATGAATTACCAGATAAAGAGACGTAAAAGCCACACAGCAACAGCTATAGATAAGGATATTAAAGCAACCGCTTATAATATGACTGAACTGGGAAGAAGGTCAATGCCCCGACAATGACGATAACTCCAATTAGCAACACGGCGAATAGTACCATGTCTGTTGAAAATGTTCCTGAGGAAGGTGGAGTGATTCTCTTTTTCGCCATACTGCAGGCTATAGCAAGCGTAGGTGCGTTAAGCATTGCGCTCAGAGATTCTGTGAAGAATTGAAAGTGAAGTGAATGAACTTGGTTCGTTTTGTGCAATTTAAAAGTTATCAGTGCGATAGCTTACTTGTCCGCCGGTTGGTTGGCGGAGCGGCCATCCGTTAGGGCGCATTCAATGAATTTAGAAGAATATCAAAATCTGCTTGGGATGTGTTGGCTAAACTATAATTCATTGGAAACCACAATACGTTTCTACTTGATGAATTACGAAAAACAATCTCACCATGGTCTTGAAATAAACGAAGGTGAAACTTGTCAGGAAGATTATTTGACTAATTATATGACTTTCCGACAATTGCTTGATAAATATAATGGAGTTGTCAAGAATGAATTCCAGATACCTAACGGAAAATTCATAATTAAATTTAGAGATTCTATGGCTCATGGTAGAACGGTTACTAAAGATGATTTTCCTATGACAGTCTATATATATTCTAAACCTCAAAAGCATGTTGTAAAGCTTGAAATTAAACAAGAATTATCCAAGAAATATTTAGAGTCAATTGCTACGAAATTATATCATTCTATTATGATTGTAGATAAAGCTCTATCAAAAATTAAATAATGCACCCTAACCCGCGGCTCCCCGCAAACAACGCGGGGTTTCACACAAACAACGCGCTGACGGAAAGAGCGTAAGTACTTTTAGGACGGCTTGACACACTCACATCACGCCGTTCTTTGCATTTCTTGACTATCCGTCAAAAATGCAATATCTTCATAAAAGAAACTTATTTTCATCAAAAATCCCAATTCGTTGTTCATCGGAGTCATGTGAATCAAAAGGCAAAACTAAAGACATTTAAGCGATTACATTCGTCATCTTCCACTAGAACCGAATCGACATATCAGAAAACAACTCTTCCGAATGGCGTTCGTGTTATCACGGAAGCGATTCCGCACGTACGTTCTCTTTCACTCGGTTTTTGGATTGAAACCGGCTCACGAAATGAATTACCGGCAAAAAACGGTATTTCACATTTCATAGAGCATATGGTGTTCAAAGGCACCAAAAAACGCACTATAAAAGAAATTGCCCAGAGCATCGAATCTGTCGGCGGATATTTGAATGCGTTTACAAGCAAAGAACATACCTGTTATTATGCACGAGTACTTGATGAACATCTGGAGTTAGCAGCCGATGTTCTTTCTGATATAGTTCTTGCACCGACATTTCCGGATAAGGAACTGGCGAAAGAAAAAAATGTCGTTCTGGAAGAATTGAAACAGGCGGAAGACGATCCGGACGACATTATACACGATTACTTTGAAAAAGCCATTTTTAAAACGCATCCGCTTGGTATGCCGGTTATCGGAACGAAAGAGTCTATTTCTTCTTTATTGAGAAAAGATCTCGTTCAATATAAGTCGGAACAGTACACATCTGATAATCTTGTCATTGCGGCAGCAGGGAATATTAGTCACGAGACAGTTGTTGAATTATCAAAACGTTATCTCAAAAATATCCCATCGAGTACGAAGCAGAAAAGAGCCGGGAAATCCGGTTCGGTTATTGAAGAGCCGAATTATGTTTTGAGTGAATATTATAAGCCTATTCAACAGGCTCATATCTGTCTTGGCACCATCGGTTGCAGCGTGAAAAGTGAAAAGCGCTTTGCCATGCAAGTACTGAATACATTGCTGGGCGATGGAATGAGTTCCAGATTGTTTCAAAACATCCGGGAAAAATATGGATTTGCTTATGCAGTCTACAGTTTCAACAATATGATGCAGGAAACTGGTTCAGCAGGAGTCTACATTGGAACAGATGACTCTCATGTTCAGCGGTGTATCGATCTTGTGTGGAAAGAACTGAAATCCGTGCGCAAACACGCTATCACCAAACAGGAATTGGAACGCACGAAGGCACAATTGAAGGGGAGTCTGATGCTGGGAATGGAAAATATTCCTAACCGGATGATACGATTAGGCAGCTCAGAGTTATATTTTGGAGAATTGATTACGCTCGATGCGATCATTGCAAAGATTGACGCTGTGACAAAAGATGAAGTTCAGGAAATGGCTGAAGGATTGTTCGTAGAAGAACGTTTCGCGACAGTTATCTTTCATCCGAACGGAAAACACGAAACCAAATCTGAATAGTTACCTTACAAAAGATTCAACGACTTTGATGGATACACCAAATAAAAATACTGAAGAAAGTTTTGTAAAGATTTCCCGAAGGGGACGAGAGATGCAAAGTTCTCCTATTCGAAAACTTGCAGCTATTGCAGAGGCACGCAAGAAGCAGGGAATCCATGTATATCATTTGAATATTGGTCAACCGGATTTGCCTACACCGGCACCGGTATTAGATGCTGTGCATAAATTTTCACAACAGACAATTGAGTACGCACCGTCTAACGGTTTGCCGGAACCACTCAAGGCATGGAAAAAATATTTTAGTCATTTTGGAATTCTTTTCGATGAAAGCGAACTTATTGTTACCACCGGCGGATCCGAAGCAATTACCTTAGCGATGTGTGCCGTCTGCGATGCAGACGACGAGATACTCGTGTTCGAACCAACGTATGCAAATTACAATGGTTTTGCAGGTATCGCGAATGTAAAACTCAAAGCGGTTCCAACAACGATAGAAAACGGCTTTCATCTTCCATCGGAAGAGGCGATAGAATCTTTTGTCACGAACAGGACGCGAGCGATCCTCTATTGCAGTCCATCCAATCCTTCCGGAACAATTTACAGTCGAGAAGAAATTCAGCGGCTTGTCAATGTGGCGCTGAAGCATGGATTATTTATTCTCTCCGATGAAACATACCGTGAGTTTGCATATGAGAAGAAAGCAATAAGCATTGCAGATTTTCCTCAGGTACGAGATCGTGCAATTGTGCTCGAAAGCTGTTCGAAAAAATTCAACGTGTGCGGCGCTCGTATCGGTGTGCTTGCGAGTCACAACAAAGAGATTGTTTCTACAACATTGAAGTTCTGTCAGGCGCGGCTTTCTGTGGCGACGATTGAACAATTAGCCATGGTCCCGCTTCTTGAGAATCCGGAACCTTATACGCGCCCTCTTGTTGAAGAATTCAAGAGGCGGCGGGATCTTGTATGCGCAGAACTGAAAACAATTCCAGGCGTTGTCTCTTATATACCGGAAGGAGCGTTCTACATTGTTGTGGGTTTGCCGGTCAAAGATGCGGAACATTTTTCCCAGTGGTTGATCGAGGAGTTTGAGTACGAACGTGAAACAGTTCTGTTGGCACCGGCGCAGGGTTTTTATGTCACTCCGGGCAAAGGCGTAAATGAAGTTCGATTGGCGTTTATGCTAAAAATCGATGATCTCAAACGATCGCTGAAGATACTCAGGGAAGCACTCAAACTTTATCAGCGGACTTCTACGCAATAGCGGAATACAGGCCTCATGGCGAAGATCACGATTGACGGGAAAGAGCTAGAAGTCGATCCGAAGCTGACGATTATTCAAGCGGCGGCGCAAAACGGGATTCATGTCCCAAATTTTTGCTGGCATCCAAAACTTTCCATTGCAGGCAACTGTCGAATTTGCATGGTAGAAGTTGAGAAAATGCCGAAACTCGTTATTGCGTGTGCCACGCAAGTTGCAGAAGGAATGGTCGTCAAGACCAAGAGCGAAAAAGTTGTCAAGGCTCGCAATGCTGTGATGGAATTTTTACTCATCAATCATCCGCTGGATTGCCCGATTTGCGATGAAGCCGGTGAGTGCAAGCTTCAGGATTACTCATACAAGTACAGCATTGGCGCCAGCAGATTCCAGGAAGATAAAGTTCATAAACCGAAGCGTGTTGAACTTGGTCCGCATGTGTTACTGGATGTTGAACGCTGCATTATGTGTTCTCGCTGTATCAGATTCTCTGAAGAAATCGCGCACCAATCTGTACTCACGTTTACCGAACGCGGCACTCATGTTGTCCTTACAACATTTCCAGGCACTCAATTGGATAATCCCTATTCCATGAATGTCGTCGATATTTGTCCGGTTGGCGCGCTCACAAGCCGCGACTTCCGATTCAAAGCGCGTGTGTGGGAAATGTCATCCACAGACAGTATTTGCGTCGGATGTGCGCGCGGATGCAATACGTTCGTATGGGTTCGTAATAATGAAATTCTTCGGCTGACACCTCGAAAGAATGAAGAAGTGAATTCCTATTGGATGTGCGATGATGGACGATTGAATTCTTTTAAAAACGTAGCAAGCGAGAAACGACTGAACGGTCCTCTCATTCGGAAGGACGGTGTCAAAGTGGAAGTAGGCTGGGATGAAGCTATTTCCAAAGTAGTCTCAGAACTGCGCACCTATCGTAAACACGAAATCGCAGGTATCGCATCAGCATACGCTACCAATGAGGACAACTACATCTTCATCCGGTTTATCAAAGAAGTGATTGGAAGTAAGAACTTTGGTTTTCTTTCTCATGTACAATCCGGCAGCGAAGATGATCTGCTTATTCGAGCCGATAAAACACCGAACAGCCTCGGTGCATTATTCGTAGGAGCGGCAGGAGAGAATGGAACAATTGGAATAGACCATATTCTCAAAGGAATATCCGAAGGAACCATTAAAGTACTTTATGTTCTGGAAGACAACATCGTAGCTGATCCGAAGATTGCCGAGGCGCTGAAGAATCTTGAAATGTTGATTGTACATTCATCGGTGAGGGATGAAACTACCGCGAAAGCAGACATTGTTCTTTCGGCATCAACGTTTGCTGAAAAAAATGGGACGATGACAAATTTCAATGGACGCGTGCAGCGTATACGACCGGCAGTAGCGATGATTGAACAAGAGCGTGCCATGGATGGCATGGCGATGAGCCGATGGGATAAATTTGCTGCACAAAATGATTCGTGGGGAAAAGGAATAAAACGTGATGCGCGTTCATCATGGAGAATTATTGCCGCTGTTGCTTCTGCGATGGGTGGAAAAATGAAGTATGCAACTGCGGAAGAAGTTTTCAAAGAAATGACGGAACGTCTTCCTGCGTTCAAAGGTTTATCGTATGCGAAGATCGGTATTCATGGCGCTCATCTCAAACAAATAAAACCCGCGGCTGCGAACAAGTAGAAAAGAAAACACTTAGATGGATATCGTTTCAATACTTATTGTGCTTATCAAGATACTCATCATTATGTTCGGAGTGCTTGTTCTAGGCGCTGCAATGGCGGTGCTGGCAGAACGGCGTGTCAGTGCATTCATACAAGAACGACTTGGACCTAATCGAGTCGGGCCGGCTGGATTACTTCAGCCGTTTGCCGATGTCGTGAAGCTTGTGATGAAGGAAGATATTGTTCCGCGGCAAGCAAATCGCTTCATTCATGATCTCGCCCCGATCATTTCTATCTCCATTGCTTTAAGCACGTTTGCAATTATTCCGTTTGGAAATACCATCGAATTGTTCGGACGGCACATCAAGCTCATGATTGCAGATGTAGACATCGGGGTACTCTATCTTCTTGCACTCACATCTATCGGTGTGTATGGAGTAAGTCTTGCCGGATGGTCGTCCAATAATAAATATTCACTTCTTGGCGGATTACGTTCCTCCGCACAGCTCATTAGTTATGAGCTTTCCATGGGTTTGTCTCTTATCGGCGTCATCATGATTTCTGGAACACTACGGTTGGATCAAACTGTCCTTCAACAGACGGCATATTGGTGGGGCATCATTCCCAAATGGAATGTTTTTCTTCAACCGTTGGGATTTATCACATTTATGATTGCATCGTTCGCTGAAACCAACCGGCTCCCGTTTGATTTACCCGAAGCAGAACCGGAATTGGTTGGTGGGTACCATACAGAATACTCCGGCATGAAATTCGGATTGTTCTTTCTTGCAGAATATGCCAACGTGATTACATCCAGCGCAGTCACTGTTACGCTGTTTTTTGGCGGATGGCATCTTCCATTTGCAGAGCAATGGGGACTTTCACCTTTGATGTTAAGCCTTGTACAGATGCTCGCGTTTCTCACAAAAGTCATTCTTCTCGTGTTATTCTTCATTATTGTGCGATGGACGATTCCTCGCTTCAGATACGATCAATTGATGCGGATCGGGTGGAAGGTGATGCTGCCCATGGCTATTGCAAATTTCTTGCTCACCGGTTTAATCATTCTAGGTTTACAGTGGTTCGGAGTCATGGGAAAGTGAATTCGCCGGATAAAATAATTCGCAAGAAAGATCTGAGTCTACTGCAAAAGATATACATCCCGGAAATTCTTAAGGGACTTCGGATGACCATCACGCAAATGTTCAAGCCGACTTTTACATCTCAGTATCCCGAAGTTCGATTCAGACCTGAGTCTTCGTTTCGCGGGCGTCCTGTGCTTGTTGCAGAAAACGGATTTGAGCGCTGTGTTGCATGCGGACTTTGTGCACGCGTTTGTCCGGCGCTAGCAATTGAAGTGCAGGCATCAGAAACAGAACTCGAAAAGGAACGTTATCCTATCAAATTTGAAATCAACATGGTACGTTGTATCTTCTGTGGTTTTTGCGAAGAAGTATGTCCGGAAGAAGCTATCATTATGAGTAACGAATATTTACTTGCATTTTCGAGTCAGGAAGAGGCACTGTTTGGTAAGGAGAAACTTCTCAAATCAACAGAGGAGTTGAAAGATCGACTGGAATATTTGCGCAATAACCGATAAAAATACTCTGAACTGTCATTGCGAATGAGCGGAGCGAATGAAGCAATCCGCAAAATAAGTTTACCTAAAAAAATCAAGGGTTGCAGATTGTTTCTCCCGCTCAAAAGCAGCGGGATCGCAATGACAGAGTACGTTTTAGGAAACGACCGAAACAGATGTATTCGGTTCACCATATAATATTGATGATCTATGTTGTAAATGGGGTGGTCAGCAAGGAATTCCACCTCAGATGATAAAAGGTCAAATGTTGCAGGAAGCTAAATTCAAACCGGCGTATCGTTACGAACCATTTGTCGATATAAATGGACAAGTTGAATTTTCACAAAGCAAGTATGATAGATTCAGAATCACTTCACCAACGGATTTCGGAAAGGTTGAAATACCTTCAACACACACAAATGTTTATCCTTCCCCCTATTTAAAGTATCAAGGTAGAATTTGGGACTATTTCTTTGCTCACTCAAAAACACTAAACCCAAATGTATCAGATGATAACAATCTTTATCCGATGTATAATTCGAATCAGACATTACTTTGGTACAAAGATGCTGCAAGAACATATAATTATCTAATTATGGAATATGTAATGCTTGGTGGTGATCTTTCTTCCGGGGTTAATGCTGCAAACAATTGGTTGGAAAATTTCTATGGTGAAGGTCAAGGTTGTTCCCTTACTCAACTTGCCCAAACACGGATGGCTTCTTCGTACGGTCTTTTACAAATTTTGTATGGAACAGCTCAATATTCACAAAAATATCCAGTAGATGACGACCACTCACCTGAAAAATTAAATGAAAATGAAACAAACTTGACATATGCTACAAGATATTTTCTGAAGTTATTGAATAAAAACATTAATAATATGCCATCTCAATGGAAAAACGGCTTTGAACAGACACTCGAATTAATTTACAGCGAATATCGCGGTGACAATGCCATAAGCCAATACGGTAAAAACGTGATTAACTATGCAAAGAATAAATTCTCTCCTGAAAATTAAAGAAATGGAGTATTGAATCATGAAATTATATTTTATTATGTTTCTTTCGTTTTATGGTTTCCAAACTTTATTATCACAACAAAATGATGTAACCATAAAATCGACCATACTAACCTATGTCCAATCAAAAAATTCCTCGGCAGAATTAGGTAATGTCTTTGATATAGACACTCTATTAGCTCATGCCTTTAATGGAAATTTGTTCCTTGACAATTCCAATAAATTGAAAGACTTTGTTCTTTTCTTTGCTTTAGTAGAAGTTGATGATGACAATTTTTCCGAAATAGGTCTTTATAATAAAAAAGATGGTGCTGTTAAATGGGTCTCAGACCCTGTTATTGGAAGCAATATGGGAAGTGTTTTATCTATACAAGATTTAAACCAGGATGGGAATCCTGAAATTGTCACCGATTGGATTATGGGAGCTACTGGGGCAGTGAGTCATATTTGGATACTGAGTTGGGATGGGAATAACGGGAAATTCCTCAATGATTTTGATAAAATGGGTTTCTCTGCTATTAATGCACATGCCCGTAGTTTTTATATTGAGGACATTAACTCTGACAAAATTATGGAATTAATAGGTGACGGGGATTCATCGACAGTAGTATTTGCATGGAACGGGACAAAATATACGCAGTCAAACATTTCATTACCGACAAATCAACAAGAGTTTGGCAAAGGCAATAATTTTTCTATGCTACTTGCTTGTAAGGTTGATGAATCACCTTCTATCTATATCTATTCTTATTCAATCACTAACAGTCCATTGAGCATACAAGGAATCAATAATCTGTCGATCAAAAGTAGTGTGTCTGATCTGAAATCTACGACAAATAATGAATGGAAATTTGGTATTGTTAAGGCTGAAAGCCTCGCTACATTTACTACAATATTTAATGCAACAGCACTGATTCCAGGAAAAATTGCCTCATCATTAAATATAGAATCATCAGGGCTTCCGACTATTTCCAACTTTTATGCTCAAGGACCTCATAGAACGCCCATTTTCGATCCAAACGATATACAAAGTCACATGTCCGATTTTATAAATGACATATATAATAATTCAGTACAAGGTTATACTATTAGTCCTAAAATTTGGAGTGGACCAATTAATAAAACGTATTTTCTCGACTCACTTAGCAATTACACTACTCAATCCCGCTCGTTGGGCTGGATCAAAGATGATGCGACGACAAATAAATATCTCGGCTACTTTACATCAGCAAAAACAAAACTCGTGCAACGCGATAGCGTTGGAGCCAGAACTGTCCTTTTGCAAGTCCTTCACGATGTTGATATAGATAGCACTGCAAGTCTATCAAGTGAAGCTTATGCATTGCTGAGATTCAATACGGAATATTTAGTAAATATATTACCACAAGCACAAGCTGCGCCATTCTTCGCTGTTAAACTTGTTAACAGCACCGGCACAAAACTCACAAGCGGATCTTTGCAATACTATGATGGAAGTTGGAAAGATGCCGTCAATAACAACGACGGAACATTCTTTGTCAATACAACCGCAAAAACTTTAAGTCTAAGAATGACATATGAGTATGGCACTCAAACAAAATCGAATGTCACGGTTGGGTATGATACGGTAGCATTTCAAACCGTCAAGGCACAAATACAATTACAAAACAGCAGCGGTACGTTAATAGACACAGGATCAGTCCAGTATTATGCCGGAGCTTGGAGGAATTTAGGAACGACCATAAACGGCACAGCGGCAAAAGAATTATTGCCCGCTAATTACTCATTTAGAATGACATACGCTTATGCCAGTAAAGATCAGCAACAGGACATAAGCACAAATTCAACAGTCGTATTCCAGACGGTGAATGCTGCCGTACAGTTGCAGAACAGTCAAGGAAGTTTGATGGATCAGGGCATGGTGCAATACTATTCTGGAGCATGGAGAGATTTTAGTGGAACTTTAAATGGTGTCGCAAACAAAGAACTTCTGCCGAACAATTACAGTTTTAGAATGACCTATGCTTATGCAAGTAATGATAAACAACAAGATTTGAGTATCAATCCGACGGTTGTCTTCAAAACCGTTAATTCAGTAGTCCAATTACAAAACAGCAAAGGTGCTTTGATTGACCAAGGAACCGTTCAATACTATTCAGGCGCTTGGAGAGACATGGGAACTACAACCAATGGAGTAGCAAACAAAGAACTCTTGCCCGCTAATTACTCATTTAGAATGACATACGCTTATGCCAGTAAAGATCAACAACAGGACATAAGCACAAATCCAACTGTAGTATTCCAAACCGTGAATACTGCCGTCCAACTGCAAAACAGCGGCGGTGTGTTGATGGATACAGGCACAGTGCAATATTATTCAGGTGCATGGAGAACTTTTGGAACAACGATAAACGGTGTCGCCAACAAAGAACTCCTGCCGAATAGTTATTCATTTAGAATGACATATGCTTATGTTTCGGTCGATAAGACACAGGATATATCGAGCAATGCAACCGTCAGTTTCTCGACTGTCTTATGCACAATACGTGTGAAAAACTCGCAGAGCCAACTTGTCGATAATGCGCTGGCGAGTTATTATTCTGGGGCGTGGAAACAGATAGGCAACACCGTCAGCGGACTCATTACCAAGGAACTATTGCCTGTGAATCTTTCATTCCGAATAAAATATGGAACACAACAAATAGACAAACAGCAGAATTTATCAACGAATAACATAGTGGATTTTGTTATACAATAAGCAGGGGCGTAGTGACTTGGCCTGAAGAGTACGTAAGACGAAAGAGGAAATAAAGGAGGAAAAACATGCGATTTATATTGATGTTCATTCTTTGTGCAAGCATTGCCGCAGCTCAAACCGACAGCGCGTATACTATTCCTTTTGCATCGAAAGGCAATACTATAGAACTGACGGTGGCAAATACATCTAAGATGACAACACAAGCTGTGAATGTGAGTGTGAGCAATGTTCCGAGCTGGGTAAAGTTCGATTCCACCCGTCAAACGATCAAGGCTCTCACGGCAAGCGCAGAACAAATGGCAACTTTTGCATTTACTGTCGACAAATCTGCACCGGTGGGAAAAGGACAGACACTCACGTTTTCCATCACTGCGAATGGACAAACGTGGACAAAGAATATCGCAATTAAGGTTGCAGCACCTCAGACGTACACGTTGTATCAGAATTATCCCAATCCATTCAATCCTACTACCATCATCAGCTACGAGTTGTCAAAGGACAGCCGTGTGAGTTTGAAGATCTATGATATTCTCGGCCGTGAGGTGATGATGCTTGCCGATGAGTCTCAGCCTGCGGGCTACTATCAAAAGACGTTCAATGCACAGCAATTAGCGAGCGGTGTATATATCTACCGGCTCATCGCTACGGATGAGCAAAACAACCATCACGTATTCCAGAAGAAAATGTTGATGCTCAAGTAATGCCAGTTGTCTTAGCAAAAATCTCGCTGAGACTCTGTTACTAGCGTCTTTTAAGACAAAGGAATTCTTGGATCCTCAAGATGGTAGGGATAGGTCAGAATGATCGCTTATTCAGTCTCCAGCTATGTCGGTAACTATAGAATAAAAAATCATTCAGGATATCCTTGCAGGAACAGTTTTATTTTCGCCATCGTTGAACTAAATATATTTCCTTGATCCCTTTCTAACCTACTCAAAGTTGCCGGATCAATTCCTATCTGTTTGGCAAGCTCCTTTTGCGTTATACCATGCAAATACCGATATGCTCTGATTCTCTGCCCAAACGATTGAGTCGATTGTAAGTCTGGTACGCAGCCGAGAAACTCGATGACCTTAGGTATTACCCACAACATTGGCTCAGATCGATGTTTCTCCCAATTTGTAATAGTGGATTCAGTGACCCCAAGAATCTTTGCCACCTGAGATTGGAATAGCCCAAGTTCGAGTCTTCGCTTTTTAATATGTTCTCCCCACGTCTGTGGATTCTGAGGAATTTTAGTTGGTTTTGAACATTTAATCACGATTGGCAAAATAGCGACACAACCCTGTCCGTGCGGCAATTATGGAAGTTCGTCACAAGAATGCACCTGTACGCCGATTCAAATTCAGAAGTATGTCGGTAAAATCTCCGGACCGCTTCTTGACCGCATTGACATCCATGTGGAAGTGCCGACAGTGAAGTATACGGAACTCTCATCAAAGCGGATTGGCGAAAGTTCCGGCATCATCCGTCAGCGAGTTGTGAATGCGAGTGCTGTTCAAGCACAAAGATTTATCGGACAGAAGGGTTTGTTTTGCAATGCAGATATGGAATCGAAAGAGATAAAAGAATATTGTCAGATAGATCAAGCCGGAGCGGAGCTTTTAAAAACAGCGATGAACCGTTTAGGACTTTCAGCTCGTGCGTACGACCGAATCTTAAAAGTCTCACGGACAATTGCCGATTTGAGTGGCAGCAACGATATAAGAACAGAACACCTCAGCGAAGCAATTCAGTACAGAAGTCTCGATAGAAGCTTCTATAATACATGAAGAAAATTTGCGACTATTCAAGAGAATTATTTTTCTTTCTCGATGAACAGTCAGCATTTGTCCCAATTCGATGTGACTAAATCTTCACTTTTAGAACATCTCCGATACCGAGTTGAATTGAACTCGTAGGTTGACCGACAAAACACTCGAAACTCATTGTTATTCCACCACTTTTTTTCGATCCTTCAATCTACATAACCGCTGGATCTGCGAATTTAGGACGGCGTGGGAACGAAATCTTTCTCTTTGTGGTTGTAGATAATAAATTGATGCCCGATAAACGATTCAGGAATATATATGAGACGTGTGAAAGAGAAGATAATTGCAAAGGGGATGACAGCGCTATTATTTTTCACTACACCCATGGTAGCGGGTGATATACTTTCAGTCGTTCGCCAATCATCGAACAGTCTTGAAGTTCAGTTGCAAAATACCGATGTTGTCGGCGGTCTGCAATTTAGTCTCCGTTCGTCTTCCGATATTGTCTTATCAGAGCCCGAACGCTACGATCGCGTACTCGCGCCTTCTTGGATAGTGGCTTCTTATAAACCGAATGATTCGACTGTAAATGTCCTTATCGTGAGTATGAAGCAAGAATCGCTCGGCAGCGGCTCCGGTTCGCTCATACGTTTATCCTATGCATCCACGGGAACTGCGAAAGAAAGCTACGTAACGCTTGCCAGCGTGCTTGTTGTAAGTCCGAAATCCGACAGTCTCGGCGTTACCGTTGATGGACTTCGTTGGTCGGATCGCTCAATCACTACAGACGCAAACGGCAGCAACCGGTCGTTCGTCTTGGATCAAAATTATCCGAACCCCTTTAATCCGACAACGCGCGTAACATATCGATTGAATAATGCCGCTCAAGTTCGTTTAAGCATTTACGACGCAGCGGGACGCGAAGTGGTACGTCTGGCGGATCAATACGAGGGAGCTGGTGAATACAGCGCAGTGTGGAACAGCACGAGTGCCAATCGTCGGGCAATTGCTTCCGGTTTGTATTTTGCGAGACTGACGGTCGACAACGAAAGCATAACGCGGAAAATGATTTTGCTGAAATAATCCTCCCGCAGCTCTTTCCATCCAAAAGTGAGATCTGATTTACTAACTATTCTTAAGAAGTTCCTGGCGGGCGATAATAATATGTCGGTAAAATCCCCGTTCCGCTTTTAGACCGCATTGACATCCATTGCTAATTTGAGCGGCAGCAGCGATAAAAGAACAGAACACCTGAGCGAAGCAATTCAGTACAGAAGTCTCGATAGAAGTTTCTATGCGCTGTGAACAAACACAAAGAGAAGATTTTTTGACAACAGGTGTTGACAAAGAACAAAAGCTTGTGTAAGTTTGGTGTGCGCCGCTCCCTCCTAAAATGGCGGCGTAAAACACTTTTTGTGTACCCTCAGTTGTTGGCGCTACTGGGGGTTTTTTATTAGTGTTGCGTTTGAATGTTCTCTCACGTACTTTGTTTGCAGTTGTTTCATTCGTAGGGCTATTGTTGATGCGCTGAGGGGTTCCAATTCGAAGAAAATAAAATTACAAGGAATAAAAGTTATAACGTCCATGCCTCAAAAGTTGGGGCAAAAACGCAATGAGTTGTTACGATAGTTGTGTCTCATACATGGCATGATCAATACACTAAATAGTATTATAAATAAGTAGACATTTGTGTTTTTTGGACAGCAGAAAAAAAATGAAGAAAGAGGAATTCGCGAATACTATAGCTACCCTTGTTACTAATGGTTTTCATATTTACAAGGTCGACCGACTTTCACCTGAAAATCTTGCCGTAAGCACTTATAAATTCGATAGACTTGGTGCTGAGGTCAGATATACTATTATGTTCTCTGATGATACTATCGAAACCCCTTCGATGAAATCCTTAATAACAATTTCCAAAAGCTATAGCTCAAAGCCTTTGTTTGTTAATGATCATATTCAACATTCTGGCTGTGCTAATTATACGAATAAAAGCTTCTTTGAATTTTTTGGTGGAATAATAAATACTGGTTTAATTCTTATTCCTAATCTACCAGAAATTCTAGACGAACTCGGTCATAATAGGCTACCGAAAGGGTTGGCAAGAGATCCAGATGATCTACACGAACTTTATGCGAGCGATTGCTTACAGTTCTTGTTAGCCTCGCCATCTAGACGTTACGGGAAAGAGCGACTTTTTGAGTCTCTTCCCGATGGAGTGGTGCTTGGTAAAAATTTGATGATTCTATTCGACTCGAAAGCATATTCAGGAGGATTCGAATTTACAGCAGATGATATTAAGAGATTTGCATCATACGTGAATGATTTTAACATAAGATATTCCCAATTCTTTGGAAGAGTATTTTCCTTTACCGTAGTTTCTGGGCATTTTAATGATTCACAACAATCTATTTCCAATCGGTCTGACGAACTTTATAGATTGTGTAATTGCAAAATATCATGCATAACCAGTAATGAATTAGGAACAATTGTCCAAATGTTACAAAATACACCGGATGAGAGAGTGTCAATTGAATGGCGAAATATATTTTCAGAAATCGTAATTGAAAAGAAAATTATTCAACAAGAAATCAATCGTATACAAAAAGATAAAGTGCACTAACATGGGAACATCTATAAGTCAATCATCACCACGAACGTCAGGATGGAAGCCTGTTCACATCTGTTATACAAGCGATATAATTCCTGAAGAAAGAATCTTGACCGAAGTGTGGCGTTCTGCAGATAACCCAAGTGATCCTGTTCAGATGTCGACAGAAATGAAATCTGATATTATCTACTCTTGTTATAAATCCGTAAAATCATCGAATAATTTCCTAGAGGCTCTTAATAAATTTAATGGAGTAATTTTGGAAACAAAAAGTAATTCAATAGCGGCTGAATTTGCGAAACGCTCAATTCCAGTTGCCTATCAAGGTGCTGACCCTGCTGATCAATGGACAAACAGATTTTTTTCTGAGATCACAAAATATATAGTTTCTAGAGACACATCGGGATTTGTTGGAGAAAAATATAGGAATAAAACCGTAAGAGATTTAGATGGTTTCAAAAAGAGAATAGGGGAAAACCTAGATATATTTCTAAGTTCGCAAAGAAAAGATATTAAGACTAAAAAAGATTGGAATGTGTTTATTGATACCACAATTGCAAAACTTAAATCAAAGCAATAGATGAAAACAATAAAAGTACATATAGGTATCAACAATAAAGGTAGTGATATTCATTTATGCCCCGGTCAAAACCTATATACTGGTGTAAAACCATTTATAAATGAATTCGGCAATCCTTCTTCCCTAGAACAAGACCTATTCAATCTTGCCTCAGGCATTTACGCAACTGATCTAGCTATACAAAGAGAAGAAAGAGAACATTTTATTCGAAACATCGAATTAAATGTTGAAGTAATCAATTTTCATGCTTTCTCACGCATAAAAGATTTACTAGAAGGTGCATTATTGACTGTCAGCAGAGATAATTGGTCTATTAATTTCATTCAAAGTAAAGGCACGCCTGATTCAAATTTTAATTGGCAAAAAAAAGATGGTGCAGTTCTTCTTTTCTCAGGTGGCATTGACTCCATGTGTGCGGCGGCTAATTTCGTAAGTAAAGGAAATAATTTAGTCCTAGTCAGTCATAACTCTCAAGCCAATAAAATTGTAGAAGCATGTCAAAGAAATATTCATTCAGTTTTGGAAAAACACTTCAATAAAGCTATTAAGCATATTCATATAAAAGTGTATGCAAGAAAGAATGCGGTATATGACTTTCCAGGTGAAAGAGAAAATACTCAGCGAACTCGATCTTTTCTTTTTTTGAGTATAGCGGCTCTAATTACTCGGCGGTGTGGTTTCAACAAGGTTCTTTATATGGCAGAAAATGGACAATTTGCAATTCACTTACCCTTGAACCAATCACGGGTCGGCCCTTTTTCGACTCATACTGCTGATCCACAATTTGTTGAGACGACGAGGGAGATTTTTCAAATACTTTTGAATAATTCAGAGTTCCAGATATTAAATCCATTTCTATATCTTACAAAAGCTGAGGTCTTTGCTTTACTTCCCAAGAAGCTTCAACAAGAAGCATATCGTTCTGCTAGTTGCTGGATGATTCACTATACACCTGGAAACAAACATTGTGGGTATTGCATTCCTTGCATTTCAAGAAGGATTGCAGTTGAGTTTAACGGTATCATATTCAACGAATATGCAAATGACGTCTTTCGAATGGATTTAAACAAACTAACTGATACTGACGATAAAAAACGTAATTTAATAGATTATTTAGAATTTGTATCCAAGTTCAAAAAAGTTACAAATACTAATAAAAACGCTTTAATGATGGAATTTCCTGAATTATTTAATCCGGCTATTAATGCAGACCTTGCTCTAAAATTATACGAGAGAGTATCTGCACAATCATTTTCAGTTTTTAACAAATATCAAAATATTTTGAAAATAATAGGATGAAAAAATTTTCAATTCGTCAACTAGAGGCTGCTCGAAATAATCCATCTGCCTTTGCTGCATCTATTAAACAGGGAACTCTTGGGTCAGGCCAATTTGGAGGTCGGCCCAAATCTGTTCGTTGGTTAGATGCGATAGGCGTTTATCATAAAACATCAAATCTTTCCGAAGCAATAAATTCCCTCGAGAGATCGTTTTCGAATCGGATAAATACTAATAAAAACAGAATAGAAATTGACCGATTGATTCAAGCTTTGAAAAACTATGTGAAGGAACATAAGAAATATGGATATATATACCTTGAAAAAGCGCACCCAATTGAGATAATACTATCTACTAAGGTTAAACTTACTGGATGGATTTGGTTATTGAACATGACCGCTGATGGAGGAAGATCTGGATACATAATATCAAAACAAATTGAAGATAATACTTGGAAATCTGAACTTCGTTTCCCAATAATACAGAATTACATAGCAAACAAAATTTATGGTTGTAATCTTAATGATGTTGATGTAGGTTTGGTTGATTATTTAACTGGTGTGCATTATAGAACTAGATTTTCTGAAAACATAATAAAAAATTCGTTAAAAGAACTTACTACGATAGGTAACACAATAACGTCCTTGATATGACTATATCGTTAGTAATAGGATGTTAAATTAGTAATTACTAAACCGTAGGTATAGTCACTACCGAAGATAGATGCACGGACGCACAACAGCACAAACCGCGACACTCGCTTTATTGAAAAATGATAATGGTGCTCGCTCAATCCCATCGCTTCATAAGGGAATGAATCATTAATGCTCGCGGCGGCACGGCATGGTTCCCGCGAAACGTTATGCGTCATTGTGCCTATTGTGACCTTAAACTTAGAGCGATTACAAATATATGTCACGAAAATATGTATATTTACTTAGGATATAGGTGATAGATGTTTCATGAAGCTCAAATGATATTTGTCCACTTGGTTTAATTAATTTTTCCCCAGAAGGAGATATTGATATGAAAACAATACCTTGGCAGGATAGATTCAAAGTCGGTGTGCCGGAAATAGACATTCAACATCAAGGTTTGCTGAACATCGTCAATCAACTTATCACATCGATCGAAAATAAGACAGAATGGAAAACAACCTCTGCCATCATTGATTCTCTCATCAATTATGCCTATACACATTTTGCTACAGAAGAACGTTATATGTTGCAAGGGAAGTATCCGGGATTGTTAAAACACGTTGAGATACATGTCGACTTCATCAGAAAAGTATTTAATATGTCCCAAAAGATCGAACAGAAGGATATTGTTCTCCAACGTGAAATACTCACATTCCTCGCATCCTGGTATACTACTCACGTTCTTGGAATGGACAGGGAATACATACCATATATCACCAACAAAGGAAAACCGAAAATAAGTGACACTCAATGAGCATTTATTTTCTTATATCGATATCGTTTGCTTGAATCGGTGTTTGCACTGTCCGTCATTCTGTGTGCATCAAACAGGGACAACGAACGCATAACACGGCAAACAACGACGCTCCATTTTTGATAAACAACAATTATAATTGTCGCACAATGCTTTTACTCACAGAGAATTTGTCATTTGCGAGTTCGCAAAAGCACTGTATTGTTCCAGCGCCACGTTCGTTGCCATGCAGTATAATCATAAGCTAGGGTGCCTCGTCGTTTGAAATACATTGAAAGGTCAACTTCTTGATGTCAAGCATAATTTCAGGTTTATATTCGATCTGGAGAATCCTTTGGAGATCAGGATTGTTCATTCTCATTTGGGGATTTTTATTAGCTCCATGCTTTGTACTATTTGGTTCGGGACTTGCTCAGTGGATGCAAACATCTCCGATTGAAGCACGATTATATACCGATATTGCATGTGCAGTAACAATATTAGCAGCCACATGGTTCATGACACGATTTATCGACCACCGCCCCTTTCTAACAATTGGACTCGCTTCCGGCCACATCATGAGAGATTTTCTCGGTGGACTAGCGGTTGGAAGCATTTGGTTGGGAGTGTCTGTTGGTACTGCTTGGGGATTAGGCTGGGCATCACCCATTGTACCGGTTGGTTTTGCGTGGCCAGTTCTGGTGGGAGCTGCAACAGCTATGCTTTTTAATGTTCTCACACAGGAACTTCTCCTCTGTGGATTTATTTTTCAAACGATCCGACGCCAATCCAATATTGTTATCGCAATTGTCGTGTCGGCACTATTATTTGCGAGCTATCATGCTGGCGCATATAAAGGTGAGCGGTTGCCCGTGGTCAATGTATTTGCCGCAGGATTGCTCTTTTGTCTTGCTTATAGCATCACCGGTAATTTATGGTTTCCCATTTCCATTCACTTTGCATGGGATGTATTATTGGGGCCGGTACTTGGATTAACGGAAAGCGGCATTAGTGATTTAGGAGGCAGTTGGAAAATGATTGTGGTCAATGGTCCGCCATTATTTACAGGTGGTGCGTTTGGTTTGGAAGGCGGTTTCATAGTGACTCTCACAGTTTTTATCAGTATTGTCTTGATGTATTTTTTCCAACGTCAGAAAATCCGAACACTTTTGCGAGGCGACCTGAACAGGCACTCATGCTGATGAATATTTTGACGGCTGCGCGGCACATAACAATCGTGTTTACGTCGCTCGCGACAAAATAAGTAGTTAATTGTTCACAACGTCACGGTGTAAACACTTACACGTTATACGCCATAAGCAGTCACTGAAAATAACAAGTTAGATGGAGCGACAATGAAGAAGGCGCAACACTTTTTTTTGTTAACTATATATTTTGGGCTGAGCCGGGGAAGGATCCTTCAATCGTAGATGGTGAGTTGATTTTGGCATTGGAGAACATTACACAAGAACCAATCGATAATATCCTTGAAAAAGAAACTCGCCTCCGTCGAAGGGCAGACCGGGAACGATCAACTTAAGACCAATACCGCTCTGCAAATGAAAGATGCAGGAATAGAATTCAAAACAATCTGAGCGCTCTTTTCTTCCCCTCACTGAGGGGAAGTGTCACGAACGGCACAACGTGTCGAGCGTGACGATGGGGTCGGAAAACAATGGCGAAAGTATTTAATCGAACGAGCGAGAAAGGAAGACGAAAACAATTGCAGAAGGCAATGCCCGATGCAGAAGTTATTCTATGGTCTCGATTGAAAAACAGACAAATTACAGGAACAAGGTTCCGACGCCAATATAGCATTGGTAAATATATCGTAGATTTTTATTGTGCAGAGAAGAAGCTCGCAATTGAGCTTGATGGTGAAAGTCACTTTGTAGAAGGCGCGCATGAAAAAGATGTAGCACGGCAGAAATGGATCGAGCAGTTCGGGATTCGATTCTTACGTTTTACAAATGATGATATACGAAAGAATTTGTATGGTGTGCTGGATGCTATTGAAGAAGCAATTCGGGGTGTCGACTCCTCCGTCCCGATGAATGACATTCATCGGGACACCTCTCCTAGACAAGGGGAGGAAAAAGACAACAGACAAATAACGTCTTACAAATGAAAGACGCGGGAACAGAGTTTAGGACGATATGAAAAGCATTTTGTTGACGTCAACAAAATGGACAACTGACCCCGCAATATAGAGTTTACCCTTATTCAAAGTAGCCCACTGCCTAAAAAGTGATTGACCTTTAAAATCAACTTCCTTACTATATAGTACACATAGCGGCTCTTTGCGAATCGATTTTCTCCCACTCAAAGATAACGAAGGGAGCGGCATGTTCTGATGGCTTTTTTTAAAATAATATCTGTGACTACAATATTACATACTATTTAGTGGAAGGAAAGTACTAATGAACACAAACCGCTCTGAACAAACCAGCATAACCATACAAAACCGACCGTGGTTTCATGCTCATACAAAGAAATGGAATAGGTTGTATCGTGTTGGCTGCGCTCTTTTCTGCATCCTCGTTGGTTCATTGTTTTTAACTGCTCAGCCCTCTGGGGGTCCCTACGGCCCGATTCGGCAAACTTATGATTTACCCGAGGGAGCGGGAAAAATTTACTATGTCGCACCTGATGGAAATGCCGAAGAATCCGGTGAGACGCTTGCCCGGCCGACAACTCTGGAAGCGGCCATGGACAGGGTAAAAACCGGTGGTGCGATCATCATGCGCGGAGGCGTTTATCGTACCGGCAACCTATTGTTAAACCAGGGAATCACGATGCAGCCCTATGCGGACGAACAACCAGTTTTAAAAGGAACTTATACAGCCACAGAATGGAAGAATTTGAAAAACGGATTATGGAAGACCTCATGGTCTCGTTTCTTTCCTTCCAAGCCCGATGTATGGTGGAACCGTGACAGGTTTGGGAAGGAGACACCACTGTGTCGTTTTAACAACGACATGGTATTCGTAGATGGAAGGTTTTTACAAGCAGTCGGGCGGGAAGGAGACGTTGATGAGAATTCGTATTACATTGACTACGATGCCGGACAGGTGTACATCGGCACCGATCCAACAAACCGCCTCGTGGAAATCACGGCGTTCGATGTCGCGCTGAAGAGAATCACTGGGGAATGTCATGGTAAAACTTCAGACCGCAAGGGACCTGTGATTCGGGGAATTACGTTCACACAGTATGCCTATCGTGCAATTGAAGTCGAAGGAAAAGAACCGGAAGGCTTGTCCGATGAGACTAAACACGGAAAGGATGTGGTGGGTACGACGTTGGAGCATTGTACCATTTCGTACTGTTCACGTGTTGCCGCTTATCTCAGGGGAGATCGTTTAACACTCCGGCATTGCAAGGTAAGCGATACCAGTACAGAAGGTATCTACATTATAGCCTCGTCCGATGTGTTGCTTGAAAAAAACATCTTTACCCGAAACAATATCGAGAATATCACCGGGTACTACCCAGCGGCAGTGAAGATTTTCAACCAATGCTACCGCGTCACCTGCAGAGACAATCTGGTTATCGACCTTCCGTATTCAAACGGTATCTGGTACGACGTCGGAAATGTAGGCGGCCGTTTCATTAACAACTGGGTCGAAGGTGTCGGCAATATGTACAGGAAGTTCGACAATAACAGACCCTGGCCGAGCGATAATGGATTCTTCTTCGAAATATCAAAAGGAGCAATTTGCGCCGGAAATGTTTTTGTCAATTGTGATCAGGGAATTTTCATTCTCAACAGTTCGAATGTTCAAATATATCAAAACACATTTGTCAATAGTATAGCTTGTATCGGGCGTAATGCGAGAACTCCGGCCAATGACGGTACATTTGGCTGGCATTCCAGCACCGGTCCGGATGTTGACAAGCGGGATGGACACGTCTTTGTAAATAATCTGCTCACAGGAGAAAAGAATTTTCAAAGACCGCTTCTGTTTGTGTGGCAGCCGGACTCTTTGTGTAAACAGCTCAATAAACCGATGCTGAAACAGTTCGATTACAATATGTACGTGCGGGGTTCAAGCGCCGCGATCGGTCCATTGATTCTATGGAGTCCCGCAAAAAATAATGACTGTCAATTTTCGTGTGAATCGCTAGAGGGTTTGCAGAAACTGTACCCAGAATTTTTGGCACACAGCCGGTATTTCGCCGATGATAACGTTCCCTTATTTAAAAGTTCCGTATTAGGCAATTACCAATTAGTACAAGAATTTCCGGGATATAAAACAGCTTCTCCCTTACCGGCCGAAATCAGCAAGCTTCTCGGCCTTCGAAAAAAGGACGCCCGGTTTATTGGAGCTTATCCTTCACTATCAACGCCTTAATCACTTAGGTTGAATTCCCAGTCGCTTACGGTGAAGAAAACTAAATATAAACAATCAAGATACCCCGCTGCTTGTGGCGGGGAGTTTCATTTGAGAACAAAAGGCGGCTTTGAGTCGCCTTTTCTATTTGGTGAAAGCAGTATAGGGTTTTATTGTAACTGCTTTCTGGTTTTTGTATATTGAGCAAAAGAAACCGGCATAATTGAATGCGCATTGGCACAATAAATATAGAAAAACCGCTCCTTTTGGCACCAATGGAGGATGTTACGGATCAAGCATTCCGCATTGTTTGTAAGCGGCTTGGCGCAGATATCGTGTATACAGAATTTGTGAATTCCGAGGGGCTTGTCCGGAATTCTGAAAAGACAAAGAAGAAGATGGATTTTCGGGATGAGGAGCGTCCGTTCGGAATTCAAATCTATGGCGGGGAAGAGTCTTCGATGGAAGGTGCAGCACGCATCGCTGAAAGCCTCCAGCCGGATATTATCGATATCAACTGCGGCTGCTGGGTGCGAAACGTAGTAGGATGCGGCGCAGGTTCAGGTTTACTTCGTGATATGCCAAAGATGGAGCGCATTGTTTCCGCGGTCGTGAAGACTGTAAAAATCCCTGTAACTGTAAAAACACGAATTGGCTGGGATTCCGAATCGATTAATATCGTTGATATTGCAAAGATGGTTGAACAAACAGGTGCAGCAGCAATGACTATTCATTGCCGAACTCGGTCTCAAGCTCACAAAGGTGAGCCTGATTTTTCATGGATACCGAAAGCGAAATCAGCGGTCTCGATTCCAATTATTGCTAATGGTTCACTTGAAACACCGGAAAAAATTCGGCATGTTTTTAAGGAAACTGGCTGCGACGGAGTGATGATTGGCCGCGGTGCCATAGAGAATCCCTGGATATTCAAGCAGACGAAACACTTCCTGAGCACAGGAATACTTCTTTCATGTCCCACCATCGAAGAACGTTTCCGTTTGCTCATGGAACACTTACAACTATCTGTTGAATGTAAGGGTGAACGGAAAGGAGTTATTGAATTCCGAAAGCACTACACCGGATACCTGAAAGGATTGTACGGTGCATCAAAAGTGCGCCAGGAGATGATGATGTATATTGAATTGGAATCAGCGATGGTTCGACTTTTGAAATATCGCGATGAACTTCTTTCACACGACGTCATACAATCAAATTCCGATCACGTGGAAGCTGCGTGAGTAGATGCAATGGATAAAAAGCGCATTGCAGAAATTCTTGATGAAATGGGAACTTTGCTTGAGTTACAAGGCGAGAATCCATTTCGTTCACGCGCATTCCATAATGCATCCCAGATCATTTCCGGAGTGACGGAAGATCTGGCAACTCTCGTCAAATCTCAATCTCTTACAGAAATCAAAGGAATAGGAAGCGGCTTAGCCGGAATCATCACTGATTTAGAAACGAAAGGAGTTTCAAAGCAATACGAAGAGTTACGTTCTTCTATTCCGCAGGGAGTGCTTGAACTTCTCCACCTTCAAGGGTTGGGACCGAAAAAAGTAAAAGTCCTATATGAAAGAATGGATATCAAATCTATAGCGGAACTTAAGAAGGCATGTGAACAGAAGCTTCTTCGATCCGTTGAAGGATTTGGGGCAAAGACAGAAGAGAACATTCTTAAAAGCATCGAGCAAAGAGAACGAAGCGGTGATAAGCATCTTTATCCACAAGCACTCGAATCTGCCGAGAACATTATCCGGATGTTGAAGAATATTCATGGAATTAAGCACTGCAACTATGCAGGCAGTCTTCGCAGGTGCAAAGAGCTGATAGGTGATATTGATATCATGGTGAGTGCGGCAGATAAAAATCGTTCGGAAATATTGAAGAAATTTACCGCAAATGAAGAAGTAGAATCTGTTCTTGCTACCGGAGATACAAAGGCGAGCGTAATGTTAAAGAACGGAATTCAATGCGATCTTCGTGTTGTCAAAGATGCCGAATATCCTTTTGCGCTGAATTATTTCACGGGAAGCAAAGAACACAATGTAGAAGTGAGATCGCTGGCTCGAAAATATGGCTGGAGTCTCAATGAATATGGTTTTACGCACATCGAGGGAATTAAATCATCTCGCAAGGGAAGTAAAATTCCTTCCTGTGACAGCGAGGAAGATATCTATAAGGCACTCGGACTTCATTACATCCCGCCGGAGCTGAGAGAAAACACAGGTGAGATAGAATATGCTCAGAAACATGCCATCCCAAAGTTAATTGAGATAAGCGACCTTCGTGGAACATTTCATTGTCATACGACCGATAGTGACGGCTTGAGTACACTTGAGCAAATGGTTGATGCTGCGAAGAAGTTAGAATGGGAGTATCTTGGAATCGCAGATCATAGTCAGGCCGCAGCCTATGCAGGCGGACTGTCCCATGAAAAAGTCCGTGCACAGATGAAACAAATTGATCGAATGAACGAGAATGATTCGAAGTTTCGAGTATTCAAAGGAACAGAATGCGACATTCTTTCTGATGGCTCTCTGGATTATTCTGACAAACTTCTCTCCGAGTTCGATTATGTCGTTGCTTCCATCCATAGCAAGTTTAAAATGACTGAAGATGAAGCAACAAAGCGCATCGTCAAAGCATTAAAGAACAAATATGTGACCATCCTTGGTCATCCAACCGGTAGACTTCTTCTTGAGCGTGAAGGATATCCGGTGAATATGAATGAAATTATCAATGTTGCTGCTGATTATGGAAAGGCAATTGAGATCAATTCTCATCCAATGCGACTCGATTTAGATTGGCGATATGTGAAGTATGCGAAAGAAAAAGGTGTCCGCATCTTTATCAATCCGGATGCCCACCATGTGGATGGTCTCAGCGACGTCCAATACGGCATTGGAATTGCGCGTAAAGGCTGGCTTGAAGCAAAAGATGTTGTCAATTCATGGCCCACCCGACAAGTTATTCATTTTCTGGAACGTAAGTAACGAAGGGACAAATAAATGAGTATCTACAACGTTTTATCATTCGAAATACCGATTATAGCCTATTCGGTCCTCCACCAGCATAAGAAGACGATAACGGAGAAGGAATATGCAAGATCGTTGCATGATCTTAGATCCGAATTGAATAAAGAAACCGAACGAATAAAATCGGTATGGAAGAATCATATTTCAGATCTGACAGCAAAAAGTGTCCAGGCAACGCGTGGGAATCTCTCACAGTTTCTTTCCACACCAATACAGTCGGATACAGATGAAATTCAAAAAATTATGAGAGATCAGATTATACAGACCTCAGAGCAGTTACTGCCGAATATCCATTATGGATTAGCGGGTGGATACGATGCAAGATATCTCATAGAAACCAAACAGAGTGAATTACCAAAGTCAAGAATGGCCGAAGGACGGTCTTTCATGCAAAAGACCGGCTTCAAGGTGGGAAAAAGCAACGCATCTATGTTTGAGTCTCTCTATGTCGTTCAAGGAGGTTCAAATCTGGACATTCTAGAGAATATGGTGAGGAATGGTATAGGCATATATAATTCGGCTCATGAAAAGAAAGCGAGTGAATTCGAAACGATGGTATGCTCGATCTACAACCTTTTATTCTCAGATGGAGTTTCCTATACTGGCTTCGATCGATTTGAATTACAAGTGAATTTTGTTAAGGGAAAAGAGTCTTATGAACTATTCCATAAGGAGTTAGGTGAGTCAATTAAATATTTTCGGACGGAGATACATCATCTCAATGTCTCTGTCTGGCAGCGTAAACTTGGATTGGGAATAGGGGAGGAATACACGCTTCGAATTTTGACCAAAGACAGATTCACTTTGCGTGCTGCCGTTGCAGTGACTCAGAAGTTTACAAAGGATAGGCATCTCGTTGCAAATGCTATTCGTGCAGGAACGTGGCTGACAAAGGAGATGTTCTGATTTCTTGGGCAATTCCATGAAAGCAATTAAGAAAGACGATGCAATCAGCAGAACAGCTCGGATTATTTCGCGTCTGAAGAAAGAATTTCCGCAAGCTCGTACAGCTCTTATGTTCTCAGATCCCTTGCAGCTTCTTATATCGACCATGCTATCCGCTCAATGTACGGATGTAAGGGTTAATATCGTCACACCGGCATTGTTTGCTAAATACCGCCATGTTAAGGACTTCGCAGAGGCTGATAGAAATGAATTAGAGGATGAAATTAAATCGACAGGTTTCTATCGAATGAAGGCAAAGCATATTATGGAGGCGTGCACTGCAATAGTCGATCACTTTCAAGGTCATGTGCCACAATCAATGGATGATTTAATGTCGTTGCCGGGAGTTGGTAGGAAAACGGCAAATTGTGTTCTTGGCGGAGCGTATGGCATCCAAAGTGGTATTGTCGTGGATACTCATGTTATACGGTTATCAAATCGGCTTGGATTGACCAAGAATACGTCTCCGGAGAAAATAGAACAAGATCTCATGAAATTAGTACCGAAGAAAGAATGGTATCGATTCAGCAATCTTCTTATTCTTCATGGACGAAAAACCTGCAATGCCCGAAAGCCGCTCTGTGAGCACTGTGTTTTATCAGATAACTGTCCATCCGCTAACATTTTGTCATTCGTGCGTAAGCATGCCCGCCACTTTGCTTTGTCAGGTGGGCGGGAATCCAGGATAAGGAAATAGAAATGTCTACAAAAATATTTAAATACTATGCCATAACATAAGGAATACAAATGAATTATTCTGATGCTTTGAATCTTATGAATGAATATACAAAAAGCGACGCTTTGCGAAAACACATGTACGCTGTTGAAGCAGCGATGAGAGCGTATGCTCGAAAGTATGGCGAAGATGAAGAGAAGTGGGCAATTGTTGGTGTTCTCCATGATTTCGATTATGAAATGCATCCGACAATACCGGATCATCCTTTAAAAGGATCCGAAATTCTGAAGTCGAAGGGATATCCGGATGATATTCGAAATGCAATCTTAGGGCATGCGAGTTTTAGTAATGTCCGAAGAGAATCACTTATGGCAAAAGTTCTGTATGCTTGTGACGAGCTTTGCGGCTTCATTTCTGCCGTGGCGGTTATCCGGCCAAATAAGATTGCAGATTTGGAAGTCTCTTCCGTCAAAAAGAAACTCAAAGATAAAGCCTTTGCAAAGAATGTGAGCAGAGAGGATATCGATTTAGGAATAAAGGAGTTAGACGTCCCACTTGAGGAGCATATTAAGTTCGTTATCGAGGCGATGAAAGCAGATGCAGAAAGACTTGGACTGAAACTATGATTATAAATTTGAATGCTTTAGCATTCGGAAAATGCTTCCGCTCGTCACGCGATCTGATGCGCCTGTCAGACAGGCACGTTCCCTCGATACGCGATATAGAGATCGCGACCACCATAATCTTTACAGCCGCTCAAATCTCGCCTGGAAGAACCGCAAATACTTCGGCTCGTAGATCATCTTCATTCCTTTGATAGATTGTCGTCTGTTAAATACTTCATCTACGGCTTCAACGGTTACATCACAATGAGCTTGTGTATATACACGCCGCGGGAAGGTTAAGCGGACAAGTTCAAGCTTTGGATAGTAATGATCTCCAGTTTCTTTATTTCGTCCGGCGGAGACAATACCGCGTTCCATAGAACGTACGCCTGACTCAAGGTAAAGTTCGGCTGCCAATGTCTGTGCAGGAAATTCGGTTTGCTTGAGATGGGGAAGAAAGGCTTTAGCGTCCAAGAACACTGCGTGCCCGCCAACTGGAACAACGATAGGAATGCCTAATGGACTTAGTTTCTCGCCAACATATTCAACCTGACCGATTCTCGCACGAATATGGTCCCATTGTACTGATTCTTCAATGCCGCGTGCCATTGCTTCCATATCGCGTCCTGCGAGTCCGCCGTAGGTATGAAGACCTTCGTACACCACAACCATATTGCGTGCTTCTTCAAATACATCCCGTTCGTTCAACGCAAGAAATCCGCCGATATTCACAAGACAATCTTTTTTTCCACTCATCGTGCATGCATCGGAATAAGAACACATTTCATGCAGAATCTCTGCAATCGATTTCTTCTCATATTCTTTTTCACGCACTTTGATGAAATATGCATTCTCCACCGCGCGGGTCGCATCAAAAACCACGCGAACACCATGCTTCTGGCAATACGATCGCACTTCTCTTAAATTCGCCATAGACACCGGCTGTCCTCCAGCCATATTTACCGTCACTCCAATGGTTATATAGGGAATTTTTTCAGCACCGACTTTTTTAACAAGAGCATCAAGCTTGTCGATATCCACATTTCCTTTGAAGGGATGAAGATTTGCCGGATCGTGAGCTTCATCGATGATAACATCGATAAATGTTCCGCCAGCAAGTTCCTGGTGTAATCGAGTTGTTGTAAAATACATGTTGCCCGGCACAAACATTCCCGGTTTAATCAAGATCTTGGAGATAATATTCTCTGCACCGCGTCCTTGATGAGTCGGCACTAAGTATTTATATCCATAGTACTTCTGTACATTTTCCTCAAGGTGATAGTAGTTCTTGCTGCCGGCATATGCTTCATCCCCGAGCATCATTCCAGCCCATTGATTGTCGCTCATCGCATTTGTACCGCTATCGGTGAGCAGATCGATATATACATCTTCAGATTTCAATAGAAAGGTATTGTAACCGGCTTCCATCAACGCCTTTTCTCGTTCAGTACGAGTTGTCATTTTGATTGGCTCAACAACTTTGATCTTGTACGGTTCAGCCCATGAACGTTTTTTGTACTCTTCCATAACGATCCTCGAAGAAGTGATAAATACTATTTATGCAAAGAAGTTAGCCGATTTTCAATTTATATCCAAGTTGTACGTTTTCTTGCATTTCTTTGCTTGTTCACCTATCTTCTGAACAAATATGACTGCGGACTTACCCCAACACAGCAACGTTTTTAAGGAGAGCTTGTGGCACATAAACGAATGTATGCATATCTTTCTGGGGGAATGGAGTATGCTCTCAATGAGGGAAAAGACTGGCGTTGGGATATCGAGAATTGGATTCAAAAATCCTTGAAGCATAAAGTTTTTAATCCCAATGTAGCGAGTGATCAATATCTCCGTAAAGTGTTGCATAAGAACAATTTTAGAAATCTTAAATCAACAAATCTCGATACATATATCAAGATTGTTCAGAAATTCGTTATCCAAGATTCAAAGGAAATTGCAACTCGATCTGATTATGTGATTTGTTATTGGGATATGAGTGCTCAGCAAGGAGCAGGGACTAAAGGTGAGCTTACGATTGCTAAGTATTTCAAGAAACCGATCTATTTAGTCACTCATATGCCGAAGGAAAAGATTCCTGGATGGGTTCTTGGATGTGTAACAGAATTCTTTAGTTCGTTGGAAGATTTGAAAGAGTATTTAATACAGAATTATACTTCAATAACTCACTAAGCTCTGAAAGAAGGGATACTGTGAAAAAAAAGCCGCGACCAAAAGCATATCATAATCTTAATTTTCTCAATGGACCAAGTGCTCGTCCGATCCGCTTGCTGTCTGAACTTCTTGAACCGCAACAGCAACTTCGCCGGGAAGGAGTAAAAGATACAATCGTTTTTTTTGGCTCTGCTCAGTTTAAGTCTAAATTGCAATGTAGTAAATTGTTAAAGGATCTGACTGTAAGGCTAAGAAAATCAAAAAGAAAGCATGGAAACATTCAGCAGTTGATAGAAGATGCAAGAGTTGATTATCAGATGTCCCAATACTATGAAGATGCTGTCCAACTTTCAAAAAAGCTCACTCAATGGACACAGACTTTGCAGCAACCATTTAGATTCGTTATATGCTCAGGCGGTGGTCCAGGCATTATGGAAGCAGCGAACAAAGGAGCAGCTTTAGCGAAAGGAAGATCGATCGGGTTCAATGTGAGTCTTCCTTTTGAACAATTTGCCAATCCTTATATCACACCAGAGTTGAATTTTGAATTCCATTACTTCTTTATGCGAAAATTCTGGTTTGTGTATTTAGCCAAGGCATTTGTGATGTTTCCTGGCGGTTTTGGGACGATGGATGAATTGATGGAGGTGTTAACACTTGTACAAACGCAAAAACTCAGAAAGAAAGTGACTATTCTTCTCTATGGCAAAGATTTTTGGAGTGAAGTATTGAATTTTGATGCTTTGATGAAACACAGGGTTATTAGTCCTGAGGATCTTAAGATATTTCGAATTGTTGACACACCCGAAGAAGCGTTTACTCATCTCGTGAAGGAATTGCGTACAAATTATCCATTAGAAACAACTTCATCCTGATGTAATTGCAAAATTTGGATTTGCCAACGCCATTTCATATATTTATTATAAGCTTCAGTTCGATATTCTTTGTTGGGGGTGATTTGGCTTCGACGGGGATGAGGAAGCTTAAGACTGCATGCCGTGGTCGCCGTGTCCACGATAAAAAGCGGCAAACAAATAAGTGCAAATTACGATTACGCACTGGCTGCCTAATAACATTAGGTAACCCGTTCACTCAGATTTGGCCCATCAAGTTTGGGATGAACGTCGCTTCTATGGGATAGCTTATTCTTGTACTCGAGGAGAATGAGCGAATCCGTTGAAAGACGGATCACTTGAGTTGGCATAAGGTAAATCCAGCCTGGCGGAGTTCCCTTGTGCGAGATTAAAAGACAGGATACGCATGTAGATGTTTTAGGAGTCTTCTCTTCGGACCGGGGTTCGACTCCCCGCACCTCCACGCAACTGGAGCCGTACGATATAACATCCTGCCATAATAAATTATAAACAAATTACAGCTAAATGAAAACTTGAAGATCGAATTCGTAAAAATGTCTGGTGCCGGCAACGATTTTATTGTCATAGATAATCGATCGGTGATGATTGTCGATGGAGCAGCTCTTGCAAGGAAAATATGCGATCGTCACTGGGGAGTAGGTGCGGATGGTCTTTTGCTTCTTGAATCAAGCGATAAAGTTTCCTATCGAATGATGTACTACAACGCTGATGGAAGTTATGGTGGAATGTGCGGCAATGGAGGCAGGTGTATAGCAATGTTTGCTTTTCGGAAGAAGATTGCCAGTAAAGATCACAAGTTTGAAGCATTAGGTCATATTTATACCACATCAATCATGGCAGAAGATGTTTCGCTCAACATGCAGGATCCTGTTTCCATTAGTAAAATACGATATTTATCAATCGGCAAGAAAAAGATAGCGTACCAATTCATAAATACTGGTTCACCGCATATTGTCATAAACATAACCGAATTGATCAAGAATGGCGACCTTGATGGATTAGATGTGATGCATTGGGGAAAATTACTGCGTTGGCATAAGAAATTTAGTCCAGCAGGCACCAACCCCGTAAATTTTATGAAAAAATTGGAATCCGGGGCAATCCAACTCAGAACATTCGAACGAGGCGTAGAAGCAGAGACTTTTGCATGCGGTACTGGTTCAATAGCCACTGCTATAATCGCAAGTAAGAAATGGAAGTTAATGCCACCCATCACAATAATTCCAACAAGCAAAATTCCTCTCATTGTAGAATTTGATTTGAACGGCTCAGGCATTCAAAATGTAAAGTTGAGCGGTCCTGCAGTTGTAACATTTGCAGGAAATCTGGATGTATAAACAACAAGAATTAGGAATAATTCTGAATCCTGCAGCTGGCCGAGGACGAGCAGGAGACAAGAGAAAAGAATTAATATTTTGTCTCCAAAAAAGGAAGATTCCATTTCAATTAGAACTTACGAGAGAACCTGGACATGCAAAAGAAATAGCCTTTCGAATGAGCGAAATTTTTGAAACGATTGTAGCTGCTGGTGGAGATGGGACGATCAATGAAGTCGTATCAGGTGTTGTCGGAAGAAAAGCTACGATTGCAATTTTACCATTAGGATCAGGAAACGATTTTAGAAAAGTCATTGGAATATCGAGGAAAATAGATCATGCTATCGATGCTATCATAGATGGAAAAAGGAAATTACTGGATTTAGGCAAAGTCAGATATTGGAATCATTGGGGAGAAAAAAAAGAAAGATACTTCATCAATACACTTGGTATTGGACTTGATGCAGAAATTGCAAAAGAAACCAAGCAGATAAAATTCTTGCGCGGAGTACCATTATATCTCTTGGCAGCAATAAAGGCACTTCAGAAACATTCCCCCAATGAATATAAAATCACTGAAGAGAAGACAACAAAAGTCGAACGTGCTTTTCTCATATGCGCTGGAAACGGATGTTTCGAGGGAGGTGGATTTAAACTTTTGCCCAATGCCAATCCTAATGATTCACTATTGGACATATGCATTCTCGGAGTAATGCCAATACATAAAGCAATTAGTATCATACCAAAACTCATCAATGGTACTCATGAAAATCTGCAAAAAGTCTCAATGTGGAAATCTAAGGAATTTACTATTGAAGCAAATAACGCATTTATCATCCATGGTGATGGTGAGATATTTGAAGAGAACACTTTACGTGCAGAAGTCAAACTGGCGCCAATTCAAATAAGCTTTATGATACCGAAAGGGCAAGTAAATGAGCTATAATGTATATTATGCAGAATAGCCTAATCCCCTTTTTCCTATCATTCCTCTTCTATCGGCATTTTCAATTCAATTGATTTGTAATATGCATTGAGAACTTCCTCGACGGATAAATCGATAATCTTGCCTATCTGCAGCTGCCGTTTCTGTGTAACTATTCCAATTTGTTTTGCATCGATAGAAAATCTTTTTGCTTCCATTAAGATGTTTGTTAACTCCTCCGGTTTACATGATACTATAACTCTTGACTGAGATTCTCCAAATAATAAGAAGTCATGTCGAATCCTCTCTAAACTGTTTATATCAATCTGACATCCTAACTCTTCCGATCCACTCAGACTTTCTACCAGTGTTACTGCCAATCCACCATCTGAGACATCGTGCATAGATCTGACGAGCCCCTGGATAGCAAAAGTCTGACATACCTTGTGAAGACGCGCTTCATATTCTAAATCTATGCATGGAGCATCACCAAGGATCTCGTTCTGTCTCATAGCAAGATATTCTGAGCCACCGACTTCACCCTGATTCACACCCAATGCGATGATTATATCATCTGGTGTTTTAAATGCCAAATTTACTGCTTTATCCACATCATCCAATAAACCCAGCATACCTATGACGGGCGTAGGAATAATTGCCCCACTTGGTCCTTCATTGTAAAAACTGACGTTTCCTCCAGTAACAGGTGTCGAAAATGCAATACACGCTTCCTTCATGCCAGCAATTGCTTCGACAAATTGCCAATAGATCTCAGGGTCATAAGGATTACCAAAATTTAAGCAATTTGTTATTGCGATTGGTTTAGCTCCGACGCAAGCAACGTTTCTTGCTGCCTCTGCTACTGCTATCTGCGTACCACGTCTTGGGTTCAAATATACAAATCGTGCATTACAATCAGTCTTAAGAGCTAGGGCTTTATTGGTTCCCTTTATACGAATTACAGCTGCGTCTGAATCTGATAGTCTAACACTATTCGTCCTCACCATTGAATCATATTGTCCGTACACCCATTGCTTACTGGCTATCGATGGGCGCTTTAACAAATCAATTAACGTCTTGTTCAGATCTTTTGCAATTGATAAAGAAGACGAATCAAATTCCCTGCATTTTTTAATATATGTCGGCACTCGTGTTTCTCGAATATAAACTGGTGCACCCCCACCAAGAACAAGCGGTTTTGCTGGAAGGTTTGCAATCACTTCATTATTCAATCTGATTGTTATGTCAGGTTTATTCTCGACTATACCTATTATCTCGGATTCTATATCCCACTTATTAAAGATGTTAGCAACTTCTTGCTCGTGTCCATTCTTGACTATAAAAAGCATTCGCTCTTGTGATTCCGATAGCAAGATTTCATAAGGAGTCATTTCTTTTTCGCGTAGAGGAATTTTTTCCAGGTCAATTGTCATCCCTGATTTGCCCCTTGCACTCATCTCCGACGTGGAACAGGTAATACCTGCAGCTCCCATATCTTGTACACCAATAATATATCCGGTTTCTATTGCCTCTAACGTAGATTCGAGTAGTATTTTTCCGGCAAAAGGATCACCTACTTGGACGGATGATTTCTTTGCCTCAGATTTTTCAGAAATCTCCTCCGATGCAAAGGTAGCTCCGTGAATTCCATCACGCCCAGTTTTTGAACCGACGATCATCACGATATTCCCCTGTCCATTTGCAATTGCTTTCGCGATTTTCCCATGCTCTACAATTCCGACTGCCATAGCATTTAAGAGTGGATTGTCTCTGTAAGAATTGTCAAAATATACTTCACCTGCGACAGTTGGAACACCAAAACTGTTTCCGTAATCGGCTATTCCTTTCACGACACGTCTAAACAGGTGTCTTACTTTAGGATTTTCAAGTTCACCAAATCTTAATGAGTTGAGTACGGCAATGGGTCGAGCACCCATCGAGAAAATATCTCGTAGAATCCCTCCAACTCCTGTTGCAGCACCTTGATAAGGCTCAACAGCTGAAGGATGATTATGGCTTTCTATTTTGAAAGCAACTGCCAGACCATCTCCTATATCAACAAGTCCGGCATTCTCTTCTCCAGCTTCTACTAACAAATGCGGACCTTTACGCGGTAATGTTTTTAACTGGGCAATCGAATTCTTATAGCTGCAATGTTCACTCCACATGACACTAAAGATACCTAATTCAGTAAATGTCGGCACACGGCCTAATAGTGCATTAATCCGGTCATATTCTTCCTTTAAAAGTCCATGTTCAAGTGCAAGTTCTAGTGTGACTTTGGGATCCTTACCTCTACTAGGTTGATTCTTCGCTCTTTTCATGTTTCAATAATTACCTTATAATAAAATATCTATATCTCAATAATTCTTAGTAATTCGCCATTTCGTTCAACTGTTGCACCTGGTTGGACGAATATCGATTCTATTTTGCATTTCTGCAACGTCCTGATTTCATTTTCCATTTTCATAGCTTCAAGCACAACCAGCACACCACCCATTTGTACACTCATGCCCTGATGAACTAAAACTTTTGTTATTAATCCCGGCATCGGAGCACGGAGAGTGATTGATTTTGAAATATGAGGTTTCCTGAGCAGCCACGATTGCGCGACCAAGGATCGTTGATCATCAACAATCGCCTGCATCAGTGAACCATTAACATTAACTTGAAGTTTCGAAGATAATTTCGTCGATGCCGTTACTGATTTACTCTCATAGAAGTCTGAGATCGTTATTTCAAAACTGGAGTCAAACAAATTCAGGACATACACGTCATCTTTGACCTTTCGAAAATTGATTGCGTATTCTGCATCATTTACCGTTACGCTTTTTCCATCACCTACGCAAACTTTATGAATTTCATTACTTATATTGACTAAGTACTCTCCTCTATTTAGCGTAACCCACTTATTCTCCTCTTTTTCCATTCTGATTCCTTCTTGACAAAGTTTTGTTTAGGATGTCTGCGAGGTATTGTTCCATGTTGAACCAATGCAGCTATAATAGCAGCTGCCATACGTTCTTTCTTCAATTCGTCTTGTTCTTTGTGATGTTCACTTATCTTTGACATAGTTTACTCATTTGAATTCAACAACAGTTACGCCTACGCCCCCCTCATTCCATTCACCTAACCGGAAAGTCTTTATATGCGGATATGTTTGCAAAAATTCTCCTATTCGTTTTCGCAATGCGCCTGTGCCTTTGCCGTGAATGATATCGACACGATGCAAGCCTGCAACATATGCATTGTCAAGGAAAGTCTGCGCTTGTGCAATTGCATCATCGCCGAAGAGTCCTCGGAGATCAATTTCGTTTGTAGCTTCTGGAGAAGTGAGGGTAGAAGCTGAAACCATGTGCTGAACGTGTTTTTTGTGTTCTTTATGCAAATCGGTCAGGACAATTCGCAGGCGCGTACTGCCGCAGAGGACAATCGCATGTTTACCTTGAATCTCTATAACTTCTGCTCGTTCACGCCCATCGCGAATTCGTACTATATCGCCCTTATCAATTGGTTCATTGTGCTGAGGGACTGACTGTTCTTCAACGGTGATCTTTTGTAATTCTTCGCCAAGCTGCTTAAGCACCTGACGCGAAGAGCGGACGATTTCTCGATCAGCGCCGCTTTCGCGTATCTCTTTTACTGAGCGTTCAACTTTTATATGTGCCTGTTGAACAATTTCTTTCGCCTCTTCCACCGCCTTTTTTCGAATAGTCCCTAATTCGTGCTTTAATTGTGTCATCTTTTGTTCGTATGACAGTACCAGCGATTCCAATCGTTCTTTTTCCTTTGATGTTTCGCGGAGCTGACGCTGGTACTCCTGCGATTGTCGTTCTAGTTCAAGGAGGAGCGATTCGAGCTTTGTCTTTTCATCACCCACCTGCATGCGTGCTTGATCTAAAAGACTGTGCGAGATTCCCAATCGCTCGGCAAGTTCAAACGCATAGCTGCTGCCCGGCACACCACTTCGAAAGCGATATGTTGGCCGTAACGATTCCTGATCAAATTCCATGGAAGCATTGCTCATACCGGGTGTTTCATGGGCAAACGCTTTAAGCACACCGTGATGTGTTGTGGCAATAGTTATTGCCTTTCGAGCAGTAAGCTCCTGCAGCACTGCAGAGGCCAATGCACTTCCCTCAGATGGGTCCGTTCCGGCACCAATTTCATCAATGAGTACCAAGGAAGACTCATCAGCCTCCTCGAGGATGTGACGTAGAGAAATGAGATGAGAACTAAACGTGCTGAGATCGTTTTCTATTGATTGATCATCACCGATATCGACGAAAACATTTTGAAAGGGGAATACTTCTGATTCAGAACCAGCTGGAATATGAATACCGGCTTGTGCGCATAATGTCAAGAGACCGACTGTTTTCATCGCTACAGTTTTTCCGCCGGCATTTGGACCGGTGATGACAAGTGTTTCCTCGTCTTTACCTAATTCAATCGTAAGTGGAACTACTTGTTCTCTTTTAAGATGTCGTAAAAGGATAGGGTGTCGAGCATCATGTAATTTTACACCGGGTATGGATGTAAGAGACGGCGGATTGCCGATAATTTCGATCGAATATTTTGCGCGTGCGAAAACGACATCAAGTTCAGTGAGAGCAGTGAAACTCAATTCAAGAGGTTCACGTATTTCACCAACTTGCTTTGTAAGATCAGCAAGTATCCGATAGATCTCATGCTGTTCACGAATTTGTAGTTCTCGCAGTGTATTGTTGAACGCAAGTGATTCAGCCGGCTCGATAAATACCGTTCCACCGCTGGCAGATGTCGAATGAATAAATCCAGGTACCTTATGCTTATATTCCGCTTTAACAGGAATGACCAAACGACCATCGCGTGTGGTGATAATATCTTCTTGGAGAAATTCCTGCTCAGAGACTTGCCGAAGAATTGATTCCAATCGTCGTCGCAATGCATCGGTTGCCGAGATGATTGAACGTCGAATCTCCCGCAATTCCCGGCTTGCAGTATCTTTTACAAATCCATGTTCGTTCAGAGCTTCGTTAATATGGTGCTCAACAATTTTATCCGCGAATAACTGTTCGTGATATATTCCGATGGTTGGATATAGTGCAGCACGTTTTGCAAGAAACGCTTTGAGTGTCCGTGAAACGCGAATCGTGAGTGCGATTTCCAGCAGTTCCGTCACCGTGAGAACCTGATTCTCGACAGTAGTCTTCTTCAACGCAGCAACAATGTTCTTAAATCCTTCCAGTGGAATAGTCCCTTCAGCAATGAGCAGTTCTTTTGCTTCAGAGACCTTTCGCAATTCCAATTCGATTGTATTGCGGATAGTTTGTGGCACAAGCCGGAGAGTATGCAGACGACCTGATTCAGAAACAGTAAGTTCGCTTATGCGTTCAACGACTGTATGATATTCCAACTTGCGTAGCGCGGCGATAAAGCTTGGTGGAAGATTTAAAGACTTTTGTGACACTATGGATTCTGCGTCCTATCGCTCTTCGCTATTTGCCCGGTATTTCAATCTATTTATTTCCCGTTCCGTTAATGTTCATTGGATCGAGGAAGAACCTTATTTCCTTTAGCCTTATCAGTAGAACCGGACGAGCCCACACCTTTAAGTTTATTGATTACATCGGGACCAACAGTCGATGTCATGTCCAAAATCTGCGGTGCGATATTCACAAAAGACTTATAAAATTGTGAATCACGTTTGTTTTGACGGTCAGGAAAATCAGCCATTGCAAAGATAAAGAGTAGTGAGCTGACAAAAAGGGCCCCTTCAATGAAACCCAGGACTATTCCACCGATTCTATCGGCAATTCCACCGATTCTGTAACATTTAGTGAGGATTCTATAAAGAAATCCCTGAATGATTAGTAAACCTAGAAAAATTATCAAGAAACCATTCATTGGCGCATCTTCATGACTTATTCCCCCTCGGCCGACTATGAAATTTCCGACATCACGCATATATATCTGCCCTAAGATGAGGCCGGCAATCATTACGACGATCGCAACAAGTTTCCGTACGATACCATCACGCATGCCAAACAAAACACACATCAGGATTGGAACAAAGATTAAAATATCGAGTAACATAGGATTATTCTCCTAATTGTTGTTTGACTACTTCCTGAATGACCTTTCCATCAATTTTACCTTTTAACTCTTTCATCGCTACAGGCATCACTTTGCCGAAATCCTTCGAAGATGTTGCACCAATATTTCCGATTATTTTCTTGATAATTGCTTCAACCTCTTCCCTGCTTATTTGTTTTGGAAGATAGGTACTGATAATATCAAGTTCACGTTTTTCCTGATCTGCGAGATCATTCCTTCCAGCTTTCTCGTACATTTCAATTGCTTCTTTGCGCTTCTTTGCTGCCGCAAGAAGAGCAGTCATTTCCTCTTCAGGAGTAATACTTGTACCGGTTCCGCGTTTTGAAAGTTCAATCATTTGCGCTCGTATAGATCGAATGGTATTTAACTTAACACTGTCGCCGGATTTCATTGCAGCTTTTAAATCTTCATTGATTATTTCTGTAAGAGCCATTGATGTTCCTCATCATTGATCATGCATATGACAACCTATTTCAAATCAAATTTGAATTGAACATTATTTATTGCAAAAGATACTATACATAATGACCGTATAATAAAAATACAAAATAATTGTCTTACCTGCTATCAAAAGGTCAACGCAATATTACATGTTCACAATTCCTTTCATAAAGTCGTCTTAGCACTCAATCAGATATCATATTTGTATATGACATAGCAAGAAGGCATAGACTGGCTCGCAAGTCGAATTTAAAAGGAAGAGAGAGAAAGGATATGTGGAATTACTCAAAGGATGCCCGCTGTTCCCAAACAGCAGGCATCTCTTGTTCTTATCATATTTCAATAAGCGTCGCATATCGGGCCTTGCCGCCTTTCAAGAAGGTCTCAAGCCGATTCACCAACTCTTCCCCACTTTCAGTTGTTCCATCTTCAAGTGTTTCGTATTCTTCTACAGAATTGCAAATAAATTCTTCAACGAAAAAGTTCCTTTTCCCTTTTTGTTCAAAGATAGTATAATTCTTCTTTTGCTCTTTGGCAAAATGGCTCTTCAGTTCCGTAGCAAGAGCAAGATACTCTTCACGATTCTCTGGTTTTATCTCATATGATATCTGGAGAATGACTTTTGGCATAGGTTTCTTTCTTTATTTGTTAGTGTAATGATTTAAAATTCATCATGGCGCTTCGGATTTGCGCTTCATTCATTCCAAAGTAATGACCCAGCTCATGGAGTAATACTTCACGGATCCGTTCAGATACTTCTTTATCATTTCGACATTCGGATTCAATATTCTTTTGGTACAATGAAATCTTATCAGGGGTTGTCGGATTTACGCCGTACCATGTTCCTCGATGAGTCAAAGGCACCCCCTGATATAAACCCAATAATGTTGTTTTGCTCGAATGCGTTTGTCTGGTGTCTTCTTCATTGGGATACTCTTCTACCACGATGTGGACATTATCAATTCTTTCACCAAAAACATCCGGTAAATCATTAAACACTTCTTCTGCTATCTCTTCAAACTTTTCGCGTGTCATCGCATTTGGCTAATCCACTTCATCTAGAATAAACTTAATGAATATTCCCCACCGAACATGATACCATTTAAAACAAGTCCATATAGAATTGCAACAATGAGAAGCGACTTCCAGAGAGAAATTTGGTTCCCTACTTTGGTTCCACTGATCAATAGTATAAATGCCCATAGTATCATTACAGCATTCAATCCAATAAGTACGATGTAGGATACCGGTTTGATTGCAATTGGGTGTGGATTGAAGGTGAAGAAGTACATTCCAAATGTCATTAACTCGATAGGTAACAAAAGTAGCAGAGATATAGTAAATGGTGTCAATGCATAACTTGTAATGCCCATGGAAGTGCGAAACGATGCTTTGCCCCCTAGCAGCGTAGACAACATCCAATGGAAAGAAGATACAATCGGACATAGTGCAACGCCTAATGGTATACCAATCAGCAATGCCCAGAAAATGAGAAGCAGCACATTTTCAAATCGATCTCCTATTCTGAAATACCAAAATCCAGAAAATGCAACGTTTATCCCACATAATGCATAAAGAAACAGGGCGTAATTTTTATGTTCTGCTATCATTATTAACCGAAACGCTTCTCGTGGGTTTTCGATAATTCTCCAAAGCGTGTCAAACAAATCCAAATTGGGCACACGATTCTGCAGAAAACCCCCGCATTTCTTGCAGATCGTTGCATATTTATCATTTTCTGTTTGACAAACCGAACAAAGAATCATAGAATTCAATACTCATATTTTGCTTTTTATCTACATCGAAGTTAGGAAGATTGTGCCACGGAAGCAACGCTTTTTTGAAAAGGATCGGAAGAATTTTATTCTATCAAGAAATGAGGTCAAATTTTACAGTGAAATATCTGAGCACGAGCGCCTCTTCAATATTTCGGGATCCTTTCAGATTTCCACATTGTAAATTTCTTCTGCATAGAATAATTCGCAGACAATTGCTTGGCTGGAATATTCAAAGGGTTGTGAACTTGATTGGCTCTACTAATTTAATCTTGAATGGCGCAATAATCGTCTTCTCGGAAAATCCTTTTCCTCAGTCCTTTACCGCAAGCTCCTGAAGAAGACGCATAACCAGTCTCCAAGATTTTTCAGTAAGGAGGTGATGATTCAGACGGCCTCGAATAAATCCGTTTTTATCAATCACATATGTAATTTTCCGTAAACCAAGTCCACGCAGCCAAAATGCGTGGTAGTTTCTGCATACTTCTAAAGTCGGATCAGAAGCGATTGGAAGAGTAAAGTTGTACAGCGCTAAAAGTTTTTGCAATTCACCAATGTTCTTCGGACTGATCGTTACAACAATAGCGCCGAGTGTTTGTGCTTTTTGGAGATGCTGGAGAAAAACATATATGTCTTGTGTTTCAGTGTTTGAAAGACCATCCGGAAAGAAAGAAATTACTACATTATTCTTCCCATATAAATCCCGCAGCCGAAATATTTCTCCGGTATCGAGCCTGAGTTTAAAATCTGGCGCTTTTGATCCTATAGCTAACATTTTGGTTTATAAGCAGGATGATTGATAAAGAATCTACTCTCTGTCATATATGATCAACGAATAAATATCTTGCTCTTGCATGTGTTTCCTCCCGCGAAGGAAGGAGAGTTCAATGAGAAAGGATACTCCGACAATCTTTGCTTGAAGTTTTTCAACAAGCTTGATAGCCGCACACATCGTCCCTCCGGTTGCCAATAAGTCATCATGCAATAAAACACGCTCGCCTGGTCGAAGAGCATCAACATGCATTTCAACGGAATCAGTTCCGTATTCTAAAGCGTATTGCTCTGTGATGACGTCAGCAGGAAGTTTTCCTTTCTTCCGCACCGGAACAAAACCTGCACCCAAATTTACTGCCAATGCTGATCCGATGATAAAACCGCGAGATTCAATACAGACAACCTTGTCAATTTTTGAATTGCGATATTTTTCAAAGAAAAGATCTACAACTTTTTTTAATGCGTCAGCATTTTTCAAAAGCGTTGTAATATCACGATAGACTATTCCTTTTTTCGGAAAGTCCGGAATACTCCGAATCGAGTCTGAAAGTTGATTCATGGTACTCTCAAAAATGAATTACCAATTAAAAGGTTTCGAATTTAGAAAAGCTTCAATACCTTTTTTGCAATCATCTGTCATCCGAGTCAATGCATTGAGATGGGAGGCATATTCCAGTGCATCACTCGTTGCCATTCCATGTACACGCGCAAGCAATTCCTTGATTAATCCCATGGAAGTACCGCTATTGTTGGTGATCAAATCATTTGCAAGTTGTGTGCCGATTTTTTCCAATTCAATAGCTGGCACAGCTTGGCTGATCAATCCAAGTTCAAAGGCCTTTTCAGCATTTATGATATTGCCTTGAAGTGCAAGTTCGCGTGCGCGACCTTCACCAACACGTCGAACTAAAAAAATCAACACAATTGCCGGGATAAAACCAATTTGCGCTTCCGTATATCCAAACTTTGCAGTCTCACGGGCTGCTATCACGAAATCGCACACCGTTGCCAGTCCACACCCTCCTGCAAGAGCGGTTCCTTGAACAAGCGCAATGACCGGTTTTCTTAATGTGTAGATCTGTTGAAATAACTTCATGAGGTTTGTGGAATCCTGCAAATTCTGGCTGAAGTCATATTTTGAAATGCGTTGAAGATATGACGGATCAACACCTGAACAGAAGGAATCTCCTTCTGCACGCAGTATGACTACATGAACTTGTGTGTCTCGTTGAGTTTGTACAAAAGCCTGTATGAGTTCTGACACCATCTGATCGTCAAGCGCGTTATTCTTCTCAGGCCAGTTGAGAGTGATACGAGCGACTCTCTTTTGGACAGAATATGTAGTACGATAGAATTCCACGTGTCTCCTTGAATGCGTTGTGAAAGTAGCAAGAAGCGGATAGAAAAGCAAGGTTACAAATCACACGAATAGAACTCCCGTTATCTCTCCTAAAACACTCATTGGGATGTTTATTTATGTGCTGCGATTTTTATATAGGTAGATTCTTTATGAGTTGAGAGTACAAGATTGGTTGTCGTTTTTTGCACTCCCTGCCAGGATTGAATTTTTGCCAGTAATATTTCCAATCCTTCTGTATTCTCCGTCCGCACTTTCAGCAAATGCGTACCGTCTCCAGTAATCGCGTGACATTCCTGAATATCATCTGATTTGAGAATGTGCTCGAGAAAGCCCGGAAAATGTTTTGAAGAATCAATCGTCACAACAACAAATGCCGTGATATCTTTTCCAAGTCTTTTGTGATCAAGACGTGTATAGTATCCCTGGATAATTCCTTCCTCCTCCAGCTTTCGTAATCGTTCACTTACGGCAGGAAGAGACAATCCGACTTTTTCTGCCAATTCGTTACGCTTCGTTCTGCCTTCCTGCTGCAGGATACTGAGTAATTCACAGTCTATTTTGTCGAGCATCATGATTCATACCCTTCTTTCCAAAGGCATTCCTTCGCTAAAACGATAATATATTAATAACCGTCAAAAATTAACTTAGATATATTATAATTTACGCGAATAAGATGCAAGTGGCAATTCAAGAAACATAAAGATAGTGAGCGTTTTAGGGTTAGGCGCGAAGAGACCCCACTTTCTGATCGATGGGAATGTTATAGGAAAAGATATGTTAAATCAGGAAAATCAATTTAGTGCTGAGTCCTTTTCTTTGTTGCTGTCCGAAGTGATGATATAGCTGCTTGTATGGAATCCGCCTTAAAAATCGATGTTCCGGCAACAAGAACATTGGCTCCTGCATCAATAACATCTGCTGCCGTGTCTTGATCTATCCCTCCGTCTACCTCCAGAAAAATTTCTTTTTTTGAGAGGTTTACCATTTCTCGCATTTCTTGAATTTTTTGAAGAGTGCTTTGAATAAATTGCTGACCACCAAAACCCGGCTCAACGGTCATAATAAGAACAAGATCAATCTCTTCAATGATACTTTTAAGAATATCGACCGGTGTCGCAGAATTGAGCGCAACTCCAGCTTTGCTGCCGCTTTCTTTTATTGCTTGGATCGTTCGGTACAAGTGCAAACAAGATTCTTGATGTACTGTGATAATATCTGCGCCTGCGGCACGAAAAGGAGCAATAAATTTGTCCGCATCCTCAATCATCAAATGTACATCCAACGGGAGTTTTGTGTATTTCCGAACGGAACGAACCAGGGGTGGACCAAATGTGATGTTCGGAACAAAATGTCCATCCATCACATCAAGATGAATCCAATCAGCCCCACCTTGTTCAGCCTCAGAAATTTGTTTTGCAAGGTGACCAAAATCTGCAGCGAGTAATGAAGGTGCAATTCTTATCATTCGTTCAATTCTCTGATTTCGTTTTCATTTCTGTTTTCTGTGCAACAATAAGATCAATCACTGTTCCTAATTGCATAAGTACACCCGCATGAGGATACTGTTCAAGAATCGTGTTCGGAAGTAATTCTAGGTTTATCTGGTACGTTATTTTTCCGATTCGGAATCCTCTATCCGTGAGTACTTTTTCGGCTTCAGTGAGAGTTTTTGATGAAACATCCGGCACTAAACGCATGTCTGTCGATCTGCCTTGACTGACGATTATGTCAATTTGACTTCCGCTTGTCACTTTTTTATTTGGCTGAATCCCTTGCCGGATTATTGTATTGGGGAAGATATCTTCTGATGGTTCATAGGATATAGATCCAAGTTTAAGACCACATCGTTCGAGATTAAAAGCTGCTTCACGAGTGGATTTGCCCCTTAAATTCGGAACATCAACGAGTTCCTCCCCACCGCTAATAGTTAAATAGATACCTCTTCCATATTTTACTTGTGATTCAGCATTGGGGTTTTGCACGATCACAGTGCCTATCTTATAACGTTTATCAGTTTTATATTCTGCTTCTTTGGGTTCAAGACCTATATCAAGAAGCTTTTTCTTCGCTTCTCCAATCGGTAGACCAACGACATCGGGTACTGTTGTTGCTTTTCCTCTCTGCACATAGGACGGCATAATGAAACTGTCCATGAGAACAACGAGAATAAATCCAATAACGACAATAACACCCAGAGGTCTTATTATTTTCTTAAGTTTCGTCGTTTTCACATATCTATCGGCATTATTATGATAAATATAAAAATTAATAGACTAAATTACAATAAACTTCCTCTCCTTGATTTTGTTCAGGTTTACCCAATGGCATGCATTATGTAAAAATTGAATTTTGCATCAATTGTCGAGAAAGTATCATTTCCTGTAAAAATTGATTTGTGATAACACGAATCTCAACATTTCACATGTCGGTATTTAAAAAGCGATAAAAAGGATAGCATGCGGCAGAATTAAAAAGGAAATTCTTTTGGTTGTAATTTCCACATAGAATTATCTTCCTGTGTATTGTGGTTAAGCTTTTTAGAATAAGGATACTATGTCCATTATACAACATTGCTTCTCAGTCTAATCTTCTCTATATTTTTTAACAATTCTCGACAAAAATATGGTCGCAAATTAATATGACAATGAAAAAAGAATATCGAGAACTTGCAGAAGCGGCTCAAAAAGCAAAACTCAATGCATATGCCCCCTTTTCGAAGTTTGGTGTTGGTGCCGCTCTTCTTACTGCTAATGGTCAGGTTTTCACAGGATGCAACATTGAAAACAGCTCGTATGGCTTAACTATTTGTGCTGAACGTGTAGCAATCTTTAAAGCAATTTCTCAAGGTGCTTCGAAATTCAAGGCAATTGCCCTTGTCTCAGATGATCCTGGTTTTACAGCCCCTTGTGGCGCCTGCCGACAAGTATTATCCGACCTTACCGGCAACATCGATTTCGTCATGATGAATGCAAAAAAGCGATTCAAAATTATCAAACTTAACTCGCTTCTCCCCTTTGCTTTTACCGGAATTAACTTAAAGCAATCGCCATAAACTATTTTTCAAAAATGGACACCTCAGTTCTACATAATGTCCCACGGAATACTGGTTGGATTGAAGTTGTTTGTGGCTGTATGTTTAGTGGAAAAACGGAAGAGCTCATTCGTCGGCTTCGACGAGCACAAATTGCCAAACAAAAGGTGGCAATCTTTAAGCCAAAAGTCGACACTCGATACAGTGCGGAACATATCACATCCCATAGCGAACAATCGCTCGTCGCCCAAGTCGTCGAAGATGCGAATGAAATTCTGAGTCTTGTAAATGACGCTCAAGTCGTAGGGATTGATGAAGGACAATTCTTCAAACCAAACATTGTTGACGTGTGCAATCATTTAGCCAACCAAGGAAAGCGAGTTATCGTTGCTGGTCTCGATCAAGATTATACTGGAAAACCCTTTGAACCAATGCCACAACTCCTTGCTATAGCGGAATATATAACTAAAACCTTAGCAATTTGCGTAGTATGTGGAAATCCCGCTGATCGAACACAACGTATGGTCAATCAACACGAAAGAGTTATCGTTGGTGCAAAAGATATCTATGAAGCAAGGTGCCGCTGTTGTCATGAACCTCTTCAGGAATGACTTATTGAGCACGAGCCATTGAATTCAATGACTGAATCTGTTTTCTTAAAGAAAAAAGAAGTCCGTAAAACAATAAATTTCATTCGGCAAGTTACCAATTTTCGACCTCGACTTGCATTGATTCTTGGGTCAGGTCTTGGTAATTTTGGCGACAGAATCAACGCAATATCTACAATTTCTTCCTCCGAAATTCCGTATTATCCGGTTTCATCGGTTCAAGGTCATGCTGGAAAACTAGTTTTTGGATATCTGGAAAAAGACATCCTTCATTCAATGCCTTTACTTGTCTTTCAAGGTCGTGTTCATTTTTATGAGATTGGGTCAGTTGAACGAGTTGTTTTTCCGATCCTCATCTCCCATCAACTTGGCATCAAGAAACTTATTTTTACAAATGCGGCGGGCGGTATTAACAATTGTTTTAATGCCGGTGATCTTATGCTTATTCAGGACATCCTCAATCTTGCGAGTTTTCAGCTTCCCACAACACCAAACGATTCAGTCTTGCCGAACCAGAAATATTCAAATTATTTTGATACAGAAATGAAGCATAAAGTACTCCAATGTGCTTCACAAATCAAAATACCGTTGCAGCAAGGTACATACTGCTGGCTCAGGGGACCTTCCTATGAAACGCCAGCAGAGATCCAAATGCTCAAACGAATCGGCGTTGATGCTGTCGGTATGTCGACCGTTCCTGAAATATTTCTTGCACGCAGTTTAGGAATGAAAACCGTCGGTATTTCGCTCATTTCAAATTTAGCAGCTGGAATTTCTTCAGTAAAAATTTCTCATGCAGATGTAACGGAAACAGGGACCAAAGTAATTGGGCGTTTTTCTGAACTCATAGAGCAACTTGTTCTTTCTCTTAATTAATATTATGTATATCATACATATACTTTTTCGAACATGCTTATGAACTATATCCCTTACAATGAACTTCAATCCGACGAAGCAGGCTTCTCTCGCCTGTTTGTTGACTATGTGAACAACTATTCCCGTGTCAAAAATTTCTTTGTCGGCGATTTTCGTGATGAGAAACATTGGCGTTCGAGTCTTGAAACAGTCTCACATAGATCGATTGACCGATCATCTCTTGTTCAGGTTCTTTTAAATCAGAACCGTGATTATCACTGCGGTGTCAAAACCTTAGCGAACATCGATCTTCTTCTCAACGAGAACACGGTCGCAATCATTACCGGTCAACAGGTCGGTCTTTTCAGCGGACCACTATATGCGCTTTACAAGACACTTACTGCGCTTAAGCTTGCTGAACGCCTCTCTCAGCAATATCCCGATCATAACTTTGTTCCTGTCTTTTGGTTGGAAGGTGAAGACCATGATATTGAAGAAGTATCCTCTTTTACACTTTTTAACTCTTCGAACGAACTTCTTCGCCTCCAATATCAATATGAAGATAAGACAGGTGGAAAAAATATCGGTGCGGTCGGTGAATTAATTTTTGATGATTCGATTGTAACATTATTCGAAAGTCTCCGGCAATCACTGCTACCAACAGAATTTTCTCCGAAGGTAATCGAGTTGTTCGAAACAGCATATCAGAAAGGAATGACGTTTAGCCGGGCTTTTATTCATCTTTTCAGTGTATTGCTTGAAAATTCGGGATTGATTTTCTTCGATCCGCATAATGCAGCAACGAAAAAAATCCTCATTCCAATATTTGAACAAGAACTAAAAAATGTTTCCTGCACATGCCAACTTGTCGTTGCTCAAAGCGAGCTCGTTGAACAACAATATCATGCTCAAGTGAAACCTCGATCCGTCAATCTTTTTATGTTTCATAATAGCGGTAGATATGCTTTAGAGCCTCATTCTGAAGGTTTTTCTCTCAAAGGTACACGGAAAACATTTTCAGTAGATGAAGTACTTGGCTTTTTGCACGCTGATCCGAATTTGTTTAGTCCCAATGTGGTTCTGCGGCCGATTTGCCAGGATTACCTTTTCCCAACATTGGCATATGTTGCTGGTCCCTCCGAAGTTGCCTATTTCGCTCAGTTTAAATCGCTCTATGAACATTTTGACATTCCTGAGCCGATTATCTATCCCCGAGCCAGTGCGACCATCGTAGAAGAACGAATTCGGAAAGTGATCGATAAATTCAGTCTTAGAATTGAAGACTTCTTCGGCGACATCGATCTTCTGAAAGGGAGGGTGACAAGTACGATTTCTGATTTCAAAGTAGAAGAATTGTTTTCGAATACGTTCGGAACTGTATCAGAAAGCTTGACAAGTTTAAAGGGTGGTTTAGAATCGATAGATCCAACGCTTGTCCCCGCAATGGAAAATACTCTTACTCGAATGCAAGCTGCTCTCAATACACTCAAGGAAAAGACTATTGCTGCTCAAAAACGACAGCACGATATATCTCTTCGACAATTAGACAGGGTGTCGATAAATTTATTTCCACATTCACATTTACAGGAAAGAGAAATGAATCTCATCTATTATTTGAATAAATATGGATTAGAATTTTTGCGTTGGCTTCGCAGTGAGCTTGTCATTGATAAGTTCATGCATCAAATCATTAACATAGAATAAAAACAGCGAACTATGCCGCTCGCTGCTTACTCCACCTTCGATTCTTTTTCTGAATATTTACATTTTTGCAGACGCCAATAATTCTTTCCAAAATCCTGGGAAAGAAATATCAACACATTCCGTATCCTGGATTGTAACATTTTGAATCCTAATGCCAGCAATACCGAATGCCATTGCAATTCGGTGATCACCATAACTCGGCAGTATGTTGCCTGAATAGTTCTTCCTGCCTTCAAATGCAAATCCGTCTTCGTACTCTTCTACTTCACACCCAAGGAGGCGTAAATTATTGACTATTGCCGATATTCTATCCGTTTCTTTCATACGCAATTCTCGCGCATCGTGAATTCGAAAACTTCCTTCAGCAAAAAGAGCAGTAACAGAAAGAATCGGGATCTCATCGATGAGATCAACAACTTCTGCACCATGAAGATCAAGATTACTTTTCAACTCTGAATATTGAACAACAAGATCACCAATCGGCTCTCCCTCAATTATTCTTTCATTATCGATCTGAATGTTGCCACCCATTGTTCTCAATATATCCAAAATTCGTCTACGAGTCGGGTTGAGTCCAATATTTTGAATCCTGAAATATGATCCGGGTACAATTAATCCCGCCGAAAGTAAAAATGCAGCTGCCGATATGTCTCCGGGAATAAAGAACCGCTTTCCTTCTATTTTCACATCAGGATGTACTTCAACCACAAAAGAACCACTCTCATTCTTTGTCTGAAGGCCGAGCATACGCTCTGTATGATCTCTTGTCTGTGTTTTCTCAAGGATAGTCGTCGTACTATCTGCAAAAAGGCCGGCAAAAAGAAGAGAAGATTTCACTTGTGCGCTCGGTATCGGAAGAGTATAACGAATTGCGTGAAGTCGATCAACTGGCTCGACTTTTATCGGAGCTGTATTTTTATCGGTTCCATGAATGTGCGCACCCATGAGTCGGAGAGGGTCCATAATCCTTTTCATAGGTCGTTGAGAAAGTGAAGAATCACCTACGATGACAGAAGGAAAACGCTGGCCAGCGAGAATTCCGGAAAGTAAGCGCATCGTGGTTCCAGAATTTCCTGCATCCAAAGGTGCGGATGACATTTGCAAACCATGTCGACCATTTCCATAGATGACTATTTGCTTATCAAGGTCCTCGATTTTCAGGCCAAGCTGCCTGATGCATGATAAAGTGCTCATCGGATCGGCCGCGCGTGAACAGAAACTTATCTCTGAAACACCATCAGCAAGAGCTCCGATCATAAGAGCACGATGAGAAATGGATTTATCGCCAGGAACATGCCGTGTTCCATGAAGATGAGTGATGTGTGGTATGGAAAGATTCATAATAATAATCCTCACACCGCGCTTCTGTTTTTCGTGATGTAAGGATATGTGTTCAAAGAAGTGTAATAATTAATGACGTGGACGAGAATGCCTATCGTCTCTGCCTCCACGGCTATCTGTTTTCTTGCGCTCACGCGAACGCTTCATTTCTTCATGAGCATTTTCTCCACCGGGCAACAATGCCTTGTGACTCAGACTCATCTTTCCATCTGCATCAATATGCATTAACTTGACTTCAATCACATCTCCGACTTTGATAAAGTTCTCAACCTTTTCGACACGCTGAACATCGAGTTGAGAAACGTGAACCAAACCCTCTTTGCCCGGTAGAATTTCCACAAATGCACCGAAATCTGTAATTTTTTTGACTGTTGCTTTATATACTTTATCTACTTCGGGCACTTCAGCGAGACCACGAATATACAGCATTGCTTTCTCAGCAGACTCTTTCTCAACAGCTGCAACCGTCACAGTACCATCATCTTCCACATTAATTTCAGCACCGCTGTCCTTGACAAGTTGACGAATATTCTTACCGCCTGGTCCTATCAGTGCTCCAATCATATCAACGGGAATTTTAATAGTCTGTAAACGAGGAGCATATTGGGAAATCTCGGTTCGTGCAGAGGAAAGAGTTTTTGCCATAACGTCAAGAATATGCATACGTCCAACTCGCGCTTGTGCTAATGCATTTCCCAGAATCTGTAATGAAATCCCTTTAATCTTGATATCCATTTGAAATGCTGTGATTCCCTTACTCGTTCCCGCAACCTTGAAATCCATATCACCCAGATGATCTTCATTTCCAAGAATATCGCTCAGGATAGCTACCTGATCTGATTCTTTTACCAACCCCATCGCAATACCCGCAACGGGACGAGACATCGGAACGCCTGCATCAAACAGTGCAAGCGTACCGGCGCATACAGTCGCCATCGATGAAGAACCGTTCGATTCAAGGATATCAGACACAATCCGAACCGTATAAGGGAAGTCCGCTTCTGCAGGGATCAATCGCTTCAATGAGCGTTCAGCAAGATTACCATGACCGATCTCACGTCTACCGGTTGAACCTACCCGTCCAACTTCTCCAACACTAAACGGCGGAAAATTGTAATGCAACATGAAGCGTTTTGTTGTTTCTGGTAAAAGACCTTCGAGGACTTGTTCGTCCATCTTCGTACCGAGTGTCGCCGATGTGAGACTTTGTGTTTCGCCGCGAGTAAAAAGCGCCGAGCCATGTGTGCGTGGCAAGATGCCTACTTCACAAGTTATCGGTCGAATATCTGTTAAACCACGTCCATCAAGGCGTTTGCCATCATTGAGAATGGTTGAACGCATTGCGTTTCGTTCGATATCATGTACCAATTCATCGATGACGGATTCTTTTTCCGGATATTTCTCTGCTAAAGAAGCTTTTACCTCATCGTATATTTTATGATTTGCTTCCGATCGTTCTTCTTTCGTCATAACCGTGCGACTCAATTGTCTCAGCTTTGTTTCCGCAAGAGTCTTTACGCTTTCGCTCAAACCAGCCGGAATCTCAGATGAAACCATGACTCGCTTTGGCTTCTTGATCTCTTTTGCAAGGTCAATCTGAATATTACATAAATTTTTGATTGCTTCATGTCCCACGCGTAACGCTTCAAGTAAGTCTGCTTCAGAAGACTCAGCAGATTCACCTTCGACCATAACGATAGAGTCAATCGTTCCGGCTACGGTAATATCCAAATCACTCTTTTCTAATTCTTTGAATGTCGGATTCAGAGTATATTTTCCGTTCACACGTCCTACGCGTACTTCCGCAATAGGACCGTCAAACGGAATATCCGACACCATCAACGCAGCGGAGGCGGCGCAGGCTCCGAGCACATCTCCATCATGTTCCATATCGGAAGAATAGACCGTCACGAGAACCTGAGTCTCATTCATATATCCCTTTGGGAACATCGGACGTATCGGTCGATCAATCAAACGGGAGGAAATTACTTCTTTTTCAGTTGGACGGCCTTCACGTTTAAAAAAACCACCTGGTATTTTTCCAGCGGCAGCTGTCTTTTCTCTGTACTCAACTTGTAGCGGAAAGAAATCCTGACCTTCTTTCGCTTCATATTCGCTCACCACTGTCGCCAGGACCATTGTATCCCCATAGCGAACCATAACAGCGCCATGTGCCTGTTTAGCAAACCTGCCTGTTTCGAGTGAAAATATTTTTCCATTGAGTTCTATTTCCTTCGTGACCTTCATACGTACCTGCTTCTTTCTTTTAAAAATAACTTCGTAGAGATAAATGCTATCGAACTTGCCGCAATAATTTATTTTCGGATATCAAGCTCTTGAATAATCTTGCGATATCGGCCAATATCTTTCTTCGTCAAATAATCCAGTAGCCGTCGTCTCTTGCCGACCATTTTCAATAATCCCAATCGCGCATGATGATCTTTTTTAAATGCATCAAAATGTGGGGTAAGACTATTGATCGTTGCCGTGAGTATGGCAATTTGTACTTCCGGCGTTCCCGTATCGGAAGAATTCTTGCCGTATTTATGGATGAGTTCCTTTTTTTGTTCTGATGTAAGTGGCATTGTATCTCCTTATAAATATGATTGTCCAAAAAACATTTTATACTAAACTTTGATACTTATATTGCAATTCACGACTTAACTCTTCGTCATGATGCATCTGTTGAATAAGTTTGTCTACGGAGTCAAACTTCCATTCATCCCTCAAGCGTTGTAAAAAGTCGATCCGAAGATCGAATCCATAAATACTCCGGCTGAAATCAAGAATATTTACTTCCAGAATACATTTTCCATTCGTATGAAACGTCGGACGTACGCCAATGCTTGCCATTCCAAAGTATCTGCTTTCACCAATTCGAACCTGCACAAAGTAAATGCCGTTTTTGGGCACGACTTTTTTGTGTGAAGCGAGTTCCACGTTTGCAGTAGGATAACCAAGAGATCGTCCTCTCCGATCACCCGGAACGACTTTTCCCAATAACGTATATGGCCGACCTAAAAACCCAGCACCTACTTCTACAGATCCATTCAGTAATTCATTTCGGATCATAGAGCTATTCACCGGAATACCGTTATGCCTAAACTGCTCAATATGTACAACCTCAAATGCATATTCTTTACCAAGTTGTACAAGCGCTTCAATATTTCCTTCGCGATTTCTTCCCCAGTGGTGATCATATCCTTCTACGATAGCGCTGATGCCTATACCGCCAATAAGATATTTCACATAAAAATCACGAAAGCCTTGCTGCGAAAACGCTTTGTTAAATTCAATCACAACAAGCCAATCTGCCCCTAATTGCTCACATAACTCTTGTCGCTCCTGCAATGTTGTGAGGAGCTTCATTTCCAAGCTTGCCATATCCAGTACTTCACGCGGATGCGGTTCGAAGGTCACAACAACACTTCGACCATCACGTTTCTTCGCAAGCTCTACAGCTTTCCCGATTATTTTTTGATGGGCAAGATGCACTCCGTCAAATGTTCCGACTGTTACAATAGAATTCTTATCAAACGGAATATCTTCAATGTATCGAGCCAGCTTCATGTTCTCTCTGCGCCTGCTTGAAGTGAATGTTCCGCCATTCAATTAATTGTTCAATCGTCTTTGCTTTTGCAACGGTATATTCACCAATACGTGTCCGTCTCAATGCAGTCAGTGCTGCACCGCAGCCTAAACGAATGCCCATTTCATCAATTAATGACCGAATATATGTACCTTTTGAACACACAATACAAAAATCTATATAGGGAGCATGAACTTTGAGAATTTCAAACTTCTTTATATCAATCTCGCGCTCAGTTCGCTCCACTGTCTTTCCGGAACGGGCATATTGATACAACGGTTTCCCACCATATTTTACTGCCGAATACATCGGCGGTATTTGTAATTGTTTGCCTAAAAAACTTTTCGCTACATCTTCAACTTGATGTTCGGTGACTGTGGAAAAATCTTTTAATTCGTTCACCGCCGTTTCCATATCGAAACTCGGTGTTCTCACGCCCATCTCGCATGAACCGGTATATTCTTTTTCTAATTTTACAAACTGTTCGATAGTCTTCGTTTTTTTTCCCGTGCAAACAATCATCAATCCGGTCGCTTGAGGATCGAGCGTTCCTGCATGCCCAACTTTTCGCATATCAAAGAGCGCACGAACTTTCTTGACTACATCAAAAGATGTCCAAGCAAAAGATTTATCAATGAAGAGGACTACGCCATCGCCTGAATAATCATCACTCTGTACAAATAATTCGTTCATGCTTCTGCTGAATTGCTCTTCTCTTCTTTTTTCGAATCCTGTTCATGAATTTTTCGGAAAATATTTTCTAATTTTATTGCCCTTTCTACCGTTTCATCTAAATAAAAGATGATCTCCGGCGTGTAGCGTAATCGCACGGAATGACCAAGCATTGAACGTAAGGAGGGTTTATGAGCTTCCAGCATGGCAAAACTTTTCTTTTTCCTTTCAGCATCGCCGTACACACTAATATACACTTTTGCAACTTTGAGATCGGGACTCATGATGACGTCTGTCACGGTCAAAAATCCATATTCCGACATGCTAAAGTTGCGTTGAAACAACACACTCAGTTCTTCCTTAATGAGCGACCCGACTTTCTGAGTTCGAACTGACATGCTTTATCCTTTAGTCCAATTTACGTTTTGTCTCAACAGTCTTGTATGCTTCAATTACATCGCCATTCTTGATATCGTTATAATTTTCAAGACCTATACCACATTCGAATCCTTGTTCTACATCTCGCACATCTTCTTTGAAGCGTTTGAGGGATGCTATCGTTCCATCAAATACTTCGATTCCGTCACGCACCAGTCGTACATGATTATTGCGCGTGATTTTACCATCGCGGACATGGCAACCAGCTATTGTTCCAATTCTTGATATCTTGAATACATCCCGAACATCCACCGTCGCAGTAACCTCTTCTGTTATTGTTGGAGCCAACATGCCTTCAAGTGCACTCTTTACTTCGTTAATTGCATCATAGATGATGCTATAAATTCGGATGTCAACATCTTCTTTCTGTGCCAATTGCCGTGCTTTAAGATTGGGACGGACATGGAATCCAATAATCACCGCACTTGAAGCCATTGCGAGCAAGACGTCCGATTCTGAAATACCACCAACCCCTTTGTAAATAACCTGCACTTTGACTTCATTTGTCGAAAGTTTCATCAATGAATCTGACAGAGCTTCAGCCGAACCATCTACATCCGCTTTGACGATCACCGGCAGATCGCGTACTTGGCCATCTTTGATATGTTGCGAAATATCATCAAGCGTAACGCGTCGACTTTGGCGGAAATCCTGTTCGCGTTTCAATTGTTGTCGTGTGAGACTGATTTCTCGCGCCTGACGCTCGTCTTCAATACCGATCAAATCATCACCAGCCTGTGGAATACCGTCAAATCCAATGACTTGAACCGGCTGTGAAGGTGTTGCAGCTTCCACTCGTTGACCCCGTTCATTAAACATTGCACGAACGCGTCCACTCCAAACACCGCAGACGAACGAATCACCAATACGCAGAGTTCCTTTTTGCACAAGTATGGTTGCGATAATCCCTTTTCCTTTGTCTAGTTCCGCTTCGACGAGAGTTCCACGTGCTTCCCGATTTGGATTTGCCCGAAAATTAAGCATCTCTGCTTCGAGCAAGATTTTTTCTAGAAGTAGATGTACATTCGTTCCCTTCTTTGCAGAAATTTCTACTGCCTGATGCTTCCCACCGTACTCTTCTACCAGCAATCCTCGTTCAGCTAATTGCTGCTTAATGCGCTCAGGGTTGGAATCTGGCTTGTCAATTTTATTAATGGCGACAACGATCGGTACATTTGCTGCTTGTGCATGGCTGATAGCTTCTACTGTCTGAGGCATCACACTGTCATCCGCTGCAACCACAAGCACGACGATGTCTGTCATCTGCGCGCCTCTTGCTCGCATTGCTGTGAATGCCTCGTGACCTGGAGTATCAAGAAATGTGATTTGTTTTCCATCGCCGACAGTGACTTCGTAGGCACCGATGTGCTGAGTGATTCCGCCTGATTCACCGGCAACGACATTTGTATTTCGAATATTATCGAGTAAAGAGGTCTTTCCATGGTCGACGTGACCCATAATAGTGACAACCGGCGGGCGCGGGAGAAGCGACTCTTCATCATCTTCGATATCTGACAGCGCCTCCGATGTGAATTCCTCTTCAAAATCGACTAAGAATCCAAATTCATCCGAAACGAGGGTGATGGTGTCTTTATCTAACCGCTGGTTGATAGAAACCATAATTCCAAGACTCATCACTTTTTGTATCACCTCGGCAACAGAGACTCGCATCAGATTGGCGAGTTCACCAACGGTAACAAATTCTGTTGCCTTAATCCGCATCCGATCATGTTCAAGTTGATCAAGCTTTTTCTGCTCTTCTTCTTCTCTCTTTTCCTTTTTCTTTTTTCGAATAGCAGCGCGTGCAATTGCTAGCTCGTCTCCGGAATCAGCAAGAGTCTCACGGATAGCTTTGGCAACTTCATCTTCATTCACTTCAGCCCGACGAACGCGTTTGCGTTTTCGTGTTTTTGATTCTTCTTCATCTTCCGGTTTCGCCAGTGAAGTTTTCGTTCTCTTGACTTCTTCTCGTACTTTTTTCTTTTTCTTTTTCCTTTTCTTCTCTTCTTCTACGTCTGGTTTTTGAACACTTTTTGCAGGTGTTAAATCAATTTTGCCTTTGATTGTTAGTCCGCGTTGCGGGCGGGCAAGAGCAGCCTCCAATGGAGATTGCATCGCTCGTTTCTTCGGAGGTAATCGTTTTTCCTTGTCAACCTGCTCCTCTACCGATTTCTCAATTTTCTCATGCTTTTCTTTTTCAAGAGCAATCAATTCAGGCTGAGCTTGCACTCTCGCTGTTTCCTGAAGAACGAATTCGTCAGTTTGTTCTTTTTCTCTTTTATCTACTTGTGACCATGGAATCTCTTCAGCCGATTTTGCTTCTATTTTCTCTATCGAAGGTTTTGCTTCATCGATTATGGGTAGATGCACTTCATCTTTTGCAGGGGATTTAGCTTCTACTTTCTCTGCTTTTTCTGGAGATTCTTTTTTTCGAGTCGATCGGAATTCTTGCAGTTTGCGTTGATGTCGATCTGCTACTTCCTTGTCTTTCTTAAAATGCCCCATAATGACCGGCATCATCTCGTCAGTCACGATAGACATATGGGACTTTATATCAAAATCCTTCTTTCTTAGAAAGTCAATGATCGTCTCGCTTGATAGATTTAATTCTTTTGCGAGATTAAAGACCTTAATCTTTTTAGATCCTTGTTCGGACATTCTTATCTTCTTTCATTGCACACGAGATATGATCGTCGTTACTCACCTTCTGTCTTTGCTTCTTCTGCTTTCTCAGGCAGCGCTTCTTCTGTTGTCTCAGTCGGTGTTTCTTCGACCGGCTTCATTTTTGCAGAGACTTCATTGGTATCCGTGATTTCCGATTTTTCCGATCCTTCAAGTTCAGCTAACAATTCATCCACTTCTTCTTCGCTTTCGACTTCCGCTTCTTCAAAACCCTTCTTTAACATAGTAAGAATCTCGTCAACTTTATTCGGCTCAATACCAAGCGTATTGACGAGTTCTTCTTTTGAAGTCTTGAGAATATCACGCACTGATTTGAAATTCTCATCGAAGAACTTATGAAAGAGAACATCTCCAAGTTCTTCACGGAATTCCGAAAGATCCATGTCGTACTCTTCCTCCTCACCGCCCTCTTTCTGAACAATTAACTCAAATCCGGTTAACTTGGAAGCCAAGCGAACATTCTGCCCACCCTTGCCGATTGCGAGCGACACCTGATCGTTCGCCACAAGAATGGTTGCCTTCTTATTTTCCAGATCCATTTGAATTTCTTTAAGCTTTGCCGGTGATAGTGCACGCTGAATGAAGACCATAGGGTCCTCTGCAAAATTGATGACGTCGATATTCTCATTGTTCAATTCGCGGACAATAGCATGGATACGTACGCCCTTCATTCCGACACATGCACCTACGGCATCGATTCGTTCATCGTGTGAAAGCACTGCTACTTTTGCCCGATCTCCCGGTTCACGTGCAATCCGTTTGATTTCAATGATACCGTCATATACTTCCGGAATTTCAATTTCAAACAAGCGCATGAGGAATCCTGGATCTGTTCGCGAAATGATGACCGTCGGATTCCCTGCTCCTTTGCGAACTTCCTTTACAATCGCGCGGATCGTGTCGCCTTTTTTGTAGCGCTCTTTGTAAATTTGTTCAGTTCTGGGAAGAAGCAATTCGTTCTTATTATGCATCACAAGAATTTCGCCTTTTCCTTTTCTGATCTGATAAATCTCGCCAACGACGATCTCGCCTATTGAATTGGTATATTCGTTGAAAATTGCATCGCGTTCAATTTCTTTAATTCGTTGATTTAAGTTTTGTTTCGCACTTATCACAAGGCGTCTGCCAAAATCTACAAGCGGGACGATTTCAACAAACTCTTCGCCTGCGGTTAAATCGTCTCCGGATTTCTTGCGGGCTTCTGCAACAGATATCTGTGTAGAAGGATCTTCCACTGTATCAACGACTTCTTTTTCGATATAAATTTCAATATCACCTTTATCCATATTGACCACAACATCATGTTTCGTATTGGGTCCATATTTTTTCTTTACCATCATACCAAAAATATCTTCTACAATGCCGATTAGGATATCTTTGTCGATACCTTTTTCTCGGACCATTTGAGCGAATGATTCAACAATTTCGTGATTCATCTTACCTCCAAGCTACAGAGCTTTCATCCCGTCAGTTACCAGGGAAGCTCCTCTATTGATTCAATAATCTCATTGAATGGAATTGTATAGATTTCGTTTTTACCGGTGACAAATGTCAGAAGTTCGCTTTCTACTCCGGCAAGTTTTGCAAGAATCTCTCCAACTCCATCGTCTTTTTTAAAACGTACTCGAAATTGCCGCCCGACATTTTTTCTATATTGCCTCAGTAATTTGAGCGGTTTTTTTAATCCGGGTGAAGATACTTCTAAAATATATGAACTCGGAACAACGTCTTGAAGTTCGAGAGCTGTACCTAATTGCCGACTCAATTCCGAGCATTGTCCTATGGTGATGCCTGTATCGGTATCTATGTACAGCTGCACAACCTTTCGTTGTTCACTGGGCACAATTTGAATATCGACGATAAATGCACCAATCGGATGAAGGAATGGTGCCGCCAATTCTTCAATTTTGTGCCGTAAATCCATCAATGCTTGATTCCAAAAAAAATAGCCCGTTTACATCGGGCTATCAACATCTACTGGTACAATATACATAATGCCATCTGAAGAAGCAAGAAAATTTCCTCTTGCGAGATAGTATCGACAAAACATTCTAAAAATTGGTTCTCATTACGTGTTTTTTGTAAAAATCTGCGATGATTACAGCTGCTTCAACCGGGTCATCCGTAACGTGAAAGAGGTCCAGATCGTCCGGAGAAATCATCCTCTCGTTTATAAGAACCGTTTTGATCCAATCAACAAGTCCCTTCCAGTAATCCGAACCTATAAGTACAATGGGAAACGAGTCTGTTTTCTTTGTTTGTACAAGAGTAATTGCTTCAAACAATTCATCGAGTGTGCCGAATCCCCCAGGCATCACCACAAAACCATGGGCATATTTCAAAAACATAACTTTTCTCACAAAGAAATGCCTGAAGATCTGAAGCCGACCTTTATCTATAAACTTATTCGAACATTGTTCGATCGGTAATTCGATCGCGACACCAACCGAAGCTCCTTTTTGTTCCTGTGCACCTTTGTTTGCAGCTTCCATAATCCCCGGACCACCACCTGTGAGGACATTAAATCCTTGGTTCACTAATTCTTTTGATACTTGCACCGCAAGCTGATAATATGGATGGTCAGGTTTTAATCGGGCAGAACCAAACACAGAAACAAGATTCTTCTGTCTTGACATCATCGAGAAGCCTTCGACAAACTCTGCCATAATGCGAAAAACGCGCCAAATATCTTCCTGAGCAGAGCGAAGTCCTTTGAGTTGCTGATCTTGGTGTACATCATAATCTGTTCCCTGCAAATGATCGTCTCTAGTGTTCTCCATAAGGGCTCCTATTTTATGCCAAGAACTGATCTAATAATTTCTGCTGCACTCTTTATCTGTTCCATACTCACATCAAGATGTGTCACAGCTCGTAGAGTTGTATCGCCCATTTCTGAAAGCAGTACACCCTTTGTTTTTAACCTTGCCAAAATATCTCCAGAACTTTCTTTTCTTTTTCTTATATCGATTACAACAATATTTGTCTGGACATATTCCTGGTCAATATAAGTCCCTAAAACTCCTTGAAGTTGTTCTGCAAACAGCTTCGCTTTTTTGTGATCTTCCTTAAGTCGTTCTCTATTATGTTCAAGAGCGAACAACGCTCCGGCAGCAAGAATTCCAGCTTGACGCATACCGCCGCCAAAGATTTTTCTGTACTTTCGTGCCTTCTCGATTTTCTCTCGTGTTCCTGCAAGTGCAGAACCGACCGGAGCACCCAATCCCTTTGAAAAACAGACCGAAACTGTATCGAAGAATCGAGCATATTCTTTCGGCGTAATACCGCTTGCTACAGACGCGTTCCAGAGACGCGCGCCGTCTAAATGAAGTGCAATATTTCGATTTCTTGTCAACGCAGAAATACTTCTGATCTCTTCAATCGGATAGATCGTTCCACCTGCTTTGTTGTGTGTATTTTCGAGACACACAAGAGATGTTTTAGGATTGTAATAGACCGAGGAGCGGATTGATTGAGTTATTTGTTCAGCAGTAAGGATTCCATGATTTCCGTTTACAGTACGTAACTGAACGTTGGAAAGAAAAGAAGCTCCAGCCGTTTCGAAATTGAAGATGTGCGATTCGCTTTCTACAACGACTTCATCACCTGGTTGTGTGTGTGTTTTAATAGCAAGCTGGTTTGACATGACACCTGATGGAACAAAAAGTGCAGCTTCTTTTCCAAGAATAGCTGCAGTTCTTTCCTGCAGAAGATTCACCGTCGGATCCTCGCCGTAGACATCATCACCTACTTCTGCGGCACTCATCGATTCTCGCATTTCACGCGAGGGTTTTGTTACCGTATCGCTTCGGAGATCAATCCAATTCATTTGAAATCCTTTCCTCTTTCCTTTTTTGAATAACTGCTGCCATGAGTATCATCACAGAAGCCGCAAGGCACAACTGTGCTATAAAGTCTCCATACTTCACGTAGAATGTCATTTCTGATCTTAAAAATATATCACCGACGAACCGTGTTTTACTATAGAGGCTCGTCGCCAATCGCGTAGTGCCTGTAGGATCGACAATCATAGAAATGCCGCCATTGGCACACTGAACCACCCAGCGGCGTGTCTCTACGGCTCTCAGCGATGCAAATGAAGCATGCTGATACACACCAGAAGTATTCCCCCACCAGCTGTCATTTGTAATAACTACCAGAAATTCTGCTCCACGCTTCACGAATTCTCTCACGTAGTCGGGGTATACCGATTCATAACAAATCATTCCGGAAAATTTTGATATACCCCTATTGTTTAGGGAAAGCGTATATGACAATGTATCGTCACCTTTTCCCCAGCTTGATATTCCTACATTCCACTTAAGAGGTTCGATGAGAAATCGAAAAGTCTCTGCATATGGGATACGCTCCGCAAATGGTACAAGAATAGACTTTTTATGAATAGGCCCAGGCATATGCTTTGGCTGGATGAAAATTGCAGAGTTGTACGATTCTGCAAAGATTTCAGTTCCGCTAATCCTTTGTGCTGTTGCTGGTGCATTCAACGAATCGAAATATTCTATCGTAGGTAGTCCGGTAAAAATCGGAAGCTGGAGCGTGTCGACGAGCAATTGGAGGGTCGAGAGGTATGCTAAATATCTTGGCAAGAGAATGTGAAATGGAATAGCTGTTTCCGGCCAAAGAATAATATCCGGTTTGTAACGAACCAGTTTCTTTGTCTCTTCAATATATGTATTGAACTGATAAAAGTAGGAATCCCATTTTTCTCTCGAGTCTCCACCCCATTTATCCCACGGATCAAAGTTAGGTTGAACGACGCCAACACAAACAGTTTTTCCTGATTCAATCGATTCTTTTTTAATAATCCATTTTCCATAGAGAACAGGTCCAAAATAAAGAACCGCTAAGAGAATCAAGACAACGGATACAGACCGTGATCGAAGTTTCCAATTGTTGATCGCCATTTTCCAGAGTAATAAGAAAGCAAGAATATTAAATGCAAATATCAGAAGTGTCAATCCATAGATTGATGAATATTCTATTATCTGAATACGATTTAAATCATATGCTTGACTATTACCGATGGTAAGCCACGGAAAAGAATATTCTCCTAGGGAATGGAGATATTCAAAAGAAGTCCAGAACAAGGCGAACGCAATAAGACCGGGAACAAGTCCAAGTCTTTTCCGTACAAAAAACGAGACCAGAATAAATGGTAGGAAGAATATCGGATGAATCAATATGACCGCCGCCCCTGCCGTCATCATCCAAATATCTTTTCCGACAGCAAACCCACCTGTCCAATACAATGTTACGATATGGAACACGAACAGAAACAGGTATGAATATTTTGCTATCTGATTATACGAGCCAAAATATGCAAAAAGATAAAACAGCGGGATAAATGCAACGTATGCAAGCGAATAGAATGGCGAAGGAGGAAAAGAGAACCCGAGAAGAAGTCCGGAGATAACCGCAAGACATAATCGAAACAATGTTCTATCCTGAAGAGGATGTTCTCTCGATGGCATTGTCAAGAACTTCCTTTCTGTAACTTACGGTGTATCGTCCGATACCAAAGATTTTCTAATCCGAGGAAAACAATCAACACACAACCGCCGCATATCAAACCGATAACTCCGCCGCCAATCACATCAAATGGATAATGCACACCGACGTAGACGCGGGAGAATGCAATGATTGCCGCATATCCGAAGAACCACCATTTAGCACGGGGCAGAAAGAACGCCAAGATAAGAGCACCTGCAAAGTTATTGACCGCATGAGAAGATGGAAATGAATATCCACTTCCACAGCTGACAAGAAGATGAACATCATGCAATATGCGGCAAGGTCGTTGACGCAACAACCAATACTTGATGACTGAACTATTTATTTGATCACTTATAATGATCGTGACAATGAGCAGAATGGCTGCCAAGCGAACTGATTTGTTTCCTCGTATAATCATCCAAAGAAGTAATGCTGCAACGATAACCAACACAATACGCTGCTTATTTAAATCGGTCAGAAATGGCATCACTATATCAAAGACTGGATTGGATAATGAAGCATTCAAAAAACGAAATACTCCTGTATCAACAACATTAAGATAATCGAGCACGAGTTTCTCCGGCTATTGTTATTTCCTATTCCTGAAATATCCATAACTAAACAAGATCAGAATGACAACAATGGAAATTAATTAAGGGAAATAGGTGTGTCGATAAATTGTTCCAATGCTTTACATCCTGCTGTTGTCAACTATGGAAGCAATAGCATACGCGGCACACCCCTCTGCTCTGCCAAATGTGCCGAGTCCTTCGTGCGTCGTGGCCTTGACAGAAACTTGATGAGGAGAAATGTGCAGTGCTCTTCCAATTCGCCGACACATGAGATCAACATACTTTGCGATTTTAGGACGTTCAAGTATAACGGTAGAATCAATGTTGCCGATTTGATATCCTTGTTTCTGCAGAAGGATACCAACATGGCTGAGAAGTTTCAAGCTAGAAATACCCCGATATGCCTTATCGGTATCGGGAAAATGTTTTCCAATATCGCCTAAGGCGGCTGCGCCAAGGAGCGCATCGCAAATTGCATGGAGGAGCACATCGGCATCAGAATGTCCAAGCAATCCATTGTCCGAAGGTATTCGAACTCCACCCAAGATAAGCTTGCGCCCTTCTACAAGACGGTGAACATCGTATCCCAATCCAAATCGGATCAATACTGTTTTTCTTTTTTTCGATCGAATAATTTTTTTTGATTTCATCTAATGCACTTCAAAGCCTGAATGTGTTTCTGCACACTTGATCCATTCTATTTTCATATCCGCAACATGCGCGGCACGCGGGCCAACTTTTATTTGTTTCATAAATTCTTCAACCAACGAACGATCACCTTCAGCCTCGATTTCCACATCACCCGAAAAGAGATTCCTGACATACCCCGTAAGAGTAAGGCTTATTGCCTTATTATAAGCAAAGTATCGAAATCCCACACCCTGTACTAATCCGCTTACGACAACGTGAACTCTTGCTTGCATAGTTCTTGCCAAATTACGAGGTTTGCGTTTGAAATGCAATGAAAAGGAGGATTAAGAAAAAGGGACGATTCTATATCGTCCCTCCGTTCGTGCCCGAAGCGAGACTTGAACTCGCATGCCCTTTCGGGCGCCACCCCCTCAAGATGGTGTGTCTGCCAGTTCCACCATTCGGGCAAATGAATGTGAGCGTGGGTGGGCTCGAACCACCGACCCTCTGCTTAAAAGGCAGATGCTCTACCCCTGAGCTACACGCTCGCATACTTTCATCCCGTCCCGATTAAAACGGGACGGGACTGTTTCATTCAACAACTACAATATACGAAACAGAGCGCCAAAATTCAATGCGAATTTCCTGAACGCTGTTCCAGAGGTTGTGTAGTTTCTTCGGTACCTGTGCGTCTGCGAAAAAGAATCCCAATCGGAATCAAGACGCAGTACCCAAGTACCAGCAAAATTGGCGCAACGACGAGCGGCATCGTTCCATTCCATGGTTCTTGTGCGAGAGCTATGTACCCAAGAACGATACACAAGAGACCGCCGCCAAGAATCTGATAGTTCGATTTTTTGAATGGAAGTGCTGCAACGAAAGTTTTCGGTTTACTTGCGATGCGTTTTTCTATTCGAGCCATTTCCTCTCCAATCTATAGTATAAAAAAAAGCCCGACATCGGGGGGAACGTCGGGCCTGACCGTTTGTTGAGCAATAGTCAGGGGAGTTACTATTGCTCGGGTCTAGTACATAATTTAGGGCATTTCTTTTCAATGTCAAGTCCTGTTTTAAAAAATTATCTTGCAACACTGAGTTTTCCTTCGGAAAGTTTGAGAACGCGATTGGCACGTCGTGTCAGGTCAATATTGTGTGTTGCGACAACAAAGGTCATTCCAAATGATTCAGAGAGATGCACCAATAATCGATGCAAACTCAAACCGTTCTCTTCATCAAGATTTCCCGATGGCTCATCTGCAAGAACAAGCTGGGGGTTATTCATGAGTGCTCGTGCTACGGCGACACGCTGTTGTTCTCCGCCTGAAAGTTCATTCGGTTTATGATGGAGACGATCTGAAAGGCCAACTTGTTCTAACAATATTTGTCCGCGTGGTGTTGCTTCTTTAATGGTTTTTCCGGCGATGAGGGCGGGCATACACACGTTTTCCAGCGCTGTAAATTCCGGAAGAAGATGATGAAATTGGAAAATGAATCCTAATGATCGATTGCGGAAAACCGCCAATTGTTCTTCAGTCTGCGAGAAAACATTCTGTTCCCCAAGCTTTATAATGCCGTCGGTTGGTCGATCGAGTCCGCCTAAGAGATGAAGCAACGTACTTTTTCCGGATCCCGAGGGCCCGACAATCACGACAAACTCTCCTTGTCGTATTTCGATATCAACCCCTTTGAGAACCTGAAGAGACTGGTTCTTCCCCATAGGATATTCTTTCCATATATTTTCTCCGGTCAGGAGAATAGAGCGGCGTGTCATTCCCATCGTATGGCTTCCACAGGATCGAGAGAAGCCGCCCGTTTAGCCGGGAGGCGTGAAGCAAGAGAACACAATCCAATTGCTGCAACAGCGATGAGCAAAATATCAAAAGCATGCACTTCCACCGGCATTGCAGGGATAATATAGATCGTGGTATCCAGCGCAACTAAATGGTACCGTTCTTGAAGATACACAATAAATAATCCGAGTACAGAACCGACCATCGTTCCGACAATACCCACATAAAAACCTTGTAGAGCGAAAATCTTTCTGATGCTCTCAGTGGTAGCACCCATGGATTTGAGGATACCGATATCGCGTCGTTTCTCAATGACAGTCATTGTTAAAGAACTCAGAAGATTAAATGAAGCAACTGCGATAATGAGACAGAGGACGATATATGCGCACCAACGTTCGATCTGCATGACGGTGTACAATTCACGATGCAAGTCGTACCATGTCAGGTACCGGAAAGCGGTTCCATACTTCTTCTGGAGTTCATTCCGAAAACTTTCTGCCTTCTCAACGTGATCAAATCGGACATCAATCCCATCGATCTGACCGGTTCGACCAAAGAGCGATTGAGCATCTACCAAGTTCGTAAAGGCAAAGTAACCGTCGTACTCTTTATTGTTTGATTCATAAATTCCTACGACACGAAAACGCCTGATGAGCGGTAATCCAAGCTGCATGGTTGCCAATTCAGCACCCGATGGACTAACCACAGAAATCGTATCACCAATAACAACACCTAATCTGTCCGCAAGAATTAATCCGAGAACAATTCCATTTCTCCGAGCTTCCGTCAAATCGATTGAACCGAGAACGATTTTATCCGATAATCCAGAAACTAGAGGAATGCTTTTGGCTTCAAGCCCTCTGATATTAACGACTCGATTGATATTTCGAGAAACGATGAGAGCTTTACCGCCAACAAATGGTGAGCATCCTTTGACTTCGGGCTGGTGAGAAAGGTCATCGAGAACTGATTGATAACCCACCGAATTCAACGGTGTTCTGCTTTCGATACGAAGATGCGGGTCAAAGTTGATGAGAATGGAAGAAACCAGACTCCCAAATCCATTGAATACAGACAGGACAACAATAAGTGCAGCTACACCAATAGTAACGCCGGTAACGGAAATGGCTGAGATAATCGAAACGAACTTCACGCTCTTCTTACTCAACAAATACCGGAATGCTATGTGACGTTCATATCTCATGATGCAAAGCGAATAAGTTCGATCGGGTCCATCTTCGCTGAAAGTCTTGAAGGTATCCACGACGCAATGAAACTCATACCAAGTGCGGCTATAGTTACGCTAAGGAAATTGAGGATGGAAAGATCAATTGGAACGTGTGTCATGAAATAAATTCCGGAGGGAAGCGGAAAAAATCGATACCGCAACTCCAACCAACAAAGAAGCAAAGCAATGAGGTTACCCAATATTGTTCCAACAATTCCGATAAGCATTCCTTGTTTCAGAAATACCCTCACAATATCTTTCCGCACCATTCCTATCGAGATCAACGTACCTATCTCCCTTGACTTCCCAAGAATCAGCATCAAGAGTGTTCCAATAATATTTACTGTTGCGACAATGATAATGAGCGCCAAAATGATCATCACAGGAATTCTTTGGAGATCGACCCACGCAAAAAGATTTCTATACTGCTGGAACATTGTTCTTGCATAATAAGGATATCCAAGGTATTCCGGAATTTGCTGTGCGAGTGCCGTAACGCTGTCAATGTTCGAAACCAAGATATCAAACCCTGAAACAGTTTTTCCCACCTGAAACAATCTTTGCGCATTTCTGAGATTGATATAAATGACACTTCCATCGTAATCTGCCATCCCTGTTTCATAAATTCCGCCAATTTCAAATTGCATGATCCGAGTTTGCGAAAGCGAAAGAGATGTTCCACCGAGGGCGTACATAAGAACACGATCATGAAGCTGGACATTCAATTTTTCTGCTAATCGTTTTCCAAGAATGACGTGCTGAACACCTGATTCCTGTTCTTCAAGATCATAGACACCTTCAACAAGCCTGTGTTTTGCAGCTGAAATATCATTGTTCGGGTCAACCCCTTTGATGAGAATACCGTCGATATCACTTTTTGATCGAATCATACCTTCGCGAGAAAGATAGGGAGCCATTTCAAGCACTTCCGGATATCGCGCAATAACTTTTTGAATTGTTTGTTCCTGGTTAGGCAATAAATCGTTCTCAAAAGCGAACAATTGCATGTGAGCGGTGAAACTCACTACATTTTCTTTAATGGTTTTTTCAAATCCCCCGAGAATAGAAAGTGTAATGTCTAAACTTGCAACACCTAATGTAACACCGATGATAGCAATAAACGTAATGAAAGAGACAAACCCTTTATTGTGTCTTGATGTAAGGTGCCGGACGGCGATAAAGTCCGTCACATTGTACTTTTTTAATCTTACATGCACAGGAATCCCATTGATCTTTACTTTGAAGAGTATTCGAGCAGATAACTTTTTATGAATTCATCGATAGCGCCGTCCATCACTGCCTGTACATCCCCTTTTTCTGTTCCTGTGCGATGATCCTTGACAAGTTGGTACGGTTGAAACGTATATGAACGAATCTGACTTCCCCATTCAATTCTCTTCTTGGTGCTCTCAATCGCGCTCAATCGCGCTTCTTCTTCTTCACGTCGTTTTTGATACAGACGGGATTTTAGCATCTTCATTGCACGTTCGCGATTTTGAAATTGGGATCTCTCTTGCTGGCATGCTACTACTATTCCTGTTGGAGTGTGCGTAATGCGGACTGCGGTTTCGACCTTGTTCACATTCTGTCCACCTTTGCCGCCTGAGCGGTACGTGTCAATCTTCAGGTCTACGGGATTGATTTCAATCTCGACATCATCTTCCACTTCCGGATACACATAGACCGAGGAAAAAGAAGTATGCCTTCGGGCATTTGAATCGAAAGGAGAAATACGAACGAGCCGATGCACGCCGCTTTCCGCTTTCAGATACCCATATGCATATTTGCCTACAATTTCAATAGTGACACTCTTAATTCCGGCACCTTCGCCTTCAAGCATGTCTGCCAGAAATACTTTTAATCCATGACGTTCGCACCAGCGAGAATACATGCGCAATAACATTTCAGCCCAGTCTTGCGCTTCCGTGCCGCCGGCTCCTGAGTGAATCGTTAAAATCGCATTCTTCTCATCATCCGGACCACTCAACATATTTTTCAGTTCGAGGTTTTCGATCTCGACATAGAGTTTTTCGATATCCCGTTCAACTTCTTTTTCGAAACTCACTTCTTGTGCTTCCTCTGCCATATCGATCAACGATTTTGTATCACGATATAACACATGGAGTGAATTCCATGCATCACTCCACTCTTTTCGTCCGTTGATCTGTTGAATGATCTTCTGCGCTGCTACGTTATCATTCCAAAATCCATCTATGGTTGTTCGTGCCTGAAATTCCCTGAGTTCTTTTTCCTTTGTATCGAGGTCAAAGATACCCCCGAAGAGCGTCGAGGCGCTTCCGCTGCTCTTCTAATTGTGTACGTAAATCAGAAAAACTCAATGATCCTCCTTAGGAATTACTTGTGTACTGTATACGGGAATACATTTTTCTTTTTTCAATGTTCTACTTAATCTTGATATGCAATTCATCCAATTGCTTCACGTCCACCGTCGAAGGTGCTTCATCCATCAAAGACATCCCGCTCGCTGTTTTCGGAAAAGCAATAACTTCACGAATAGATTTGCTTCCGGTCATCAACATAATAATACGATCAAATCCGAATGCAATGCCCCCATGCGGTGGTGCCCCGTATTTAAATGCATCAAGCAGGAATCCAAATTTCCGCTGAGCCTCTTCTGTACCAATGCCCATAAGGCTGAACATCTTGCTTTGCACTTCTTGTGTATGAATGCGGATGCTGCCGCCTGCGATTTCGTTTCCGTTGAGAACCAAATCGTATGCCCGCGCTCGCGCTTTACCCGGATCAGTTTCCAGCAGCGGCATATCTTCCGGTTTTGGTGCTGTAAAGGGATGGTGAACTGCAACGAACCGCTTTTCTTCCTCACTGAACTCCAACAAAGGGAAATCTGTCACCCAAAGGAAATTCCATTTCCCTTCCGGAATGAGATTGAGACGCTGTGCCATTTCAAGGCGCAAAGTCCCGAGTATCGTTAATGCTTTTTGCCAGGCACCAGAGATCAAGAGAATAAGGTCTCCCGGTTTCGCATCGAACTTTTTGGCAATTGCATAGGATTCATCTTCTGAAATGAATTTACTTGCAGAACATTCTATCGTATCCGCATTCACTCGGAGATAGACCAGCCCTCCTGAGCCAAGAGTCTTCACATAATCCGTTAAGATATCAAGTTGGCTTCTTGTGTATGAGGCAAGGCCAGGGACATTGATCCCTGCAACAATTCCGCTTTTTTTGACTACATCGCTGAAGACGCGAAATCCCGAGTGTTGCGCAATTTCCGAACAGTTTCTAATTTCCAAACTAAAGCGTGTATCCGGTTTATCACTGCCAAAGCGTTCCATCGCTTCCTTGTATGTCATTCTTGGAAACGGCTGCTGTACATTGGTATTCAAGATCGTCTTAAAAATATCTACGATCGCTCCCTCCGTTATCTGTTGAATATCCTCTTCATCCACGAATGACATTTCAACATCGATTTGTGTAAACTCCGGCTGTCGGTCGGCACGCAGATCTTCATCTCGAAAACATTTTACAATTTGGAAATAGCGGTCAAATCCCGATACCATGAGGATTTGCTTGTACGTTTGCGGCGATTGCGGTAGCGCATAAAATTTTCCGTGATGCAGCCGGCTTGGGACAAGAAAGTCACGTGCACCTTCCGGTGTGCTCTTCATGAGAATGGGTGTTTCAATTTCTAAGAATCCTTTCTGGTCAAAGTATTGCCTTGTCACTTGATATGCACGATGCCGCACAATGAGATTATTCTGCGCAGATGGACGGCGTAAATCAAGGTACCGATATTTCAGACGCAGGTCTTCATTGACATCTCCATAATCATCCATGGGAAATGGCGGAGTTTCCGATTTATTGAGAATTGTCAATTCATGAATATCAACTTCGATTTCTCCGGTCGTTACTTCTGGATTTATGGTTTCTTGCGGCCGCACCCTCACAACACCTGTAGCAGACAGGACATATTCTGATCGCAACGACTTTGCAATTTCATGTGCGCCCTCATGTCGTTCCGGCGAAAATACAATTTGTGTCTTCCCATAGCGATCACGCAGATCGATGAATATCAATCCACCAAGATCTCGACGCTTATCCACCCATCCGGTAAGTGTTATGGTCTTTCCGACATGATTCTTTCGTAATTCTCCGCATGTTACAGTTCTTTTTTTGAATGTACTCAAGCCCATCCTCTTCTTTCACTGATTTATGAAAATAAAAAAGCGAGAATTGTCGCTGATGTGCAACGTTCTCGCCCGTATCACTTCTCTTGCTTCAATTAAGATGTTTCGATAATTTCTCCACCAATGTCTTCTTGGGCGCTGCACCAACAATTTGTTCTACCACCTTTCCGCCTTTGAATATAAGAAGTGTCGGAATACTGCGAATACCGAATTGCATAGCAATCTTTTGATGGTTATCCACATCTACTTTGCCGATCTTCAATTTGCCTTCGTATTCAGTTGCGAGTTCTTCGACAATTGGTGCTATCATCTTACAGGGACCGCACCACGCGGCCCAAAAATCGACAAGCACAGGTATCGTCGCTTTTAATACTTCTTGTTCAAAAGTTTCCTCTGCCAACTCCACTGGTTTCATACGATCTCTTCCTTTTCTTCTCATCCCCTTAACCGCACTGCATATTGCCCCAACAATTGTTTCACAGCATCGGTGAATTGTCGGCTGGGATCAACGGTATATTTTCTTGTTAAATATATCGAATTGTTAGATAATCCGCTACCGGAGAGATTTAAAAGACACTGACAGCTTCCCTTGTGCCGCTCGATCAGTTTGACCAATTCAAATGCGTCTTTCTCGCTTGTAGCGTCAAGATTAAGATTGATGATGACCCCCTTTGAAAACTTCTTCCGTACTTCTTCGATAGCGATAATTTCATTGACAATAACTTTGATCGCCTCTTCATTTCCATCGTTCTTACCGGTCATCATCACAATGGAACCGACCTGAAGAATGGCGATATATTTTTGAAATGCATCGGCAAAGACAATGCAATCCGCTTTTCCTGTAAAGTCTTCAATCGTAACGAACGCCATCGTCTTGCCGCGTTTATCAATTTTCTTTTTGATGTCAGAAATGATGCCGCAGACACGCACGATAGAATTCGGTTTGACGAGTTGTGCTTCATCCAATTTGGCTGTTGCCAAACCTTCGATCTCATCACGGTACTTGAAGAGCGGATGACCCGATACATAGAACCCTAAAACTGATTTTTCCCGAGAAAGCTTTTCTATCTCAATCCAATCTGCCACCGTACGCAGCATGGGTCTGTGAAACAATTTTGCTCCGCCAAGATCGAATAGATTCGATTGTCCCTTTATGATTTGTTCTTGCATATCCTGTCCGTACGAAATGGCAGATTCCACATTACCAAACAACTGCGCCCGATTACTATGAAGAGAATCAAACGCACCCGCTTGAATAAGGCCTTCGAGAGTCTTCTTATTCGCCAGCCGCAAATCAACGCGCACACAGAAGTCGAAGATGTCCTTGAATCGCCCCTTTTCACTTCGCGCCTTCACTATCTGCTCCACCGCACCGACGCCTACATTTTTAATCGCGCTCAACCCGAAGCGAATTCCTTTTGGCATAACAACAAAATTCACTCCGCTTTCGTTCACGTCAGGGGCAAGCACATCGATTCCAAGTTTGCGACATTCATCGATGAGCACAACAATCTTGTCGGTGTTGTCCATTTCGCTCGAAAGCGTTGCCGCCATATATTCTGCCGGATAATGCGCCTTGAGATATGCGGTTTGATAAGCAAGAACCGAATACGCAACGCTGTGCGATTTGTTAAAACCATAGGATGCAAACTTCTCAATCAAATCAAATATTTCAGCTGCGACTTTGCGCTCCACATGTTTTTCGATTGCGCTTTCGACAAATTCTTTTTTTTGCTTCGCCATTAACTCTTTGTCTTTTTTTCCCATAGCACGGCGGAGCAAATCAGCTTGTGCAAGACTTAATCCCCCGATTTCACTGGCAATTTTTATTACTTGTTCTTGATAGACAATGACGCCGTATGTTTCTTTCAGGATCGATTCAAGCTTCGGATGCAAATAGGTAATCTTCTGCTTCCCGCTTTTCCGGTCAATAAAATCAGGAATATTTTCCATCGGTCCCGGTCGATACAGTGCGTTCATTGCAACAAGATCATGAATCGAGGACGGTTTGAGCTTCCGTAAATAATCCTGCATACCTGAACTTTCAAACTGAAACAATGCAACAGTTTGACCGCGTGAAAACATTTCAAGAGTTTTTGCATCAGCTTCCGGAAGATGATCTAAATCAATCTTAACGCCGTGTCCCTGCTCTATCATTTCCAAAGCATCATCGATTACTGTCAACGTTCTCAGCCCGAGAAAATCCATCTTCAACAAACCGGCATCTTCAAGGTCTTTCATATTGTACTGTGTCATCGAATCTGTCTGTGGGGTTTTGTACATCGGAGAATAATCGGTTATATCTCCCGGTGCAATAACAACACCGGCTGCATGCGTCGATACGTTCCTATTCATTCCCTCGAGAACTTTTGCTGTTTCGATCAGAAGTTTTATCTTCTCATCAGGACTCTCGTTGATCCATTTTAAGTCAGAAACCGTTTTCAACGCTTCCTCAATCGGAGTGACCCTTCCTTGAACAACGGGAATTTTCTTTGTAATTGAATCGATAACAGAAAGTTGAATGCCGAGAACGCGTCCAACATCCTTTAATGCAGCACGTGCAGACATTGTTCCAAACGTAACAATCTGCGCCACGGATTTCTCACCGTATTTATTTTTAACATATTCAATCACACGTTCGCGTTTGTTATCGGCAAAATCAATGTCTATATCAGGCATAGAGATTCGATCGGGATTGAGGAACCGCTCGAAAAGCAAATCGTATTGCAACGGATCAACATTCGTTATCCTAAGTGCATACGATACAATACTTCCGGCAGCACTCCCTCTTCCTGGTCCTACACGCACTCCCATCTCGCACGCAGCGTTGATAAAATCTTGAACGATGAGAAAATATCCTGCATATCCCATTTTCTGAATGACACTGATCTCATGGGCGACCCGCTTTTCAATTTCCGGAGTGACATTCGAATATCGCTTTCTGATTCCCTCGTGCACCAACTTTTCAAAATATTCGTTCGGATCGGCTATACCTGATTCTGCCGGAATGGGAAACGCCGGCATATGGTTCTTCTTTAATTCGATTTGTAGATTGCATTTCTCTGCGATTTCCAATGTTGATGCAATTGCTTCCGGATAGTCTTTAAAGAGAGCGATCATTTCGCTGGAAGATTTGAAATAAAGTTGATCGGTTTGGTATCTCAACGTTAGATAGTCAGGTATATTGGTACTGCTTGCCTCAGGGATGTAGAGCATGATATTGTGAGGGATGGCATGCTCCTGCTTGATGTAATGACAATCATTTGTCGCTACCAGCTTGATGCCAAGTTCGCGTGCAATCTTTGGCGCACCAGCAAGGATTTTTTCTTCGCTTTGTAAACCGTGATTTTGAATTTCGATATAAAAATCTTCGCCGAAGATATCTCGATAAATAGTTGCGTATTCCACAGCTTCATGGTATTCACCATCCACAAGCTGTTTGCCAATGATACCTCCCGGGCATGCCGAAGTTGCGATCAGTCCTTCCCGATACTGTGAAAGGATTTCCACATCGATACGAGGTTTAAAGTAGTAGCCTTCCGTATGTCCAAGTGTGCTGAGTTTAATGAGATTCTTGTAGCCGATAGAATTTTTTGCAAGAAGAACGATATGATGATAAATTCCCCTGCCCTGCCCTTTGCTCATTCGATTCGCATCTATCGATTTCTCAAATCGACTTCCTTTTGTTACGATGTATGCCTCACAACCGATGATGGGCTTAATGCCGGCTTTTATGGCGCGTTTGTAGAATTCAATCGCACCGAAGAGTACGCCATGATCGGTAATCGCCACTGCTGACATATTATTCGCAACAGCGGCATTTACGAGACTTTGAACAGTTGCCGCACCGTCGAGGAGGCTGTAGTGTGTATGATTATGGAGATGAACAAACTGCACGGAACTATTTTTAGTCAAATAAGAAATTCCAAATTCTGATCAACAAATCTCAAAAATAATATATATCAAAAACAATAGTTCAAATTTCTTATAACCGATTCATCTATAAATTGATTTGTGAGATTTGAGTTTTTCTTTCGTATCTATTCTGCTAAAAGTTTTTGCACTTCGGAAATTGCGTCTTCAAGTTTCACCATAATCCGTTCGCCGGTTCTGCGCCGTTTAATTTCGACCTGACCGTTTTTTAAACCTTTGTCTCCAACAATCACATGAAATGGCATTCCGAGTAAATCTGCATCCTTAAATTTGAAACCGGGCGACATATTCGCGCGATCATCAAAGAGCACTTCAATTTGTGCATCAATCATACGATCATAAATCTGATTCGATGCAGTTTCAACATCTTTACTATTCATATTCACGGCAATAAGATGGACTTCGTATGGCGCCAGCGACTTATTCCAGATGATACCATCCTTGTCATTGTTCTGTTCAATATAACATGCAACGATGCGCTCTATTCCAATTCCATAGCTCCCCATAATCACCGGCTTCGCCTGACCATTTTCATCGAGGTAGGTGATATTGAGGGAATCTGAATATTTTGTTCCGAGCTTGAAGATATGGCCGAGTTCAATTGCATTGGAGATTTTCAGCGGAGCTGTACATTGCGGGCAAGGCTCGCCTGCTTCAATGGATCGCAAGTCAAAGTAAGCGTCGATCTTTGCGTCACGTGCCAGGTCGATGTTCGCAATGTGATAGTCATTCCGGTTGGCGCCGCTGATGAGTCCGTTTGCACCTTCCAAACGATTGTCAGCAATAATACGAAACCCTTTCAGGTTGACAGGACCGATAGAACCGCCGTCTGCACCTGTGAGCGCCAAAAGATCCTCTGCACCGATTGGAGCAAATTCTCCAACGCCTAATGCGGCAGTCAGTTTCGATTCATTGAGTTGATCATTTCCCATCATCAAAATAAGTAACGGTTTGCCGTTATGACGATAGACGAGCGATTTTGCAAGCCGGGATTGATCTACTTTTAAAAACTCAACAAGATCATTGATTGTCTTGATATTGGGAGTGTGAATATCTTTCAGGGGCTCACTCCTCTCAACACGTCCGACTTTTGGAATACTTGAAATAGCCACTTCTAAGTTTGCGGCATATCCGCACGTTGGACACAAAGCCGTTGTATCTTCACCAAACTCGGATTCAATCATGAATTCCTGCGAACCCGTACCGCCCATTGCTCCACTAGAAGCTCCGACAATGAAAAATTTAATGCCGCACCGCGTAAAGATTTTCTTGTACGCCTCTGCCTGCAAATCATAACTCTTATCCAAGTCTTCCCACGAACGATCCAGAGAATACGCGTCCTTCATCATAAATTGACGCCCGCGAAGCACTCCTGATCTCGGTCTCGGCTCATTCCGGAATTTCGTTTGAATCTGATACCAAATTTGAGGTAAGTCTTTATAAGACTGAATATGCATGCTCGCGATGTAGCCAATGACTTCTTCGTGTGTTGGCGCTAACACCAAATCGCGCTCCTTGATGCTCAGGATAAAGTTTGGTATGTTGCGCCTGCCCGATTGCACCCAGAGTGATTCCGGATTTAAAGCCGGCAAGAGAAATTCCTGCCCGCCGATGGCATTCATTTCTTCCCGGACGATGTTCATTGCTTTCATCATTGCGCGATAACCAAGCGGCAGGTAAGAATAAACACCGGAAGTTAATTGGCGCATAAAACCTGCCCGCAACATTAACTTGTGGCTTGGAATAGTTGCATCTGATGGAACTTCTTTAAGTGTGGGAACGAATGCTTTACTAAGTCTCATTGTTTTTCGGAATGTATGTTGTTTGAACAGCAATCAGTGATGAATTACGCGTAACCTTTTGTTATGAACGAGTAACGAGAGAAGAAAAATAGCCTCCTTCAATTATTTTATCTTTCAATCTTCAAACGAAAATCACTCAATCTCAATTACCCGATCTCAAATCATTCGATCGAAAATTTCTTTCGTACCCCCGAGAGGATTCGAACCTCCGACAAACGGTTTAGGAAACCGCTGCTCTATCCATCTGAGCTACGGGGGCGTTGTTTTCTTTCTGAATTCGGCAATTTAATTTTCAACTTTTTGCTGATAGTGCCAATTTAGGCAACCATAGTGCCAAGTTGAGTGCCAATCATTATTCTATCTCTCACCTTAGAAATACAATTGCCCTCCGCGTCATTCCGGCACTTCCGATGCCGTGCAATTCACGAAAGGCAATTGTATCAAAATTCGTTTTTGTGTTCGGAAGTTTTTGAATGAGACCAATTGCACATGTATTATACAAAAGATTGAAAAGGGATGCAATTCGATATCCAGGCGAAAAAACTCATCTTTCTTTAAAAATTGATCTTAAACATACCGGCGAGAATATTTACTTCTCTGTGTAACTGCTGAGGCAGCAAGTGTGAATATACCTCAGTTGTTTTGCTCGTTGAATGTCCCAAGAGTTTTTGAATTGCAAATAAGGGTACATTCTTCTTCACAAGATGTGTCGCAAATGAATGACGAAGTGAATGAAAATGCAGCTTATCGTTGAGACTGGCACGACGGACATATTTTTTAAATTTCTGTGATACAGTCTTCTCCTTTAGCTGATTTCCTTTTATATCATGGAATACAAAATCACTCTCGTTTCTAATATTCTCTTTCCTTTCCATAAGCAATTTATATAATTCTTCACTTATTGGAACCGCTCGGTTCTTTCGACTTTTTGTCGTGAACATTTCGCTATTCCTTACAAGAATAATCTTATCGACACTATCAACATCTTTCCATCGAAGTGAGAGAATTTCTCCAAGTCTTAATCCGCTGAGTAGTGCCGAGAGACACAATTCTCTGAAGTCTCTTTCATTCATTATTGATAGCAAAACATTGAATTCTATCTCTGAAAAGTATAAGGGGAATGATTCCGGTGGTTTAGGTTTCTTCACCTTTTTAAAGGGATTCACCTTTATGTGTTCCCAATGAACTGCTTTTTGAAATGCCGCAGCGAGTGATCCGTAATATTTACGTGCCGTCCATTCAGACGCTTCTCTCTTCTTTACACTGAGGAAATGTTCGATCTCCCGCACTCCTATCGAACTCAGTGTTCTATTTCCTTCAACACGAATGAATTCTTGAAAAGCGGTACGGTGGGTTTTGTGGGTTTTTTGAGAATGCACTCCTAACGAATATTCCAAGAATTCTTCTTTAAATTCCTGTAAGTTGATTTGTTCGGATTTACTCATCTCATCTCCACAAATAATTGTATATGTATTCCGATTTCCATCACTACATTTTTCAATCTGAATGTGGCCATAATTGGAAAGGTTTTGTGTATACCTTGATACCCTTTGCACATCAGATGTCCTTTGAATTTCATCCCTTGTAGATGAGCATTTCTTATTTTCTCCCGATAAGAGTACAAGTGCTGCATAGACTTTCATATCACTCAACGAAAGCCGTTTATCGTTCAGCAATGAAACTGGTATATTTACATTTTTTAACATTTTAATAAGGTCTAATTATCTATACTTCTGTGGCCTGAATAAAAAGAATGTCCTGAATACCCGAAACACGAGATAGGCTATGAAGCCAAGTGCTGAAAAATAGATGTAGAATTCCCGATTATCGGTTCCGATGGAAAAGATTTTGAATAGCGTGAACATCGCGACACCGAAAATGTAGATCGGTCCCATGTTAAAATAATGTCCTTCATCGACTTGTCGGAGTTTGCGGATCTCTTCGGTATCGATATACTTCTCCCGTGAACCATGCCAGAGCATATTCTTGATGTGGAATGGATTGCCGTTGGAAGATTTGAGAATTTCTCTCCGATAAAGTTCTCGATCAATGATTCGCAAATTGTAGTTGTCGAGAAAGTAGTTGATCATCTCCATACAGATAGCATCCGGTAAAGGTTCGAGATCTATCTTTACAAACGATGCCCAAATGCGTTTGAAAACAAAATTCTCCTTCATCTCAACAACTGCCGCGCAAATGACAGCGATATTGAGCAGGGTTTCAATGAATGCCTGTTGACTCGGAGATATCCGGTCGAGGTTATCAAAGAAGATCAGATAAGTCTCAGATGATTTGGATATTCCTTCAAAGATGGTGGCTTGCAGGCGAACACTGCCAAGTCCAGTCAGTTTTTTCTTCACCATAGTCCAGTCGCTGCGCTCTGAATCCATCTCAACATGAAGATCACCATTATAAAAGAGCTTTTCGGCCATTTCTTTAATACAATCACCAAGTGGATTGGAATGTTCAATAAAGAGAATCTTATATTGACTCGGATTGATGCGAACACCAAGCTGCCCACGTATCTGTGTCATAAAATTTGCAGAGAAATCAATTCTCTTGGTTCTACCGGAAAGAATCCATTTCGCTTCCAACATCAACCGGCTCTTACCGATGCCCTTATCTCCTACAATAAGAGTGTGTCGTCCTCTTTGGAGATTCTTCACGAGTTGGTATAGTTCTTCGGTTCTTCCAAAGAAACTCATATCCTGACGGAGATCGATATTGGTCGGTTGTTCAGCCATTCTTGAATTCAAGTCCCATTTTACCCATTGAGAAAACACATTTTGGAACTGTAGAACCGAATCGGTTCTTCTTTGCAAACAATAAACGGTTATTGCTTTTCTCATCCGGTACTTCAAGATATAAGACAACATCAACTGCGTGCTCAAGAAGCTTTGGGCCTGCGGCTGTTTTATCTTTCGTCACCTGACCAATGAGTACGAGAATGAAATCCTTCTTCTGAGCTGCACGACGCAAAATGTATGTGCATTTACGAATCTGAGTAGAACTCCCTGGAAGTGTATCTGATGCATCGGTGTAGGTGGTTTGAATTGAATCGACTACCAAAATATGCGTTTCGATGTCTTCAATGTGAGAAACGATTTTATTGACATTCGTTTCAAAGAGAAGGTAAATGTCCTTTGAATGAATCTTTAAACGATTTGCTCTTAGCTTCACTTGATCGACTGATTCTTCGCCTGTCACATAGAGAGATGGAACATCCATCTTTTCGAGAATTTGAATCACAAATGTTGATTTACCGACACCTGGAGGACCTACCAAAAGAATAGAACTTCCGGGAACAAATCCTCCTCCCAGCACTTTATCAACTTCTTTCACTTTTGTTTTTATTCGCTTCACTGATGAAGAACGGATCTTTGGTAAAGAAATAGGCCTTGCATCGGTTTCGTTTAACCGCTGGGACTGACTTGAGAGAGAATTCCATCTACCGCAATCGGGACACGAAAGATGAAATGTGCTGTGCACATGATGGCAATGTTTGCATTCGTAGGGCATCAGTTCAATCGCTTTACAATGAAGGTGACTTGTGTCTTGTTGTTACGGAGTATCTGACGAATATCGATTAAAACACCGTGCGTTGTTGAACGAACTTCTGATTGCAGTTCTGCTACTTTCGCTCGTGCCTTCAATTGAACATTCGATAAACGGAGTTTGTGGATTTCGAGCCGAGATTTAAAAGCTCCTGTCGACCGTGAAGAAACAAGCTGGGATAGCAGAAGTTTATCTTTCTGAAGTTTCAATTTTGCAGTCTCAAGATTATTGGAGGAAACATATCCACTTGATGAAAGCTGTGAGTTCTGTCGATAGCTCATTGAATCAATTCTTAAGGTTTCTTCTGCATTCGCAATCTTTTGATCTGTGGCGTTAATTGAAGCATCGGATTGTTGCTGAATGGAAAGAATCTTCTCTTCGTTGAGATTTACCTGATCTAAAAAGAACTTTGCGGAGTTCTTCTGTGCAATAATTTCTTTTTCTTTTAGAGTGTCTCCCTTCTGTTTCAGAAAGGTGATTGTCTCTTTTGGATCCAATGAGATGGAAAGCTGTGCAAAGTTTTCCATCTTCGGATAAATTGGCATTGAGGACGCTGTCGTTGCAACGGTATCACGTTTTGTGATGGTTTTGATTGTGAGAATGCCTTTAGAGATGAAAACGGATTCGAGATTGTATGTAAGTATATCCTCAACGGTCGCATAATTGAACTTGATAATATTGCTGCTGCCGGTAACCGGAGAAAAGAGTTTAATATTCTCTGGCAATGCAACCTTATCCATTGCCAATAGATCGCCAAAGAAATAGTTCTCAGCTGTCGTATCGATTGTTGAAAACATTTGAACAAGGATTTGATTGCTCACATCGATATTGCGGATAGAAGCAAAAGCAGGATTTCCTTTTTGGCACAGAATCTTTTCAGCAACATAGTCTGCTTGGAAGTTTTTGCCAATCGTATGCAGACGTGCATCCTGTCCTTTGAAGATGAGAGTCTGTGGATTAAGAGCTCCCACGATCTCAAATGTGCCGGTCAATGGCCGCTTTGTGAACATATCGTACGCCTGAACATCAGCAAAAACGAGGTAGTCTTTCGAATATTCATTGTAGTCGCGAACAGCGGCTTCGATGTTTTGCTGGGTCGAACGGATAAAGCGTTCATAGCCCTGAGAAGCAATGAAGAGCGTCGGAATACAGCCGATAAAGAAGAAGACTGAAAGCATCAGATCCGTCTTACTGCCTGTCTGCATCCGGTATGAATGCGGATGGTTCATCTCCATCGGAAAGACACACTTGACCTTCGAGAACGGATAGAACAGCTTCACGCCGTTTATGGTAGCTGTATCAAGAAGCGGGTGTGAAGCATAGCCTATAATAGAGCAGATATAGATATCTTGCTTCAAGATGAATATTGGAATTCCTGCTAAAGCAATTATGACAATCATCATCATAGAATGTGTTAATGTGCGGTGACCGAATCTGCGCTCTAAGGGTTTGGAGATGAATGGGAATGTCCTGCCTATGATACTTGCGGCTGTGTCGATATCCGGCAGGACTGCTGCGAATGCAATGATAATTGCATTGGTAGCGTTCAACACAACGCCCGTTGTGGTAAGCAGAAGAAGATAAATGAATTCTGCAAACGTGATATGAGTTGAGGCGATCACTCTCTGTCCTCCGGAATACGATATGGAAGATTCAGTAATCGGAAAACATGTTCTTCGCTTTCGATAGGAATGATTGATCCTCCCGGAGAAAGCAATCCGGTTCCATCCGCTTTGAGCTGCATATGCATTTCAATTGCCCTGCGAGCAAGCATGATATTGTGGTTTTTGCTTCCGGTTTTTATAAGCATGAGTGTCCACCATGTTTGCGGACTCGCGATGAAAATGTCAATTGGTACATCTTCTCCATCATCATCACAAAGATGGCGGCCAGGAATAGATTTAATGAATCGTTTTGACTTTGGACCATTTGTCTCAATTGAAAGCGTTCCTTTAAAGCAATATTGAGATAATCGTCTGTCAAGAAGATTGGTTTGAATCGGTTCACCAAAGAGCGTTTCATCATCCTCCTGAATGAACTTGGGAATGGCTATAATATCGATGTCGTTTACTGCATATTTTTGTCTTCGAAGTGAACCGACTATTTCGATCTGCTCGCAGGTGTCTTTGATGTCGTTGACGAATGTTTCTGCGATGTCTCGCGCAAATGAGTCCGGGAACATAGATGCTCCTAAAAGTTGGTTAGTGAATGAGTGTTTGGTTCTTTGTTTAAAGAATCAGGGTGGGTGACTTGTCGTTGTGCGTTTTCGCAATATCGATCCAACATTCGATTCTTCTTCAGCTGTTAAAAGTTGAACCCAGGGAGTCGTACCGTCTCCATTTCCGTGCAGGCATGTCCACAACCAACCGAAAGGATTGGCTATACGGGTTTTCTCGCTTGCCTTCAGCATAAGCTGCAAAGCACGAATTACAAGTTCTGGGTAATGAATCTTTTCGTGTAGAATTTTGTAGGCGTCATAGCACATCGACACTTTGCGCTCGTTTGTTCCACCGTGAAATATTTTATGGAGTTCATCATCTGCTGGATTCCAATTGAATTTGTTGCGGTGTTCCTCATTCCATTTCACAATTTTTGAGCGGAACATCCGGCAATACTCCTGAAAACCTGTTTCATCGAGTTCGACGAGATACGGTTCGCTTTTGAGTTGTTCATAAGTGAATTCGTTTTTCTTTGAATAAGATTTATCTCCTGCATGCATGTCTGTTTCTATTTCTTTCTTTGTTTCTGCTTCTGCTTTTGCTTCTGTTTCTGTGTGAACATTTTCTGACAAACTTCGTAGAGTGTTTGGAGTTTCTTCGGATTGTGTCCGAACATCATTCGGAGATTGTTCGGAGTCTATCCGAACTTTGTCCGTTTTTCTTTGGAGTCGGCGAGTATAGTCGTCTGCACGTTGTTCGAAGGACTGGCTATATAAAACATTGAAATCCGACCATTTTTGAAGATCGAAGAGTCCGATTTCTGCGGCCGTCTTGATCGTTTGCATAACTCGTTTAGGGGATGTGAAAAGATTTCTTGAAAGAATTTTCACAGGTAGCACAGGGATGCGGGTTGGGTTAGGAGAAAGCTCAGACGAAACTTCCTGAGTCTTTTTGGAACTTTGCAGAAATTCTGAATATTTCTGATCGATTTCCTCGCTCACACCGATGACTTTCAGATGAAAAGTATCCGAATGCTGGCCGATTTCTTCCAGGAGTCCCCAATAGATGCCAATCCCTTCGGCGCCATGCTTGGAACCAAGGATCTGGAGCTTGGAATCATAACGTGCTGCACATTCGTGGTGAAACCATTTCATCAATTACCTCTTCAACTCATAATAGAACTGCTCGAACCGGTCGAGCACTTTTGCACGTTCAAGCAAATCGTATTGCTTGTTGTAGGCGTCTGCAACAAGAATCACAACCGCATTGCGTACGCGCGAACGTTTGAGCAAAGTAACGTTCTTGATGACACTTTCGATGACATCGAGAATTACAATGGCGTTTTGCTCTGTCAATGCTGAAAGACTGAAATCAGGATGCAGTAGGCGGGCTTGGCTCTCGGCTTGTGCAATGATCGTCTCGCCCTTCTCACCTAAGCATTCATAGACAACCCTTCGGAAGGAACGGAAGATGCGTTCGAATAGAGTAATGATTTCAGATTGTGACTCCCTCTTCTCTTCAGTCTTTTTCTCCTTTGGTTCTTCCGTCTGTTTCTTTATGGTCCTACGTGAATGACGTTTAAACGGAAGATGTTCTTGATTTTTTGCGTTTGCCTCAACATCAATTCGATTTTGATCCGAGGTTTTGATGACCATCTCAGGAAATTCTAATTCAAGCGTACTGGTTGTTTCTTGTTTTTGTTCGGGAGTGTTTAATATCTGCTTAATAAGATCTGTGATCTGATTCGCTTCATTAAGCATTTCCGATTGCTGACTTTGAATTCCATCGGCTCCCTCTTTCTTTAGGATAAGCGTCTGTTGTTGCACCGCTGGTTTTGATATTTGAAGAGGTAGTTCATTAAAACTTGAATCATACCGCTCTTGAATAATCTCGTTGTTCTTATCAATATCATAGAGTAGAAGCCGTCCTTTCATCGAAGATGGGACGTAATTAGTCAACTCCTGAGAAGAACGAATTTCCTGTAAAACGATTTTTGGTATGGCTTGCGAGAAATCGTTGCATTCAATGATACCGTGTCGGCAAGTTGAATTAGAAAGAAGCTTTTGGACACTTTTCTTGGTCAGTGATTCAAGCTGAATTTTCAAACATGCTTCATAGTAGAATGTTGAGCGAAACTGTTCCATTGAATCGTGTGAAGCTTTATATAGATGAATCCGTGTTCCATCGTCACCAGAACGCTGCTTGAAAGTTGATATGACCCTTTCGACCTGTAGGCAATAACGGAGGTCTTGATTCATTCGTGCACAATCAAATATTCTTGAACCTCTCAGAAAGAGAAGATCGAAGAACCTTTCTTTTGCAAGATGTGATGGTATATCGTATGCGATTACCATGAAATTAATCGAATCGGTGGTCTGAGATTGAGCAAGAAGAAGCGGGTCAAGATGTTTTCCCGGGACACCTGCAATGATTTCCGTAGCGCCATTAATCATCGTTCCTTCCCTGCGTTATGGAATGACATACGCTTTTTTAAGGAAGGAACTCCGAGATGTTTTTATTCTGACAAAATAGACACCGGCAGGGAGATTAAAAATATCAATGGAAATTCGATGCAATCCAGCTTCGTGAAAAGTTTTTTCTACAATGAAATTGCCAAGCAGATTGTATACTGTTACTTGAGCTGTGTCACCGGCTTGAATTGTGAACTGAATGGCAGTTGAAGTTTTTTGAACGGGAGTATCCTTTGCAGTTACGTAGATACAGGAGGCTAAGAAGAATGGCAGAAATAGAAAACACAAAATATTTTTCATAGTTATTGTCTCTCTTGTAATTTTAGAAGTAGTTGAGCTTGCTGGTGTTTCAGTGCGTTGATGTTAGATTGAAGAGATAGCATTTCAAGCTTGGTTCGTATTAAGGCATCGTATTCGATTTTCCCTTGTTCAAATCGTAATTCATTGAAATGGATTAAGTCCTGAATCATCGACAATTGTTTTTCAAGGGATTGAAGCTTATCGCCGATGTCCAGTAATTCTAATCGAAGTGCTATCTGAGTAGCTTCCTGTAAATATTTCATGTGCTGATACTCCGTTGTAAGTCTTGTCAGTTGTAGTAATGCTTCTGAATGTTTTGAAGAGAACAATAATTCATTTAACGATAAGCTCAGAGAAAGCCGGTAGGCATCTTTTGGCAGAACATACGTTGCATAGGAAGATGGATCGATAAACAAGAGATTACCGATACCGTAGCTTGCAGAAATGCTCATCTGTGGAATCAATCGATGAAAGAAATTTGTTTGTGAAACTTGATCTTCTGCCTTTTGGATGTCGATTTCGAGTTTATGCAATTCGAGGCTATCTATGATACGATAAATGGGAACCGTCCCCGTCTCGGGGGGAAAGACAGGAACGGGTTGCCCATACAAAGCATTCCACGTGAGCGATGACAACAGAATCACACCCGTTACGATGGAACCTATTTTGTGGATGCCTTGCATATGATTAGTTGCCGGATGTTATTTCACGCAGGATAGAACCATCAGACCTTCCAAGTGTGCGAGTCTGTCTCCAAGTACCGTCTGCATATTCGATACGAGTGACAAGACTACCATCGGAACTACCGTATGTCCTTCGGAGCTGTGAAAGAATTCCATTGCCGTCTCTGACTTCGGTAACGACCATGCTGTCCTGAGCATATCGTGTTGACACTTTTACCGATCCATCCTGTGGATTAATCGTTCGCGTGACAACGGGCAAGCGGAACGTATAGGTTTCGAGTGTCCCATTACGTAGGACATGAGTGACAATCGTGTCGCTGCTAAGACCGAATACTTCTGTGATGTTGCTCTGCTGCGGATTGTTATTGAGATAGTCGATGTGTGAAATATATCTCTTTGTGTCGGTGACGACATGACCATTCTCCTTCCCATAGGATTTCCTGATCGTAATTAACGGGATACCTTTGGGATGCGTATAACGCTCAGTGATGGTTGCTCCATAACCATCCTCAGTGAGCGCACCGTAGATGATGACCGTATCGATGCTTGTTTTTGCGAGTGCAGTAACTTGATTTCTCGAGGGAACAATTGAGAGGCCTTTTGCATTCGCGTTGCTGCCTGACCAATCTGCAATAGCGTCGAGCTCATCGAGTGCGGAAATGAGATAGTCTTCTCCGGTTGCCTCAAATTGGTATTGAGGGACATCAGTGGATGATGTGTTCTCGGTGACCTGCTTGCTTCTCTCACACGAGATAAGAATAACTATAACAACAACCGCAACGAAAACCATTGCGATGATACTTTTGTGGGTAATCATATGAACCTCTTTGATTTGTGAATGATGAATGAACCCCCATTTTGATTTCGATTTATCCCTAAAAGTGGAAAACAAGAACGGTTGCTTCGAATCGCTGGGATTCAATTTGAACGATTCCAATGTATGTACCGATAGGAGCAAATAGACCTTTCTCTGTATCACCAAGCCAAGTGTGCCGATGCGTTCCCTTGGTTTCGTGAATGTCTTCTGCGAGTGTTTTGACAAGATATTCCTGACCGGATGAATCCCTTTTAACAATCGATATATTAACTGCGATGGGATTCTTCAAAGTGTATTGGACTTCTGTGTTCTTAGTGAACGAATCAAATGCACTTGGGGTGAAACGAAGATTGCTGACGATGCTGGGATCGTCTGCAGCCGTCGGGAGTTTGCAGGAACTTAGAATTAATAGAATAACAACGATAAACCATTGTAAAGCAGATTGCCACGTCGCTGCGCTCCTCGCAATGACAGTTTCCATTTTATGCATTCGGGATGGCTCCTGAATTACGGGAAGATTCGAAAGTGAGGATATTGAGGATCCGCTTCTTCTCTTCCGGATTGTCCTGGAAATAGAGATAGGTGTTGAACATCTTCTTTGGAGTGCAATCCAGAGTAAGCGCATAACGAAGCTCAATGAGCATTGCCATCAAACCTGAAACGGTGATGGGTTTTGATTCAAACGGCTCAAGGAACACAGACTCTGAGTTTGAATTCCTCATCACCAAATACATTCGCAGTTTATTCAGAATCAGCCCTTCGAGTTTTATACCAAAACCTTTTCGCACGTTCAGAATGATTGTTCCATTCGATTGCTGAACTGAAGAAAGCTTAAGCCTGGGAATTTGGTATTGACGTAATCCGTGGAATACCATAAGCAGAAGTATCAGTTCATCCCGGAAGAAACGTAGAACTTCGGTTGTACTCTGAGATCGTTGACGTTTCGCGAGATACCGAAAGATTTGGAGAGCTTCATCAGGTGTAAAGGCATTTCGGCGTGTCGAACGGAGAAGGATTGCCTGTGAGGGATTGGCTTTAATAATCCCTTCATCTTCCAGGAAGAAAAAGAACCGTCTGATAGAGGCAAGGATTCGACGTATAGTCGAATACTTCACATTCTTTCCGATAAGATGCTGGAGATACGATTCGATGTGCTGCTGGTGAATCCGAGTGATTGCGGTTGATTCGATTGAATCGACCGCAATATCCTGACTTTGGAGGAATCCTTTGAGATCGCTGATATAGGACTCAATGGAGTTCTCTGCGACCTTCTGCTTCTTCAAGGATTGAACAAATGCACTCAACGAGATGAACTTTGATTCGGATGGCTGGCTTTGATTCAACAGGATATCCTCTCAGAAAAAATTCTTCTATAAGGCGATTTTCGTGTGCATAAATGCCAATAACAGCCCTTTTAAAAATCAGTGTTATAGAATAACAGCGTTTTCAAAAAATGAGTGTTATTCGTTTATTCTCGGTCGGTTTTACTTTTATGCACCCGCTTAAACAGTGATGTTATTCACCAATGACGGGGATACAATTTGTAGGATTTGAAACCTGAAACAAGCAGGCAGATTTGCCTGCTTGACTTTGAGGAAAAGAGGAATGCGGAATATTAAATTAGAAAGTGTACTATGCTGATAAAAAGGAAAATCTCGACGTGTCACCTAATGTCGAGATGAAGTAATCTCTTTTGAGTTATTTTTCAAGCAATTTTCAGATGGTAAACCGGAACAGCACCATGTGTTGTAATTGGATAGTTTCCATCTGAGAGAAGCCCACTTGCTTTGCCGCCGTAAGAATATCTTCTGATTTCAGTCGATGTTCTAAGGGTGGGCCGCTTTCTTCCTGTTTGTATGGCCATTCGAGGATGCAAACTTTTTGCTTTGCAACACGTTTAGATTCAGAAAGTGCTTTGATGATATCATCAGACTCGTGCAAGACGTGACCCAGGAAAACGAGATCGAACGATTTGTCTTCCGATAGTATATCTTCAACGGTTCCCCGCAGAAATGTTCCCACCGGTACAAATTCTTTGGCTGCTTTCAGCATTTTTGGATTCGGATCAATTCCGGTCACATTCATTCCTCTTTTCGAAAATGCTTCAGCGAATATCCCGCTTCCTATTCCCACATCCAGAACATTTGTGGCTTGAATGCCATCAAGACAGAGATTAACAACCCGATCTACCTCGAGCAGTGCAACCCGTTGCAGGACTCGAAGACGTTCTATTTCTCCATTATATCTGCGTTCGTGCATATCGTTCCTTGAAAAACATTATTTCTTATTCCAATAGTGCATTACTTTAACTTGTATGTATTGCGCAAGTGCCATACGGACGATGCTGCTCGTGCATTCACTCTCAAACTTGCTGCAAGCAACGCTTGCAATCTGTTCTGCTTCTTCTTTGGATTGTGCATCGCGAATGCGTTCCTCAATGCCGGAACAATGTTTCGTGATAAATTCAGATTGTCGTATCTGATTAAGTTGCAGAAATTGTTGCTCGTTGATTAGCTCTTCATTCCGTATCATTTTTCTATTACTTTCCAAAGATCATCTTCAACCCTATCAGAACAAGAAATGCACCAAATATTTTTTCCAGAGTGGAATTTGGAATTCCTGTTACAAAGCGAGCACCGTAAAAACTGCCAGCAATGAATCCAGTCGCAATAAAAAGCGCGGCTTGTAAATTGACAAAGCCATGCTGATAGTATGTCCATGCCGCAAGTATTCCGATGGGAGGAACGAGAAGCGCAAGCGTTGTTCCTTGTGCCTGCTGTTGTGAGAATCCGAAAAGAAAGACAAGTGCGGGAACAATCAAGATTCCACCACCTATCCCTACGAGTCCGCTAAGAATACCAGCTGCCAAACCTAAGAGCAGATATGCAATAATATTACCCATATTATGATTTCCTTTTTTTATCGCTTTATAAATAATCCCCAATAAATAAACAGAGAATCGCAATAAAAACAAGTGCGGGTCAATATCTCACAGAATTTGAGATTGTCTCTTTGATTTCATCCTGTATAAAAGATGCCGGACTGAAAGGATAAGAGGACATTGCCTGCCGAAATCTGTAACACCAAGAAAGAGTGCAACACCTGAACCGATCAATAAAAAATAACTCCTGGGACTTTCCAGAAGAAAGAGTACGATCCCAAGGATTCCAATTCCCTTCAACACATTTCTGATAATGAGTCGTTGCTGCATTTGATTTCCTTTAAGCATCTTTCTTTTTTATCGTCGAAAGCTTCAGCGGCAGGTACAACGGGCAGAACCCGATTGCGCTTGTCAATAAGAAGACGACTGCAAAGATGCCAAGGATGATAGCTGCTGTGCCCGTGATTTGATCTGTGAAGTACAGTATACCAATGACTACAGCGACAAGGACACGAACTAATTTGTCGATGGAACCCATATTCTGTTTCATATCTAATGCTCCTTGTTGTAGGTGAATGATTTATAGATAGGATGCAATGAGACCAAAAAAGGATTCAGTAAGATCGAGAATATTTTATTAGAACATGCTGAACCGTTTTCCCATCTTAAACATCTCATCAATAAAGAATAACAGAAACACACATTTAATATAAGGAGAATAACCATGTCAGAACATCTCAACAAAGAATCCTTCCGAGATAAAGTCTTCAATTTTGAAAAGAACAAAGAATGGAAATATGAGGGGAATCTTCCCGCACTTGTGGACTTTTGGGCGCCGTGGTGTGGGCCGTGCCGCATGGTGGGTCCAGTCATCGATGAACTTTCCAAAGAATATGCCGGGAAAGTAAATTTCTATAAAGTGAATACAGAAGAAGAGCAAGAGCTCGCAGGTATGTTCGGTATTCAGAGTATTCCATCGCTACTGTTTATTCCGGTCAATGGAGAACCGAAGATGGTAATGGGTGCCTTACCGAAAAAGGAACTGAAAAGGATTATTGACAGTGACTTGATACCGTCCATCCAAGAAGCAGCGGTATTTCGATGAAACAAATCATTCTTCAGTTCAAGGAATACTTGACAGGTTCGATCTGGCGAAAGCGGATACTGTTTTCTCTCCTCGGGGCTTTAGGAGGGTATGCGTACTATTATTATGTTGGCTGTCATTCGGGTACGTGTCCGATTTCAGGCAACCCGTTCATCAGCACTTTGTATGGCGCAGGAATAGGTCTTGTCCTAACTATTGGGGAAGGTAGGGCGAAAGCACAATGAATCAAACGATAGATGGTCAGGTGCAGACACCACAACCTCTTAAAAAATTTAAAACTTTCATGTACCATTCTTCATTGGTATGGCACGAAGCTCGTCAAGGGATGCTCTCTTCAACAGGGAAACCTCCCATCGAAGTCTCAAGTCCTCCAGAGTTCAAAGGAATTCCGGGACTTTGGACACCGGAAGATCTTTTTGTTGCTTCTGTCGAGATCTGCACGATGTCAACATTTCTCTCTTTTGGTGGAAGGAAGAATATTCCACTGGTATCCTACCGCAGCACTGCTAAAGGTGTACTTGAATCTGTTGAAGGAAAATATCGTTTCACGCGCATTACAATCATACCAGAAATCATCGTACGTAATGAATGGACAGAGCAGCAGGTAAAAGATGTTGTGCATGAGGCACATGAGAATTGTCTTATCGCAAATTCAATTTCTGCCGAGGTGGAAATCGTTCCTAACATTATTCGGAAAGAGCCAGAGTTACAAAGATAGGGATAACACCGGATGCGGCATTTTGGAATACAGTATCACGCCTGTCGAGTTACGGATCGTTCAAATTTCAATACCGCATAGAGTTTCTTGCGTGCTGGGTTGGACACGCAGGAAGTGGGAGCACTCCGATATAAAGTGATCATCTTTTTGAGACTATTAAGGTACGCCGTGCAATTTGAACAGGTCTGTAGATGCTTTTTGATCGCATGGCATTTTCGGGAGTTCAACTGCTCATCGAGATTCTCGCAGACATACTTTGCCACTTCGTTACAAAGCAGCTTGCTGGCAGGTTTCGTTTTCATACTTCCATATACTCCTGAAGTTGTTTGCGAAGGAACACACGTGCTCGACGGAGCCTAGATTTTACCGCTGGAACAGAAACCTTGAGAATTTTGGCAGCTTCTTCTGATGATCGCCCTTCTACATCGCGCAAAATAAAAACAATCCGCTGTTCTATTGGAAGCTTCAGAATAGCTTTATCAAGAAGCTCGCGGAGCTCCTTGTTTACCACTTCATCCTGCGGTGTCTGTTTTAAGGAAATAAGAGCTTGCAACGGTGTTCCATCGACTTGAAGTTCCAAATCTTCCTGCCCGCTCTCAGGAGATTCTATCGAAACAGAAGACTTATCCAGCTTGCTTTTTCTTTTCTTCATCAAGCAATTATTTGTAACGATCTGATAGAGCCAAGTACTGAATTTTGCTTTTCCGTTGAATTGGTCAAGCTTGCGATAGACATTCACAAAAGTATCTTGCAGTGTCTCTGCTGCCTTCTCCTCATTGCGACACACTTTATAGGCAAAGCTGTAGACCGTGGACTCATATTTTTTGACAAGAAGTGAAAACGCGCGCTGATCTCCCTTTTGCGCCTTACGAACCAGTTCTGGCTCATTATCAATTTTCTGTATTTGGTCTATATCCATATAATAAGAAGATACTGAGAGATCGGGTAAAGGGAAAGGATGAATATGCGGATTACAACCACAAAGCAAGTAGAATTATTTCATAACGCAATAAAATGGAATCTCATATACCAAAAGCATAGAGCAGCAACCCAATACTCAATCCAAAGGCAAGATTAAACATTTTAATAAGGAATGAATCCTTGACTGAATAGGAAAGCATCGGCAGCATGCTATGTCCGTCTTGAACGAAGGAGCTTGTAAACAGGACAGAAAATGGAATCAAACCATTCGCAAACATGGTGACAAAAAGAAGATGAGGACCAGACTCAGGTATAAGGCCGATGACTGCTCCAAGGAGAAGAAGAACAAATGTGTAATGCGAGCTTATCGAATCGAGATGCCAATAATGCATTCCGAATTCTACAATGATTAGAGCGCCAAATGTCCAAAGAGCAGTTTTCCATAGATGCCGACGAATGATGTGATGCCAGATATGTTCTTTGAAGTAGTGCTTTATTCCTTTCTCATTGCTATGAACAACTGATTCGGAACAATCTTGGCAAGTCTGGATTTTTGCCTTTTTGACAATTTTGTCAGTTCCCCAAGCGGTGATAATACCAAGTACAAATAACATTGCAAATAAAATCAAAGCAGTTTTAGGAAACATAGCTAACATAACAAACGCTTCGTCTCCTGAAGCAGCCGCCATAGAACCAACAAGCGCGCCAAATCCAATCATGCCGTGAATATAGAGTGATACATTGGTAAATCCTCCTACACATCCGGGTACGGTGCCAATTAGGGAACTGATAATATATTGTCGCCATTGATGCCCTTGCTTGAGAAGAAGAGCAATTTTACCGCGTGTCCAAACATTCAGCGCGTCAACAACAACCATCATGAACAACACTAACAGTGTAACCTGTATGGTCTCTCCTAAGACTTTCGTTATAATGGGCTGCATAGTATTACCCTTGTGGATAAAAAAGAACCAACCCCTCGGTTTAAGTTTTGAGAGGTTGGTTCGTGATAAAATGAGTTATTTCTTCAGGATGGTGCTCAAGACTTTCTCTTTATCCAGTTTCTTTGTGCAGAAGAACCAGTCATAGCATTTAACATCTTCCTGTTTTTTCTCCATGCGTTCTTTTGCCATACCGCAGGAACCAGCAGTTATTTTATTTCCGACGCCGACCGCTCCAAACTGGAACTCCATTTTCATCTCGAAGTTTTAATAGACCATCTCCTTTTTTCACTTCGGCAGCGATTATAGCAGGCTTACCTTCAAACGTGATACGTGAACCTTTGATCTCTACTTTATCTTTCAGCTCGATTTTTACATCCTGCTTTTCAAGATACCATCCGGGTCCAAGGTGTACAGAAATACTCTCCTTATCTGTTTTAAGCATGAGATGCACACCGTAGGACATCCCTTTTACAGATTTAAATGTATCAACAGCAATAATTTCACCTGTGACGGTTTCCACTGTTTTCGGATTGTATAATCTCATAGATGCTGAATCGGCTCTCCAACCGCCAGCGCCCTTCCATTTTTTTCCTTGCTGTGCCAACGATTCTGCTGTAACAATAACCATGAACATGGTTAGAATGGTAAAGATAACTCTGAAGTGTTTCATGTTACTTGCTCCTTTCAAATATTGTATGTTGATTGCCCTCTCCATGAGATACATGGAGTATGATGCAGAAAATGAATAAATGATTCAAAATCTTCTTTATTATCCTTTCGGACACATTCCATTTCGATTAGGCTTAGAAATTGCCTATGATTGTAGATTGAGTTGTGTTGAGATGAACTCGATAATAGTCTTACATGCTTTAGTTGCTTCAGAATCCGGTTTCTCCAAAATAAATGGAGTACCATTATCGCTGAGAGCACAGATATCTGTATCTATTGGAATTGAGCCGAGAAATTGAATATTCATTTCTTTCGCTAATTCTTGCCCACCGCCTTTTCCAAAAAGACCAATTTCTTTTCTGCAATGCGGACAAAGTAATGTGGACATGTTCTCTACAATACCGATATGGGGGATATTTAATTGTTTTGCCATATTCACAGCGCGTTCTGCATCAATAACCGAGACTTGCTGAGGCGTCGTAACGATGACGGCATAATCAGGTTTCATTTGCTGGGCTATCGAAAGTATTTCATCGCCTGTGCCAGGAGGAAGGTCTGCAATCAGATAGTCAAGCTCACCCCAGATAACATCTGCTAAAAATTGGTTAATAACTTTTGAGCGCATCGGTCCTCGCCAGATCAGCGGCTGTCCTTTCTTCAGAAGACCTGCCATAGAAATCATCTTTACACCATTTTTTTCAAAGGGGAGCATTTGATCGTTCAAGACGGTGGGGTTATCGTTTATACCGAGCATTTTAGGCACGTTGGGACCCGTTATGTCTGCATCGAGAATTCCTGTCGAGAATCCTTTCAACTGAAATCCGTATGCAAGATTGACAGCGACGGTCGTTTTTCCGACTCCGCCTTTGCCGCTGAAGATGGCAATACGGTGTTTTATTTTTGAGACAGTTTCTGAAATTCGTTTTGCTTCTTCTTCAAATGCTATTTGTTTTTCGTTATCATTCATTGTCTTTCCGATCTGATAAGTATAGAATTTGTATTGTTAATCAACTAAGAGTAAATGCACCTCGCGCCCGTGCATAGCAGATACCCGAACAGAGAAGTTCTGCATCAGCAAGTATAATTTTACCTCGTTTGCCTTTCCTCCGGGCGTTAACCGTTATATTCTCACCGGGAGGCACTGCACGAAGGTATTTCACCTCGAGCCTACAGGTCATAGGAGCCTCTCCACACTGTCCTCTCAGGCTGTGAACCATAGCAGCATCGAGCATGGTTGCAACAATGCCTCCATGAACAATGCCTTCATAACTTTGAAAATGTGAGGGGATCGAAACGTCGCAGCTACAGCCATTCGGACTATCTTTGAACTCCAAGTGCAGGCCGTGTTTATTCCCTGCACCGCAAGCAAAGCATGTCGAGTGGAATACCGCATTGTTATCGTCTATCATATATCTTCGCTCCTGAATTTATGGGAGGAGAACTGCCATAGCTACGACAGAAGTCCACCTGCCCTCCTTGTCACCCTCGGCAGATTGTGTAACATTAAATGTCCTGACGATTTTTCCGGACATCTTATAGATTTTCTCTCGTTCATCCCATGCTGTGTTAGGGTCGAACTCCACACCTAATGTCGATGCCAGCATAGTAGCAGCTAAGTCTTCCGCATACTCACCGCACTTCTCATCGGTTTCACCGTGCGGGTGGTGTTCTGAGAGATAGCCGTATTGAGTCGCTTCCGCCGGAACTGCTGCGCCGATGGAAGCCGCGATGAGACGATTTGGTTCGTTGGTTGCATTTCTCGCCATAACGACGAAGGTAATTCCGCCTGCCGATATTTTCTTCAAGCCGTCAGAAACGGAAATTCTGCGGCAACCCGGCGGAAGAATGCTCGAAACCGATACAAGGTTGCATTTCTCTACACCAGCATCGCGAAGTGCAAGTTCGAATGATTGCAGATAATCTTTATGGCGACCTACGCCTTTAGTGAAAAAAACTTGTGAGGGAATAAACATTATTTTCCTCTATACCTTCAGTAATGGATTCTATTATGAATCTTTTCCAGTTTCTTCTTATTCATGCCCACCTTGATGCTGATGAATACGACGCCACCTCAAGACGGTGTGTATGCCAGTTCCACCAACCGGGCAAAGAAATGTGAGCGTGGGTGGGCTCGAACCACCGACCCTCTGCTTAAAAGGCAGATGCTCTACCCCTGAGCTACACGCTCGCACACTGTGGGAACGAACATATCTTACATTGCTTTTAGTAATGCATTACCTTTCCCTTACACCTTACTGCCCACCATGATGCTGATGAATACGGTTCGGATCGCTATCCAGCGAACCTGCAGCGATTGCTCCAATGACTTCTTCGATGGTATGAAGTCCCGTGAGGACAGGGAGAAGATTTGCCCTGCGAAGATGTTCGACTGCACCTTGGCCCATGCCACGAACAATCACTGCCTGACAATTCAAAACAGGCGATACCATTGTTTGATGTCGTTGCTCATGTTCTTCATGGTTGTGATGTCCATCGTCATGATGTGTGTGCCCACCTTCTGCCGGTCCAAATGAATGGTGACCGGCTTTTTCACGCCGTTCCCGTTTTGTCACTTTTCCGTCAGTGAAGTTCAATACCTCATAAAAACGAGCTCGGCCAAAGTGCGAACTAACTGTTTCGCCGTCATCTGTTGCTATTGCAATTACTGAATTTTTGAAATCCATTTTTATACTCCTTATTATTGATTTTGTGAATTTTCATGATTTATGCGATGGACTCTGAGGTGGTTCATCGCTGTTTTGCAGTGGCTGGCAGCAGCGCCCACATTCCACATGCTCTCGCTCACCGATATCTCTCGACTGCCGGCGCCTGCAGCGCGGACATTGCAGATGGCTGCCGCGGCCGAACTTGAATGACCCGCCGGTAATTTCTATTCTGCAGCCCTCAACAAGAGCACGAGCCACTTTCGATCTTGCAGACTCTATAATTCTGCCGAATGTTGGACGTGAAATGCCCATCTTTTTTGCAGCCTCTTCCTGAGAATTACATTCCAGATCTGCAAGCCGCAAGGACTCGAATTCATCCATTGTTAAAACAATAAGTTCCTTCTGGATGAGACATCGTTTTTCGTCAGCGGGATGAAAAGAGTGCGCTGGAGGCGAAAAGGCAAGTCTTCTTAATCGTTTAGGTCGAGCCAAAAGAAATCCCTCGATGTTTATATAATTAGTTATGAGCAAATGCTCATAACAATATACAAGACGTATATACAAAAATCAAGCTGTGCGTTAATATTTTTCGAAGGCCGGATAATTGCTATTATCAGTAAAAGTATTTAAGCTTCTTTCCATTGAAACAACGGCAGTACCATATAAAGATCGAATAGTTAAGGTGAACGAGAAAATCCAAATCAGTATTCTGGTCGATAACAACGCTAAGCCCGATCTGAAAAAAGAGCATGGTTTTTCAGTTTGGATTGAAGTCTCTGATCATATAATATTATTTGATACAGGTCAGAGTAAAGCCCTCATTCATAACTCCGCCACACTTGGATGTGACCTCTCCCTTGCTGATGCACTGATTCTCAGTCATGGACACTACGATCACACAGGGGGCGTACCTTATGTTTTAAAGCACAATCCGTCCATCAAGATATATTGCCATTCTCATGTGGTTCATACTCGGTACGTCATACGGGATGGTACAGGGCCTAAAGATATATCAATACCCCAAGAGGCAAAGTCAGCAATTCTCGGTTTGCCTGCAGAGCAGGTCTGCTGGATTGCTCATCCGGAGAAGATTTATCCCAACATCGGATTGTCAGGACCTATTCCTCAGTCGCATCTATTAGAGAATACAAGTGGACCGTTTTATCTTGATCCCGAAGGAACACGTCCGGATACTCTTGAAGATGATATGGCTCTATGGATTCAGAGTGATCGGGGACTTGTCATCATCACCGGCTGTTGTCATTCGGGATTAATCAATACTGTAAATCACGTCCGTCGAGTCAGCGGACAAGAAAAGATTTCTGCTATCATCGGAGGCTTTCATCTTGCGCATGCCTCCCTCCAGCGCCTTGAAGCAACCTGTCGAGCATTGCAGGAATGGAATGTTGATACAATCGTTCCCTGCCATTGCACCGGTGATGAAGCAGTTGCTGTGATGCAGAACGAGCTGGGCGAGAAAGTTGTTCAAGGTTACGCGGGAATGCTTCTAGAAATATGAATACAGTTGCTCTCTAACATAAAAGAGACATAATATGTATAAAGGTGTGATTTTTGACTTTGATTATACGTTGGCCGATTCTTCGAAAGGTGTTTATCAATGTATTAATTATGCATTAGTAAGATTAGGTCTTTCAGAAGTATCTTACCCTGAAATATGTAAAACAATTGGATTATCGTTAGAGAATACTTTTGTAAGCTTGACTCATAATCGTGAAAGAGAGATAATTGAACAGTTTATAGAACTATTTACGAATCATGCCGATAAAGTAATGACTAACAATACATTTATTTATGAAAACGTACCTAAAACATTAAATTATTTAAAAGGGTTAGGTTTGAAAATTGGAATAACCTCAACGAAATACCGATATAGGATATGCGAAATACTAACGAACAATAACTTAATTTCATTATTTGATTTTATTATTGGCGGAGAAGACGTTGCAAGTCACAAGCCTAATCCAGAGGGCATTTATAAGATTATTGAAGCGCTTAAAGTCGATAAAAGCGAATGTGTTTATGTCGGAGATAGTATAGTAGATGCAGAGACAGCAAAGAATGCTGACATATCTTATATTGCTGTGTTAACTGGAACTACAAGAAAAGAGGATATTATTCATTATAGACCAGTATTAATAATAAACAGAATAGATGAATTGGTAAGTAATGATATTTGGTTATGAATATTGAGTTACTGTTATCATCGGGATGAATGAATATCCACCACAACTCCCTGCTCTTCACAAACAGAAGATTCAAGCTGGAGCGTGGGGTGATTGATGCCAAAACGATGTTCCAATTCTTGTTCTAACTGTGTGCTGATCTTACATCCGCTGCTGATCAATTGATCCTGCACCACAATGTGCGCACTTAATGCCCGCACTCGGGAAGACAATCCCCATATATGCAGATGATGAACGTTCTCCACTCCGGGGAACGACTGGATAAATGTTGCAACTTCCTCCAAATTGATTCCTCGTGGTGTTCCTTCGGTCAGAATGTGCACTGTCTCTGCAACGATACTCCACGCGCTCTTGATGATAAACAATCCGATGGCAATTGAGATAAGCGGATCGAGAATCCGCCAATCTTTCCATGCGATGACTCCTGCAACGACAACTACAGCAAGTGACTCGATGGCATCTGTAAGAAGATGCAAGTAAGCGCTTTTCATGTTCAGATCGTGATGGGCATGTGTCTTTAATAAAAGCGTAGCCGCTGTATTCACAACGAAACCAATAACGGCAATGATGAGCATCCATCTACCGGCAACAGGTTCGGGATGGGCAAATCGCTGGATTCCTTCATAGATAATATAAATACCTATAAGAACCAGCGCCATGGAGTTAATAAACGCTACAAAGATTTCAACTCGCACATAGCCGTACGATTTTTCTGAATTCGATTTCCATTGAACAACTTTTGAAGCAATGTAGCTCAATATCAATGCGAAAAAATCACTGAGATTATGAAGTGAGTCGGAAATAAGAGCAAGACTATTGGTGAGAATACCACCAACAAGCTCAACGATAAAAATTACCGCATTAAGAACAATGGCGATGATAAGATACTTGCCGGTTGTCGGGGTATGGGAATGTCCATTTGTCATTTTATTAAAGTTATCTCTTTCTTAGTATCGATAATCTGCAAGAATAAAAGACGAATACCAAAGAAGTACTCGCCTCTCTCTGCGGGAAAGTTAGAATATAAATGTAATTTTTTCCATGGAATGACTGGATAAATGCTGCAACTTCATGTAAATCAATTCCCCTTGGTGTTCATTCGGTCAGAATATACACTGTCTTAGCAACAATACTCCATGCGTTCTTGATGATAAACAATCCGATAGCGATCGAGATGAGTGGATCAAGGATCCGCCAATCTTTCCATGCAATGAGTCCGGCAACCACAACCACCGCAAGCGATTCAAGGGCATCAGTAAAAAGATGCAGGTATGCGCTTTTCATATTAAGGTCATGGTGCGCGTGTGTTTTTAATAAGAGAGCAGCCGTAGTATTAACGACGAAACCAATGATAGCAATAATGAGCATCCCGCCACCGGCAACAGGCTCAGGATGTGTAAACCGATGTATCCCTTCGTAGGTAACATACAAGCCAATCAGCACCAACGCCAATGCATTGATGAATGCTACGAAGATTTTAATTCGCACGTAACCGTACGATTTTCCCGAATTCGATTTACATTGGACTACTTTTAGAGCAATGTAGCTCAATATCAACGCGAAGAAATCACTGAGATTGTGAAGCGAGTCGGAAATAAGAGCGAGGCTGTTCGTCAGAATACCGCCTACAAGCTCAACTATGAAAATGATGGCGTTAAGAGCGATGGAAATACCGAGACTCTTTTCGATTTTATGCTGTTCTTCGGTTGCGATGGAATTATAAACGCCCAATGTATGACTATCATCTGACATAGGTTCATCCTCAGAGTTCGTTTCTCATTCATAATAATGAAAAGAGTGCATAGATTCCGCTAAGGATACCAAATATTCAAGTAGTGTGTTTTGTTTATAGAATTATCACGATATCTTTATAATACAGTCGTTGTTCTTCTTTCAACAATGAAAAAGAAAAACTCATTTGATAATACGCCTAATAGTACGGTCGGTTATACCGATAGATTGGGCTGCTTTGGCTTGACTATCACTATGCCTTCTTAGTGCTTTGTAAATTATCCTTTTTTCAATTTTCGATAGAGAATCCTTCAACGAAAATTCTTTTCCTTCATCAATCATCAGGTTCATTTTGGCGATTTCGATCTTATCCTTTTGCTGAATTGCGATTTCATCGGGAGGCATATCGAAAGTCTTTATGAATGATTTGAGCTCGAGAATGTTTTCATTCCATCTGTTTCGCTGGAGCAACTTGATGAAGTTGTGATCAATTTGTTTTCGCCGTTGTATCTGAAATTGGGTAAAGAAGTGTTGTGCAAGCTCAGGTATGTCTTCTTTCCTTTTCTTTAAGGGTGGGAGTTCAATAATCTGAAATTTCGAGAGCATCTTTGAAAGTCCCGGAATGAAATGTCCCTTTCGAAATAGCTCATTCGGAGAATCATTGAAAACAAATATTATTCTGCATCGAATTGGCCGCTGATCCTTCGTACCAAGTCGAATGATTTCTCTTTTCGGAATCGCTTCAGCTAATCGTTCCTGAAGATACTTTGTTGCAAAATCAATGTGCTTCAAGACGACGGTAGTTGGCATTTCGAGAACGCTGCGGCGGGATGTTGGAAGTTCTGGAGGGCTGCCTCCGAGTAGTCTGATTCGCTGGTCGCGTTCGCTATAAGTCTGGAAGTTGATGGATTCGAGAGGATGGTCTTTCAATAAGGAATGGGCGTGAATCCGTGAAGACAAGAGAGTCTTGCCGACGCCCGGTTCGCCGGTTATGACAAGCGGAGATGTATCCGCCGAAAGTTTTATGAGGGAAGCTTTGATGCGCTTGATTGCAGGACTCCCCCCTATTAGGTAGTCTGACATTAGGCAGCAGTAAGCGACATAACCGTCCTTGACAAGATGAAATGAAGCACGAATTACGCATAGATACTCCCGATGGTTTTAGAGAAACGACTCCATTACACGGGATTACGACTGAAAAATCTTTTTGGTTAAACAATCGATTTGAGGAGGGCGTGCTTACAAGATACAGCCAAGAGAAAAACTTGTCAAGGAAAATCATCCCTAACGTGATGAGGATTTTCCCTAAGTCAATTAGGGTTTTCCCTAAAGGGGTTAGGGATTTCCCTCAACTCTTAGGAAAATCCCTAACTGTGAGAATATCTAATTTTTTCTGATCTCAATACCAAATTTAATCGCAAGTGCGACAAGTTCCGGAATGCTCTCAGTGTCGAATTTATCTTTGATGCGTTTTCGGAGATACTCGACTGTTTTAGGGCTTATATCAAGCTCCGCAGCTATTTCCTTTATTTTCTTTCCTTCAACTGTCAACCTAAGGACATTCAATTGCTGTGGAGTCAATTGTTTCTCCAATGAGTTCTCTGGTTCAGATTCTGATTTTTGGAGAGTTATATCCTCTTGCATTCCCCAAACACGCACAAGATGGTTGTCTTCAACGACTCCGACAACATCGTTGAGGAAATACTTTCTTATACCATTTTTCCCGATTTCACAAGTTTCTTTCTGGATAACCCTGTAATTTGTTTTAAAGAATGTGCGGAGATTGTCTAGATTTGACGCATCAGAATTATCAAACAATTGCGGGAAACGAACACCAATCATTTCTTTAGGATCTTCATAACCATACATTTTCACGAACGCACTATTGCAATCGGAAAGATATGCATGCTTCATCAAATGTTCTTCTTGCTGTTCGATAGGAATATTAATCGGCATAGGCTTGTCAAATTGAGCCAACCAAACTCCTTTTTCTGATTGAAGGAAATTCAGACGATAGAATTCATCGAATTTATTTCGAGTGGTGAAATGAGAATTGTCGCTATTACCATTTTTTGCCACGTGTTTCTCCCTGTGATAGTGAATGATAGATTAACCTGGATGAAAAAGGCGCTGGAATAAATGTCTTATATTTCTGGAATTTCTTCGAGTGCAAATTCGATAGTAGGAGGCGAAATACGTGTGTTGACACGAGCAACTTCCCGCATGTTACCTTTGAGCTTCTTTGTTTGGATGATGATTAATCCAGAATCGTTGACAGCCCGGATGCTTCCATTATTGTTGAGCAAAACTTGCTGTGTTGTTTTGAGAATCGGTAGGGGTTTGCCAAAGAGTAGCGTGATTCGTTCATAACCTTTGAGTGAGTCCATTGAGTTCCTTTCCATCGAGTGAAAATAGAAAAGACCTCAACCGTCGGCAGTTTGATATCGCCGTCTACGATTGAGGTCTCTCCGGACTCGAAAAGGTCACGAGGACTCTGGGTCTATAATAACAAGGGAAATATAGCGAAGAGCAGAGAGAAATACAATTAAGATTCAAGAATTGATTGATCATGCTGCTTTACTTGAATTTAGAGTGCGATATTTGCACATTAAGAAAGAGAAGTAAATCATTAAATACATCAAAAAGAATCATGAGAAAACATCTTACAGAATCGACCGTATTATTTATCAGCATTATCAAATGGGTTTTTCTTGCCACTATTGCCGGTGCAATTGTCGGCGGAGCAACAGCATTGTTTCTGAAAATTCTTGGATGGGCAACGAATGTTGGTCAACAATCGCCGTATACCTTCTTGCTCCTCCCCATTGCATTGTTCCTCAGCGCATTGTCGATCAAATACCTGGCTCCCGATGCAGAAGGTCACGGTACAGAAAAAGTTATTGAAGCAATTCACAAGCGTTCCGGTAAGATTGCGATTTTAGTAGTACCCGTTAAACTCATAGCGACAATTATTACTCTGGCTGTCGGTGGTTCTGCCGGCAAGGAAGGGCCGTGTGCTCAGATTGGCGCGGGATTGACTTCTTTCTTCAGTGATATTCTTAGGTTCGATGACCACGATAGAAAGAAATTGGTTATTTGCGGAATCAGCGCCGGATTTGCTGCTGTATTCGGGACACCAATAGCCGGTTCGTTTTTTGGGGTCGAAGTATTGTTTGTCGGAGCCATTCTCTATGAAGTACTTCTTCCCTCTTTTATTGCTGGAATAACTGCTTATCAGGTTTCTTCAGCGCTCGGCGTTACATATTTCCACGGGCCAGTAAATATTATTCCTGTTTTTTCCGAGTTGTTTCTATTAAAAGTCATGGTAGCCGGATTGTTCTTTGGTATTTGTTCCATCATTCTTATAGAAATGTTAAGAGCCGGTGATAGAATATCGGAACGAATACACATTTGGAAACCTTTCAAAGGCCTTCTTGGCGGAGTTCTTCTCGTAGGACTGGCGTATATATTTTCGACCAAATATTTAGGCTTAGGACTACCGACAATTGAAGCTGCTTTCCGCGGTGAACCTACTGAATGGTATGCGTTTTTAGTAAAGCCACTTTTCACTGCAATTACTCTTAGTTTTGGTGGAAGCGGCGGTATTGTGACACCAATATTTTTCGTCGGCGCAACCGCGGGATTGGTCTTTGCTTATGTATTCAGTCTAAATGCTGGAACATTTGCGGCAATTGGATTAACGAGTGTCCTGGCTGGAGCGGCAAACACTCCGATTGCAGCGAGCATTATGGCTGTCGAGTTATTCGGACCGGCCATTGCACCGTACGCAACGGTTGCTTGTGTTATTAGCTTTTTAATCACGGGACACAGAAGTGTGTATCCGTCCCAAGTGCTTTCTATTTCAAAATCTCCGTCACTTAAAGTAGAATTAGGAAAAGAGTTGGAAAACATTCAGTCATCATATCTTCCGCGCAAAAAAAGCTTAACGAGTCTTATCCTGCATTTCATTGATACAGTTGAAAGACTTGTCAGGAAGAGTCAAGCAGGCACCTCATCATCGGATCACTCAAAAGATGATGGTACACACATTGACAAGAAGAGTTAAACGGTGAAAGAATTATTTGAGAAAATACATTCGAGTATTTTAATAGATATATCGTAATGTATCGATACCTATAGCCATCTCAGTAATTCCTAATGAGGAATCTCGCCTTGTGTCATCTTAGAGAAATTACCAAGCAAACATTGTTCTGCATCTCTGCAACTATGAAATTCGCGAAGCTCATTTTCATATAAGACCAGAAAGCGGCTACACGTACGCGATGCAAATTCAACATCATGAGTGGCAATAACAATTGAGGATGCAACAGAGCGCAGCACATCCGCCAGTGACAATTTTCCGTGCGGGTCAAGCGCAGATGATGGCTCATCAAGTAACATCACCACTGGGTTCGTGACTAGCGCTCCAGCCAGCGCAATTCGTTGTCGTTGACCGTGGGACAGCTGAAACGGTGAACACTCCGCAATGTCCGACACGCCCAGCGCCGCAAGTGCAGACATGGCTTTTTCATGCGCTACTTTCGGGGATATTCCTTTTCGAATCAGGCCATACGCAACGTCATCCAGCACACGCGGAAACAGAATTTGATCTTCGGGAATATTGAACAGGAACCCTGTCCGGTCACGCGCTTTCTGAAGGCTTTTTTTCTCAACAGGAATCCCATCGATGAAAATAGATCCGGTGAAAGGCACCAACCCGACTGCAGCAAGCAGCAAAGTCGTTTTCCCCGATCCGTTAAGACCGAACAGTGCTACTCTTTCATCGTGATGAACATGAAAGGAAATATTACTGACAGTATTCTTAGAATTTCCGGGATACCGGATGGTCACTGACTTGAATTCAAGTACGGGGTTCATATTATAATCCTCAATCGCATTAAAATAGATGCTACTAGAACAGCAGATGCGCAGAGGATCGTCAGCACATCAGCAATTGTCAATTTGACGTTCTCACATGTCGTTACTGCCTCGATTCCATACCCTCGAACCGTCATTGCTGCTGCGGTTCGTTCGGCGCGAAATAACATTCTCACCATCCACACTATCGGAAAAGAAAACATTACCCTGATATCTCGCACTCCTGATGCGCCCCGCAAACGAAGCACACCAATAATACGAAACGTTTCTTCCGTCAGCAGCATAGTTTGATTTATAAGCTGAACGATCAGCACAACAAATGTCCGGGGGATCGGAAGGCATGCAAGCCCGCGATGCACGTCCTGAATGGCAAGAGTGGCAATCGTCGATGCGGCAATAAAAAGAACGCAGGTGCTGCGAAGTGCAATAGCACCTGCCTGTGCAAAACGATCTATCATTGGTGCCACTGAAGACGAACCGACCGTCATCCAGGGAGTTAATAGAAGAAACGGAAAAAAAAGAATGAACGATGCAATGGCGCATCGAAGAAGCATTTTTATCGGCATTGCCGCTAGAACGCACCAACAGATCGCAATAATAATCATGAAGGCAATACCGGTTACAGATTGCAACGGAATCAGTAGACAACCACAACCAAGTAAAATTCCTGAAAGAATTCTAATGTGCGCGTGCAGAGATTTCAGTGGACCTTTTCCGCATCCCCAGTATGCAAAAACATCTTTCATGATCAAACCTTTCGAGCGGATACTAGATATCCCGAATCGTCGTCCAGCGTTTCTTCGATGATAAAGCCAGATTGTTCAAGTAGCACTGCGGTTTGAGACGCGGGTGCCAGTAAATGATTACTTATTACTTCGGACGCTCTTGCGTGAGTCTTGTTTATCACTTCGCGTGATTTCAGATGCCAGATATGAAGCTTACCATCGAATTTGAGTACACGATGAAACACTCGTGCTACCATTTCAGGATTCATCAAGTGCGGCCAAACCGAATAGCAGATCACTCTATCAAATACATTTTCGTAAGTAATCATGTGCTCTACTGAATCACATATCCATTGAACACGTGCATCATTTACTTTCGTTTGCGCAATCTCGATCATCCCGCTGGAGATATCGACGGCAGTGATTCTGCCTGCTTTCGATAATTGACGAAGAATTGCGGCGGCCAAATTCCCGGTCCCACAGCCGACATCGAGTACATGCTCATCGGGGTGTAAACCGAATCGCTTGAGTCCATTATCGAATTGGGCTTTAAGAAATTCAAGATCTTCCCATGAATCCCATTTAGAGGCGATAGAATTAAAATATTCAGCGCTTGATGGTTGAGAGCAATCACACATATTTATACTCCTGTTTGCATATTTGAGTGACCCACTATACGAGAAATTCGAATGATTGCCGGAATTGCTACAATCATTAAAATCACTCCCGGCCATCCGCTGAGAAGGGATGCTCCGACAACAAACTCTGTAGGTAATTTCATAAGTATTGCCATCAGATAAATCAATCCGATCCCAATGCATCGCCCTAATAAAAGAACCGGAATGAGAATGATCAGCTCATTAAGTTTTGGGAGCAACATTCGAACACAAGCAATGATCCCGCACATTGTTGCGAGTTCAATGCTCATAATAAATGCTATTGGAGGGTAAAACGGCGGCATGCCGGTGATCGCACCGGAAAGCAGCGGTAACAGAAGTGCGGTCAGCGTAGCAGGTATTGGCCCAACGAAAAAGGAAAGTGACACCAAGGGCAAATACATTGGCATGAACATCGATCCGAGATGGAAAACATGAAATATCACCGGTAGCAGCATCGCGGCCGCACCGAAGACCGCACAATAAGCTATATCACGTGGCTTAAACATTATTATATCATCGTTCTTTACACTAATTTAAAATGATGTCTGTACACCAACATTCACAGTCCTTCCCGGCATTGGATAACCGAGGATGGTCTGATAGGTTTTATCAAGTAAGTTATCGACAGTAAAATTAATAGAACATTGCGCAAGTGCACGTACTGATACTTTCGCGCCTATATTAGTATAATCATCAAGTGGATTCTTACTATTGTCGCTGCCAAACATTCCTGCAATATGTTGAATTGAAAGTGAGAAGGTGGCTATCCGGTAGGTATAATCACATCCCAAAAATATCTTGTGCTTTGGAACTGAGCGTGTTTCGTTGCCAGCATCGATAAAGCTATAGGAGGTTTGTAAATGCAGATCGTTGGAAATAAAAGCAGAGCCAGAAAATTCAACACCACGGTGAACAAAGGATCCGGAATTCGAAAGGGTCAAATTCGGATAGACTCCTTGGGTAAGGATGATATTCTTTCCTTCACTCACAAATCCCGTGAGGTCGAACGAGATTATACCTGCCAAAGTCTGAGTAACTCCGAGTTCGTAATTCCACATATTTTCCGGCTGTAGCGTTGGTGTTGGAGCGGGAAAAAGATATAATTCCCGAATAGTCGGGCTGCGAAATCCTTTTCCGACCGTTGTGCGTACCGTTGTTTCATCTGTCAATTTGTATGCTGCGCCGACTTGTGGAATGATAACTCCGCCAAACAATTCATTATTATCATATCGCAAGCCGCCATTCAGAATAAGTCTCTGGAATAAAGTATGCTGCATAAGTGCGTATAAAGCGTATTCATACACAGAAGGTGCGCCGTAGTCTTTTGAACTGTCGTGTCCTTTCCCTCCGAATTTGTTCATATCAACGCCAACCGTCAATGTATTATCGGGAAACAAGTTTAGAGTTTGATAGAGAGATGCTACCGCTGCAAAGTCATCTGATACCCATGTTGTATAGAGTTCATGATGACCAAAGTTGTACGCGAATCTGAAAGAACCTTTCGATACTCCAAAATCATTATCGACTGAAGCTCCAACATATCCGCGCTGAATATCCATCCAGTTATTTGCCAAAGGTGTAGAGATGGTTCCGGGATCATACGTCTTGAATTTTGTAAGACTGCCATCAACGGTCACAGTGTATTGTTCATTGATATGGTACAAAGATTTGAGGTAGCCGCTGTTGGCATTGAATTCAGACCATGGACGAAACCCGTCTGTTCGTTCGTGTGTGAATGAAACGATGGTGCTCGATGAACCGGATTCATATCCTATGTTCGCGCCAAGATGCTGTGAATCATAGGTTCCATATGAAAGTGACGCACTACCGGAGATTCCCGGAAGTGTTGCGCTTCTGGTAATGAAATTAATGACACCTCCCATTGCATTTGAACCATACAGCAGCGATGCGGGGCCGCGAATTATTTCAACACGCTCAATATGTGCTGAAAGATAGCTATCAGCTACAGGATGTCCCATCAACCCCATATATTGCGGCCGTCCATCAATAAGAGTAAGAATGTCGGTATTAGGATTGCCGCCCACACCGCGGATTGAGATTTGCCCAGCGGGAGTGTTTACACCAAATCCGAGAACACCGCTTTCCTGAACGAACACTCCGGGGACTTGTTGACTGATAAGAGAAAAGACAGACTTCTGCTGATTTTGCTGTATAGTCTCTTGTGAAATGACGCTGATTGATGGTGAAACCATGCTTCGAGCTACTTCTGTTCGTGTCGCTGTGACTGTGATCGGATCAAGATTGTATGTCTTTGCCGTGTCTATCTGCGCAAAGAGTAATGCTGGAATAAGTAATAGAATAATATTGAGAAAAGTTATTTTCATGATGCTGGTCCCTTTCTTTGTAATCTGAGATAATTCGTTATTGTGTTTGGTAAACCGATTACAAAGAAACGGAGTGGTAGGAAGTCCAAATAATAGTCTTTACGCACATCACAGGGGAAAATGCGATTTGAGAAACGCTACTTCCCATGATGATGACCATTCAAAGCCATGGTGAGAGTCAGCTTGCCATGTTTGACACCTTTAAAACTGAGAAGCTTTTCCGCAATGGCTTTTAGTATTACTGCCTTCCCTTTCAGCAATACTACTTCCATACAATGGTCGTGATCGACGTGGACATGAGAGGTCGATATGATATTCTCATAATAATCATGCTGAAGATTGGAGAGAGATTTTTCCAGTTCCCGCTTATGATGATCATACACAAACACCAGTGCACCGTATACCATACCGTCGGGTGTTTTCACACTTTCTTCAACCAGCGCATCCCGCACAATATCGCGGACTGCCTCTGATCGGTTAGTATATCCTTTTTGCTCAATGAGGTGGTCGAATTGGTGGAGTAGATCCTCCTCCATCGACACACTAAATCGGACAAGTTGTTCCATGGTATTCTCCGTGTTACGATTATTACAATAGTAACACTCTATTTAGAAGGAATCAAGGGGTGAATTTATTTTTATTCAAATTGAGAGGAATTTAGAACGGCACTCCCTCTCCTATCAGCGATTCAAGTTTTTGAATAAGTTGATTATTTTGTTCAACAACTCTTTCAGCAATATCACGAACGAAACTGAATCTGTTTGAACCGAAGTCTTTGAGATATTGGTCACGCTCTGCCTCAAGCGATTGAATGAGGGATTGAACTTCCTCTTGTGTAAATTCTGCTGTAATCATTTTACTTTCCTCCATGCTATGATTATGTTTTCTATTGTTGTTATACCAACTTTCGGCAGGTAGAGCACTTCCGTCCATGTGTTATATGGACGTTTTGATAAAAGTGTATCTATTCGATTTGAATGGATTTTTGATTTCCGTAATGCTGAACGAAGCCGTGTAGCTGGTGTTTTGTTGAGCCACTGCAAGCATTTTGCCGATTCATTTTCATCGTCAAACTGAAGCAGCATTTCTTGATATTCTGCGTATATCATTTCTGTTTTTGCTACCGGTTGTGTTTGTAGGGATTGATTTGACTTCATTGGAATGAAGTGATTCAATGCTATTGCCACGATGATTGAAAAGAGTAATAAGCCAAGGGTGAATACACTTTTTATTTCTTCATGAACTATTCTCACGTGCTTACGACAGCGAAAGTCGTATTTGCTGTATGTGATTGATTCATAGAATTCCTTCAACTGCTTCTTCAATGGTTTGGGAGACCACTGACAAGCTGAACTGCCTGCAACCTGAACGAGTGACCAAGAACCACGACCAAGACGCGGCAAACGAGAAGGAGAAAAGCCGACACAGAAGACGAACACCGGAATGCCAAGACGAACTGCGACACGACACGCAAGCAACGAGCCACGAGACGACGGAGAAGAAAGAAAGCAGACAAGAGCAGAACGACGACGGGCAAGAAACTGAACAAGAGCAAGCGAACGCTTGGCAAGACGAAGGCGAAGCGGAACGCTGAGACGACCACCTGACCACCAGTTGATAAACGCACCGCCACGACCAGCAGCTGCAACAACCGGAACTGCCGAGAGAGAACAAGCACCGCGACCGCTGAAACCGAAAGCTGCAAAGACAGAGACACGAGACAAGGAAGACTGCGGAACGGAAGAAAGAACGAGAGCATCAGCACCCACAGAGCAGCCAACGACAAGGCGGGCAGAAGACCCAGAGAGAACAGACGAGACAACGGAAGAAACAAGCGGCTGTGCGGACACAGGAAGCGAACGCGACCCGCAAAAGCCAACGGAAGAGAAAGACGAAAACATGGTAACACCTATGACGGCGAAAACTGCCGAGCAACTGCCCACGCTGACAAGCCCAAGCCGAAGCAGCCTGCCGACGCCCCCAGACCGAAAGACCTGAGAGACAGAAAAAACGATAGTGCTGACACAGCCCCGCAGGCACAGCAACGCAACCGCCCGTCGTGAGCGAAGCGAACAGAGCCCGAGCGCGGAAGCGAGCATCCCGTCACGCTTTGCGTGTCGGGAAGCAGAGCTGCACAAGCGATTGGTTGAATCCCGCCAAAGGCGGGTGAAAGGCTTGCGGTGCGAGAACGGGGCTGTAAATTGTATAGACCCATGGACGAACGCTATCTAAGAAGAAAATCGAGGAAAGCTAAGGTTCAAACGGTTCGAAGAAATAGATCCGCTGATGATTCGGCAATCCCGGAACTTCTGCTCCAACGATTGCGCCGTCTCTGAGAATTCTATTGGAGAAGGGACAGTATCGAGAAACATAGACAACGATGCCAAAATGAAGCTCGTCTGCAACCCGGATAAGAACTCGATCACCTCGCTTGCTGTTCTTCAAAATTGGTTCCATTGATATCATCTTAGTCTTGTCTTCCTGTTTGTGCTGTTCTTATACCAAATATTTTTTGAGCACGAAGCCCAATATTGAATCCTTTTCTTTTGGCGAGCCGAATGACGAAATGTGGCAATGGGTGTGAAGATGTATCGGAAGGATTGACACGATAGGAATGAGGCGAGCCCGCCAAACTGCTGTCGGGTAAACCCGCTAAAACACCGGCGGGTTTACCCATTTTTGCTAAGCTGCAAAGAGACTCAGTTGTTCTATTACAAGAATGGATTCGGATTCCTCTGGTGTTATTGATTTTTCAAATACCGATTCAGGACACACATTGAAAATGGTTCTCACCTGCTTTTCGATCAATTGCTCCGGTACAGCATGATTTCTTGTGAAGTCATGTTCTGTAAGAATTTCTTTTGCAATTTTGAGAAAATCGATCTCGTTTTCATCTTGGTCAATCAATTCACCGTCAAGCGCAAGGTCGGATGACTTGCCTTTGTTCTCAATGAGCTTCAACTGCTTTTCATCAATTGAATTTTCTATATAGAGCAAATACACATTCACATCTTTTTTACTGGTTAAACGGTGAACCCGGTCAATGGCTTGGCGTGTGGTGCTATGTTCCCAAATATAGTCGCACATGATGATATGATTCGCGTTATCAAGGTTATGTCCTAAGTTCACGGCTTCCGTTCCTGCAATGAGTATGGGGAATTCTCCATGTTTGAATGCGTCAATGACTTCGGAACGTTTTCTCGGGTTGACGTTGCCATTGACAAGCCTTGAACCGATATGGGATTCAAGAAACAATTCTTGCAAGAATTCACCATAATCTTGAAGCGCTGTGAATATTACTATTTGTTCTTTTGCCCTGACTATCTCGTTCACCTTTCTTGCAATGAACAAAGTTTTCTCTGTGAAATTACTGCATCCCTTCTCCCCTTGTTCATCTTTCCTAAGAAGTTCACTCGCGGGAACTGTTGCGCTCAAGCGTAATTTCCAGAGTTGTCCTAAGATTGCTTTCATAAATTCGATTTGACTTCCACAGAATTTGGATTTGTGCGTTGATTCAAACCAATCTGAGAAATTTGCAATCCACCAATCATAGACACGTTTCTGATCTTGGGTGAAATTCAGTTTTATTTTGTGAATATGTTTGTCAACAAGAACCTCTCCTGTCTCGACTTTCTTCCTCCGAATGATTGAGGGTGCAAATAGTTTCCAGAGTAACGAGAGATTTGAGATTTCAGGTAAAAGCTTTCTTTTGCCTTTGCTTAACGACTTGCGGAATTCCTCTGCGGTATATTCAAACACACCGAAATCGTCAAGGAACTTTTCCGTTCCTCCTTTGTAATGATAGGGAAATCGTGCGCTTGCGTTTCCAAGTGTCCAATGCAAAAGCCAGTATGCGTCCGTGATCCATCCTTTGATAGGGCTTCCACTTAAGAGCAACCGGTTCTTTGCATGAAGCGAACGGACCGCAATTCCCTGCAAGGAATCCTTCGACTTGATTTTCACTCCTTCATCAACGATAACCGTATCAAAAGCCTTCTTCAATAGCGTATACATTCCCTTGACTCGAACATCATATAAAGTGAATGAACATTGTTTGCACGTCCTTCCATTCCATCCCTCGTTTCGAGTGCTGCCACAATTCGGGCAATTTGTTTCATCCATGCAATTCTTGAATTCACAATCTGAACAAACAAAGCCGTTCCATGCTTTGATAGATTTGCAGTTCGGGCAATACTTCTTTTGTGAATCGACATGAGAATGTTTCAACTGATCGTGCTGGCGTGTTCCCTTTAAAAGCTCGTAATGAATGATGAAATACTTTGCCTCTCCGCTACATGGTGCAAGATGTGATATTCGTTTTGCATCGGAATAGGACTTGATCTCTTCAATAGCGATTCCTAATGTCTTCGCTTCCGCAATCCATTGCTTTTTCAAGTCCTGTGGAACTACAATGAGCACCTTGCGGGAATTTCGCAAGCTTGACCATGCAAGTGCTCCTCTTGTTTTACCCAAACCTTGTTCCCAACTCAGTACGGCAGATTCTTTCATTGCAAGTCGGCTTAAATCTTCAATCTGGAACTGCTTTAATGTGTATCGTTCAAATTCCTTCCCCTCAAGTCTGGTTTTCAACCGTGTGTAAAGCTCTGGCTTCTTTGCCCGTATGTCTTTCGGGTCTGGTAGCTCAAAATGCTGTATGATGGCTTCAATATCCTTTTTTGATTCGGTGAAACTGTGTTCATCGATTTCGATGCTCAGGTTCTTGGACACCTTAACCATCTCTGTCTTTTCGTCTCGCTCACGTTCTCTACTGAATTTCATTCTCTCGTAGTAATCGGTTGCAATTGTGGTGGTGACTTTTACCGGATAGAGTTTCCCGCTCTTGAATGATTTCTTTTTCAGATTCAGATCTTTTGTGCACTTGATCTGGTCGATATTTTCCAGATGGGCAAGCCTTTGTTGCGGCTTTAGAGAATAGAATGGCGTTAAGGTGAAATCTGCCTTTTGAATTGCTTTCTCAATCGCTTGTTTTACATTCGGGCTGATTGTCAAAAGTTTATCCTGGTCAACAACATTTGTGAGCAACTTCCTTGCTTGTGTATTGAATGCAAAGTAGGAAAGAGCTACGCCCTTCATCTCGTTAATGAGTGATCGTTCCTCCTCAGAAAGCTTTGTATTGATGATGAAATATTGATAATTGGAAAGTGAAACTGAAAACTTGCCGTTCTTGATTTCGATGTTGTAAGTTTGCGCTTTCTTGGACTGCTGGCGTTTGTACTCAGCAAGTGCCGCTTTGAATCGTTCATATTTGTCTTTCTTCTCTTCATCTTGATTGTTGGTAATGATATAGACACGGTTTGAATTGATGAATCTGTGAAGTTTGTCGCGTTCCTTCTCCAGTATCTCGTCAATGTCCGGCTGCATGAAGTCGATTGAACTCGCATATATTTCAATGTGCTTCTCTGTAACATCATTCGAGAAGAAACAAAGTGTTGATTCTACATTTGAGTAGGGCAAGAATAGATTTTGCATGTGAATCGTTGCAAAGACTCTCCGCATGATTCGCGTGTCGGTGTTCAATGACTTTTCAAAGGTCGAGCGTGATGCGATAAAATATCCAGCGCCTAAGATGGAAAGAAGTTCATAGCCGATTAGGATGGTTGCTTTCTGGCTCTCAATTTTCTTGTCAGGGTTTCCAGTAAGCTCAGGCAGTTCCCAAAAGAGAGAGAACGGCGGATTCAATACAACGATGTCGGCTTTGAAGTCAACGGCTTTCAGATATGGGTACACCTTTGAAAGATCGGCGTTGGCAACTTTCAGATTCTCCGTATGCGTGGGGATATTGGACTTGTCAAGTTCAATTCCTAAACAGAGTGCGGAATCGTTCTGCTCTGCATAAGGTTTGAGAAGATTTCCAGTTCCTGCGGTCAAGTCAACTATGACAGCGTTGTTGTCTGCCTCAATGACTTCGCTGGCGAACTGTGCAATCTTTGTGGGCGTGAAATATTGTTGCAATCCCTTTTGAAGGGAATTCTTTGACGTGAATATATTTTCAGATTGTCCGTTGAGCAATTCATCGGTAACCCGCGAACGTTTCATTTCCATCGTAACGACTCCTTTTAGTGGTGTAGTGTTTCTTTTCAGAAGTCTTATACCAAAAAGTGGATAGTTGAAAAACGATGGGGGTATGCAGGAAAGGATAAAAAAAAGGCATTCCGTTTTATGGAATGCCTTTTGCGGTCGGTCTATCGAATGATAAGATGGGTTCCGTGATTTATGTTGACACCGTCGGGAATGACTCCGGTGGCTTTCACCTGCTCAAGAATTTTTGTCTTGTCCACTTCCTTTTTAACTTTGATGAATTGAGCATCGACCTTTTCAATGTCAAGGACTTCAACGGACGGTTGACTCTTTCCCACGGAAATCGTGAATAAGGAATATTTAATTTTCTCACTTTGTGTAACCTCCATAGTTGTTTTGACATAGTTCTTGAGCCAGTCAATTCGGCTCTCGAATGAACGTTTCCGATCGCTCAACCGTTTTGCCTCGGCTGCTACGGCATCACGATAGTATTCAAGGTTTTTGATGAACTTAACGATGTTCGTGACCTTGTCGAGAAACTTCATATTGAGATTGTCGAGGGCTTGGCGGAAAAGTTCAAGTCTTTCTTCTCCGTTTTGAGGTTCGGGAAATTCCGGTTCTTCATAGTTATTGAGAAGAACAAGTTCCCGAGTGATTTCATAAAGTGTGTCGTTCATAGGTCTTATTCCTTTGGATTCAAGTGTATAGAAATGGCTCACCTCGTTACAAGGTGAGCCGATGGCATAGATGGAATACTAGTACCGCAAGTCGTCGTCTTTGCCGTTTCAGTTGGACGGCACTGCCTCAGCGGGAACAAGCGAATGACCTGCTTCTGTTTTTTGTGCTTCCTTCACCTTTCGGGGCTTTTTGCTGTTTGAAAGAAATTGTTCGGTCGTAAGTTGTCCGGTACGAGAGAGAAACAATGAGACACCTATTTTTTCAATGTCCGTGTTTCTCCATTCGACTCCGCCGATGGCTTTTGTGATGTCTACTGCATCGAGAATGGATTGGTGCATGACCTGTTTGTCACCAGTGAAATTGAATTCCTGCACCTTTGCAGGTGCTGGCTGACTTGCCGGCAATTGTTGGTATGCTGGACTTTGCGCCAAAGGCGCACGAGTCACTGGCTCAGGTGCGTGTTGCGGATTATTATTTTCCACAATTCTGATAACCGTTAACGGTTCGCCATTCTTGGGGCGAATGGTTTCTTTGAACAAGCTGTACGCTTGTTTCGTGTTGATGTTCAACTTTCGCAACTCTTTTTCAAGTCGCTCGGTCACTTTAAGAAACTTTTCCTTTCCCGCGTGAACGATTGTGTACAGGAAATACGGTCCATATTGACCGTCCTTCTGCAATCCGGTGGAGAATTTGAAGGAAACGTCTGCAATCTGACCTTCCGGTAATTGCAAAAACTCTTTCTGATAACTCATGATGAAACTCCTTTGTATTGTGTTACTTCTTCCGCCTCAATGTGCAGGCGTGTGATTTACAGTTGTGTTATACCAAAATAGATCCCGCTTAAAATCAGCGGGATGCACATTCCGACAGCATACTTAGCTTCACTTCGCTTGCTAAGTCTGGTCGGAATGGCACCAAAAGAAAAGCCCGCCTTTTTGGGGCGGGACTTTATGAGATGGGATATTAAGGCGGTTTACAACTGAAGTTCACATTGAACGGTTTTCCGTTCCATCATCTTTGGGGCTATGTTCTGAAGTGCTATTTTTACCGTGCTTGACTGTATGCACATTGCTTGTGCAATCTCGTGGTCGTTGTAACCGTTCATTTTCATTTGCAGGATGGTTTGCTCGTTGGTGTGCAACGATGCAAGTTTTTTCTGAAATTCGAGTTGAAAGAATATTTCTTCCTCAAGGTTGTTTTCATCTTTTATTGATTCAGCGAACGTTTCTTCTGATTCATTTTTTATTGGGTTATCGATGGAATACAATTCCAATTTTCCCTCGTAGTAGTTCCGTTTGTTGAACACATCTTTCTTGTGGGTGCGGGAATACCCTCTCATTTCAAGCTGAACTTCCGGTTTTCGCAACTTCATAAAGTGAATGAGAAACGGGAGACTCATAATTGTTCCTTGTTCTGCTTTCCGTTTGAATTCTTCATACGCAAGTATGACAAGGTCTTGAACTTTATCCTCGTATTGAGGATTGCGTTTATCCAGCATTCTGGAAGCTGCTGCATACAGGGTGTTGGAATACGATTGGAATTGTGAATTGAGTAAATTTTGTTGCATAACGACCTCCATTGGTTCATGAAAAAAAAATCATGACCGCTGATAGAGATCGTTTTTTAAAGTTTATGACCGAAGGCAAGGGTCGTGAAACCCCGCAGGGGTTCCGCCATCGGCGGAAAATATTTTGGGGGAACCGTTCGACTTCGCTCACGACAAGCGCCGAGGCAGTAAAAAGTGTGACACTGTTGTTTTGGTGGCACATCTTTTTGAGGCGAATGGTGCCCCAGAAGAATGAAGTTTGTGTAACAATCTTCATTCACGGAGGGGGAACCAAAATATTTTAGTGAGCAATGATAGAGCGGAACGGAATGAGTTTACGAATGAGTGAAGCGAGATGATTGCGAGCGTTCACGATTCAAAGTCCCGCCACGCTTTTCCGGCCCCGTGAAGCGGGGCAGGCGGGACGGCTTGCCCTTGACGAGGTCAAAGATTTAACTGAGAATATATTTCAAATAAAGCGGTCATGATTCAAAAGGTAGGAAGGATTTTCGATGTGGTGGCTTTGCTTTGGTGTATAAGGATCCCGCAAAGGAGATTTGCGGGATGTGCTTTCCAACGGTGAACTTAGCTTCTCTGTCGCTCGCTAAGATTCAGTTGGAAAGGCACTTCCACGTCCCTTATTTGCAAGAAATACTATCAACAAAACAATTAAGGGCGGGGATGTGCCGCGTAATGCGCATCGGCACTTACGACCGTGTCAACGGAAGTGTGCCTATTAACAAAGAAGTGCTTGTGAGTGAATGTTGCGGTGAAGGATGTGGTTCGATTCTAATACCAAATGTATACGCTCTGAACCGCACACGAACGAAGCAGGCACAAATCTATATTCAAAATGTGACTTTAATATCGTTCGAATAGATACTTCATCAGCGAATTATTTGGAATGTTCTTAATTGCTTCATCCCAATGTGCGCCGATGAATTTGCTCTTCTCTGATGGGCTTAGTATATCTTTCCAAACTTCGTGTAATTGCTGACCAGAATATTTTTTTAATCCAGGACTAAAGTCTAAATACTTATCATAGAGGATATTGATATCGTCATTCTTCGAATGTGTGAGATGAACAACCCGATAGTCTTCTACTTTCATATCGCCGATTGTAATAGGTGTTGTAGTCTTGGCAAGCAATGTCATCCGTAGCAATTGATACAAGTGATCTATCGAGAAATCATATAGACCGATTCCCAGTTCATCTTCAAAATTAAACGGAAATGATTTTCCGTTGCGCATATCGACCAGGATGGTAGAGTATCGGCGTAACCGCTCAACGCCTCGTAATCCGGAAAAACGTTCCAATGCTAACGGTCTCGATTTACCTTCTGTAAACTTCCATTCAATAATTAATTGAGTAATCTTCCCGCCGATGACAGCTAGAACGTAAGCATCGACACTTGTTTTTTGAAAACCACGACCGCCCCCTTTTTCATTAATAGGTGATACTTTCGGTCCAATCCATTCAAAGATCACATAACCAATGTCGTTATAGATTTCTCCTCCTACATTTGCTTTGGTTGGAAACGGTATAAGCTTTTGGATGTTTAGCCCAAAAGAATTTAGATAGGGCAACAAATCATCAGGCATCTGTGCCATTGAACCCAATACATTGAGACAAGATGCAGCACTGCTCATAGGATTATTATACGCTTGATCGTGAACCTTAACAACACTGTCGATATGGCTAAAAATCGTCGGGTCGTAGATATTCTTTTCACGGTAGGTGTTCTGGAAATCGTAGCTGAGCTTATCCATCTCTTTGTCCTATTCTAAATTATTGATAGTTGATCTTTTTCACGTTCTCCTTAATTATCATCCCGGATATTTCCTCTTCTACGTCTACCCTAGTTAAAGAATTTTCCACTATGCTGAAGTATAGAAAATAATAATATTAACTTTTATCTTACCAAAGAGCAGCTGGATTAGCATGGTTCAACATGGGTCTCTCTAGAGAGACCAGATTCGACGACAGAGATCAATCATTTCTTTTGTCCTTATGTCAATAACGTCTACGTCCCATTTAGGAGTCTTTAGCACTACTGTTGTGATAGCAAAGGGGCTAACGCCATTGACTGAAAAATACTTTTCTTTTTTCTTGTCAAAATCGTAATTACTGGCTGCAGAATTCTTCCGACGTGATAACAGGAGTAGGTTGCCGATGATGTCTGTTTTTGTCTCTCTTATTTTTTGATCTGGAAATATTTTCATCCAATAACCATCTACTTCCGGATTTTGCGGCAGAACATGTTCAATGCTAACATTGTCTAGGTCATAGTAGGCAACTCCTCCGCCCAGTTCCCGATCTAATCGTAGTAGCAAATATTTTGCATACTTCTCACCATAGACATCTTGTAGCAGTTTAACCAAAAACTTATTTATTTCAACTTGAGATAGCTCCAATGAAGAATCAGGTGAGAAGACCTCTTTGCCTGATTCCAATTCCGTTAAAAGTTTGCCATACCGCTCTAATCGTTCATTAATTCCAAAGCGCAATACTGACATGCAACAGGCTAACCTTTCCAGTTTTTTCAAGAATGCCAACAATGTAGCCGTATTGTTTTCCGCCCAATTTGAAAAACCGATTATTGCAGGCGGGATCCAGTCTTCGTTATCGATGAGTCGTAGCCAGTAGGTCAGCTGATTGATACTATCTGCATTACTCGTTGCCTCAAAATCGCTCTTCTTTATTGAAGCAAAAGCTCCCGCATATGGAATCAGCTTTTTGTCTATGAAATCTGTCGGATCATTGCTTGGTTGCACTGCCTCTCTGATCTCCGCAAGAATTGTATCGCGCTGCTTCACCTTTTTCGCAATCATCCGAATATGCGAGAACAGGTCTTTGAACTGATCTATTCCCAAGTCAGATTCAGTGTCTTCCCATAGTTTTGCGTACTTTTCTTGGTTTCTTTCATCGATTACGCCAATAATCTCTGCCTTCAAAATATCTGCATGTGATAGTTGCATTCCTCGATCATTGAGCACGGAAAATATCCTGAATGCCGAATCATCATCCGATGTAGAAACTACAACCAAGAAACATTTTTGAGTAAGATATTGTGTTAAATGTGTGATCTGATCATCTGAATATTTCGACTGAATATATGTGATTAGGAAACGTGCATTATCGCGTATCCGGGATTGGCTATCGGGGAGTTTTAGGTCTTTTGGCAGTGTAGCCAGTCCACCTTCAGCTTGAATATATTGATTAAAAAATGTTTGGTCTTGCTTCCTAAGATACAGACGAAATCTATCCTCAGTTCCGGCAATTTTATTCCCTCGCTCATATATGACTTCAGTCACATTGCGTTTTAAGTCGGCGGTTGGCATTAGCGACCGCAAAACTGACAGCAAAATCGTAATTGTTGTTAATCTTTGTTGTCCGTCAACGACTTTTGCTTCTGGCTTATTATCCTCTTTTATCAATACTACGCTGCCTAAAAAATATGGTTTGGTTTCTTCAAGTTGTTTGCTCTTAAATGCAAAGTGTGAGAGATCTTCCACCAACTTTTGAGTTTCATCAATCGTCCAAGAATAGGGGCGTTGATAATGTGGAATCTGAAAGGCATAGTCGCTGCTGAAAACCTTGATGATTGGCTTTTCAGCACCATGAATTTGAGTTGTCTTTGCCATAATATCATTCTCCTTTGACTGTTTGCTCCATTCAATATAACAATAGCACGGATTCTTAATTGTACTTCATATGAGCCGCATTCTCTTTATCCTCTAATTATCAATATTTCTTCTTTCCGTTTCCCAATGCTTCGAACCGCACACGAACGAAGTCCCGATTGGCATCGCCAAGCGGGACGAACAGGCACAAATCTATATTTATCCATTATCATTAGCAAACTCATCATACGTAGAATAGTTCTTGTGTCCAAGGCCCTTCACTCTGCCTAATTTTGTATCATTAATACGTAATTGAATATAAGTTGCGAGTTCATCAAATCGGTTCATTGGAAGATTATATATAGTCCTGGTAGGTCCAATCTTGAATTTCTTTTTAAGGTGAGAAGAAAACATAGCATAATTTACGTTTCCTTTGCCTACCTCATATTCTTTATATTCATTATATCGCTTAATTAAATGAGCGATATAGTTTGCCTTTACCGTATCATAACCAATACATCCCTCTGGATATTTTTGCCTGACAACTTTACTGACGTGTTTGACAGTAATTTGATTTCTATCTCCAACTATCGTGTTTCCTACGGGTTCATTAACATTCACGATACGTTGGGCAGTACCCTTCCGGCTAGTTGATTGGGTAAGCAATTCTATTTTCTTTTTATAAACATCTTCCTGCCGAATATCTCCTTTTGTTATTTTCGAGTGACAGATAGGACAGAGAAGAAGTAAGTTACTCATACTATGATTGGCCGGATTTTCATCAATATGGTGAATTACAAAGTGTCCTACTTCTGAATTGTCGCAAAAAGGACATACTGAATTAATTTCCTTCTGTAATTCAGCTCTCACTTTACTTTCTTTGGGAATCTTTGTCCTCGTCTTCTTTTCTATCATTTTATTCTTTATCTATTTGGGTGGGCTGGCAAAGTATAGCGAGGCTTCCCGACGCGAAGCCTTTCGGAATGAGATAATGCGTACAATCTCGTCCTCCCGCATTGTTATTACAAAATATACAACAGTTTTGTTGTCATCATCGAGCGTTATAATTTCATATCTGTGCTCACCATTTTGCTTGGTTGGTCCCTTGTAGAGCATCGATGGTTGTTGAATTGGCAATAACCTACGCTGAAGGAGGTAGGCTGCACTTTCAAGTGAGTATCCGTGCTTTTGCCGATTAATATTTTCTTTTTCTGGATCATATTCGATCCGAGTAGAACCAAGAACTAATCTCAGTTGGTGTTCTTCTACCCCTAACTGCTTTGCGAAACTTATCATGACTTACACCAAGTAAATGTTATTCGATAATTCCATGCAAAGCTCCATCAAGCGACCGAATTTCTATAGGGTTAAGCTTTGATTCAATATTGATTGTAGCGTTTAAAACAAAATTGAAAACAAACTCAGCATCTTCTTTTTGATAATCTTTCTTTTCGATGTCGCCTTCATTATATTGAAAGCCTCCCAATGTCATATGATATAATGGCCTAATTCTTTCAAAGTGCTTATAATCTTCATAAAGTGGGCCTAAAAGAACAAATAGATCAAATCGCCTAGCCAGGTTTACAATTTTTTTATTGACTTGTTCATCGATGTGCTCAGAAAAGATGCGCAACTTATCGTCTGTATCGATTTTGCCTATGACAATATTCCTTTTTTCTATACCTAGTTTTCTTGCCATAAATTGCCAGGATACCTCAGTATTCCAAAATAACCCAGAATTATTAGTCGATATTTGCTTATTGACTCGATTATGAAGACGACTTTCAAACATTGCAAAAGATTCACAAGCCGAAATAATTGATTTTCCCCATTCATTATTTGTTAAGTAATCTTCACTTCTTTTTAAAGGTTCTTTAATCTTCAAATCTTTTATTATATCAACCAAAGATATTTGATCGTAATTTTTCCCTAAATAGTCTCTATAACACTCTCTCAAAACAATTTCGGCCCTTTCAATAATTTCTTTGCAAACACTATAAGTTTTAAGATCAGCTCTGTGATAAACACCATTTCTCGCTTCTATGATGCGGTTTAATGCAGCGTAGGGAAAATTGGGAATGTTTTTATTCAGTTTATTCAAGATATCACTTATCTTTTCCTTTGTGTGATCGCTACCGAATCTACAGAAAGCCAGCACATTAATGAAGATGTCAACTGCATTAGAGCAAAGAATGATTGAAATATTGTAATATGACTCAACAGAAATGTTATCAAGGAATCTCTTCCCTTGATGGAACAAGTATTTTCCATAAACAAGACGCCCTATCTCGATTTCACCTGGATTCTTTTCTAATTCAATCATTTTTCCCTTCCACAATCTTAATTTCTTCCTCTGTCAACCCATATAGCTCATACACAGCCTCATCAATTTGGCGGTCGAGGGTTTGGCAAAGATGTTCAAAGCGATTTGTTTCGGCTTCGGTTTTGGCGTTCGATAATTTCTCTTTCGCATTCAACATTTGCTCGACAAGCTTTACAATTGCATCATGACGGGATTTGTCTTGCGGATCATCAAAGTTGATTGTGCTGATGGGAAAGTCTTTGAAATAAACATAACTTGGTTCGTAGTAATCACCACGGAGTTTTGGAAGGACTTTTCTAAATAAGAAGAATGTAATAGCGCTATTTAACACGCCTAACAAATAAAGATCGGCAATAGCAATAATAAAGCACTTTTGATTTGTATAAAGCTTGGTTTTGTCGAAAGCGAATTGAGGCATTTTACATATGTTTGGAAATATTATTTTGGATTTGTCGAATGCCTCATAATACTCTACCGAATCTTGTATCTCAAACCATTTATAGTTACCTGGCTTTCTTCCTTTCCACTTTGATCCAGTAAATGTTTTTGGCTTTGGTGTAAGATATTCTTTGAATTTAGATAAATGCTTTTCAATCGAAGGATACTTCTTAATATCTATCCCTCGTCGTGTAAAAATAAGGTATCGTTCTGCTTTAGGTGATTCGTATCGCTTTATATCCCTGCCGGCTAAAAAAGGTTTTATTAATTCTGCACATTTGGGATCTTCTAAAATAAGTCGGTTCTTTGTCGTTTCTTCGATTACAAATGCTTCATTAAATCCTGTCAATACACCACGATATATATTTCCCTTTACATATTCGCCAAGCGGAACGCCACAGGATTTCAATTTCTTCAGCAAAGATGATGATGTTTCATCAGACAATGTCCATCCATCATCTTTCAACTGTGTACGTCGAATTGTAAATGCAGCGCTTTTTATATAGGTGGATAAATCTAGATTCTCCAATGACTCTACTTTTGTAATGCTAATGTGTTCTTCCGGAAAACCCTTCTTAACGACGATAATGCATGGATAGGTTGTCACTCCTTGAAACACTGGTAAATCTCCGAAATCAATTAATTGGATAATACCTTGGCTTGTCAACCATTTGCGCAGCGACACAGCGTAATTAGCACGCATCCACTTGTTCGCAACGATGTAAGAGAACAAACCTCCAGAACGAAGAAGAGAAACTCCTTTTTCGATAAAATAGGCATAGAGGTCAGCCGTTCCTTGATACACTTTAAACCGCAATTCAAAATATGATTTAAGGTTACTTAATAATTCCTGCCTCACATAAGGTGGATTTCCTAACACCGCATCAAACCCACCACGCTTCATAGCTTTTGGAAATGCATCTTCAAAGTTCATCGGCTTCAACTTGTTTTCATCTACATCTGCAAAGAGTTGACCTTCAATAATATCACGACCTATAAGCGAATTACCGTTGATGATATTATTCCGCAAATCGGGCAAGATCGTTTCCTTAAACATCCCAAATTGGTGCGCATCGTGCATCGTTACATCTTCCAACAATTTGAGATAAAGTGAAAGCTGAGTTACTTCCGTTGCCTGAAAGTCGATATCAACTCCATAGACATTATTCAGCAGTATCTCTTTTTTCTTCTTTAAGGTCAGGTGCAGTTTGCCATCCCGTTCAAAGACATCTGCTTCCTTCTGCTTTTCGGGATGCGCAACATAATAGCGGATATGATACTCTAAAAGCTGGTTATACACTTCAATCAAGAAAGATCCGCTTCCGCAAGCAATATCGACAAATGTCATCTCTGCAATTTCTTTAGGAGTTTTTCCATCTATGAGTTTTCCTACTGTTTCACTGACGATATATCGAACAATATACTCCGGTGTATAATACACACCGCCGGCTTTACGCACTTCCGGTTTCTCTTCTACTTTTACGCGCTTGTCTGTAGCATGAACTACTTTTCCAAGAAATCTTTCGTAGATACTGCCAAGAATAGAAATGGGAATTTGATCGAAATTGTAAGGGGAATGAGGATCCGATAATTCGCGGCAGATAGTACCAAACTCTTCATCATCTGGTGGAACAAACTCTTTTCCATCCAGAACTTTATGTGGTTTAAAAACAAGTCCGTTATACTTTGGATCCAACTGTTTACAGAGTTCAAGAAATCCTTTCCACGTAGACTTCTTTGAGGCCAGTTGAATGATTTCGGGCTCTTCAATTTGTTTGTCTTCAAGGAAACGGATGAACACCAAGCGGTCTATTGTGCGCTGAATTGATTCGGTTAACTCTTCACTCTGGAGATCGGGATTTGATTTTTTAAATGCCTTTGCCAATATTTCGCGGTATTTATCTAACTCTTCTAAGAACGCCTCATCGACCGGTTGATATCCACCTTTGATAGCTTTTCCTCTCAGCTTCGGAAGTTCTGCTACCCATTTTTCAATCGAGCCGCTTGCTACTGCTTCGTGTGAAAAGAGCCAATAGATGCGTGCAAACTTTTCCTCATTAGCATAATCGCTGTAGTGGAAATACTCGATCTTTTGACTCATTACACCTTTTATGTCTGGCTTATACCGGCAATCAAGGATATGGAATTCTTCGAAGTCCGTGAGAATTGCGATTGGAGTGTTGGCATTCCATCCATACCTAATCGTCTGATAGTAATCATCAGGATTGGCAAGGTTGCGAGATGGTTTCTTGGCTTCAACAAAGAATTTCGGATCACGGAAATTTGGAGAAAGAAAGAACGCATAATCGGCACGTCGCTGGGAACCCGCCATATGCACTTTATTCTCTATATGAACTTCCTGCTGATATGGGTTTTTCTGGAGGTTATGTGCAACATCCCATCCGAGCGCAGTAAAGAATTTATCGATGAAATCCTGTCGTATCTGACTTTCTTGATAGGAAGGAGACAGGTAGGCTGATTCTTGGGCTTTGAAGTCTGCTACGAGCTGCTTGATAGTGTCAAAAGCTTCTTGCATTCTTTTAGTCTTTCGATTTACATTTGTGAAATCAACCACCAATAGTAAAAAGATTCGGTTTGTGTTTCTTTAAGTTTATTCAATATTTGCAAATTGCCCTTCAAAGATACATCTCTGATTTCTTCAACTCTTGCAGGATTGTATTTAATACCGCTGATGTCGTAATCCTTCTTGTCGTGTTGAATCAATGTTGCTAAGAATGCCGCCTTTGATGCCGATACACGCGCTTCTTCGATATGAAATGGAATTCCTAACAGATAACTATGGATTTGCTTCAATCCGCGGTGTATTTCTTCGATGCCTGTATTTACTTTAGAGCCCTTCAATCTAGACTGACAAAAGAGATAACTTGTTTCGATGGTGTCTTCCAATGATTCAGCGATAGTCGGAGCACTCGTATGATATTTGCTTTCCTGTTTTTGAATGGAATGGTAATTGGCAATAATCTGCTTTATATCTTTGGCCTCATCAAACAACTCGCCTATATCAAAGAGCTGCTTGACGATTTCCATCGATTTCTTTTTTCCAAACGGAACACCAGTGGTCTTTGGGGCAAAGGCTGTCAACTTATCGCCGAGAATTCCATCAACTGTCGGAGTGTTGACTAACGTTTCCTTTGAAACACTGAAGATCGGATTCTTGATGGGAAGCGATACGAGCTGTGAATAGCCATGCTTCGTATATAACACATCGAGCAATACATAGGTCTCTTTGTTATCAATTGCCGATGTGTAGAAGAACTTGAAATGTTTTTTGGGAATTTCATTCTTTTCCCGTTCATCTTCTTCGACACGATGAAAGACTGAATCGGAAATTATCGGCTCTAAATCAGACAGATCAAAATCACCGACGATATCAATATCGATAGAAAGCCGGTGGGCTGTTTGCAAGAGCAATAAAAGCGCAGTGCCTCCTTTGAAAACGAACGGTTTCTTTGTGCCTGCTAATAATCCTACAAGCTCAAATGCATAGATTTGTCGTTCGATAAGCTGCGGGTCAGCTTGTGGGAATGATTTGCGCTGCTTGAGAATCCAATCCTTTGTAAATGACTTTGGGTCAATCATCCTTCAACTTTCTACAGAATGAAAATATCTTTTTCGATATTCAAAATGTTTTTACGAAGTGCATCCTCGATCTTTCGGCGTTCTGCATATTCCAGAAGCCGTGCCATATTGATGCGGTGTGAAAGAACAAGATTCCGGAACACGCGTTCGTATTCAGCCTCATCCATGAGTAATAAACGGTCTCTCTCTATGAACAGATCGACCAATATTTTTTCAATAGTTGCATAGTAACCGTCTACCGGCTCACGAGTGATGGATGCGCGAATAACTACTGTTTTGGGTGATGCTTGAAAATATTTTTCCACTTCCAATTTTTGCGGATTCAGGTATACTTGATATCCCTGCTCTCTTAAATAATCTGCTATCGACGGCATAGCATCGATGTCAGCATACACGAACTGTGTATATTGTGTCATCATATGATGGGCAAACCGTTGCAGTTGCTCGGTACTCCAAATTGAAAACGTGAGCAATGGATATTTCTTACGGACCATCAATCCTAATTGATCCAACGATTTCACTGAGACCTGAAAAGCTTCAGCAATGGAGGAATACCATCCCCGACCTGCATCATAGAGGTCACCAGATTTATTCATGTTATAGAGGTATTGATTTACTGTGGCTGGTTTGATACCGCGCTGTATTTTGTTGGCGCTCTTCTTTACTGCGTCGACAGAGAAGTATTTCTTCCCGATAATCACTTCTTGAATCACAGATGTTACGGTTTTTTTCTTTACGGTCATCTTTAGGTCTCTATTGATACCACGTGTGGCAGTAATGTGGAGATAATATAGCATATTGCGGACATAGAAACAACATCTATTAAGGAATTATGGGTTTAAAATTTAAAAGCCCTGACGCACTACCAGACACAGAGGATAGAGACATAAAAGTATCGCATCTTTAAGGGGAGAATGCGATACTTTTTTGCTGCTAAGCTTGAGCTGCGGGTTAGAACATACGCGGTAGAATAATTAATTAACGTGACCAAAAACTTTGTTATACTTTTGTAGACTCATAAGAACATATTCCTCTGAACAAACACATGAGCAACGTAGTTTTTCTCTGTCCACGAAGCTATCAAGTTAATTGTTGGGAAAATATTTGAATACTATATTAACAGGTTGACTTTCTCTGCTCATTATATAGATATCGTTTGTAGTTAATGTGAAAGCTGGTGTATTGGGACCACCCATATATTTTTTCCGAACATATCCGCCATCGAAAGCCCAATACCTATGCCCTTGGTCAAGTATTGAATATCTGCAATTTTGCAATGGTTCAATTTTATACCAATTGTTTAGTGGTGCTGTGTTTGTATATGTAATGTAAACCATCTTTATATTATTAAAATACCAACCTTGTCCTCCCTGCAAATAAACAGTTATTACTTCACAATCGTGTTCACTATTTGAAGAATTATCAATAAGGTGGAATTTGATTTGGTATTCAACTCTATCGTTACCTCGTGTAGTATTAGTAATCTCAGCACTTTTGTATTCGTTTAGGTAGGCAAATCTCCAACCAGGAATTTGTTGTCCAATTAAATCAGATTTTATTTTTTCAATATCTGGCTCGGGATCTTTGATCGAATTAATCTTATTTTCAATTTTTGAACATATTGACGTTAGCTTGATTTGATTTGAGGGATTACAAGTTCCCGATAATGCGCTATAAGCAAAGTCAAATTTGCCTAATAATTCCTGTTCGGCAATGTATCGTTTTCGTAAATCATTATAGTTCTGTTGAGCAGTATTATAGCTAGTTGAATTTTCTGCATTAACTGAGTATTGCAATTCCTGCAATTTGTTTCTTGCTTCCTGTCTTTTCTTGAAACCATATGTGTCAAATGATTTCACAAATTCTTCGTCTACCTTAATTATAGCTTCATTGTGTCTTGTAGAACAATCACAGAAAGCAGAAGCCGCATTTTTTGCGTCATTTACCGGATCGTTCTTTAAGAAGAAATAATAGGCTCCATAAAGAACACCTACCGATGCAACAACTATAATAACAACTTTCTTGTTTTTGTTAAACCATTCGCTAACAACCTTACCGTTTTTATTCAACCAATCGACAATATCAAAATTATTTGTCTGCGGAATGGAACCAATTGTTGTTTGTGGTTGAGAAATATTTTCTGTTAATGGTGTTGTCGTGGTGGACGGTGGGGAAACGCTGACTAAAACGTTATTTGTTTTTTGAATGCGCAAGTAACTAATTATACCTGCAACTGCTAATGCGATTAATGCCCCCCAATATGGAAATTGAAAATCCACATTAATTGCTCCTTTAGCTTTTTCGTCGATTGCGCTCTTAATAACAAATTGCAGAATGATTAATGAACCAACACCAATTGCACCAGCACCTGTTCCAATACGTGCTTCTCTTTTTTCTTTCATCAGGAATGCAATAAGCCCGCTGATGGCCGCAACAAAAGCAAAAATAGCCCAAATGTTTGCTGGAATTTCTTGACCTTTTGTTTCACGGCCAGAAAACATATCTCTGCCCCCTAATTCAGTCCCCGTAACAAGGTTGATACCGGTTACAGAACCGATTATTTGCCCACCACAGTTGAGATTACAAAATGTGAAGAAGAAACAAATAATAGCAATAGCAAAGGAAGCAGGGATTAGTGATCGTCGGCTGGTGATGTTGTTCAGCGGAGGAATTTGAATGTTGATCGTTTTCTGCCCCGATCCGTCATTTTGATTTTCCATTTTTTCTCCGAGTTGTTATTATTTAGATTATGGGCATGTACCAATTAATACCACTCATCCTGTATAACTACGCCATATATAATTCGTGCGCCCTAACTGGCGCTAAGCTGCGGTTCCTAAATTTTTATTATAATTCTTAGTGGCTACTGCTGCCCATATAATACAAATAGGCCAAGTAATTATTAGTCCAAAACCTAATGTGACTATTGCTGCTAACACACTAACAATCATCATTACTATTGCACCTGTTATTGTTGAATAAAACATTCCCAAAGGGCCGAACAAAATTGTTAGGAGTATAGTAACTCCCATGCTTTTTTCAGTTTTTACAACCACAATTTGTTTTTGATTCTGCGTTTCCATATTTATTCCCTTTTTTAATTTCCTACTCATGTGGCTTTTCGGTGTTGCCCCGTTTTATAAAGTGGGTTCTGATCTCCACTGTTTTGTTTTTGTCGAGCTAGAAGGATTGTCAAGAACTATCAAAGTGGAGCATCGGTGGTTCTCGTATTTGTCTGTTAAGTCGTTTTTAAACTTGACTATACTTGTGCAATTATCCAATAAGTAATTTGTGTTTTAACTGATAATCGGCGTTTCTGGTAAATTAATTCTTTTTTGCCTTTTCATCACTCCAATTACTGCTAGAAATAATTCCATTATATAATCCTTTCAATTGATCAGTTCTCACGCCGCTTCTATTGACCTGCTGCAATATACTTGTTTGTAGTAGATTCTCTTTCAGTAATAGAAATTAGTTCTTTCTGATAAAGAAATACATTTGGATCAATCGGTTTTTTCAAATCAAAACTTTTTGTTCCAAACAACCCCACCTTCGTAAACATCAAGTAGACTAATTCAGAGCAGTAAATATGACTGTGCTCTTGATTATCAAACTCAAAGTCAAACGGAATTTTTGAGTTTTTGTATTTTTCAAGTTCAATATTCAGTAGTTGTCGAACACCATTTGTCATATTTTTATCCCGCATAATTCTATAATCACAAACAGCACTCAAGTCTATAAAAGTCTGAAACTCGTCATATCTAATACAATTTTCCTTAGTTCCATCTGGGGTTGCATGAAGAATATATATCTTATCCTTTTCCTTATGTACAAGACCAATATGAGTGTAATCTTGTTTTATAGAAAGGTTCAAAAGATTTATTAATTTACTTTCAACTGATTGACCTTTTGTCAGGATTAAATCGAAATCCTCAATCAATTCCCCGTCCGATTGGTTTATAATTATTTCATCTTTTTTATTCAAGAAACAAAAAAAGATAACAATTATAGAACTTACTCCAATAATTTTAACCGGCGTTCTTATTCGCATTTCTATCAATAAAATAGCCAATTAGTACACCAACAAGAGCAAAGATTACAACACTTAAAATAACATTTGCGAGTAAATTTCCATCTTTAATAATCTCTCCAAATTGCTTAAGGTAACCGCCGATCCCGCCAACCTTTGATTGAACAAGCTGCGATTGAAAATAATAACTTAATGGAATTCCCAAAATGGCTCCAATAATTCCGAAGATTATTTTTTTCATTTTATTCTTTCAATATTTCCTACTCGTTTGGCTTTTCGGTTTCGCCCCGTTTTTTAAAGTGGGTTCTGGTCTCCACTGTTTAATCTTATCTAATTATTTTCGGCTTTCGGTTTCTCCGTTTGTTGATAATTTTTCTTCAATTTTTCTGACGCTACGCTGGATAGAAAAGAACACTAGTACCACTGCAATTAGAACAATTAATAAAATTCCGCCTCCAATTCCCGCTAACGATTTCAAGCGATATTCTGACTTAGATATTTTATCTGAAGAATATTCCAGCTGTGCGGCTAATTGGTCTAATTTATACTGATTCTCTATTTCGTTTATTGCCTGCTGGTGTTCATTTTCTATTTCTGCTATTGAGTTATCGCGGGCATAGTTTTTATTCCTAAATACTCCATAGTATTGAATAATTGCTTTGGGCTGATTTTCAGCTTTTATCTGAGCAACAAGCGGAAGGAATAGATCGGTTGCTTCTTTAAACATTGAAAGATTATTGCTGAAATAATTATAATAACCGGTTGTTAACCGGTCGATAATTTCCACTCGTTTCGAAAGATCAAATTTGTCAATGACTGTTGCGATATAATCAATAAAAGGGGAACCATCGTTTGGATTTCTTTTTCCAAAAAGAGATAGTTGGTTTAGATATGAAATATTCTCTTCCTTAGACATTTCATTCACAACTTTAGCAAGTGACTGGCAAACATTTACATTTTGTGATATAATATTTGCAACATTGCTAATCAAAATCTGAAGTGCACCTAACCGTTTTCCTTCTGGAAGCAGTTTCACCACGTTGATATATCCATCAAGGATTAGTTTTTTATCAGGATAATTACCTGCTTTAGAGATTAGGTAGGCGGATTTTAGTTTATCCTCTATTCCTGGTTCTGTTACATTCCATTGTCTGTATTTTTCTAATTTGTAAAATTTCCAGTATCGTTCACTATTATTTGGATAACTATAGTAACCCGATCCTTGCCAAGAATACTTTGATGGCGGGATTAAAGTTTTTAATGTATTTAATGAAGATTCATAATCCCCCTTTCCATTTGTATCTTCAGCAGGTTGTTGGGTTGTGGTAGTTGTTGTCTGAATCTGTTCAGGAGCGACAGGTGGGGCTTCTTCTTTTATTGTTGCTGCTATTTGCAACTCATTTAGCTCTACCTTAATTGGTGCAGGGTATTGCTTTTTAGCAGGGTAAGGTTTTATTTCTGCTTCCTTTTGCGAAGCAGGAATTATACTCCATAAAAATATTGCAAGACATACAACGACTGCCAATGTTGACAATGCAATGAATAAGTGCCAGAAGATTAATGATACATTGAAAACATATTTGTTCTCAACTTGGGTGAAATAAGTTGTTTTCATTTTTGATAATTTTAATTTATCAAGTGCCATTTGAATATCCTCCTATAATTTATTTAATTGAAATTACTTTTAATTATATTTTAAAATTTACAATGTCGGCAATGCGGATATTATTTTATCCCTCATTAGTTCTATCATATCAGATATAGAAGGAGCTTTTTTTAATGAACTAACATCCTTGTGTCCTTCGCACGTTGCTTCCCACAGTACCTCTCCTGAAATTGTCGAAAACATGACATATTTAAGAATCAATTTTGTTTCTCCTCGATTACCCGGATTTTGATAAGATACGGCAAAAACGCCATCACGCTGGAATACTTTAATTACAAAGCCTTGTATAATTGCATCAACATTTATATTTTGACCGATTCTAATTAATATCTGAGTATTTGGGATATTTGCGTTACTATAACCTGTCAATAAAGTGTCATAGGAATTTACAAGATTATACTTGTTTAATAACTCTGTTGAAGATGTTGGATTAAGCATCTTTGTGTTAGAATTTTTATTGGCAAATTCCACTTGAAACATTTTATTGATTTCTATCATATCTCCTGTGGCTAATGAAGCGTTTTGCTGAGTAACCGCATTACGTAAAGGGAAAACTACCACAGAAGTTATCTTTGGCGAGTGAAGAGAAGGGTTTATATAGGTTAGGATTGTGGCTTCGGATCCTGAACAACCATAAAATAATAAACCAAATAATGGTAAATAGAACAAGTATTTTAAAATTGTTGTCATTATTACTGAGTTTAAATTTTTATTTGCCATGTGAATATTCTCCTATCTTTTGTTTAATTGAAATTACTTTTTATCACAATCCTTTAAAATCCAACTTCATTAGAAAGCTTTGCTTAGTTTGTATTTATTGTTTTCCCTTGTATTCCATCTTTAAATTCTGTCGTGCTCTTGATTCCATTTGAAGTTGTCACATAAAACATTCCATTAAAAAAACGATCGTCTTTTAATTCACCTATAAATTCACCAATATCTCCATCCTCATTCCTTATGATCCAGGTCCCTTTACCATTCTTTTTCCCGTTTTTCCACTCCCCATCGTAAACCTTTTTACCTTTGTCATAAGTTATTCCCCGCCCATCAGTCACTCCATTTTTAAACTCACCTTGATAATTTATACTTCCATCATCCCAAGTAAGTGTTCCATAACCATCATTCTTGTCATTTTTCCATCCCCCCTTATATGTAATACCCTCTTTATAATTATGCAATACACCTTGGCCATCTCTCATTTCATTTTTATAATTCCCCTGATATTCTATTTTCCCGTCTTCAAACCAAGAAATCCATTGACCCTCTTGATTCCCATCTTTGTAATATCCTTCACTCTTTTTCTGTCCTCCTTCATACCAGAAAGTCCACAAACCTTCTTTTTTCTCATTCTGATAATTTCCTTCAAATTCTTTTCTCCCATTTACGAACCATGATATACATCGACCTTCTTGATTTCCATCCTTGTAATTTCCTTCACTCTTTTTTCGTCCACTTTCAAACCAGAAAGTCCACATTCCTTCCTTTTTCCCATTTTTAATATATCCCTCACTTTTCTTCTGTCCACTAGTGTATAATTCAGCCAAATGTTCCATTGTCTCAATCAACTTGCCGTCTTCATATTTGGATGAGATATTTATTTTTCCATCATTATATGTTTCTTCTTCTTCCTTCTGTCCGCTTTCAAGATATGTTACATATTTCCCATCTATTATATTTCCGTGATTATAGGTGTAAGACGATTTTTGCTGTTTGTTTGTAAACCACTCTGTGCATATTCCATCTTTCTGTCCGTTTGCATATTTACATTCACTCTTTTTATTTCCATTTTCAAACCACTCTGTATGTAATCCCTCTTTTAATCCATTTGTATATTTCCCTTGGGCTTTCTTTTTGGCCTTTGTATAATACTCTGTAAAGATTCCATTTTTGAAACCATCCTTATATTCTCCGATTTTCTTATTTGTTTTTTCATCAACTAATATTCCTGTGAATGGCTTATTGTCGCCTTTGAAATATGCAACGTTGCCGTTTTCACCCTCGCCTATAATCTCTCTAGGAAAAGCAGGGAGCAATTCTTTTTGAGCAAAACAAGTTGAAATAAATATCACAGAAATGAAAATTGTACTAAGTGTTTTCATAGTATTGCTCCTGCGATTTATTATTTAATTGAAATTAATTTTGTTCTTTTATCGTAGATATCTTGTTTGAACTAATTTTCCATTTCTGTATTCGTTGGCACATTTTCCCAGGTTGTCTACCGAATAAAAAATCCCATTAAACGTGTCTCCATTTTTCCACTCCCCCGTGAATGAAAAGGGATCATCCTTCCCTCCATAACCCGGAGCACGGCCAGTCATCGTTCCTTGACCTTCATATTTACCATTCACAAAATTTCCTGTATATGATACAAAGTAGCCGTTTCCATTATCTTGATAAAATGATCCTTGACCATTCATTTCTCCATTTTTCCACTCCCCTTGATACCTTTTTCCATCAGATAAGGTTAGTGTACAATAACCATCTTTCTGCCCATTCACATAATTTCCTTCAAATTCTTTTTTTCCATCTTCAAACCATGAATCCCATTGACCATCTTCATTCCCATCTTTGTAATATCCTCTATTCTTTTTATGCCCTGTTGCATAATGGGAAGTCCACAACCCTTCTCTTTTCCCATTCACATAATTTCCTTCAGATTCTTTGCTCCCATCTTCAAACCATGAAACCCATTGACCCTCTTGATTCCCATCTTTGTAATATCCTTCACTCTTTTTCTGTCCTCCTTCATACCAGAGAGTCCACAACCCTTCTTGTTTCCCATTCTTAAGATATCCCTCACTTTTCTTCTGCCCATTAGGATATAACTCAACTGATTGTTCCGATAACACGCTAAACTTGCCGTCTTTATATTTACCGGAGATTATTATTTGTCCATTTTTATATGTTGTTTCGGTTTCCTTCTGTCCATTTTCAAGATATGTTACATATTTTCCATCCACTATATTTCCATTATTATAGGTGCCAGACGATTTCTGCTGTTTGTTCTCAAACCATTCTGCACATATTCCATCTCTCTGTCCGTTTGCATATTTACATTCACTCTTTTTATTTCCATTTTCGAACCACTCTGTATGCACTCCCTCTTTTACTCCGTTTGTATATTTCCCTTGGGTTTTCTTTTTGGCCTTCGTATAATACTCTGTAAATATTCCATTTTTATAACCGTTCTTATATTCTCCAATTCGCTTATTCGTCTTTTCATCAACTAATATCCCCGTAAAAGGTTTATTATCATCTTTGAAATATGCAACATTACCGTTTTCACCTTCGCCTATGATTTCTCTAGGAAAAGCAGGAAGCAAATCTTTTTGAGCGAAACAAGTCGAAATAAATAGAATAGAAATGATGATAGTTGTGTAGGTTTTCATGGAAATTCTCCTATTTTATTTCTTCACGCATTACTATTTCTGAAGATTTTCCTGTACCACCGCAACTCTGACAACTTGTGGTTGATTTTCCTGCTCCATTACATTTATTGCATGTAATGCTGGATGTTCCATTACAGTGCGCGCATGTTATGGTCCCTCTTCCGTCACAGGATGTACAATTAATCATGCCATTTTGGTCGCACTCACCACATTCAGATACCATGGGAAATTTTCCAATACCATTACAATAGGTGCACGTCACATTTTTCTTGTTGTAGGAGTTATAACCTTTCCCGTCACACAGCGGACATTTTTTAGTAAATGTTGTAGTCCGTTGCTTAACCCCACCATTACTAGAATGTTTGCAGTTTATTTTACCATTACCATTGCAATTATTACAAGTTACTTTTCCATTTGAGCAATATTGACAAGCAAGCTTTCCTTTTCCAGAACACACATCACAAATTTGTTTGCCAGACCCGTTACAGTCGTTGCAAATTGCATATTCATAATACTCTTCTTTTTCAATCAGGCCATTTTCATTATAAATTGGGTAAGTGCCAACATTAATTTTGCCGCCAGAATATTTGTACGTTACTTTCAGTTTGTTGTTATTATGGTAATAATTTTCTTCACCTTCTTTTTTGCCATTGATATATTTACTCTCGCTCTTTTTATTTCCGTTCTCATACCACTCTGTATGTGATCCCTCTTTTAATCCATTTGTATATTTCCCTTGGGTTTTCTTTTTGCTATTTTCAAACCATTCAGTACAAATACCATTCTGCATTCCCCTTGCAAAAATAAATTCACTTTTTTTATTTCCGTTCTCATACCATTCGGTATGGATTCCCTCTTTTATTCCATTAGTAAATTTCCCCAGAATTTTCTTTTTAGCTTTAGTATAATACTCTGTAAATATTCCGTTTTTGTAACCATCCTTATATTCTCCAATTTTCTTATTAGTCTTTTCATCAACTAATATTCCTGTAAATGGGGAGCCATTGAAATAAGCAATATCTCCTTGGTAATTAATCTCCTTAGGAAAAGCTGGAAGTAAATCTTTTTGAGCAAAACAAGTCGAAATAAATATCATAGATATGAAAATTGTAATAAGTGTTTTCATAGTATTACTCCTAACATTAATTTAGATAGCCTTTTTATATTTAAGTTGAGCAATCGCGCATTACCATTAAACGAAATGCCTAACGGATGGCAACTCCCCGCCACAACGACGGCGGATAAGTAACCTGCGGGGCACCGTGAACCTTCAACTTACAATGAACGAATCATGCTTGTCGTGTTCTTTGGCATATTTTTTGCTTCTACTCTTCTTTGAACAAAGTACCCGCTTAGGCGGCAAACTTGGAATCTATATTTATCGCATTATCTGGATGGTCAGTACCTGCTCACCCCTTTTTCTACACGAACGATTTCATGCAACCGAACAACGAAGTAGTCATCTTTACCCTGCCTGATCGATAGGTAATCCTCTTGAACTTTTATGAGCATGCCCCGGGGTCATTCCCGTATGGCAATGGTGATGCTTATCCAGTGACTGTCCGATAGTTGTGAGTTGAGCGCAATTATTCATCGAAATAGCTTTAATATCCATAAGAAGAGTGCTCCTATAACAGCACTTCCAATGAGCCAATAAGCTGGTGTATGCCAGCCCATCACACTTACAACAGTAAGGTACGCCATTGCCAACATTGGAGATCCAATTAGGAATGCTACTCTGTTTATAAATTTTTCAAAATGTTCAGTTCGGTTTTTTTGTTCCTCGGCCATTTGTTGGAGTTTCTTAGTACGATGCATCATCAAAGTCTCATGCATTTCCCTGACCTCATCCTTCACTTCCTGATATAGACGTTCCACTTGAAAGACTCGTTGTAGCATTTGATAACAACGATGGTGATGTTCTCCTTGCATTATTTGGGCAGAATATCCTCGAGCTGTAAACTCTAATAGCATATTTCGGATATGCTCGAAGGTCTTCACTCTCACCTCTTCATCCCTTCCAAGCCAGTTATCGGATACCATTCCAGATAAACTCATTAATTCAAAACGCTGTTCTAGAGCAAGAAGAAAAAGTAAGAAGTATTGACGGGTTAGATGGGTACGGATTGTTTCATGAAAGAATTGGGTCTGGGGGGGATTGAACGCAACAAATGCTCCGCCGTCTAGTGAAAATGTAAACCATTGATCTTTGGCATATGGAAGTAAACTTGGATGATCACTTCTAAGTTCGTCTTCATATGGATGAATCTCCTGCCGAGAATGGTAGAAATTCCGAACTCTAAAAAGCATTGTTGCAATTTCTTCATTGGGTGCTTTATTGACACAAAAGGAAGCAAAAGGTAGCAATTGCCCGGTCACAAAAACCTCTCTCCACCACTGGGCCAAATCTTCCTTGATGAGTGCAGTATTTAAAATAGCATTTAATAAATCCTGAAATATTTCATCGCTGTTATGAGGTTTTACAGTTTCTCCTACTGGATTGGGGAAATAGGGAATGATTTCATTCTTGCTTATTCGTCTTAGAGCTTCGATCTTTATTTTCCGTTGACCCTTTACAAACCGGAAATAGTGCAAAATATCTAACCAAGCATCAAAATCTTCTGTTTCGCTTCCAACCTCAGTTGTAATAAATCCAACACCAACATGAAATAATGCCAAATGCACGTTATTCATTTTAAAAGATATTTTCCCCTGAGGCGTAACGAGTTTCCATTCTGCCTTGGCACCCAACCCAGTATAGGATCCGAGAGCCGAATCTTCCATTTTCCAAAGGATTGCCGTTGGGGGAGTGCTATTCAAAGGGGGATTGAGGTACCTAGCGACATGTGGAAGAACATCTTCTTCAGAAAGACATTCCTTGCTCCAAATCTTTAAAGACTTTTCTTCTCTTGTCCAATGAGCCTCCTCTATCTGCGATACTCGTTGATCGAAGGTCGTTGAGTCAAAAAGAAAAGGGTAGATAAAATTGATAAATGAACTTTTGTCCACATTCATATTTATACTCCTCAAAGCTCCAAGGTGGCGATTTGAATGAGACTAACAATTTCCTATCGAATAATATTCGCATTTCCAATTGTGTTACTTCATCGTTTCAACAAACCCTATATCATCAATTGGCACAAGGAATGGATCAACCCAAATGTTATCCATTGAATGTCTTCGATGTGGGATACAGTAGTAGTATTTAGTAAAATCGATTTCATAATCTGTATAAATTTTCGTTTGCACTCCTCGTTGTTTCTTTGAGACCTCTGTACTCCCGAGATCAGACAATGCAGTTATGTATTGACAAGTGCGGATTCCTTGGTGGGTTTGTGACAGAACAGTAAAGGATATTTTATATGGGAAAATCCTGTTAGTACTATCAGCAAAAAAATCCATAACTCCTTTTATCCATGATAATATTTGAATACGCGATGCGTTTGTTATTGGTTTAGGTAAGTAGTGATTCACTAAACCATGCGATAAGGCATTTCTGAGGCTGAACAAATCACCGTGTTCATCACCTTCTCGCACCAAACGTATATATTTCTGTGGATCAAAAATTCGATGTCTGCCCCAAATATTCTCAGCTATTCTGCTGTCAAAGCTTTCATTTAGACTTCTAAGCATCCCATTTAATGAACCCAAACCGAGATTCATGATTTTATTAAGTTCTTCTGACCATTGATCTTTGTCGATTTTCTTTTTTGTTTCGTAATGAGACACATAACTGTAGAAGGCAATCATTTCTCTATAGAGCATTTCCAGTTTAGGGAACCAATGAACATCAATTGTGCGCTCATAGTTGCCGACATCCCTAGATGAGGTTAATTCCGCTATTTCCCTATTCAGGTGATCAATATAAAATTCAATATTATGAAAATTCTTCATATCCTTTATAGGAAAACCAAGCAGTTTAGCAACTTCAACCGAGTATAACTCATCGAGGATTGGTCTCATGTTAACTAGAGAATTTTCTAACCCTCTCTCTTGAATCAGATTTTCACAATCCATTTTGATATTCTTCTTACGTTCATCAATTTGTTTTTGATCGCCACCAAACTCCTTTGATAAGAGAATCTCCAGATATTCAGGTAGCTCTTTCGATCCTTCAACGACAGCAACATTGCGCATAACCATAATAGGACCTTTTTCAATACAATCGATTAAGATGCGATTCTTGATCATTTGCTCTATTAATCGCTCTTTTGCCTCTATTTGATGTCTTACTCCAATATCATCACCTTTTTTTCGAAGATTCTTAATATCATCGCTCCAATTCAAATATTCTTTTTTATCCTGTTCCTTTATTACCCAAAGCTCCATTTGATTATCGAGTGTATTTTCGTAAAGAAGATCAACCAATTTGTCCATTGCTGGATAAGAAGATGCAAATAAAGGTAGATAGCTTGATTGGTTTGCCTGTATATCTTCTAAATTATTAATGTCGTGCTTTATTTTCTTCAATTGTTCTAATAAATCAACATCGCCTTCACCTATTTCTAAACAGTGATCATTCCCCCAACAGATATAAGTATAATCGTTAGATTGTTTAGAGTACCGATCAAACGCAAAAAGATGCTGTTCTCCACACCGATGGCAAGCACGAATAATAAAAAATGGAAATAAGGATATTTGAGAACTTATTCCATCTAAAGTCCAGTAGCTATTGTCAGAGAGATGCAACTTATGCAAGAACTCTGAGTTTATTACAAAGTCTTTGATCAGATTTGCAATGACTGCTCTGTACTCGAAATCTAATTTCTTGATACTTTTTATCTGCTGAAGTCGTTTTCTTAACTCAGCCCAACGAATATACAACGAATCATCGGCTGTCTTGCCGACAATTGCTTTTTGATAACCCTCTATTTTATATATCTCTTTCAGAATGCAGATAGACAAACCCAGACTCATTCCTCTGTCATCTGACAGGATGTCCCTCAGGTAGCCTGGTAGATTCTTTTCCTGACTATGATGTTTTCCATCGGCAATCGAAAGACTGCAATAGAAGAGGGCAAAAAATTTGACGAGACTATCTCCAAGATCGATGAGTTGTATAGTCGGCAAGTGTTCAATACTTCCCTCTTTTGAACCAACAAACAATTGCCTGAGCAATGGGGGTAGTTTAGCAACGCTGTCAATAATTTCGTTAGCCTGCGTTATCATTGCGTTTTTATTCTCCTCCCTAATGAGTAAAGAAATATTCGATCCGTCTACGACATTTACTAATTGTCTTAGTCTTGCTGAGACGTATCAAATCAACCGCCGTAGCTTCTACCTTTATAAATTCTAAAGGAAGGACAGTAATAAGTGAACTTCCTATAAAAGGTTTATTTTTTGACAATCGTTGTATCACCGGAGAGGCGAATGGTTCAACTCCTAATCGTGCCAAGTACCAACATGCTGCGAGCAGAGGACAACTAAAGCGAGTAATATTATCTTGAGTATGGCACAATAACAAATCTGAATTCGAGTGAACTCTTTGTTCTTTCAACAAGATATACTCTTTATTTTGCTTTTCCTCCCATTCGCTCTTGCCTAGTTTGGATTTCTCCATAAAAACCGATTTGTAACGTCTCCGATCTTTAAGCAATTCCGAAAAATGGATGTCTTTACTTTCAGATTGAAAAACGATTTGATTCCCTTCCCGTCTTAAATTCTTTTCAGACAACAAATCCATAAAAGATCCGGCTTGGTCAGCCATCGTGGATTCCATAACAATGTGGTCAGGTGGTAAACCTAAGTCAGCAAAGATGTTTTCAATGTCAGAAATGTGGACATCTTCTTGATTCTCACTGTAATCGTCTATTAATACGGATAATGTAAAAGTCTTGTTTTGTCGTCTTAATGAGTCAATAATCCAACCCGTTCGTTCTATATTTCGTCGGAGCCTGCTCAAATCTCCTTTAATGTCTGAGGCATAGATATGAGCATATTCTATATTGTAATCAACAACCTTTCCGAATGCTGACATTTATTGAATTCCACGAAAGTCTAGGATTTGTTTCGCCACCGCTCTAAAATCTTCCAATGTTATTTTTTCATCTTGTTCAAGATCATTTGAGAGATTCAGTATGTTCTCTTTCCATTTAAGACCTATCGCTTCTTCAACCCCTTTTTTCATAATACTTACTTTAGGGTTTATATCGGCATTAGTTTCTATTCTTAATCTTCTTTCACTTGCCTCTTGGATTTTTTGATACTTGGGGATACTAAGAGATAAAGCGGGCACAGCCGATGGTACCAACAATATCTTTTTAATAGCTGTATCATTAGATAGGATAAACTTAACGGCTTCGATAGTCCCCTCAATCGACTGGTCATTCCATCGAAAGAATAACACCAACACGGAACTAAAATCCATTCCCAAAGTTGACCAATCTTGAAATCCGGACGCAGAATCTAACAAGATAAAATCCGGCTTGATCAAAATTTGTACATTGTCCAAGAAGGTCGAGAAGAATCGACCAATATCTACAGAAAATTCAATTGTATCAAATGCCCCGAATCTCGCAGGGACAAGGAATAATTTTTCACTCAGATCACTGTCTCCTCGCTCTTTACCTAGATCAAAACACATTCGATTCCACCAATTCTCCTTAAAATCTTGAAGACTTTTTATTCTAAAATCCTCTTTGAAAATATCTTGAACACACTTTCTCTGACCGAGTTTGTTATGAACACTACACACGACCCCCAAACCGGCTCCTTCTAGATCTAGATCAATGCACACTACTTTTTTCTTATGTTCCTTTGCAAGAATGCTAGCGATATTGGCTGTAGAAACGGTCCTACCAGAACCACCTTTGTAAGAATACATTTGACAAATAGTTGTGGACATTGCATTAGTCTCCTATTTTTTCTTTTTTGCAGTTTCATTCTCACTGGAAACAAACTGAACGATATTTTGTTGTTCCATTTGATAAAAGGTCTTGCCATAATCTATTGCACCCTTTTCTCGAGTTTCCCAGTCTATCAAATATTGCAACCCATTTCGAAAACGGTCTGCAAAATCCTTAGTATCGATTTTCTTACCTTTTTCAGACGCCATTTTATTAAGCATATTGGCTAAAATATTAAGCAAATGCCTTTCGACGGCTTCCTGTACAAATTTCTCCAGATAATCTATCGATGGTTTATATTTTTTTTCAGGGGAAACAGTCGTGTAATTATTTAAAATATAACTAAGATGATTGCGTATTTGGAGATCAAAACCATCTTCCATTTTCTCGTTTAACTTCTCTTGAATAGCGTTTGTGATAAATTCGGAATTCAGCAGCTCCTTGACTTTGCTTTGTAGGACTTCCTCTGTTTTCTTGATAATTGATTCATGAATTACATTTCCATCAATCTGAATATTGATGTTTGAGGTAGGAATTGGAGCCTTTTCTGTCTGAGAAGAAGGCAGCGACATTTTTTGGGTATAATATTGATCAACTCTCCTATTAGGATAATGTGCACCATACAATTTAGTGACAGCTTCTATTGCACGTTCAGTGTAATATATTGAGTATTGTGATTTCTGTTTATCCCATACATTGTATGAAATTCTTGCGATGGTGAGTCGATCCTCAGCGAGATTTTTTAGATATTTCGAAAAGATATCTTCCGCTCGATCAATGTGCAGAGTCTGCAACATTTGTTCAAACATTTTTTTGTTTTTCTTTTCATAGAATGCAAGCGCTTTTATTAACAATGCGTTTATCGCTCGTTCATCCCACCATTTTTCATGCTCATTCTGTAAAAAGCCTGCGATTTGGAATCTTCCGTACTCCGACTTAGTGACCCTATTGAATATTTTTTCATCTTTAAGTTCAGATAAGAGCAATTCGAATGCCAAATTGAGACTTTTATAGTCTTCAAGACCGGTAATTAACAGAGAAATAATGGCAAATAGATTGTAGTACCAGATACTGTCATCACTTCCAAAATCTACCCTCTGTTTGCAGATGTTCATCCGTGGATTGTCTTGAGATAAGAATGTTGCAGCTAAGTAACTCTGCTTCTCAAACATCTTTCTTTTTGTAACTTCAAGAGCAGATTTCTCCCCACCCAGGAGATCCAAAGCTTCTTTTGGAAATAATTCTGGCGTGCACTCCAAATAATTTTGAACAACTTCTAACGTCTCAAGTGCATTCCATGTGAAGTAAAGTTGATCCTGTTTATCCTTTTCTAATGAGTCGTTCGTATACGCCCAACCCTTTCCAGCACCTAAATCACATTCTTGAATCAAACGAGTAGCATCAGTGATTCTTTTATTGAGTTTGATCATGAGGTGCTCTGGAATAAGCTCAGGAGTTGCAGAAGGCAGGAGTTTTTCTTTTATCATTAATATTCGTTCACTATTTATCGCCTTAGCGTCTAACAATGAGGAAAGCACGAAGCATGCTGAATCCAGAAAATCCAGATTGCGTGCAATCCCAGTGGGTGCCTTGCTTGTACCCTTCAATTTAAAATCTATGTAAGGGGTTCCTGAAAGTCCAAGTTCACCATCATTCGTGGAATCATCCAAATAACCTTCCACCAAGTATTTGATTGCATTCGTGATATGATTCAATTTGATTAGTTCTTGATTCCAGAATTTTTCCCTAATTCCCTTTACACCAAAATATGGTATAAAAAAGCATTCTAAGGCTTCGGCTGTATTTATTAAGCCTTCATAGTCTTGACCGTCAGAGAAAGACATTGCTTTTCCATTTATGCACTTCAATCCCTCTGTTGGTGGTTTCTCATATAATTCGCCAACATCTTGCAAGGTCGCAGTTATTGATTTCTCAATAGACGCCGGATCCATAGCCAATATCATTTGTTCATTCATCATTAGAACCTTTCATTTTTGAATTAGGAGCAAGTGATCTTACTTCTATAGCAGGACATATGATAATACTTATACATATTGTCAAAATCAAATAGGAGTCGATTTGTCCGCTGCGTTTCACAATCATTCATAAACTGTCAACCACACTTTCAATTACCGCTTGTATAGAAGCCGGAACATTGGAGAAAAAATCGCAGCCAATTCTGGCTTCAATGCTATCGACACAGGTACGATAGTTTTTCCAGTTATCGGTTCTACTGATCTGATCATTGTTATTTGGCATATCAACTGCAATAAGCCGTGTTGTTGATGTAACGCGGTTCAGATCATCCTGACCTGTATCTAAGACCATAATCACTTTCCAAGTGTGTGAAGGAACTGTTACATGGCCTTTATCGATGGTGTCCTGCGAGCCATATCCGCCAGCGTAGATATACAATTCTTTCCCCTGTGAGACGAGCGAGCGACAATACTTTTCCAGTTTCTCCCAAGGTCCGGAATTATTATTAGCTGCCTGTGGCATCATATTGGTCATCAGAAAAGTGGCAGAGTTATTTTCTACCGTATTCGTCCGATCTGCAGAAGGGCAATGGTGTCCACGAGCATAGCCGCTATGGTTATAACTTGATTTAGACACGTGATACCAATCTGGCGGTAGAGTGCTATCCGGCCGGAATGTGTCTTTCCGCGGAACTTCACCAAGCCAAGTGTTATCTAAGTGCCAAGCTACCCAATTAGGAATTCCTCGATCTCTATTATAAGAAACGACATATTGAGGTTTTTCCATAAGATAGTTATTTGAGTATGAAACACTATCAACCGCACCACTTGGATTTCCCATGACAAGGTGTTCACTCCGGGATGTAGTTGCAAGCGATCCAGAAAGCGGTTCTTCATGCTTTGGAGGACACCCAAATATGAAAACAGCGATTACTGAAATGGTCAAAATATTTATGAATGTTTTCATCAGTAATTGTTGTGGGTAAAGAATAATCCAGTAGCTCAACATTATCAATGTGCTATAATAGAAATTGAATGACAATGTCATATTCAGTAACTCTTTCCTGTATTTATTCTCGACAAAGATGTCATTTGCGATATTTCAAATAGGACTTACCAAAGGTTTCAAGATTATTCAGAGCAGTTTTTCACCTCGTTATTTATGGGGTCGAGAAGACTTCCTTCGATGCTATGCAATCCCTTATTTATCTCGTAGTGCAATTGCTGCGGCAATAAGTGTGAATAAATTTCCGTGGTCTTGCTGGTTGTGTGTCCAAGCAGCTTTTGAACTGCATACAATGACACACCGGACATTACAAGGGCTGATGCGAAAGAATGCCTAAGAGAATGAAAGTGCAGCTTACCATTAATTCCAGCATCAACGACATAAAGCTTGAAGTAGTGTGAAACTGTAGTTTCTAGAAGTTTCCCTCCGTATTTGTTATGGAACACAATCTCACATTCAAACCGGATTCTCTCTTTCCTCTCCCCTAGCACCCGGAACAGTTCTTCACTCATTGGAACGATCCGGTTCTTTCGTGTCTTTGTTGTGAACGTTTCGCTATTCCTTACCAGGATAACCTTTGAAGTGAAATCAATATCATTCCATCGGAGGGCAAGCAATTCTCCAAGTCGAAGGCCTGAGAGAAGTGCGGTGATGCACAATTCCTTGAAGTCCCTATCTTTAATGACCGAAAGTAAAAGACGGAAATCTGATTCAGTAAAGAATACCGGAATGATCTCCCTTCCCTTTGGCTTAGATACCTTCCGGAAAGAATTTTCTTCAAGATAGTTCCACTGCACAGCTTTTTCGAATGCTGAGGCAAGCGATCCATAGTATTTCCGTGCCGTCCATTCGGAAGCTTCTTGTTTTTTCTTGCTGAGGAAATGTTCTATTTCTCGGATTCCAATGGAGTGCAGCGGCAAGTTTCCTTCAATACGAAGGAACTCTTTGAATGCCGTGGTATTGGTTTTCTGAGTTTTGAGAGAATGGACGCCGGAAGAATATACCTTGAACTGCTCGACGAAATCGGAGAACGATATCGTTTTTAGTTTCTTACGTTTTTCATATGCATCCCGCTTGAAGTGATACAGGAAGTGCATCGCATCAGACTTCTTCTTACTCTTTGTTGTAACCTTGTGCCTTGCACCAGATTCATCTGAGAAGAAGAGATAATAGGTGTCACCAACTTTAGAAAGGAACATATCGCACCTCGTTGTTTTGAGGTGAGAAAAATGAATTTGAGTGCCAAATTAAGTGCCAAGTTAGCAGAAAGAAAGCGCCTTGGAAGGGTTTTTCGAAGGAAGGCGGGGTTTAGGAAACCGCTGCTCTATCCATCTGAGCTACGGGGGCATAATATATTCGCTTGAATCAAATATACGACAACATCACAGCTATATCAACTCTGTGTATTGATCCGGCCTTCGCCTTTTGAGCAAGTGATTATATTCATTGAATGATTTTAACTGTGGTATTATCGCATGGGGTACGTATCCCGCTCAAATAACAGCGGGACGCAAATGACGAGCAAGAATTGAAATACCCGGCTTGTCCGGGGCATCTACGTTTTATAGTAATCGTAGTTCTGAAATCGAATTTGAATTCTGGCAGTTTGCCCCTATTCATTCCCCTCCAACCGCCAGTCTGATTTCTTTTTCTCGAATTCATAGTGAACATGATTTGATTCTATCGCCAGAATACGTACTCCATGCAGAGTGTCTCCTCGCTGCAAAAAAAATGTTTCACCAGATACATCTTCCAGAATCGCCATTTTACCGGATCGCGCATCAATGATTCCTTTTAAACGGAATGGCGGAGGATTCCAAACTGGAACATTCGGTTTCGTTGTGCTAACACGTTTCATCGTATCAGTTTTCGAGGAATGGTACTGAAACGGATCCCGAACATTTTCACTATATCGAAATTGTTCTGCGCTTTTATCTTTATTCTTTATCAGGCTATCAGCACTGCCGAGCTCCTTATCTCCACCAAAATAAATTGCTGAAATAATTTGATACACAATGAGGCCCCAGACAATCAAAAGCGCAACCACCAGTACTCGCAATATGTGCTTATTTGTCTTCATTGCATAACATTCTTCGAAAGAATAAACGCTTTTCCTTGAATAGAAATATTCAGCACTGTAGAACCTGGCTGCTGATTCACTGCCTCAACTTTAACTATTTTTATCGGTATCGGTCCGGTCTCGAGAGAAGAAAGATACGTTCCCAATCGATGATACGATCCTAAGAGTTCAAGAGCAAACCCGAGTTCGATCATTTGACCGACAGGACGGGTTTCCATCGGCGTGATCATCCGCAGATACATATTCTTCTCTTTCGCCCGTGCTTGAATTAAGCGCACAACTCCTATTTGGCTTTGCTCAAACCCCTCGTTTGCCCGTATGATCTGTGTTGTAAGAATTCTTTTTTTTGCTCGTAAGTCCATAGTACGCCGCGCAAGTTCGTCGGGATTAAGGACACTCTCCTCTTTCGCCAAGAAATCTCTATAAGAACGATACGCTACACTCCATCGATCTGCAACTTCCGTGAAGAGGAAATAGACAAACAGTAATCCTATCGCAGCTATTCCTATTTGATATTTTCGTTTATCAGTCAATTTAATTCTTCATCTGTGTTGCTATCTCAAACGTTACGGCATCCTTTCGCAATGGAATCAACGTCTCATTCTGTTGAGGATTTCCCGATCGAATTAAGTTTGCTTCATAGCCCAAACTATTGAGATTCTTCAAATAGTCAGTGACTTTTTCACTCTTGAGTGTATATCCGAAAAGAGACAATTTCGATGTTCCTTTCGTCTCAGTGTCGAATTTTATTTTGTATAACCAGAGTCCTTCCGGACTTGCACTTGCAATGTTATGCAACAACTTCGCAATATGGGAGGAACGAATCGAAGTGTTGGTTTCGGTGAGCTGTTTTTCAAGATCGCGTGTTTGGTTTTCCAAGAGTGTCAATTCTGTGTATGAACTGCCGTTCGCCAACAATTGCTCGTCTAATTTATTCGATCGCCAATTTAAGTACGATTCCAGAACAAAAGGGACGAATAGCAGCGCGATCAAGACAGCCCCCGAAAATAATATTGCCCTCTGGAAAAAAGATTTATGGAGATTTAGCATGATCCGATTTGTATCTTCTGCCGAAAGAAGATTAGTCGGACTAAGCTCAGGATTCAAAACCTTTAGTGCTAAACCGACAGGAAGGCAGTACTCCGGAGATAATCCAAGCGGTTGAATGAGCTGCGCATTGGCAAGATCTGCCTTGATTGCTTCTTCACCCGACACAAAAACCGAAACTTCTTCCGGTCGTGTCTGACTGAATGGTGTTGCCGCTTGATATGAGCGATTCCTTCGCCCTTGTATGAATTCCGTAACGTTGACTAAATCGTCTGCAACAAATAAGAATTTTTCTTCCTTCTCTCCAAAGTTCTTCTCTAACTTCATCACATTGCTTGCGTCGCGGGTTCCTGCTCCGAGGGTTATCAACTCAAGCCCTGCAGTGCGAAAGAACGACTGGTAGCGCTCAATCTCTTCCCTCCGGACAAACGTAATTTCTACCGGCATCCCCGAATCAGTCCGCTCTAAAATTTCGACACAATGCGCAATGCTCCCCGAGCTGAGTGGAATCCGCAGCAGTTTTTCCTGATTCTCAGCTATCCATTCATCAACAGTGTGTATGCCGGATGGAATTATTGTTTCAACTACTTTAACGCCTAAGGAACGAATGCTTGTGGCTGCATAGCGCGTACGAATTCCAAGCTCGGTTAATTTTTGCTTCAGAAGGTCTGCTCTCTTTAACCACTCCTCTGCCGTATCGAATTCCAGAGTGAAATGGTTTCGAACATTGAATCTTGATTGCGATTTCCGAAGGGGTAATATTCGTTCTTCTACTTCAACAACACGAACACAGTTTTCCGCAAGGTCAATACCGAGGACACGGTTGGCACCGGCTAGTTGACGCACGTTGATATGGTTCATTCGAAAAACTGTGATACTCATTCTTCATGCATCGGCAGATTTACATTATGAAACGCTTCGCCATACGAAATGTGCGGAGTGATGTAAATGACCAGCTCCGATTTGTTCGTGCTGTGGCTCGTGGAAGAGAATAAATATCCCAGCAGTGGAATTGAACCAAGTATCGGCACCTGCGTCCGCGAGTCGGATTCCGACTCCTGCACCATGCCGCCCAAGACGATCGTCTCCCCTTCTCTCATAACAAGCGTGGAAGACATAGCCCGCCTGTTAATGTTCGGAGGAATTCCGTTAACCGGTTGACCCTGCGGTGTTTTGAAGTCAGGCTTTATTTCGACAGTGATCTGTCCGTCAGAACCGACGTAGGGAGTAATTTCTAGTTTTGTATCAGCATCAACCGTTGTAAATTGCTGGCTGGTGGAAAGATATGTCTGGTTTTGGTTTTGCGAAAAAGGAGTCGTGGTCGAGAGTTCGAAATAGAACGTCGTGCCGATGGTGAGCATTGCCGGATGTCCGTTGAGTGTTGCAAGGAGGGGGCGTGATTTTATATTGGCTATTCCCTTCTGCTCCATCGCCTGCAAATTCAGATAGAAATTGGGTGAAAGCTTTCCAAGGTTCGTGGCACCGACAGCATTCAAAGCGTTATTCAGCTGGTTGCCGGAAAACATAATATCGACATTAGGAATAATCGCCTCGGTGCGAGAGAACGATGTGGTGGTATCTTTTGAGCCAAGGAAGCCGGCCTTGACTCCTAAGTCGAGTGCTTTCGTGCGATCATAATCGACAACAATTGCTTCGATCAGCACCTGCGCGACCGGCTTGTCGATAGCCTGAAGATACTCTTCCATCTGAGTGATGATATCGTTCGACCCCGCGATAACGAATCCATTATGTTCTTTGATAACCTTCAAAACCGCCTGGGAGGTAATCGATTGCGGTATGGTCTCCAGTATTTTTTCTGCACGCAGGTACTTTAAACGGAGCAGCTTTGTGGAGGTCATCGTCTTATTCGTTTTTTCACCGATGAAATACATTCCATCCGATATGAGGTATGTAAAGTTAGTGTTCCTGAGAAAAAGATTGAGAGCATGTTCAAGCGGAATGTTCGTTGCACGTGCAGTAATAGTCCCCGTAACCGGAGTGTAAAATATCATATCGGTATTCAGTTGACGGCCGATGTCGTTCAAAACACGATCTAATGGTGCATTGGTAACATCAACCGAGACCAATGAGTCGTGAACACTGATCCAATACGGTCCTGCTTTTTGAGCTCCGCCTTGAGTTTGCTGGCCAACAAAGTATTCCAGCCGGCTGACAACGTAAATGCCGTTTTTTTTCTGTATAGCAAAACCGTTGTTATTTAACAGTTGAGTAAAACCTAGATCAAAATCAATATCGTTCAAGGTGCCGCTCAAACTGCCCGATGTGCCGCTGATGATAAGGATGTTCTTACTGCACTTTTTCTGTATCTCCAGCACAACAGCTTCCAGATCGTCATTCTTGAGTTTTACGGAGAGTAAATTATTTTCATAGTACACCCATGGCACTTTGGGCGGAGGCAGTTCAACTTTCAGCGGAGGCGGAGGCATTATTTTAAAAATACCTCCCTCCAATCCGAGCATAAGATTGTTCTGCTTGCAAATAAATTTGATTGCATCGTACACTTGCACATTGGAGAGCGAGATTGTAGAATGTTTGTTGATAGTATTATCGATAAAGATGTTCAAGCTATGTTTTGCCGCCAGCGCACGGAAGATGTCTCTCAAGTCTGTATCGCGGAAACTCAGTGAAGTCGTATCTTTAGCGCCTTGCGGTAAAACAAGATTACTCACCGTGATCGTATCCGGCATAGAGACTGGTGCCGTTGAACTGGAGCTAAGCGTATCCGGCCTAGGAGAAAGCGTGTCCCGCTTTTGTTCAGGCAATACCGGTTTTAGAGGAAGTGGAATAATATTGCCCACCGGAGAATTAGAATTTCTTACAGGTATTTGCTGGCCCCCGCTTCCAACCGGATTGGAGAGAGTATCTGATTGCTGAGTTCTTACTGCAAGGGAATTATCTGATTCTGATTTCTGACCATAAGCAATGACAGCAAAAGATATGGTTAGGAATATAACTATGCCTCGCTTTTTCATGAGCACTCCTTAGGTGTGTGCCTATAATATAGTATCTTGATATTTAAAGTCCAATTGCCAACATTGACTAACATCAAGCTGTTCGTGAATACGATTCACTCATAACTTGCGTTCATTTATATGCTTCTGGCAGAACTCACTTACGACTGAGTAATTTTATTCAATGATAGCGCCAAGAGCAACTTAGTGACTTTTTGAAATCATCATAGAAAAGAACATATCCATCTTGATCATAAGCCGTTCTCCAAAAGAGAATTTCTGGCTTACCGTCTCCATTAAAATCTCCTATATCCACTAATTTCATCTTCACAGCCATTATTTCCGCTTTATTTTCTTTTGAATGAATTCCATTTATTTGAAATAATTCTCCGAGAGAATCAATCCCAAACCAATATGTTGACCATGCTTCAGCTATGAGCCCTTCACAATGATTTAATTCTGGATTTAATTGGAGTGATGCAACTTTATTCTTCCTTGAATTATATAAGATGATCCAACCATAATATCATCATCTGAATAAGCATAATGTATCAATGAGTTATTTATTGGTTCATTCAGCGAACAAATTCGAATTGTATCTCCAACTATTTTACGATAATAATAAATGAGGTTTTTATGCTCCTTCTCCGATAATTTAATGGTATCCCATGTACATACATCAAATTTTATTTTATTTGATATTGCAGGTAGAGGACGACGACGAAGTTCATTTTTCCATCCAGAATAAATCTTAGACAATTGCCTACCTGCCTGAATTGTATCTATTGAGGATTCTAAATCAAATAAATTTAGCTCATCATAATACCTTATCGCATGAGGTCCTTTTGTTACTACTTTTCCAACAACCCTGTTCTTATAAACAACCGACCATGAAGTAGGAACGATAGTTTTTTTTATTGGTAAACCTGAAATATCATTTATATGAAGGAGAACCCATTTGCCATGAAAATAATGAAAAAGGATCCTCAGATGAGAATTACTCTTATCTCGTTCCAACACACCTAAATAGCTTGATAATGTATCTTTTGGTAAGCTTGGTTCTTTTTTTATTTTCCCATCGCAAATGAGAATTGACAATATTGCTATTATTAATAAATTGAATATTCTTGACTTCATAATATCACTCTCCAATCCTTAAATATTTACCAACCTACTTTCTTGCTGTGTTATGAAAATCAATATTTAGCGTACTACGACTAATGTAGCTCCACCATAGCTATTGCGAATGTTTGCTAAATCTACTCTAACGTTTTTATCAGGTATAACAATACAACCTGTTGAAGACTCTCCAGGATGATCCCAATTCTCTGCGTGAATATAAAAGCCCCCACGATTATGCATATTATTATTTTGATCAGGAGTTAGATAAAAAGAATATCCACCATAATCATCTCCCTCCGCCTCAATTGTATAATCACCTGTTGGGATTGGTCCTACATCCTTGCAATCTTGTTTTTCAGGTTTATTTTTCCCTTCGCCAGACCCTGCATATCCAACGCCAGAAATAAGACGAACATCAGGTTCGCTTGAATCGTAGCAATAGAAATGTCCCGAAGATTGCTGATAAACACATCTCAACGTTAACCCATTTTTATCAAAATAATTTATTGGATCGTTACCAACGTAAGTATAAATATTGGAACTTTTGCCTCCAAACCCTATCGGGTCTTTGCATGTCCATCTACCAGTTTCTGCCTCATAATCTCTCGCACCAAATCGTGTCAACTTTGTTTGCGAGTCGTACAATCCACCAGCATAAGCAAACGGCTGGAAGTCGGGATTGCTGTCAGATGTTACATTGCCAAACTCATTGTATTCTATTTGTTGAGCGATTGTTCCTGTATTAACATCTACGACCAATCTGATGCTTCCTAGATGATCTCTGATCATTTCGTAGGTGTTGCCGTTCTTAATCATATAACTACCAATAAACTGGCTTACTACATTGCCAGCGCTATCAAGTTCTGCTACTGGAGATAACTGACCAGAGTATATCCAACGCTTCACGATCACTCCGTTAAGCTTTTTTCCAATGCGTCTGTTTTGCCCGTCAACAATGTAGTCAACACGATCACCATTAGGCATGATTACAGTTATCAAATTTCCAAAGTAGTCATAAGTATAACGAGTGGTATCAGTGCCAGCAATCTTGAATCTCAATTCTCCGTTGGGAGTATAAAGATATTGAGATGTTGAGTATTTGAGAAGTCTATCTTGTGCATCGTAAGTACCACTATCAGCAGAAGTCTGAGTCACATGCGCAATGCGATTGCCATTTTGGTCGTACGAGTAAGTCGAAATCAGTGTGTCGTTTCTCCAGACCTGCCATAATCTTCCAGCAATATCATACTGATATTTCTTAACCATTGTGCTACCTAGGTTTGTTTCTGTCAGAGAGGTAATTCGGCCAAGTGAATCTCTCGTGTAGTTTGTATGGAAGATCGCGCTGCCGTTACAATCGGCTTCGTAGCTGTCAAGTTCTCCTTTCTCGTTATATGTTTGGCCTGTATACAAATTACCAAGAGATGTGCTAACCGGTAAACCGTTTGTGGGATCGTATGTGATGTTCATCGGAGGTGCGACCATATTCCAACTATTATCATAAGTCGAAATACTTGTCACTAAGGCATCCTGATCGTAATTATAATCGACCGTCCGATCAAAATCATCGCTATTCAGATTCGGCACCCATAATTCCTGATCGGTTACACGGAAATTGTTATCGTAAAAATAATTCAGATATTGTGGGTTTGCGCTTCCTTTGGATACCGATGTTAACAATGGTCCGTCGTAGCTGTATGTAGTCGTGTCCGACGGAGAAATAAGCGTATCAATCTGTCCGGTGAAAGGAGAATATTTAAAGTCCAATTCTCCACGGTCAAACAAAATCGTCTTCGGTCTGCTCACGGGACTTCCACACGTACTGCAGCCCACTGTATCATAAATCATTTCTACTACTCCGCTATCCGGTCTAATCACACGTAATATCTGCTTGTCTTTGTTATACTCGTATCGTGTTGCCAGCGTGTCTATGCCTAATATCGGCGGAGTATATTTATTTGTCAAGTCCACCTTTGTGTAATCAAAGTTGTGCGCCGGCTTTGATGGTGGAATCAACGATGTAAGATTGCCATTAGCATCATAGCTATACAAAATCTCATGTAAATCAGGAAGTACCTGACGCGTAATCCTTCCAACCGAGTCATATTCAAATCGCGAAGTTCGTTGTATGGGATCTGTGGCAGTAGCAAGAAGACTCTTTGCATCGTAAGTGTAGCTTGCAGTCCGTCCAGCTTGTGAAACGGTCATAAGTCTCCCTTGCGGGTCATAGTTGTATGTCGTCGCTTCGATTCCGGGGATGGAGTCTTTTACTACTCTTCCTTTCTCATTGACCCAGCTAAAGCTCTGCCTGCCTTCTGGAGAAACGGAGGCGAATATCCCTTTAATGTCATCGTTGTTGATGACTTGCGGCGGCGGAGTGAACGTGAACGTCAAGCCGCTTGGCGGTTCAACTGCTATATAGTCGTTCTCCGATGTTTGGCTGACTATTGCAGAAGTTGTCAAATCGCTCACCGATAAAAATCCATCTAAATCTGCCATTCCTATGGTAGCACTGCCATTGACTATACCATCTGTTCCCGGAGCATAAACAAATTGTATAACGCCGGTTTCTTCATAGAATATCGCCTGAAAAGAAATCGAGTTACCGGAGTTAGCCCAATTCCAACCGACGTTGTTCCACTCCACTGTAAATATTCTCTGAGGCGCTGTTCCGGTTGTCCTGTAATAGATTTCGCCGTTGACAACGAGGTCGTCGTACAACGGAGCTACTAAAGGATAAATGTCGGTGGCTGCTGAAAGAACATGGGGATTATTATACCCGTAGTACCCGTTGTCAGTGTTTGTGGTATTAGCATTAAAAGAAATCCAGCCATTGGTACAGATTGCGACCTGCGAGTAATTTTTATTATGAAAATTAAAATTAAAACCGATGGGAATGTTACTCGCTGTTCCATCATCCTGGGAAGAAACTGATGCCGTTGCCGTGCCTGGCTCGCCTGCAATGCTGCTGAATGTTCCGTTCGATGCCGCAAAATCATATTTCAACCCCCATCCTGAAGAACCGATATCGGTTAAGTGAATTGTTTTGTACGTCCTGCCGTTTACGGTGGTTGATGAAGTCAATCCCGTTACCGCCAACCCCGTCATTTGTGAGATAATACGGGACTGCTCAACTGTTGATACTAATCCACCCGGGGTTTTGGTTGTTGTTGTTGCAAGCGGCGCATCCATACCAAATCTCGGGTCTGGATGATTAACCTGATCTGTTACGGTGCCATCAGATGAAACAATGGTTGATGAACCATCTAACCTGTAATAAAATTCTGTTGATAGGCCATTATCGCTCGTATTTTTCAAATACGTACCACAGGTCGGAATACTTTCTACATGATATTTTGTCCGCCGCCCTTCAGCGGTAGTTGCCGTTACTTCAAAACCATTTGTTAATTCCGTCCGTTCTAATTGTGTAAATCCTCCTGCCGGATCTATATCGATGCGCAACCGGCCGGTTGAATCATACTCAAAAGAATGAACATTTAATTTCGGATCTGTCAGGCTTGTCAATAAACCATCGTTAGTATAAGTAAATCGCGTTGTGTCATACGCAGGGTCACAGACAGTAGAGAGGTAACCTGTGGAACCAATCTCAAGCATTGTTTTCTGTCCATATGGGGAAACAATGGCAAGAGGTTTTCCGACCGTGTCGCGCTCAATGGTTGTTACCAAACTATCTCTATTTGTTATTGATATAAGCAATCCTTGATTATCGTAGCTAAACCCGTATTGCAGCATCCCTGTAATTGCATCAACAGTCTGGAGATGTTTTCCTTGATTATCAAATATGTACAATTTGCTTCCATTTGCTGAGGGCAAATAGAATGATGCCGCTGAAAAACTTGGAAATGGATACTTGATCTGTCTTACGCGCATTAATGGAAAGTAAGGACGAATATTATTCGAACTTAAACTTGGTGTCGCAATGTGATCCGATACATATACAGTATTGTCTGGTCCAATTGTAACGGCTACAGGTTCGTTTAGATTTGCTTGCAGAGCCATACCACCATCACCTTTATCAAGCGAAAAACTGCCAGCAAAAGTTGTAATGATTCCTTTTTGATCTATCATTCTTATTCGGTCGTTCATAAGATCGGTAATAAAAATGGAACCATCTGAAGCCGCTGCAACATCATTCGGAAACCTCAGAGACGCATTGATTGCGGATCCGCCATCTCCTGAATTACCATATCCTCCTGCTCCTGCAATTGTTTGAATGATTCCCTGAGGAGTTACTTTTCTAATGAGGCCATTAGAGTAATCGGCAATGTACACGCTCCCATCTGTACCAACTGCTACACCGGTAGGAAAGTTCAGCTGGGCATTCACTGCAAGAATACTATCGCCGTTATAGCCGAACTGGCCAGTACCGGCAATAGTATAAATAAGGCCGCTCGGCGTAACACAACGCACACGCCCATTGAACACATCTGCGATATAAAGATTTCCTTCTGGGCCGAAAGCAACTCCATTCGGACTTGAGAGTTGAGCCAAAACCGCAGGGCCGCCGTCTCCCGAGTAACCGCTTGTGCCATTCCCGGCAACCGTTGTGATAATACCATCGTTTGTTATTCGTCAAATACAATTATTGTCAGCATCAGCAATATACAAATTTCCGTTTTTATCTAACGCTAATCCGGATGGCGCCGAGAGAGTCGCTTGAATAGCTAATCCACCATCTCCGCTATAGCCTGCTACGCCTGTCCCGGCTACAATTGAAACAGTGCCATCGGTACATCTTCTAAATACTTTTTGATCATAGCTATGAGAAAAGTAGAGTACGCCCTCAGGGCTGACTGCCATCCATGTTTCACCGCTTCCACTTGTACCAGAGACAGAGTCTATAATGGAACCTTTCACTTGAATATTTTTTCTTTTACCATTTCCAAAAAATAATGTCTTTGTGTTGAAATCATAGGAATGTTGAACATTAATTGTCCACCCGCCAAATCCATACGATAACACATCTAGAGTACCAATATTCCCTCCATATGTTGACCACGCAGTATAATCATTTATAGAAGGGACTAAAACAGAATCAGTCGATGGAGGCAGACCAAACTCTGCTGCTAATCGACCAGGCACAACATAGAAAGAATTACTGTAGACATATCCCACCTTGACTTGATAGTGCTGCTCACCTTGCATCATTTGTCCATACACATCTTTTCCATCCCACATAAATTGAGACACGACATTAGGAGCAGGAAGATAGGATTGTGTAAATTTTCTTCCAGCGACTTCTAGAACAACATCCATCCTCTTGATTTTTTCCGGGAGACTATCTCCACTCACACGGACATTCAATTCGTACGATGCTTTGTTTCCTCTGCCTCTGTCACTTTGATAGATTAATTTATACGGTGTTCCATTGAGATTCATAATTTCACCTAGAGTCTGGTGCTGCGGAGAAATAATAGATCCTGTAATTGTTGGTTGTGGGCACGTGTTTTCACAATCACAGCTACCATTACCACCGCCATCATCGCTACCGCCATTATCACCACTATAACTAGTAATACTAAGACCACTACCATTATCACTACTACCATTATCGCCAACACCATTATCACCGCCGCCACCACTACCACCACCATCATCACCTGGCAATGGATCATTTAAACCAGGTCCATTATCTTCGGGAAAATCAAACGGTGGCATAATGTCTTCTGGTGAAGGTGCCGGTCCGTCAGGTTCTTGAGGAAAATTCATGTCGATTGGTGAGAAATGCGAAAGAAGCGTTCTCCAAAGAGACTGACCTGACGGATAAAGTAATGCGAGTTGTTCTCTTTCAGTAAGATCAAATTGGTTTGCTTCTAAAACACTATCAGCTTCTGCAATATTATCGCCATCAAGATCAATTTGTGCGACACCGTTGATTGCCCCAAGTATTTGGATGACACGCCCATTGTTTTGTGGAATCCAATTTCCTGCACTGTTGTCATAATATCCAACAGGCACAATTGTACCGGTGGGAAATCCAAGAAAGTTTTCCTGATAAATTGAAACAGGCTTGTTGAAAACTACCGCATCTGCTTTCATTGCAATTGCTTCATCAGCGCTCAACTCGACGCAATATGTGTATGCGCTGGCAGGCGGAAGTACGGAAGGCATCGCTTGTAGTCCGGTTGCGCCTACAGTATATTCTGTAGCACGAACAGACATGGTCGGCAGATCTTGTACCGTACTATCCGTCAATACTTTTACAGTTCTTGTATTACATCCATCCTGAATCGTTTGCGTTGCATAATTCTTTTTAATCATCTTCGCGACTGTTCCTTTTCGGAAGAACAGCGTCGCTCTTCTCGTACCACTTTGGTCTGTTACAACGCTTCCCCTTGCAACTTCAATAGAATCTGAGAAGTTGATGGTTGTAACATTGGCATCTAGTTGAATCATGACTACACTGTCGACTACAACATAATTCTGCCATCGTGCGTCTATTTGTCTTTGCAAAGGAAGATATCCATCTTTTTTATAGTCTATAGTGAGAAGTCCTCCTCCGTTCACAGCAAGATCAAACATACCATCTGCACGACTTAATGTAGATCCATATTCCGGATGATTGAGAATAGTAATCTTCACTCCTGACAATGGAGTAACATCCCGTTTGAGCACTTTTCCACGGATTACTGCTACTCGAATTGGATCGATAGTGCCAGGCTCGACACCTTTTTGTATTGGATTTGTACCTGTATACAAAAATGAAGTAGCTGTAGCCATAGTCGTCGGGACAGTTAAATCCAAAGCAGGCGCAACCGTCGCAGGATCGGGCGGAAGTTGTTCGCCTTCGCGTATCACTGTTCGCAATATAGTTGTAGTTTGTCCAAGAACATCGGTTGCTGAGATTGTAATTGTGTTGGAACCTATATTAAGCGAAACCGCCGTCGCAAAACTTCCATCGTTCCCTAATGAAATTGTTTGTCCGTTTACAGACAACATCACTTTAGTCTGATCAGTAGTCTTACCGCTGACCACAACAGCACTATCACTTATTGTTGATCCATCTGCTGGAGAAGTTATTGTCAACACTGGTGGAGTAGTATCAAGTATTACTGTCCGCTTAACATTCGTGGAATTCCCCGCCGCATCTGTTGCTACTACGGTAATCGTGTTGAACCCTTCAACCGCTGAAAGTTGATAACTAAAAGCTCCATTTGCTCCTATGGGCACACTATTCCCATTTATAGTCAACGTTACTGCTGTCGAATCTTTCACTGTTCCGCTCACAGTGACATTCAACTGATTCGTGAGCAGACTATCAATTGGAGATGTAAGACTGACAATTGGAGCTTGTGTATCTCTCCTGACTGTTCGTGTGATTGTCGTTTTATTGCCTGCAGCATCAGTGACAACAATAGTAATTGTATTGATGCCTTCCTGCAGATTCACCTGCGTTGAAAATGTGCTGTCGAGTCCGACAGAGACAGGTGCACCATTGACTGTCAGCGTAATTGAGAATTGACCCGATACAGTACCTCGAACTGTGATTTGAGTAATATTTGTTATCACGCTATCGATAGGGGCTGTAACAATAAGCACCGGCAGGATTGTATGCACACTCACATGCCGTACTACCGTTGATTGATTTGTTGCTGCATCGGTTGCTACGACAGTAATGATATTCATACCTTCAACAAGTACTAACTGAGAACTGAACGTTCCATTTGTTCCAACTTGAAGCTGGGAGGGAGTTCCATTCCCGACCTTCACAGTCCAACGTTATTGCTGTCGAGTCTGCGACAGTTCCGCTTATAGTGACATTCAACTGGTTCGTAAGCAGGCTGTCAACTGGAGATGTAAGACTGACCGTTGGAGCTTGTGTATCTCTCCTGACTTTTCGAGCAACTGTTGTTTTATTGCCTGCTGCATCTGTCGCTACAATAGTAATGGTATTCATGCCTTCTGTAACTGACAACTGATAACTGAACGCTCCACCTACACCAATGGACACACTATTCCCATTGATCGTCAATGTTACCGTTGTCGAATCTAATACAGTTCCACTCACGCTGACGGTTTGTTGATTGGTGATAAGACTATCAATCGGAGATGTAAGACTGACGATTGGAGCTTGCGTGTCTCTCCTGACATTTCTTGTCACTGTTGTTTTATTGCCTACCACATCTGTAGCAACTACAGTAATCGTGTTCATACCTTCAACCACTGACAACTGATAACTAAATACTCCATTTGTTCCGATGGACACACTATTCCCATTGATCGTCAATATTACTGCTGTCGAATCCTTCACTGTTCCGCTTACGGTAACATTCAACTGATTCGTAATGAGGCTGTCGATTGGCGATGTCAGACTGACGGTTGGAGCTTGCGTATCTCTCCTGACTCTGCGAGTGACTGTTGTTTTGTTACCGGCTGCATCAGTTGCTACAAGAGTGATTGTATTCAAACCTTCAACAAGTGGTAACTGAGAACTGAATGCTCCACCTACACCAACGGGTACATTAATCCCATTAATAGTCAGAGTTACCGTTGTCGAATCCTTCACTGTTCCACTCACCGTGACATTTAGCTGATTCGTAATCAGACTGTCGATTGGGGATGTAAGATTGACGATTGGTGATTGCGTGTCTCTCCTGACTCTTCGCGTGACCGTTGTTTTATTGCCTGCTGCATCTGTCGCAACAACTGTTATCGTGTTTACACCCTCTATGAGTACAACCTGTGTGCTGAAAGCACCATTCGTTCCTACTTGAACCGGCGAACCGTTCACCGTTAAGGTCGTTGCCGATACATCTGTTACGGTGCCGCTCAGCGTTATGTTTGTCTGATTTGTAATCGTGCTGTCTGTCGGTGTTGTTACTATCAATGTCGGCGGTACTGAATCCTTTGTTACCTTCCTCGTTATTGTTGTTTGGTTTCCCGCAGCATCGCGTGCAACGATCGTTATGGTGTTTAACCCTTCTGTGAGTGTCACCGTGCCGGTAAATGTACCCGATGCATCGATCGTTACTGCTGATCCGTTGATAGTTACCGTTACTGGCGAGGCATCACTCACTGTTCCGCTTACTTGTACGGATGCCGCCGATGTCATCATTCCGTCTACCGGAGAGGTGATGGACATTGCCGGGGGAATAGTATCGACACCCCCGCATGCAAGCGATGGATTATTCGTTGCTGTGGTTATTCTTCCGCGAACTTCCCAGATGAGCGGTTTCCCGTTGAACACAACTGAAAAGACATTCTGCTGCCTTCCGGGCTGAAATACCGTAGGTTGACCGCGATCGATCGGGGTAGGGATAAATAAATTTAACAGTCCAACCGGCACTGTCACAGGATAGGGATTGTCGTTGCTATAACCAAAATGTGCTGTATAGGTGCCGTTCGGATTTTTCTGCACACACTCCACTATAGGATGAATGGGAAACAGATGCTTGAGGCATGTGATTGTCAGGTATGATCCTGTTTTCCCGTTTACCGTAATCTGAAGTGTATTTGAAGATTGGGTCGTTACTTCTTTCGTCAGGCTGTCTGTCTGTTGAGTACATTCGGTCGGTGAGATAATCGTAACACCGTTGAGCTTCACGGTAGCATTCGTAACACGATTCTTACCGTCGCCATTGACAAGCTGCAAAGTAAATGAGAGCGGTTTCAGAATAGGTACGGTAAATGTTTGAGTGTACGTTTTTGCTGTTCCGGTCTTACATGCAAACTGAGTTCCACCGAAAACAACCCAATCGTCATTTGGTTGTTGAGCAAAAATCTGTGATATACATAGTGTTGAGAGTAGAATACAAACAGCA
>Ga0116119_1000034_pt1 | contig 139037 bp, 118 predicted proteins | sample June2015DPH_11_1_2_FD_89791 | JGI IMG/M metagenome (GOLD analysis project Ga0116119, IMG submission 89791) | Peatland microbial communities from SPRUCE experiment site at the Marcell Experimental Forest, Minnesota, USA - June2015DPH_11_100 | ecosystem: Environmental > Terrestrial > Soil >...
GTCGTGGGAGAAGCAATCAATGGGGGTGAGGCAGTGGAGAAAGTAGAGCAGCTTTTTCCTGATGTTGTGCTGATGGATATTGCGATGCCGCTGATGAATGGTCTGGAGGCGACACGGATCATCAAACAGCGATGGCCGGAGACCAAGGTTCTCATTGCGACGACATACGATGATCCGACGTATCGATTGCAAGCGCTCGAAGCCCGTGCGGATGGATATATTCTGAAGGGATCATTAAAACCGTCGCTCGAAGCAACATTTGGTATTCAGCGATTAGAAACACCAGTACAAGAATGATATGAAAAAAAATAGATCTTACGTAACATTAAAATAATTTGGGGTACTACTTCATGTATACACTCAAAGTTCTTTTGGCTGATGATCATGAAAGTTTTCGCCGGATACTTTCAACGTTCCTCAAAGCTCAGCAAGGGATAGAGATTGTAGGAGAGGCGTCCGATGGCAAGGAGGTTGTGGAAAAGGCGGAACATCTGCACCCTGATCTCATTCTTATGGATGTTCACATGCCGCTGCAGAATGGCATTGACGCCACGAAGACGATAAAAAACCATTTACCTTCTACGAGGGTATTTATTCTGTCGATGGATATCAGTGAACTGTGCCAAAAGAATGCGCATGAATGTGCTGATGGCTTTATACCTAAATCGTCGATAAAGAATGCACTCTTATCAATTCTTTCGTATGAACAGCAATTACATATGGAAACCATGACTACGAAAACATGTGCGGCTTAAGTGTGACACGATGATGATATGTGCAATCATATTCAAAAAAAAGAACAAGAGTGAAATGAAACATACTCTGTACATATTATTCTTTATAGTGTTGCTCCTTGTTCTGTGGTCTGGAAACATGGTTGCCCAAAGTGTTGCAAATTATACTCCTGCGAGAACGACTGGGGTTGCATACAATTCGATTTCATCAACAGGCAATGCAGTCAATGCATGGCGAACTATCAATATCAGTGACGGCAGTTATTACGATGACAATCGCAGTTACCCGGTTCTGATTGGTTTCGACTTCTGGTATGACGGAAAACGATACACTCAATTTAGTGTTTCCACAAATGGATTTATGGATTTTGATACGTCAAGCTGGAATGGCGGTTCAGGATCAGTGGAACCCAATAATCCATATGGACCCTACTCCACGGACTTTGTTAATCCAACGCGATCTGCTCCTGCGGGTGGTATTGGGACTGTAACGGCTCTTGCACCAATATATTTTGATTTGACAACCTGGCAAACATCTGTGCCGCTCGGCAATAGTATCATGTATCAACTTACCGGTGCTGCACCGAATCGTGTGCTTACAGTTGAATGGGTCAATATGTCTACGTGGGTCAATCAAAATGATACGCTTAATTTTCAAGTGAAATTGTACGAAAGCACAGGAGTTATTGAGTATGACTATGGATATATGGCAGGTACGATTGCGATAGAAGCTGGATTCGGATATGTTACAGGAATTAATGCACCTTCTATCTTGCCAAATCCTCCGACAGCAGCGCAGCTCCTTTGCTTGCAGACCGAAAATACAAATACGTTCTCGAACGGCCAGCAAAATCAACTCACGGCGATGCCGCAAAATTATTCGAGATATACATTTACACCAAAGATCCCCGCCACTCCTTCGAATCTAACATTTTCAGCGGTCACGCCAACTTCAATGACATTGAATTGGACTGATAATGCGAGCAACGAAGTCGGCTACGCGATTTACAATTCAACAGATGGAATTAATTATACATTTGTCACACAACTTGCAGCCAATAGCATTTCCTATCCAGCAGCAGGCCTGTCGCCCGGAACCACGTACTATTGGAATGTTTATGCTGTTACGGAAGGTGGGTTGAGCGCGAGCTTGAACGGTTCGCAAGCAACAACTGCTGCTACAAATTTTACTTCTTTCCAAACAGGCAATTGGAATACCGGATCAACGTGGGTCGGTGGAGTAGTTCCGACTGCTAATGCAAATGTTACGATTGCAAACACACACACAGTAACGATCGATGGTAATATCACTGTCAATAATCTTACTATAGGACAAGGAGCAAGCGGTATACTTCAAATTGGTAACAGTGCCGTGGCTCGCACATTGAATGTCTTTGGCAATATTACTGTGAACGCGGGCGCAATATTTAGAGTGAATGCAGCTTCTGCCACATCAGGTCATATTCTCAATCTCACGGGGAATATTATCAACAACGGTACATTCGATTTAGGACCCAGCGCAACAACGCGGTGCCAGACAGTCTTTAACCGAGCAGGCAATCAAACTATTAGCGGAACAGGCGCCACGACAGATTTTTATTTGATGACGCTCAATATGGGAACAACAAATAGCAATGTGCTGGATATAACCTCATCGAATTTTTCCACGCAGTCGACAGGTTTCTTGACTATAACCAATGGCACATTTAAATATGAAGCGCCAGGTGCGATCACTCCATTTACGGCATCATTTACTATTCCATTGACAGGCGGCCTGTGGTTGAACAACTCTTCGGCGATAGTCTCAACGACAGGCGGTAATTTGAGTGTGATAGGGTATCTCAGAGTAACGAATGGAACACTAAATGTTGGAACTGCTGCCGATCAACAATTATTGTCAAACGGCGGAACATTTATTATCGAAGGTGGTGCGGTGAATGTTGCAGGAAGTTTTGTTTCGGCTCCTTATGCGATAATGAACTTCACGATCTCAGGAGGAACCTTTACTGTTGCGACAGTCAGTTCTACACTCGCTGGTCAGGCGCCTTTTATGTTAACCATCGCCGGATCAACATTTAGTCAAACTGGAGGCACTATCGTTATCAGAAGAGCCGGCAGTGGAAATTTTGGTTATATCAATACGAATGCTGCAAGCTATTCTGCTCTCGGTGGTATGCTGCAAATTGGCGATTACGCGACGCCTGCGGGACAGACTATGCAGGTTAATACAAACAACCCCGTGTTTAATTTTACCGACAGCAGTGCCAATGCCACGGCGCAGCTTGTCACCAACAACTTGACCGTTAATAATAATGTATTGATTGCCGCAGGGACAGTGAATGCCAACAATCTGAATATCACGGTCAGTGGAAACTGGACAGATCAGGGAACGTTTACCCCCGGAACCGGTACTGTGACATTCACTGGATTGACAAGCACGGCAATTACGGATGCAACGGGCGAAACTTTCTATAATCTTACGATCAATAAATCGAGTGCAACGGTCACGGAGAATAATAACGTGACTGTGAACAATGCTTTTACTATAACGCTAGGAACATTTGCAGTTGGATCGAGCATCCTGACATTGAACGGAGCGGTGACTAGTTCTGGTACTTTAACGAGCAATGCGACTGGTACAGTAAATTATAATCAAGGCTCGGCAGGTCAAACGGTGTTGACAGCAAGCTACGGCAATTTGACGCTCAGTGCATTCAGCAAAACATTCCCGGCAAGTACAGTGGGCGTTGCGTCAGTCTTAACGGCACCGAATCCTGCAACAGCACATGTCATGACAGGTAATACGATTAATTTCAATGGAAGTGGAGCTCAAACCGTTACGGCGACGACAGCGAATTTCGTATATAATAATTTAACATTGAGCAACAGCGGAACGAAATCAGCAGGTGGGGCTATTGCCGTTGCATCGACGCTCACAGTCGGGAATTCGATTACATTTGATGGAGTAACAAACAACATCACGGTAAACGGGAATATATCAAACTCAGGTTCAGTTACAGGATCGGGTGCTGGAGTAGTTGTCCTTACCGGCGGTGCATCAGCACATGCACTTTCCGGAGGAGGATCGTACCGAAGCATCACTCTGAACGATGCAAATGGTGCAACACTTTCTGGAAATTCTACGATCAACGGAACGCTCACGTTCACATCGGGAGTGATTACTATTCCCTCGACAAGTGACATACTGTCGATAAGTTCGACCGGGAGTATCACACAGGTGAGCGGCTATGTCATCGGTAATTTGCAAATGTATATACCGACAGGTGCATCAAGCAATATATTTTATATCGGAACTGTGACAAAATATTTACCTGTACGCTTGCAATTTGCGAACGTAGGAACAGCAGGGCAAGTTACACTGGGACGAAGAAGCAATCAACAGCATCCGAAAATATCCGATGCATCTGCAACCGTTGATTCTACTCAGGATGTGAAAGCATATTGGATCATTACAAACAATGGAGTAGTTCTTACGGGAACGTACACTGCTACGTTCGGATTCGATGCTGCCAACGAGTGCATCGGCGGTGTTTCACCTCTTGCAGCAGATTTTAATGGCTCACGGTGGAATGGATCGGCGTGGTCTTATGTTGCACCAGGGCTGCGAACTGCTGATAGTACAAGACTCGATGCTCTCAATGCATTTGGAGATTTTATTCTTGGTAAATCGCGTGCTGCATTGATTTTTGCAATAAAGACCGGATTATGGGACGATGCGACAGTATGGAGCAGCCACATTCCAGGACAAAATGATACAGCCAAGATCGTCAGTCCATTTACTGTGACACTCGATGCAAATGTCTCAGTCGCAAAATTAGATGTGAATGCGGGTAGTACTTTCAATAGCAGCACTTTTATATTGACAATCACGGGAGGTTTCATCCTCAATGGTACTTGGACTGGTGCAGGGACGATCAGCTTGACAACTTCGAGTGACTCAATTTATGGATCCGGTTCGATGACAGGAACGAGTGTTTTAGAAATTGCTGGAACCAATAAAGCAATCGCATCGACAGCGAATCTGCAGTTAAAACAGGTTTCTATTCTGTCGGGTGAAACACTGAACAATAAAGGAACCGTTACTATTGATTCACTCACAGGTGCAGCAGCAACCTCGACATTCGTAAACTTCCCGGGTTCAATCTTAACTATCAATGGTCCATTGCTTCAGACAGGATCGCTCAGCGCAGCGACTTGCCCGAACACGGTTATTTATAACGGGACTGTTGCCGAGACGATCAAACCAACGACGTATTGCAATATAATAATGAACAACAATGGAGTGAAAACAGCATCGGCCAATTTTGATACGAATGGTGATCTCACCGTCAATTTAGGCTCGAATTTAACAATCGGCAGTGGAGTATTAGTACAGGTTCGTGGTATTACAACTACGTCCGGAGCAATAACGAATGGCGGAAATTTACTCATTTCAGATTAAAAAAGAGAATTACCGTAGATTCCTACGGTTGCTACGGTATTCTCCAAATTACGGTGATCGGACGATTCATCTCGGTCACGGTCAAACTATATTATACCAAGAAAATAAAGAACAGATGTATACTTGATACGGCGAGCAATACATAATACACTTTTCCAGTTTGTTCGAGCATTCATATGTTGCAACCGGAATGCTCTTGCCGTTTGCCTCTTAGGTGCATTGCTTGGGATTTCATCTGTGTCGCTTGCACAAAACCACAAGCTTGTTATACAGAACGGAGCAACCTTCAACGGTATCGGAAAGATCACCGTGAAGGACAGCATCAGAAATAGTAATTCATCTGTTCCAACAATTATCACAAGTAACGTTGTTCTCTCCGGTGCGGCTCAAGGAATTGTAACGAATGCATCGAACGGCAGCTTGCAAGTTGATACACTCAGTGTTCGTGGAAGTGGAATTAAAACAATCGTCGGAACAATCGCTGTTGCCGAATCACTGGATGTTCTTTCAGGCACTACTTTGAACATCAGCAACGACACGCTTCGAATCGGAAACAACTTTGTGAATGCCGGAACAATTACCACAAACACAAATTCTGTTGTCGAATACATCCGTAACACCGGTTCAACACAGTCAATCTCAGGCGGCGCTTTCCAGGGAAAGACGCGCTTGCTGAATAATACGCGAAAGAGTCTCCTCGGCGTACTGACAGTCGATTCACTCGAACAGTCCGGTTGGGGATTAACAGTGAATTCTAACCTGACTGTCAACGGCAAAGCAAAGATCGATTCTTTAATAAATGTAACGGGCGGAACGACTCTTTCGGTTGGAATAAACAACAGTACTATCGCAACACTTCAAGCCAATGCCGGAATTATCCGGGAGAATTCCACAGGCACACTTACATTTACGAATGCAGCAGCGAGCAACGGAACGATCACCAACATATCGACCGGCACTGTTACATTTGCAAATAACCTGACAGGAACCGGCACTGTGAGCCAGACCGCAAACGGAACTATGAATGTCGGAGGTTCCTTCACGCAGAATACATATACTCTGACAGGCGGTACGGTCGTGTATAATGGTACGGCGGCACAAAGTGTTATCGGCGGCATAACCTATAACAACTTGACGATTGCCACGACGGGTGGAAACGCCACAGCTTCTGCGGCGATTACACTGACTGGAAATTTGGTCATCAATTTAGGGAGCACGCTGGATATGGCGGGCTTTGCTGCATCAGTATTCCCCGGAGCTTCGAACAACAACGCCGGAGCAATTCGATGGTCCGGCAGTAATGTGTATGTGTCGGGTGCGGGGACGACAGAATTCTATAGCGCCGCCGTAGGTAATGTTGCAGCAGGAACGAACTACGGCATCCTGTTATTCTCGGGCACCGGCATGAAAACATTTGCTACTGCCGGTACAACGACAGCAACAGGAAATGTGACCATCAATTCCGGAGCGCAGGTAACGGTGAACAATGGCGTAACCGTACAAGTGAATGGTGACTTTAGTAATGGCGGAAATATAACAAATAACGGCGCTGTGAAGGTAGGACTATAACTTGACAATAAAGAAATGAAACACAGCAGAAAACAAAATATAATCACAAACAAAGAAAGGATGGTTCATCAAAACCGATCGATCATTGGCTTAACAAGCCGGAACGCCGAGCCTGCGTCTTTGAGGCCGCAAAAACAAGGAGCTTCGTCATTCTCTGAGTAAGAATGATGAAGAAACAAAGGAAACAAGTATGAACATAACTAAAAATATTTATCAAACGCATATTATACAAAGGAGCAACATCATGAAATCTTCACTTAGTAAAACATTCGTGGGCAGAAGCCTTTATGCTCTACTCACAATCGCTCTCATCGCCGCTATGGCAATGGGACAAGGTAACTTAATCATTGGTACCGGATCCACATATACCGGTGCAGGTACATACGTTATCAAAGCCAATATTAAGAACACTGGTGTAGCTGCTGCTACGGTCATAGGTGGTACTGTGACGATGGGTAGTACAACACAGCTGCAAACAATTGGAATAACGACCAATGGCGAAATTGACTTTGGAACGCTAAATATTAATACCACTTTTGGTGCTAATTCAACGACGGCGGCAGTTACGACAAAAGTCAGCACAAGTCTTGCCATTGCCGCTAATAGCGTATATAGTATTGGCGCCAATGCATTAACCATAGACGCGTTATCATCTATCGGTGCGAGCGGCTCACTTGCCACAGCGGCTCTCAGTACAGTCACATTTGACGGTGCTGGTGCGCAGACAATTCTTGGCGGTTTCACGTATAGCGGCGCATTGACATTAAGCGGCGCTGGTGCAAAGACAATGAGCAGCGTTGGTCTTACCACAGTATCGCAGGCATTCAGTCATTCGGGAGCTGGTGCCCTTACAATTAGCAGTGGTGGACTTACCTTAGGTACAACAGGAGCATTTGCTACTGTTAATAATAACGGCGGTACCCTCACAGGTGGCTCAGGTGCAGCGACATTCAGTGGATTACTGACTCAGGGTGGTGGTAATTTGGTCAGCGGCAGTGGAGGTCTCGTCCTAAATCTTGGCCTTACCAATACGAGTGGTGCCATCACGGTCGGCGCAGGCCAGAGCATGGCTGTTTCAGGTGCTCAATTTGCTTACACAGCAGGAGCGCTCTCCTTTGACCCAGCATCGACTGTTACATATGGTGGACTTGCGACAAGCATTGTGCCGTCAACCTACGGCAATCTAACCCTGACTACCGACGCAAAGACATTTCCAGCAGGAACGACGAGTGTCGCAACATTGCTTACAGCAAGCAGCAACATGACAATTACAGGTACTTTAGCAATGAGCACTGCTGCTGCCAATGCTAATATCGCAGGTGATTTTACGGATAACGGTACATTCACAGCAGCATCGGGAGCCGGTGTAGTTACATTTAGCGGCGTGACTCAAGCCATCGCTGGTACTGCTACACCAACGTTCAGGAACTTAACACTTGGAGGTACTGGTGCGAAGACAGCCAGTACAAGTATCAATATTTCCACAGGTGGTCAACTTGCTGTCAATCAGCCACTTACTATGAGCCTCGCCAATGTTTTGACAATGAAGAGTGGAGCACTTGCGCCTTCGTTCTCGAGCCAAACGGAAATCACTGGAAGCATGGCTTGGGAAGCGCCGACTGCTGCATCCTATACATTCAACAACTCTGCTACGATCGTAACTTTCACCGGAGCTGATGCAGCACGTACCTTCACATTGAAATCGGCGCCGGGCACGTATCCGACAGGAAATTCCGTTGGACATACAGTTAATCGTAGTTTTACAGCCAGCTATGCTAGTTGGGCAACAGGAAATGTCAATTTGCAGTTAGCATATTTACAAGCTGAAGGATCAGCGTTAGGTGTGACAGAAGCCAAACTAAAGGATTTCCAAAACGGCGGCATCGGTTCTGCTAACAAGGTGCCGGGACTTCCTTCCGCTCGTGTGACTTCCGGTGTAGGAACGTTCGGATCTGTGACGTATTCAGGTCTAACAATTGCACAATTATTACCTGCATCTAACAATGCCCTTGCATTGGACGATCGCTTCAACATGTTTAATTCCATTGCTAGCGCAGCATGGGGTATTAACTCAACGTGGGATGCTGGTGCAGTCCCGGGTGCATTTGATGATGTTGTCATTACCGGCACTCATAGCGTTACGATTCCGGATGCTTATGCAGCATCTGCACTCAGTGTAACGTTTGACGCCGCAGGCACAAACCTCTTGACGGTTGGCACAGGCGCAAGCGGCACGCTCGCAGTTGGCACAGGCGGATTGATCAACAATAATACACTCGGCGGCCTTACAGTTTCGGCGGGTGGTGCAGTTACGATCACTGGTGCTGATTTGACGAACAATGGTAAAATTACAAACGCTGGAACGATTACGGTTGGACCGTAATATCAATGAAGAAATATTTATCTGAATACATATGAACTATAATAAGACATATAGACGATACGCTGGAGAAGGTAACCTTCAGCATATAAAAGAGAAGAACAACGTATGGAAACTTTGATGCTCAGGTCAAATTCCATGAGCTTATAATATGCGTAAGGGCAGGCGGGCAAGCGCTCCTTTCCCGCCTCCCCGGTTTTTCGAAAGTGAGACGATAATGAATTTTATGATATTGTTTAACTGGAAGAAGATGGCGTTGCGCAGAGAATTGAAAACGAATTTCATCTTGGAGTTCCCGATGGGAAAGCTAAGACGAGATGCGATTCGCAAACAACGGTTATCGGTGAACAGTGAACAATGCACAGTTGGTAATTCATAGGATATAATGGATGTTATGAAGGAAAAAATAGAATAGAGAAAATAACTTAATAATCAACATAACACTAAACGAAAGGAAACAAATATGGAAGCACAAATAAGCGAAGGACCGTAGAGATCAGAAGTACGAGCCCTTCATCCCTGGGGTCACGAAAACAAGGATGGCGGTTGTCCTTTGAGCAAGGGCAGCCAAAATAATGGACTATAATTATTTAAATATAAAAGGAGAGACATCATGAAAAACCCGGAAGTGTTAACCGGCGGCAGAAATGCCAAACAAGATGTCAGAAATAATAAATCAAAAAACCAATTTGTAAAAAGGAGCAATGTCATGAAGTACAATAGATTTATCAAAATCGCGGCGACAATCTTTGTTGCCCTTACCATCGTTGTCTCTGGGGCTTTTGCCCAGGGCAACGCAGTTCTTAGCGGGACAGTTGCTAATACCGGCACAATAAAAGTAAAAGCCGCTCTTAGCGGCACGGTAACAACTCTTGATGGTACGGTTGAATTTAACGGTGCCGCTCAGACTATCCCAGGTGGATATACTTTTAATAAATTAACTGGCAGTGGCACTGGTGCGAAGTCTATCGGTATCGCTGGAACAGGCGCGTCGGTTACGGTCAAAGACACCTTGACCGCCAATGGTGTTACAGTATCGGTGAGCAACTTAGACTCGTTACACCTGGGACTCGTTAGTAATCTCACACCAATCTATACCATCGGCGTGGGCAGTTTTGTTGCAACTTCCGGGACAGTGGTCTATGGTGGGGATGGTGCGCAGAATATCTACGGCACGACCTATCATAATTTATATGTGCGTGCGAAGACGTTCGTTGGGACAAAAACCGCAGGCGGCAACATCATTGTCACCGATTCGTTGACGAACCTTGCACATATAACGTTTGATTTCGGTTCAAATAGCTTCACAGGAACAAGCGCTGCAATTGTCAATACCGGAACGTTAAAATCTTCCAGTACAGTTACGGTCGATGCGACAGCAGTTATTGGCGGAACATTTGAATATGCTGCAGCCGGCGTTCAGACAGTTGCTCCAGCATCCTATACGAACTTGACGTTATCCAACACTGGTATAAAAACATTTACCAGTGGTCAAACATATTCTATTGCGGGTATCTATACTCCCGGCGTTGCTGCAAATGTTTATACGGGTAGCACGATTAATTATAACAGCGCGGTTGCCGGTCAAGCAATTGCCGATGTCGATTATGCCAATCTAACATTCTCAAATGGTACAAAAACATGGGCTTTGACTGCCACTCGTGCTATCAATGGAAATCTTACTTTGAATGCTAGCAGTGCAACAACAGTAAGTGGAGCGTTTGCTCTAAATGTTTCAGGTAACGTCTCATTGTCCAGCAATTTGACTGTCGCCAATGCAGTGGTGTTTGCGAATGCAGGCAGTACGGTAACCGGTGCATTGAACGATATCATTGGTACAGTAACGCGTACACACGTGTTTGCAGCCGCAACGCCGTATCAGTTTAACAACCAGTACACTACCGTTGCTTTGGCAGTTCCGCCAGTGGCGCAAAGTTTTTCGATGACTGTATCACCGGGTGTAAATCCCCTTGGATATACGGTAAACCATTCCGTGAATCGTAAATTCGTGCCAACATTCACGAGCCTTGGTACGGGAACAGCTGATGTACAATTAGCATACCTAACAGGTGAAATTGGTACTTTGACTGAAAGTAAATTAAAAGAATTCCATAATGGCATTTCTTCAGCAAACAAATTGGCTGGAGGTTTATATACGCGCATGCCAGTAGGTGTTACATTTGGATATGTCAAGTTGCCGGCTATAACCACAGCATTTCTTAGTAATCAAGAACTTGCATTAGATGATGAATTCAATCAATTCATGACAATAGCCAGCGCCGATTGGAACCTTGCGACTACGTGGGATGCAGGAGCTGTCCCGTCTGCAACGGATGATGCTATCATCAATACAACCGGTGTAACACTTAATGCAGCCGGTCATGTCAACAACTTAGTCATCAATGCAACAAAAGATTTGACACTAGGCACGGCGACGAGTGCTTTACAAGTTGATGGTGGTTTGACGAACAATGGCGGATTGACTCTTAGCAACGCATCAAGCACTTTGGTGGTAACCGGAACGTTTAACAACGTATTAGGTTCAACATTGACGAATGCTGGAACGATTACAGTTCAATAAACAGCATTGAGCACGAGGTAGCATCGTGAAAAATGACAGGAACATATTCAGATTGCAGTGCGAACCGAGGAGTTGTGCCTCTCATGAAGATCATCATACTCGATTGATTGAGTATGATGATCGGATGCGGCAAGAGGAGAAAAAATACTCACGGCTCTTGATGGAACTGAACAAATCCTGTTCGTTTGCTCAGTCTGGCCCGTATAAAGGCAGCGAACAAAGCGGTTTTGCAAAGCATGCTGCTGTCGACCAGACCATGGATGAAGGTCAATCATCTGAGCTGGAAGTGACAAGATTGACAGGTGATGAAATTCTTTATGGTGGTGGTCTCACGATGGAACAGGTACTTCTCAATAAAAAGAAACCGTCAGCGTTGCATGTCGATGGGCGTATAGACAGAACCGGCACGCACCATGCGATGGCGTTCCATGATAATCTATCACCGCAAGAGAGAAATGATGATCGCTCTGCAAGGATAGAAATGAATCAGGCGGCGTCTCGTGATGCACTTGAATGGAGTGGAAGAGAATCTCTTCCATGGGAATCTGTAATGGTAGAATCTGTTGGACTTGTTTTGCAGCGTTGGAGAGGAGTTTGCTCCTTCTCTTTATCCGCACTCTGCAACCGGAATAAGGATGATATTGATGTAACATATCATCTGTCTTCCGAAAAACAATGTCGGACTGCCTGCCCGAATTCGGTCAGGCGTGGAGAATGATCATGCTCAGATCATACTCAAATATATTGAAGGAATTTGATCGTAGAGAGAAGGCGAGTTTCTACTCCTTCTCGCTTTCTCTCCGGTTATTGTTGAAAAAGAAAATGGAAACGAGAAGTAAAAAAGGTACATTGGATTCGTTGGATAGTAGAATGGTATTGTAAGAGAAGAAGCCATGAAAGAATGTAACATCACATATTGGTTCACGAAACGGGATCCATCCCATCCCAGTTCCTTGGAGGAGAAAGCAATGAATATGCTCAATTCTCTGCAAGAGACGAGGATAAGCTGGTATCATGTTTGGCCGAATCGGATTGCTCGTCGGTGTTCGTTCGCTCGAATGGAATATAAAATCAAAGGTGACCCTATGGTCGCAAGATTGAAAGACATATTGCCGCTGTGCCCGACCCGTCAAAGGGTTTGGGCACGTGCATGCTTCTTGGTGTTCATCTTATTAGCGTCGCTCATAGGAAACGCAGAAGCACAAGATTTTTATAATGCTGGCACCTATAAAAATCCTGGAACATTCCGTGTGAGAGGTCAAGCCATAGGGCTGCCGGATACGGTCGGCGGCACCTTCGAATACTTTGGTGCAGATACACAACAAGTTATAGCGAAGAACTTTAATCATCTTCTTTTAACAGGAAATGGCAGCACAAAGCAGACATTAGCCAACGTGAACATTCTTAATTCTGTCGCAGTAGCAGATGGTGTAAGATTCAAAGTTGTTCCATCGACAACAATGACGTTAGAAAAAATTTCGGGACGTATTACGCAAGAAGACGGACTCATCAGCGGGCGGGTCACAAAATCTGTCGATTTCAACACTCCTTCTGATTCTTCAGATTTTGGAGGAATAGGACTTTCTGTTCGTTCCCATGGTTCAACACTCGGGACGACCGGTATTGTTCGGTTGTCAGACTCCAGTAAAACAAGTTCCACCGGAAAAAAATCTATCAAGCGATGGTATCAGATAAATCCAGCGGATACGAACGGTCTCAATGGTACGATGTACTTCCGTTATGCAAAGGATGAATTGGCGGGACAAGATTCTCTGTCACTCGATATTTGGCGTTCACCTGATGCTGGTGCCACGTGGAGACGGCAGCATACTTTACGAAATAGCGGTCACACATTAGTGAGAACCGGAAATTACCTTCAAGGTATGTGGACAGCTGCGGATGTCAATAATTTACTCGGCCGGGCGAATTATGAATTTGATCCGGATTCAATGTCGAGAGTGACGGCTAAGAATGATACGGGTAAAACACGTCAAATTCATACAGTCACGGCAAGGGTGACAGACGTTTATGGAAATCCAATTGAAAATGCAACGGTAAATTTTGTAATCGCCACCCAGCCGGTAGGAGCATCAGGAACATCGCTTATGCCGTCTGCAACTACGGACTCGCTTGGGAATGTGTCTACGCGATTAACCATAGGCAGTAAACGCGGCACCTATGTCGTTATAGCGCAAGTAGCGTCAGTGCCAACTGCAATCGATACATTTTATGTGGAAGCAAGTGGCGCAACAGTGTTATCAGTGGTAACGAACAATCAAAGTGATTCGATCAAGACCACATCGAACTTCAACGTCCTTACGCTCGATGATGGTGGATTTGCTGCACCGGGAACCAAAGTTTTCCTCAAGATTGTAGGTGCCCCGACAAATGCGGTTGGTCAGCAGGTTATAGATACGACAGTGACAACGGATGTGAATGGACAAGCGTCAACTCGAATCAGACGTGGCAGCAAAGTGGGTAACTATATAGTGCAAGTCTCTTCGACAGACGCTGACAGTACAAAATCCTTTACATTCACAGCAACTCATGGTTTTGCGGCACTAGCGTGGAAAGATACTATCATTCGACAAGATACGGTTGGCAGGATTATGCCGCAGTTTACTTATACAGTTACTGACGATGACACGAATGCTGTTTCAAACAGAACTGTGCGTTTTGCGCTGATGCGCCCGGATAGCTCAATTTCAGACTCGGCATTTGTCACGACAGATTCACTTGGACAGGCGAAGGCGCACTTTAGCTATGGTAATGTAGCAGGCACGTATATCGTGAGCGCGCGAGATATAAACTTGGCCGGCTCGGAACGCTTCTATATTTGCACAGCATTACGTGGCGTAGCAAGGATGCTTGCACAGTATTCCGGTGATGCACAAGTTGGTCAAATCGGTGATCGGCTGCAGCCGTTTGTCGTACAGGTAACTGATGCAGGTGGTAACGTAGTACCGAATACAGTGGTGAATTTTAGTATTGTTTCACGAACTGATACGCTCACAAAACTTGATTCACTCACGGCGTATTTAGACACGACAGATGCATCCGGTCGTGCTTCCACTTCTTTGGTATTAGGTGATAGAGCAGGACAATATACCGTAAGAGCTTCACTTGCCGGTGGGAAGGATACAGTTTTTGTTGCTTATGCGATCTTGCTTCTTGCAGATGTGAACCATGATAATTATCGAAATATTGGAGATCTCACAGCTATCATCGATCATGTGTTAGGTCGAAAGCTTTTGACAGGATTCGATTTTATCAAAGCCGACATGTATCCCCGACGCTCAGATGGAACGACGGGTGACGGCATTGTCGATATCAGAGATGTTCAAGTATGTCTCGACAGCCTGCTTAAAGCAGGATGGGATCCGACTCGTAATTGGTTGACTACGCCCCCGTCTCCGTTGTTTAAAGCAGGAGGTGCAGCATCGCTGGCTGGTGTTACGAATACAACGATTCCGATGTCTACGACCGATTCATGCTATATCCAAATGACATACATTGGCTCTCGTTTCTGGCTGAAGAATGCAGATGAGATAAAGGGAATGCAAGTATTACTCTATGTAAAGAATCCTGTCGCCATTGATACAACCGACATCATATTCCCTCGTGCGAAGATGATGACAACGGCTGTAAAAAGTGTCGGAAAAGAAGTGAGTATCATTCTCTGGAACTCTACGAATACTCCGATTGAACCCGGTGATTCGACAATCTTCCGTCTGCCTGTTCAATTGACCGAGGCTAATATTGATTCGATAAAAGTGGTGGTCAGTACCGGTGTAGGCAACAACGTGTCAATGATTCGATCGAAACAAACTGATATACGAAATACGATTCCTCGCGATTGGGTGTTGTACCAGAACTATCCCAATCCGTTCAATCCTTCCACGACAATTGAATTTGACGTGCCGGAAACAGCGGGTAAGATTCCGCGTGTTGCTGTTCAGATATTCAATATCCTTGGCCAAAAGGTGACGACTCTTGAACGTGGTATTTACGATGCCGGTCGGTACTCCGTACGATGGGACGGTATGAATGAAAACGGTGCTCGAGTTGCAAGCGGTGTATACTTCTACAGGTTGCTTGCCGGAGATTACACAAGCACGAAGAAAATGGTTCTGATGAAGTAATCTCGATTCGCATTGAATCGGGATCTGAGATATAACAGAATAGCCCCGAAATGTTTATAAAAGACATTTCGGGATTCAGGTCAGAGGTGACCTGAATATGAGGTCTGAAACATTCGGTCAAGTAAAGGAGTACCACATGAGAACAAAACTCATCTGTCTTGTTGTCCTCGCATCGTTGGCAGGACTTCTTCTGTCTTGCGGCACGACAAGCCAGTTCACTCCGGGAAAAGGAAATAAATATCAGTATACCTACAAATTGATGTATCCTGTAGAGAATTCTAATCTTCTTTTTCATGACGACAGCATCATTATACAGTTTAAGTTTGACGAAGCGGCAATCCGATTCCAATTACAAAATATTTCAAATTCGTATCTCGCAATTGACTGGAACAAGACTTCGATGAATATCCAGGGCAGGTACTTTCCTATACGCCATGTCAGTAATCTCTATTACGATTCTTCAAGCAGTACCTCCATTTTATTGCCGCCTCTGGGCTATCTCCGCGATATCGTAATTCCACGTGATAATATCTATAACGATGGAGATCGATGGATAGAAGTGGATTTATTTCCGACGATTGACCGTAAGTCCATGAAACTGCAGGAATCGATTAAGAAAAGCGCGGGGAGACGGATCGGTCTCTTGTTGCCGATGATGTTTGGATCGACAGAATATAATTACGAGTTCGATTTTCAGGTGGATTCTGTAAAACGAATTCCCTGGAAAAATTATGAACCGTTTCAGCGTATTCCGGAACCACCGAGTTCTAAACATCAAGTATCAGGATCGGACAATGTGACAACAGCTATCATCGCAGTTGGTATTCTGGGATTTTCTGCATATGTTTTATCAGTGAAAAAGAGTCCACCAAGTGAATAAGCGGAGTACATGATGAAGGCTATTGGGAGATTTGCAGTACGGGCAGCGGTACTCTCGTTGATATTGTCTGGATGTTATCTTACGCGAGAACCTGTGCGATATCGGGATGAATATTTTCAACCGGTCACGGTCCTACCGCAGCGGAACCATTCAACGCTCTCATCTACCGATGTAGATCGATTGAAAAATCAAATCGAATCGACATCGAAAACAGTGATCATTCTTCAAGATTCTCTTGCATCGCTCCAACAATATTCGGGATCGTTGCTTATTTCAACACGTGCACTTGTCGATAAAGTGAGTGAACTTGAGACGAAAGAATTCTTAACAACGGCAAAGCAGAAAGTTGTCGAGCAAAGTGTTATGGATCTTCGAGTTGAGAACAAGCAGCTTTCTCAACAACTGGCAGAGTTATGTACACGTCTCCTTGCCGAAAATGTAAATCCAGAATCATCAGTCTTCTCGCCTGTACGTATGGTTTCCTCTCTTCGAGATGAATATGCAGAAGGATTATCACTCTTCCACCAACGGCAATATGAAGATGCAATCACGATATTCAGCGGCTTGAAAGACAAGGGGATTGAGGAAGACCTTGTTGATCATTGTGAATATTGGGTCGGCGAATGCAGGTATGCAAAACATGAATATCGTGAAGCAATAAGCGCGTTTCAGAAAGTGCTCGCTTTCGAAACCTCAAATAAAAAAATAGACGCTTATCTTATGATGGGGCAATCGTACGAACAGATCGGCGATCTTGTGAAAGCCCGCTGGGCGTATGAAGAACTGAACACACATTATCCGAACAATGACCATGCCCGCGTTGTCAGGTCTCGATTGAATGCATTAAAGCAGGATCTTCCAGCACCGAAAAATATCAAGCATAAAAAAACAACCGCATAATATTCGATTCCAAATATACGAAGGCTGGGGAAGGAAAAGGATGTCTTCACCAGCCTTTGTCTTTGCATTTCTTCTCTCTTCTTTCTACTTTCAAACAGCAAGTTGAACCTTAACGGAAAGCCGGCACTCAATGATTATTCAATTCCTCGGAGCAATTCGGGCTGTCACTGGCTCCATGCATCTCATTTCTGTGAATGGAACAAGAATATTGCTCGACTGCGGCATGTTTCAGGGGAAACGGTCGGAAGCATATGAACGCAATCGAAATTTCCCATTCAATGCTGCCGATATTGATGCGGTTATGCTTTCGCATGCGCATATTGATCATGCTGGGAATCTTCCCAATCTGGTAAAGAATGGATTCCGCGGCCCTATTTATGCCACCGGAGCAACACGCGATCTATGTAATATTATGTTGTACGACAGCGCGTACATTCAAGAACGTGATATCGAGTTTGTCAATAAGAGACATCAGAAAAAACATGAACCGCTTGTTCAGCCGCTGCATAGTATTATGGATGTCACGACTGCGATGGCGCAGTTCATCAGCATCAATTACGAACAACCGATACAGATAGCCAAAGGTGTGAGGGCAACATATCTCGATGCCGGACACATTCTTGGTTCTGCAGTAACGGTGCTTGAAGTGGAAGAGAACGGCATACGGAAAAAGATTGGCTTCACTGGCGATTTGGGAAGAAAGAATGCACCCATCATTAAAGATCCACAACCAATTGGCAGCGTCGATGTGCTGATTTCCGAAAGTACATACGGGGGAAAACTGCATGATCCGATAGTCGGAATGAAGGATTCACTCTGTCAAGTTATTAAAAAAACATCTGACCGTGGCGGTAAGGTGATCATACCTTCGTTCAGTGTCGGCAGAACTCAGGAGATTGTCTATCTTTTGTCTGAACTTTTTGATGAGGGCAGATTGCCGGTTATTCCGATCTACGTTGATAGTCCGCTCGCAGTGAATGCAAGCGACATCTTTCGGCTGCACACCGAGTGCTTCGATGAGGAGATGCTTACTCACTTGCATGCGAACGAAGATCCGTTCGGCTTCAACCGGCTTATATACGTACGGTCGGTAGATGAATCGAAGAAATTGAATTCACTGCAATCGTCATGTGTGATTATTTCGGCATCCGGAATGTGCGAAGGTGGAAGAATTGTCCATCATCTTGCCAATAACATAGCGAATCCAAAGAATACGATCCTTATCGTTGGGTATATGGCAGAACATACGCTCGGACGACGGATAGTAGAAAAACAACCGGAAATAAGTATCTTTGGTGAAGTGCATAAGTTGAATGCAGAAGTGGTAGTACTCAACTCGTTCTCGGCGCACGCGGATCAAGATGAGCTGGTGGAATACGTCCAAGCTGCGGATCAAAAACAGCTGAAGAAAATATTCCTCGTACATGGTGAAATTACTCAAATAGAAAAATTATCTTCTAAATTGAAAGAAGTTGGCGTGAAGAAGGATATCTACATTCCGGTAACAGGAGAAAAAGCCGAGGTGTGAGCGTGAAAGTGTTTTTAGACAACGCCAGTGATTCGACGCTGTGGCTTTTTTGTATTACGATACCAATAAAGCTTTTGCATAATCCTCTCTACGGTTCGCACGCCGGCTCGGTTTCAGTGGCACCACGCTCCTGCAGGGGATTCCATCAAATGTCTCGTGAACAACTATGGATCTGACGAGTGGTGTCTGCGGTTAAAAATTCACAAACACTCCTTTGTTTATTTTTCATTGGATACGAATGGTTGTTTTTCTGTACGACGATGAATGCTCAGGAGATTATTCATCCTTCTCCTTTGCCATTTGTGGACAGTCTTCAACTATCATCGCTCAGTTTTACTCGTGTGTTGAACACCTATATGTGGATCGGAGATTTCCAAAAAGAAATGTACAGCCAGATTTGGAATGCTGAAGTTCACCAACACGTTCAATCTCGTCTTGTTAAGTCTGACCAAAATGCAATTCAGGACGAGTATCAAGGGTTCATTTCTTTAAATGCTCGGCTTTCGGAAGAGTGGAGTCTTCAACTGAAAAATGTATCCAATGTTCTTGCGGACAATCGTGTTATTGATCTCGGTCGGATGGCACAACATCAAGTACTTGCCGGTTTCGACTACCTTCCCACAAAAAGTATGAGAGGCGAAGTATTAGGAGGATATGAGTTGAATTCTCAGGAGGATGAAGGTGATCAGGGGTTTGCCTATGCGCTGGGTTTCGATGCGCACCGAGTAAAGCTCGACGAGTTTGATGCTTCACTTCAATCGTCATGGAATCAGTCTTTTCTTGGCCGTCGCAATCCCCGAACAGGAGATGCCAAGCTCGTTCTCTTGCGCGACTTTGGTGGTGGTGTTAGCGATTCGCTTGCAATAAATTATAGCACGCAAAGAAGTGAGTATTATACGGGACTTTCTTCCTCTTATCAGAATTCATTAGGTGTTCAACATAATATATTTCGTCGTGATGCAAATGTGTTTGATATTATGGACCAAATAAAGTATAGCCTAGATCGGAACTTCTCCCTGAATACGTCAATCGGACTATCGAACAGAATCATTGATCGAGGCTATAGATTCAAGGATGATCTGAATCCTGCATCGCTGACTGATTCGCGTATCCAAGAGATGGAATTCTTCGGTACGGTTTCTCTGTTCTGGTCACCGATAGATTGGCTTGATGCGGATATCAAACTTTTATATACTGAAAGAGACGAGCGATATTCAGTGCCAGATGCTCCAGTACCCAACATTGATCAGCTACGCGCTCAAGCGAATAAATTAGAGAATACAGCGCAGCGCACGATGCTTACGACGTCACTCAACGTCAACGTAACCCAGAATGACAATATCCGCTTAGTGTCGTCGGCCAGTATTCTTCGATATGATACTCCGGATCCTTCGAACACTGATGATCGAGACGAATTGCTTATAACATCCGGCTTAGATATCCTCCATCGTTTCTCATCCCACTTGCTGTTGACACTGACAACAGATCTCACACTTTTCCATTTGGTATATCTCCGTCAGGAAGAGAGTGCCAACAACAATTGGAACCGTGTCATCCGATTATCACCGAGTGTAGAATATGTGCCTTCTTCATGGTTCCGAACAGTTGCGCGAGCCGAGGTGCTGGCAAACTACACAATAAGCGACTATGAACTACAAAGTGCATCGATACGAAGCTTCTCGTACAGGCAGGCAATGTGGTCGGATTCTACTGTTCTGCGACTGAGCGAAAGAATCGAGTGTAACTTTTCGGGAAGCTTGCGTATCTTTGAACGAGGAACACTCTTATGGAGTGAGTTTAAGGAAAAGCCGGAAGATTATTTTATTGAAAAAACTTTATGGCCGGAATTTATTTGGTCATCTGAAATGGGATTGAAAGTGGGATTTGGATTTCGATACTTTGGTCAAGATCATTACACGTATCAAAATAATCAGCGAATCTTTACTCAAGGAATTGAAGCCTCGGGACCCACTGTTTTCATTGAGTGGCTGGGATCGAGTACAGAGAAAATTACTTTGAGTGGATGGAGAGAAGAACAAAAAAATAATGGTACGACGAATGCAACGATTTCAAATCTTTCTATACAAGTAGGGTTCATGCTGTAGTTGAGAAGATAAAATGAAATTATATACGAAACCAAAGAAAAGAAAAATATATCGCAAGACTGTTTTCGAAATGGTCTGTCAGAGCAATCCAAAAGAAATTGGATGTATTGAAACATTTTTACAACAGATCAATAAAAAACTCAATTTGGACGACGGTACGATGTACCGTTTGTTGGTATCCTGTACCGAAGCAGTGAATAATGCAATGATCCATGGGAATAAATCCGATCCCAACAAAAGTGTTACTATCCGATGCATTGTAGAAAAGCAATCTCTCACTATCCGCGTGAAAGATGAAGGCAAAGGGTTTGATCCAAAAGGTTTGAAAGATCCTCGTGAGGAGAAGAATTTGCTAAAAGAGAACGGGCGTGGTGTATTCTTAATGCGTTCATTGATGGATTCGATTACCGTTAAACAGCTTAAGTTTGGGTCGGTCGTAGAAATGAAGGTAAAGCTCCACAAACAGCATTGAGATTAATAAGGGTATGTTGGAAAAGAAAAACCCGTCTCGATGCTGGAGACGGGTTTTTTTGCTATTAAGGATAAATAAAACTTAGAAACTATAACCGAAATTAACACTAATAATGTTGGCTTTGCTGCTATAAGTTCCAGGAACTGTCGGCGTAGTGCCATCTCCGCCATGGAAATTTGCCGGAGCAGTCTTATCGGCAAATAAGACAAGCATGTACGCCGCATCGACATACAATTTATCGGTAATTTTATAGCTTGCGCCGACCGTAAGATCAGTTCGATCCGCATCGGGAAGCATAGGCTCTGTGACACTCGCAGGCTGCGGTGTCAAATCTTCGATTGCTCCTGCGCGGATAGTCCAACTGCCATTCAATGTATATTCTGCGCCTATACGAAGAATAGGTTCATCGGACCAATTTTTTGCAAAGGTTCCTGTACCGTTGGGGGGGGGTAGATTGAGTTGAAGATTATCATATGAAGACCATTGGACATACTGGAAATTGCCTTCGATTCTTAAGTCCGGTGAGAGCATATATGCTACGCCAAAATATAAATTCCCTGGCATGGGAAGAGTTGCTGATCCGGTTCCATTGGGAAAACCCGCCGCTAGTGCATTCATATTCGTGAAGGTTGCATTTCCCGAGAAATCAATTTTAGTTGTAATTCTATATGACAATCCGAATGATAACTTATCCATCGGTTTGTATAGTACACCTAAATCTGCATTAAATCCGTTTCCAGTGCCTTTTAATTCCATTTTTCCATTAAGACCATTGAGCACCTGAAAATATTGGACCGGACCAATCAGGCCCAAAGGAATGGATCTTGTCAGATCAACGGTCGCATACACATAACTTATTCCCAAGCCGACCGAAAGATCGTCATTAATTTTATATGCAATTGTTGGATTGAAATAATACGTCGCTACGCTTGCATTAACGGATAGAAAACTCCCGAGATAATTTCCGGCAAAAGCGGAAGCAGCTAATGATTGTCCCCATAAATTCGGCCATTGTGTTCCCAATCCAAATGGATTATAAATTCCGAGTCCCACAACTATCTGGTCATTAATCTGGTAAGATCCATAAATATTAAAAGGGGTAAAGACTTGAGAATTAGTAGATATGGACCCGGATTGCATATATGATCCTGATGCAGGTGAGTAAGTGGTCGATGGCATGATAAAATTAATACCGCCGAGAACATTCATACCGCTTTGAAATGCTAATCCTGCCGGATTGAAATAAATTGCAGAAGGATCGGAAGCTGTTGCAGCGAAAGCTCCGCCCATGCCAACTGCGCGTGCTCCTTGCTCGTTAAGCTGGTATCCTCCGGCGAACATAATACCGACAACCAACACAGAAAGGACAATAGTCCCCAATAGATATCGAGAATAAAGTCTCAAAGCGACCTCCTCAAGTGATGTGAATAATTTGTGGTTTGATGTAAAATTAGGTAAAACTGTTTATAATGTCTTAGAACGAAAGCAGTATAATAAATGAATTTATAAGAAGCAATCTTCAGAAGAAAAATATTACTCTATCAGGTTTTTGGCTCAGATTAAAAATGGTAGGAATAGTACATAAAGAAGGATATTGAAATATTCCCAAAGTTCTTAGCGGGATTGAGGTAAATGTCCTAGAGCGAAAGGAATTAAACCATGACTTTATTTATATTCGTTTTAACATCTTCGGCTGACTTATTGAGAGCTGCCTGTTCGTCGGGAGTAAGCTTGATTTGGATAATTTGCTCCATTCCTTTTCTACCGAGCTTAATAGGTACACCGAGAACAGTATCATGTATACCATATTCGCCCTGGAGAAATACGGCGCAAGGAAGAATGCGTTTCTTATCCTTGACAATTGCTTCGACCATTTGAACGGCTGAAGCGGAGGGGGCATAATAGGCACTGCCAGTTTTTAGGAGATTCACAATCTCTATACCGCCATCGCGCGTATGTTGAACCAATCGCTCAATAGTTTCTTTATCCATCAATTCAGGAAGAGGAATTCCAGAAACTGAAGAATAACGAGGCAAGAGCACCATGGAATCCCCATGACTGCCAAGAACAAATGTACTAATGTCTTCAACGGAGACATTGAGTTCCATGGAAATAAACTTACGAAAGCGAGATGAATCCAGAATACCCGCCATGCCTATCACTCTGTTCCGTTCGAAACCGCTTGTCTTAAGCGCAACATATGTCATAACGTCAAGTGGATTTGAGACTACAATAATGATTGCGTTGGGAGAAGCTTTCACTGCTTGTTCTGTGCAAGATTTAATAATTTGAGCATTTGTTGTTTGCAGATCATCACGGCTCATTCCTGGTTTTCGTGCAATCCCAGCCGTAATAAAAATAATATCAGAATTCTCGGTTGGCTCGTAGGAGTTGGTTCCTATGACTTTTGTATCAGAACCTTGGATAGGAGCGGAGGCGCTCATATCCAAACCTTTGCCTTGCGGCATACCTTCGATCACATCAACAAGGACAACTTCATTGGCGAGTTCCTGGTCGACAATGCGTTCAGCTATTGTTGATCCAACATTACCCGCGCCAATAACGGTAATTTTCATAAAAACCTCCGATGTTGAATAAATATACTAACGGCTGGTACAACTATGATTTCATAGAGAGAATTTCCCGCCGCTTTGTGGAGATAAAAACAAAGATTTTAACTGAAAAAAAAGCCTCCAGTAGGAGGCTTCTTCAAAAAATCATGTATTCTGCGTTATGCAGGTTGCACGATGCTTATACGCTGTTTTGTTTTACCGAAGCGCTCGAATTTTACAACACCGGTAGCAAGCGCAAAAAGCGTGTCATCGCTGCCAATACCAACATTGATACCGGGATGAAATTTTGTTCCTCGCTGACGTACAAGAATATTTCCTGCGAGTACGAGTTGACCACCGAAGCGTTTCACTCCGAGGCGCTGAGCATTACTATCGCGGCCGTTCCTAGAACTTCCACCGCCTTTTTTATGAGCCATACAACCTCTCCTGTTTAAGCAAGATTTGTTATTTCAATTTCCGTATACTGCTGGCGATGCCCATTACGAACTCTATAGCCTTTTCGTTTTTTCTTCTTGAGTACGATCACCGTCTCATCTTTGACATGGCGCACCACTTTTGCCTCGACAAAGGCTCCTTCAATGTATGGACTGCCTACACTGGCTTTCTTTTCATCGCCAGTCAAGAGGACTTTATCAAACTTTATTGTTGAACCGACTTCCGATGATATTTTCGGTACAAATACTTTATCTGAAGGGGAGACCTTCACTTGTGTTCCGGCAATTTCTACGACTGCGTACATTGGTTTCCTCAATGACTAAGACCAGTTATAAACTAACATTTTAAAATACGGAAAAAATGTTAGAGAGTCAACGAGTTTTCCGGCAAAAAAACGAATATTCATTAAAGATCTCAGTGAGAGAGGTCGGAAATATGAAAGCCGCAGCGGTTTTTCCGGTTCTCACGAATTCATTCAATCATTGTCTGATGTCAACTTTGTTTCAAGAACCTGTCGTACCTGATCTAAAGGCATGTCCTTTTCTGTCCAGAGTTGAAATGCCGCTGCCCCTTGATGAATAAACATCCCCAAACCGTCAATTGTTTTTGCTCCAGCAGCGTGTGCGTCGCTTTGCAGGCGGGTAGTTAATGGACGATAAATAAGGTCGAAGACAATATGCTTATTTGATAACCAGTGTCGAGTTGGAAGTGGAGAATCAAGGACATGAGGGAACATTCCAACCGTGGTTGCATTAACGATGAGTGTGGAGTTCTTGATTGCAGTTTCAAGCGCCGCGTCAGTACAATGGATAACATTGAATTGGACATTGCTGCTGCCAAGGCTTTTAATAATCGCATGAGCTTGTTCGGGAAATAGAACTGAGAACGTAATCGCCTTAGGTTTGATAGTATGAATAAGTACGTACGCCACTGAACGGGCCGCACCGCCAGAACCCATAATGGTACACATTGTACCTTCGATTTTTTCTCGTTCGAGGCGAAGCGATCTTTCAACACCGATAACGTCTGTGTTATATCCAATTAATTTATTATTTTGATTCACGACAGTGTTCACAGCGCCGACTGCATGTGCTTCTGGGACGACTTCATCTATGAGAGGGATGATTGCTTCTTTATGTGGAACGGTCACGTTGAACCCGCCCCATTTCTGTTCTCTGAAGCGTTCAACGGCTTGTTTCAAAGAAGCCGGTTCGATATCAAGTGCTTCGTACTGGCAATCCAAACGGAGCAGCTCGAATGCTGTATTGTGCATCAAAGGTGAAAGAGAATGACCGATGGGATGGCCAATAACTGCATAGTGCTTCATTGTTGTATGTCCTCAGTGGATCGAAATACAAAAACCATAGAAATCAGCTGAGACGTGGAAAGAATGTTACTATTTCCCAAAGAGGTGTGCAAACAGCCGATCAGTGGTGAGATTCGGGAATAATTGCTCAAATTCTTTTTTCAACTCTGGAACCAGATTGAAAGCAATAAAAAACTCGTTTGATGCCTCTTCCTTTAAATTCATCGATATCAATACTTTTCCGCGGCTAAAATATGCTGGTGCAAATTTCGGATCAAGTTTCGTGCATTCTCCTAGAACTGTTAATGCCTCGGAATACATTCCTTTCTCACCTAAAGTATCGCCGAGGTCGAACCAAATCTCGGAGTCCTTCGGATCCAAAGTGATAACTTTCCGGTAACACTCGATACATTCGTCGATTCTTCCAAGATTGTAAAGAGCATCTCCGCAGGCGTACCAATATTCGGAGTACTCTGGATGAATATCCAGAGCTTTCTTGTATGCAGTATATGCTTGCTCAGTGTGGCCCATTGCATCATGACAGCATCCAATACCGAAAAAGGATTCATGATGTTGACTGTCAATCTCGATAGCAGATGAATAACAGGAAAGTGCCTCGTGGAAATCATTCAGTTCTTCGTAGGCATTTCCGAGATTATGCAGGGCTGCGACATCTTTTAATTCATAGGTCAATGTTGTTTTAAAGCAGCGAATTGCATCCTGGAGCCGCCCCAGATTTGCATATGCATTGCCCATGTTGAACCAAGCTGCCGAGAAGTCTTCCTTGATTGCAAGAGAATACTCATAGCTCTCGATAGCTTTCGTAAATTGCCCGACTCTGTTATGTACGATGCCTTTGTTATACCAGGCATTATAATTAAATGGGTCGCGGTTGAGGTGTTCATCATAGCAACGTATGGACTCAGCAGGTTTATCAAGGTAATCGTAACAATAACCGAGTTCGTACCAAGCATCGATATGTTCCGGGTCAATCTGAAGAACGTGATGGAATATAGATTCAGCCTCCACAAAACGCTCAAGTTTTTCAAGTGTTATACCTTTGTGTAACAAGGCGTCTTCGTGGGATGAATCGAGTTCGAGAGCTTTATCGAATGATGCCATCGATTCTGTAATTCGATTCAGATTGTCCAGTGTGATACCTCTATTGATGTACGCCTCGGGATCCGTAGGGTTCAGACCCAAAGCCTTATCGAAACAATCAAGTGCTTCGTTATACCGAAAGAGGTTGTTGAGAATCATTCCCTTCCGTTGCCATGCCTCTGCATTGAACGGTTCAAAGGAGAGAAGTCGATCAGCATATGTCAATGCCTCTTCAAACTTCTCATGCTCAAAATAGAATTGGATGATTTCTTCCAACGCCTCCGGATTATTGATGTCTTTAGCGCCATTTCGCAATGACTCGCGGAATCGTCGTACATCATCCTCCGAGCGCTTATTCGGCTTCGGACCAATATTGTCATCATTATTACGATCAAAGTCTGGCACTGCTTACTCCACCGTTACTACATCCTCTTTCAATAAAAGAAATAAACGAGTGTAAGTCAAGGAATGCAAAAAGCTCTTTTATTCGATATTTCTATTTGATTTTAGCGGTGAGTTGGAGTATATTTACTTCTTGCTGGAACTGAATGATTGCTGAAAATCTCAAAAATCTGCGAAAACGCATCGAACAAACCTGTCAAAAGTGTGGGCGTCGATCAGAGGATGTCCAGCTTGTCGCAGTATCTAAGACATTTCCGGTAGAAGCTATTCAGGAAGCCGTTGATGCCGGTCACATAGATTTCGGCGAGAATTACGTACAGGAATTGCAGGAAAAACGTCAGGTGTTGGCAAAGCATCCGCTTCACTGGCATTTCATCGGTCATCTGCAATCAAACAAGGCCAAATACATTGCCGAGTATATACATCTCATTCACTCGGTTGATGACATAAGTCTCGGCAAGGAAATCAGTAAGAGAGCTGAACGGTTCGAACTGGTTCAGGATGTATTGGTGGAAGTCCACACAACAGACGAAGCGACAAAATATGGTGTTCCGCCAAATAAAACAATCGCATTGCTCAAGGAATTGTCGCAGCTTCAATATCTTCGGGTTTGCGGATTGATGACGATGGGACCTTTTTCGGATGACCCGAGTGATTCTCGGCAATCCTTTCGCCAATTGGTGGAGTTGAAAAGAGAGATTGTATCTGAGGGAGTTGAGAATGTCCACATGCAGCACTTATCGATGGGTATGACGCACGACTTTGAAGTTGCCATAGAAGAAGGTTCCACAATTGTCCGGATAGGAACGGCGATATTTGGAAGACGTGTAAAGAACGTGAATTGAAAGGGACGATCATGAAAGTTACACCGTTGGAAATCAAACGTCAAGAATTCAAGAAAACAATGAGGGGGTATGATACTATCGAGGTAGAGACGTTCTTAGAAATGGTGTCCAATGAGCTGGAGGATCTCATTCACGAAAACAGAGAGCAGAAGGACAAAATCATTGAGTTGGAAACACAGCTTTCCGACTATAAGAACATTGAGCGATCACTTCAGCAGACATTTATGCAGGCACAGGAAACGAGTGGTAAATCCATCGAGAACTCAAAACGTGAAGCTGAAATCATAGTGAAAGAAGCAGAAGTCAAAGCGTCGCAAATTGTGGAGAAAGCTCGTCTCGATTTTGCCCATGTGAAGGAAGAAATCGCGCAGCTCAAAGCGAGAAAGGAAAGCGTTCTGAGTAAATTGAAAGTGCTGCTTTCGTCCGAATTAAATTTGATACGCGCTCTTGATATCGATGAAGATGGAAATAAAAAGGATCCATCCAAAGGAACAGGGAAGGAACATTTGGAAATAGATGAAATTCTAAAAAGACTATAGCGGTCAATTCTCTGCAAAGTAATGGTGTAAATCCGGTTGGAAACTGAATCCTCTTCCTGAACACACGAAAATACCATGACTGAATTACAACAAAAGATTGACGAAGCAATAAAGTTTATTCAAACCAAGACAAATATGAAGCCCGGGATCGGGATTATCCTTGGTACGGGTCTTGGCGGATTGGTGAAAGAGATCAAGAAGGAAATCGTGATCGATTACGGGAAAATTCCGTATTTTCCTGTTTCAACGGTTGAATCACACCATGGTAAATTGATTTTTGGAATGCTCTCCGGTAAGAAAATCGTAGCGATGCAGGGACGCTTCCATATGTACGAGGGATATAATCTGAAGCAAGTCACATTTCCTGTGCGGGTCATGAAGTTTCTCGGTGTGGAAAGCCTTCTCATATCGAATGCTGCCGGCGCATTAAATCCGCTTTTTCAAAAGGGTGATGTGATGATTATGAGTGATCACATCAATTTGCTGGGTGACAATCCGCTGATCGGCCCGAATGATGATGAGCTTGGCCCGCGTTTTCCGGATATGTCGGAAGCATACAGTAAAGAACTTATTGCCCTTGCTGAGCAAGCTGCTCTTGATTTGAAGATTCGAGTACAAAAGGGTGTGTACGTAGCAATGCCAGGACCGAATCTAGAAACGAGGGCTGAGTACCGTTTTCTCCGGACAATCGGAGCGGATGCAGTCGGTATGTCCACGGTGCCGGAAGATATAGTAGCAGTGCATATGGGAATGAAGGTTCTAGGCTTTTCCATTCTCACTGATGAGTGCTTTCCAGATGCATTGAAGCCGGCGCTCTTGGAAGAGATTCTTAAAGTTGCTATAAAAGCTGAACCAAAAATGACAGCGATTATGAAAGAAGTTGTGAAGAGAATGAAGAATTGATTCGGGATTTGAGATTGGGGATTGGAGAAAAAGGTACCTTCTAGAGTCTCTCATCCGAAATCTCAAATCACCAAATCACCCAATCGCATATTCACTCATTCGCAAATAAAAAGATGTATAAACAATTAACCGACAAACTCAATTATCACGAACTTGAATCTGAAATCCTGAAGTCCTGGGAAGCGAACGATATTTTCAAGAAGAGTATATCGACACGCGAAGGAAAGCCGGAATTTACTTTTTATGAAGGTCCGCCGACGGCAAACGGCCGCCCCGGCATCCACCACGTCATGTCGCGAACATTGAAGGATATCATCTGCCGATACAAGACGATGCAGGGTTTTCAGGTGCAGCGCAAGGCCGGATGGGACACGCACGGTTTGCCCGTAGAGATTGAAGTCGAGAAATCGCTTGGCTTCAAATATAAAGACGACATCGTTGCGTACGGAGTAGCGAAATTCAACGAAGAGTGTAAGAAGTCGGTTTGGAAGTACAAGGTTGAATGGGAAGAATTGACTCGTATGATGGGCTATTGGGTTGATCTCCAGCATCCGTATGTTACTTTCGACAATAACTATATCGAGTCCATTTGGTGGGCGTTGAAGCAGTACTTTGACAGGGGACTCATATACAAGGGATACAAGATTCAACCATACTGCCCGCGGTGTGAAACACCATTGTCATCACATGAGGTTTCGCTTGGTTATAAAGACGTTAAAGATCCATCGATCTATATCAAATTGAAAGTTAAAGGTGAAGAGAATACATACTTCCTTGTTTGGACGACGACACCATGGACATTAATTTCAAATGTTGCCATAGCTGTTCATCCGGATGTCGACTATGTGAAGGTGGAACACAAGGGTGAAAAGTACATTCTTGCAAAAGCGCGTCTTTCCGTATTGGGTGATGAGTATGTGGTCTTAGAAGAGTTCAAAGGAACTGCACTTGCCGGCAAAGAATACGAACGGATGTTTTTGTACCATCCGGTAAAAGAAAAAGGATGGTATGTTGTCCTTGCTGAGTTTGTCACCACCGAAGATGGCTCAGGTATTGTCCATATGGCTCCAGCGTATGGCGAAGACGATTATCAGGTCGGACGTAAGTATGGGTTACCTACAATTCATCCTGTGAACAAATCGGGAGCATTCAATTCTGAAGTAACGGATTTTGCCGGAATGTTTGTGAAAGATGCCGATCCTGAAATTATTCAGAACCTTCGCCGTCGCAACATCCTTTATAAGAAAGAGCAGCACCTCCATAGTTATCCGCATTGCTGGCGATGTTCATCACCGCTGTTGTACTATGCGCGTGAGTCGTGGTACATCCGTACAACAGAGTACGCCAAACGGATGATCGAGCTGAATAAACAGATCAACTGGATTCCGCCGGAAGTTGGCGCCGGTCGTTTCGGCAATTGGCTTGAAGAAAATAAAGATTGGGCGATTTCGAGAGACCGTTTCTGGGGAACACCGCTGCCTATTTGGCTGTGCGAGAAGTGTGGCAAACAAAAATGTGTCGGCAGTGTTGAGGAATTCCGGAAAGGCAAGAATGTGCCGGAACCGCTCGATCTTCATAAACCGTATGTCGATGGTGTCACATTTCCATGCGATTGCGGCGGCACCATGAACCGTACACCCGAACTTATCGATGTCTGGTTCGATTCCGGTTCGATGCCGTTTGCACAATGGCATTATCCGTTTGAGAACAAAGAAATTTTCAAGAAGGCATATCCCGCCGACTTTATTTCCGAAGGGATTGACCAAACACGCGGTTGGTTTTATACATTGCATTCCATCGGAACGTTTTTATTCGATAAGCCGGCATACAAAAACGTGCTTGTCAATGAACTTATTCTCGATAAGACCGGTCAGAAAATGTCGAAGTCTAAAGGGAATACGATTGGCCCGTTTGCACTGATGAAGAAGTACGGCGCCGATACCGTGCGTTGGTATTTAATTTCGCAGAGTCCGGTGTGGAGGACGACATTATTTGATGAAGAAGGCATCGGTGAAGTGCAGCGAAAATTCTTCAGTACACTGACGAACACCTATTCCTTCTTCGCTCTCTACGCCAACATAGACAAATATGATAATACGGAACCCAAAATTTCGATTAGTGAACGACAAGAAATCGATCAATGGATTTTATCGGAATTGAATACGTTGGTAAAAACGTACCTCCAGTCGCTCGATGGATATGACGTGACGCGTGCTGCACGCGCAGTGAGCGACTTCACGATCGACCAACTTTCTAATTGGTACGTCCGCCGTAATCGCCGTCGTTTTTGGAAGAGCGAGAACGGAAAAGATAAGACCGCGGCGTACCAAACGCTTCATGAATGTTTATTGACGATCAGCAAGCTTATTGCCCCCTTCGCGCCGTTCCTGGCTGATGAGATGTATCGAAACCTCATGGCGGGGACCAAATCGATGTTGGAGTCTGTTCATTTGGAAGAAATGCCAAAGGCAGATGCAAGCCTCATGGTTCCGGAGCTTGAGCATCGGATGGAGTATGCGATTAAAATCGTCGGATTGGTGCGTGCAATGCGGATGAAATCAAATTTGAAGGTGCGCCAACCGTTGCAGAAGATTATCTTACCGGTCAAATCTGAAGCAGACCGGCAAGAAATTGAACAGATGGAAGATGTCATTCTTGAAGAGATCAACGTCAAACAAATCGAATACATTGCAGATGAGTCCGCACTCATCAAGAAAAAATCTAAACCGAATTTTAAGACCTTGGGACCAAAGTTTGGCAAATCGGTTCAACCGATTGCAGCGCGACTCCGTGATTTGACATCCGAAGAAATGAGCAAGTTGCTATCGCAAGGTACGTTGATGTTGAACGTCAGCGGAATGGAATACACCATCGATACATCCGATGTGGAGATTCTGCACGAAGACATTCAAGGTTGGATGGTAGAAACGGACGGACAGATCACCGTCGCGCTCGATACGGCTCTCACGGATGAACTCATCGATGAAGGGCTTGCACGCGAGTTTGTGAATCGTGTACAAAACTTGAGGAAAGATTCAGGCTTTGAAGTGACCGACAGGATCCGAATTGTACACGCTTCGTCGGAACGATTGGCAAAAGCGTTAGGGCGAATGGTTCAGTATGTCCAGCAAGAGACGTTAGCAGTCGAGTTAAAACCTATATCGAATGCAGATGCTTTGAAGCAAGGCGCAAAAAACGAAGATATCAACGGTGAACCGAGCGCAATTGCAGTTGAGAAAAATTAGTATATATTGATGCACTTATAATCGTAGGAGAGTTATGGCGAAGAAGAAAGTTGTAAAGAAGTCCCCAGCAAAAAAGACAACCAAGCGTTCGACATTGAGACCTAAGATCGATAAAAAGAAAATGAAAGGGAAGACTGCGGCTCCAAAGATCATATCCAAGAAAGGATACGGCAAAAGGGATCTTCAACATTTCAAGACTATCATCTTAGAGAAACGAAAAGAAATACTTGAAGAACTGGAATCTTTGAAATCAACGATGATGGACGTGACTACCGGACAGTACGAAATTGAGAATTCGACATACTCTTTGCACATGGAACAAGGCACAGATGCAATGGAACGCGAAAAGACATTTCTCTTTGCATCACGCGAAGGGAAATTTCTTAATTATCTCGACGATGCATTGAAACGGATTGAAAAGGGGACTTATGGATTTTGTACAGAATGTGGAAACCTGATGGATAAAGAGCGGCTCGAAGCTGTGCCTCATGCTCATCAATGCATCGATTGCAAAACAAAAATGGGCGGAAATAAAATAGTGTAGTTCTTGGCTGGTAGTGTGTGTCTCAATGTGTGACTCGGCGACTGAATTTGTACTATACTAAATCACCAGTCGAAAATTTTCAATCTCCAATCTGAATGAAGTGAGGTTCTTTTTGCGTGTTCTTTTTGTTACTCTCGGTATTGTCCTTCTTGATCAAATTACCAAACTGCTCGTAAAAGGATTCTCCCTTCCTTTGTCCGATTTTTATCACCAGGGGATGCAGCTTGGGCAAAGTATTCCAGTGATCGGTGATTTCCTTCGTCTCACATTTGTAGAAAATCCCGGAATGGCATTTGGGATAGAAATTGGCGGGAGGTTGTTTCTTACTATCTTCTCTTTGATCGCAAGTATTGGAATTTTCTACTATATCTATCGAGTTCGAAATGAGGCGTTCATTATTCGCCTCACGTTGGCAATGATTCTTGGCGGAGCAATAGGGAATCTCATTGATCGGAGCTTCTACGGTGTTATCTTTGGAGAGGCGCCATTGTTCTATGGAAAAGTTGTCGATTTCATCGATATGGATTTCTTCCATATTAATTTTCTTGGAATCCATATGGACCGCTTTGCAGTGTTTAATGTGGCGGATGCTTCTGTTTCCACGGGCATCGTTTTGATGCTGCTCTTCCACAAGAGATTTACCGATGTAGACAAACCTGCCGTTGTGGTCACAGAGGGAACAAAAACTTTTGTTGACCAAAGTCCTGCACAGGACAACATGAGTGAACCAAAAAGTGACGTGCAAAGTTCTTCGGTGAATCCATTATAAGTACCCATGCTATGTCTTCTCATTCATCCTCTGATGGAAGTCTAGAAGAACGAGAACACGCCCGCATGGTCGTTCCCGCCGGTGAACACCGCAAACGTATTGATGTCTATCTCACACATCACATAGAAAACGCAACGCGCAGCAAAGTTCAGCAGGCTATCGAAGCTGGCATGGTGTTGGTGAACGGCAAGATCGTCAAGTCCAGTTACCAACTTACTCCTAACGATGTCATCGAAATGACATTTCCACGCCCGCCGCGCCCTGATGCATTGGCAGAAAATATCCCTCTCGACATTGTGTATGAAGATGGAGATCTGTTGGTTGTGAATAAGCCAGCTGGCATGGTGACGCATCCGGCATACACTCATTATACAGGCACGCTCGTCAATGCGCTCCTATTTCATTGCAATCATCTCTCGAAGATTAATACTGAAATGCGGCCCGGCATTGTGCACCGGCTTGATAAAGATACGACAGGTTTGATGGTGATTGCGAAGACCGATGCAGTGCATGCGTTTCTTGCAAAACAGTTTTCAAAGCGTACGATTGACCGCGAATATTGGGCTGTTGTCTGGGGGCGATTCAAGTCACCGAAAGGAACCATCGATGCGAATCTTGGACGAAGCAAGCGTGATCGAAAAAAAGTAGCGGTAACAGAAGATGGAAAATCTGCAATTACGGAATACGAGGTGATGAAAGAGTACGAATTCCTTTCACTCGTTCGACTCCATCTGAAGACCGGACGCACGCACCAGATTCGTGTGCATCTGGCGCACATCGGCCATCCTGTCTTCGGAGATCCTACTTACAACGGACGCAGTAATACATGGAATGGCTTAGAAGGGAAGAAGGCTCAACAAGCGGGAAAATTACTGAAGTTGATCTCGCGTCAAGCGTTGCACGCAAAGACCATCGGTTTTATTCATCCGGCGACAAAAGAATTTGTGAAATTCGATTCTGAATTGCCGGAGGATATGCAAAGTGTTCTAAAAAAAATCTGACGGGAGTATTGTCATAAACGGTTCATGCTATTCAATCCCTGCGACATTTTTCTAATGTGCAGGCCTATTCTTTCAAATCCTTTTTATAACATCTTCTTCTTTTGTGCTGCCGATGTTCATAATATTTCCATTGTGCTTGGATTTTTACATTTGCTTCCAATTCTCTGTTTGTTTCGACTTTAGCGATTTTATTTTTGATAAATATCTTATTCGTTTCGTGGATGAGAATAGCGTTGATCCCTTTATTCTGCATATCAGGACATACGGCAGTAAGATACAAATCCGCGCGCTTCTGATGTTTCATTGCCCATAACAGGCGGATAAATCCGATTGGAAACAGACGTCCCTTGCATTTCTGCAATGCTTCGGATAAAGAAGGCATTGCAATTCCGAAAGCAACAATATGGTTCTGAGAATCCAACACGATCGGCACGTACTCCGGAAGAATGAACCCGAAGTATTGCTTCACATACAGACTTATTTGTTTTTCCGACAATTCAACAAATCCGTAGAGATCTTTATAGGCATCATTCAGAACGTGAAATATTTCTTTTGCGTAGGGAAGCAATTCCTTGGCCTTTTTCACTTTGAGAATGGTAAGATGGTTCCTCGTTAATGCAATCTCGGCTATTCTTTTTATTGGTTCAGGAATTTCTTGATGCATCGTCACTTCATATTCAATCCAGTCGATATCTTTTGAATACCCTGCATGTTCCAAGAGAACCGGATAATAGGGGTAATTATAAATTGCACCCAACGTACTGACTTCTTCAAAACCTTCGATGAGTGTTCCTTCGCCATCCATATCTGTAAATCCTAACGGGCCATGTATGGAGTCCATACCGTTTCTTCTCGCCCATTGTTCCACGGCATTGAACAGCGCAGAGGATACTTCTGTGTCGTTAATACAATCGAACCATCCAAAACGGGCCGCTTGTGTATTCCACTTCTCATTGTATCTTTTATTAATGATCCCCGCAATTCGACCAACGATCTTTCCGTTGTGAATTGCGAGCCAATATGCTGCTTCGCAAAAATCAAACGCAGGATTCTTATCTGTTCTCAGTGATTTTATTTCGTCGGCATGCAGAGGGGGAACCCAATATTTATTGCCGCTGTATAATGAATACTGAAATGATACAAATTTTCTTAATTCACGTAAGGTATGTACTTCTTTGAGCTGTATCTTCATTAACATCATCGCATTGTTCCCAAGAATAATATAAATGTATATGAACGAAGTCAAGTAGGATTCGAAAAAAATTTATGCTGGAATCCATTCGCAGGATTTGATTTTTACCTGCACTATTATGGGGCGGGCATCAAATTCAGAACAAGAGTGTGATCAATCTCACGCCCCCTGCGAATTTAATGTCTTCGCTGGTGAGCTCCTGCGTGTTCATGCTTTTCAGAAGAATGGCGCGGCGGGAGTTCGGGTATGGGGGCCATTAAATGTTCATCCGGATATGTGCATTTGATTTTTTTACCTAAAAATTCTTCCAGCTTCACCAGTTCATACGCGTCATCTTCATCAGCAAAGTTGATGGAAATACCGTTTGCTCCGGCGCGCCCGGTACGTCCTATACGGTGTACATATTCTTCCACATCCTGCGGCATATTGTAATTGATGACATGCGAGATACCTTCGATGTGAAGTCCGCGTGATGCAACATCTGTGGCGACTAATACACGAATCTTTCCTTCACGGAATCGCTCTAAGCGGCGGATGCGCTGTGATTGCTCCACGTCGCCGGAAAGAAGCGCACAACTGACACCATAGGTCTCGAGCAGCTCTTTCACACGGCGGGCTTCATCACGGCGATTGACAAACATCAGCACGCGGTCGAGGTGCTTTTGCATAATAACATTATAGACGAGTGCGGCCTTTTGATTATAGGTGGTGATGTACGTGATCTGCTCGACACTCTCCACTGCGACTTCGTCCGGCATGATATTCACTTCGAACGCCTGCCGCGTCCATGTTTCGGCAAGCCGCTTAACGTCGGATGACATGGTCGCCGAAAAGAACATGGTTTGCCGCCTTGCCTTCGGCGGTGTATCCAGCACGATGGAGCGAACAGCATCTATGAAACCCATGTTGAGCATGCGGTCTGCTTCATCGAGGATGAGGATCTCCACTTTGCCAAGGTCGACAAGTTTTTTCTTTTTGAAATCGATCAGCCGGCCGGGTGTGCAGATGAGAATGTCGCACGGTTCGCTTTTCAGTACCTTCTCCTGTTTTGAATAATCCATGCCGCCGAGAATCGACAGAATGCTGCAAGGGACATATTTGCCGAGTCCACGTGCATCTCTTTCAATCTGCATTACGAGTTCGCGTGTTGGTGCCAGGATCAACGCTCTGGGAGTTCCGTGATGCCGTTTCCCTTCGATAGGATGTTTCAGAAAGTGATTGAAGATGGTAATGAGATACGCGGCGGTTTTTCCTGTTCCGGTCTGTGCCTGTGCAGTCACATCCTCGCCAATCAATGACTTCGCGAGAGTTTCTGCCTGTACGGGAGTGCAATAATGAAATGTGAGATCGTATATCGCGTGCATGATCTCGCTCGGAAGTTCGAAATCATGAAATCGTGTTTTGCCGTCGACAACAGGAACTTTAAATATCGAACTATTCCACGGTTCTGTCGGCACAACCGGCTTAAGAGGAGGTGTGCGCTGAGCGAGTTTTGCCCTTCGTGCTGTGTATTCTGCGCGTGTTTCGCGTTTTCGCATATCGCGCGGATGGTGCGTGCCTGCCGGCTTATTGTATGAAAATCCTTTCTGTCCGATGAATGCTGGCTTCGATTCTCTGATGGTTGTTGCGGCCGGCGGAGGGGGAGGCTTTACAAATATGCCCCTGATTCTCGTGAAGATTTTTCTTAACACTGAAACGTTACCCTTTATAAAAAATATAATTTCTCTTTCAATATACAAAAAAAGAGAGTGAGGAGTGGATGGAAATTTAGCAAAAATTCGGAAAAGTCAAATAGTCGCAGAGCCAAGGTTATGGAAGAGAGATGTATAGAAATAACCGTCTATCACGCGAAGCGAGAATTAGTATAGCTAATATTCTTGATATTCATTGTATTAATATCTATCATTTACCAAAAGTTGTAATATAACTCGGTAGGCAATATTTACGCCAATGGTTTTCATCGAATTTGCGGGGAACCATATATGCGATCTCAAACAGAGGATACCACGAAAGCTATTCTTCAGCAAATGCAGCGGTGTGTACAGATGGATTGAAGAAATATTCTGAAAAAACTATGGTAGTTCCTGTAATTAAAAATATGATAGACTATTTGTTAAAATATGACAGAAAAAAGTCGGAAGTATAGTAAATTCTAGTGCTACAACCCTAATACAGAAAAAGGAAGGAGCAATGGTAAGTTTCAATTGAGCGTAGTTACAGAAGTCTTGAACAAAACACCGCTTGTGCCTCAGAGTATTGAGTTAGGGCACAATTGCTGACAAGCAAAGGAGTGCCAATATGACATCAAAACAAAACAATAGTACTATAATAAAGACACTGGTTTTCATATTATTTTTCTTATCGCGAGTCTTAGCGGTGAATCAAATCACCGCCAAGCATCTTTTAAATACAGCAGATTCACTTGCCATTACATTGGCGAGCAATGCAAGACTGGCTCGTATTGAAAGTGCTGACATTGATACAACAGGAAAATCTAATTCTTGGACTTATGTATATCTTTCGTTCGATACATCAAATATTCATAACTCAAAGATGTACTTTTTGATTGCTCAGAATAATCAAGTAACATTTGATCATTTAGCGCCACTGGGAGTAGGTCCTTCGATTCTTAATAACGGGTGGATGGATAGTGATTCTGCTTTGTCAATAGCTGAAATCGCAGGAGGATCAGATATTAGAAAGCGATTTCCAGCTTGCACAATTACCGCATCTCTTTATCAATGGGATTCCCCACCATTTATCAGCGAGTGGCAAATTGATTACCAGTGCAGTGACAGCATAAGAACTATTCCCATTAATGCCACTTCTGGTGAGATAGTTACATCGGTCAAGGAATCCAATAAATCTTTGCCAATGCTGTTTGAACTCTATCAAAATTATCCTAATCCGTTTAATCCGAATACAGTTATCCGTTACCAGTTATCAGTTACCAGTCAAGTTGACTTGAAGGTGTATGATGTTTTGGGAAGAGTAGTAAAAACCTTAGTCCATGGAATACAAAAACCGGGAGTACATGCGGCAAACTTTGATGGTTCATGCCTGTCAAGTGGAGTTTATTTCTATCAATTGGCAACATATCATTCAGTACTGCAACGAACTATGGTACTGATTAAATGAAGACAGCAGTTACAATTAATTTCATTTGTAATTTATAAAACATTTCACTAAACGTCAGTGTAATAAATAACCCGCCGAAGTTTTTATTCATTTGTATTTTCTCGCTCTTGTGTAGCAACTCTTGCTTTCGCCAAATAAAACTGATACATTTTTTTGTTCCATCAGATTTTCTAAGCTTCATTGCAGTGCATATATTCCTTTTCTTCGAAAGAGAAGAGCAAGCGTACCATGAAATATATTGGCGCATAGCAGAGGTTCAATGTTATTAAAATTCAAATGTGGGTTTATAGAAGGAAAGGAATCAAGTGGATATCGCATCTCTCAACAAAAAGTATGGGATAACAGGCAAGTTAGAATTCACATCGGGACAAGGTGGACTTCCGGTAGCAATTATCACAAATGCATTTGCCAAAGCAACTATCGCGATCTACGGCGCGCATGTGCTCAGCTATCGGCCAAAAGGTCAGGAGGAAGTGCTGTGGATGAGCAGTCTCAGCACATTTGAAGAAGGTAATCCTATCCGCGGAGGAATTCCTGTTTGTTTCCCCTGGTTCGGTCCGCATGTATCCGATTCGAAAAAACCGCAGCATGGATTTGCGAGACTGCAAATGTGGAAAGTTGCAGAAACGGCCGATTTGTCAGGAGGCGAAACACGGTTGCGTTTGACCTTGCGTCAGAATCCGAAATCAAAAGCTCTCTGGAAATATTCTTTTCTTGCAGAGATGATCATTACTGTTGGGGCTTCGCTGAATGTAACGTTCCGCTGCACAAATACCGGCACGGAACAGTTGAGCTATACCGGCGCTCTGCACTCGTATTTTACCGTCAGTGATATAGCGAATGTAAAAATCAAAGGACTCGGCGGCAGTCGTTACTACGACGGTATGGGTGCGACCGTCCCATCAATTCAGAAAGAAGATAGTTTGGAAATTCAGAAAGAAGAGAACCGCCGCTATATCGATACAACTTCAGATTGCATCATTGAGGATTCAGGGTTATCACGGAAGATTCGCGTAGGAAAAACGGGGAGCCGCGTCACCGTCGTTTGGAATCCGGGGGCAGAGATGGCAAAGAAGATCGCCGACATGCCGGATGATGGATATAAGACGATGGTCTGTGTCGAAGCGGTCAATGCGTATGATGATATCGCTGTTGTTCAGCCAAAAGAAAGCTGTACTCTTTCCACCAGCATAGCAGTTGAAGCATATTAATTCTATGGAATTATTCAGTCTGCTTTTTGGAAATTGATTAAAATAATTCCCTCTCCTCACAGGAGAGGGTTAGGGTGAGGTCAAAGAACAAGAGACCCCACCTTAGTCCTCCCCTAAGAGGGGAGGAGATTAAGGGAAAAAAGACAAGCGAAGAAACCAGTGAGTAATTACAGCTATTTTATAAAATCATTTTTAAAAATGGAGTTATCATGAAGACAAGTACCCTCGTTCTTTTTTTTCTCATCGGAATGATCGTTGTGACGATGACAGCATGCGTGCCGGGTGGGGGAGAGTTCTACAGAGAAAACCCTGCCGGATTGTTTTCCGGAATATGGCACGGCTGGATCGCACCGGTATCGTTGATTATCAGTTTTTTCAATCCATCAATCAGAATTTATGAAGTGAATAATACAGGGTTTTGGTATGACTTTGGTTTCTACATGGCAATTATAAGCGGGTTTGGTGGATTATCCCTGACGCGAAAAAAGTGGAAATCAGATCGTAAAGATTAAAAGGCATCATAAGCTTTAAGAGTATGAGGCGTATCATTGATGCTGACGATAACCTGTGACTCACATATTCAGGATTATATTTGAAAAGAAAAATTATAAGGAGCTACTACTATGAAATTACGTACATTGGGCAAATCTGATTTACACATAAGTCCTATAGGACTTGGATGCTGGCAGTTTAGCAAGGGCAATGGATTTGTAGGAAAATTTTGGTCAGTTTTAAAAGACGATACCATCAAAGAGATTGTACAAGCCAGTCTTGATGGCGGAATCAATTGGTTTGATACGGCAGAAGTATATGGTTGGGGAGAATCCGAAACAGCATTAACGTCAGCGCTCACCTCGCTTAGAAAAGATGGTATCATCGCGACAAAGTGGTGGCCTGCTTTCAGAACGGCCGGTTCGATCTCACATGTCATCGAGGAGCAAATCAAGCGTTTGAATCATATTGATCTCTACCAAGTACATCAACCATTTGGATTTTCTTCCGTTGAAAAAGAAATGGATGCCATGGCACGGCTGGTCGAGAAAAAAAAGATCAGGTATATCGGAGTAAGCAATTTCAATGCGAATCGCATGCGCCGCGCGGATAAACAGCTCCGCACTCATGGGCTTGCACTGGTATCGAATCAGGTACGGTACAATCTGATTGATCGAAAAATTGAATCGAACGGAGTGCTGGACACTGCGAATGAGCTTGGAGTTACGATCATAGCATATTCACCGCTGGAACAAGGAATTCTCACGGGTAGATTTCATGATAATCCCGGTGAAGTGCAAAGATTATCAGGATTCCGAAAATATCTTCCTATTTTCAAGTCAAAAGGACTGAAACGGATCCGTCCACTTATAAATGTTTTAAAAGATGCAGCACAAAAACATAATGTGTTGCCGGCACAAGTAGCATTGACATGGATTATCTCAAATGAAGCAGTCGTAGCAATCCCCGGCGCGTCTTCATCAACTCAGGCGGCGAAGAACGCCGTATCGATGGATATAAAGCTTTCGGAAGATGAGATGAAACTGATAGACGAAACATCAAAACGTTGTATGAATGAGGATATCCATTGACATGGAGAAAACAGATAAAAATATTTCGCAGACCTGAATTCCAATATATGTTTATCAGAAGCGGATAAGCTGGAATAATAAAAATCAGAAATATAATATTTCATTGCCGAGGGAGATAAAGAAAGTTTAATGCTTTTCACCATACACCTTCCACGCTCACGTAGTAAGTTCGTACCGGAGCCAGATTGCCGATCAACTCTACGTAATAGTAGTTGGTCAGATTTTTTACTGTGAGTCCAATGGTAATCGGCAGGCCTGTGTTGATAAGGTTATATGTTACGCCGGCATCCACAACTTTACAGGCAACACGCTGGTCTCCATCAACAATCGGGGCAAGACGGACAAGGTTTTCATCAATCGCTTCCACTCTGCTCACATAACGAAAATTCACTTCTGTTCTCCACTGACGGTAGTTTGCACTCAGCGATGCATAGAATAAATGGCGCGAGCGGAACATGAGAACGGAGTTATCTCTAAGGTCGACAGGATCGGTGTAGGTATAGCTGAAGTCCGTGGATAGAAATCGGTCGAACCAGTCTGTTTTGATTCCCAATTCCAAGCCCCGAATTCTCGCTCGCGTTATGTTGCCGAAGAGTATCTCAACAGGCGGATTCGGAGTGACATGGGCTTCAATGAGGTCATAGTAATCACTTTGAAAGAGTGCCAGGTCGAGAAAGATTCGCTCACTTAACCATTGAGAGCCGCCAATCTCAAAGGAAACGCTGCGTTCAGGCCTTAAACTATCGTTGGGTACGATTTTGAGCGATCCCGATGTCACAGATGTAAAAAGTTCACTGATAGATGGATATCGAAATCCTTCGCCATAGGAAGCCCGAAGAGTTGTTATCGGGCCCGGGGAGAAAACCAATCCTATTTTTGGGTTGAGCTGTGATGGGGAAGAGGCAGCAGGGGATGCGAATATCTCTTTCCATACTCTCTGCCAGTCGTACCTGATTCCTGTTGTCAATTTAAGCGACTCGAGAAGAGTGAGTTCATCCTGGATGTAGAAGGCAGCTCCAACGCCGGGATGGGATCCGAAAATATCCGAAATGACACGATCGTAGTTCGCCGCGAGACTGAACGTGAGGAAATGAGCGGACGAAGTTGTGTACGTCGCCTGTGCTTCAAATTGGGTGAAGTGCGCTGCCGATGTATTATTGACATGCCCGGCACTGTCGTCTTGCCAGAAATTGCCAAAGTAGATTGCTTTCAGCGAGTAAAAGAATCGGTCGGATAAAATATTCTTATATGCGAGACTCACATTGCCGCGTGCAGAATTCACTTCACCGTTCAATTGTTCATCTGCAGGTCGGGTTGCTTCCTTAAGACTTTCCCACCAGAAGTAATTGCCGTGCTTACGCCACTCGATATTGGTCATGAGCGTTAAGCTCTGAGATTGTGAAAAATTATAGTTAAGTTTCGAGTAAACGCCCCAGCGATGGTACACGTCGTTCACACGATAGCTATCATCTACTGACCGGGATGCGCTTATGAGATATCCGAAAGAACCGACATGGTTTGAGTAGCTGAAGAATCCTCCGGTATTAAAACGCGGCGTGGAATACCAATCCCATTCGGCGTAGCTTGGTTTATCGTAGATTCCGGAGAAAAAGCGAAACCGGATCTCGGGCGTCTCGCTGATTTCTTTCGTGATGACGTTGATGACGCCGCCCAGCGCGCTCGACCCGTACAGCGCGGAACCGGCACCTTTCACAACTTCGATCCGATCGATTTGAAACATCGGGAATGTTTCCCAATTTATTTCACCGGTATCGCCTGTGATGTACGGAAGTCCGTCAATGAGAATCAGCACACGGCTTCCGACGCCTCTGCTATAACCGGTCGAACCGCGGATATTCACTTGGTCCGACATCATATTGACACCCGGTACATAGCGAAGCGCATCGTCGAGCGTCACGGAGAGACGATCGGCAATCATTTTGGACGTTACGGTCGAAACACTCACAGGAACGTCTCGCAAGCTTTGTTCTCGCCGGCTCGCTGTGACAACGACTTGTTCTGTCTGAACGGGAGCTTGTGCGAGCGATATATCAAGACGCAATGCTGTATCGGGTTGAATCGAAATTTGATGGATCGTCTGTGTTGTATATCCGATGAGCGAAAAAGAAATGTCGAACGTTCCGGCTGGAACTCCCCCCAACAGATATTTCCCGTAGGTATCTGTTGTGGTACCGCGAACGGTGCCCCGCAGAAGAACATTGACACCGGCAAGCGGCTCTTGTGTTTTCGCATCAGATACGATTCCCATGATGGAACCTGCGTTCGGCTGAGCGTACGAAACGTGAAGGAGGAAGACAAGAGCAATATGGCGGAAAAAGTTTCTCAAAATGGCTGCTGCGGCGGATTTCGAAAATCAACATCGATGTTGATCCCTTTCACCTGGGCGGATTCGTTCACTTCAACAGTGCCGGGCTGTGAAAGGTTTGTTGGGTTCTTGTAGAACCCGACAACCCGAAATGCTCGTATGCTAAAATCGGGACTGACATGTTGGATGACGCCAACGTATCTGTACGTTCCGGATTGCAGAGGAAATGAATATGACATCGAGTCGACTTCTGATAGTGGGAGTGATTGACTTATGCTTGGAAATAAAAAGATTGTAGTTTGACTTCCTAACAAACCTGAATAGACTTTTGCAGAATCAAGAGGATAAATTTGGGAAGCAAAAATCCAGAGATTGAATAGGCTATCCGTCGGCCAGGAGCCGGGAGTAAAGTACACAGTGCCGCTGAATCCAAGTTCAACGGGAGGCGGTGGTGCGAGCCCACCGTCACAGGCTGCGAGCAGCAGGCAAAGGATCATTAGGACGAGGAACCTCATAACTCTCACGGGAATAGTACACATTGAAATATTAACATGCAATATAGTATGAGCGGTTGGTTCGTGTCGAGAGAAGAGGCGGAAATAGTGATCCTCATAAATGGTGTTGAGAAATTCTCATTTATCGACCGTCTCCGTTCTGATTGAACTACATCGGAACATCCCCTCCTTAAATAAAGCAGAACGTAATAAAATAATTCCGCGTTTATCGATCACCCTACTGCCTGCTGCAGTTTCCCCTTCTCATGTGAGGAGGGGAGAAAGGGGTGGTGGTCTGAGCGCAATGAGTTCTTGCCCTCCGACCCGGAATATGATATATTTACGTTAAGAATAATCTCGAACTAGCCATAATTACCAATGGGGAATCGCCAATGACAGGTAGTGAGATAAATATACACGAGTAATTCTTTACGCAGGCGCCAATATGAACAACCAAAAGTATTTTCAAAAGGGATAAAAATGAAACAGCAAAGTATCGTACCGAGCGAAATCATCGAAAAAAGAATATTTATTATTCGCGGGCAAAAAGTGATTCTCGATTTTCACATTGCAGAACTTTATGAAGTAGAAACAAAGGCTCTCAAAAGGGCAGTGAAAAGGAATATGGATCGGTTTCCAAATGATTTTTGCTTTGAATTAACATTTGATGAATTTCAGCACTTGAGGTACCAGCTTGGCACCTCAAGCTGGGGCGGAACACGCTATCGCCCCTTCGCATTTACGGAGCAAGGTATTGCAATGCTTTCGAGCGTATTGCAGAGCAAACGAGCCATCCACGTCAATATCGAGATTATGAGAGCATTTGTGAAATTGCGGGAGGTGCTCGCATCACATAAAGACCTCGCCCGCAAACTTGAAGAGCTCGAGAAGAAATATGATTCGCAGTTCAAAATAGTTTTTGATGCAATACGTCAGCTTCTTGCTCCTCCTGAAAAACCTAAGCGCGAGATCGGATTTCGGGTAAAAGAACCTGTTGCACGATATAAGGCGAAAAAGAATCTAAAAGATTAAGCGTCCCCTCTATTAGAGGAGCGTGAGATGCAACACTCGCGAAGCGAGTGTACAAATGATACGCAGACTTATTCAAGCAGGGGTGTGTGAATAAAAGGATTAACAATTTGCGATCATGAACCGAAGCGCGTAGGACACACCCCTGTTCCGATTGAACTACATCGGAACATCCCCTCTCTCTGAGTTATTACTAGTGTAAGAGGGGACTTTAAAATATTTTATTTATGCAAACAGAAATATTCATATATAAGATTAAACGTCCCCTCTAGAAGAGGGGAAAGAGGGGTGTGTGAATGGATGATCGATGGGTTCGTTACAATCCGCGACTCAAGCAGATTGCCCGGAAATTGCGGAAGGATATGACATTGTCAGAAATTCTTCTCTGGCAGCACATTAAAGGCAAGCAATTATTAGGTTATGATTTTCACAGGCAGAAACCGATTGACGAATATGTGGTAGATTTCTACTGTCCGCGATTAAAATTGGTTCTTGAGATAGACGGCGATTCTCATGAAGGGAAAGAAGAGGAAGATAAGATCAGGCAGGAAAAAATGGAATCACTGGGATTGACAGTGTTGCGATTCTGGGATTGGGATGTAAAGGATAATGTCGATGGCATTGTTGAACATTTGCGGGAATGGATTGAAGCGCACAGGTCACCCCCCAAAGACTAAATGTCCCCTCTCAGCTTAGTAAAGTCATATATGAGAGGGAACTTTAAGGATTTTTTTCTCTCAGATTAAGCGTCCCCTCTTCAGAGGAGCGTAAGATGCAACGCTCGCGAAGCGAGTGTACAAATGCTATGCAGATTTACTCAAGGAAAACCGTCCCCTCTACAAGAGGGGACCGCAGGGGTGTGTGATTTACTTGCCGGCCCTGTTGTTAGCGTGTGTAAAAGACGACACACCCCTGTTCCGATTGAGCTACATCGGAACATCCCCTCTCCCTTCAATTAGGTCTTATTTAAGAGGGGACTTTGTGGCGGGATGGATGTGAGGAGGAAGGGTGAGAATGTAATCTGATTGAAAGATGAGGCGAATGGTTGCAAACAAGCCAAGGGTTTGGTAGATTAACAGTAACGGACCCGTGGTCTGATCTAAAAGTTGTTAGTGAGTCGAACTGAGAGGATATGTTATGAAAACAGTTATTCAGCGTATATCTATTCTTATTGTAATGTTCTTAGTGGTAACGGCGTTTGCTCTATCGCAGCAATGTAAAGCAATATTAAAAAATGGAACCCAATGCAAAAGGAGGGCTCAAACTGGTTCAATATATTGTCGGCAGCATACGCGAATGTATGGTAAGGGTTCTACTAAATTGACCGCTCCAGCGAATACAGAATCAAATTCTCCTTCTAAAACAGAACCAACCTCTCCAGCAAAAACAGAACCAACCACGCCAGCTAAAACAGAGCAAACCTCTCCGGCAAAGACAGAACCAACTTCTCCTGCTAAAACAGAACCAACCTCTCCGGCAAAAACAGAACCGACCTCTCCTGCTAAAACAGAATAATGAAAAGGTATCGAAAGGACACACCCCTGTTCCGATTGAACTACATCGGAACATCCCTCTCCCTTCAGTTAAGTCTTATGTAAGAGGGGACTTTGTGGCGGGGACTTTTACCGGCGGGATGGACGTGAGAAGGAAGTATCGTGACCTTATTGCATCTCACCGATGATACGATGGAACAAACCTTATTCTCCCCCTAATATATAGAATACTTTCTGCAGGTTATTGAGATGGCTGTATGTCTTATTGATAAACTAAAAGGTGCAAACCCGGAATTACTTTTTTGACAGATAATACCATGGCATTCCCAGGGTGCCTGCCTTTACGTGTAAATTGATCTGTTCTTTTACTTGAATGTCTTCATACTTTCTGCGCGAAACAGAAATCTGTTTTTCTTCTTCAAAAGGACCGGTTGCGGGAATCCAGAGGTAATAGTCTGTCGACCGTCCATGACTTATTGTTTTCTGGGATACGGTGGTGTGGTACACCTGCGATATCGACGAATCATAATCGCAATTGATCGTCGACAACACTCCAAAGGCATATACCCCCGAAAGTATAACCCCAAAGAATAATTCGTTTGTTCTCTTGCGAATATTATCCACGCGGATCGCGATCGTCAGTCCGGTCAGCACTGCTAGTACTGCTGAATAAACGAAGAGCTCTTCATAGGAAACAAAATCATAAAAGATGGATGTTCTTACTGTCAAAACAATTACAGGAAATAATAATGCGAGAAACACAGAGGGTTTTGGACTCTTTGGACGAGCAAAAAATTCCACCAATCCTTTTGCATAGACCATATAGAAAACCACTATCAATGGGTAGAATGCACAGATCGTAACTGCCGCAGTATTTGATGTGGGATACAGCATCCAGACGGAAAGAGCAATCGCTGCATAGGTGAGTACCCGTACAATCACTTTTACTTTCTTTACGGATGCTTTCCGTTCTTCTTCTGTCAGCCCTAAATCCGTATCTTCAAGAATTCTTTTCTCCTCTTCCCTCGCTTCCAACTCGTCCAGGTCGACAAATTTTTCTGCAATGAACGACTTGATCTCTTGAAAATCATTAAACGTTTTTTGTATCTTTGCATCTTTCTTCGATCCGTCCTTGAACACAAGACGCATCGGCTGCTTTACGGCAATACGGTATCCTTTGATGTCGGAAAACAATATATCTCTGGGTTGTCCGAATGTTCTTAAAACGAATCGGTCGTTCTCTATTCGTAAATAGCTTCTCAAAACTTGAACGATTCTCGGAACAACCAGCACAGACACCATGAGGAGGAGGAACCCTAATGGCGGCAACATATCCCATGGCTTTTCAACGAGAGGTTTCCACAAAACAGGAATAATTATAGCAAACGGGATCAACATGACAACGAAGAAGATAACGGCAAGCAGTTTTGAGCAGCGGTACGTTTTTGGCAGTTCCATTCTAACCTCCACAATCCTTTTAAGAAGAACATGAAAAGGACATGCTCAATTTTTGAGCACACCTATTTGTCGTGCTGTGTTTTTTTGTTGATTTGCTGTTACGTGCGCTTCAAAAATACATATTCTGTCCAGTAAATACAAGAAACAAGATTCTCTGCAATTTAACTGACCTTTGACGTTTTAATCATCAAGGAGCTTATTATTCCTCATTTTCCATGACAGAGTATGAGGGTGGTGGACATGTGAAGATTTTGTAGGGACGTTCAATTGAACGTCCCTACTTGATTCTCGTCTTATAACTTGTTACTATTTTGGCGAGAAGCGTGTTGGGGACATGAACATGCCATCCGCTATCGTCAGATTTCAAATCAGAAAAAATTAATCATCATATAATAAACCATGGAGGCCGTATGAGTCAATTTCAAATTCAGAGTGAGCGCCTCAAATTAAGAAATCTGCACTACTGGGTTACCTTCGGCGGTTCGAGCGGTATTTTAATTTCCAGTGTTGCACTGTTTCAATTGGCCCTCACTTTAACGGGCCTTAGTGTCGTGGCGGCAGGTTTCTCTGTATATATCCTCCGAACCTTGATTGGATTGGGGAGAAAAGGATGGGTTGTGGCATATACGATCATAGTTGGCATCCCTTTTCTTCTGGCGCTCGTTCTGTCCCAATCTGAAGTTCTTGGCATAGCCATTTGGTTCTTCCCGCTGGTTATGTTTTATTTTTATTGCTGGATCCTCCGTTATTCGATCACCGAATGGCTCAGTGATCTCGGAGACGAGAAAGCATTTGAGCTCGGCGAGAAGAATGAAAAGCCATATCAGGATATCCTGAAGCGGTTCCAATAAATATTGGGGATTTTCTGCCGGCGTGATGGATGTGAAAAGGAAGGATGATGTGGTGTATTATTTTTATATGTAAGATTAAGCGTCCTCCCTATAGAGGAGCGTAAGATGCAACGCTCGCGAAGCGAGTGTACAAATGCTACGCAGACTTACTCAAGGGAAACCGTCCCCTCTACAAGAGGGGACCACAGGGGTGTGTGAAGTTATCGAGGAAATATTAGCGCGAGAAAAGACGACACACCCCTAAAGATTAAGCGTCCCCTCTTCAGATGGGAAAGAGGGGTGTGTGGTGTTGTGTTGGTTGTTGGAAAAAATATGGCACATGTAAAAGACGACACACCCCTGTTCCGATTGAACTACATCGGAACATCCCTCTCCCTTCAGTTAGGTCTTATTTAAGAGGGGACTTTGTGGCGGGGACTTTTGCCGGCGGGATGGATGTGAGAAAGAAGGATAATGAAATGATCGGGTTTGAGTATCTTTTGCACTTGATTCTCGCATAATAACTCGTTACTATTTTTTCGAGAAGCGTGTTGGGGATATGAACATGCCATCCGCTATCGTCAGATTTCAAATCAGATACTTAACAAAAGAGCCGCCGTCATTGCGAGGATCCCGAACGACGAAGTCGATCGGGAGACGCGGCAATCCGCAAAATAAGGATTACCGTAGGAAGGAATGAGTTTGTCCGTCTCAACAATGTTGAGACGAGATCTCGTTCCGACAAAGTCGAAACGGACGGATTGCCCCGCAAAGCGGGATGCAAAAAACGCACTTCTCCCGTTAAAAAAACATCGGGATCACATTGACATAGAAAGAGGTGTTTTATCATGTCGCTACGATCGATCAATCCGCTATTCTTTTTCTCGATTATCCTGATGTTCTGCAGCAATTGTTCGAACCTTGATGAAACTATTTTCAATGAGGGCCTCAGGTTATACAGGCAGAATAAACTTGATCAAGCCCTTCCGTTCTTTGAACGCGCAACTGAGAGAGACACAAACAATGCCGAGGCGTTCGCATGGCTTGCAGAAACGTACCGTCGGCTCAATAAACCCGAGCAGGCGGTTCAGGCTGCCAGAAAATCACTTGCGCTTCATTATCGTAATAGTTTTGCACACACCACTCTTGCCGATACATATAATCCTCAATATGGGAATTGGGCGCAGGCAAATTCTGATACGACATGGCGGCACCTTCTCCTGGCGGTACGGAGTGATTCAAACGACGGAAACGCATGGTTAAGCTTATGGATAGAAGGTATGAGGCGCGGCGGGGATGCACTTTGGAAAAAAGCACTTCGCTCGATGGTAAGAACAAAATTTATTACTCCGCCTCTCCTTGCATATAACCGCTGGGTGCTGAAAAACCTTCCCAAGGATGCACTTCTATTTACAAATGGAGATATGGATACCTATCCCGCTGCAGCGCTTCAGGTGGTGGAGGGATTTCGTACAGATGTCGCTCTTGTCAACATCTCGCTTCTCAATACTTCCTGGTATCCGCGATTCATAAGCAGGCAGTATCATGTTCCGCTTCCTTTCCAGGATTGGGAAATAGATTCTCTAAAACCCATGTGGGGCCAGGAGAAGAACATTATCACGACATCAAATCAGATTGTTCAGGGATGGTTTAAACAGAAAGAAGATAATCGCTTACCCATACCTATTACAATCGCCGGCACGGTAGATTTCAAGGCGCTGCCAAATGTTGAAGGCCGCTTAAAATTAGCCGGACCTTACTTCTTGTGGCTTCCTCAAAAGAGCGATAGTCCAAACGATACTGCATTGATGCGAATGAATGTGGAGAGCATTCGTCCTTTGGATTTTAAGGGACCATTTGCAGGTGCGCAAGATCGCAGTCCTATTAGAATGACTTCTTCGAACGGCTTGGTAGGCTCAGTAGTGTGGGTAGTTTTGTATTATGCCGATATACTGATTCAGGCAAAACGGTTTCCGGAAGCAACCCGGGCATTGGATATGGCAGAAGAGATCGATAAGAATTGTGTATCGGGAAGAATGTACAGCAAACGGATCTCAGAACTTAGAAAAGCGTCAGGCTATTGATTGTAACATGCCGTTGATGCTTTGATACGATAATATGCCGGCGGGATGGATGTGAGGAAGAAGGATAAGAACAGAAATAGTGCTGGATGAATTAAGTTTGAGGAAATTCAGAGATTTCACTCTATTTCGTTGTTTATCTCTTTACTTCTTTAAGCAAACGATCATGCTCTGTTAGAGTTTGTTTTACTCTTTCCAAATACCTTTCCGGATATTTCCCTATACCAGTTAGCAGAATAATCTGGAAATCATTCGCCTTATTTTGCGGAACAATCTCCGATATGCATTCAAAAGACTTGAGTAGTCTCTCTTTATCTATACCGGAAGTTTCTGGTGTATCGATAAGGAGAAAACGAGGAAAAGAGATAGAAGAATTAACCAGAGATAAATGGAGAAGAGTAAAGAAATACATAAGCCTTCTTGGTACTGCAGCAGAGGCTTCTCTATATTCACCGTCATTAATAACCGGCATATAACTGGAATCTAAGTATGCACGTCGGCAATCTATCACGCTTTTTTGCATCAACATACTATACGTTTTATTAAATTCTTTAATACGTTCATCCATCTCCAGATTAGATTCAGCGTATAACTTCTCTACTTTTTTTGATAATGTTGTATAAACTGTTTCTGTCAGACTTAACTTGTCTTCCAGATCTTGTCTCTTTGACTCCAAAGAAATTTGTTGTTCAATATCGGCAATTTCTTTCCTTAATGATGCAATTTTATCTCCAACTTCTTTTGTACTTTGGACATTAAATATTCGATCACTTTCATTTACTCTTTTTTCTATTTGAGTCTTTATCTCTTGTTCACGTTGTATAAATCTAGAAATGTCATCGCGTACATTTTTTAAATCAAGCTGAGTTGCATCGATAGCCATATTTACTGTATCAACCGATTTTTGTTTTGATTTGAGTATTTCGATATATTCCACGGACGAGTAAAAAAAACGTTCATATTGGGATTCATCAATATCAGAACCACAAACACATTTTCCCTTGGCTCTTTCTACTTCTCGCAAGCAGTAAGGACAAGTATCAGCACTGAAAAGTGATAATTCGTTATGAGTATAGACCATTTTTTTTATTTGAGTGACTTCGATAATAAGATCAGACTGGACTTTTCTATGTTTGATTATTTCATCTAGCAGGTCTGCTTCTTTCCTTTTACTCTGAGATTCCTTGATATCTAAATCCAATAATGACGCTTTTAACAATTCCACTTGGGTTTGAGATTCATTCGGAAGAGAAGGAGTAGAATTAATGGATTCAAGAAAAGTTTCGAGTTTCTCTAATTGGGCGTTCTTATCTGTGAGTTCCTTCCTTAAAAAGGTAATATTGACATCTTCTTTTTCCTTCTGCAACTCTGATAACATTTGTCTATATAATTCAACGGCACCTTTGACTTTAGACTTTTCATTCTCCGCGGATCGCATTTCTCCAAGAAGACTATAATATTCATTGAATGATTTACCAAGAAGAACTTCAAAAATAGCTTTTCTCATGACAGTTGAATCCGTTACAAATCCTTCCCTATCTGGAGTTTTGTAGATATCCATTGGATTAGGCGCTTGGTCATGATATAATAATCGAAAAATATCAGTTAGATTAAGTTTCCATTTTAAAGAGCCCATATTGAGTTCGATAGTTTGGATCCCTAATTTTTCGAGGAACCAATCTGAGAATATGTGTTTATTATCTCTTGAGCGATGTACAGGTAGAATTTCGAGTCTTCCATCTGGATATCGAATCGTGATATCATTGCTTCGTAAATATCGACTGATCAAGTAATGATCCACCTCTATTTGTAGCAATAATTCAACATAATTGTTACTATCCGAAAATATTTCCTTGTGCCTATGTGGCCTATCGGGTTGTAACATCTCAGCAGTTCCACCTAGGCAATAATATAGAAGCTCTGCAAACGTTGACTTACCTGTTCCATTTTCTCCTTCTATTATATTAATACCATCATCAAAAGTTGGTGACTCATATTCAAATAGCTCACCAGAATATTTGAGTTTCCTTATGGCTATTCGTGCCATGTTGCTACTCCATTATCTGAATATAGACGTTTTAGCATAGTACTAATTGTCATCGTTCTTAATTGTGGTAGAGCCTCTCTAAGCCTTGAAACGTTTTCTAATTCTACATCATATAATTCTGTCTTAAAAAAATCAGTTGGTATCCCATCCGTTTTTAACCATATCGCAACAATTTTTTTATCATTTTTCATTTCAAGAGATACTATACCTTTTCTTTCAAGAGCATAAAACAAACGAGATACAATGTGCCTGCGAATAAGTCCTTCTGTGTAGGCAGATTGAAGATATGCTTTATCTACAGAATCATATTGAGGGCTTTTTAGTGCCGAGGAATTAAGCATACTTACCAACTTGTTGTCGGCAACAAAATCGATAAGGTATGCTAGTTTCGTATGATCAAGGAATGGCTTTTGTGAACTTTCACAAGAATATCCATGCAGCAAGACTAAGATATTGTAGGTAAGGAAATAAAGATCCTCCCCTTTTAGAAACATCAATCTTTTCTTGAATTCTATAGCTTTTTTACTATTCAATTCCGATCTCCGTTTTCATCAAAAGAGAGAAAGCAACTATCAATGAGCTCGAGAATCATATCATGTATCGTCTGTGTATTACTTAATGAATATTTGTAATCGGGTTTCAATTTAGCAATATGTTGTTCTGCATCTCTTACAAGATCTTCTAAACAGTGCGCTAATTCTTCTGAAGAATAATTCTGCTTGTTTTTTGTTATACCAAGAAGTTTGTCATGACACGATTCGAAAATACGATATCGCAACGACATAATGCTTTTATCATGTCGTAAGGAGTCCTGTTCAAATCTACTTAGAGCGACACTTCTACACCAACCGTCGAGCCTATTTTTATCAAATTCAATGGCAACAGAATGAACTTTATCAATTAGATTTCTTTTATCTGTTGGAGGTGCAATATCCTTCCACATTTTCCATGCAGGATCCGGAAGAAAATATTCTCCCGATTCTATTTGTTTTGCTATTAATTTAATTGCCGAGGCATGTACAAATCTATCTGAGTAATTCTTTTTATTTTGACTCTTATCGAATTCATCTACCAGAAGTGATATTACGTGACCTTCTTTTCCATCGAGTCGATAATTATAAAATGAACATTGTTTAAGCTCTTCTACAAGTTCTTTTTCAAGCTCTATTTCATCTTTTTCTCCAATATACCATGTAATCTTAGAAAAAAATTCGCGCCAAGTTGAATCACTCCATTTATTTATTGAATCGAGATTCCCATTTTTGTCATGCGTAGCATATTCATCTTTATAAGCTGCTATAACAATTGATTTGATGGCAGCAAGACAAACATCATTTAGAGGTGCATGGTCAACGAGTAATTGAAGCAATGATTCATTAGGGAGATTGATATTAAGCTTTATCAATCGCTTTGTTCTATTTTCTTTTGCGATATTTGCGGTTGTACAAAAACCAAAGTAAAGAGTCGAGCTCAAATTGAAAGTATGCCAAGCATCGATAAAATATACGATTGTGTTGAGAACCTGATCACTATTTAATGAGAATGATGTTTTATCGGCATAGTCTTTATCCTCCTCGATATATTCTTTAACAATTTCAGTTGAAGCCGTATGTAAATGTAGATCTCCGATATTTTCAATTGCACAATAAATATATGAAGACTCGGCCTCTCTCATTGCTTTTAACATAAGACTTACGGCTCGAAGCTTCTGAAAACGAAATCCCTTTACTTTATCATGTGCTTCTCTATCAATAGTTTCTGCAGTTGTTGTCATTGGATTTATTAATTCCCAGGGTAGCTAGAAAAGCATATTTAACCATGTTTTTTATTCACTTGGTTGTTCATTCCGTTTCTTCGGGTTAATTTCTTTCAAAATTTAAAAGTGTAAATGGTGAGCACACATCAAACTTAAAGAAGCATTTAACCAAAGGCAAGGAATAGTATTGCCTTTATTGAACGGAATCTAAAATAATTTAAGTAATGAAGTTAAAACAACTTTCTCACTAAGAGGGAAGTCCGTCTCAATTACCATCTCGATGAATATCGAAAATAATTGCAGTATATAAGAAACCGAGGTCATCCGCCATTAAGATTGGTGGATAAATAAACTCCTTAAATTGCGGAGGAGTTAAATTCGAGATACAGTTTATTATAACAATACACTGGCAATTTTGTTACCTTCTAGTGTCTCTTATTTATGTTCACCAGATGAAAAATATTGCTTGAAGCGTTCGGTGATAATTGGAGACCGTTATGGATTCCCGTTTGAAGAATTAAGACACAAGCGTTGCCTGTGTTAATAATAGGCCTCCGGTTGGGGAACAACGGCTATTTGAATAACACTCACAGGAAAAAATTAAAAAGGATACAAAGATCATGAATGAATATTCTTACGGCGGGGCGCGCGCGTTGATTGCTTTGCACGAACAGCACATGCGCTCGTTTTTAGAAACATGGCGAATGGCAAAAAAGGCAGGCGTTACGCTGCCTCAAACGACCGATCCATCGTACAAATCCATGGAGACTCTTTTACGGCACCCGCTCAAATCGTCGCGAGGGTATATTACATGGATATGTCAGAAACTTGAACTGCCCGATCCGGGAATTGATCCTGTGCCGGAATTGGCGCACATAGAACATGCTGCAGACTCATTTCTCGCACATTTGTTGGAACGATGGGAATTACCTTTGCGCGATGTTCCTGAAGAGCGTTTCTTCGACCGTACGTATATCTCCAACTGGGATGTGGAGTACTGCATTGAAGCGATGCTCGAACATGCTGTGATGCACCCCATCCGCCATGAATTTCAACTTGTTAACCTAATGAAATCACTCGAGGGGAAGAAGAAATAACAGACGCGGGGAACAAATAAATTCTGAAGAGTGATTGTTCGGCTGCTGCCATTCTCATTGTTCAAACGGCCATTCATGAATAATCCGGCTGCAGACGAGATACACAACAATGCCCGCCGCAACAACGCCGCTGCCGGCAACCATAAACGCAGTGCCTGAATTTGTTGATAGCGAATTGGAAGATAATTATCTTAAGTAATAATAATTATCCTGCTATCATTTTCCACTATGGCATTATACAAAAACATATATCGTATAGAATCCGCACGGCTGCAAATGTATGATTATGCACAGGCAGGAGATTATTTTGTTACGCTCTGTAGTCACCATCATCAATGCGTATTTGGAGATGTACATGGTGAAGAAATACGCCGCAATGAAATCGGAAAGATCGTTCAGCGTTGCTGGGAGGAAATTCCACAGCATTTTCCGAATGTGGAATTGGATGCGTTTGTTGTCATGCCGAATCATATTCATGGAATTATTGTAATCAAAGATCATGGTAGAGACGTTCAATTGAACGTCTCTACGGGGAATATATCTTCGAACGTCTCTACGGAGAAAACACATGCATCAATCTCACCGCGCAAAGGATCACTTTCTGTTATCATTCGAACATTTAGAGCCGCGGTAACAACTCTCTGCCGGACGAACGGCTATCATAATTTCAGATGGCAATCACGATTTTATTCACCCCGTGAGATTGCGAAAGGTGAGCTACAATGAATATCCAATACTACTATGTGTATGTTCTAATATCGGAAAAAGATTCTCATCTCTATACTGGATACACGAACGATATACAAAGACGAGTACAAGAGCATCAAGATGGAAAAGTGTTATCAACGAAGAAGCGACAGCCATTGAGGCTCATCTACTGGGAGGGATGTTTAAATCAACAAGATGCTACACGTCGCGAAAAATATCTGAAAAGTGCTTGGGGAAAGAGATATCTAAAAGTTAGGCTAAAAAATTATCTCACGGGGTAAACATATTATTCGAGATGAAAAGGATCTGGATAACGTGAGAAATTATATTATCGACAATCCTCTCAAATGGGCGACGGACGAGGAGAATCCCGATTTGTGAGATGTTCTTTCTCACTGTTCAAACGGCCATTCATGAATAATCCGGCTGCGGACGAGATACACAACAATGCCTACCGCGACAACGCTGCTGCCGGCAGCCATAAACGCAGTGCCTGTCGAATAAAATATTGCTCCCCACGTTACAAGCGCCAGAAGAGCGGGAAGAGGGTAGAGCCACATCTTGAACGGCAATCGTTCCGGCGGCCACCGCCGCCGCAAAAGCATCACGCCGACTGCCTGACCCATGAACTGTACTAATATTCGCATTGCCAGGATTGCCTTAATCACATCGGTGAGCTTGAACAGCAAACTGAACACGAACGCCATACCCCCCAGTATGAGCAGGGAAACGTGGGGGAAACGTTTTGTCGGATGGAGGCGGGCGAACGGCGAGAAAAATGTTCCATCGGATGCAGCCGCATAGGGAACGCGGGAATATCCGAGCAGCGCCGAGAACAACGATGCGAATGCAATCCATAAAATCAAAATGGTTGCGACAGTCGCGGCACCTCCGCCATAGATACGCTCGACAAACGTACTGACAATAAAAGGAGACTCAGCAATTTCCTTCCATGGAACAACACCGAAGATGCTCAGCTGCATGGCGAGATACAGTATGGCAATCCCCAGTATGGAAATAAAAATGCTTCGCGGGATATTTTTTTCTGGCGCTTTCACTTCTCCGCCGAGGTGGCAGACATTGTAGTAGCCAAGATATGAATAAATGGTCATGACCGTCGCATGGCCCAGTCCTGCAAAGAACAAGAATGAGAAATTCCACGCGCCGGTCGGGAAATCAAAAGCCAGCCGGCGATCGAAGTGCGTTACGCCTCCCCATATCAACCAGATGAACGTCAGCACCAGTCCCGTCCACAATAGGAGCGACAACCTGCCGATCGTGGTGATGCGTCTATAGAGAAGAACCACAAGGATGATAACGAGAGCGCCTGAGATTGCTTTTTGCTCAAGTCCCGTGAGCGGTACGAGGTACGTAAAGTATTGGGCGAAACCGATGGCGCCGGAAGCGATAACAAGCGGTGCCTGAAACATCGTCTGCCATATCAGAAGAAACGACATTGCTTTGCCCCAGCGCGCAGGACCGTACGATTCGCGCAGGAAGAAATAACTGCCCCCGGCTTTGGGCATTGCGGCGCCAAGTTCCGACCAAACGAAGCCGTCCATCAACGCAAGTACTGCACCTGCGACCCACGCGATCATTGCCTGAGGGCCGCCCATGGTTTTTACAACGAAGGGGATAACAATGAACGGGCCGATCCCCACCATATCGATCATGTTGAGCGCGGTAGCTTCCTTGAGGCCGAGGCCGCGCTCGAGATGCGAAGAAGTGCTATCGGATGAGGATGTAAACATCAGAATATTTTCTATTTAGAATTTACCGGATATGGGTAGAAACTCAAAATCGGAGGTAATTATTTTTGTTTCAGCCCGTTTGTTTTAACGTACTAATTCAAAAAAGTAGAAGCAATAAAGACGTAACCACCCCTTTTGTCCCCTCCTTAGTAAGGAGGGGATATAGGGGAGGTCAAAGATTGGTGAGTTTGCGGGAAAGTCCTTGCTACCCAAACTGTGGGTGTGAAGAATTACGCTGGACGCGGCGACGAGATCGCCAGCTTGTATCCATCCGGATCCTTCAACCTGAACATGCGCGCACCCCAGGTCGTGTCGGCAGGATCTGAATCGAGAACGCCGCCAAGCTCTTTGATCCGGTTTGCAATCTTATCGATATTCTGCTCTGTGATGAGGTTCAGCGAGAATCCTTCTCCTTTAATCCGGGTCCATCCTTTGGCTCCGTCATCCTGGTTGATCGAGATTCGTGCGATCCCGGCCTTGAGCGCTACCGATCTCAATTTTCCCTCACGTTCAATCTTGCGGTCGATAGTAAATCCTAATACATCGTGGTACCACGCAAGGCTTGTGCCGAGATCTTTCACGGTCAGTGATATCGAGAACATGCTGGCACTGAAGGACTCAGACTCTGCACGCTTGGCGGTGTTATCAGGAATTGGTGAATTGGTGTTCATAAGATATCCTTTATGTGGTTTATAATCACTTGCTTGTATTTCAACGTACTAATTTAGAAGAGCAGAAGCAATATTCTACCTATGACCTGCCCCATCAACATTGCGATGACAATTTCCCAGGAATGCAGGTCAGTTCTTCAACAATGAGAGACCCCCAGCTTGTCATGAGAGTCGTCAAGCCAACCATGCGGCTCGATCAGCCAAAGACGTAACCACCCCTGTAGTCCCCTCTCCCAAAGGGATCCCTTCGGGACAGGGCGACGCCGGCTACAGGAATGTCGTAGGAGCTGCTACCCCAGCTATTCTGCCACCCCTTGCTTCTGAATTGCCGATGAAGTAGATTTGTGCAAACAAAGGAAAAGTGTGTATAACATATAAAAACTCAAGAAGGAGGGTATTGTCATGAAATGGTATCATTACGTTGCTTGCTTTTTTGCAGGGATGTTTATTGCAAATATTGTTCCTCACTTTATCCACGGTATTTCCGGCGAAACTTTCCCCACGCCATTTGCCAATCCACCCGGTAAAGGTTTATCATCCCCGACAGTGAATGTGTTATGGGGTTTGTTTAACCTGATCATAGGGTATGCATTATTCAGGACGGGGAAAATATCGAATTCCAATAAATGGACTGTACTTATATTTTTTGCGGGTATTCTCGTCATGAGCGTGATGTTAAGTTACGGGTTTGCAGACATCCATCGCTAGCATGAATAAATAGAAAGCAGCCGTGACCGATGGTCGCGGGGAAGGAAAAACCGAGGTCAACGACCTCGGCTACAGATAAAAACTTCGAGGAACATTAGTCGTGTATAACTCGTATAAATGCCTATGATTTGAGACAAATGGGAATAAGTGTATAGGTAATGCCGATAATGGGTAGATCTGGAATTATCATCAAACTGGCAATACATTGGGCGATATGGATGTTAGTCTTCAGTTTTTCTATGGCGTATACTCTTTGTGCACAAGAACCGGATAAAAAGGAAGTGCGCGATACTCTTGTGAAAAAGCAATCTATCAATCAATCTCTCTTCCATAGTCTTGATACAGATATAATTCTTCCGTCGTGGTTGCGTGAATCTTCGATATATTCGCCCGGGTTCTTACATCAGTCAATCACGTATCTTCCTGCTTCACTTTCATCTCAATTCCAACAACAGATCGATGTTGCCTCACCATGGAAACAGGAGTTGGCTAAAGAGAAGGAACTCCGTACACTCAGGTGGGTTCTGCAAGTCGTCGAAGAAGGCGGGACTGCATATCTTCTGTATGAGCACATCAGGAAGTATGGGTCGCAATATTAACGACACGGCATGTTGCGTCCCTGCGAGAATAAATACGGTTACTTTCGCATAAACGACCGACTCGAGGTGGATCAAGAATCCGCATCGAGCGTGTGTCGGGGCGATTCATAAATCGCTCCTACTGTCTGCCCCAGCCACGCCTCTTGCTTCTGTATTGTTGATGAAGTAGATTTGTGCAAACACAAAAAAATGTATCTCACCCGAAAAAGATGAATAGTCCAATACAAAAAATCGATATCGACAAGAAATTTGCATTATTCTCTGAGTATTGGCGCCCAAAAGTTATTGCGGAACTCAATGGTCAAGAGGTTAAGCTCGTAAAGTTCAAAGGCGAATTCGTTTGGCATCGTCACGATATCGAAGATGAACTCTTTCTTGTATGGTGCGGCAGCTTTCGAGTCGAGTTTCGCGATCATATCGTGGAATTAAAGCAGGGTGAATTGCTCGTAGTGCCTCGCGGTATCGAACATCGTACGGTTGCGGATGAAGAAGTCGAAGTATTAATTTTTGAACCTCAGGCAACTCGCAATACCGGCGATATTGCAGATGGACATTTCACCGCTCCAATCGGAGAAAAAATTTAATAAAAGCTGAATAACAAAAGATGCATGGAGAACAGAAAAACAACCACCCTTTTTGTCCCCTCCTTACTAAGGAGGAGCGTATGAAGAAATCCGCGAAGCGAAATTACAATAGCTGCGCAGATATATTTATGAGGGAGAGGTGAAAAGTTAGAAGAATCACTTTTAATGACTTGCGTAGTTGTACTGAATAACAACTCACTCTCGAAGGAGGTAGAAGCTATGGATCGCATTGAAGAATCCAAAAACAACGATGGCAATCTGTCTCGAAGAGGTTTTGTGAAATCGGGTTTGCTCGGGAGCATTGTTGCAGTGACACTTCCCTCTTTGGCGTTTGCGGAAAAAACTGTCGTTTCTTCTGCGCCTCGTATCGACATTTCACCTTTTGAGTTGGAAGAGACGAGCATTAGTGAACTTGCGGAAGGGATGGCTTCGGGCAAATATACAGCACGATCCATCACGGAAAAGTATTTAGCCCGCATCGAAGCAATTGATCGTCAAGGTCCCGCACTTCGAAGTGTAATTGAATTGAATCCTGATGCTCTTGCAATTGCTGATGCGCTTGACAAGGAGCGAAAAGAAAAAGACGCACGCAGTCCGTTGCATGGAATCCCTGTGTTGATCAAAGACAATATCGGTACAGCGGATCGGATGGCAACAACCGCCGGCTCTTTGGCATTGGTGGGAGCAAAGCCGCCGAAAGATGCGTTCCTCGTACAGCAATTGCGCAGCGCGGGAGCGGTGATTTTTGGGAAAACAAACCTGAGCGAATGGGCGAACATACGCTCGAGCCATTCGACCAGCGGATGGAGCGGCAGAGGCGGATTGACGAAGAATCCGTATGCACTGGATCGGAATACATCGGGTTCCAGTTCCGGATCGGGCGCGGCTGTCTCCGCAAATCTTTGCGCGGCTGCGGTGGGGACGGAGACCGATGGCTCTATCGTGAGCCCGTCATCGATCAATGGAATTGTAGGTATCAAACCCACTGTCGGACTTATCAGCCGCACAGGAGTGATCCCGATATCGCACACGCAAGATACTCCCGGACCCATGGCACGCACGGTGCGCGATGCAGCGATCGTCCTTGGTGTTCTCGCTGGGATCGACGCAGAAGACAAGGTAACCGGTGACAGCCGGGGAAAATCCTCAACCGACTATACTCAGTACCTCAATCCGAAGGGGCTGGAGGGAGCAAGAATTGGTGTGGTGCGGAAGTACTTTGGTTTCCACGCTGGTGTCGATAAAGTCATTAACGATGCCTTGAATGTTCTCAAACAACAGGGAGCGGTACTGGTTGATCCCGCAGATATCCCAACGATAGGAAAATTTGACGATGCTGAACTGGACGTCTTGATGTATGAACTCAAGTCGGATTTGAACGATTACTTCGCTCGACTTGGTGCGGGCGCACCGGTTCATTCACTGAAGGAACTCATCGAGTATAACGAGAAAAATGCAAAATCGGAGATGCCGTATTTTGGACAGGAACTTTTCCTGAAAGCGGAAGCAAAGGGACCTTTGACGAGCAAGAAATACATCGATGCCCTTAAGTTGTGCCGCCGGATGTCCCGTAAGGAAGGGATCGATGCAACAATGAAGAAATTTAAATTAGACGCGCTCGTAGCGCCAACCGACAGCCCCGCTTGGCTCACGGACCTGATCGATAGTGATCACTTTCTTGGCGGAAGTTCAACCATTGCTGCCGTTGCGGGGTATCCGAGCATTACCGTTCCGGCAGGATTTGTTTTTGGATTGCCTATTGGGATCTCATTCTTTGGACGTGCATGGAGTGAACCGGCGCTTCTTAAGTTTGCGTACGCTTTTGAGCAAGCAACACACTCGCGCAAGCCCCCAAGATTTTTAACAACGGCAGAAGTCGTAGAGGATTAGGTATGAGTATCGAATGTCCTGAAATGATAAAACAAATCATTCCAGCGGCAATACTGTTTCACGAATAAAAATATTATTACCAAGAGAGGTGTTCCTTATGAATACAAAATGGCCGATTTTCCTTCATACAATTTCTTGCGGTATTCTCGTGTTCCTTTTTAATGCTTGTTGTATTTTTCTTACTCAGCAAGAACCAATCAGCACTGGTGTCATAGATGCTGATAATTCTTGCATACAGTATACGGGGCGCTTCGATTTTACTAATCCCAAATGTGTTGCTTTCGATTGGGCCGGAGTGTATATCAAAGCACGTTTTAAAGGGACTCGATGCTCCATTCGATTGAATGATCAAAAGAATGAGTATGCGGTCATCGTTGATAATGATGCGCCGCGTTTACTTACGACAGACACAACGAAAGTATATGAAGTAGCACATGGATTGTCTGACTCAATTCCACACAGTATCATGATTCAAAAACGAACAGACCCTTTTGTTGGCAAAGGTATGTTTATGGGATTTATCCTCGACAGAGGGAAAAATCTTCTCCCACCCGATATGCGACCGTTGCGTCGAATCGAGTTCATTGGTAATTCAATTACTTCTGGATATGGAGTCGAGGGAGCTAGCTCAGATTGTACATTCAGCCCAGAAACAGAAAATGCATGTATGTCGTACGCTTCGATGACTGCGAGAGCGTTAAATGCAGAATATCATATTATTTCATATTCCGGACGCGGAGTCGTGAGAAATTATGGCGATAGCAACAAGACATCGATAGATCCGATGCCGGCGTTATATGATCGTACATGCTTCTTTGATTCAACAAAAAAATGGAATTTTAAGGCCTGGATTCCCCAGGCTGTTGTCGTCAATCTTGGAACAAATGATTTTTCTACTCTCCCTCATCCGGACAAAGTGACATTCCAAGATGCTTACACCCAATTGCTTGAACGGATACGATATCTCTATTCAGGCGTTACAATCTTTTGTGTGTGCGGACCGATGATTGAAGAACCATGTGTAACATATGTAAAAGAGATTGTTGAGCAACAAAAGAAAGTAAGAGGAAGATACAATGATGTCTTCTTTATAGAAATTAGAAGAAGTGTTCTAACGAATTCTGATTGGGGATGCGAGATACACCCAAACATTTATGGGGCGAGTAAAATGGCAGATATTATCACTGCAGCTATGAAACTGAGAATGAATTGGTAGCTGGCCTATCCATGGAATATAAATATGAGGCGTAACTATAGAGGTCGATGTGTTTTTATGACCGTTGCGTAAATACACACAACGTTGCCCCTCATCTCTTCCTTTTCAAAAAATATCTGAACCATGATTGGCGGGATTTATAAAGAATCTATCGCGGTCTTATATCTGAATACCGGTCCTTGACATCTGCACACTATTTGTGTATATTTGATTCGATATATATCGAATCATAAAAAGATTGAAAACTCCGATGGATATTGCTGAAAGTGTACAGATCATAAAGGCGCTGGCAGACAGTTCCCGCCTCACACTCATACAGGCACTCCGCGAACCGCAATGTGTCGAGGAGCTCGCCCAGCGCTGCAATCTTGCTGCATCCACGGTGTGTTTCCATTTGGGGAGGCTGGAAAAGGCAGGATTGGTATTCAAACGAAAAGAACAGTACTACGTCGTCTATGCGCTGAATGAAGCACTTTTCGATAAAAGCCTCCGTGAGCTGACATCATTCCGGAATGCAGAACACTACATTCAAGAAGAACGCCTGCAGCGTTATCGAGAAAAAGTCTTGAAGGTTTTTATGAAAAACGGTAGGGTCAACCGCATTCCGGCTCAACATAAGAAGCGCCTCATCGTGATGGGAGAGATTCTGCGCCGATTCCATCCTGAGTCGGTTTATCAGGAGAGTGAAGTGGATGCTATCATCGGTGAATTATGCGATGATTATTGTACAATTCGGCGTGCATTCATCGACGAAGGAATGATGGTACGCGATGGAGATAAGTACCGTGTAGTGAAGTCAATACTGGTTACACCGGCACTACATGTCACAGTGAGCAAAGAACAATCAAGGACAACAAAAGTGAAAACAAAACAGGATATCAAAAGAGAGTACAAAGAAAGGAAGATACCTGCCGGTATCTTTCAGGTGAAGAATAGTGTGAATGGGAAAGTGCTGCTTGGAAGCAGCTTAAACCTTGAAGGACCGTTGAACAGTCACAAGTTCATGCTGAAAATCGGACGACATCGCAACGAAGCGCTTCAGAAGGAATGGAATGAATATGGTCCGGATAAATTTATCTTCGAGGTCCTTGAAATTGTGAAAGTCAAAGACGATCTGAACTTCAACCTGAGCGATGAATTGACGCTGCTCGAGCAGATCTGGCTTGAGAAACTTCAGCCCTTCGGCGAACGAGGGTACAACATCGATACACATATTCGTCAGGTATAGCAGAAGAAATAAATTCATTCTTCTCATATAAAAAAATACCTCGGAGTAAGCTCCAAGGCATTCAATCCGAATCTCTATGTAGCTCACATTGAAAAATTCATACCTAAAAGTATTGACCCTGTTTTTGAAAAGATGGTATTCAAGTAAATTTTTATTTACTATGGAAGCATCACGATAGAAAATATCGTAACCACATTACTCATATTCAAGGAGAGACTATCATGAGAAAAATAGCTGGTACTGCACTCGCTCTCTGTTGGTACGCAATGTCGCTCTTCGCCCAGGTCGAATACAAGCAGAACTTTCTTTTGGCGTTGAGCAAACAGCCGGATATTAAGAACTGTGAAGCGGCTTATACATTTTTATGCTGTAAAAATAATATATGTGCCGTTTTCGACACGACCAAAGCGACCTTAACAAAAGCACAAGAGGAATTGAGTGCCATACAGCTCGCAACCAGTAATGCGGCAATGTCTCCTGCAACCTCAACGATGAATGCTGAAGACGCGAAAAAACTTTCTGAAAAATTAGACAAAATGACAGAAGAAGAAAAACAACAATGGGCCATGCAAAATGCTCAGAACTATATGCCTTCGGCGACTGCGCATGTGAATAAAGATATAGACAATCAGCCGGTGACTGAAGCGGTCAAATATGTGACCGATCAGCAGGCAAAAGACCTGAAAAGTATGAATATGACAGCAGACTATACAGTTCAATTCAATACGGTTGAACAAAAATACAAACCGAAAATAGAAGAAGCACTGAAAAAGTTTCAGACTGTTACCCGTACCACAGATTCCCCTTCATCTCCCGATCCATATTTTTTGGGAGAGATGAGCGACGAAGAAGCTGCCAGGTATAACAAAGCAGTAGAAGAGTATAAGAAAACCGTACTGCCAATTTACAACAGCGAGATGAATGAAAAATTAAACTGTGTGATGCAGGCAGAGCAGGGTTTGGTATCAACATACACACTCGTTGAAGAAAAATTAGCGTCAACTGATTATAGCGATGATGCACAAGAACCTGTCAATAAACTGCATCTCATTATGGCTCACTTGAGCGTTTTGCAAAAGGTGAAAACAGATATAGACATCTTTGCAGAAGTTCTTTCTCAGTATGCCGATCAATATGCAGCTTTGATGAAGAAACCTTCGGTGAAAGAAGTCAATATAAAGAAAGACTGAAGTCCGCTGCCCGAAATCTTCATCGGATGTCGTCAGCAGCCATAACAAGAAGTAGTATCATTGTGAAAGTATCCTTTATCGGTGAGGATAAAAATAAAAGATTGGAGAAATCATGAACTTATTCTTTCGAACACGAATACTGTTATTGCTGTTACTGCTCTGCAGCACGAACGCGTTATGCGGCGGTCCATTCTTCAATATTCTAGATTACGGTGCGCGCAATGATGGTTCGGCACGGGCTACAGAGGCGATCAACTCTGCAATCAAGGCGGCAAAAACGGCAGGCGGTGGCACAGTGTACATCCCGGCGGGAGAGTATGTCACCGGTCCGATCGAATTGGTGAGCAATCTGGTTCTCTACATCGAAGCAGGAGCCACACTGCGTTTTCCGGCGGAACGTCTTCCATTCACAAAAGGAAGGCATCAAAGTATCGAATGCATCACGCCGGTTCCATTGATCGGCGGGCATGATTTGGAAAACGTCACCATAACGGGACGGGGTACAATTACAACGAGCAACGCTGAGTGGATGAAGATCATGGGAAGAAGTCCTGGGTCAGCCGCAGGACCCAATTGGGCTCATCTTTTAAAATCGCTGGAAGTAAAAACTCCCGCATCGGATGAAGAATATCAAAAGACCGCGCCGGAGCTTCGTCCTTCATTCATCCGAACCATGAACAGCAAGAATGTTCTCATCGAAGGCGTCCATATTATTGGTTCGGCAATGTGGCCGATCCATCTGCTGTACACAGAAAACGCTGTTGTTCGAAATGTCATTATCGAGACCTATCCAGGAGTGCATACGGGCGGCATCTATATCGATTCCGGCAAGGACATACGCATCTCTGATTGTTATATTGAAACCGGTGACGATGGCATCGTTCTCAAATCAGGAAAAGATGCTGATGGCTTGCGGGTTAATCGACCAACCGAAAATGTATCTATCACCAATTGCACCATACATCGTGCGCACGGCGCAGTCGTACTTGGAAGTGAGATCGCAGGCGGAATCCGTAACGTGGTGGCAAGCAATATCACGTGCGAGGGTACCCAGATAGGTGTGCGGATCAAGAGCCGGCGCGGCCGCGGCGGTGTAATCGAAGATGTCCGTTTCGACAATTGGACAATGAAAAATGTCGGCCAAGGGATCAGCGTGACAAACTATTACATGATGGAAGGTGAAGTGAAAACGGACGAAGAACCCGTTACGGTGCGGACTCCGGTGTTTCGCAACATCGCTATCAGCAATATGACCATCGACCGCGCGCGCGTGGCGATCAATATCGAAGGGCTGTGCCGGAGATGCCGATTTCAGGGCTGCGCATCAGCGACGTGATTGCATCTTCGAAAATTGGGTTGAAAGCGTCCAACACCATAGCATTGGAACTGCATAACGTTCAGGTCAACGCGGATAGCGGTGTAGCATTTTTCGTATGGAATTCAACGGAATTAGAACTGGATGGTGTGGCAACACGCAAACCGTCTCTCGAAGCTCCTCTGATACGGCTTGACAATTGTCCAGGAACAATAATTCGGAACTGCCATGTGCTTGCAGGTACCGGCACTTTTCTTTCTGTAGCCCCCGGCGAATTGAAGAATGTTATACTTGAAGGAAACGTGATCAATACAGCGCATCAGGCTTCAGAGGAAAGCGCTGCGTTTTATTTGCGATCGAGAGAGCGGCCAACAGAAGGCGATTGAAACGGGCATCCTGACCATACCCTTAGGTCCTATATTGTTTTCTGTATACATACCGCGAAATAATAAAATGATAATGTGACTCATATTTGTAAAATCAGTACCTTACCGTGAAGGAGAACTGAGGAGAGATCATGGAAATATCGAAACGAATTGCTTTGGTTGCGCACGATAACTGTAAAAAAGATTTGGTTGAATGGGTAGAATGGAACTGGAAATTACTCTTAAACCACAAGTTGATCTGCACAGGAACGACTGGCCGCCTTGTCGAAGAAACAATATCCAAAAAATTGGAAAAAGGTGATACACTCAAGCATCATATTGTGAAACTCAAATCCGGTCCGTTCGGAGGCGATCAGCAGCTTGGTGCAATGATAGCAGAAGAAAAAATCGATCTATTGATTTTCTTTTGGGATCCTATGCAGCCGCATCCCCACGATGTCGATGTGAAAGCATTGCTCCGGATTTCTGTCCTTTATAATGTTCCTACATCGTGCAATAGGGCAACGGCAGATTATATTATTTCGTCCCCCTTAATGAAGGAACGATATATTCAAAAGGTAACAGATTACACTCCATACATCGAAAGGACCATTCCGTTATCATAGAGAAAACCGCCGGAAAAGGAATCTAAGTTTCACCAAATAGCCGGCAGGCAAAATGTGTCGATGAAGGGTTCGGTAAGTTCGTGATGTTGTTGAATTGAGGGGGAGTTTTTCGTAATTTTAAGTGAAATACTGGCCCCGTAGCTCAGTGGATAGAGCAACAGCCTTCTAAGCTGTGGGTCGCGTGTTCGAGTCACGCCGGGGTCACTTCCCAAAGGTACCATAATCTAATGAAATCAGGAGAGTAGCGGAGATTTTAAGAATCCGCATCTTGTGGAAATAGAAAGTGTTCTGAGTCGGAGGCTCATGCGCCTTTGGCGCAGAGTCACGCCGGCTTGTCCGCCATGCATCATCTTTTGGCGGGAGATCACTTGATTGTGCATATCCTTTTTTATTAGTTCTTTTTATGGTGAATAAGAATAAATCGAAGGAATTTGAAATTTTATTAGATACGCCATTTTGTTCATAAACTATTTTTTCAATGCCGCCTTAGAGAAGAGATAATCCGGGATGGAGGCATCAAGAACAATAGAGTCAACAAAAAACTCTGTTCCCTCTCCATCTTTGAGGACATCTTTATACAAGACCGACTTTGCAATCCATCGATTCTGTACTTCCATCACCTCGCGCACGTCGATCGTCTTCAAGAGCTTGCCGCTCTTGGCACAGAGATTCTCTTTCAGAATGACATAGCGTGCTTTGTCAACCCAAGCCTTCCGGCTCTCATAAGCGATGTCTTCCTTTTTTGCAGTGAGGTCTAAAACCCAGCACGGACGTCCGTTCACAGTTTCTTCAGAGGAGATTTTTGCCGTGTAGAGGTTGGGTAAATGCGGGTCCTCCATCATGTCCTCGTAGGAAAGATCGGAACCCATCATTGACTGACGCAACATATGACCGGAAATCAAGATTGTCCGATCCGTGGAAGGGGAGTAGGTCCACAACATGTCTTGAAGCTTAAGCATCTTCGTGCCTTTCTCCCGGGCAGGAGCCAGAAATTCAGTGAACGCCTCTTTTGTACCTCGCTGCCAGGACTTTGCTTCTATAGTCCGGCTGCCACGCTCTCCATGAATCACCATGCGCGAAGTGAGAATCTTGTTTTCCGAAAACATGTTTTGATCTACTTTTTTTAGGATCTCGTCTCCCGAGGGAGTTTGCCCCCAAATTGTTACGAATGGAAAGAAAAGTATAAACCAGAATAGATGTCTCATGTTTCAAGCTCCTTAAACAATTGCGATGTTTGTCGATTGAAAATGCCGATGCCGGATGTTACACTGCCGAGCACTGTGGCAAGAATACCCGGCAGAAAACCGATGACAAAAGTCGATGGCTCTACTTGTGCCCTGATAATATCAGTGAGCATCATGGTGCTGTTCTTCATCATCGATCCAATGTCGAATCCGTGTACTTGCAGATAGTACGCACATGCTACTCCAATCGCCGTCCCGAGCAGGGAACCGACAATGCCGATCACTAGCGATTCAACGATCATTGATCGATAGATGTGACCGTTTTCTTCACCGACTGCAAGCCGCAAACCAAATTCGCCATACCGCCGCAAGCTTCCGGTCAAACCTGCATTCCATAAGACAATGGACATAACGAAAACAAAGAGACCAAGGATCATACGTGTGAATTTTCCGACAAGATCAAGATAGTCGGAGAGACCACTTTGGTTTCGCAATGTTCCCATGATTGGCGAGAACTTCTCTGCGGTATTCGGGAAGTGTGCATTAAATCCATTGACCATGATGTCTGCGAGGTCTTCATGATAGAGGTCATCCCGGTAAAAGCCCAAAATTTCTCCGGCGCCTTGCTGCATATCCAGTGCTTGTTGCATATCGGAGAGGTCGGCAATGATTGCACTTCGATCCATCTGTCCCACGCCAAATCGGATCGTTCCGGCAATTGTAAAATTTGTGAATGACATGCTGCCGTACATCGTCGAGCTGATAACTGTAGCTTTTTGACCCGGCTGAACATGGAGTTTCTGTGCAAGCTCTTCCGCTATCAAGAGATCGCCATGCTTTTTGAGTAATTCTCCTCGAACAAGCGCAGGCCGGATATTCAGTATTTTCCACTCCGGACTATCGGCAGAAAGGAGGTTTACTCCCATGCCGACCACAGGGGTTTGTTCTTTTGTTTCACCCTTCTCGTCTGGTATATCAAGAAGCCCTCCGAAAGTAATACGCGGTGTCCAGAGAAGATCAGGATAACTCTTTCTCAAAGAAGAAAGAAGCGTATCGATGCCGAGGAGTGCCAAATCATTGGGAACTTGGTCAACGTGCGCCGCATAGGCTTTTGTCATCACACGCACATGCCCTGTTTGATAATGTGCAGTGGTTTGGATGAGTCCGGAAACTGCTCCATTGATCCAGGCGTGCAAGAACACTGTGAGCATGACACCTGCTGCGACTATCAACACAGGGAAAAGTGAACGAGACCGATCGCGAAGCAATCCTTTGAGGAGAAATTTAATCATGAAAATTTCCCTCTCAATGCGTCCGTCGGCTTCAAGTTGGAAATTTTTCTTGTCGGTAAAAAGCTAACGATCGTTGTAACGAGCAGGACCAGAAGTGTGGTTCCTGCGATCAATCCTGCAGAATAGGTTGGAAAGAGTTTTTCACCGAGCGCAATACCGGCGTTGTCAAGTGCTCCTGGAAGAGCTATGCCTGTTCGCGCAACGTAGTTGAGGAGCGGAATGCCGTAGGCTGCAGCGACGATTGCCGCGAGTACTCCGTGGAAAGCCCCCTCCAGCGTAAAGAGTGCAATGATCTTCAGCCGTGTCATCCCGAGCGCCATAAGCGTGCCCATCTCTTTCTTGCGGCGGAAGATGGACAGAACTTGGGTATCAAAGATTGCAAGCATTGCAAGGAACAGAAGAATCACGTATAAGACGCTTCCCTGGATCGTCTTGCTCCTGAAGAGGGCATGAATATCCTGCAAAAGATAATTAAGACTTCTGAACTCCCATCCGGCCAGCTGTTTTGGTTGTTGGACATTGTTTTTCAGTACAACCATTGTCACCTGTCCGGGCATTGTCGTCAGTGATTGAAGCCGATCTAGAGAAATCCAGATTTGCTCATTGTCAATTTCCTGAACTGTAGTCTTCATGACTTCTACGATCTTGACCTCTCTCGCGTCGAATGTACCATGAACATCGCGCCATTGGACTGTGAGCTCGTCACCTTTATGTAGCCCGATGCTTTTTGCCATTCTGCTTCCGATGAGAGCCGGTATGCTTCCTTGATCGCTCTTTAAAAGGAACGAAGGAATAGATAAGACACTCTGGTTCGAGTCAATTCCTTTGATGAGGATATTCCGAAAACGGCCCTCAGGGTAAATCATAGCCTGACAGATGAGGATTGGAGTTGCTTCATTATTCTTAACAAGAGCCTGAAGTTCCGCGGGAATGGCAGCATGCGCATCTGTGAGCGTAAGTGGATCATAGGGATCATACGCTTTCACCCAGAACTGGCCGCCGCCATAGAGGGCGTCAATGGTCGCTCGTTCAACCTGATCATTCATGCCGTTGTACATACCCTGCAAAAAAATGATGGCAACGAAAGAAAAGGAAAGTGCGACGACATTGAGCCAGGTTCGAAGACCTGCGCCGAGAATATTTCGCAAAGCGAGTTTTAGAATCAACACGGTTCACCTTACTTTCATGATTTCGTTTCATCCTTTTCGACTCTTCCGTCGACAAGGGTGATTTTTCTCTTGAGGTATGCTATAACCTTTTCGTCGTGCGTAGCAAAGACAAATGTAGTTTTGAGTTCTTCATTCAACTGCAACATGGTTTTCATGATATTATGTGAATTCTCCGCATCAAGGTTGGCTGTAGGCTCATCGGCAAGAACAAGTTCCGGCTTTTTAACGACAGCTCTGGCTATTGCCACACGCTGACTCTGCCCGCCCGAGAGTTGTGCGGGCTTGGACTCGGCGCGCTCTGCTAAACCAACCCATTCAAGTGCATCCATCACGAGTTTCTTTCGCGTGGATGAATCCTTGCCGAGAAGCAGCAAAGGGAACTCCACGTTCTCGAACACTGTGTAGACTGGCAGCAAGTTGAATGTTTGAAAAATGAAACCGATATGGTTCTTCCGAAGCTGTGCAGCCTCCTTGTGTGAGAGCAGTTCCGATTTCTGTCCCAGCACTTCTGCACTGCCGTTGGTCGGAGCGTCAAGACAGCCGATGATGTTCAAAAGCGTCGTCTTGCCCGATCCACTGGGACCTACTAATCCGAGGAATTCGCCTTTGCCCACAGAGAGATTAATCTTGTCCAATGCCTTTAGGGTATTAAGTCCCAGAGGGTAGATTTTGTCCAGGTTTTCTGTTTTTATGACTATTGTATTTTGCATATGTATTCCATTGTTCTTGCTTACGATTTCATTTTCCATCGTTTGATGGTGAGAAAAATACCTCTCAATGATTAAACACGATCATGAGTTGAATTCCATTCCCTGCAAAGAGGCTATTGCCCCCTTGAGTTTGATAAAGTTGAATATTGTTTGGATTCCAGAATCCAAGGAGATAAATGATCCAATTATCATATGTTCTTTGCAAAGTAATAAGGCGGTACCAATCCTGATCTATCCAGTCGCGATACAATATGATCGATATTCGATCAAGGGTACCCAACGAATAATTCAATGACAAACCGGAAAAGCCGATGCCGTCTGCCGGACCGAAAACGTTGCTTGGATGTTCATCCCGGAAATATTCAGTGAGGACGGTTAATCCATTTCCGATATCGAAAGTGTAATCGGCGCCTAATGTCCATAGTCGTTGATATTTCATTCCAGGAATTTCGGTTTGTTCATGAATAATTACTGCCTCGAACCATACTCCGATTCCTATGTCCCATTTCCCGTCGAGCGCAAATCTATTTTCAGGAACGGAATATCCCCCGGTGTCTGTCGGGATTCCCGTCAGATTGCTGAGATCGGCTTCACGATGATGATACGATATTCCCGTCTCACCGCTCAAGAGACGTGCTTGTATTCTACTTCCATATTCAACGCTTTTCTTTTGTGTTGGCGCAATTTCCCATCCTTTGGTCTCCTCGTTGCCGTAAAGTCCCCATAGCCAGATGTTGGTATTGGTAAGAAAGTAGTATCGCGTGAGCAGACCATACACTCCATTAGTAAGCTGCAGCGGATCGCGCGGATCAATTTTGTCGAACCACATGAGTGGCCGAAAGAGCGTTGCAGTACCGAAGCTTATTTTTTGCAGTCCAACACGTGCTTCGAACACATCCGATGCGAGCCGGATCGATGCACGGTATGGTTTTATTATTCCGTCGTATCTCGTCTGCTGGTTTTTTGCAAAGATTTCGGTAGTGTAGGCATCGAGCGACAAATCCATATCGGCATTAAGATCATCATTTAATTTTTGTTTCAAAGATAATTCGGGGATATAGCGAAGACCTGTTTGGGAAACCTGAGAGTTGTCGGGAGTAAACATGATCCAGCCGGAGGCTTGGCCGTCCAAGGAGCAAGTTTGTCCCCGTGCCGGTGTGAGTTCGCAAGAAATAAGAACAAGTAAAATTATGCAGTTAGTTCTTGTTTTTAAATGTTCCTTCCTGAATACAACGGGCAGCGCCAGAAAGATTATTTCTATTTTTGATTTTGCCAATAGGAAAATAAGAGTTCAATCAGATAGTTCTTAATATCATTGAGCGGAAACAATTCAGGCGCGGCAACATAGTTTGCAGCGACACCATCGAAGAGAACACCAATGAGATAACAATCGAGATCGGGTTTTTTTGATCCTGCTTGGATAAGCAGGTCACGCATTCTCTTAAGATAGATTTCGATGTACTGTTTACCTTTTCTTCTTAATATTTTTCGCCAGCTCTCATCGAGGTTCAACCGCAATGAGAGTAGAATCAATAACGGTTCCTTTTCCAATAACCCCAGCCATTCATTAATAAAGGAAGTAAGTTTTTCTTTGGGGTCTCGTGCATCATCATCCTGGTTGAATTTTGGCAAAAACCTATCGATCTCTTCGTCGATGATCGCTAACAATATATCTTCTTTAGTATGAAAGTGGGAGAAAATGAGACCTTTGGAGACTTTGCCTTTTTTTGCAATCTCATCCGTAGTGGTCGCTGAAAAACCTTTCTTTGCAAACAATTCCAGAGCTGCCAAAACGATAGCGCTACGGCTTTTTGCTTTCATTTGTTCGGATAATAACTTTGATCGTGGCGACATGATCGTATTTCCATATATGACTGACTACTTAGTCAATATAAATAAAAGAAGAAAGGAAGTCAATACTTTGTAAGGAATATTTTCTCGAAATACTTTATCTCTTAAATTGAAAAAAGGGGTGATCGGTTATGGCACCGTAGCTCAGTGGATAGAGCAACAGCCTTCTAAGCTGTGGGTCGCGTGTTCTCAGCCAGAGGCTGATCCGCCTTCGGCGGAGAGTTACGCCGGCTTGCCCGCTATGCATCATTTTTTGGCGGGCTCATTTATAATTAGTATCACGCCTTGCGTGGTTCATTCTTCTGGACAAGCCGAGCTTGTTGAACGTTTTGTGTGAAACCCCGTGTTGTTTGCGGGGAGCGCCTGGTTAGGCGGTATGACCGTCAGTAACGAGTTGTTTGGTTCTGAATCTATGCTTTTGTCTGCTTTGACTTGAAAGCAGAAATGATCGCTGTAAGCGCAGCACCAAAAACTGCTCCACAGGCAAATAGTCCGATTATTTGGGCTGTCCGCACATTTTCGGTGAACATTGTTAATCCTATCACACCGGAAATTACCATCAGCGCAATATTCCTTATAGTCTCCTTGAATGATTGATATGGGTTAGTATCGATGGTTTATAGTACTTTTTCTTGCTAATGGCCATGGCGCTTCGCGCCACAAGTTCATTCTGAAAAGGTTATTACTAAAAACTAAAACCTCTGCTCGCCATGAATTTTGCAGTGCACTCTTTAATAAATATAGCATCACGCTCTTCGAGTGATTCAATCTTCCGGACAAACCGAGCTTGCCTGCCCCGCTGTTTCGCGTTTTTTGCGTCCCGTGTTTTTTACGGGATTAGCGGGGAGCGCCTGGTTAGGCAGCCCCTGCCTCATGTTTCCACATCTTCATCACGTCCAAAGATTTTGGGATATAAAACGGAAAGGAACCAGACTATAGATAGAGCAATCCAGATGAATGGATAAAACCAATTATAATTGCTAACGCGTGCATTGTCTGGAGATAACGGATCATACAGAACAGAAACCGTCCATCCGTGGCGCATTCCCCATTTTGGAATACGCTCCTTGATTCGGAACGTCTGACCCTCAACATTATATTGAATGGTGTAGTAATGATCGTCAGTTGCCACTATTTGTCCTTGTGTTTCGTCTGCCATTAAGGTAAAGCTCAAATAGTCCCACAGAAGGTATATCCCAGCAAAAAATCCAATAGTTGACGCAACAATGATAAACGCAGATTTGGGGTCATGTAGACTTTGGAGGATGTTCATTTAAATTCTCGAATTATGATAAATGAGATTACATTTGATCGTGAAGATGCTTTACAACATTGGGGCAGCCTAACGGATGGGCGCTAAGCTTGTCCCCAAATGTTTTTGTTGGGGACTGCGGCGCTGATAACTTTCATATTGCTGAAAACGAAATGGCGCCTCACATTGATATATTCCGCGCCATGGCGCTTTGCGCCACGAGTTCATTCGCAAAACTAAATTAATAAATATAAAAGTTATAGGTACTAAAAACTGAATAATAAAAACGAAAACCCACCACCAGCCATGCTAAACGTACCAACGCTCATTCCGTCAGCTAGCTTGTTGAGCGCTTTCTGCGAAATCCCGCTGTTTCGCGTTGTGTGCGTCCCGATGTTTTATATCGGGATGGCGGGGAGCGCCTGGTTAGGCAACATACCCGAACTATTTCTTGAGTGCAGGGAATTGATGATAATCTTTCCAGACAGGTGGCTCATTTCGAATTCGAGAGGCATAGGATTGATTATTGATTTGTATTAATACCTGCTTGTTAGAATTAGGCAGTACAAAAAATCCATACGGTTTCACTTGATCACCAGGTTCCATACTTTGATATGACTTTAAATCAAAGCTGAGAACTATTTGATCATTCCCTTCTTGAATGGAGATTACTGAAATGCCCGCTGTGTTCCAGGATTTTCCCAGAAATATGGCAATGACCATACATTTATTGAAATCAATAATTGGTATTCCGAGCCGATTATAGTATTGGTCATATATTTGTTTCTTCTCCCATCCCATATGTTCAAGCCACGTAGTGTCCCATTGAGATTCAGTAATGATACGCAAACAACTTGGGGTTGAAATATGGCTATCAGCACCACTCATGATCACGTAAGGCCTAATATGTTCATCTTGTGCTCTACTGTTGAAGTTCAAACAAAGAAGCAAGGTACCGATCATTAAGAATTTAGTCATTGTCATAATAAATATCTCCGTATGTTGCCTAACGGACCGGCTCCCGATAAATCGGGATGCGGCGCTGATAAGTTTCAATATACACAAAACGAAACAAGTTCATGATACCAACTTTCAATTAAACACAAAACCTATGCGTGCCATGCTTAACGTACCCAGCTGGCAACCGTCAGCTTGTCCCAAAGGGATCCCTTCGGGAAGCGCCTGGTTAGGCGGCGGATTACGATTTTTTATTTTTTACACGTTGACAAATCCATAACACGGATACTTTCATCGACAAGAGAATTATACAGCCGAACAAAACTAATCGACTTCTGGGTAATCGTCTCTACCAAGGCATCTCTTCCCAATTTTTCATCTATCGTTTTAGCCATGAAACACCCGACAACATAGAATGCTCTATCTATAGAACCTATCTGCCAAAGAGAATCCCTTAATTCTTTTTCAGTCAACGTAAAAGACTTCTTACAAAGGTTATTCATAGCATTAAGTAACGACTTTACATCTTCCATGTTTTCATACATTTTATAATCATCTTTCAGCTGATCGGTTCGGCAATGCGGGAATTCCTTAAGAGCTTTGTAACCAACATAGGTAGCCATTCCTTCATTCTGAAGATTATCATAAATGTTAGAAATCAGGGAATCCTGATGATTTGCGCACAATTTATTTTGCCTATATTGGGCGAATCCTTGATGGAACAATTCGTGGATAAACAAATTGTCCTTATCCGCATTAGCACCATAAATTACAATACTATTTCCGCTTTGAAAACCGGACCACATAATAGCCGTTGTAAAGTAGATTGTAATAGTTATTTTTGGACAGTCTTTAGGTAAAAACGAACAAAGATATGGAACTGCTCTTTCGTTAAATTCTTTTTCTTTACTCATTGTCGATTGCGCTGCTACAAGCTGAGAATTCTTCGCTCTGTCATTGACGGGAATATCTTTTGAAGCTTGCATCCATTTATTCCATTGTTCCATCGGTATGGGACGTGAACTAATTTTATGCCATTGCTTCACTAGTCGATAGGCTGAATCACTTGCCCAAAAAGCATCAGGATCAGCAAACACTATTTCAGGATGCAAGACAAGCATCTCTAGAGATGAATCGTTAAATCGGATCACCGATTGGAGAAAGGGGGATTTTGTCTTTTCGTTATCTGATTGATAAACTTGTTGAGATTCTGATGAAAGAGGGCAAAGAAAATTTAATTGAAGACATAAAAACAACATTACTTTTATTTTTTTTGTTATGATAGTGATTTTCTTCTTGCTCATTTTTGAATACTCCTTTTATTTAGATATGATTAAAATCTCTGATCTTTCAATCATTAAATCGTTCTTAATTTATACAGGAAAATCTTTTTATTAGACTCCATCATATATAAGATGGTTGGGCAGTACCATCCACTTTAAAGGATTAGCCGCCTAACGGATCGGCGCTAAGCTGCGGCACTGATAACTTTCAAAATGTTGAAAACGAAATGGCGCCTCACATTGATATATTCCGCGCCATGGCGCTTTGCGCCACAAGTTCATGCTGAAAAATTTATTATTAAGAACCGAAACCTATGTTCGCCATGAATTTTGTAGTGAGCTTCCTGTCAAATATAGTATCACACTTCGTGTGATGCAATCTTCTGGACAAGCCGAGCTTGTTGAGCGCTTTATGCGAAACCCCATGTTGTTTGCGGGGAGCGCCTGGTTAGGGCTAACGCCTCTTCTTATTGAGTCCTTTTGCAATTATCTTGTCCCGCAAATTTTGAATTTCTTCTTTCAACGATCGTTCGCTAAGTCCTTCGGCGTTCGGAACATTCTCAAGAGCATAATTGATCATTCCTCTTTGTGTGGGAATTCGTACAAATTCCTCATCCTTTATCAATTGCTTGATCGTTTTTATTAAATCCTTTTCTTTCTCTATTCGCTGTTTCTCCATTTTCTCGCGATATGCTTCTCTGTCCTCATCAACTTTTTCTATCGCAACATTACGTTCCTCAGAGAATGACTGCCACCATGATTCTTCCAAAAAGAATTCCAATCCACCAAAATCTTTCACAATTGCTAATTTGAATGAATGCTCGGTGCCAATTTTATTTTTGTAGGTGGAAAGATTGGGGGCGGCAAGTGTCAGATCGACTTCTGTAGATTCGGAAGGTGAATTAGCTGTTACACCTTCAGTATCGTCATCAAGTTCATCTTCATATTCATCATCGTCATCCTCTATTTCATAAACGAGGTCAGCTTCTTCAAGTTTGTCCACAGAAACAAAAATAGCCTTTGCTTCTAGAACTTTAGCCGCGATGAAATAATCTTCCAATGTGCCTTGGAAGATTGGTGCTTGGGCGTTCTCTTTGTCCGCATCTCCTTCCACAGGTATTGGATGTAAACCATGTGATGAAATAGATTGAAGAATGTCTTTTGTATCCATATTGCGTTACCCCTAACGGACCGGCGCTAAGTTTATCCTCAAATGTTTTTGTTGGGGACTGCGTCATTATTTTCAAAGGGAACAAAAAGGACAAACACATTGAGTGACTACTCTCAGAATTCCCCAAACCTAATGCATCCAGATAAAATCTACAATATAGCCGACTTAATAGCAATAAAAAATCCCGATGTCTGTAAGACATCGGGATTCATGGGGAGGGGGTAAACAACCACCGCGCGCCAACACAGTGATGCTATTCCGAGATCTTTCAACCTCAGAGACAGCCGATGATATCTTTGGGGATTGATATCAACTTACCCCCTTTATATTGTTGTTTCATAAACTATCGATTCCACATTCAATTACTACCTGTATCAATATATGAACATTTGAGAGAGAATCATATCTATTATAGTCTAACACTATCAACTGCAATTAGTTCCATTGTACCGACTCGAGTGCATTATTTTCTTAGAGTTTTAATAACTTATCCACAGAAATTGCCGAGAGGCCGGGAACAACTCCATTGGCGTTGGGGAGTCTTTCCTTTGTTCCAATACCCAAGGATTTCATGCCCGCTCGTCTTGCGGATTCGATCCCGGCAACAGCATCAGCATCTTCAACGACAAGACAATGAGCAGGAGAAACGCCGACATTTTTTGTCGCAAGCAGAAAAACTTCAGGGGTCCGGTTTGGAGTTTTCGATCCTCCATAAAACTTTCAATGGTTTCAATTATCTCCCAATAAAGAATCCTATCTCTTGTAGAACAAAAGACGGTATAGATTTCTCTGTTGGTGATGTCAGGAATTTCTTCCTGACATTTAACTGTATCGGTCAGGACGTAAGTCCTGACCGCATGAAATATAATCTTCTACTTCAGATTCCAGATCATCGCGCGTTTTTCCGGAGCTACATACATTGCGCCGTCTTTACCGCATCCGAATGCATCATAAAATGCTTGAAGGTTTGGCAATGAACCATTGACACGGAGTTCAGCAGGCGAGTGGACATCGGTTTTTACCTGCATCCGGAGCCGTTCCGGGCGCACATTCCGCCGCCACAGTTGTGCGAACGAAAGAAAGAATCGTTGCTCCGGTGTGAATCCATCAATGGGTTCAACATTCTTTCCCTTAAGAGTATTCTGCAGGGCAGTATAGGAGATGGCAAGTCCGCCGAGGTCGCCGATGTTTTCACCGAGTGTGGCTGTTCCGTTGACGTGAAGCGAATCAATAGGGACAAAGCCATCGAACTGGTGAGCGAGCATTCCCGTTCGTTCGTCGAATTTCTTGCGTGTCTCCGGTGTCCACCACATCTTCAAATTTCCTTCTGCGTCGAACTTGCTTCCTTGGTCATCGAAGCCGTGCGAGATTTCATGGCCGATAACGACACCGATACCGCCATAGTTGACAGCATCATCTGCTTTAAAATCAAAGAAGGGAGGCTGCAAGATTCCTGCGGGGAATACGATTTCATTCATCGATGGATTGTAATATGCGTTCACGATCTGTGGTGACATTCCCCATTCGGTCCTGTCCACCGGTTTACCAATCTTATCAATTTCCCGCCACATAGCAAACTGCGCTGCATGCCGAACATTTTCTAAATAAGAAGTTCGATCGATCGTGAGCTTCGTATAGTCCCGCCACTTGTCGGGATATCCAATTTTGATCATAATCGCATCGAGCTTTTTCAGTGCGGCTTGTTTGGTTGCATCATCCATCCATGTAATGGCATTAATATGCTCACGCAGTGCAAGCTTAATATTGTTGACCAATTCAAGAGCATGAGCCTTTGCTTCTGGAGGAAATGCTTTCGCAACATATACCTCGCCAACCGCTTCTCCTAAGAGATAATCCATCACACCACGGATACGTTTCCACCGCGGCTGCATTTCTTTCGCACCGGTCATGATAGTACCGTGGAACCGGAAATTCTCTGAGACGAAAGGGGAACTTAAAAAGTTTGCAGAGGTACTCACGACTCTCCACCGGAGATAGTTTTTCCATGTCTCAAGAGAAACAGTTCCCAGCATGATATTCACTTCTTTGAAAAATTCAGGTTGTCCGACATCCACGCTTCCCGGATTTGACCATCCCAGATCGGTAAAATATCGTTTCCAGTCGAAAGCGGGAGCGAGCGCTGCAAGCTGCTCCTGCGTCATTTTATTATAGTTCTTGTCCGGATCGCGAAGATCAGCAAGCCGACGCGATGTCTTAGCGAGCTGCGTTTCAAAAGCCATTACTGATTGTGCTGAAGCAGCCGCCTTTGCACCATCATCACCTATCAATTGAAACATCGCCGCCACATGTTTTACATATTCTTCACGAATTCGTTTGGAGCGTGCCTCTTCTGAAAAGTAGTAATCACGTTCAGGCAGCCCAAGACCTCCCTGGTGAATTTCACCGATGACTTCAATGCTATTCTTCGGATCCTGTTCTGAGCCAAAGTCGAAAAGGGGATTGAGATTCATGGAATGAAGACGACCGATTTCCCGTTGAAGATCCTGAATATTCTTGATCGCTTCGATGTGATCCAGTTCTCCGGCGATAGGTTTCATTCCCAGCGCTTCGATACCGGCAGAGTCCATACCGGTGGCATAAAAGTCGCCGATCTTTCGTTTGTTGCTTCCTGCGAGCGCCGATTTGTCTTTTGCTGCATCTTCAAGAATCTCATGAAGCACATCGCTGTTATGGTCTGCAAGGATATTGAAACTTCCCCATTGATCGAAGGCGGCAGGAATTGGATTGTTCTTGAGCCATGTGCCATTTGCATAGCGGAAGAAATCATCGCAGGGTTTTATAGAAAGATCCATATTGGCAGGATCAATTGGTTTTGTTTGATTCGGTGTATTCTGTCCCATTGCTGCACTGACGAGTAACAGTGCAACAGCGGCTTTGAGCGTTGCGAAGAGCTTCATTGGATTGATTCCTTGAAGTGGTTGGAAAGGTGTGGATGAAAATGTATGATAATCTTGTGCGAGTCTCATCTTTGAGGTCGGCACAATATAGAAACCGTCTGTGTGATTGTCAAGATCTATTCATCAAACAAAAAAGCCCGCCGGAGTGTTCCTGAAATAGGCTATAATTTTTTTTCATCAGTCTTCTTAAGTTGAATTTATAAGTTCAATAACTCATCAACTGAAATTGCCGAGAGGTCGGGAACAACTACATTGGCATTGGGGAGTCTTTCCTTTGTTCCAATACCTAAAGCTTTCATGCCTGCGCGTTTTGCGGATTCGATCCCCGCAACAGCATCTTCAACGACAAGACAATGAACAGGAGAAACGCCGACATTTTTTGCAGCAAGCAGAAAAACTTCAGGGTCTGGTTTGGAGTTTTCGATCTGGTGGCCATCGACAATTGCATCGAGTAAATGTTCGATCTTTACTTGTTTGATAATAGTCAAGGCATTGCGGCTGTTGGATGCAACGGCAATCTTAATGCCTCGATTTCTCAATTCGTGCAGTGCGGAAAGAGCGCCGGGGAGGAGCACTTCCGTTGTCACTTTTGAAAGTGATTCGACAAAATATCTGTTCTTCCTATCCGCGAGTTCTTGTTTCTGCTCGGGAGTGTAATGTTTTCCGGATGCTTTTGTTATGATTTCTATACATTCCATTCGTGCTACGCCGCGGAATTTGTGATTGAATTCATGGTCGAAGAAATCAAATCCTTCCTCGGCTGAAAGTTTTTTCCATGAGTGATAATGATATTCATCCGTCGAAACCAAAACGCCGTCGAGATCGAACAAAACAGCTTTTATCATTGAAACAGTCGCTCCAATCTTTCCACAAATTATGAATCTGTAATTAAGGTACGGAGAAGTCTCTCTATTTCAAAAAAAAGCACATCGCCCTTGATTTCAAAGAAACCAATTGTTACACTCACACTGACAACGATGAGTTTTCAACTGATATCACAATGACACAATAAAACATTCATCCTTCATAACTCAAATACAGACATCGATGATTGATTTTCTTAAACGTTTTTGGCATGAGCATCCACTGGCATCCATTGTTCTTCTTGCTCTTATCCCGCGTCTTGTTGCTGTAGTATTTTCCAAGGGCTACGGAATGCACGATGACCACTTTGGACCTATTGAGCAGCCATTCATCATTATGAATGACATAAGCTACTGGACCACCAGAACAACACCGCATGGGCATAGCATTGTCTATCCTTCAATTCATTATGTATTGTTTCAAGGATTCGAGACTCTAGGAATCCGAGATCCCCAGGCAAAGATGTATCTTGTGCGCTTCCTCCATGCACTCTATTCGCTTTTGATTGTATCTTTCGGATATAAAATTGCTGAGGTACTGAGCAACCGTGAAACAGCAAAGAAGGCAGGGCTTATCCTTGCACTCTTTTGGGCGTTTCCATTCCTCAGTGTCCGCAATCTTATCGAAATGGTTTGTATTCCACCGCTGATGGCAGGTTTCTACTATGCGCTGATCTCCAAAAATAATGGAATGCGGAACGCATTCATTGCCGGATTGTGGCTCGGACTTGCGTTTGTATTCCGTTACCAAACCCTTTCTATCACAGGAACACTAGGGCTGGTGTTTCTTTTCAGGAAAGATTTCAAGCAGATGGGATTGCTTGCCGCAGGTTTTTTCGTGACGGCGATTATCATTCAAGGGAGCGCAGATATATTTGCATGGGGATATCCATTCGCCTCGTTCCGTGAATATATGCTTTATAATGCATCCCATGGAAATGACTATACAACGGGAGCGTGGTATAATTATTTTTTATTGGTGCTCGCTGCTTTTATTCCACCGATGAGTTTCTTCCTGTTATATGGTTTTTTCAGGAATTGGCGGAAGACGTTGTTGATACTACTGCCGGTGATGGTATTCTTCGTTTCACATTCCTTATTTCCCAACAAGCAAGAGAGATTTATTTTCCCTGTGATACCGATAATCTTAACGTTGAGTGTTGTAGGTTGGGAAGAATTTGTACAAGAATCTGCTTTCTGGTCGCGACACCGGATCGCATTGAAGTCGCTTTGGATTTGGTTCTGGGTACTCAATTTCATCTTGCTGATTCCTTTTTCGACTTATTATTCTAAAAGATCTAGAGTCGAAGCAATGTATGCACTCTATGGAAAACAGGTCCATGGCATAGTGATGATAGGCGGATCATTAGGCACAACACAACCGCCGATGTTCTATACAGGAGTGTATCCAATTCCGATTTATCTGATTAATAACGATGAACAACTTGCTCAAATAAAATCCACATTGGACACTGCTTATATCCTCCCAAATTATGCTGTCTTTTTTGGACTGGAAGATATTGATCATCGTGTTCAGCAGATAGAATCCTCACTTGGATTGAGGCTTACATTAGAAAAACGCTTAGAGCCGAGCCTTTTGGATGATGTATTCTATCGGCTGAATCCGCGCTATAACAAGAACCAAACTGCATTTTTATTCGATATTGACACGAAATAATAGGGGAACGAACCATGTTCAGATTGTTGTTGATAGACTGAAGGAAGAGTGTTATTATCTAAGAAATCATCAAAAGGAAAGTTCTCTATGAAATATCGAACCCTCGGGAAAAAAGGGCCGGTGGTATCAGCGATCGGTCTAGGATGTATGGGAATGTCGGAATTTTACGGTACTGGAGACGAGAAAAAATCGATTGCCGTGATTCATGAAGCGATTGAGCTCGGAATTACATTCTTCGATACTGCCGATATGTACGGTGTTGGTGATAACGAGGAATTAGTTGGCAAAGCTATTCGTGGAAAGCGGGATAAACTCATCATTGCAACGAAGTTTGGCAATGTGCGTGGTTCGGATAGAAGCTTTCTGGGTGTGGATGGTCGGCCAGAATATGTTCGTTCTGCATGTTCAGCAAGTCTGCGTCGTCTCGGTATTGAGACCATCGATCTGTATTATCAGCATCGTGTTGACCATAACACACCAATCGAAGAAACCGTTGGAGCCATGTCCGAGCTTGTTCGCGAAGGAAAAGTTCGCTATCTCGGTCTTTCAGAAGCGGCGCCGGCAACTATTCGCAAAGCGTACACTGTTCATCCAATTTCCGCTTTGCAAACAGAGTATTCGCTCTGGACGCGCGATGTAGAGGCGGAAATTCTTCCAACCTGCCGCGAATTAGGAATTGGGTTTGTACCATATAGTCCGCTTGGCAGAGGATTCTTAACCGGAAAGATCAAGAAGCAGACGGACCTGTCGGAAGGAGACTTCCGGAAAAATTCACCGCGGTTTCAAGTGGAAAACTTGAATAAGAATCTGCGAATTCTTGAAATGCTGGAACAGCTTGCAAGTGAAAAGAAATGCACACCGGCTCAATTGGCCCTTGCATGGTGCCTTGCACAGGGAGACGATGTTGTACCAATTCCGGGAACGAAAAAATCGGAATATCTTCACGAAAATATTGCAGCAGTCAAAGTCCACCTGACATCGACGGATATTCGTACCATGAATTCGATGTTTCCAGTTGGTATTGCGGCGGGAGAAAGATACCCTGCAGTACAAATGCAGAGGTTAAGCAAGTAATAGATTATCCTCTAAGAGTTCCGAAATTAGGCAAAAGAAAATCTAGTCATTGAGATATTTTTTTGATCGTATTGTGAACTTGTCAAGAGTTTAAAAGCAAGATATAAATCAGGGTCATGACATAGTATTCTCAGAGAATTCAGTTCTGAGTTCGCCGACGAAGCATATCGATTCAACCTTCATAAAACTATTACCATCGCTTTGAACTGCAGGGGACTTTTGTCTATATTCTGATATGGAACATGCACAAACTCTTCTCGTTCTTGATTTCGGATCACAGTACACACAACTCATTGCCCGGCGGGTGCGGGAGTTGGGAGTCTATTCCGAAATCCACCCGTTCAACTATTCCATTAATAAAATCAAAGACCAATGTCCGGTAGGCATCATTCTTTCCGGCGGACCATCAAGTGTCTACGAAAAAGACGCACCAAAACCTGATCCCAAAATTTTTGATCTTGGTATTCCCATTCTCGGGATCTGCTATGGCCTGCAATTATTCGCAGATCGGATGCATGGGAAAGTCAATTCTGCTGCACGCCGTGAATATGGCAAGGCGGAGCTTTTTATCGATGACCACAATGATCTCTTTGCCGGCTTAGATGCATCAACATCGGTGTGGATGAGTCATGGAGATGCGCTGAGTCAACTGCCCGAAGGATTTGAGCCAATTGCACATTCTCGCAACGCGCCTATTTGTGCAATCCGTCATGGTGAGAAGAAGATGTTCGGTGTTCAATTCCATCCTGAAGTTGTTCATACGCCAGATGGAAAGAAAATTCTTGGGAATTTTTTATTCAAAGTGTGCGGTGCAAAAGGGAATTGGACACCGGCTTCATTTGTGGAAAAAACGGAAAAAGAAATTCGTACGCGAGTCGGGTCTTCAAGAGTTTTATGTGCATTGAGCGGCGGCGTTGATTCGTCCGTTCTTGCGATGCTCCTGCAGCGAGCTGTGGGCGACCAGCTTCATTGTGTCCATATCAACAATGGATTGATGAGGAAAAACGAAAGTGAGCAGGTTGTTCAAACCTTCCGCGATACTTTTCATATCAATCTTTCCTCTGTCGATGCGACAGACATCTTTCTTTCTCGGCTTGCGGGAGTGGATGATCCGGAAAAAAAGCGGAAGATCATCGGAAAGACATTCATCGAGGTCTTTGAAGAAGAAGCGAAGAAATTGGGCGGTGCGGTAGAATTTCTTGCACAAGGCACACTGTATCCCGATGTGATCGAATCGGTTTCATTCAAAGGTCCTTCCGTTACGATCAAGACGCACCATAACGTTGGCGGGCTGCCGGAGAAGATGAATTTTAAGCTCATTGAGCCGTTCCGTGAATTATTCAAAGATGAAGTCCGGAACATTGGACGACTGCTTGGTGTGCCGGCAGATTTAATTGGACGGCATCCGTTTCCTGGTCCCGGACTTGCCGTGCGCATACTCGGTGACATTACGAAGGTCAAGCTTGATTTGCTGCGCGAGGCTGACGACATATTTATTCAAGAACTGAAACGTTCAAATCTCTATGATGAAATTTGGCAGGCATTCGTCGTTCTCCTTCCAATACGTTCTGTGGGTGTAATGGGAGATGACCGTACATACGAAAATGCGGTTGCATTGCGAGCCGTAACGAGTGTCGATGGAATGACGGCAGATTGGGCAAGAATTCCGAACGATATTCTCTCACACGTATCCAACCGAATTACGAATGAACTGCGTGGCATCAATCGCGTTGTGTATGATATCAGTTCAAAACCTCCTGCTACCATTGAATGGGAGTGAAATCAATGAAACATGATGAGATGAAAGATGAATCGCCTATTACTCGTTACTTGTCACTGATCACCGATCGCTTTCATGATTGAACTTAAGAACGTCACAAAAAAGTTTGGTAACTTTACCGCGGTCGACAATCTGACCCTCACAGTACCACAAGGAGAGTTTTTTGGATTTCTTGGACCGAATGGGGCGGGAAAAACAACGACTATTAAAATGATTGTCGGCCTTTTTACTCCGACGGCCGGCGATATTATTGTAAACGGTTACAACATCCTCACCCATCCGATAGAAGCTAAACAATCCATAGGATATGTACCGGATATTCCGTTCTTATATGAAAAGTTGACCGGCCGTGAATTTTTTTATTTTATCGGAGGACTGTTTCGTATTCCCAAAACACTATTGCATGAACATATTGCGGAACTCATCGATCATTTCGAAATCGGCAGTTGGGTAGATAAACGGACAGAAGATTATTCGCAGGGGATGAAACAGCGGATAACGATTGCCGCCGCGTTGCTCCATCATCCAAAGACTATTATTATCGATGAACCGCTGATAGGGCTTGATCCGCGGAGCGCAAAAATTGTGCGTGAGACCCTGCGTCTACAGTCGAAGAACGGTGTCTCCATTTTAATGTCAACGCACAGTTTAGCCTTCGCTGAAGAATTATGCGACCGCATCGGCATTATCAACAACGGACGGTTAGTGTTGTGCGACACACGAGAACAGTTGCAAATTCACAAAGAGCGGTATGACGGGAAATTTGAATCTGTTTTTCTTGAAATGACCAAGCAGTAACGCGTATGCTCATTCACATCCTCCGCTACAAATTCCTTTCATATATAAAAACAACTTTCGACAGCCGTCTTGTTTCTATTGTGCGGGGAGTGGCGTCGCTGTTCGTTTTCAGCGGATTTGCATACGCTGCATACTTGTTTGCATCGGAAGCAACACGCTTCATGCTCGATCACACGCACACCGGTCTCTATCTCTTTCACACATTTATTTCGATGATGCTGTTCGTATTTTTTATTGCGGTCAATCTCGGCAATATTATCGTCTCGTACTCTACACTGTATCGTTCTATGGAAGTGAGCTTCCTTTTAACGAAGCCAATTTCCTTTACAACTATTTTTGTATTGAAGTTCCTAGACAATTTCTTTTACAGTTCTACGACGCTTTTTCTCGGTGCGTTTATGATGTTATTAGGATATGGCAGTTACTTTGGGTACCCGCTGTATTATCTTACAGGCGTGATGCTCTTTGTGCTCGTTCCATTCATGTTCCTTGCAGCATGTCTTGCTGTGTTGATTCTCATGGCGATCATGAAGCTTGCCGGCAGGATCGGATTTCGTAAGGTGATGGCAGGGCTTTTTATGATATATTTCTTTTTCATTTATATATTCTTTGATTCATCAAGTCCGATGAGACTTGTAGAAAAACTCAATCGCTTTATCCCAAACATGGATGCTTATCTTGTACAGTCAACTCCGGAATTTCTCCGGTATCTGCCGAATCAATGGGTGGCGGAATTTCTCTACTATAGTGCTCACGGAAAGATGATGAATGCCTTACCATATGCCGGCATTCTTCTCTTGGTCACGGCGGCTGCATTTTGTGTTTGTCTTTTTGTAGCACGCCGATTTTATTATCGAAGCTGGCTGATATCGCTGCACGTGCAGGCAACCGTTCAAGCTCCCGCCGATCCGGCGCGAAAACACTTCTTCGATTTTCGATCAAAGAGTATCTTCTCTTCACAGATTGAAGTATTACTGAAAAAAGAAGTATGGACATTCTTTCGTGAAGCCAGTCAGTGGATACACCTTGTTGTCATGATTATTCTCACGGGTCTTTTCTCTGTCAGCGTCAGTAACCTGAATCTTCGTTCACATGTTTTTGATATGCAACTGATAACATATTTAGTCTTGTTTTCTTTCGGCGGATTCATGGTGGGCTCACTTGCGCTTCGATTCGTCTTTCCTCTGATCGGGTTAGAGGGGCAAGCTTTTTGGACGCTCCGGACCAGTCCTATCAAAGGAAGCAAAATTTTCCTTGTTAAATTCTTCATGGGCTTTTTGATAGTGCTTATCCTTGCGGAATATATCGCAATCTCAAGCAATATCCCGTTTACAAAGATAACTGAGATGAGGCCGTTATTACTGTGGTTTGGGATATTCAGCGCGTTTTGGATCTCGCTCACGACTGTTACACTCAATCTTGGTTTTGGCGGCTACTTTGCAAATTATTTTGAGCGCAATCCTATCCGTGCAGCATCAACGCAAGGTGCAACGCTCACCTTTCTCGTGACGATCATCTATCTCATCGTCCTCGTGGCTCTTGTCTTTGTGCCGATCTCGGCTTACTTTACAACAGTATTTCGATTTCAATATTTTCCAATAAAGTTGATCGTGCTGCCGGGAACACTCTTTGCCGTTATTTCGTGTCTTCTCTCCGTGTTCGGCTTAATCATCGGTTTGCGGTCGATGCGCAGAGATTTTTAATTGCAACTTTCATTGTGTTGTGGTAATTTTAACATCAACAATCAATCAGCCTAACACTTTTTCTATGAACGTATTGATGAAAATTAAAATTCTTCTCCCTGCCGGCCTTTTTCTCATACTGGCTTTCTCGCGAGGTCTACAGTCTCAACCCTTACCGGATAGTATCGTCTTTAAGCCGGAAGTGGAGCGCGAATTTATTGAGGCAATGAAATTGTTTCGAGCCGGAAAGTTCGATACGGCTTCAGCAGTGTTTGTTCATATTATAAAAGAGTATCCCCGTAGCCATCGTACAACGGGTGCGTTCATTATGGGGGGAAAAGCCTATTATGAGTCTAAGAATTATAGAGAGTCGATTCGCCTCTTAAAGGATTTAATTGATCTTTATCCTCAATCCAGTTATATCGATGACGCGCATTATACACTCGGGTTGAATTACTACCGGATGGAGCGGTATGAAGATGCTGCGTCAGAGTTTTTCGCTGTCATTCAAATGTCACAAGCACAGCGTCTTGTAACTCGATCAAAGAAACTGTTAGAGATGATAGCGTCGTCGAACCTGACACTTGCGGAACTGCAGCGTCTCCGATTGGATGCAAAGAGCGAGGAGATGATAGCGCTTGTGACTGTACGGATTGCAGAGAAAATTTTGCGGGCGGGCGATTTTACTACCGCGGGGGAGATGCTTCACAAAGTGGCAGTTATGCCGCCCAATATCAAGTATGTCGCTGAGGCCCTTTCGCTGTTAGAACAGATAGAGAAACATGGCGGAGTAAAGATTGGTGTGGCGCTGCCGCTCATGCTCAAAGATGAAAATCCTGTGACACGGGCGCTCGGTATAGAATTTCTCCAGGGTATTCAACTCGCAGTTGATGAATATAATCAGACTGTTTCCGTGAAGATCGCTCTTGAAGTGCGGGATACGGAACGAAATCCGAGCATCGCTGCTAGGCAAGTAGCGGATCTATGCAGCGATGAAAATGTGTCTATTATTATCGGGCCGATTATAAGCGGCGAAGTCTTTGCCGCCGCAGGTATTGCAAACGAACGAGGTGTCCCGCTGATTACACCCACCGCAACAGCGAATGGCATTGCGGCAATCGGTCCTTTCATTTTTCAAGCGAATCCTGATTATGATATAAGGGGGCGCGATGCGGCAGCGTTCGCCTACAGTACACTTGGTGCGCGAAGGTTTGCGGTACTTGCACCGACCGACGCGGTGGGGAAGCAAATGGCGGATTCATTCATTGCCGAAGTTGATACACTCAACGGTGAGATGATTGACGTGCAATGGTACTCGGCTGGTACAAATGATCTGCGGATGGAACTTACAGCGATGCGGCGGAAGGCATTGGAAAGATTCGAAGTGCCAACAATCGATTTCGGGGCGAAAATGAAGCAATCTGAATTGAATAAATTTATCACTTGGGGTGTTAATCAACGCGTGCTGGACTCGCTTATCGAGCGCGGACTCACAGCTCCCGTAACTCTACTCTTTGGCGAACGCGGAAAACTCATCGCCGATTCCTTAAAACTTTCGACACATCTTGAAAGAATGAAATACGATAGTCTCGGATTTCCGGTTACGAATATCGATGCAATCTTTGTCCCGATTGCAAGTTCGGAAGAAATTCCCATTGTTAGTTCGCAGCTTAAATTTTTCAATATTCAGGCGCAGGTTCTTGGTACAGGCGATTGGAATGATATGACTGCACTCGATCAGAATCGTCAATATACAGATAGAACAATGTTTACTGTAGATGCATATATGAATTCCTCAAACGATATGTATCGAACATTTGAAGCGAAGTATCAGCGTGCAAACAATGATAAACCTCCAAGCACGAATGCGTTGTTTGGCTATGATGTAGCGAAGATGGTCATTCAAATCATTTCGCAGGGGAAAACACGACGCGCCGATGTCGCTGCCGCTCTCGCACATGTAGAAGAATTTGAAGGACTTCAATCGAAAATATCCCTCTCATTGAATCGTGTGAATACATGTCTCACGGTACTACAATACAAGAATCGCCAAATTCTTCGAATCGGAGAGATCGATCTCACCCGTCAGGGGAAGTAGAAGTTGAAACAGGTTCGCAAAACAATAAAGGTCTTGGAGCCGACGTTCTATCACGTTCCCATCAAAGGTTGGCCCTCAGACGAACGTCCCCGAGAGAAACTCCTCCAACGTGGAGCAAGTAATCTGACGGATGCTGAATTGCTGGCAATTCTTATTCGAACAGGAAAGAAGGGTGTCACTGCTGTCGATCTTGCGCGACATCTCTTGGCAGGAGAAAGGACATTGCGAGATGTTTCTTCAATGTCGGTTGAAAAAATTCGGTCATTAGGAATAGGTGAAAGTCGAGCTATCGCCATCGTTGCAGCGTTTGAACTTGCAAAACGACTGCCGGAAATGAGAGGTAAAGAACGGCTCACGATTCACTCACCTGAAGATATCGTTCAACACTTCAGGACGAAGTTGAGAGATCTCGTACAGGAAGAATTGTGGGTCTTTCCATTGAATGTAGTCAACCAACTTCTTGAACCAAGACAAATAAGCAAAGGAATTCTGAACTCATCACTCGCTCATCCAAGAGAGTGTTTCCGCGAAGCGATAACCCAATCTGCTGCTGCGGTTGTTTTCGTGCATAATCATCCCAGTGGTAATCCGGAACCAAGCCAAGAAGACCTTGTTATCACCAAACAACTCGTGGACGCTGGAAAAATTATCGGTATTGCAGTACATGACCACATTATTATTGCAGGAGATAGATTTACCAGCCTTGCTGAGCGGAAATTGATGCTGTGAGGACTCTTATTGATTATTACTTCAAAGTGATTGAACTATTCGTGTTAATATTCTTGAAAATTTTGCTTGACTTTTCTTGCTCTTATTCTTAATATGTGTCGAGTTTTATTAGAGGTTGTATAGTTCCCCCAGTCAGTACACTAGGTCATCGTAAGGAGAAGAACACAATGAAAAAACCCTTCGCCCTCATTATCATCGGATGCGCGATGGTAATAGGCTCATTCGTCGGCTGCAGCAGTAAAGCTTCAAATGAAGAAATGCAGCAGTTAAACGATTTGAAAACAGAAGTAACATCGCTCGAAAAAGGAATTGCGGCACGTGAATCCGAGAAAGCTGATCTGTTGAAATCGATCGCAGAGAAGGATGCACAACTCGCGCAGTGCGCTAAAGACAAGCAAGCACTTCAACAGCGTCTTCAAGGTGTGAAGTAATCGGATAGCCCAACAAGGAGAATAAAAAAATGAAATACGTGATTCGTTTAAGTCTGATAGTAATATTAGTTGGTGCGGTTACCTGTTTGTCGTTTACTCAAGAAAAAATGTCGAAGGAAGACTGGCAAGAAGCAATTACCAAGCTTACTGCCAAAAGCACTGAACTCAAGAGCAAACTTGATAGTCTGCAAAAGGAGGTAACCGATCTCCAGGCGCAAGAAGCAACAAAAGTACAAGCATTAAAGCAATGCTCAGATGAACTTGCAACAATGCAGGGACAACAGGAAGCTCCATTTGTAGCAAAGCTTGATGCCATTGATGCTCGTCTGAATGAATTGTCCAAATTATCAAATCAGGATTTATGGGCGCGCCGGGCCGAATTGGATAGCGTTCAAAAGTGGATTAATATTGCGGGGCAAGATCCTCTCAGCGTAATCCAAAAGTATCAAGACCGCTTGAAGGATCAACAGAGTCGTTTGGATGGATTAAAGAAGACATTAGAACAAATTATCGCTTCCGGTGAAATTATGCCGACCTATACCGTCGGTACATGGGCAAGAAATAGGGATTGTTTGTGGAATATTGCCAAGAAACCAAAGATTTATGATAATCCATTCTTGTGGCCGAAGATTTGGCAAGGTAACCGAGACCAGATTAAGAATCCTGATGTGATTCATCCGGGTCAAAAACTGAAGATTCCTCCGAAGGCAGATCTGACGAAGGAAGAAAACAGAGCATTACGTTCTTATTGGTCAAAGAGGCGGGAAAAAGCAGCCGCAGTAAATCCATAAAAGAGATTGAATCACGCACAATTTGCGTGGATATACAGAACATGAATATAGACGCCCTCACGGTAGTAGTAGCTGCCGGAGGGCGTTTGTTTTTTTATTGTCACATGTGAAAGGAGTCATGAAAAATTGACTGAAAAGAAGATACCGCTTGCCGGTGTTGATGTTGTTCAATTACTCGGTTTCAACGATGCAAATCTTCAAATGATTGAAGAACGATTCGATGCGAACTTGACAGTTCGTGGAGATCAGTTAATGATCCGTGGATCGCAATTTGAAATCGGGAAGATTGAAAAAGTGGTCGGCGAGCTGATTTATATGTTAAATAAAAACGGCAGTCTGAATCCTAATGATATAGATACAGTCATCGATCTTGTTTCGGTCAACGGCTCGGCACCAGATGTCTCCTCAGAGACGCAGGTGGAAGATAGCGATTCTGTTATTTTGTATACGAAGATGGGTATTGTAAAAGCCAGAACACAGGGACAGAAACGCTATATCCAGCAGATTCGGAAAAACGATATTGTTTTTGCAATTGGTCCAGCCGGTACAGGGAAAACATACCTCGCGGTTGCAATGGCGGTTGCGGCCCTTAAAAATCGCGATGTCACGCGCATTATCCTTGCACGTCCCGCGGTGGAAGCGGGAGAGAGCTTAGGATTTTTACCCGGCGATTTCCGTGAGAAGATCGACCCGTACTTGCGCCCGCTCTATGACGCGCTGGATGATATGCTCTCGGCAGAGAAACTTCGTGGGTACCTCGAGAAGCGCATTGTTGAAATTGTGCCGCTCGCCTATATGCGCGGGAGAACACTCCACAACGCATTTGTTATTCTCGATGAAGCACAGAATGCTACTGCCATGCAGATGAAAATGTTCCTGACGCGACTTGGTCCAAATTCCCGTGCCATCATAACCGGTGATGTCACTCAAATCGACTTACCAACCAAAACGACATCCGGTCTTGTACAGATACAGGAGGTGTTGAAAAAAGTACAAGGCGTTACATTCTGTTCCTTCGATAAGAATGATGTCGTGCGGCATAAACTGGTGAAGGACATCATCGAAGCGTACGATCGTTACCACACCAACGGAACAGGAGACGGCAAAGGCATCGGTGGAAATTAAATTGCATCAGATCTTCGATTTCTTTTTTGTATTCCAAATTTCATCCATCTCTTTCATTGAAACCGTCCCGATACGTTTTCCTCGGCGTTGAAGTTCTTCTTCGACATGGTAGAATCGTTTGGTGAACTTATTCGTCGCTCCATTGAGCGCAAACTCCGGATTGATTCCAATAAATCTGGAATAGTTCACAAGCGCGAACAGTACGTCACCGAATTCTTCTTCAATCCGATCTTGCTTTTTCGATTGCTCAGCACCTGCAAGCTCTTTGATCTCCTCGACCACTTTTTTCCACACATCGCGTTTCTTTTTCCAATCAAATCCTACTTTCGAAGCTTTTTCCTGAATGCGAAGCGCCCGGAGGAGCGCGGGCATTTCTTTCGGTACACCATCAATCACTGAAGTTCTGCCTTCTTGAAGCTTGATATGTTCCCAGTTTCTTTTTACTTCGTGGGCATTTTCCACTTGAGTATTGCCAAACACATGAGGGTGCCGTCGGATCATCTTTTCTGAGATGGATTCGATGACGTCATTGAGTGTAAACGCCTGCTCTTCTTCTGCCATAACAGCATGGAGGACAATATGCAGCAGTACATCTCCAAGTTCCCGTTTTAGCTCGGTGAGGTCTTGCTGGTCGATGGCTTCGACGACCTCATATGTTTCCTCGATTAAACTGTGGCGGATGGATTGATGCGTTTGCTCTCGGTCCCACGGGCATTCTTTTCTCAGACGTTTGACGACTTTGATAAATTTTTTGAATGAATCATTTTCTTTCTTTTTTCGCATTCACACTCCGATTTTTGTTTATCATACCGAAAAACAATACCAGAATCAAACCTTCAGAATCAAACGTTTGTTTTTATAGAAGTTATTGCGTAATTTGAACATAATTCTGGGGCTGTAGCTCAGCTGGGAGAGCGCTTCGTTCGCAACGAAGAGGTCGTCAGTTCGATCCTGATCAGCTCCACGAGCTTGCAGACAGAAGTTATTATTGATCTTGAAAATGTTTAATGGAAAATTGTAGTTAATAATTGGATTACATACACAAATTCGGAGTTTTATTGGTTTCTTTGGGGTCAAGTCCTGCGCAACAAAGCATTGCCCAACCCCGCCAGATCCGGAAGGAAGCAACGGTCAGCAACCAGTTTTGTGTGACGCAGGGAAACTTGACCTCTTTTTTTTGTCGGATTTCTAAACCTTACAGCCACCACCGGAGGCTCCTGCTTCAGAAACGCACGAAAAACGGTAACCATATGGTTCATTTTCTTATAACCATCATCATTCATGCCATCAGATTTATGCATTCAGGGAAGCATTATTCTGAATTTGGCAGGACACTTCGTTTCAGCCGATTTGGAAGAGGACTCACGCAAGTGTTTCCTCGCCTCGAATGGTATCAGTATTCAGGCGGGACTTTTCCACTTCGTTTTGAAACGCGGCAAGTTCACAATATCAATTTATTGCTGCAGTGGAAAAGGATTTTGCATGAAAAAAGATATTATCATCAATTCAACTGCGAACGAACATCGCATTGCCATTCTTGAGGATGGCAAGACCGCTGAACTGTTCGTAGAAACACCAGGTAAAGATCGTAATGTTGGAGACATCTATCTTGGAAAAGTTGCCAAAGTAATGCCTGGCATTCGTGCCGCATTTGTCGATATTGGCATGGGACAAGATGCCTTCCTGCATTTCTCTGATATCGGTTCCATTGAAGAATACAGTTCGCTGTTCGAAGAAGACGAAGACGAAAAGGAAGAAGAAGCCGCAGAAGTAGTTACAGAAACGGCACTTCAAGGTTCCAACGATGGGGCGCACGTTAGCGGGGGAAACGGTGTTCCTCCTGCCAGCGAGCAATCAGACGGAAGAGAACGGCATCACAATCAACAACGACGCCATCACTCTGCGCAGAATTTTCCACAGGTCAATCTGCAAAAGGGACAAGAGATACTTGTGCAGATTACAAAAGAACCGATAGGGAAAAAAGGGGTGCGGGTTCGTTCGGCAATTTCACTTCCTGGACGATTCCTCGTTCTCATTCCTTTCGATGGGAAAGTAGGAGTTTCCAAAAAGCTTTCCAACTTCAAAGAGAAACGACGGCTTCGAAAAGTGTTGCGCACAATGCTGCCGAAAGGATTCGGTGCCATCATCCGCACCGTTGCCGATGGGAAAACAGACGAGATGCTCCAGCAAGATCTGAACGATCTCGTTAAGACTTGGGAGGGTATCGAGAAAGCCGTGAAATCGGCAAAAGCTCCCGCGCTCATTTACAAAGATATGAACACTACATCGAGCGTCATCCGCGATCTGTTTCAGGAAACGGTTGAGCACGTGGTCGTAGATGAAAAAAAGCTTTTCAAAGAGATTCGGACCTATGTCCAATGGATGTCGCCTGATATGCTCAATCGAGTGGAATACTATCGGGAGAAGGAACCAGTTTTTGATAAGTACGGAATTGAGAAGGATATTCAGGTCCTTCTGAGTAAAAAAGTATGGTTAAAGAGCGGCGGGTACTTGTTCATCGAGAAGACGGAAGCAATGACTGTTATCGACGTGAACAGCGGACGGTATGCTGCAAAGAGAGAACAGGAATTGAACTCGCTGCGTACCAATCTTGAAGCGGCACGCGAAGTTTGCCGGCAGGTTCGGCTGCGTGACATCGGCGGCCTCATCGTGGTTGATTTCATAGATCTGGAGGACGATAAGAACCAGAAGAAGATCTATGATGAAATGAAGAAAGAATTGCGGAGAGATCGTGCAAAAGTTACGGTACTGCCGATGACGGAATTTGGTTTGGTGCAGATGACACGCCAGAGAATTCGCCAAAATGTGCAACTGAGTTTCAGTGAAGCGTGTCCTACGTGCGGCGGTACCGGTCAAGTACAATCCAAGACGTCGACGATGAACCAGATTGAACGCTGGATCAAGCGATTCAAAACGGAGAAGCGCGAGTATCGGTTGGAGTTACGTGTTCATCCAACCATTGCAGAATATCTTTGTGTTGGCACGATCAGCCGGTTGACAAAGCTGCAATTTAAGTTCTTCGTCAAGGTGAAGCTTGTTCTGGATCCTGCACTCCCTGCTGAAGAATTCAAATTTTTCTCCGTGAAGCAGCAGAAAGAAATTACCGACCAGTATAAATAGAAGTTCTCTTATATGAAAATTTTTATCGATACAGCGAATATCGACGAAATACGAGAAGCAATGAGTCTTGGCATGCTTGATGGAGTTTAAAGTGATCGATCAACTCATGAAACATCCACTCACGGACATCGGTATCGAAAGATTTCTTGCTGACTGGAAAAAAACTCAAGGAAAATAATGCTGAAACGCACTCCATTTTACAGCCTTCACACAGCCCTTGGAGCGAAGATGGTGGAATTTGCCGGCTATGAAATGCCGGTCCATTACTCCGGCATCATTGAAGAGCATCTTACTGTTCGTCAGAAAGTCGGTGTCTTCGATGTTACACATATGGGAGAATTTTTCGTACGCGGCAGCGACGCACTTGCGTTTCTTCAGAAAGTAACAATTAATGACGTTGCTAGATTGAAGCCGGGAAGAGTGCAGTATTCCGCAATGTGTTATCATGACGGCGGCATCATTGACGACCTTCTTATTTACCGGATGGAACATCAGTATATGCTCGTTGTGAACGCATCGAATCTTCAAAAAGATTTTGATTGGCTGCAATCTCGGAAATTTGGTGACGTGGAAATTGAGAACGTGAGCGATATAACAGCATTGCTTTCGATTCAGGGTCCAAAATCGCTTGCGACACTCCAGAAGTTGACGAAGGAAGATCTGTCGAAAGTTGAATATTACAGTTTCACTCGTAATACACTCGCAGGAATTTCCATGATCATTTCACGTACCGGCTATACTGGTGAGCTTGGATTTGAACTCTATTTCAATGCTGATGCTGACCAGGCAAAAAAAATATGGAATGCGATCTTTGACGCAGGCAAGGAATTTGGTATCACACCCGTAGGACTTGGTGCACGTGATACGTTAAGACTCGAAATGGGATTCTATCTCTATGGAAACGACATCGACAAGACCACACACCCGCTCGAAGCTGGTTTGGGGTGGATTACGAAGCTTAACAAGAATGATTTTAATGGAAGAGATGCAATCGTAAAGGCAAAACAAGAAGGCTTGAAGCGAAAGTTAATCGGGTTCACAATTTCGGATAGGACGCTGGCACGTCACGGCTATACAATTATGTACAACGCTCGTGTTGTGGGACAGGTAACAAGTGGAACATTTTCACCATCGCTTCAAAAGGGTATCGGCATGGGATACGTTGCTTCCGAACTTGCCAACGTCGGAACAATCATTTCGATTCTTGTGCGAGGGAAAGAAATTTCGGCGACTATTGTGGCAGTACCATTTCTCCAGAAGCATTAGTACAAAGGGGTATGCATGAAAATAGATCTCAGTTTTAACGCCGGACAGTTTGACGAGCTGCAATTGCGCGATAAAAACGTCATAGTGCTTGATGTCTTACGTGCAAGCTCCACTATCACTGTCGCTCTCAACAATGGGGCGCGTGAAATTATTCCGGTTGCAAGTATCGAATCTGCGGTGAAGATTTCCGGAAGCCTTTTTGGTGAGGTGACGCTCCGTGGAGGCGAACGCAACGGAAAAACCATTGAAGGATTTAACCTTGGGAATTCACCGCTGGAGTACAGCGAGACTGCAGTGAAAGGAAAGTCCATCATTTACTGCACAACGAACGGTTCTGTAGCGATGGCGAAGAGCCGATATGCACGCACCTTGGCAGTTGGTTCATTCATCAACTTGACAGCAACAACAGATTTTATTCGAAACGAGAATAAAGATTTTCTTTTTATTTGTGCGGGCACGGCGAATACCATTGGAAATTTCAGTTTAGAAGATGCAGTGTGTGCCGGGATGATGATCCAGAATCTTTTGAAGGCTGATTCGCTGGAGGTAGAGTTGAGTGATTCAGCCAAAGCTGCTCACGCACTCTCTAAATCATTCGGACGTTCAATTCTCAAAATGTTGAAGACCTCTGAACATGGCAAGTATCTCATCGAGATCGGTTTTGCAGAGGATTTAAGAATTTGTGCTCAAGTCGATTCGGTTCCGGTGCTTCCGATTCTGATCGGCACTGTTATCAAACTCAAAAAAGAAGAACCAAGCATCGAGCCTGCATAGGCAGCGAGTTCCCAAGATGTCCTGAATGGCAGAGAATCAAACTATATCCTCAACGAAACGATCACCACATCATCGTCAGCAGATCGGCGCGTTCATCGGAATTCTTGCTTCGCTGATGTTGCTGCTGAGTATTGTTTCGTATTCCCCCCAAGATCAAATGATGGGAGGAGTTTCCTTTTTAGATATTTGGAAAGCGATTACCGACGCTGGGTCTGTAAAGCAAACCAATAATTTGATGAGCGTGATCGGTGCAATGATTGCAGATTGGTTCATCAACTCAACTATTGGCTTGGCTGTCATTATTGTTCCATTCCTCGGTTTTGTATGGTCTTTCTATTTACTGAACAAAAAAAAACTACGCCAAAAAATCATCCTCACTAATTACACAATCATTCTTGCAATTCTTTTCGCTTCATCTGCTGGGTTGGTAAAACAATTTGAAAACAACTTGCCCGATGTATGGAGCGGGGTCGTTGGCTTTTTCGTGGCACGTGTATTATCGAATTTGATTGGTTTAACTGGCGCAACGCTTTTAATTGTAGGTACATTCTTTATTGTATTGACTTTATTGGCGGATTTAGATTATAAAGTGACATGGATGAAACTGCGCGAGTCCATTGCTGCATGGATAGAATGGCTGAGAGAGAAACGGGAAGCATGGAATGTGCGACATCATGCTCAGAAGAAAGATATTCAAACAAAACGTGCGCAAGAAACGGTGCGAATCAAGAAACCTTCAGAAGAATTGTCTGAACAAAGTCGTACGAGGCCGCTTGTTACTCCGGTCAATCCAGCCATGGAATCAACACCTTTAAAACCGACAACGGAAGCAATTCCATCGGCTGCTCCTCAACCGACCGGGCAACAGACTGATCCTGAACTCACAATCGATATCCGCGAAAAAGTGCTCGAGGCAGAGGTAGATTATGATGATCGCACCTTTGAAACAAAAGAAGATGTGGTTGAAGAAATTGACTATGTCTTTCCTTCGGTTGATCTCCTCGACATACATCGAGGAAGTGAAGAAGTGAACGAGGAGGAACTGAAAGCGAATGCAGAATTGCTGCGATCCAAACTTTCCGACTTTTCCGTCGAGATCGACAGCGTTTCGGTGACCCCTGGTCCGGTTGTTACACTCTACGAGCTTGTACCTGCCGCCGGTGTAAAAATTAGCAGAATCGAAAGTCTGCAGGACGATATCGCGCTTGCATTGAAGGCAAAAGGCATACGTATTATTGCTCCGATGCCCGGGAAGGGAACTGTTGGTGTCGAGATTCCTAATCATAACCCATCTCTGGTGACAATTCGTGGTATTATTAATTCTGCAAAGTTCCGGGATTCGAAAGCGATCCTTCCGCTCGCAATGGGGAAGACGATCTCCGGGGAAGTGTATGTAGACGATCTTGCCAAAATGCCGCATCTGCTCATGGCCGGCTCAACAGGTTCCGGAAAAAGTGTCGGTATTAACACTATTATCACCAGTATTATTTATCGCTTGCACCCGAGCGATGTCAAGTTCGTTATCATTGACCCAAAGAAAATTGAATTGTCGCTCTTCAAGAAATTACGCAATCATTATCTTGCCGTTTCGCCCGACTTGGATGAAGAGATTATTACTGAGCCGAACAATGCGGTGCTCGTCTTGAAAAGTGTCGAATTAGAAATGGAGAACCGATACAATCGGCTTGCCTCTGCAGGTGTACGGAATATAGCGGACTACAACGAACGTTTTGCCGCCGGCCGCTTGCACGATACAAAGACTATAAAGCATCATAAAATTCCCTACCTCATTGTCGTCATAGACGAGCTTGCCGATTTGATGCTTACAGCCGCAAAAGAAGTAGAGGAGCCGATTGCACGCCTGGCGCAGCTGGCTCGCGCCGTTGGTATTCATTTGGTTGTCGCAACGCAGCGTCCATCGGTCGATGTGATCACCGGTGTCATCAAAGCAAATTTCCCTGCACGACTTGCGTACCAAGTTGCTTCAAAGATCGATTCCCGCACGATCCTTGATATGAACGGCGCAGACCAATTACTTGGTAATGGTGATATGCTGTACTTGCCTTCCGGCTCTCCGAAACCGCACCGAATTCAGAACGCTTTTATCTCAACGGATGAAGTTGAACGAATCACCAATCACATCGGTAAACAAAAGGGATACAGCCATCCGTACAAATTGCCCTCGGTTCTGGAAAAGAAGAGACAATCGAACGCCGGTGGAAGCGTCAGCGAGGATGAATTGTTTGGAGAAGCGGCGCACATTGTCGTGCGCCATCAGCAGGGTTCGGTGTCGCTCTTGCAACGGAGATTGAAAGTAGGATATTCACGTGCTGCACGACTTATCGATGAACTTGAAGCCGCAGGTATTGTCGGTCAATTCGATGGAAGCAAAGCACGGGAAGTATTAGTAGAAACAGAAGCGGAATTGGAAACTATACTCAAGAGCCTTTGAAAATGAAAACAATACTTATGCTGGGGTTGATGTTTTTGGGTGCCAGGGAAATTTTGGCACAAGAAAAAGAATTAACAGTGAAGTATGTGACGGAGAATTTACAGCGTGGATATGAGATGATCGACGACGCTACTGCGCAATTTGAGCAGCACGTCCGGTTTGGTTTCTCGAACATTGAACAGACTTTCAGCGGCACGCTCATGATGAAGAAACCAAACCACTACCGCATAGAATCAGAGCATCAAACAATTGTCACAGATGGAACGACGGTGTGGGCATATTCTAAAGCGAACAATCAGGTTATTATCGACAGATATAAGGAGAACAGCAACTCGCTCTCGCCGGAACAATTTATGTTGAATCTTCCCGAGAATTATTACGCTTCAGTGCTTGGTTCAGAAAAGTTTTCAGAGGGAACGGTTATTCTCCTTAAACTCGTACCGAAAGATGATCGGTCTTTTGTGAAGTCGGTGAAACTCTCAGTGGAAGAACACGGCTGGCTGGTCCGCAAGATTATGATTCTTGATGTCAACGAAACAGAAACTACTTATACGGTCAAAGATATCAAACTGAATACCAACATCAAAGAAAAAACATTTGTGTTTGAAACGCCGGAGGGTGCGGAAGTTGTAGACCTTCGCTAAGTACACCTTATTCCTCGTATGACAAAAAAGACAGAAAGTATTTTCCGATACTCAATCAGTTTTATCATTGCATTTATTTTTCTCTATTTCGCTTTCAGAGGTGTAAAGCTCTCCGAATTATGGGAGTCATTAAAAGGCGCTAACTACTGGTGGGTAGCATTACTCATTCCGTTGAACATTCTCATGAATTGGGTCCGGGCAGAACGCTGGGCGCATTTGCTCGCTCCTATCAAATCCCCCATCTCAAAACGGAATCTTTTCGCGGGTGTGATGATTGGATATGCCATAAACAATGTACTGCCACGCGTCGGTGAATTTGTTCGTCCGTACATTGTTGGAAAGCGGGAAGGTATTTCCAGAACCTCGGTATTCGGTACTGTCATCGTTGAACGCATTTTAGATTTCATGAGTTTCTTTTTCATTGTCTGTGTTGTTCTCTTTCTGTATCCACGTTCTCTCGATCCATTCGTGAATCAGCCCGACGCTGTGCGTCCATTATTCCTTATCGGTTCCATTGCAGCTCTTGCCATTTTCGTTCTTCTTTTTTTCAAAGCGGAAGCCTTCTTTCGGTTTCTGGCAAAAATGCTCTTTTTTATTCCGCATAAACATAAAGAGAAAGTGGAAATAGTACTGGATAAATTTTATACCGGATTTGCTGTGGCGAAACTGCGCGATAAATTCGGTGTGATTTTATTCCAGAGTTTTTTAATCTGGGGGCTGAATGCGCTGATCATGTTTGTGCCTTTTTTTGCATTTACTCCACTGATGGAATCGGGAATGAATTTTGGCGCTTCGGTGGTACTCTTAGTTATTTCTTCCATTGCCTGGATTTTACCGGCGCCAGGTGCCATGGGAACATATCATTGGTTTTTACAGGTCGCGATGATGAAGCTCTATGGAATTGATGAGACGACAGCATTAAGTTATGCGATTGTTACACACGAAGTGGGATATCTCGTTGTCATGATCTTCGGTGCGTATTATTATTTTCGCGATCACCTTCACGTGTCTGATTTAGCGAGTGCATCTTCGAATGAAGAACAATAAAACCATCTGCAATGGATAAGTCGTTCGAACTTTAAGTCCCTGTTGCTTGTATGCCCAGTATTCAACACGGAGTAATTCAATAATAGAAAAGGAGTTGTTCGTTGAGTGTGTTTGATGCGGTTCTTCTTGCAGTTCTTCAGGGGCTGACAGAGTTTCTCCCCGTGAGCAGTTCCGGTCATCTGGTACTTGCCCAGCAGTTGCTCAACCTGCACAACCCACAAATTGTGTCGTTCGATATCTTTGTTCATTTTGGAACGCTTATCAGTGTGGTGATCGTTTTTTGGAACGACATTATTGAAATCCTGCGCTCTTTTATCAAAGCGTTAACAACATTCAAAGCAAAGGAAGAACATAGGAAAACAGAATATTTTCATTTAGGAATTGCCATTGTCATCGGTTCCATTCCAGCAGGAATCATCGGTTTGGCATTCCATCGTCAGATAGAAGAAATCTTCACGGATCCAAAATTTGTTGCGATGAATATTGTGATCACTGGACTGATTCTTTTTCTTACTCGACTTGCAAAACCGGTAAAGGGAAAAAAGGTCGGCATTCTCTCTTCGATGATAATCGGTTTTGCGCAGATGGTGGCAATTCTGCCGGGAATATCACGCTCCGGTTTGACGATGAGTGCCGCGCTTTTTTTGAAAATATCTCCTGTGCAAGCAGCACGCTTTTCATTCCTTCTTTCCATACCTGTGATCGCGGGTGCGACGTTGCTGAAAGCATACACTCTCATCGCACTTGGCACAACGATTGGTCTCTTGCAAATTATTATTGGTATTGCAGTGTCGGCAATTGTCGGATATGTTGCCATTAAGGTGTTGCTGCGTATTATGGAAAAAGGGAAATTTAGCTGGTTCTCTTTATACTGTTTGGTGATAGGAATATTTGGCATCTTTTTTATGTAAGGATGAAACCATGAATACAAAAACACTTGCAATGATTCTCACTATTTTCTTAGGAATTTCGCAATCCATAGGTTGTCAATCAGATACTACAAAAAGGAAGACCGTGAACATTACCATCGAAACCACCAAAGGCGATATTGAAGTCGAACTCTATGAAACCGACGCGCCAAAAACCGTTGCTAACTTTACCGGACTTGCAGAAGAAGGATACTTCAACGGTATTATTTTTCATCGTATTTCAAAAGGGTTCGTCATTCAAGGCGGCGATTCAACCGGAACGGGAAGCGGTGGAAAGAGTATTTATGGAAAAGAATTTGCCGATGAATTGAATCCCTCGACTCCATCCTATCAAGAAGGATACAAACGCGGCACTGTCGCGATGGCGAACCGCGGACCGAACACCAATACGAGCCAGTTTTTTATTATTCTGAAAGACGCATCATGGATGCCGAAACAATACACCATTTTCGGGAAAGTGACGAAGGGAATGGATGTGGTCGATTCGATTGCGGCGGTCGATATTATTCCGCAAATGGGACCTACAGATGGAAAACCGAAAGTCGATGTTGTCATGGAAAAAGTTTCCGTGAAGAAATAGTACTGGAACGACGGAGACAATCAGAGTGGCAATGTCGAAATCCAAGAAGGAGAAATTTCCTTCCTATGATGTTTTTCTTGAAACGGTGAAGGGGAAGAAGTATGCACCGGTCTATCTCTTCATCGGTGAGGAAGATTTTCTCGTCGAAGAATGTGTCGATCGAATCATTCGAGAACTGCTGACGACTGATACGAAGGCTTTCAATCTTGATGTTGTGTATGGAAGCAAAGTGGATGCGCGCGAAGTGATAGCGCATGCGGCCTCTTTCCCGATGATGAGCGATCGGAGGATCGTAGTCGTGAAAGAGTTCGACAAACTGATTTCAGGTGATACGGCGAAAGAGATTGTTTCGGCATATATCGCACATCCATTGGATTCGACGTGTCTTGTGCTGTTGGCGGAGAAACCGGATTTTCGCACCAAGCCGTTTGTTGATTTAAAAAAATCCGACATTGTTTTCGCATTCAACCCCCTCTATGACAATCAAGTGCCGGCATGGATATCTGAACGATGTAAAATAATGGGAAAGGATGTGGATCTTGAAGCATGCCGGTTGCTGCAGGCGTACATCGGAAATTCACTCCGGGCGATTCAAAATGAATTAGACAAACTTTTCACCTATCTCGGTGAACGAACACGTGTGACACCGGAAGATGTTGCGGATGTTGTCGGTGTGACACGCGGATTCAACGTATTTGATTTGCAAAATGCCATTGGGAGGAAAAATCTTGAAGAAGCGCTGCGGATCGTGAAGCGCATGATTGAAACCGGTGAGACATCTCAACTCACCATCGTGATGTTGACCAGATACTTCAATCTTCTCTGGAAATTGCAGAATCTTCTCGCTCATGATATTTCGGAAACAGAGGCGCTTGCAGCAACAAGGATTTCACCTTATTACTTCAAAGACTATATTGCTGCGATAAAGCGATTTTCACCGACACAAATTGAACATGCTTTTCGTGTGCTTCTCGATGCGGATGTTCAATTGAAAAGCACGTCGCCTGATCCCTACCATTTGATGGAGATGTTGGTGTATTCACTTATTCGTGACCATCGACCTGAAGAAACAGCTCTATCGTGAGACACAGGCTTCTATTATTCGTATGCTCTTTCGTTTGAATGAACTTCTCACACCGCCGACAACGGTTGAATGGACACTTCTGTTGTTCATTCTCACAGGTTTACTCGTGTGTGTTGTGGCAAGCGAACTCATCCGAAAACATTTCCATTGGCCTGCGGAAGTGACCAGGAAATTTGTGCACATCACTGTTGGATTCCTCATCTTTTTCTCTCCTATGCTCTTTCAATCAGCGCTTATCCCTTTGCTCCTCTCTTCTTTTGCCGTAGCGATCATGGCGATTGCAGTGCGGACAGGTCTCCTGGTCGGTCTTCATGGGACATCCCGGTTCTCGTACGGAACAATCTTTTATCCATTTTCCTTCTTTGTGTTGATTCTCTTGTTCTGGAATGAGCATCCGGAAATTATCTCGCTGTCTATGGTAAGTCTTGCCACAGGAGATGCAGCAGCAGCGATGGTTGGTGAATCTTTCCGTTCGGTACGAGAGTACCGACTCACATCCGACAAGAAATCCATTGAAGGTTCCATCACGATGTTCGCAGTGACGTCCATCACCCTGTTCTGTAGCATGATCTTTCTTGGACTTCAAACTTTGCACTCGTTGGGATATTTAGCGGCCATTGCGATGGTTTCAGCGAGCATTGCCACGGCTTGGGAAGCGCTCTCATCAAAGGGATTGGATAATTTTACGATACCGTTGTCTGTCGCGTTTGTTCTTTCTTTTTATCTTATTCCCTCGCAGATGCAGGATCCAAACCGATTTACCATTGGTGTTTTCTTGTCTCTTCTTATTGCAATCGCTTCATATTATTTTAAATTTCTCACTGCCAGCGGTTCTGTCGCTGCGTTTCTCCTTGCCAGTACAATCTATGGATTCGGCGGGTGGCAGTGGACAGTTCCCATCGTAACGTTTTTTGTTCTTTCCAGTTTGCTCTCGAAAGCGGGGAAGAAGAGGAAAGAACAATTCGAACATCTCTTCGAAAAAACAAGCACGCGCGATTGGGGACAGGTAGCGGCGAATGGCGGTATCGCTGGAATACTGATACTTGCTCAGTATGCTTTCCCCGATGAAAATTTCTATCCGGCGTACCTTGGCGCAATTGCAGCAGTTACAGCAGATACGTGGGGTACAGAAATTGGTATCTGGTTCGGAGGTAAGACGATTTCCCTTTCCCGTTTTAAAGTTGTCGAGCCAGGTACCAATGGCGGTATTTCGTTGGCAGGATTTATCGGCGGGACGGTTGGTGCATTGATCGCATCTGCAAGTGCATTTCCTTGGGCGGCGACGGAGCGAATGATACTCATTGCCACTCTCTCAGGAATCATCGGAAGTTTTTTTGACAGCATGCTCGGCGGAACAGTGCAATCGATATATCAGTGCTCGATATGCAGCAAGTACACCGAGCGAAAATTACATTGTGGTTCTGCAACAGTTTTTATAAAAGGTATTCGATGGATGACAAACGATGCGGTCAATTTGGTTTGTGCTTTGGCGGGTGCTATAGTTGCATGGGGATTATATTGATTTACATAGAGAAGCAATCGGATTCATCAACTTAAAAATAGTATATCAAAAAGGAAATTTATGAGTACGGACAAAATTCGCCAATTAAAGCAATTGCGGGAAAAAGCGACGCACGGTGGCGGACTCACCAAGATTGAGGATCGGCATAAGCACGGGAAGCTGACTGCGCGCGAGCGCATTGACCTTCTGCTGGACGAAGGGAGCTTTGAAGAAATTGGAATGTTTGTTCATCACCGGTCTCGAGAATTCGGGCTGGAGAAATACAAATATCTTGGTGATGGTGTGGTGACGGGCAGAGGAACGATCAGTGGGCGGCATGTAGTTGTCTACAGTCAGGACTTTACAGTCTTCGGCGGCTCGCTTTCTGAGACACACGCAGAAAAGATCTGCAAGATTTTGGAATTGGCGCTGAAGAATGGTGTACCTGTTATTGGATTGAATGACTCCGGTGGTGCGCGCATTCAGGAAGGAGTTGTGAGTCTAGGCGGGTATGCAGATATTTTTCTGCAAAATACTCTTGCGTCCGGTGTCGTACCGCAAATCTCTGCCGTCTTAGGTCCATGCGCCGGCGGAGCAGTTTATTCTCCAGCTATTACTGATTTCATTTTTATGGTGAAAGATACCAGTTATATGTTTGTTACCGGACCTAATGTAGTAAAGACGGTGACACATGAAGATGTATCGTTCGAAGACCTTGGCGGTGCATTGACGCATGCTGTCAAAAGCGGTGTGGCGCATTTTGCTGTGGAGAACGAGTTGGAATGCATCGAGGGAATCAAGAAACTCTTGAGTTACATTCCATCGAACAATATGGATGATCCGCCGTTCGTTGAGCCTCATGACAGCGAGGATCGGATGGATATCGAGCTTGATTCGGTTGTGCCGGAAAATCCGAGCAAACCGTACGACATCAAAGAGATCATCACCAGATTAATCGATGACGGTGAATTCTTTGAAGTACAAGAACTCTATGCTCAGAATATGGTTGTGGGGTTCGCCCGGCTTGGCGGATACTCAGTTGGAATAGTGGCAAATCAACCGTCTATTCTTGCCGGTGTACTTGATATCGAAACATCTCTCAAAGGTGCGCGGTTCGTTCGCTTCTGTGATGCCTTCAATATTCCGCTGATCATCTTGCAGGATGTTCCTGGATTTCTTCCGGGCACCGATCAGGAATGGAGGGGTCTCATCAAGCATGGCGCCAAATTGCTTTATGCGTTCTGTGAAGCAACCGTTCCAAAGATTACCATCATCACTCGCAAATCATACGGCGGTGCATATTGTGTCATGAACTCCAAACATATCCGCGGCGATGTGAACTATGCATGGCCCACTGCTGAGATTGCCGTTATGGGACCGAAAGGAGCAGTGGAAATTATATTCAAGAAGGAGATCGAAAACTCAGGAGAGAAAGAGAAAGCAATCGCGGAGAAAGTAAATGATTACACCGAGCGATTCGCCAATCCGTATGTTGCAGCGGAGCGAGGATATGTCGATGAAGTTATTCTACCGCATGAAACTCGGCCGAAACTGATCAAAGCGCTCCGATTCCTGGAGAACAAGGTCGATACAAATCCCAGAAAGAAACATGGCAACATTCCGCTTTGAGATGGTCAATTCCCTTGCTTAAGTGGTAAGGATACGTTATTTTGAATAAAGAAATTGATTCATGATAATATGTTGAGGCTGATGCAGCGGTTTGTAGTTACGTTCTTATCATTAATAATCCTCAGTTGTTCTTCAGAACGAACGACGCGTTCTCACATTGATACTTCATCTCCTTCTGACACAGACCTCAAAAGTCTTGCTGCAGATACCATAAACAGTTCAGTCGATACATCGAACGTAAAGATAAATGGTAACGGGAACGGCACAGGTTCTGCAGACACATCCGACTACGATTCAGAACTCATCCTCCAGCGGCTTGAACAGGCACGGCAGCATTATTTGCTTGCACTTGCCTCACAGGAAGCTGGTGATTCTCTCAGCTGCGGTACGGAATTCGAGACAGCCATCCAAATCCTCAATGAATTAAGTGAATACTCACATATTGACAGTTCTAAAGAATACCTAGATTTAAGCAAGAGTTTGATTGAAGATTATGAAAAGTACATTGCGCAGATCGACAGTCTTGGCCCTGATGCATCTGTCTATGCACTTCGGGAAAAATTAAATCAAGTAGTTGAACAAGGTGATACCACCGGTTTGAAGATTCCCCACATTGAGATCAAGGGAACACAAGTTCCACTGCCCTTCAATGAGTACGTTGAACGAGCAACCGCCTTTTTTATGAGCCGGGGCCGGCATTATATGGAGCGTTGGCTGTATCTTTCAGGCAGGTATTGCCCCATGATGACAAGAATTTTTAGGGAAGAAGGAACTCCTGAAGAACTTGTTTACTTAGCCATGCCGGAAAGCGGTTTGCGTACTGATGCGCGTTCATGGGCGCGTGCTGTAGGATTATGGCAATTTATGAAGGGAACCGGTGCGTTGTACGGACTGCGTGTAAATTGGTGGATTGATGAACGCCGGGATTTTGAGAAATCCACACGTGCGGCAGCAAGACATCTCAAGGACTTGTACAGTGAATTAGGTGATTGGAATTTAGTGCTGGGTGCGTATAATGCAGGTGCCGGAAGAATTTTTCGTGCTATACGCAGGAGCGGCGCGTCGGATTATTGGGAGATGCGGCAACATCTGCCGCGGCAAACACGTAATTATATTCCACAGTATATTGCAGTCGCACGGATTGTTCTGAATCCACAAAAGCATGGATTTACAAACATACCAATAGCAGATTCGCTCGCTTTCGATGTTGTAGAAATCAATGACTGTATCGATTTGCGGGTGCTGGCAAAATGCGCACTGACAACAGTTGACACACTGCAGGATCTTAATCCTGAATTACTTCGTTGGTGCACACCGCCTGGTGTAACGGGATATCGATTCCGGATTCCGCTTGGAAGGAAAGATACATTTCTCATCAACTATGCAAAAATTCCTGCAGAGCAAAAAAAGGATTGGGCAATCCATACTGTGAAACGAGGCGAGACAGTTTCTTCTATCGCTCGGAGATATGGTTTAGCCGCCTCACTTTTAAGAGATCTGAATAATATACACAGCGATCGCCGTCTCTCGGTCGGCACGGTACTAGCGCTTCCCCTTCCGAGAGATATTGCGGATAGCAAAGTCCCATATGATTATTCACCGGAAGTCAGAGGGATGAACTTTGGTTCGATAAAATCCTACGCAGCTAGTGATCATATCAACAAAGCAAAACTGCGGCACGCGAAGCGAGAAGTAAAACAGCCGAAGGGGAAAGAGAAACTCGTCTATCATGTTAAACGCGGCGACACGATAGGGCATATTGCCGAGTGGTACGGTGTGCGTGCAAGCGATATCCGTAACTGGAATGATATTTCCTACGGGAGTTATATTCATGCAGGACAAGCAATTGCCATCTGGGTTCAGGCATCGAAAACAAAACTGCTAAAAAGAGTTGACACCATGGAGTTTTCGGAGAAGCAAGCGATGACAAAGGGTGACCTTGCTGAGGCGGCGCAAGCAGAGGAAGGAAAGACCAGAATAAAATCATCATCGACTGAATGGATCCAACATGCAGTGAAATACGGCGAGACGTTAGAAAAAATCGCAAAGATCTATGAAGTAAGCATCAACGACCTCAAGCAATGGAATAATCTCCGTTCATCACGCATCACCACCGGACAGACCTTGGAAATTTATGATAAGCCTGAAGAGCGCGTAAAGCTTATTGCGGCACCTGCTAAAATACATGCAGCTCCTCCCGTCAAAACTTCCAGTACAGGTATTTTTTCACCAACCCACACAGTAAAAAAAGGTGAAAGCATCTATACAATAGCAAGATTGTACGGTGTTGATCTGCAGAAGTTCAAGAATTACAACACCTTGCGAGGCAATAAAATTCTCGTCGGACAAGTCCTCAGGATTCCTCCTAAAACAAATCTCTGAATTGTGGATTCACATTATTCAGAAAATTGTGCTTCACTGAAAACATTGTTCTTTCAGTCCGTTCTCTTTTAACTTGCCTTTCGGAAATATCTTACTTACGTTGCTGTCGTGTTTATAGCGCAATAACCATGATCACGCTGATTCATTTCAAACCTTTCAAGAAATTATTTTTGCCAGTACAAATCACTATTTCACTTTACCATATTTCGACAAGGAGAATTTCTATGGTCAACTTCTACCGAAGAACAATCGCTTTTATGCTGACCCTGCTTCTTGTTTGTGCGTCGATGCTGAATGCGCAGGTGACAACCGCTTCAATGAGTGGTATTGTTACGGATAAATCCGGACAGCCATTGATTGGCGCAACAGTACGTGCGATACACGAACCCTCGGGTACGCAGTATGGGACGAGCACGCGTGAGGATGGAAGGTTTAATTTAACGGGATTACGTATCGGTGGACCATATACGATTAAAATTACCTATGTTGGATACGCAGCCCAGGAAAAGAATGGAATTAATCTTGAGCTGGGTCAAAACATGCAAGTTAATATTTCTCTCACAGAAGCAGCAGTGGAGGCGAAAGTTGTTGTCGTGACCGGCGAACAGCAAAACATTCTTAGCGCTGCCCACACCGGAGCGGTTTCGAACGTTTCGCGTTCGAATATCGAGAGTCTTCCTTCAATTACAAGAACATTTACGGATTATCTGAAATTGTCTCCGTATTTCGTCGGTAACAATGCTCAGGGAAGAAGTTATAAATATAATAACATTCAAATTGACGGTGCAAACTTTAACGACCTATTTGGCTTAGGTACGACGGGTATGCCGGGTCTTTCAACTGTCGCTCCGATCAGTTTGGAATCGATTCAGGAATTCCAGATATCTGTTTCGCCCTTCGACGTACGTCAGAGCGGTTTCACGGGAGCAGGTGTAAACGCTGTAACACGAAGCGGCGGTAACGATCTTTCCGGTGCCGTGTATGGCTATGGACGAAATCAGAGTTTCGTCGGAAACAGTCCCGATTACTTGCATTCGAAGTATGCGGATTTTTACGATTTACAGGAAGGTTTTAGAATCGGCGGAGCAATCGTGAAAGATAAATTGTTCTATTTTGTCAGCGGTGAGTTGACTCAGTATAATAGACCGTTGACCCGAACCTTCGGATCTTCGACCTCTAACAATACATATTCGCTGAATCAGGACAGTTTGAATATGTTTGTCAACAAATTGAAGCAGCTCGGATACGATCCGGGTTCCTTTATGGATTTATATTTCAAACGTCAAAGTGCAAAGTTCCTCTTGCGCTTCGATTATAATATTGACGAAAACAATAAATTGACGGTGCGCGATAATTTTATGACTGGCACGGATGATAACAGTCCTTCAGTCGGAAGCTTCTATGCCGCGAACACGATGTACCAATTGGTAAACACGACAAATTCATTGGTGGCGCAATTGAACAGCGTTTTGAACGATAACATGTCCAACGAATTGTTCGTCGGTTATACATATTCGAAAGACGCTCCCGTCTATAAGGGATCTTTATTCCCATTGATTGAAATCTACAATGTGTATGATCAAAACTCGGCGAACGGTGTAATAAAGGGTCTTAATGTATTTGCCGGTGCAGAAAATTACCGTATAAAAAATCTGTTAACTCAACAAGATCTTGAATTGACAGACAACCTTACCTACTTCATGGGAAAGCATACAATTACAGTTGGTACACATGATGAAATGTTTTCGTTCGAAAATTTGTACATTGCTAATGCATACGGCAATTACGATTACAATTATTATGCCGATTTCTTGAATAACAGACCGGCTTATCAATATCAATTGAGTTATTCGTTGACCAGCAATCCTGATCAAGATGCGAAATTCAAAGCCATTCAATATGGTCTCTATGCTCAGGATGAATGGAATGTTCTTCCAAGTCTACGTGTCACTTATGGCTTGAGAATTGATATCCCGACATTACTTGATAATCCAGCGTACAATGCAAAATTCGGTACCGTGTTTGGGCTTTCGACGAGCGTTGTCCCGAGTGGCCAGGTTATGTATTCACCCCGTGTGGCATTTAACTACGACGTGTTAGGAGATCGTTCCGTTCAAGCTCATGCGGGAACTGGTCTCTTTACAGGTCGTGTGCCATATGTTTGGATTTCCAACCAATACGGTAATACGGGCGTCGAATTTGCTCGTTTAAATCTCTATAATACGATGACATTTTTTCCAACTGCTGACCAACAACGCCAAGCAGCAGCAAATGCAGCGCCTGTCGCGACCACGGAAGTTGACATCACGGACAAAAATTTCAAGATGCCGCAAATCTGGCGTACCAGCGCTGGTGTTGATATAAAACTGCCGTTTGATTTTGTTGGAACAATAGAAGGTGTTTATTCGCAGGTTGAGAACGATATTATGTATCAAGATATTAATATGAAACAAACAGGAACATATTCGGCTGACGGACGTCCTCTTTATGGAACGACTAAATCGACGGCAACAACACCTAACAGCGGTTGGACATATTCAAAAGTGGATGCGATCGATTTTACAAATGCAATCCTGCTGTCGAATACAAATCAGGGATATTCTTCCAATCTTACAGCCCAGATTCAGCGTGCTAATGTCGGCGATGGATGGGATGCAAATATCGCATATGTATACGGTGTATCGAAAGATATGAACAGCGGTAACTCTTCTCAAGCAGCTTCGCAATGGAAGTACAACCACGCCGTCGATCCGAATAATCCAACGTTAAGCTATTCACAGTATGATCGGAGAAATCGTGTTATGGCAACCGTTTCTTACCGGCTTGATGAAGGGAAAGGCTATGCAACAACATTTGGTACATACTATAGTGGTTTGTCCGGCCAGCCGTACTCATGGTTGGTCAGCGGAGATGTCAATGGTGACGGACAGACTTCAAACGATTTAGCATATATTCCGAATACAGGAGATATCGGAACAAAGTTGATCATTAAAAATTCTGCCGGGATACTTATTAAGACTCCTACTGATGCTGCGAATGATCCTACGTGTTCATATCTTTTCAGATTCATCGACAACGATCCATATTTGAGTGCGCATAAGGGTCAATTCGCCGGCAGAATGGCTGCAAATACAATATGGTCTGGACAAATCGATCTGCATATCGGGCAAGACCTTCCAGCGTTCGAGAATCACATTATCGAAATATCTTTTGATATTCTGAACGTGATGAATCTGCTCAATCAGAATTGGGGCTGGGTTAGAACCATAACCAATCAGCAAGCGTATTTATTAACCTTCGCAGGGTATTCGGGAAATATTCCGGTGTACACGGTTGGTACGATTACCGACAATTCGTATAATTTAGATCCGGCTTCTCGCTGGGAGTTATAGCTTGGCATAAAATATTCTTTCTAAAACGTCAGCCTTTTACATGTCAAAATAAAACCCCGTCAAATCTTGGCGGGGTTTTATTTTATACGAAGGAACAATCTTATTGCGACAAGCGGCTATAACATAAGCGCTGCCGGATTTTCCATCAACTTCTTAAAATCCTGCAGGAAACGTGCAGCAATCGCACCATCGATGATGCGATGGTCGGAGGAAAGCGTAACCTTCATTGTGTGCCCGATAACAATCTGTCCTTTCTTGACCACTGGCTTTTCTACAATAGAGCCGACCGCGAGTATGGCGCCTTCCGGCGGATTGATGATGGCAGCGAAATCTTCTACTCCAAACATTCCGAGGTTGCTTATCGTAAAAGTGGCGCCTTGATATTCTTCCGGCTTGAGTTTGCGGCTGCGAGCTCGTTCTGCGAGATCATGCAGTTCTGAATTGAGATGAAGAATAGTTTTCTGCTCGCAATTTCGCAAAACGGGAGTCACCAAGCCGTCATCCAGTGCAACAGCGACGGCAACATGCGCCTCGCCGAATTGCCGTATAGTATTTCCCAGATAGGCAGCATTGATGCTGGGGTGATTCATCAATGTCATGGCGGCAGTTTTTACGAGAATATCCGTAAAACTAATTTTTGAATCGGTGGCAGTGTTAAGCTGTTCGCGAAAAGCGATTGCAGGTTCCATATCGATTTCACCTGTGACATAGAAATGTGGCACGGTTTGTTTGCTCTCCTGCATTCTTTTAGCAATCGTTTTGCGGATGAGGGACAGCTCGATATCGCGATGACCGCCGCGAATGATCGGTGCGGCCGGTTTGAACTGCAATGGTTCTTTACCGCGTAAGAGCGGTTCAACATCCCGTTTGATAATGCGCCCTTGCGGTCCGCTTCCGGAAATGGCTCGCAGCTCGATCTTGTTTTCCGTGGCAAGTCTCTTTGCTAATGGTGAAGCTTTCACATGTCCGTCCGCGCCGATGGAAGAGGCATGCTGTAAAGATGGCGGCAGTGATTTCGACGATTCCTTTGCTGCTTCGGTTTTCGGTATTTGTTGTGCAGCAAGAGGGGCATCAGTCAATAATGCAGAGATATCCTCATTCGCTTCGGCAATGATAGCGATGGGAGCGCCAATTTCCGCCTTGCCTCCTTCAGGAATCATGATTTTGCGCAGGATGCCGGAGTCGTACGCTTCCAATTCCATATCTGCTTTATCGGATTCGATCTCGACAAGTGTTTCACCTTGTTTTACTTTTTCGCCTTCTTTCTTCAGCCATTTCAGGATGACACCTTCTGTCATGGTATCGCTTAGTTTTGGCATCAAGATTTTTGTCGCCATAGGTTCCTCAACGTATTAAATGCTGTCAGGAGTTTCCTGCTGACTGTAAGAATATAATAATGCTTACACGTAAATTCCAATGACCCCCACTCTATCTCCCCCTACAGGGGAGAGGAGTGAAACCCCAAAACAAAACTTGTTAATCCAGATACATGACTTTTCGTACAGCACGGATTACTTTTTGGATATTGGGAAGTGATGCTACTTCTAAATTATGCGCATAGGGAAGAGGTACATCTTCCTGCGTGACACGCTCAACCGGTGCATCGAGATAATCGAAACAATGATTGCTTACTTCATGTGAAATCTGCGCGCCGACTCCTGCAAAGGGCCAGCCTTCTTCCACGATCACCAACCGGTTTGTCTTTTTGACGGAATTGAAGATCAATTCCCAGTCCATCGGTTTAATCGTGCGCGGATCGATGAGTTCCACGCTGATGCCTTCTTCCGCAAGACGGCCAACCGCTTTGACCGCTATATGCTGAAGGACCCTGGACCATGAGACGATGGTAACATCCGCTCCCTCCTTTATCACTTCTCCGACGCCGAAGGGAATGGTGTACTCGCCTTCCGGTATTTCGCCTTTCTCGCCGTACATCATTTCACTTTCGATGAAGATGACAGGATTGTTATCGCGAATGGAAGTCTTTAATAATCCTTTTGCATCTCGCGGATTGGAAGGCATAACGACTTTCAACCCCGGGAAATGAGCGTAGATGGATTCAAGAGCTTGCGAGTGTGTTGCTGCAAGACTGTGTGCTGCACCCCCTGGTCCGCGGAAAACAATCGGCACATTGAAATTCCCGCCAGACATGGATAGCATCTTGGCGGCATTATTGACGATCTGGTCGAAGGCGACGAGGGAAAAATTCCATGTCATGAACTCGACGATAGGGCGGAGACCGACCATAGCAGCGCCGATGCCGATTCCGGAAAATCCGGCTTCAGCGATTGGTGTGTCAATGATGCGCTTGGGTCCATATTTTGTGAGCAGACCTTGGCTCACTTTGTACGCGCCATTATATTGGGCAACTTCTTCGCCCATCAGGAAGACGCGTTCATCGCGCGCCATTTCTTCATCCATTGCTTGATTCAGCGCTTCACGTATACTGACAACAGGCATTTATTTCATCTCCACGTTCTCATGTCGTTATCAAAAAGAAGAACTCTAAATCACAAATCCTTAATTCTAAATCCCACATTCGTTTACTCAACATAAACATCAGTATAGAGTTCTTCCAGGGGTGGTTCTGGGCTGCTCTCTGTAAATTGGACGCATTCTTCAATGATACTCTTGATGCGTGCTTCGGCAGATTCAAAATATTCATCTGCAGCAAGATGTGCGTCTTTCAACGCTTCTGCGAATACTGTTAGCGGATCCAATTTCTTCTGTGTCTCCACTTCTTCCTTCGTGCGGTAATGGCCATGAATCGGGTCGGACATGGAATGTCCCCGGTAACGGAACGTCTGCATTTCCAGCAGGCTTGGTTCGTACGATGAGCGGGCGTGGTCCACAGCGGTTTTGACGGTTTGATAAATTTTCAATACATCATTTCCGTCTACTATGACAGCGCTGCGCATATTGTAGGCGGCTGCCTTTTTATGGAGTGCCTCTATTGAGGATGCACGATCAACGGATGTTCCCATTCCATATTTATTATTTTCTATGATGTAGATGACGGGAAGTTTCCAGAGAGCGGCAAGGTTGAGCGATTCGTGGAATTCGCCGATGTTCGTTGCACCATCACCCATAAAGCAGAGACAGACACGTTTTTCGCCGCGGTATTTGCATGCGAATGCAGCGCCGGTTCCTATGGGAATGTGTCCACCAACAATCGCGTGACCGCCTAAAAAGTTTTTCTCACGGTCGAACAAATGCATGGAGCCGCCTTTTCCTTTTGTTGTGCCGGCGTGCTTGCCGAGAAGCTCTGCAAGAATGCGGCGCGGATCGACTCCTTTGGAAATAGCAAGTCCATGATCGCGATACGCAGTGATGACATAATCATCCGGAGTAATTGCACCAATGGAGCCAGCAGCGATTGCTTCCTGCCCGTTGTAGAGGTGGCAAAAGCCGCCAATCTTGCCCATACCGTATAATTGAGCACACTTTTCCTCGAAACGGCGGATGAGAAGCATTTCATCGTACCACTTGAGGAGAATTTCCGGTGCAATGCCAAGTAGATTCTTGGTAACAGGCTTCGTTAAAGGCAGTATATTGTTCATTGCTTAGTCGTGACTCTTCGTTGAGTTTATAGATATTCTTTCTTTTTAACACATAAATATAGCAAGAAGTTGCAGAAAAGGAAGAGGAGAGGGAAAAGATAGAAGGGAGAAAAGGAGAGCAAAGGAGGAGTTGAGCCATTTCCGCCAGAGGCGGACGCGTCTTTTGTGCAAAGTAGATGAGATATGAGGAAGTTGAGAGATTGAGACAGTTAAAAGTACATAATTGCAGTTTGAGGAAAAGATCTTAGAAGGAAATGTCATTCCCGCGGAATCTGCGGATAGTGAGGTTTTTACCCATGTGATATTTATTCCATCGCTTTCTTTGATGCGCAAAGCGACCCCTCTGTCCCGAAGAATCATTATTCTTCGGGACACCTCCCCTTAAGTAAAGGGAGGACAGACAGAAAGATGGACGGATAGAAATATGAATAGAATCTTGCTATCGCAAGATACAGTTACAGGCCTCCGGCTGAAATCGAAAAGTGTAATCTCAAGGATGAACTGAGATCACTGATGCGAACAGATTAAAAGTAGAGACAATATTTTTTCACCGATTGAAATAGCCCTTGCATTTTCTAGTCTATTCGCTACCGATTTCGCGGGCTAGTGTAAATAATCCGAAAAGGAATATGTCATTCCCGAATTTTGTAATCAGGAATCCAGGGTGCAGAAAGTCCCGCCGGTTTTTAGCGGGGATACTCCTGCGCTAATCACGTTAGATATAATTCATTGGGACAGGAGATAAGTCAATCTGAGTTGGAGTACAAAAGTTTTAAATAGCTAAAGAGTAAATGTCTTCAACCTGCCTTTTATTTTTATCCTAGAATTCTAAAATTTCATTCTATTGATTGTTTGGCTACGCCTCCCTACCTTACAATACGGAAATGAAGAGGAAGGGGGTATCAGTGAATTTAACGAATGAAGAAAAGCGAACACTCCTGAAGATTGCGCGATCTTCTATTCAATCTGCACTCGGTGGAAAACCGCTTCCACAGAAAGAATATAAGAGCGAATTGTTGAGCCGACCCTCCGGTGTTTTCGTCACTCTCCGCATTGGCGAAAACCTTCGCGGCTGTATTGGATATGTTGAGCCTTTTTTTCCGCTTGCTCAAGCAACGCAAGAGGCGGCAGTAAAGGCTGCTATGGAAGATCCGCGTTTCATGCCGATGACTTTGGTTGAATTGGCGAGCATCACGATTGAAATTTCCGTTCTCTCGCCGCTCTCTGAGCTGCACGATAAGACGAAGATTGAAATCGGGAAGCATGGTCTTGTGATCGACGCTGGGTTGAGGCGCGGATTGTTGCTGCCGCAGGTGGCAACGGAGTACGGATGGGATCGAGAACAATTTCTCGAACACACAGCATCGAAGGCAGGATTACCGTCCGATGCTTGGAAACGGAATGAAGTAAAACTTTTCACGTTCACTGTGGAAAAATTTGAAGAGTCTGAATTTGAAAAAGAAGAAAAGAAAAAATTATGAGTGAGAAAGAAATTGTACGTGCTCCGGCAGTTGCCGGGATGTTTTATGAGAGATCACCGGCTGCGCTTCGCAGGAACATCGATGAGATGCTGAACCGCGTACAACTGCCGAAAGTTGAAGGTACAGTGCGTGCAGTGGTTTCGCCTCATGCGGGATACGTGTATTCCGGATTTACGGCTGCACATGCTTTTAAACTTCTCGAAGGCAGAAAGTACGATTGTGTCATTGCTGTTGGTCCGAGCCATCGGGAATACTTTGACGGCATTTCTATTTACTCAGGTGATGCGTATGAAACGCCTCTCGGAAAAGTGCCTATCAATCATGAGGTGCGATCAGAATTACTGCAGGGGGAAAAGAATATCGTTGCTTCGGCTGCAGGGCATCGCGCGGAGCATTCGCTTGAAGTGCAATTGCCATTTCTCCAACGTGTGCTTGAGGAGTTTTCCGTTGTACCGATAATCATGGGAGATCAGCGACGGCAATTATGCGAACAACTGAGTGCTGCACTTGCACGTGTTATGGCAAACAAAAATGTCCTTTTAGTCGCGAGCAGTGATCTGTCGCATTTCCATGTTTATGATGAAGCTGTGCTCCTGGATAAGCGTGTCATCCAAGCAGTGGAACGTTTCGACTCGGATGTATTCATCGATGAATTGGAAAATAAGACGTTCGAAGCGTGTGGCGGAGGCCCCATTGCAGTAGCCATGAAAACGGCACAACAAGTAGGTGCAAATCGGGTGGAGGTATTGCACTACTGTAACTCAGGTGATATCACGGGAGATAAAAGCGGAGTTGTCGGGTATCTTGCAGCTGCATTCATTGAACATGGCAAATAGTACTTGGCCATACTTAATAAAATTTATTTAAAAAATCTTGAGCTGGGTAATAAATAAATATTAGAGAAGTAATTGAAAGGTTGTATTATTTTTAATATAATAATGGAAATTTACTTGAACGAGTTGGATGTTAGCGTAGAATTGAAAAATAATTTGTGCCTACACAGAGTGATATTGGGAACTATAAGATAAAGATATTTGAGCTTCTATTGATTTTGTGTCATCATATGTTTCAAATTCACATTTATTATCGAATAAATCACAAATCATCTTATATTCAAAAATAATCTGACTGACACTCAACATTTCTTTACCATAATGGCTCTTTTGTATATGATAAATATCATTTAATGGTTCATCTTCTTGCTGAAAATATTTTATTATATATTGACACAGCTTTTCTGATAAAGATAAGTTGTATTTCTTTTTCTGAACGAATGCTCTCAAAATTGATAATGCTGGAAATGGATTTTTTTCAAAAACAATATCTATCTCTTTCTTTTCAAAACTTTTAAAAAATGCCGACTCAATAAATAATTTATTTTTGATGTCAAAAATTATGCCATCCGTGCTTAAGAAAACGGAATACGGGAGATTCTTTGGCTCGGCAGTAAAATATTTTTTTCTTATAGCCCACGTTTCTTCAAGAGACCAAATATCAAGAAAAACATCTCTTAATAAACAGTTTACACCGCCAAATCTTGTTCTCCGTATTATTGAACGGTTAAAGATGGTCGAAAGGTTTTCATTAGATATACCAGAGACAACAATATCTAAATCACGCACTTGATTCGTTTTAAAAAAAACAATGTCCCTAATAGCCCCTCCAAACACAAATAAATCACACTTGTCTAAAAGAAAATGATAATTCTTTTCATACCCACAGAAAGTCTTGTTTATGAATTTTAATAGAAGATCAATATCGTTATTTAATTCCACCAATTCGAATTCCTGATAAATTTTGATATAAATTTAATGCATGATTGTCTGTCATTCCACTAATAAAATCTGTGGCAAGATGATATTGTATATCTTCATGTTCAATATCCTTATATTTTTCTACTAATTTTCTTAAACCCGGTGAAATTAATAAAAATAATTTTCCTTCTTCGGTTCCTTGATTATTTCTATTCCCACTATGAACTGACTTTACAAAAAAATCTAATAAACCATGTATTACTTTGCAACCTAATATTTCCAAAGAAAGTACACTCGGGATAACGTAAACATATTTTCTAGCAAAATCTTGGCAAGTGCTATATAGATGTGATGCGGTTGAAGCCTTTATCAATTCTTTGGAAAAATCACACTCCATTATCTTTGAATAGTTTTCACAAAATGCGTTTACACATGCTCGGAACATTATACCAGTAGATTCTATTCGAAATTCTTGAATAGCTATAGAGTCAGCCAAGCCGTTTCCCCATGTCTTCCTCAAATCATCCCGTTTCTTTTTAAATTTAGTGATTAATTTTTTTTCGTCAATATCCTTAAGATTGTCACCCATATATTCTATGAAAGTATGGCAGGGTATCTCTTTTTTTCGGAGAGCATCTTCTATGTCAATGGCAGAATATGCGATATCATCTGCTGCTTCCATAAGAAATGCCAAAGGATGACGAGATAATTTCTCAATTCCATTTTTTTTGATTACATCCTCAAAGACATCTTTTTCCGTTTGAAAGTAGCCGAATTTTTTTAATGGCCTAGGTCCTTTTGGAATAAATTCTGTTGAACTACAAGGATATTTTATAAGACTTGCAAGTGTTCCATAAGTTAAATTAAGTCCCATTTCATCTCGTAAGAATTGTGTATAGGTTGCAATCCTAAATGCTTGTGCATTTCCTTCGAAATTTTCAAAATCTTTTCTTTGTGCCACACTTAAAGATGGCTTATGGTCTGAAAAGAACTTAGTGAACCATGATCTTATTGATTCTTCGCCGAAATGGCCAAAAGGTGGATTACCTATATCATGTAATAGACAAACGGTAGAAAGAATTGCTGCAATTTCATTTTCATCAACTTCGTCTCTTTTTATCCTTTTTCTCTTCTTTAAGGTCTTAAATACATCAGTTCCGAAAGATCGTCCCAGTGTTGATACTTCGAGAGAATGTGCTAATCTTGTTCTAACAAAATCATCTCTTTCTAGCGGAAAAACTTGTGCTTTATCTTTTAATCGACGGAAAGATGAACAATAGATTACCCTGTCATAATCCCTTTCAAATGGATTCCTTTGGTCTGAGCGATTTTTATCACTCTTTCTTCGACGTTCTTTGTTAAGGAGTTTATGCCATTCAAGCATATTATTACATTGATTACTTTAAACAATACAATAAGGATATATATTATAAATATCAACAAGAAATTACATCTTGTTGAAATTCCAAAAGAAGGAATATTTTTGTATCATAGTACATATAGTTTTGTATCGACTTTTCTGACGCACAAAATGGTTGACAGGTATTTAAAAAGGCGTCAACATGAAAACCGGTAAAAGAACAGCATAAAGGATAGACATTGAAAGCACTTATCGCCAGCGGCGGACGCGGGACAAGGTTGCGCCCGATAACGCACACACAGAATAAACATCTCATCCCGATCGCGAACAAACCGATCCTCTACTATGCCATTGAAGCGGCAGCGGATGCAGGCATCAAGGAAATCGGTATCGTGCATAATGCCGACAGTCAGGAAGTTCCGAAGTACATTGGCGACGGTTCAAAGTGGGGCGTGAAGATTACGTACATCCCGCAGGAAACTCCCGGCGGACTTGCACAGGTCGTACAATTGGCCGAGAAGTTTATTGCAGGCGACAAGTTCATTTTTTATCTCGGTGACAATATGCTCATCGGCGGTGTGAAACGATTTGTGGATGAATTTGAGAAGAGCGGATGTAATTGTTACTTGACATTATCGAGAGTGAAAGATCCGGAACGATTTGGCGTCCCCGAAATCCGCGATGGGAAAATTGTGCGAGTGGAAGAGAAACCAAAACAGCCGAAGAGCAACTATGCTGTTGCGGGTATTTATCTTTATGATCATCACATTTTCGAAGCAGTCAAAAGCCTCAAACCCAGTGCACGCGGTGAGTTAGAAATATCCGATGCACACACACTGCTTATTGAGCGTGGCTTGAAGATAGGGTACTCGGAAATCACCGGCTGGTGGAAAGACACTGGAAAACCCACCGATTTATTGGAAGCGAATCGATTGATTTTGGATAACATCGCACCTCGAAACGATGGTACTGTAGATAAACAATCTGAAGTAGCGGGCCGGGTCGTGATAGAGAAAGATGCGCGCATCATCAACAGCAAGATTCGCGGTCCTGTTATCATCGGGAAAAATTGTGTTATTGAAAATAGCTACATCGGCCCGTTTACTTCCATTGGTGATAGAACTGAAGTGCGGAACAGTGAAATTGAGTACAGCATTGTTCTCCGGGATTGTAAGGTCACGAGTGTCGGTATTCGGATTGAAGGGAGCATTCTCGGCAACGACGTTGAAGTCGTAGAGGCAGTTGGAAAACCGCAGGTACATCGTTTTATGATCGGTGACCAAAGCAGGATTGAAGTAGCATGAACATGCAGATAGCAAATGCGATCGATGACGAAAGATACAAATAGTTAAGATTCAATTACTTATTATCATAGAGAGTGCAAGAGAATATGAGTCAGAATAATAAGACTGCAGGTGATCAAACAAAGGCAATGGAGAAGATTGTTTCTCTGGCAAAGAGACGCGGATTCGTATTTCAATCGAGTGAAATTTATGGCGGCTTGAATGGATGCTGGGATTATGGCCCGTTGGGCGTTGAGATGCTCAATAACCTGAAACAACAATGGTGGAAAAGCATGACCTATCGTGAGAATGTAGAAGGGCTCGATGCTTCCATTCTGATGCACCCGCGTGTGTGGGAAGCCTCAGGACACGTTGAGAATTTTACAGATCCGATGGTTGATTGTAAACAGTGCAAAGCACGGTACCGGGTAGACGTTCTTTTTGACGACTTATCAATAAAAAAGAAAAAAGACGTTCTCCGCGAACTCGATGCACAAAAGTTTGGCGGGCAGCAAAAAGATGAGACGATCATTGAAGAATTCGCAAAACTTGTAACAACCGATCAAGATGCTGCGCGTATCGTATTGATGCTGCCATGCCCTACTTGCGGCAATAAAGGCACATTCACGGAAGCACGCAAATTTAATCTGATGTTCAAGACATTTGTTGGGCCGGTGGAAGATTCATCATCGATTGTCTTTTTACGGCCGGAAACAGCGCAGGGAATATTTGTCAACTTTTTGAATGTGCAATCTGCGTCGCGGCAGAAACTGCCCTTTGGCATTGCACAAATCGGGAAAGCATTCCGAAACGAAATCAACACAAAGAATTTTCTTTTCCGCACACGCGAATTTGAACAAATGGAAATGCAATTCTTCGTGAAGCCCGGTACCGATGTCCAACAGTTCGAATACTGGCGCGGCGAACGCATGCAATGGTACATCGATCTCGGAATGACGAAAGAAAAGCTGCAATGGCATCAACATCCGAAGGATAAATTAGCGCATTATGCCAAGGATGCGTATGATGTCGAGTACCTGTTCCCATTTGGCTGGGGCGAGATTGAAGGCGTGCATAATCGTACGGATTTCGATTTATCACGCCATGAACAATTTTCCGGTAAGAGTATGAAATATTTCGATGAGGAAACAAAGGAGAAATTCACACCATTTGTTATCGAGACATCTGCCGGTGCAAGTCGATCGTTTATGGCATTCCTTGTGGATTCGTATCGTGAAGAAGAAGCGCCCAATGCCGAAGGCGCTATGGAACTGCGTGTTGTGATGAAGCTTCATCCTAAGCTTGCGCCTATTAAAGCGGCAATCTTTCCGCTTGTCAATCGCGACGGCATGCCGGAGTTTTCACGTAAGCTCGAAGCCGATTTGCGGCCGTATTTCCGTGTATTCTATGATGACAGCGGCGCAGTGGGCAGGCGGTACAGAAGGCAGGATGAAGTCGGAACGCCGTATTGCATAACAATTGATTCTCAAACTTTACAGGATCAGACGGTCACCGTGCGCGACCGCGACAGCATGGTGCAGGAGCGTATAGCAAGCACAGGTCTCAAAGATTACCTAGCAAAGAAATTGATCTCATGAGGGAAGAACTTTTCATTACGATACCATTGGACTCAACAAGCATCAATCCCCTTCAATATCGGGATACATATAAGAAAGTGGAAAATATATATTTTCTTTCGGCGTTTCTCCTTCTTTTTGTCTGTTCCAGCGCTCAATCACAGTGGCTTGACGATCCTGTCCTCGACCAACGAGTAATGCGAGGTATTGATAAGCTCTACAACTATGAATTCGATAGGGCTGATTCAGACTTTACGGAAGTGATTCGCCTGCGTCCGGATCATCCGGTCGGATACTTCTTTCGGGCGATGATTCAGTGGGAACGCATCATCAGTAATTTTGATGATGAGTCGCAGGATGACAAATTATACCAGATGCTTGATGTGGTCATTGATATGTGTGAGAAACGTTTGGATGAACACCCCAATGATGTGACAGCAATGTTCTTCAATGGAGGTGCGATTGGTTTTCGCGGACGATTGCGAGCGAACAGAGGCAAATGGCTTGGTGCCGCCAACGACGGCATCGTTGCGCTGCCGTTGGTGCGAAGAGCATACGAACTGGAGCCGAACAATTATGATGTTTTGTTGGGAATCGGTATTTACAATTATTACGCGTCCGTTATACCCGAAAATTATCCAATCGTCAAACCGGCGATGATCTTCTTTCCGAGCGGTGACCGGAAAAAGGGATTAGAGCAGCTTCGCCAAGCATCACAAAATGCGAAGTATGCAAAAGTTGAGGCAATGTATTTTCTCATGCAGAACTATTTCGTCTATGAGAAAGACTATGCGAAAGCTTTAGAACTTGCCCGAAAGCTGCATACGAAGTATCCGAACAATTCCATGTTTCATCGCTATGTAGCTCGTTGTTTGGTCAGTACAGGATATCTTGGCGAAGCGAAAGACCTCTTCGTAGATATCGAGAAACGATGTTCAAAAAAACAGTTGGGGTATGATACATACGATGCACGTGAAGCGTACTTTTACCTTGGGAAATTTGATTTTATGGCCGGACGATTTGATACAGCTCTGAACAATTTGTACCGATGCGATGAGTTGAGCAGAAAACTCGATAAAGACGAGCCATCCGGATTCATGTCGCTTGGGAATTTACTCATCGGCATGATTTATGATGCACAAGGGAAGAGGCAAGATGCGATGCAGCAATATCAAAAAGTACTGGCGATGAAAGAATATGAAGATTCCCATAAGGAATCAAAAAAGTATCTTGATAAACCATACACACGCAACTGATGAAAACTCAAATTCTTTTACTTGCCCTCGTTGCTTCTCTCGCCGTTGTTCTCGGCGGCACTATGATCGCTTCACGTAAGAGCTGGCCGACGCGCGTTCAAGAGATACTTCTTGCACTCAGTGCGGGATTTATTCTTGCGCTCGTCTTCCTCAAGCTGGTGCCTGTCAGTTTCGGATTTGTAGGTGAGTCTGCTGCTGTTTGGATTCTTATCGGTTTTGCGACAATCCATTTCTTCGAGCATACCATTGTTGGACACTTCCATTTTGGTGAAGAGACTCACCGCGATGTAATGATGTCAAAAATTACCGGCTATTCTGCGTTCACGGGGTTATTCATCCACGCTTTTTTCGATGGGTTATCCATCTCGGTCGGTTTTCAATATGACTTCTATCTTGGACTTCTCATTTTCCTGGCAATCCTCTTGCATAAGTTTCCGGAAGGGCTCACGATCGGTTCGATCATGATGAGTGCAGGATTCTCGCGCAGGGTCGTACTGTATTCTGCAATAGGTATAGGTCTTGCAACTTTTATTGGAGCCTGTTCAGTTTTTTTGCTGGAACATGTCGATGCCCAGCTTGCCGGTATTGCGTTCGCGTTTTCTGCTGGTACTGTAACGTATGTGGGTGCAAGCGACTTGATTCCTGAAGTGAACAAAACAAAAAGCCGCTTACCGCCGCTCTTGGTCTTTGGGGGAATGATTCTTTTCTATCTGAGTGAAAAACTTCTAGACACGATACTACGATAGGTGTGGAAAGATGTTCAACACTTTTTGAACATCTGACATTTACTGAGAGCTATAGACTGAGACCGAGAGAAATACGGTGTAACCCGCTGATATTGCCGTAAGAGTTGAACGCGTAATCAAATTGATAGTCCTTCACAATAATTCCAGCACCCATAGAGAAACCGGCAAGACCAGCACTTGTTCCCATTTTGAAGTCCTTCCGCTGCTGGTTATTATACCCAACACGTAACCGGAGTGATTCACTCATTAATATCTCGGCACCGACAGTAAAAGCACTGAAGCGATCCCAAAACGTGTCACCTTTTTCATTAAGCCGATGGAAGTCGAGGTTCAGAAACATTGGAAGATGTTCAGGTCGCTTCGTGATGCCGAATATGACATCAAGGGGAAGTGATTCGGTTGTGCTCATATATGTTTTCAACTGTGTACCAAGATTCAAAATGCTGCCGCCGATTGTAAGATTCTGAGAAGGAATATCATAGAGGAATCCCAAATCGACTGCAAGTGCATTTGAGCTGTACTCTGCTATAGAGGAATAAATATATTTTACATTAACGCCGACAAGGATATCGTCGTCATAATGTGCTGCGATGCCAGTAATAAACGCCAGTTCTTTTGCGCCGAACGTTCCGATAACATTTAAATTCTCATCGGTTCGATTAAATGAACCGTAATCGATGTAGGTGATGCCGCCGCCTATATTTCCGATTCCTTCAACATTCTGAGCATAGCTCAACGATCCCATATTGACATCCAGGAGATAATCTAAGTAGCTGGCGGAAATCTTAGGCCTGCTCAAAGTTCCAAGGGCTGCCGGATTATAGAACAGCACATTCGGGTCGTCTTTCATCGAGACGAAACTGCCATTGAGAGCTGCGGCTCGTGCACTCACATCGATGCGAAGAAAATCGTACGTCGCTTGTTGAGCAAAGAGTGTTGCCACAATGCAAGCAGTGGCAATGAGAGAAAGAAATGTTCGTTTCATTCAATAGAATCTACCAAAATTGAGAATAAAATTCAAGCAACACAATTAAAATGAATTGGAATATGAAAATAACTTGCAACTCTGGCGCTACTCTCTTATTATATCCAAGCGATTGATATTCACTGCAGAAGGAGGTATGTGTGGCTGAGAAGAATCTCACGGCGATTTTATTATGGTCGTGTCCTGATAAGAAAGGATTAGTATCCCGCATTGCTCAATTCATTTTTGAGCGCGGCGGAAACATACTCGATTTAGACGAACATGTGGACCGGTCGGAAAAAATATTCTTTCTTCGTGTGGCATGGGATATGAGCGGATTTAGCGTGGCTCCAGAAAAATTAGAAGAGATATTTCTGCCTCTTGTGAAAGAATATAGTGCTGAATGTTCCATAAGGCTGGATCGGGAGAAGCGGCGTTTAGCTATCTTCGTTTCAAAATATAATCATTGCCTTCAAGAGATTCTCTGGCGGCATGAACTGGGAGAGTTCGATGCAGAGATAGCAGTCATTATATCCAACCATCCTGATCTGAGCTCCTTGGCCGAACGATATCATATTCCATTTCATGTTTTTCCCATCACACAGGACAATAAAATCCAACAGGAATCAAAAGAACTTGAGTTGTTAAAACAGGAAAATATAGACACAATCGTCTTAGCTCGTTATATGCAAGTTGTGTCACCAAAGTATGTCGAGAAATATCCCCATCATATCATCAATATCCATCATTCCTTCTTACCTGCATTTGCCGGGGGAAACCCATACAGGCAAGCGTATGAGCGAGGAGTGAAGATCGTCGGCGCGACATGTCATTACGTAACGGATGTGCTCGATGAATGTCCGATCATCGAACAGGATATTATCCGTATCTCGCATAAGGATTCGCTGGATGATTTGATTCGCAAGGGAAGAGATCTGGAACGATTGGTTTTGGCTCGCGGAGTGCGATTGCATTTGCAAGATCGAGTTCTTGTTCATGGAAGAAAAACAGTCGTGTTTGATTAATTTGCATATTCAGAATTCATGTTGAAAATAGTTTGACAGACTCACTAGGCAAAAATGTGCCAAGCGTTTATGTTTGATGGCTGGAAGAAAAAGTCTCGTGGAAACCGATTGCAGAAAATGGGAGTAAGAAGGAAATACTCGGCTATTTGATTGATTCTGCCAGCGATAATCATCAGAGATTCGAGCGTACTCAATTGTTTGACGAATGATGATTTCCTACTTATGCATACATTGAAGAGAAATTTCATCTAAAAATTTCTTTTGCAAATCAATCGGTTTTTTCGTATTTTAATTAAAGTATAATCATAGAAAGCAATAGAGGATTGAGATGAAAGAAGGAATTCACCCCACATATAAAAAAGCTGTGGTTACATGCGTATGCGGCAATGTATTTGAAACTCGTTCTACCACGGGCAACCTCCATATAGAAATTTGCGCAAATTGCCATCCGTTTTTCACCGGTAAGCAAAAACTCCTCGATTCAGCAGGACGCATTGAGAAGTTCAAACGGAAGTACGCTGCAAAACCAGAGGAACCAAAAGCAGCTGTAGCCGGGGCATAAAAACGACGTTGCTATTCTAAGGCGGAATGTGTTGTCAGAATGCATTCCGCTTTTTTGTTGTCGGTAGTGCGAAGGTTTGAAATGTCGAACCTCCACGAATGTACCTTTTATAGAAATGACCTGACCGATGGCATCACAACTCTACACCTTCAAAATAAATCAATTCCTGCACTTCTCGCCGTTTGTTCAACTCCGGCCTGTTTCTGTAATTTACAGTGCGGGACATTCTCGCTGAAAGATAATGGAATGCAAGAAAACGCCGCTCCACAAGAACATCCGCAACAATCAGAAAGTATATATGCCGGTCCGCGCGGCACAGCAGTGAAGATACTGAACCGCGTTGAGCGTTCGGATGCCTATCTTGATAAGCTGCTTGATGCGGAATTAAGTTCGGATGCGATGAATGAATTAGACAAAGGTCTTATGAACGAGATCGTCACTGGTGTGATTCGTTGGAAAATGAAACTCGACTGGGTTCTCACGGGATTCTTCCATGGCAATTTCACAAAAGCAGAAACGAATATCAAGAATGCACTTCGTGTGGCATTGTATCAAATTCAATTTCTCGACCGGGTCCCGCACTCGGCTGCCGTCAATGAAGCAGTTGAGTTCATCAAACGGATGCGCGGGCAGAAAGTCGGCGATCTCGTCAACGCGGTCCTCCGCAATATCCTCCGGAATATAGAAAACATTCGCTATCCCGATCAGGAAGAAGATAAAATTCGTCACCTTGCTGTGATCGAATCTCATCCGGTATGGATGACGAAACGGTGGGTGGAACGCTACGGATATGATGAAGCGAAATTGATGATGGAGGCAAACAATTCCATTCCTGATTTAGCGTTACGGATCAATCGATTGAAAGTGGATTTGAATTATTTTTTCTCGTTATTAGACAAAAATCAAATTCAATATACACGTTCTCAATATTTTGATTTCTTTGTTCGTGTACAACACATGGCCGGCATCGGAAGATCAGAACTTTTTAAGCAGGGATATTTTTCTGTTCAGGATGAGAGCGCCGGTATTCCTGTCCTCTTGCTCGATCCAAAACAGGGAGAACGCGTCATCGATCTCTGCTCGGCACCCGGAGGGAAGACAACATTTATCGGAGAACTGATGAAAAACTCCGGTGAAATCATTGCTGTCGATCGTTATGAGACTCGGCTCAATCTCGTGAAGAACGCATGCCAGCGTTTAGGCATAACCAATGTTCATCTTGTTGCTGAAGATGGTGCGATTCTTGAGATACCTCCTGCCGACAAAGTGTTGGTGGATGCACCGTGCTCAGGACTTGGTGTTCTCTCGAAGAAACCAGATGCCAAGTGGAAACGGGATGTTGATGATATTCAAAAACTCGTGCATCTGCAAAGTTCGCTTCTCGAAAATGCCGCGAAACTTGTGAAACCGGGCGGAGTGCTCGTTTATAGTACGTGCACAATCGAACCGGAAGAAAATTTCGATCTTATCAAAGAATTCCTTGTTCGACATCTTGAGTTCTCCATTGAACCGGCGAATATGTTTGTTCATCAGAATTTCGTGGGAAGTCAAGGGCAAGTGGAAACATTCCAGCATAAGCATGGGATGGACGGATCGTTTTCAGTTCGACTGAAGAAAAAACAAGAAGCCACAATGATTGAAGTATGAGAACTCTCATGATGAACCTTGATTGCTGAGGGCTATTCTCTATGAAACTCAATGAACTTCTCGCTGCAGAGTTGAAACGGCTCAAAGACACAAAGACTTTCAAATATGAAACCGCTCTTCAGAGCGCTCAAGGTGGAATCGTTAGGGTAAATGGTAAGGAAGTGGTTATGCTTGCTTCGAACAATTATCTTGGTATGTCCAACCATCCGGTTGTTGTGAAAGCCGCAATCGACGGAATGAAGAAATACGGATATGGACTTGCTTCGGTGCGTTTTCTCACCGGCACTCAAACGATTCATCTTGAATTGGAAAAGAAGATATCAAAGTTTTTAAAATCCGAAGATACTATTCTTTTCTCATCGTCATTTGCGGCAAATGTCGCATTTTTCCAGGCGTTGACCAACGAAAAACTTGGCTTTGAAAATTACAAAGATGTGATTTATAGCGATCGATTGAATCACGCAAGCATCATTGATGGTCAAAGGTTATGCAAGGCAGAAACAACAGACCATAAGATTTATCAACATGGTGATGTTGCCGATCTCGAACGACAATTGGAAGAAGACAAAGATAAAGACTATCGTATTCGGATGATAGCGAGCGACGGTGTCTTCAGTATGGAAGGAGACCTTGCACCGATACCAAGGATTCTTGAACTGGCAAAGAAATACGAGGCAGTGGTTTTTGTAGATGATGCGCACGGAATCGGTGTTTGCGGTAAGAGTGGACGAGGTACAGCAGAACAGTTCGGTGTGCTTGGCAAAGTTGATTGTACTGTTGGCACGCTCGGAAAAGCAATAGGCGGAGCAGCCGGAGGTTTTATCAGCGGTTCAAAAGATTTCGTTGAATATATGCGCCAGAAAGGACGACCGTACATCTTTTCGAACTCACTTCCCCCTGCGGTCGTGTGCGGTTCACTGGCGGCATTTGATTTATTGATGAAAGATAAATCTATCGTTCAACGACTGCATGAAAACACAACGTACTTCCGCAAGGAAATCAAGAGTCTGGGCTTCAAGATTATCGAAGGTTCGCATCCCATAGTGCCGGTGATGCTCGGTGAAGCATCCATCGCACAGGAAATGAGCAATGCTTTACTAAAGGCAGGGGTTTATATAAAAGGTCTTTGGTATCCGGTAGTACCGAAGGGAGAAGCACGATTGCGTGCTCAAATCTCGGCATCGTTAAAGAAAAAAGATATCGACCGTGCATTAGAGGCATTTAAAAAAGTTGGGAAGAAAATGAAAGTGATTTAAAAATGCAGAAGGTAAAAAAGTAGAAAAATTCGCTACTCGTAACTGGACAGCACAATGTAACTACAAACCACGAAGCACTAATAACCAAGAACTAACACCTCCCTATGGCATCACACTCAAGACTCGCTTTCATTGATCTTCTTCGCGGATGGGCGTTGTTGGTGATGATTGAAGTGCATGTTTTTAACGCTTTCCTCTTGCCGTATTTCAGAGCAACTCCATGGTTCCATGTTCTCGACTTTATCAACGGTCTTGTGGCGCCAAGCTTCATATTCATCTCCGGATTTGTTTTCCTTCTTGCAAGTCAAAAGAAATTGGAGTCATTCCGTACGTTCGGCTCGGCATTTTGGAAACAGTTAGGAAGAATTGGATTGATCTGGATTGTAGGATATAGCCTTCATCTTCCATTCTTTTCATTCCAGCGTGCAATCACGGAAGCGACAGAAGCTCAGTGGCTGAGTTTCTATCAATCAGACGTTCTGCATTGCATAGCATTTGGTTTGGTCATACTTTTTTTCTCAAGGTTGCTTATAGTGAACGATCGGACGTATCGGATATTCCTGTTTTCAAGCGGATTACTCGTTGTATTGGCGACGATGTTTCTTTGGGATATTGATTTCAACACTTTGATTCCTGCGCCTCTTGCCGCATATTTCAACGGTAAGCATTACTCGCTTTTTCCACTTTTCCCGTGGATGGCTTTTATGCTCTTTGGAGGTTACTTTGCTTCTGGATACATTCAAGCGCGTGCCCAGCAGAAAGAAAATGATTTCATCTTACGTTTTGCACTCATTGGGGCAATTCTGTTTACGATATGCTTGATCGGGGGGGAATTGCCTGTGCACATTCACATCGGATCGGATGATGTTAGTGCGAATCCTTTTTTTTTCGTCCTGCGTCTGGGTATTGTGATGTTGCTTCTTACGGCGTGCTGGTTCTATGCAGATTACCGCAAAACTCAAAAGTCGTTCGTCTTGGATGTCAGCCGCGAGTCGTTGATGGTATATGCAGCCCATTTGCTTGTCATCTACGGACGATTTTGGAATGAACATAGCTTATGGTTTTATTATGACAAGACCTTTGGAGTATGGAAATGTATCGCAGGAACATTTGTTCTCACTTTGGTAATGATTGGTGCGGCGATGATGTGGGGATGGCTCAAACGAAATCATCTGCCGCTTGCACGAATGTTCTTCTGGATGTTTGCTGGAACGATCACGGCATTGTATTTCATGAGCTGATTCTGAGAGGAATAAACCAAGTAAAAAGTAGAGAATAAAAAGGATTGGAGAAGGGAAAAAATGGAAATTGTATCGCTTATAGTTTTAATTGTTGTTGTGGTTCTCGTGTTGGTAATTCTCGTACGAATATTTCAGCGAAAAGGAGATGATTCAACACAAGCAGCATTGATCTTTCAACAGCAAGTGGATTCTTTACGCGGGGAAGTGAATCAAAATCTTAAGAACACGACCGATACATTTGTTATGTCTCTGAAGAACACAACGGATCTGGTTCTGAAGAGCCTGCAATCCACAACAGAGAGTATGAACCAGCATCTGAGCAGTGTGACATCGCAATTGCAGAATAACACCGGTCAGATGGGGTCGCGATTGGATACTGCGGCAAAAGTGATTCAAGATGTTCAGAATAAACTCGGCGAACTTGGGAAAGCGACACAAGAGATCAAGGAACTTGGACAGAGCGTTTCGAAATTGGAGGAAATGCTCAAAGCTCCCAAGCTTCGCGGCGGACTTGGCGAATTGTTGTTGGAAGATTTACTCAAGCAAGTTCTTCCGGCAAATGCGTATGACATTCAATACACATTTCGGAACGGCCAAACAGTCGATGCGATCATCAATACAGCCGGCGGAAAAGTGCCGGTAGATTCCAAGTTCCCGCTGGAAAATTTTCGCAAGATGCTCGATGCAAAGTCGGACCAGGAAAAGAAAACCGCTGCCCGCCTTTTTAAGTCGGACGTGAAGAAACATATTGATTCAATCGCAGAGAAATATATTTTGCCGGATGAAGGGACATTCGACTTTGCGTTGATGTATATCCCGGCTGAAAACATCTATTACGAAACTATCATCAAAGATGAATCCTATGACGAGGAGGATGGATTGTATTCGTACGCTACCAAGCGAAGGGTGGTTCCGGTTTCGCCAAACAGCTTCTATGCGCATTTACGAGTCATCGCGCTTGGCTTAAAAGGATTGCAAATTCAACGCAGTGCAAAAGAGATTTTTCAGAATCTTGAGCTGCTCGGCACAGAATTGCGAAAATTCAGCGATGTATTTGAGACACTTGGCATGCAGTTGAACAATGCAAAGAACAACTATGACAAAGCCGATAAACAATTGGCAGGCTTGACGGAGAAATTTAAAACGGTGCAGTCGATACCGGATGCCAAAGCGCAGAATCAGTTAGATGCGTTTTCGAAGGAATCTTCACAATAATCTTTGGAAGGTATTTACAACCGAATCTCGAATGACTTTCGGTAGGTTTGCCGATGTGTTTCCATTCTCTAAAAATAATACTTGCATGTTTCTGAAAAAATAATTAATAAACTACCACTCACTCTCGTCTGTTGAAATGATTTATTCCACTATCATTCGATAAATCATTTTACTTTAATACAAAAAGGGGGAGTGCGGGCGGTTCTTTTTTTCTCTACACCTACGTTCATAAAGATTTTTCATGGATTTAAGTGTCCCCTTTGCGGGATTGAATCAAAAGGGATAATCATTTCATATTCATTTAGGGAGGCAGTATGAAACGCGCGTGTGCTGTTTGTATTCTACTCTCAACACTATGTATATCACAGATTTTTGCTCAACAACCAAATGACGATTGGGTTGTTTTCGGTGGAACTCAGTTTGCATGTAAGACCGGAACAGCAAAAACGTA